>ENA-UOJH01000001-UOJH01000001.1-human-gut-metagenome-genome-assembly--contig:-C148-NODE-1-length-510009-cov-25.874771_pt1 | contig 510009 bp, 437 predicted proteins | sample MGYA00242345_ERZ723892 | MGnify/ENA metagenome assembly ERZ723892 | reverse complement strand
AACATGAGGATTTGATAAGGCAGCCTGGTATTTATGCAGATTTCATTGGTATTCGTAAGAAAGCGATTGGATGGAAATTGAGATAAGAGCTCCTACTTCCAGAGTAGTACGGACAGTTCGCTTCTCTATATAGACCATTGCAGGGAGGGACAGATCGAAAATGTTATACATTTGGTTATGTGCCACATTATACATTAAGAAAAAATGAGATTGGAACTTTGGGAAGAGTCAGAAGAAGATGAATGAGGGCACAAAGTGCCCTCATTCATCTCTCGAGATAGGTACTGATTCTCGTTTTGTCTGAAGTGAATCGGATTTTACATTTGGAGTATACATCAAAGCAATGAAATTCTGCTGGATGATATCTAGTGTCTTCTGTTTTTTCTGTAATTCCTGTTTTTCGCGGACAGTAGCTGCCTGTTCAGATTCAAGATTTTCAATCCGTTTCTGGATTTTATTAGAGCTTGGGATTTTGGTAACACCGAGATCCTGAAGCTCTTTTTTTAGTGAATCGTGGAGCTGGTATTCTGCCTGATGCTTGGTTCGGTATGCTTTTGGATTTTTAGCAGATCTGCAATCTTCAATCACTTTACGGCAAAGCCGGTAAGAATCACAGTGTTTCCGAATGATTTTCTGTGTGCTCAGCTCACTGTTGATTTGCGTTATTCTCTGCTCAGCCGCTTTAACAGAAGCATTAACATCAGAAAGATGCTGCTGGAAATCTTCATAATTCAGTAGGTTATTTTCGGAAAGATAGTTGAAGGTGCGGGCCGCCTCTTTCAAATTATTGAGCTTTGCCCATCGTTCAAATCCTTCTCGATTGCCGGTTGTAACATACGTGGAGATATTGATATACAGGCGTGCTTCTCTGGACAGATGCTTTGGAGCTTTTACTTTGCTACGATTTTTTGCCAGGCGGATGCGAACATTTTCTTCGGAATAATAGCTTCCGAGAGATTTCATATAAGTGAAGTTTTTCTGCTCTGGTGCACGGAAGGACAGGTGCTTTCCTTGGCGGATTTCATATCCGGCTAACTGCATCTTTTGCAGAAATTCCTCATAGTTGATGGAAGCCCAGATTGCCTTATCAACCGCAACACGTAGCTTGGCTTTCCAACTGGTGCCACGATGATATTCCATGTTCTCTTTATAGCTTTTTCCTTTTTCTCCGGTTGGCATACTGGTGGCAAGTCCATTTTCATGGCAGATACGATTACTGATCCGGCAGAGTTTATGGTAGCTCCGCTTATTGGAAACATACTTGTGATGATCAACAAAGCTTGCAGCGTTGAAGATGATGTGATTGTGAATATGATTTTTGTCAACGTGGGTGCTGATCACATACTCATATTTTCCTTTTAGTACTTCATCTGCGAATTGCTGTCCTAAGCGATGGGCGGTTTCGGCATCAACTTCTCCAGGTTTGAACGACTGGATCAGATGAAATGCCAGGTTATCACCTTTATCCATTCCATTCTTTTTTGCCATTTCTCTAGTCATAGAAAATTCAAGATCTGCAGTTTCCGGGGAACAGCCAAAACTGGAAACTAACAGTTTTTCTTCTGTTTTATCTGGATTTGTGATGTAGTCCAGAGCTTTCTTGTCTGTTACTTTAATGGGGAAGATCTTAAGATACGCCATAATTCTTTCACCATCTCTTTCAATTCTTGCATTTCTTCCGGATATAGATCTCCGGTGGTATTTACCTTTTTTGCAATCTGGTTGATATTTACACCAATCTTGTGCATTTCCTCATACTGTTTCTTCAGTGGAGTGGTATCTGTGTTGACGATGTAACCGTCGATTGCCATTTTGCGAAGATAAGCTCCCATGTTTTTGGTCTTTGATTCAATCATCTTTCTACGGATAAGCTTCCGTTCTTCTTCTGTGACATAGAAATGGATTTCTTTGCTTCTCTTTCTTTCAGCCATTGGCGTGTTCTCCTTTCTGAGAAGGTAGTAGTATCGTTGCTTTCAGCTTTTTTCAATTTAGGGCAGGGTTCCCTAAATTGGGATTTCCCGGAAGTGTATCCTCACTTCCTGTCCTTGCTGTTTTACCCCTCTATTAGTTAAAGTCAGGAGAACCGGGAAAATGCAAAAGAATTTGGCAGGTAGTACGGGAACTGAAAATATGGTATGATTATGGGCAGGATATCAGAAGAATCAGGAGTTGAATAAACTGTGAAGAAAGAAGAAATTTTTGAATATGTGAAGAAACAGTATGGTACGGTGCCGGAGTATTTATGGGCACAATCACCAGATAATGCTGTGCTACGACATAAGAATGGAAAATGGTATGCTGTGGTCATGACGGTTGAAAAATCGAAACTGGGATTAGAAGGAAAAGATCCGGTTGATATCATGGACGTAAAGTGTGATCCGGACATGACGAATATGATTATTCAGACTTATGGATTTTTACCTGGATACCATATGAATAAGCAGCACTGGATCACGATTTTACTGGATGGTTCTGTCAGTGAGGCTAAGACACTGGACTTTTTGGATATGAGCTATGACCTGATTGACGGAGCAGGCAGAAAAGAAGAAAATGTAAGTGGATTACAGTGATTTTTGAGCAAAAGGAAAACCGGGGATTTTATTCCTCGGTTTTCTGGCTGTTGTGCTTCAGTCTTCAACCTGAAAAATATCTTCTACAGGCACTTTCAGGTAATGTGCCAGCCGGATTGCAATTTCAAGAGAGGGATTACGTTCTCCCCGTTCGATGCGGCCTATCGTCTGGCTGCAGGAACCTATGGCTTCAGCCAAATCTGCTTGAATGAGATTCCGTTCTTCACGAATATCTTTTAGTGTATTATTGATTGCCATTCAATCACTTCCTTTGCTTATTGTTATCAGCAGGATCATGAACCTGCTGTTGAAATCTAATGGAATCCCGGAATTTCTGCACCTTTGCATTTCCCGATTACTTTTCCAAAAATCTTAAAAGAGTCAGATTCCAAAACTTGGATAGGGCGATATTTTTGATTTAAAGAAATCAGATAAACACCATCTGGCTCATCGTGTAATTCCTTGATGTAAGTATTACCGTTGAGATAGAAGATTCCAATTTCACCATTAGCAAGAGAATCTTTTTTCTGAATCCATGCGACATCGCCTGTATGATAAAGTGGCTCCATACTGTCACCGGAGATCCGTACACCAAAGTCAGTCTGCTCAGGAGCAAGGTGTCCTACGTCATAAGTTTCTTTTACAGAATCTTCCAGGTAATTTCCAGTACCAGCAGAAACGGGTTCCCAGGTGATTTCTACAGGATGATGGAATGGGATAATCTTTGCAGACAGTGGAGAAAACTTTTTAGAAGCTTTCAAAATATCAGCAAATTCAATCAATTTATTTCTGCCTTCTTCATTCAATCCACTCATAATGTTATATGGATTTTCTCCAAAGAAGGATTCATATATATCTTCGATATCAAGTAACTGGCAAAGTGTCAGGAAAACATGTAAAGCTGGTTCTCGTGCATTGGTCTCCCATTTGGAGATTGCTTTTGTAGTGACCTGAATACCTTCCTGAGAAAGCAGGTCTACCAGATCTGATTGAGAGTATCCTTTCTTTTTTCTATTTTCTGCTAATATTTCCCCGAAATCGCGCATTTGTTCGCCTCATTTCTATTTGAATTTTCTATATGCATTATACCGTATGTTAGAAATAAAATCAACAATAATCTCCAAAATGGAGAAAATATAACCAAGATGTTACTTGACTATCTCCGGAATGTCGATATATACTAAACATACAGAAATTGATAAGACATCATGTTGGAGGAAACAGTTGGGAGGTGAAAAGTTTGAGTGAGCGTGTGATCCTGCATAGTGATATGAACTGTTTTTATGCCAGTGTAGAAATGCTGCATCATCCGGAATTTGCCGGAATGCCTCTGGCAGTCGGTGGCAATCCGGAAGCCAGACATGGAATTGTATTGACAGCAAATTATATTGCAAAGCAAAAAGGTGTAAAGACCGGAATGGCATTATGGCAGGCAAAACAGATTTGTCCGGAAATCATATTTGTACCACCACGGATGGATTTGTATTTGAGATTTTCACAGATGGCAAGAGAAATCTATTCGGAGTATACGGACAAGATCGAGCCATATGGAATTGATGAAGCTTGGCTGGATGTATCGGACAGCAGAAATCTGAAAGGAAGCGGAATGACGATTGCAAGAGAAATCAGCCATCGGATTAAATACGAACTTGGAGTAACAGTGAGTATTGGAATTTCCTGGAATAAGATTTATGCGAAACTTGGTTCAGATTATAAAAAGCCGGATGCAATCACAGAGTTTAATCGAGAAAATTATAAAGACAGGATATGGCAGCTTCCAGCGTCAGATTTGCTTTATGTCGGAAGACAGACAAATAAGAAATTGCAAAAATTTGGGATCCGGACAATCGGGCAACTTGCGGAATCAGACGAAAAGTTGTTAGAGAGTCATTTTGGAAAAATAGGAAATGTATTATGGGCTTTCGCAAATGGCTGGGATGAAGATCCGGTTTGCAAGGAAGGATATGAAGCACCAGTAAAGTCGATAGGTAATAGCACTACAACACCGAGAGATCTGGAAAATGATCTGGATGTCTGGATCATTCAAATAGCATTGGCAGAAAGTGTAGCTGCACGATTGCGGAAACATGGATTTAAATGCAAAACAGTAGAAATTACAGTTCGAGATAATGGATTGTATAGTTTTTCCAGACAGATACATTTACGACAGCCAACGAATATTACAAACGAGATTGTAACTGCAGCATTTCAGCTATTTAAAGATAATTATAAATGGGAACATCCCATTAGAAGCCTGGGAATCCGAGCTGCGGATCTTGTGTTAGATGATATTCCCGTGCAGTTGGATTTATTTGGAAATCAGGAGAAAAAGGAAAAGTTAGAGAAGCTGGATCGTACTGTAGATGAGATCAGACGACGGTTTGGTTATTTCAGTATACAGCGAGCGGCAATGTATCAGGATAAAGTCTTATCCCACTTAGACGCTGGTACGCACACGATCCATCCACACAGTTATTTTCATAGGTAATTGGAGGGATAGATTTGAAAAAAGCATTAACCAGAAAACAGAAAGAAAGTTATCAATGTATTTTGAATTATATGAAGGAGCATGGATACCCGCCGACAGTCCGGGAATTTGGAGAGTTGATCGGGGTGAAATCAACATCATCTGCTTTTTCCAGAATCAAGCAGTTGGAGCAAAATGGATATATCCGCAGAATCCCGGCATCACCAAGAGCAATCGAGATTTTATAGTGAGGTGTCGGCATGAACAAAGTATATGTAGATGTAGTGGCAGAGTTTCGGAAAGACGGGCAGCTGGTTCCCATATTTTTTACATGGGAGGATGGAAGAAAGTATAGCATTGACAGAATTTTGAAAATCGAGCGATGCGCCAGCAGAAAGGCAGGCGGTGTAGGAATGATGTACACCTGTATGATACAGGGGCAGGAAAGCCACTTGTTTTACGAAGTGGATAAATGGTTTATGGAGAGAAAAACAGCATAAGGAGAGATTGGTATAGACGATATTATTTGGATTATTAACCGGCAGGGATAGTCACTTTCCCTTTATATTCCTGCAGGTTTTACATAAGAAGATGGATTTCGGTCAGCAAAGGCAGCTCCCACAATGCCTTTTGGATATCCGATTCTGCAAGTTGTAGTAAGTAATTGCTTCCCATCAAAATCATGGGGAAAGCGAACTGGTCTGAAAGACCGCCAGTTAGTGTGATGATGATAAGGAGATTTTGAAACTGATGACAGACAGAGATTATGCAATTAAATCAATGAAAGAAATTACCTTCCAGATGGCAAGTCATGCACAGGATTATCTGGAAGTTACAATCGAAAGACATTATACTGATATTAAAGAATTGATGACAAGCTATCAGAAATTGATTTTGGAAAATCAGATTGTGTTAGAAGAACTGGATATGGAATGCCAGGAGAAAATCAATGAAGATATGGCATATGTATTGAGTTATCTGAGCATTTATAACAACCAGCTGAATGTGCCAAAGATGCACCGGGAGATGAATAATCTGATGATTATTTATGGATTGTCGGACATGATCTATCGGGGAATGACTTTGGTGAAGTTCTATGCACCGAATGGTGTGATGCTCAGTGAAATCCTTCATTCCTGTTTTTGCAGTCATTATAATAAGACAGATGTGGAAGTACAACAGGAGTTGGGAATAGGCAGGACTTCTTTTTATAAAATGAAGAAGCAGGCACTTGGGTATTTAGGATTTTATTTTTATGAGATCGTGGTACCGCAGGCAAAGGATAAAAGATTTAAACCGTCACTGGGCGTTGAGGAAGAGTAGGTGAATAATATGAGATACGAAGATTCGATGAAAGGTGTAGCTGCTCAGATAATCAAAGAACAGCAGCGAGTCAGTAAAATTAAAAACAATCCAGAAGAGTTCCATTGGCATGACGAATATGCAACGTTGAATTTCTTTCGGTTTATCTGCAAAAATATCGGTAACTTGGGAAATGGAGAAATTGAGAAAATGGTCACACGCTTGAAAAGCATAGATCAGAAAGCAGTGGAAAACCATGTGAATGGTGCTGTTTGGGCATTTGATTATGATAAGATGTTCTGTGTATTGATGGAAAATGAAATTTGCCGAAAGGTGTGTGAAAAGAATAAATATAATAGTTGGATGAAACTGATTGGAAATTATTGTTTTCAAGTGGTGTAGGATAAAATAGTGGCTTGTGAAAAGCTGATTTTGATGTTAAGATGAAATTGGGATAGGAGACATTTAGGAACCTATCCTGACATAGCAAAGAATGGAGGCGAGAATGGACGTGGCGAAAGAAGAAATCGTGAAAACAGAAGAATTGGAAACACGTTACGAAAGATACAAGGGTATCTTAAAAGACCTTACCATCATGAGCGATGTGTTTATGCGGAATGTATTCAAGAAACGGGAATGTACAGAATATGTTCTGCAGGTAATTATGAATAAAAAGGATCTGAAAGTGATTGATCAAGTTCTGCAGAAAGACTATAAGAATTTGCAGGGGCGTTCAGCTATTCTGGACTGTGTTGCCAGAGATTCTGAAGGCAAGCAGATGGATGTAGAAATCCAACAGGACAACGAAGGGGCATCTCCCAAAAGAGCAAGGTATCATAGTGGTCTGATGGATATGAACACATTAAATCCAGGACAGGATTTTGATGACCTTCCGGAAAGCTACGTGATTTTTATCACCAGAGACGATGCACTTGGATACGGACTTCCGATTTATCATATAGACAGGAAAATCGAAGAAGTCAGTGAGAATTTTAAGGATGAAGCTCATATTATCTATGTAAATTCTAAGAAACAAGAGGATACAGAATTAGGCAGACTGATGCATGATCTTCACTGTAAGAATGCAGAAGATATGTACAGTAAGATACTTGCTGACAGAGTATACGAATTGAAGGAAACACAGAAAGGGGTGGAATTCATGTGCCGTGAGATGGAACAGATTTATAGTGAAGGTATTGAAAGTGGTGAGCTGAAAAAAGCAAAAGCCTCAGCATTATCCATGGCTGCGGATGGAATGAAAGTTGATAAAATAGCCCACTATCTTAATGTGAGTGTTCAAATGGTGCAGAAATGGATTGATGAGAGCATGAGTGTTGCACATTAACAAATGATAAATTTTAATGGAGCTACCAGAGGATACTAATTCTTCTGGTGGCTTTTTTGTGTGTTGCATGTATAAAAAATGAAAATTAGTTCTATAGAACTACAACTTGATTTGCGGATTCTGTATCTTTCAATTATCCATCAGTATACTAATTTTAGACCGAATTATCGTTCTGAAGGAGGTGCTATGATGGATTTAAAAGCGGTTGGTCAGCGAATTAAAGCAGCAAGAGAAGCAAAAAATCTTACACAGGAAGAACTGGCGGCGCTGGTAAATTTAAGTACAACACATGTCAGTGTGATAGAAAGAGGACTGAAAGTAACAAAGTTGGATACCTTTGTAGCAATTGCCAATGCACTTGATGTATCGGCTGATGCGCTACTGATAGATGTTGTGACACATTCTGTCACAGGTGTTACTAATGAATTATCTGATATGATAGAAAAATTGCCAAAGGACGAGCAGAAAAGAATTTTAAATGCGGTCAGAGCTTTGGTAGACTAATGAAATAGGCATTGAAATCGAAGGGCATTAAGCTCTTCTTTTTTTTATTCTTTTTTATGGATTCGTTTGTGAAAAAATCTTTTTTCATAGTGATAATCATGATATAGTAGTTCTAAAGAACTATAAATAATTCTTTGAAACTGGAGGGCGGGTAAATGAGAGAAAAAAATATTTATGAGAAGATTGCAGAAAAGTACAATACGACACCAGAAGAAGTACGCAGAGAAATGCAGATAGCCATAGATACAGGATTTGATAATCCTGATCCGGCCGTGCAGGAAGAATGGAAGAAAATGACACTTAAAGGAGAAAGACCTACACCGGAAGAAGTAATCAATTACGCAGTAAAAAAAACTAAAAGGAAAATAAAAATATGAAGAAAAAGATAATTGCAGTGATCTCAGGAGCAGTGATCTTGATAATTGCTGCAGGAAGTATTTATGGGAAATCTGAATCTGGTCATAAGGAAGGCGAACCGGATGTAGTTGGAACATTTTCCGTAAATCGAGATGAAAATATTACAGTGGTTGCTAACCGGGGACATATCGGGGATAAAGAAGCTTTTGCAAGAGAACTTTTGCAGATGTACAAGGATGATTCATTTTATTCGACAAAATTCTCCACAGACAGGGGATATGCGACGAGTCTTGATATGAACATCTATTTATGGAAAGAGGATATTGAAGATGGGGAATCGGTAATGACAGCCGAATATAGACCTGTAGAATACGGAAAGGACTATGATGTAGTCAATCATCCTGATAAATTTCAACTATATATAGATGGAAAAGAAGTAGAAGAATAACACGGTGAACTTTTTATACTGAAATATGTACGATTCCAATAATGATATGAACTTATGGGAATATATTGCGGATACTTTGTGAACTTTATCCTGATACAATGATTATGCTGATGAAAGAAGGCATAGATAACTGAATACAAGAAAGAGACGAAAGCCTCAGTAGTTAAGAAAAAACTACTGGGGCTTTTTTTCGTGCCTGAATTTCTCAGCCAATAACTGCGGGCGTATCCCGGCAGGATAAAGGCGGAGCAGGCATGATCCTAAACAGAGGTCCGCCTTCTGGATTTGAAACGAGCAACAAGATTTCAAATTCAGGAGGAACGGATATGTATATTGAACACCCATATTTTTACGAAGGAAAGTATTACGCAAATATTGATGGAGAAATGATCGAGATTACAAAAGAAGTTGCGTATGCGATGAATAATTTTTACAGAAGCAGCAAGGCAAAAAAAGTTGAGATTAAGAATGAACTGGGTGAGGTTGTGGATAAGATGCTGAGAGAAGTACCTTACAGCGGTCAGTCCATTGATGGAGAAGGCTTCATGATTGAGGATTTTCCAGATCTGAACTGTGATGTGGAGCACTGTGTACTGACAAAAATGGAACAGCAGGATATTCACACAGTGATCAATCAACTGAACTCAGAGGAACGCATGATTATTTATGGCATTTTCTTTGAAAACAAGACACAGACACAGATGGCGGAGATTATGGGGATTTCCAGACAGATGCTGTCATACAAGCTGAAATCCACTCTTAATAAGATGCGTGAAATGTATATGAATAAATTTTTTTAAAAAATTTTTCAAAATCTTTTGCATCTGCCAAAGTCATTTGACTTTAGTAATTAGAGGAAGTTAAAGGACTTCCTAAAATGAACCATGATAACTGAATATCCAATAATAACTGACGTGACATTTCATGCAAAGAGCACGAGGAAGATGCCGCTATAGGATTATAAGACAAAACAAAGATTTTTAGTTCAGTCCGTAATGCTGCGAAAAAGCACTGACCGAAGCCAGCTGGCAGGCTGGTGATGCGATGATATGTATGAGATGCGATACACTTGCAGATCCTGAGAAGTCTGTAACTGGTAAACCTATGAACTGCTGGAGCCTGGAAACGAGAGTTTCCGGGTTGTGGTCCGGAGTATGCATCCGGGCAGGTTATTATTCCCTTCCTGCATATGCGGGAGTAACGATTCGGGGTATCGAGGATAAATAGAATCGAGCGAGCACTGTTTAATAATCAAATTGGCTATAGAGGTTATGCGGCAGAGCTTTCCGTCTTGGAAAGGAACTCTGCCGTATTCCTGTGGAGCCAATATAGCGCTATGAATGCTTTACAAATAAAAAAAGATTGGAGAGATGACAAGTGACGATTCGAAGAGGAGATATCTTATGGGCGGATCTCGGTATGTTCCCGACAACTTCGGTTCAGGGTGGAGTAAGACCGGTGATCGTAGTAAGTAACAACAAAGCTAATACATACAGTTCAGTCATTACAGTAGTTCCGCTGACGTCAAGAATATATAAGAAGCGGTATTTGCCAACACATGTATTTATCAGCAAATATGATATGACGGGAATCCGAAAAGGAAGCCTGGCACTGGCTGAACAGGTTATGAGCATTTCTACGAAATGTATTATTGAGAAATGCGGAAGAGTAAATAAGTGGAGCCTGGATCGGGTACTGAAAGCAGTACGGATTCAGATGGGAATGGAAGGAGAAGGGCATGACGGCAGAGGAATATAGAAACTATCTGGAAACGGATTTTGATGATGTAGATCTGAAGGAATTGAAGGACATCCGAAAAATAAGGATTGACCGGAATCAGACGAAAGAAAAAAGAATAGCTCAATATCTTAGACAAGTGGGAAATCCCTATCTTGTCTGTATAGGAAATGTAAAAGTGAAAATACGGTTTGCAAACAATGGAGTATCTTTTGAAGATGCATTTGAGGAACTTTTGCTTTCTGTATAAAAAGTGGTGGTAAAATCTGAAGAGTTATGTTAATATGGAGGCGAGGAATTCAGGACTCCTCATTTCTATTAGGACAAAATCGACTCACCCTCTGGGTTTTACCAATGTTGATGGAAAGGTAAAACTAAGGAGGATGAAGATGAGTCAAATTAACAATTCAAAGAAAATCTATCATGCAGCCATTTATGTTCGTTTATCGAAAGAAGATGGCGATGTTGCTACTGCTGGAAAGCGTGAAAGCAACAGTATCTCAAATCAGAAAGATCTGATAAAAAATTTCCTAAAAGATAAAAAGGATATAGTTGTTGTATCAGAACGGGTGGATGACGGTTACAGCGGTTCTAATTTTGAACGTCCTGCATTTCAGATGATGCTGGAAGATATCAAAAAAGGAATTGTGGATTGTGTCGTTGTAAAAGACCTTTCCCGTTTTGGACGTGAGTATATTGATGCCGGAAAATATATCGAAAGATTATTTCCGGCACTTGGCGTGCGGTTTATTGCGGTCAATGATCATTATGACAGCCTGGAAGGGAAAAGTCAGGCAGACGAAATCGTGATTCCCTTCAAGAATCTCATTAACGATGCATATTGCCGTGACATTTCTATCAAAATAAGAAGCCACCTGGAAGTAAAGAGAAAAAATGGGGAATATATCGGAGCGTTTACACCGTATGGCTACCAGAAAGATTCAGATAATAAAAACAAACTGGTGATAGATGCATATGCGGCAGGTATCGTCAAAGAAATTTACCGCATGAAATTATCAGGTATGAGCCAGACAGCAATTGCCAATGCATTGAACAAACAGGGTGTTCTTTCACCAATGGAATACAAGCACAGTCTTGGAATAAGGATTCAGGATAATTTTAAAACACACGAACAGGCAGAATGGAGCGCCATGTCGGTAAAAAGAATCCTTGAAAATGAAGTATACACTGGAACTCTGGTGCAGGGAAAAAGAACAACACCAAACCATAAAGTAAAAAAATTGATGAAAAAGCCGGAGACAGATTGGGTTAGAATTGAAAAAAACCATGAGGCTATCGTATCAGAACGAGAATTTGCACTGGTGCAGAGATTATTAGGGATAGATACAAGGACTTCTCCGAACGAGGAAAAGGTATATCCATTATCTGGACTTGTGGTTTGTGGAGACTGTGGGGCAATGATGATCAAACGGGATGTTCCGGCAGGAGGAAAGGTATACGCTTACTATATCTGTTCCAGACATGCGGCTACGAAAGCGTGTGCAGCACACAGAATACCAATGGGTAAACTAGAAGAAACAGTATTGGAACTGGTAAAAATCCATATTGAAAATATCCTTGATATGAAAAAAATCATGGATTTTATCCATGAAGTACCATTTCAAGAATTGGATATAAAAGAACTGGAAATTAGAAAAGAAGCAAAAGAAAAAGAAGCCGTGCGATGCCGGGAGTTAAGAGATTATCTATATGAGGATTTCCGTGAAGGAATCATTTCAAAAGAAGATTATAAAGAGCTTCATGACGGGTACACAGAAAAACGGAAAAAAGCCGAGGAAGCAGTCCGAAGCATTGATCAGCAGATCAGTGAAGTCCTGGAATCAAAAAGTGATAAATATCATTGGCTGGATTATTTTGCCGAGCATCAGAATATACAGGAACTTACAAGAACTGTTGCTGTTGAACTGATTGACCAGATATTAGTATATGACAAAAAACATATTGAAGTCAGATTTAATTTTGATGATTGTTATCAATCTTTGTTACGGCAGATACAGTCGGTGGGATGCGATGTCAGCACAGGTATGGACGGAAGAATAGAAATTCAAAAGAGGGAGGTCGTATAAATGGCTCGAAAATCAAGAAAAGTAGATTATGTGAATGTTGGAAATAAAGAAAATTTGGTTACAGAAGCTGAAAACCAGTGTGAAAAAGTTTCACATGCAGCCCTTTATGCAAGGCTTTCCTATGAGAGTGAAAAGAACAGAGAAAGAAATACGATAGAAACGCAGATGGTTCTGCTTCATAATTTCGTAAAAGAACAGAAAGATATCGTGGTTGCAAAGGAATATTATGATATATCTAAAACCGGAACTAATTTTGAGAGAGATGGTTTTAATGAGATGATGCAGGACATCAAAGAGGGAAATATTGACTGTGTTATTGTTAAAGATCTTTCTAGACTTGGAAGAAATTATGTAGAGGCAGGAAGCTATATTGAAAGAGTGTTCCCATTCTTTAATGTGCGTTTTATTTCGGTGAATGATCATTATGATTCGTTCAGAGATGACATAAGCCTGCTGATCAGCATGTCAAACGTGTATAATGAGTTTTATTCCAGAGATTTGGCAAAGAAAATAAGAAGTTCATACCGGACGAGCTGGGCAAATGGCGAATTTCCTTCCGGTCAGATGGCTTATGGTTATGAAAAAGACAAGGATAATCCTCATCAGCTGATTCCAGATCCGGTAGCGGCACCAGTGGTGAAAAAGATATTTCAGTATTTTATTGATGGAATGACTTATGCAGAGATTGCCCGGAAATTAAATGCGGATGGGTATCTCTGCCCGAAAGCCTACAAGCTGGATAAAGCAGGAAAAGCAAATGAAAAGTCAGCGACATGGACATGGAGTGGAGGAACAGTCCACAAAATCCTTGAGAATCAATATTATGCCGGTGATAGTGTGCATAATCAGTTTACCAATGATTCCTGGGCAGCACAGAGACAGAAAATGAATCAGAAAGAAGAATGGATCATTATCAAAAATACCCATGAGGCACTTGTGAGCAGAAAGGATTTTGATGAGGTACAGGAAAAGATTGGTCATATCGTAAAACGGGTTAATGAAGCTCGTAAATCAAATGGCAATAATGTAAGAGACTTCAACTTTTTCAAGCAGAAAATTGTATGTGCAGACTGTGGAAAAACCATGTATTTATATGGGAAAACAAAAGGCAATCATCGTAGGTTTTACTGTGGAAATAATAAGCTCCACGGGAAGTGTACGCCACATTCTATCACTGATTTGGAAGTGAATGATTATGTACTGCGTGTGATACGTGCACATATCAATGTATATGTTGAAAATGTAGATTTGATTCGGCGGTTGAATCAAAGACAGGAAAGCATTAAAAAATATGATGTGTTTAACAGGGAAATCAAGAAATGCCGGAAAGAACTGGAAAAAGTGGCAGTACACCGGGAAAGATTGTTTGAGGATTATGTGTGCCGTATTATTGATGCAGAGCAGTATGAAACATTTTCAAAGCAGGATGCGGAAACAGAAAAAGAGATCCAGAATAACATGGAAATTTTATTAAAGCATCAGGTTGGATATGAAAAAAATTTTCACACAGAGGAAGAATGGGAAACATTGATCAATAAATACCGCAATACGAGAACGCTGACAAAGGAAATGGTCAATGCTTTTGTAGAAAAAATCGAAATACATGAAAGCGGTTCTATTACGGTACGTTTGGTGTATGATGATATGTTGGAAGAATTAAGAAAATATGCAAAAGAACGGGAGGCTGAGTTATGCCAGTAACAGAATGTATCGCTGTTTATATCAGACTTTCGTCGGAGGATAATGATGTAGATGGCAGTATAAAAGCCGAAAGTAACAGTGTCAGTGCACAGAGAATGCTGATAAACGAATTTATCAAAAAACAGGACGAATTTACTAACTGTCCAGTAGTTGAATATGTAGACGATGGGTACAGTGGTACAAACTTTAACCGTCCTGGCTTTCAGAGGATGGTGGAAGATGCAAAAGCAGGACGTATAAAAAGTATTGTTATAAAGGACTTTTCAAGATTTGGAAGAGATTATCTGGAAGTGGGGAATTATCTGGAAAAAATCCTGCCAGTCCTTGGTATTCGAATTATCTCAATTAACGATGGCTTTGACAGTATCAATTCCTCTGGTTTTACTGGAGGAATGAGTGTAGCGTTAAAAAATATGCTGAATGCAATGTACAGCAGAGATTTGTCCAGAAAAGTTCGTTCTGCTATGAAAACACATGCTAAAAACGGTGAATATATGCCGGCTTTTCCCAAATATGGATATATTAAAGATCCAGAAGATAAGCATCATCTGGTTATAGACCCAGAAGCGGCTGAAATAGTGAAACTGATATTCACAATGGCGGCAGATGGAAAAACAAAAGGACAGATAGCAAAACATCTGAACGAAACCCATGTGCTTACATGCCGGGAGTATATGTGCAGAAAAGGTATAAAAATGCACAGAGAAAACGAAAAAGAAAAGAAACTCTGGTCAGTCACAACAATCTCAGATATGCTCAAAAATGAAGTGTATCTTGGAAAAATTATTTGGAATAAAAAGAGAGTGGCAAGAACAGGAAGCAATAAATTGGTTTCCAATGATAAAGAAGAGTGGATTGTTGTAGAAAATGCACATGAACCAATTATATCCGATGAATTATTCCAGAAAGCAAATGAAAAAGCATTTACTAACCAGAAAAGAGTTCTTACAAAAAGAGGAGTAGCCTGCCCTATTTTCTTTTGTCCGACCTGTGGAAGAAGACTTGGTTTTACCAGCAGAGAGACTGGGTATCGCTGTATGCAGGCACATATCAGCGGTCTTAGTGGGTGTGCGGAAAGTAAAATGGACAGGAAAGAAGCAGAAGAAACAGTACTGGATGCAGCCAGAAATATGGCACAACTCATTTCGGAAAATCTTGAGAAAAAGAAAAGTGAATGGCATAAAACAATTTTGAAAGAAGAAAATATCGCAACACTGGAAAGTGAAAAAAAGCGACTCTCGTCAAGAAAAATGAAACTGTATTCTGATTATCGTTCAGAAGTGTTGGACAAGGAAGGGTATATGGAAGAACTGGAAAAAACGACTTCCCGTATTTCAGAAATCACTTTGCAGATAGCAGAATTGGAGAATGAGATTGCAGTAGCGAAGAAAAAATGTGATGAAGCAACAGAAAAAGAAATGGAAGTAAATGAGATTGCAGCATTGCAGGATTTTGACAAAATACAGCTGTCAAAGATTATTGAGAAAGTCTTTATTTATGAACCAGGTCGTATGGAGATAAGCTGGAAGATGGATGACATTTTCTACAAAGAAGAAAAAGCATAAACGGAATAAGATTGTTCGCATGGAGCATCACTGGATGAAAACAGTGGTGCTTTTTGCGAATTAAAAGCAAATTTTTTTTAGACTTATATTGACAAAAGCAGAATTAGTTTTGCTAAACCGTGATGATATTGACTTTATTGAAAGAGAATGCAAGGTTTTAGGTAAAGGAGATAAGGAAAAAATTGTATATTTTGATGCTCGTACAAAATTGCATTTACAAGGATACTTGATTTCACGCGAAGATAATAATGAGGCGTTATTTGTTGGATTACGAAATCCACATAATAGAGTTACAATCAACGGAATAGAACTTAGAATAAGAAATCTGGGAAGGATAGTTGGAATAAAAAATGCCATCCACATAAATTTAGGAGAACAATGGCAATGGTAGCAATTGATAAGGGAATGCCTATAGAGCAGGTACAGAAGCTTTTAGGACATGAAAAAATAGATACAACTTTACATTATGCAATGGTTAAGCAGAGTAATGTAAAAATGCACATAGGAAATATATAGGATAGGTGATTAAGTGAAAGGTATTGCACTTAGATTTTTTGAAAAGTTTGCGCCAGAGGATGGAACTATAGCAGAACATCAGAAAATTATAGAAAAAATTGGATATGTTTATTATGGAAAAATGGGCCCCCCTGTATCTGAAAAAAACATCCAGATGTTAATGGGACAGGATGAAATAAAAGTTCTTCTTATTCATAGTGGAAAGACAGATAGATATTGGGCTACAGTTGAAAAAATAGTAAAAAAGCAATCCCAATATGATGAATTCCCAAGTTATTATCATAATGTTGCCGATAAATTTAAGACTTGGTTTAAAATTGTAAAAATAGAAGAAGCTCCAAAGAATGTAATGGGTAAATGTAAAGTTGCCTCTTCAGGAGCTACTTTAGGAGAAGCATCAAAGCACAGTATGAGTCCATATTTTATTATTGAGATATAGAGGAGATTTTGCATATGTTATGGGATATTATTAAAGCAGAAGATTTTTGTGCAGGTGTTACTGATGGAACTCATGATTCGCCTAAAGCAGTAGATGAAGGCCGTTATCTTATTACATCTAGACATTTGGGTGAATATGAAATTGATTTTAGCACTGCTAAGCAAATTTCTGAAGAGGATTATCAAAAGATAATAAAAAGAAGTACTGTAGGACAGTGGGATATTTTATTTAGTATGATTGGTACTATTGGTAATACATATTTAGAAAAAAATGAGTGTGTAGATTATGCGTGTAAAAACATGGGAATCTTTCAAATGGGTGGAGATAAAGAAAATGCGTTATGGCTCTATTTTTATCTAAAATCTCCGCAAGCCAAGGAATATGTTTTTAAACATTTAAGAGGTTCAACACAACAATACTTACCTCTTGGTGGGCTTAGAGATTTTCCAATACCTGTACCTAAAAAGAATATACGAGAAAAGATTGTAAGTGTTCTTAAAACAATTGATGATAAAATTGAGAATAATAATCAGATTAATAGGAATTTATCGGAGCAGATGCAAGCTATTTTTGGATCAATCTTTTATTCAGAAATGGAGAAAGAAAATAAAGCTAGTCTTGGAGATTACCTGTATATCAAGGGGCGGATTGGATGGAAAGGATTGAAGAAAGAAGAATATCTTTCCGAGTCTGAATATCGTATTATTAATGGAGAATCATTAACGGTAACTGGCATTGATTGGAATAAAGCGGGATATATCTCAGAGGAAAGATACATAGAATCACCAGAGATTATGCTTCAAGAAGGAGATATTCTTATTTCTAAGGATGGAACGATTGGAAAAATTGGTTATGTAAATAAGTTAGATAAACCTACATCTGTTGCTTCAGGGATTTTTGTGGTTAGAAATTTGAAGCCGGAAGAAGTTTCAACAGTGTTTATTTACTGCTTGTTGAATTCAGACTATTTTAAAAGTTTTATTGCAAGCCGGACAGAGGGAAGTGTAATTCCGCATCTGTATCAGAAAGACTTTGTGACATTGGAGATCCCAATATTATCACAAGAACAAATAGAGCTATTTAATAGTACGGTAGTTCCTTTGTTTGAATTGTTTTTTTTAAATCAAACCGAGAATATTAGATTGGCAGCACTTAGAGATAGCCTTCTTCCCAAACTGATGTCAGGCGAACTTGATGTTTCTGATTTGAATATTTAGCTACTCCGACAAATGGTAATTATCGTTATTGAGAGATGAATTGCTTTCAAAGCGAATGGTAGGAGATATTGATCTTTCATATATATTAAAGATGCAAAATCTTCGAAAAAGTAAAGCTGAAGGGATGGAAAAAGCATGTATAATATTGTTGATAATTTTGATAAGAAAACTCCATCGGAAGTTTATGTTAATATTGTGAAATTGGAATGTGGAATTGATATAAAGACATTCCAAATCGAGACTGTTCATGATTTAGTTCAATTTATTGGTTTTGGAAAGTATATAAATAATAAAATTGGAAATGTATATTTCAGAGGTCAAACATCATTATATGATGGAAAAATGATACCATCATTATATAGGGGGAAGACTAAATTGGATAGTATTACAATGAAATATAATAAGAGAATAAAAAATGTTATTTCGAGTAATAAGCTATTTAATTCGTATGATAGGAGCGTTTTTGAACCGTTGGTACAACATTATGGAGTTAAAACTCCGTATATTGATTTAGTAGACAATGTTTGGGTAGCATTGTGGTTTGCTCTTCATCAAGCAAAAGTTGTTGCTATCAATTCTCATGAATATGTATATTACTATGATTCAAAAGAAGAGTATTCGTATATAGTTTTAATGATATCTGATGCTTTACAAGAAACAAGTAAGTCAGGAATATACCAGGGAAAGAACACGACATTGGTTGATTTAAGAAAAGCTACACCATCATTTTTTTTAAGACCACATGCACAGCATGCATATATGCTTAGAAAGAACGATCAATATCCAGGAGATTATAGCGATTTGATAGTTGGAATTGCCAAGATTCCAACGAGATTAGGGTTAAAATGGTTAGGTCAAAATGAATTCTTAACTTTGAATAGTTTATTTCCTGCCGCCTATTTTGATTCTGGATATAAAATGTTATTGAAAACATATCCGGAAAATGAACAACATACAGTGAATGAATTTGGTTCAATACAGATTTTAACGGATTGAGTGGTGACTATATTTAATAGTTGGTTAATTAAATTTTTATAAGGGGGGAGAAAGTGAATATATATGAAACAAAAAGGGTAATTTCATGTATTCTTAATGTTGACGACGATATTTCACTGGAATATGTAGAAGATAAGATGCCTAATTATGTGCCCCATGAAAAAAGAATTCAGATAGTAAAAGAACTGTATTGGAATGAAGTATATCAATTATCGCATGAATTATTGCATGCTGCATTTTATAAATATAATGGGTGCATGCCGTGCGAATTTTTATGGATTGAAGAAATTGTTTGTGAAGCGTTTTCAATATACTGTATTGAGAAATATTGTCATAGTGAAAAGATATATTGGTTTGGATATTTATCACAAAATTATTATATATTAAATGGAAATGTTAGTGAGCCTGAAAAGATTAAAACTATAAAAGAACTTAATGGGAAATTAGGTGGATTTAAGGAGTATGGAGTTAGACAATTTATTCATCCATATGCATTGGATATAAAAAATATCATAAATGAAGATTTTGGCCAACTTGAAGAATTTTTGAATTATCGAAAATACATTCAAGATGGAAAAATAGAGATTGATGCAACTAATAGAATTGCAATTAAAATCTTTTCTTTACAGGAAAAATTGCAGTAGAGATCAGTAAGATAAATTTTTATTTGCTCTACAAAACACAACACAAAGGGGAGGGGAATAAATGCCGGGTTTATTTACAGAAGATACATATGAACAAGCGATAATAGAGCTGTTCGAGAATATGGGATACGACCATATCTATGCACCGGATTTTGACAGGGATTATACCAGCCCATTGATGGATTCGGTACTTAGAGATAGCTTGGTGCGTGTCAATCGGGGATTGCCTGTAGATGCCATAGAAGAAGCTATTAATAAGCTTAAGACATTTGATACTGGAAGCTTGTTGCAGAAAAATATGACATTTATGGACTATCTGCAGAATGGAATTACAGTGAAGTTCTTTGTGAATGGCGAGGAACAGGCAACTATAGTGAAATTGGTTGACTATGAAAAGATAGACAACAATACGTTCTATGTGGTGAATCAGTATACATTTATTGAGAATGGCAATAACAGGCGGCCGGATATTATTCTGTTTATAAATGGCATGCCACTTGTGTTGATGGAGCTTAAGAGTCCTTCTAAGGATGAGGTAGGAGTAGAGAATGCATATAAGCAGATTCGTAATTACATCAAGGACATCCCATCTCTGTTTTATTACAATGCAATATGTGTAATCAGTGATCTTTCATCGAATAAAGCTGGAACTATAACATCCGGGCTTGATAGATTTATGGATTGGAAATGCAAGGATGGAAGTAAGGAAGAGAGCGGGTTTGCGGAATTTGAGACATTCTATGAGGGAATGTTTCAGAAGAAAAGACTGCTTGATATACTGAAGAACTTTATACTTTTTTCAGGAACGGGTACTGGTAGATTTAAGGTGCTTGCGGGATATCATCAGTATTTCGCAGTTAGAAAAGCTATAGAGAGGGCAAAGATTGCAACAAGAACGGACGGAAAAGGTGGTGTGTTCTGGCATACACAGGGTTCAGGTAAGTCACTCTCTATGGTATTTTATGCGCATTTGCTGCAGGAGGCACTTGATAGCCCTACCATAGTCGTAATGACAGATCGTATTGATCTGGACGATCAGCTCTATGCACAGTTTTCTCAGTGTGCAGATTTCCTCAGACAGACTCCTGTTCAGGCGGAGAGTAAGGAACATCTTAAGTCACTCCTTGATGGCAGAAGTGCAAATGGTATTATTTTCACAACTATGTTCAAGTTTGAGCGAGGTGAGAAACCTCTTTCAGAACGCAGAAACATTGTGGTTATGGCGGATGAGGCCCATCGTGGTCAGTATGGATTTGAGGAGAAGATTGTAGTATCCGAGAATCAGGCAGGAGAGAAAGAGGCACATACTGTTGTAGGAAATGCAAGAGTCATACATGATGCCCTGCCGAACGCTACGTTTATAGGATTTACCGGAACTCCAATATCAGCGAAAGATAGAAATACCAGGGAGGTATTTGGCGATTATATAGATATTTATGATATGACGCAGGCGGTTGAAGATGGGGCGACCAGACCTGTGTATTATGAGAGCAGAGTTGTTCACCTGAAACTTGATGAGAATACGCTTGCACTTATTGATTCGACTTATGATATTCTTGAGCAGCAATCCGATAAAGCAACGATAGAGAAGAGCAAGAAGATGCTGGGACAAATGGAGAGTGTCCTCGGCGCTGATTCAACTATTGCGTCATTATGCGATGATATTGTGGAACATTACGAGAAGTACAGGGCTAATCTGCTTACAGGTAAGGCTATGATAGTTGCCTATTCTCGTACAATAGCCATGAAGATATACAGAAGAATTCTTGAGATACGACCTGATTGGAAAGAGAAGGTTGGAGTAGTAATGACTGGTGGCAACAATGATCCAGAGGATTGGAAGGAGATAATTGGTACCAAGGCACATAAGGAAGAACTTGCAAGAAAATTCAAAGATAATGACGATCCAATGAAGATTGCAATAGTAGTGGATATGTGGCTGACAGGGTTTGATGTTCCGTCACTTGCGACTATGTATGTATATAAGCCTATGCATGGGTATAATCTTATGCAAGCGATAGCGCGTGTTAATCGTGTGTTTAAGGACAAAGAAGGTGGTCTTATTGTTGACTATGTAGGTATAGCTTCTGCGCTTAAGGCTGCCATGAAGGAATATACTGAGAGGGATAAAAACACATATGGGGATATGAATATTGCTAAAGTGGCATATCCTAAGTTCCAGGAAAAACTACAGGTGTGCAAGGATCTGCTTCATGGATTTGATTTCAGTGGATTTATAGATGGTTCGCCGCTTGTTATGGCAAAACTTATAACCAAGGGAGTGAATTTTGTTCTTGATGCGAGGGTACCTGACAGAAAAGATTTGTTCTTGAAGGAGGCTATGCTGTTAAGACAGTCTCAGTCTCTCTGTTCAAGTATGACTACTGAGAAAGAACGCCATGAGGCAGCCTATATGGAGGCGGTTCGTTCAACAGTTATCAAGATTACATATGGCGGTGCAGATGGAAAGACACTATCACTTAAGGAGATAAACAACCAGATAAATGATCTGCTCAAGGCAGCAGTTCAAAGTGAGGGTGTAATCAATCTGTTTGACAGTAGCAAGACTGGTGGAGAGAACTTCAGCTTATTTGATCCGGCTGTATTGGATGAAATATCCAAAATGAAAGAAAAGAACATTGCTGTGGAAATATTGAAAAAACTCATGGCAGAGCAGGTATCTTTATACAAAAGAACAAATGTTGTTCAGTCACAGAAGTTTTCAGAGAAGATAGCGCAGCTTATGAATTCGTATTACAACGGACTTATAACAAATGAGGAAGTAATAAAAGAGCTTCTTGAGACTGCTGAAGAGATTGCAAATCTGTATAAGAATGGACAGAAGCTTGGACTTTCCCAGGAGGAATTGGCATTCTATGATGCGCTGACAAAGCCGGAACATATAAAAGATTTTTATAAAAATGATGAATTGATTGCGCTTACCAAGGAACTGACGGAAATGCTCAGAAAGAATAGAACCATAGACTGGCAGAAGAAGGAAACTGCAAGGGCAACTATGCGAAAGATGGTTAAGAGACTGCTTAAGAAACATCATTACCCACCAGAGGATTATGATTTTGCCATAAATACAGTAATAAGCCAGTGTGAGCTGTGGACGGATAATAGTAATGCGCCTTACGTGGGAGAGCATGATAGTACGTTTAGATATAGTGAAGAGGCAAAATTTGCTAATGTTGCTGAGGAAAAATCAAGTTATGGGGATAAAAAAATAATATAGGGGGAATCACATGACTTTATACATGAACATAAAACAGCTTGGCAAGCGGAAGAACACAGTGCACAAGGTCCCGTTTGAATATGACACAGCACCGAGCACGCTGCGGGAACTCATAACAGAGACAGTAAAGATCTGCGTAGCACAGTACATATCCCGCATGGATCGCGGCGATGCAGTGTTGACAGATGAACAGATCGATGATATGGGAAGAATAGGAAAGATAGCGTTCGGGATCGTCTATGGGGAGAAGAAACCGGATGTGGATGAAGCAGTGAAGACAGCCATTCAAGGATTTGAGGATGGGCTGTTCAGAGTGTTCCGCGGTATGGATGAATTAACGGAGCTGGACAGGGAAGAGAAGTTTAACGAAGGGGATGAGATCACATTTATCCGCCTCACAATGCTGGCGGGCAGAATGTGGTAGAACATAAAGAAAGGGGTTACAATGGCGGTGGACAAGAAGACAAGGTTTGAGCTTGAGGAGCAGAAGAAGATCGCAGATGAAGTGAGAGAGGCATTTGACGAGAATTCCACGAAGCTCAGAAAGAGCTACAGTGCGGATGCGCAGAAGCTTCTTAAGGAGATGGATAATTACTATGGAGATGTAAAAGAGTCAACGATCGGCAAGAGACTTGAGACATTTCTTGAGAATGAAAAGAATGTTCCTTCTGAATTCTTCAGGAGGGAGCTGAAGCATTTGCCAGGGTGGGTGCCGGATCATCTGATGGAGGATTTCTACACTTCTATAGACAGCATAATCAAGTGGCAGACAAGCCAGTATTATTACAGAAGAACCATGCGTACGAAGAGGTATGGGGCATTTCTTGACAGATATTTCAGGATAATGAATGAATATCACTCCATGGGGATATACGGATGCGACATAGTATCTCTCTACAGGGAGAAATTGCCGCAGGATATATTGTGCTATTACAGGGATGGCAACAGCAATGGGTATAGAATAGTATCTGAATATTGGATACAGGCGGAGCTCGACAGGGGGAATGCAGAGCTTGAGGAAGTGCTCATGGACATCATGTTCGGTGAGAGTGCGCAGACAAGGCTCACGACCAATATCCTCAGGGGAATATATATGAGCTCCAACACAAGACTCCATGAGGCTGTAGGCAAGCTGCTCGTTGCGGCAAAGCTTCAGGAGGGACTCAGGCAGGCGATCTGTGAGAACATGGATTATGGAACGGCAGGTGCATTTATGACCCTGTTCCATGTGATAAAGGAGAATGATCTTCTGAGATTCTCGTCTGTCATGAGGGCTGTAGCCACCTGGACAGGACTTGTGGCTGACGAGGAGAGCAAGCTTGACCGTATACAGAAGAAACAGCTGCTTCTTATAGATACATATCTGAATGATGAAAATGCAAGGCGTGAAGCTTTATCCGGCGAGGATGCCATGCAGATCTATCTTGCGCTGTGGAGCTATGGTTTCTTTGATGTGGACGAGGCATGCCATGTGATGAACAAGCTGGCGCTTGATGGCAGCAGACACCAAAGACTGGTATTTGGCACATATATCAGGGCAATGAGTCTGGGAAAGGTGTACACACATAGCGTTGCAAAGGAATTTATCAAGAGATTCCCAGACGAGATGGACACCATGGCGGTCATCATGCCAAGCTTCATGTCGGATTACCAGCCTTATATGAATAGTCTCATATATAAAGACGGCAGATCGTACAACAATGAACTTAAGAAAATGACATTTGCCGAGGTGGACAAATATTTTGACAGCAGGAAAGAATGTCAGGAGATGTACGACATCCTCATGGGCATACTTGAGCGCATGCCAAAGAAGAGGCTTGAGTTTGATCCGTGTGTATTTCCATGGAATGCCGAATATCTGGACAGATCCGCAATCATCATGAGACTTGCGGTCTGCGCAAGCGCTCTCAGGGATGAGGACAAGATCACTTACATAGCGGAGATGGTTCCTGAGATAGATTCCGCAAGGTACAGCAGAGATGCGCTTTTGCTTCTGCTTGTAAGGCAGCCGGCAAATGACAGACAGCGTGCCATACTGGTGGATGCGGTTGCCGACAAGGAGACATATACCAGAAACAAGGCGGCGATGATCGTTAAGGATATGAAACTTTCGCCGGAGAATTATGTACAGCTTGAGAATATGCTCAAGTACAAGAAGTCAGACATAAGGGAGACTGTACTGTCTATACTTTATAAACTTGACGGTGATGACATGGACGATCTCATCGGAAGACTTCTCGCGGATTCCAAGGAGGAGAAGAGAACAGCGGGACTTGATCTACTGCTCCAGCTCAAAAATGATGAGAACAGGCAGAAACTTTTTGCAGATTGTGTTGGTCATATAGACGCTATGCAGAGGGAGTCTGCGAATGGAAGATCCAGTGTTACAACTAAGGAGCAGATTCTTATACGTGAGATAAAAAATGTTGGCACAGACCGGGCTGGTGCAGATGAGGGGTATGGACTTTATGATGTAAATGCGGACTATGAGCCGATATTTGACAAGAGTTATCTGGCTGAGTGCCTTGAGCTGTACAAAAAGTATTTCCCTGAAAGCGGGATTGCAAATGATAATCTGTGCAAGACTGCCAAGAGCGAGGGTGCATTTGCAAAACTCAAATCAAAGATTGTGCCTAAAAAGAAAGACACGACATCTGATTCAGAAGTTATAAACATATTAAGAAAATTTGATGCATTTGTGGATGAGCACAAAAATGATGAGTATGAGATGGCTGACGGAGAGATCGGCCTGCTTGGTGAGGCAGGTGGAAACATATATGTGAACCGTGACAAGGTGGCATGTGAGGAATTGTGGGTAGATTTCTACGAGAAAAATATTCAGACTCCGTATATGTGCATGCAGCTCTACGTGTATCTGAATGGCTACAACAGTGACAAACAGGATTTCAAGAAGTACTGCGAGAGCTTTATGGCGGATATGTTTGGAAATATATATATAGAAGAATGTCCGGCATTCGGATATCTTGCCATTGTCAGAGCTGTAATTGGATTCCTGTATAGAAGATATGTGATGGATAGTGACAAGATGAGACTTGCCGTTGTGGCAGCAGACTATCTGCTTGGAAGAAGTGATGAGCTCATATATACATTTGGCGGGAATAAAGGTGGCGGCAGTATATCTGGTGATGATTCAAAGGTATATCACAGAAGTGTGCTCACAAATGAGCAGATCATGATAATAACAAGGTGGCTTGCGATCGATGGTGACAGCGATATATTAGACGTAAAAGAGGATTCTGACGAGGCAAGGCAGAATGAAGAGGATTTCAGGCATTTGTTTCCATACAACTATGCCCTTGCAAAGAGTCATAACTTTAATATACCTTCAGACGTTGTAAATGATAGAAATTCATATTACTGGGTACACACAGGAAGTGTCATGCCGGTTCCAGGTCTCCAGAACTATATTGCTGCATACAGTCGTGGCTTGATTTCAAAAGATTATATGTACAAGATGGCGTTTGAGGGGAATTCCCTGGATAGGAGCCTCAAATGTGTATCTGACGTGATGCGTTTTATAACGGAGCGCAACAGGAAGGTGCAGACCAGAGGCTATGAGTGGGGATATACGGAGCGTGAAAGGCTGAGAAGTGTGCGGCAGATACTTCTTCACAGTCCGGAAGGAGAGTTCTCAGAGACGGACGAGAAAAGGCTGGATATAGCTAAGAAGCTGTACACTGATATGTCAGAGCTTGTGCTTTCTGCAGAGCTCACAAGGGGAGATACAGAGACAGAATTCTCTCCATATATATACGGGCTTACAAGAATATTCGGAGCGGAGTATTTTGTCAGGATACTGTCAGCCCTCGGCAAGGAGACCCTGGAGAGATCAACGTATTTCAATACCGGTTATTACTATAACCGTCAGAAGGTCAGCAAGAAGAATAGTATGTCGCATCTTCTTCAGGCGTGTGTGCCAGATGCAAATGACAGTGCGGAGACTCTCAAGACATATCTTACAGGTACGGATATAAGTGATGCCAGGCTTATAGAGGCGGCTATGTATTCTCCAGAGTGGATAGATATAGTTGGAGAGTATCTTGGATGGGATGGATTTACTGCGGGATGCTATTACTTCATGGCGCACATGAACGAGTCATTTGATGACAAGAGAAAGGCTATGATAGCGAGATTTACACCGCTTGAGGTGGATGAGCTGAACGACGGGGCATTTGACAGGACGTGGTTTACCGAAGTCTATGACAGATTGGGTGACAAGCGATTCCAGCTTATATACAAGGCGGCGAAATACATTTCGGACGGTGCAAAGCATACCAGGGCGAGAAAATACGCGGATGCGGCGCTTGGCAAATACAATGAGTCCGAGCTGATAGCCGAGATCGAGGCAAAGAGAAACAAGGATCTGCTCATGGCGGTGGGAATCCTGCCGATAGAGAATGAGGAGCAGATAAAGGACAGATACATGTTCCTTCAGAAGTTCAAGAAGGAGAGCAGGCAGTTCGGAGCACAGAGGAGAGCCAGCGAGGCGGCAGCAGTTTCTACAGCTATGCGCAATATGGCGATCAATGCCGGATATCAGGACGTGACGAGACTTACCCTACGTATGGAAAGCCTTGTAGTTCAGGGCATGACAGAATATTTTCAGCCGCATGAGGTCGGAGAAGTGACCGTATGGCTTGAGATGGAGGACGGCGGCAAATGCGCTGTCATCTGTGAGAAGAACGGCAAACAGTTAAAGTCAGTTCCGGCAAAGATCAAGAAGGATGAGTATGTATTGGCTCTGATGGATGCCAAGAAGCAGATGGCGGAGCAGTCAAGGCGTACAAAGGCGATGCTTGAGGATGCGATGGAGAGCCAGGAGGAATACACCTGGGCTGAGATCAGGGGCATGCTGGAGAATCCTGTTATACATGACATGGTGGCTGCGCTGGTGTTTAAGGTAGTGGAGCCTGACGGTGTGAAGGCAGGGCTGGATAGTACGGCTGACAGTATTATGTCAGGGGCAAATGAACTTTATGATAGCAAGAATATTGATTTGAGGAATAACAGCGATGCTGGTGATGTGCAGTTAGATAATGCAATAGGCGAAAGTGCTGGCGTACCTAGTCAGAATGTAGTTCTTGGATTTGCAACTGAGGATGGATTCAATGTGTTTGTTGAAACAACCGCTGGTGATGAAAACAAACATTTGTCAGACGACACCAAGCTCACAGTAGCACATCCATTCCACATGTACATGGCTGGCAAATGGCATGATATACAGAAATATGTATTTGACAACAAGATCGTCCAGCCGTTCAAGCAGGTGTTCAGAGAGCTCTATGTGAAGACCGAAGAGGAAATGAACATGGAACATTCCCTCAGATACGCGGGCAATCAGATCCAGCCGAAGAAGACACTAGGCTGCCTGAAGTCAAGACACTGGGTGGCTGATATAGAGGATGGACTTCAGAAGGTGTACTACAAGGAGAATATAGTAGCGCGGATCTACGCTCTTGCAGACTGGTTCTCACCTGCAGATATAGAATCACCGACGCTTGAATGGGTGGTATTTTCGGATAGAAAGACAGGAAAGGATCTCAAGATCAAGGATATCCCAGATATCATATTCTCTGAGGTCATGAGGGATGTGGACATGGCTGTTTCCGTGGCGCATGCAGGAGGCGTGGATCCTGAGACCTCACACTCAACTGTTGAGATGCGAAAGGCGATAGCAGAATTCACTATGCCACTTTTCAAGCTGACAAATGTCACATTTACAAAGAACCATGCAGTGATAGAGGGCAAGCGTGCCAATTATACAGTCCACCTTGGAAGCGGAGTGGTGCATCAGGAGGCAGGCCCTATGATAAATGTACTTCCTGTACACTCCCAGAGGCGGGGCAGAATATTCCTGCCATTCGTGGATGATGATCCAAAGACCTCGGAGGTGCTCACGAAGATACTGTTCTTTGCGGAGGACAATAAGATCAAGGATCCATATATACTGGAGCAGATCGAGGCGTAATGTCAGCATAATGATAAGATGATGGTTCAGAATGTATCTTGTCGGTTGTTTACATGGCATGTATAGAGGTGGAATATAGTGACTGGAAAAAGTTTTATTTCTAAATTAAAGTTAAAACACAAGGGGAACGCAAAGTTGTTCCCCTATGATGAGGCAAAGCATGAGGCTGTCATCAGATGTTCTATCTGCACCGGAGAACAGGTCGCCGGATTCAGGAGCAGAGAGGACGGGAGCTTTGTGGGTGTGATGGTGATACAGTCGGAGAAGGATCTTGAGAATTTTAAGAGACTTTACCGGGTGGATGATGTGAAGAAGATATATTGAATACAGTTTGTAAAACTATCGCTGTAGCGATATAACAAACGAATTGCATATGATAGATATAATGAGGGAGGCAGTGCCACTTCGTCAGATACAGTTGTTTGAGCAGCGACAGAGGGATATCAACAAGACAAAGGCAACAGATGTTGGGAGGTTGTTCCGGGTTTTGTGTTGTAAGACGGAGGATCTGCTGCAGATATAGATACAAAAGCAGTACAATGTGTCAAACTACTCAGTTTTGAATAGTATGGCGCCTTTTTGACTTCAAACTATTCAATATTGAATAGTTTGTGTACATGGTGTCTAGACCAAAAATATAATTCACTTTGTCAAGAAAAAACACTTGACAACCCACCCTGCCTGTATTAGAATAGCCCATGGTAAAGCAAAAACACTTTACATGCAAGTGCGTTACGGAGAGTTTGTTATGGAGAAGATAGTCAGACAGTCTATGTTATATGATTTTTATGGTGAGCTGCTCACAGAGCATCAGAAGAGCGTGTACGAGGATGTTGTGAACAATGACATGTCTTACTCAGAGATAGCGAGACTCAACAACATAAGCAGACAGGGCGTATATGATATGGTAAGGCGCTGTGACAAGATTCTCGAGGAGTATGAGGAGAAGCTTATGCTGGTACATAAGTTCATGAAGGCACAGGAACAGGTTCAGAAGATCAAGGAATGTGCGGATGAGCTCAAGGCGATGAACTCGGATGAACGGCTTGCGGGCAGAATTGAAGATATAGTGAATTATTCAGATAAGATACTCGAAGATTTCTGATGATAGATAATATCAGAAGGGAGAATGTCTATGGCATTTGACAGTTTATCAGATAAACTGCAGAACGTATTTAAGAAGCTGAGAAGCAAGGGCGTACTTACAGAAGATGATGTCAAGGAGGCTATGAAGGAAGTTAAAAGAGCACTTCTTGAGGCCGACGTTAACTTCAAAGTTGTCAAGTCATTTGTCAAGTCGGTGAGTGACAGAGCTGTAGGAGAGGAAGTTCTCAAGGGTCTGAATCCTGGACACATGGTCATCAAGATCGTTAAGGAAGAGATGGATAAGCTCATGGGCTCTGAGATGACAGAGATCAAGCTCAGACCATCCAATGAGATCACGATCATCATGATGTGTGGACTTCAGGGAGCAGGTAAGACCACCACGGCGGCAAAGCTTGCGTATCAGTTCAAGAACAAAGGCAAGAAGCCACTTCTTGTGGCATGTGATGTATACAGACCGGCGGCTATAAAGCAGCTGCAGGTGAATGGTGAGAAGGTTGGAGTTCCTGTGTTTGCCATGGGAGACAACAACAAGCCACTGGATATTGCGAAGGCGGCAGTACAGCATGCAGCCAAGAACAATATCAATCTGGTGTTCCTTGACACCGCAGGACGTCTTCATGTTGATGAGGACATGATGAACGAGCTTGCAGAGATAAAGGAGAATCTGGACATTGCCTACACCATACTGACTGTGGATTCCATGACAGGTCAGGATGCAGTCAATGTAGCGACAACGTTCAATGACAAGATAGGTATAGATGGTGTCATCCTCACAAAGCTGGATGGTGATACCAGAGGCGGTGCCGCACTGTCGATCAAGGCAGTCACAGGCAAGCCGATCCTGTACTCAGGTATGGGAGAGAAGCTTACCGATCTGGAGCCATTTTACCCGGATCGTATGGCGAGCCGAATCCTCGGAATGGGTGATGTAGAGTCACTTATTGAGAAAGCCCAGTCGGCCATTGACGAGGAGAAGGCCAAAGAGATGGAACAGAAGTTCCGCAAAGCAAGTTTTGATTTCAACGATTTTCTTGATCAGATGGCTCAGCTTGAGCAGATGGGCGGCATGCAGGAGATCCTTTCCATGATGCCTGGCATGGCAAGTCAGATGAAGAATGTTGAGATAGATGAGAACGCTGCTAAAACACCAAAAGCAATCGTTCTGTCCATGACACCTAGAGAGCGTTCACTCCAGGATCCGATATCGCCGTCAAGAAAGAAGCGTATCGCAGATGGAGCAGGTGTCCAGATAGCAGATGTGAATCGCTTCCTTAAACAGTTTGAACAGTCTAAGAAGATGATGAAGCAGATGTCAGGCATGATGGGCGGAAAGAGAAGACGCGGTGGTTTTAAAATGCCTTTTGGCTTAAGATAATTAATATTTAGGAGGAACAAGAACAATGGCAGTAAAGATTAGATTAAGAAGAATGGGTTATAAGAAGCATCCTTTCTACAGAGTAATCGTAGCAGATTCAAGATCACCAAGAGATGGTAGATTCATCGAGGAGATCGGAACATATGATCCTAACCAGGAGCCATCTGTAGTAAAGATTGACGAGGAGGCTGCAAAGAAGTGGTTAGCTACAGGAGCACAGCCAACTGAGTCAGTTGCAAAGTTATTAAAGCAGGCAGGTATCGAGAAGTAATTTTACGGATGTATCAGCTTTTCTATGAAAAGCTGATATGCAGCGCCAGCCATCGACGAAGTCGATTTTGCATGGCTGGTGTTCCATTTGGGAGGTATAGAGATGAAAGATTTAGTAGAAATCATTGCAAAGTCCCTAGTAGATCATCCTGAGCAGATAGCTGTAACCGAGACTGAAGAAGACGGCATAATAAAGATAGACCTTACAGTCGCACCAGAAGACATGGGTAAGGTAATCGGCAAGCAGGGCAGAATAGCCAAATCCATCCGTACAGTTGTCAAGGCAGCTGCTTCAAAGGGTGATAAGAAGGTTGTCGTTGATATTAAGTAGAACTGCATAGGCAGGATAAGTGGTATTTCTTAATCTTCATATGACAGAGGATTTATTACCGAGTTAAGAGGGGGAGTTTATACTCCCCCTTATATTATATATGAGTTATATATAGGAGATAGAATGGAACACAACACAGAAGACAGACTCAGAGTAGGAGTGATAACCTCAAGCCATGGTATAAAGGGCGAGGTTAAGGTATATCCGACAACGGATGACAATGATCGTTTCAAGACCTTGAAGAAGTGCTATCTGTCAAATGGCAGAGAGACTTTGGAGGTTAATTGTACATCTTGCAAATTTTTGAAAAATATGGTTATTCTTAAGTTCAAAGAATACGATAACATAAATGATATAGAGCGTTTTAAGAACTATGACATACTTGTTGACAGGGAGGATGCAGTTCCTCTCATGGATGGAGAGTTCTTCATCTGTGATGTCCTTGACGCTGATGTATATGATCAGAATGACGAGCACATAGGAATCCTTGACGACGTGTTGGAGACTCCGGCAAATGATGTATTTGTCGTTAAGAAGGATGATGGCAGCGAGATCCTTATACCTGTAGTACCGGATTTCGTGTTCGATGTTGACACAGAGAATAAGAAGGTCAAGGTCAGAACATTTGAGATGGTAGAAGCAGATGATTCAGATGACGAGGATTGATCGCATACAGACGTTTGGTGAGATGATGAACATATACTAGGAGCGGACTATGAATTTTTATATTTTGACACTTTTCCCCGAGATGGTTATGAATGGACTTTCAACGAGTATCACGGGAAGGGCCATAGAGTCGGGAAAACTTCATATAGAAGCTATAAATATAAGAGATTACACCCAGGATAAACACAATCATGTGGATGATTACCCATATGGGGGAGGCGCAGGCATGGTCATGCAGGCGCAGCCTGTGTATGATGCATACACGGCACTGGTGGAGAAGCTTGGCAGAAAACCATGGGTCATATATATGACTCCGCAGGGAAGAACCTTCAATCAGGGTATTGCACAGGAGCTCTCGGAGAAGGAGGACATAGTTCTTCTGTGTGGCCATTACGAGGGAATAGATGAGAGGGTCCTTGAGATGATAGTCGATGACTATATGTCCATAGGCGATTTTGTGCTGACTGGCGGAGAACTTCCAGCCATGGCTATCGTGGATGCTGTGTCTCGTCTTGTTCCAGGGGTTCTGAATAACGAGGACAGTGCTGAGATAGAGACTTTTTATAACAATCTGCTTGAGTATCCGCAGTATACCAGGCCTCCTGAATTCATGGGGAAGAAGGTCCCGGATGTACTGCTTTCGGGCAACCATAAGCTCATAAATGAGTGGCGACTTGAACAGTCTATCACCAGGACGAAGGAGCACAGGCCGGACATGTACGAGAAGTATATGATCGAGAATCCTCCTAAGGAGAAAAAGAAACGAAGAAAATAGCAGGTTGCCACCTGTGGTCTTAAGGTGGTATACTAAGAGATGGCAGAATTCGAGGTTATTCGAATTCTGCCATAACCTTGTGGAGACGCGACTGCAGGGCATACACAAATACAAGGAAGAACAAGGAGACAAAAGATTATGAAACGCAGATTACTTATGACTATGATGGCTATGGTTCTTGCATTCTCATTTACAGGATGTGGAAACAAGAAGGCAGACGAGACGACGGCAACCACAGAGGCTGCATCAGAGGTGAAGGATGAGTTCATCAAGTTTGTTGGAACGGATATCCCTAAGATGGATACAGAGGAAGCGGAGATCATGAAGAAGTTCAACTCATATTTTGCTGAGGGAACTGCTGTTGATACAGATGCTCTGCTCAAGGATTTGACAGACAATCTGCTTCCAAATTATAAGACATTTCTTGACGACATACAGGCTATAGAAGTCAAGACCGACGAGGTGAAGGCGCTCAAGGATCAGTATTATGATGCCATGAATGCACAGTATGAGGCTATGCAGAAGGTTGAGGCTGCTGTTAAGGATAAGAACAAGGACATCCAGACAGAGGCACAGAAGCTTCTCTCAGACGCCCAGAGCAAGTATACAGCATACAATGACGCGGTATATGCACTTGCCCAGAAGGAGAATGTAACGTTGAACGGCGAGATAGCAACAACTGCAACCAGTGAGGCAGGAAGCACAACAGAGGCCAACACAGAGGCTATAGATCCAAGCGAGGCCATGACAGATGAGGTTGAGACAACAGAGGCAGCGCAGTAGTATTTAAGATATAGAAGAATATTTTGAAAAGCAGTGGATACATGAGTGTGTTCACTGCTTTTTTGCTGTGGTATACTGTAAAAAATATGCTCAGTTCACATTTTTTACAAATATCAATGTTATATTGAGATAAATTGGATATTATTCTATATGTGGAGGTACGATATGGATTCAATAAAGGTTCTTATGGTTGATGATGAGAGCAGAATGAGGAAGCTTGTCAAGGACTTCCTCACAAGAGAGGGGTATATGGTTCTTGAGGCCGGAGATGGTGAACAGGCCCTGGATATATTCATGAATGACAAGAATATATCTCTTGTAATACTTGATGTCATGATGCCTAAGATGGACGGATGGGAGACTCTTAAGGAGATAAGAAAGTTCTCACAGGTTCCGGTTATCATGCTTACCGCGAAGGCAGATGAGCGCGATGAGCTCCAGGGCTTTGATCTGGGAGTAGATGAGTACATAACGAAGCCGTTCAGTCCCAAGATACTTGTTGCCAGAGTTGCAGCGATACTCAGAAGAACAACGGATGCCGCTTCAGATGAGAAGCTTGTAGCCGGAGGTATTGAGATGGATCTGTCGGCTCATGTGGTGACTATAGATGGCAAGCCTGTTGAACTCAGCTTCAAGGAGTTTGAGCTGCTGCAGTATTTTATCATGAATAAAGGTGTGGCACTGTCGAGAGAGAAGATACTTAACAATGTGTGGAATTATGATTACTTTGGCGATGCCAGAACCATAGATACTCATGTCAAGAAGCTCAGAAGCAAGATGGGCGATAAGGGCGAATATATCAAGACCATATGGGGAATGGGCTATAAATTTGAGGTGGAGTGATGAAGAAATCAAAAAGGACATCGATCAGGACCAAGATAACGTTGTCTCTGGCTGCGACCATACTTATCATGGTGGTTATGTCGTGTGCTATAACCATGATCTTTATCAAGAAGTATTTCTATCACAGCATGGAACAGATGCTGCTTGATACGTACAATTCCTGCAATGAACTGTTCGGCCGGGATGAGGATATAGACAGTAAAGAGCTGGCGAATGATGTGATCAATCAGTCAGGTGCGATGATATTTATCTTCGACAGTGTGAATATGCATGTGTACACGACGGTGAACGAGGAGGCCGCGGTATATAACAATCTGTCATTTATAGCAGACTACTTTAATTACAGCGGTGGAAAGAATCCGGACAATCCGAAGATAAAGAGAAAGCAGATTGAGAAGACAGATAAATATGATATACAGATCACAAATGACAGGAATACAGGCAACAGCTATTATGACGTTGTCGGATTCCTTGACAATGGTTTTGTTGTCATCATCAGAAAACCTATTTCCAGTGTGGACTCAACGATAGTTACATCTTTGAAGTTCTTTTTATTGGTGTTCTCAGTGGTGGCACTGCTTGGATTTGTGATGGTTTATTTTATAAGCAATGCGGTTGCAAAGCCGATAAAGAATCTTGCGTCGGTTGCCAATCGTATGGCACAGCTTGATCTCGATGTGAAGGTGGATCACGCATCCAACGATGAGATTGGTGAGCTGGCGGACAGTATGAACGAGATGTCATATCAGCTAAGGAACACGCTGACAGAGCTTCAACAGGCAAATGCTAAGCTGCAGACGGATATTGATGAGAAGGTACAGATAGATGAGATGAGGAAGGAGTTCCTGTCCCATGTGTCCCATGAACTGAAGACTCCTATAGCTCTCATACAGGGATACGCCGAGGGCCTTAAGGACAATGTTATAGAGGATGATGAGAGCAAGGAGTTTTACTGTGATGTCATTCTGGACGAAGCTGGCAAGATGAATAAGCTTGTCAGACAGTTACTTGATCTGAATGAGCTTGAATTTGGAGTGGACAGGGTTCATCCTGTGGTATTTGACATAGATGCACTCATAAAGAATGTAGTGGATTCATCATCCATTCTGGTGGAGCAGAACCATGCGGAAGTTGAGCTGGCGGATGAGCTGAATGATGTGTGCAACGTATATGCAGATGAGTTCATGATAGAGCAGGTATTCACCAATTATTTTACAAATGCACTTCATTACTGCAACGATGGAGGCAAGGTCAGAGTGTGGACGGCGAATAAGGACTATGATCAGCCGAGAAGGACTGAGGATGGACTCGTCACAGGCAACTTGAGAGTATTTGTATATGATGAGGGACCGAACATTCCTGACGATGAGCTTGATAAGGTATTCATTAAGTTCTACAAGGTGGACAAGGCGAGGACGAGAGAGTATGGTGGAAGCGGTATTGGACTTTCTATAGTTGCGGCGTCCATGGCGGCTCACAACAAGAACTATGGTGTTTACAATGTGGAGAATGGAGTGGTATTCTACTTCGACCTTGATATCATACAGCAGGATGATGGCGAACCGGAAATGATACCGGAGAATAGCGCAGATAACACGTCAGAACAATAAATACTTTGCAAGAAGGAAACTTTTAGGCTATAATTCTAAGGGTTTCCTTTTTCTGTTGGATTCTGGCATCTGCAAATATATTTATAAAATGGGAGAAGATTATGTCATATAGTGCAAAAAACATTGAGGTGTTAAAGGGACTTGAGCCGGTAAGACTGAGACCGGGAATGTACATCGGCAACACAGGGCGAAGCGGACTGAACCACCTCATACAGGAGCTTATAGACAACTCGGTGGATGAGCATCTGGCGGGGTATTGCAACAATATATGGGTGAGCATCAACGAGGATGGCTCGGCAACCGTGTCTGACGATGGACGAGGTGTTCCTGTCGATATACATGAGCAGGAGGGAATTCCTGCGGAGCGTGTTGTATACACAGTGTTGCATGCAGGTGGCAAGTTTAACAGCTCCACCTACAAGATAAGCGGCGGACTTCACGGAGTAGGTTCTGCAGTTGTAAATGCACTGTCTAACAAGCTTATAGTAGATGTTGCCAGGGATGGCTACCTCTATCACGATACATACGAGAAGGGAATACCGACAACTGAACTTGTTGACGGTATGCTTCCAAAGACAAAACTCAAGGAAAAGAGAACAGGTACGACGGTAACACTCTATCCTGATGATACAATATTTGAGACAGTAAAGTTCAAGGCGGACGCCATCAAGCAGAGGATTAAAGAGACAGCATATCTGAATCCGAATCTTACGATCACATTCCAGAACAAGAGGGATGGCGAGGAGCCTATAGTGTTCCATCAGCCAGGGGGACTTGCAGCATTTGTTGAGGATATATCCCAGGGACTCACACATACATCACCGGTTGTCGCCATATCGGGGGAGAAGGACGGAATCGCCGCAGATATCGTATTTCTGATGACGGAGGACGGCGAGGAGAATATCATAGGATTTACCAACAATATCACGAATCCTGAAGGTGGAACCCATGTGACAGGATTCAAGTCAGCATTTGCCAAGCTTATCAATAATTATGCGAGAAATGAGCTTGGAACTCTGAAAGAGAAGGATTCCAATCTGACAGGTGCAGATATAAGATCTGGCATGCAGGCTATCATATCCGTGAAGCATCCGGATCCTCAGTTCGAGGGACAGACTAAGACAAAGCTTTCCAACACGGACGTGTCAAAGGCCATCGACGATATCGTGAAGGAACAGCTCACAGTTTATTTTGACAGAAATTATGATGTGCTGAAGGATATAGTGGACAGGGCGGTGGCTCTCTCCAAGAGAAAGGCGCTTGAGAAGTCCAAGATCAATATAAACAAGTTTTCATTTGAGGGAAATGGCAAGCTTGCAAAGCAGGAGTCCTCAGATTCGTCTAAATGCGAGATATTCATAGTCGAGGGAGATTCGGCGGGAGGCTCAGCCAAGACCGCGAGAAACAGAAAGTATCAGGCAATACTTCCACTTAGAGGTAAGATACTCAACGTGGAGAAGAAGCCTGTTGCAAAGGTGCTTGAGAATGCCGAGATCAAAGCACTCATCAATGCATTTGGCTGTGGCTTCATGCAGGGATACGGCAATGATTTCGATATAAGCAAGCTGAATTACGACAAGATAATCATCATGACTGATGCCGATGTGGATGGTGCCCACATAGCGACACTTCTGCTTACATTCTTCTATAGATTTTACCCTGACCTTATCAGCGAGGGACATATATACATAGCTATTCCGCCTCTCTACAGAGTTGGCGAGGGCAAGAACATCAAATATCTGTACTCAGATGATGAGCTTGCAAAGTACAGAAAGACACACACGAACAAGTTCACGATCCAGAGATACAAGGGACTCGGTGAGATGGATGCAGACCAGCTCTATGAGACGACCATGAACCCTGAGACAAGACTTTTAAAGCAGGTATCAGTGAACAGCCGTGTTGAGGCAAATCAGCTCACACAGACGCTCATGGGAACTGAGGTTGCGCCTAGAAGAGAGTACATAGAGACACACAGTGCAGATGCGGTGCTAGATATATAAAAGTGATATTTGGGAATGCTTAGCAGCGCGTTTTCACAGTTTGTATTATGAAAGGGATAGATCATGTCGGAAAAGATATTAAATGTAGATTATGAGAGCGAGATGGGACAGTCCTATGTGGATTATTCCATGTCGGTTATAACAGAGAGAGCGCTCCCAGATGTAAGGGATGGATTAAAGCCTGTCCAGAGAAGGATACTTTACTCACTGGATGGTCTTGCAGGCTCCGACAAGCCACACAGAAAATGTGCGAGAATAGTCGGAGATACAATGGGTAAATATCATCCACACGGAGATAGTTCCATATATGAAGGACTTGTAAATATGGCACAGAACTGGAAACTGCCGATACCACTTGTTGACCCACACGGCAACTTTGGCGCGGTGGACGGTTCCGGTGCGGCTGCCATGCGATACACTGAGGCGCGTATATCTAAGTACACAGAGGATGTGTGCATGAAGGATCTTCCGTTCTTCAAGGATCAGTTCATACCAAACTTTGACGGAACGGAGACAGAGCCGACTTTCCTGCCTTTCCAGGTGCCAAATATCCTGGTGAGCGGTTCAACCGGTATAGCAGTAGGTATGGCGACAAATATTCCTACACACAATCTCGGTGAGGTCATAGACGCAACTGTTGCATATCTGAATGATCCTGAGATAGAGCTTGAGGACCTGTTAAAACTCATGCCGGGACCTGATTTTGCCACAGGTGGAATCATCAATGCCACACCTGAGGAACTGTACAATGTGTATGCCACAGGACTTGGCAAGATCAAGGTGCGCGGTAAGGTAGAGGTCAGGGATATCGGATACGGAAGAAAGAGTATCTGTGTCACAGAGCTTCCATATACCATGATCGGAGGCACCGCCAAGTTCCTCGATACTGTTGCAGAGCTTGTCAGGAACAGAGAACTTCCAGCTGTCGTGGATATTGCGGACAGAGGAGACAAGAACGGTGAATGTCTGTGTATCGATGTGAAGAAGGGAACTTCTGATGAGGAGATACAGAACATTATCAATATATTATATAAGAAGGCAGCCCTTGAGGATACATTTGGCGTGAATATCAACTGCATCAACAACGGCAAGCCGGAGGTAATGGGACTCAAGAAGATACTGAAGGTGTACACAGATTTCAAGTACGGTCTGTATGACACGAAGTACAGAAAGCTTCTTGCACAGCAGGAGGAGATCAGAGAGATCAAGATGGGACTCCTCACAGCTGTCGATTGCATAGACCTGATCATAGAGATACTCCGCGGAAGTACAAAGGTTGCAGATGCCAAGGCGTGTCTCATGCACGGCGATACATCAAACGTTAAGTTCAGATTCAAGGGCTCAGAGGCGGACGCAAAGTTCCTGTGCTTCACAGAGAAGCAGGCGGATGCAATACTTGCCATGAGACTTCAGAAGCTCATTGGACTGGAGATCAATGCCTTAAAGAAAGAGCTGGCTGACGCTGAGAAGCTCATTAAGAAGTACACAAGGCTTATGGAGTCCAGGGATGCCATGAAGCAGCAGATGATAGATGACATGCTTGAGATCAAGGCAAAGTATGCCATACCTAGAAGGACTCAGATCCATAACTATGGAACTGTTGTTGTGAAGAAGGCTGAGGTCGTGGCTACAGATGTGGCTGTACTTCTCGACAGATTCTATTACATCAAAGTTGTAGATGCAAATGTATACGAGAAGAACATCGACCAGATCACTAAGGATTACAGATTTGCGGTTAAGTGTCAGAATCTTGACAGGATAGCGGTATTTGCTGACAATAATCAGGTGTATACGATCAAGGTTGCAGACATCATTAAGCTTCAGGCGAAGAAGAACACCAGTAAGAAGGGCGGAGGAAGCCTCATAGGACGTCTTGCCGACAAGGGAATCCAGGTGTTCGAGTTCTGCAACATGAATGGTGACGAGAATATCCTGTTCATGGACTGCATAGAGCATTTTGTGACTGACAAGCTGCTGTTCGTCAGTAAGCAGGGTCTTGCCAAGGTTGTTGACGGCTCCGCATTTGACACCACAAGGCGTGCTGCAAATGCTTCAAAAGTCGGTGATGATATCATATATATCGGCAAAATTTCCGAGGGCGACTTCATAATCGCACAGTCAGAGAAGGGCTATTACATAAGAGTTGACGCAGCGGAGATTCCTGAGAAGGGCAAGGGCGCAGCGGGAGTCAGGCTCATCAACTTAGAGGGTGACGATGTCCTTGAGTCGGTATTTGTGGGAAGCACAAAGGATACCTTCAAGGTTGGAGATAACGAGATAATCTTTACCAGAGTTAAGCCGGGCAAGCGCGGCGGCAAGGGAAGCAAGCTGAGGTTCTAAAGAATTACATGCGAGAGCAGAATATCTATTATAACATAGGCATAAGATAATACAGGTACTTGACGTACAGTTTTCTGTACAGTACAATATAAGTACAGAAAACTGTACATGGATTTGAGGAGGTGTTCTTATGTTAGCTGTTAATTATACAAACCTACGAGACAATATGAAAAAGTACATGGATAAAGTTACAGATGATTATGAAACCATGATTGTAACCCGTAAGGATAATAAAAATGTTGTTATGCTTTCAGAAGAGGCATATAACAATCTGATGGAAAATGTATATGTGATGGGAAACAAAGCAAACTATGACTGGCTTATGGAGTCAAAGACCCAGCTTGAGAAAGGAAATTTTGCTGTTCATGATCTGACGGAGGTATCTGTCGATGAATAAAGTCTTTACTGATAATGGATGGAAAGACTATGTCTATTGGCAGACGGAGGATAGAAAGACACTAAAGAAAATAAATAGTCTGATAGAAGATATATGCAGAAATGGAAATGAAGGCATTGGGAAACCCGAACCATTAACTGGAAATCTGACTGGCTTCTGGAGTAGACGAATAAATGATAAAGACAGAATAATATACAAGATTGACGATACTAATGTATATATTCTTGCTTGCAAATATCATTATAGTGACAGATAGACTAAGTGAGATATGGCCTATGACAACATTAAGAAAGAGTACAATAATGGAAAAGACTCAATATGAAAGGACAAAACAGATGATTTCAATTTTGGATTACGATGCAGGTAACATAAAGAGTGTTGAGAAGGCAGTGCAGTATCTGGGTGAGGAGGCTGTCATCACAAGAGACAGAGATGTGATCATGGCGAGCGACAAGGTGATACTTCCGGGAGTTGGTAGTTTCGGAGATGCCATGAATAAGATCAGGGAGTATGGTCTTGAGAACGTCATCTATGATGTTGTGGATGCAGACAAGCCATTCCTCGGAATATGCCTTGGCCTTCAGCTCCTCTTCAAGACCAGCGAGGAGTCACCGGAGGCAACAGGACTTGGGATCCTGGACGGTGAGATACTCCGTATACCGGATGCGCCGGGACTTAAGATACCGCAGATAGGATGGAATAATCTTGAGATAAATCCGAAGGCAAGACTTTTCAAGGGGCTTCCTGAGAACCCATATGTATACTTTGTTCATTCATATTATCTGAAGGCGAAGAATCCAGATGATGTGGCAGCATCTACATTCTATTCAACTCAGATTCATGCCTCTGTGGAGCGCGGCAATGTATTTGCATGTCAGTTCCATCCTGAGAAGAGCTCAGAAGTTGGACTTAAGATACTGAAGAATTTTATCGACCTGGAGGTGTAGAGCATGCATACAAAGAGAATAATACCATGTCTTGATGTCAAGAACGGAAGAGTTGTAAAGGGTGTGAATTTCGTAAATCTTATAGATGCCGGGGATCCGGTTGCGGTTGGTGCAGCCTATGACAAGGCGGGAGCTGATGAGCTTGTATTCCTTGACATAACAGCTTCATCAGACCAGAGAAATATAGTTGTCGACATGGTAAGAAGAGTTGCTGAGACTATCTTCATTCCGTTCACAGTCGGCGGCGGAATAAGAACTGTCGATGACTTTAAGGCAATACTCCGTGAGGGCGCAGACAAGATATCCGTGAACTCGGCAGCCATAGACAATCCGACGCTTATAGCTGATGCCGCTGACAAGTTTGGCAGCCAGTGCGTAGTCTTAGCAATAGATGCCAAGAGACGTGATGATGGTTCAGGCTGGAACATATACAAGCACGGCGGCAGAATCGATTGCGGAATAGATGCAGTTGAGTGGGCCATGAAGGCCGCAGAGCTTGGTGCGGGAGAGATATTACTTACCAGCATGGACTGCGATGGAACAAAGGCTGGATATGACATAGAACTCACCAGAACCATAGCAGACAACGTGAACATCCCGGTTATAGCTTCAGGCGGTGCAGGAACTAAGGATCATTTCTATGATGCCCTGACAGAGGGCGGCGCGGACGCAGCACTTGCGGCATCCCTGTTCCATTATAAAGAGCTTGAGATAGGAGATCTGAAGAGATACCTTCAGGACAAGGGAATTCCTATGAGACTGTAGCGATTTCTATATCAATCTTACGACACAGAATGATCGGAATGGATACCTATTCAGAGATTATTTTCCTAAAAATATATATGATAGAAGAAATAAAGATACAAAATTTTCCTAAGACAAGGTTAAATCATCAAAAAGGGAGAAATATGAGGTAAATATTTGATGATTTATCCCTTTTTGATCGAAAAAGGCTTGTTTAGGAAAATTTTGTATCTTTTGCTTTTTAATATGACTTATTAGGAAAAATTACTGTTCGATATATGTTGCATTTCCGTCAGCGGCGGTGCCGGATGTATCTGAAAGGTCATCATCCAGGTAAGGATTGCCTGTGTCAACACCCTCAGCATGCAGGGCGTCATTAAGCCATGGGTCGCTGTAGTCTTCAACGTTCATGTTGTTAAATACATATTTCCCATTCTTGTCAAAGAAGAGCTCTGCCCATCCGCAGCTCTCAGGTGTACCTCCTATGAGGATGACGCTGTGTGAGCCGTCCGCATTCTTGATCTCATGACGGAAATATTTGTCAGGACCGCACTGGTCGGTGATATCTTTTTTGGTATCTCCGAGAACAAGGTAGAGACGACCATTTTCAACTTTTGTGTACCCATTGACATCATCTGTAGATATGGTGAACTGTATGGAGTTTCCCTCGCTGTTTTCCTCGTATGTCACCTCGGTGCCATTTGCCAGGTGGAATGTCTGCTTAATGTAGTCGATGGCAGCCGAGACAGTGGTCCTTGTCGCCGGGATGCACAGAAGAACTGCGCACACGGCAGCGGCGATGGCGGCATATTTGCCGACGCGGGCGAGTCTGTGACCAGATCTGCCGGTTTGAGCCTGTTCGGCAAGCTTTGCCCTGAGATCGTCTTTGTCATCCTGGGGCATGGTCACATTGTCCATGGTAGCTTTGTATAATTCGTTTATATCTTTATTATTCATGATCTATTCCTCCTTTAAAAATTCTTTTAGCTGATCCCTTCCGCGGGATATCCGCATGGAGACTGCTGAGACTGACAAATGAAGCATCTTAGCGATCTCCTTGAATGAATACCCCTCGTAGTAGTGCAGATACAGAGCCGTGCGGTATGTATCGGGCAGCCTGTTTATGGCTGCAAACATTGACTGTTCCTCCATATTGAAGCCACTTGTGAGATCATCGTTTGCCAGCTCTTCATAGCTGCTGTTCAGTCTGTTTGCCGCTGATTTCAAATGGTTTCTGCACATATTTGCGGTCATGGTGAGAATATAGGACTTCTCACAGCCCCTTGATATGTGAGGACTTTTTTCTATAAGCTTGGTATATACATTCTGGACAATGTCCTCGGAATCCGCTATATTGCCAAGAAAACTCATGGCCAGACGGAATGCATTGTCCGAGTAATTGTCATATAGTTCAAGCAGTTGCTGCTGCTTCAAGTGTCATCACCTCCGTGGTTTGTATGTATGAGAGAATCAGGAATCTTGTTCCTTCTCAATTGAGTTCTCATATATAAAACAAATCAAAATATCAAAATAGCACATGGATACGAAAATTTCTATCCCAAAAATCAATATTGAAAATTGCTTCGTAATTTGTACGGGACAAAAATGTACCAGATGTACAATAAGACCTGACATGAGATATTGATTTTACAAAAAAGGAGGACTGCGTATGAGCAAGGCGAAAAGGAAAGATCCGTATCTGAGCGGTCTATTGCAGAAGCTTGCTGAGACCGATAAGAAGATTTCTTTTACACGGCTGAGGTCAGAAGATCTGGATGGCGAGAGTAGGGAAGCAATATACGAATTCATAGAAAAGTATAGTGGCAGGTTTGGCGTGCGCTGGCTTTTGAACGAGTTTGGGCTGTCGCCAAGTGTGTACTATAATTACCTGCACAGTAAAAGAGATGGGTGCAAGGCACAGAAAGATCAGATTTTAGATGAGATCCGTTCTATATATGAAGAGCATAATGGCACCGACGGATACAGAAAAATGCATTATTATCTGCTTCAGAGGGGTTATAATATCAGCCTTGAGACAACGAGAAAGTATATGAACCAGGAACTTGGATTGTGTTCGGTGGTTGGTGCCAGACATCCTCCGTATGAAAAGCGCATGCCTTTTCACATTTGTCCGGATATTTTAAAGGGTAATTTCAAGGCGGGCCGGGTAAATGAGAAGTGGAGCATAGATTTTACATTCATCGCACTTGAAAATGGAAGTATACGGTTCAACTGTGCCATTATGGATCTGTATGACAGGAGTATTGTAGCATCTCTGTGTGGCACTGAAATGACCTCGAAACTTGCTATAAAGACTTTGAAAAAGGCTCTGTCCACAGATGAAGGAATAGATCCACGGCGGCTGATCCTTCACTCTGATCAGGGAAATGAATTTACATCGGAGGAATTCACGACATATTGTCTGGAGAGAGGTATCCGTCAGAGTATGAGCCCTCCGGGGCATCCCTACAGCAATGCACCCATGGAAAGGTATTTCAGCACGTTAAAGAGCGAGCTGATCAACCGAAAAAGCTATGGTAATGAGAGAAATCTGTACGATGCAGTAGATGATTTTGTGGAGAATTACTATAATACGACGCGGCCACATACTTACAACAATAATAAGCCTCCATATGAGGTGAGATATAAGCAGGCATAGATCAAAACACGATATTGATAACAGGCAGGTCATTATATTATACTTAAATCTGTTGACAGATAGGCTATTGATTGGGGGATGAAATATGATACTCAGTGCCAGTAGAAGAACGGACATACCGACATTTTACTCGGAATGGTTTTTTAATAGAATAAAGGAAGGATTTCTGTATGTGAGGAATCCTATGAATGCGCATCAGATAAGCAGGATAGACCTCTCACCTGAGGTGGTTGACTGCATTGTGTTCTGGACAAAGAATCCCATACCGATGCTTCCAAGGCTTCCGGAACTGGATGCGTACAAATACTATTTCCAGTTCACTCTGACAGGTTACGGCAAGGATATGGAGACGAATCTGCCTGATAAAAAGGGACAGCTCATTCCTGCATTTCAGGAGCTTGCCGGAAAGATAGGGAAAAAACGGGTCATCTGGAGATATGACCCGATAGTATTCACGAAGAAATATACGCCGGATTACCACATAAGGGCATTTACACAGATTGCGGAGGCGTTAGATGGCTGCACTGAGAAATGCGTCATCAGCTTCGTCGATATATATGCCAAGAACAGGAAAAATATGCAGGTTGTGGACAGCTATGAGATGAGTCACGACGATCTGGAAGCATTTGCAAAGGCGATAGCGGACATTGCAAGATCACATGGAATGTCGATGGCTACTTGTGCAGAGGTGGTGGATCTGGAGAAGTGCGGAATTGAACACAACTGCTGCATAGACAAGAAGCTCATAGAGGAGATTATAGGCTGTGACATAAAGGTGGCAAAGGATAAGTCCCAGCGCCCTGAGTGCGGCTGCATGGAGAGCGTGGAGATTGGCTCATACAACACCTGTCTGAATGGATGCAAATACTGTTATGCGAATTACTCGCCGGATGCGGTGAAGGCCAACTGCAAATGTTATGATCCCGCGTCACCGCTTCTCTGCGGTTCGGTCGGTGAGTACGACAAGATCACAGAACGAAAAGTGAAGTCACTGAAGCAGACTCAGCTCAGCTTCAGATTTGACGGTCAGGAATAACAGAACGGATAAATATAATTAGGAGGCGTAGATAATTGAGGATATCTGAAAAGGAATGGGAAAACATTGATTTCAGAAAAAAGAAATACAGACAGCTCAAGGCGGCGCTTGATGAGGCTGTCACAGGAAGAGATAATAAAGTATCTGCATTTGTATTGTGCGAAGACGGAAGATACAGCACGGAAGCTCTCGACAGGTTGGTAGATGAGCTGATAAAGTCCATGGATGAGTACGGAAACAGACACAACATGTGGTTAAAGGCTCTGGGGGATGAGAATGAGGCAGGAATGCCTGAGAAGTTCCGGGAATTTGTGTCGGACTATCTGTATTGTATCATTCGTCTCATGATAAGTAATATGGATTGGGTAGAGAAGGTGCTCACATGGCCGTTTGAGGATTCTTTTCAGCAGATATTGTCACATGCCGTGGAGGTGAGAAGGCTTGCAATAAAGTCTGATGTGGCAAAGTTCTGTGAGCTGTGGGGTGAGTCGTATTACTGTGGCAGGGGAGACGGCAGTCTGTTCGATATATTTACACTGGCGTACGAGTCGCTTAAGGATGTCGATATCAGCACAACTTTGACTCCTGAGATGAGGTCTATGGTAGAAAAATTGTGCGGGGAACAGAATGCTGCATACGAGGAGTATCTCAAAGAGGCAGAAGAGGATGTGATGTCTGATGTGGAGATAGATGCGGCTTTGAGTGAACTTGATGAGGATGAAGAATATAATCAATACATGGATGAGATGCTTGAGCGCACAGAAAATAGCGAGAATGAGTTTAAGAGAACATTTATCGATGCGGAGGTGTATTGTCAGCGCTATATCAGGCTCAGGGAGATCTTCTATATGGAGCTTGACGGTGACGAGATGAAGCATGCCATGGCTGAGTTCGATGATCTTGTTGAGGGAATGATCGACGTATTCCTGTGCAGGCGTGGAATGTCATTGTATGTCGATGTTAAGGAGTTTGTCAGATCATATACCTGCATAAAGAAGCAGATAGACAGGATAAAAGAGCTTCGTTGGGAGGTGTAGTCTGTGGCTGGATTCAGAGATGATTTTTACTGTAGGGTAGGCCGCGATTATCACGAGCACATGGAGAGTTCGTTCATATATGGATATGTCAGGAGAGAGCGTGAGCAGAACCTCCGGCTTAGAATAAAGGAAGAATTATTCTGCCTTGCAGACACTCCCCTCAGCAAGGGAAGGTACACAAGATTTCTCGTAAGAGCGCTGCTCACAGACAGGAATCTTGTGGCGGGGCTGGATGGAATCATGTCTCTTCGAGAGCTGGTGGAAAAAACCTCGGTGGGTGAGGACTCCATGGAAAACATGGAAAATGGCAGCATCCGTGAGAAGCTTATAGGATTGTCAGAGAGTCTTGACAGGCATCCGGTGCTTGATATAGATGTGGATGTGCTTAGAGCGGTCACAAATGAGATTCTAGTCTCATTTGAATTTGAAGGGGAGAAGAAGAATCCGTATGTTCAGCTCACTTCGCTTTATATGGATCTGTATCACGGAGTTCTGGACAGTTCCGATTATATAAAAGGTCTGCTGGATTTCTTTTCCATGAACAGCAAATACATACCGGGAAAGGCTGATATGGCAGTCCTGCAAGAAAATGCGTTGGCCGTGTGGGGAAAAGACGTTTTTATCGGAGTCAGAAAGTCGGTTGACAAGCTTGCCAGACTGGCGCAGTTTGCGGAGAGTGATGATGTTTTATTTGCCAGGTTTGCTGATTCTCTGATGGAGAGAAATTATGCAGCAGAGCTTACCGAGAGGATTCAGGATGAAATTCTCAAGGTGGAGGTCAACACACTTTTGTATGACGCCGGATTCTCTTCCGATAATGAAACCTACAGACCTCCCAGAAAAAAAGAGAAAAGTATGGAGATACTGGATGCGTATTTCAAGTATGCGGGAGGAAATCCATTTGGCGGACATGATGAATCGGCTATCCCAGGGGACTATCTCACATGGAATGAATACTATGATGCATGCGATGATCTGAAGGATACACTGAACGCAAACAGGAATGACAGAGGGCACCACGATGTGTTCTTGCCAATGTGGCTTGACAGGGAGATCGGCGGTGGTGTGTTCCTGATCGGCAGAAACCGGTTTGAGGAGTCTGCGGGAGTGCGGATAGACAGTAACTGTGAACTCGGCGTGGTGTATTTCCTTGGAGTGGAGGAGGGCCGTGCGTTTGAGTTTTCTGCATTTCAGTCAAGCAGCTATGACAGAGATGCCTTTCCGGGTATGGAGGAGGCTGTCAGTTGGTTTCAGAATTATGATTACAGGGAGGATGCCCTTGAGGAATACAGAAACTGCAACAGTGATGCACCGGTCGGATGTCCTGATGTGTTCCTGAAATTTTTCGGACATACGGCGGCTGAAGAGATACATGAAGATTTGGTAAGTGATGAGGATATAGCTGAGACTTTGGCGGAATTCGACAGGGGGGTGCAGGAAGACAGAAAGAGAGCTGCATTTCACTCGGTTATGAAGAAAAAACATAGGAGTCTGTAAGTTAGGACGGGTGATAAGGAGGAATGATCGTGGATTGGTTTGAGAGACAAAGACTCAATGAGGTCAGCGAAAATAAGAAAAAATACCATGATCTCATGGACGAATTTGAAAAGATCATAAGCGGGAGGTCTCACTCGATCGTCCCATATGTAACAGATGAGAACGGAAAGTTCAGTGAGTCTAAAACGCAGACCTTCATAGGTGAGTTTTTAGAGCTGATGGATATATATGCCGGTAAAAACATGCTCTGGTTTGGCAGGATAGTTGATGAGAAAGCCCTGCCCGGGCAGAAGAGCTTTTGCAGATATATGAGACTGTATTTGTACCTGGCTGTCCGCATGTCTCTGCTCAAGCTTGACTGGCTGGAGAATAAGATTGAGACGCTTCCCGACGAGTCATTTAACACAATACTTGCAGGATGCAGGAATTTCAATTCTGGGCAGGACAAGGATAATCTGCTCCTGGAATATGAGTGTGATGGTTTTCTGTCGGATTCAGGAGTCATCTCGTGGGGCATTGAGGTGTATTACTGGCTAAGTGACAGCACAGAGGACACATGGATGACACCGGACATGAAAAGAAGGATGGAAGACGCATTTGAGCAGCTTGAGGCTGAGAACGGGGATGTTCGGAGTTCAAATGAATCTCCTGCTGATATTATGGACTGTGATTATGGTATAGGTGGAGATGAAGAAGAATATGAATTCTTTATGGAAGGATGCGGTACCCCATTGAAGGAGAAGCCATTTTTCCATGATCTTGAGCCGTGGAAATATCTTCACGAACATGTGGCGGATGCGGAGACATTCTGCGCACGGTTCAGGGAGTTTATGGCGCTTCTCTATTCAGATGAGGTGCCGTATAGCTATCTGTCCATCATGACAAAGGTGGTCGAAGGGGCTCTTGATATGTATCTATGTAAGCACAACATATCAATATATGGCAATGCATATGACATGGCAGATGCGGTTATCTACATCAGGAAGGCGATGGAGAAGACGGATATGTTGTACAGAATGGAGAGAACATACGGTCCCGATTCTCTGTATTAGACAGAGACAGGATTTTATTATCAGTACAGTAATGGAAGCAGCAGTAGAAAGGACATAAGATAATCATGGCAAATATAGTTAATTTGAAGGAATACCTACGAAGAGTGTTCAAGGATTTAAAGGAATATACTGACGGACTCAGCCCGGAGGAGCTGGAGGAATTTCATGAAAAATGCCGCAATCTGTTCAAAAACGGCGAGGGGGATTACAGTGACAGGTATCTTCTTGCCTACTACGTAATGGAATATGCCAGAGCATATGGATTTGAATTCTCCCGTGCTTATACAGATATACTTGCCAGAATCCTAAAGAGTAAAAAAGAGGTATCGTCGGTGAGCTTTGGATGTGGAACCGGTATAGATTACTGGGGAATGTCTCATGCTGCCAGAGTTATACTGCGAAATGATAAGGTATCACTCAGCTATACAGGAATCGACCCTGCGAACTGGGCATACAAGATATCCGATTCACCGGATATGCCTGCCGGGGATCAGGTAGATATAAACAGTATTCATGATCCTGCCGGCGGGGATGGGTGCAGGTGTTCGGACTTTGGTGAGTATCTAAGTCTTATGGAGAGTGACAGATCAAGGAAACTCCTGGATATATATTTCTTCCCACATTCACTGAAGGAGGTGTGTCTGCACACTGTGCCAGATGGTGGTGCAGAGCAGTACAGGTACAATGCATATCAGTCCATGGCCCGTTTTTCGGGACTGATCGGAAGCAGACTGGAAAAAGGCGAGACTTTGTATATAGCGGTTACATATAGGAGAAAGCCACAGGGACTTGAGCATTATCATGCATATGATACGAGATATGCGACATATCTTGTTGACTGCCTGACCCGCAGGGAACTCAAGGTGAGTCAGTTAAAACCTGGGCATATTACAAGGCCTGGATATCAGGATATGGAAATCATAAATGACACTGAGGAGAATAAAAAATATTACTTCAGATACGAACAGAATCATTTCTATACAGGGAAAAGGTGTGCCGACGGAGAGAAGCTTGAACTGTGGCAGATGGGAAATGATGACTTTGGTTCATTTGACAAGCTGTTTTATGGGGAAGACAATTCACCGGCTATCACGGATGTACAGACATGGATCGATGTGGTCGGACGGAATCTGCATTCCATGGACAATGTTGCAAATATGTGCTATCAGGTGTTTAAGATCAGAGCAAATGAGCACGATGATGCCGCTATACAGAACGCTTACTTATATGGAAATGAAAGTGTAGATATGGTGGAAAAAGCACTAAGGACATTTGAATTTCCTATAGAGAAGGATAGATTGTCACTCAGGGCGATGGTTTATAATCTACATAAACATCTTGAGTCACAGGATATGCATGAGCAGATAACCGATAAGGTGATCATCAACATGGAATCGATTGCAAATGGGCTTATAGATGACGGGCTGCTTCAGGCTGACATTGACGATGACTGCGTAACCTATAATGAGACAGTGCTTGGTAATCAAATGGGAGTTTATGTGTACAAGGACAGAAACGGCAGAAATGCTGTGGGGCTTGACTCATTTGCCCAGCAGTCGGTGGTTGCCAATCTGGTAAGTGGAGGGTATCTCAAGGTCAGATCAGACGGGGATGAGAGACGTTCGTAGAATTTACGAGACAAAAAAATATCGTGTGTATACTCTAAGCATGAAAACAAGACATTTGCTGATACTTCGGAGAAAGAAAGGAGTTTACACATGGATATAACAAATATGAAAGAACTTTATGCAGAACTTATCAAGGCGGCAGGAAGAGGGTTCAGGAACAGGAGTATAACCAATCCGGCGGTCGTCTTCACCCAAAAGGCAAAGGCTGGGGTCTATGACTCTATGACAGATGAAGAGTATTATGAGGAGCTCGATAAGGTTGAAGAGCTGAACAGGGTTTGGCAGCACAAAACCAGCAAAACGGTCGGAGAATTGCTGCTCACAGCTCTGGAAAACCTGAACATCCGAGACGAGGATGTGGAGGACATTTCGGCTACGCTCATGTGTGCATACAGCAAGACTGACCAGGAGAGTATTCCGTGTGACTCAGATGCGAGTGGCCGGGTAAGTGACATAATATTTGGCGATCATCACGACAGGAGGACTGGTGGTGAGGCTGAGGAAATAGAGGAGAATATCCTTTATGAAGATGAGATTCCGTCAGAAGCATCAGGACAGGTGAGTCATATACTGAGTTCACCTGCCAGGATATACGAGTATCTGGACAGTAAGGTGTACGGCCAGAAGGAGGCAAAGCGCGCCGCTGCCATGCTCCTCTGGAATCATGTGAATGGCAGGAGGCAGAATGTACTCTTTGCAGGCCCTACCGGCTGTGGCAAGACAGAGATATTCAGGCAGCTCGCAAAGCTATATCCGAACATAGTGATCCACAATGCTACCTCTCTGACGGGCACGGGCTGGAAGGGCAATACAAAGGTCAGAAATCTGTTCGATGGGGTGCCTCAGGATAAAATGGGCCACCTTATCATTGTCCTTGATGAGGCTGACAAGATGTTCGAGGATGCGGACGACAGGCATTACAGTTACATAGTCCAGAATGAACTGCTGAAGGTCCTGGAGGGGGACATGGTTCATTTTGATGGCAATCCGTCGAACAGTGAACCAGCTCTTGATATAGATACATCAAATGTAAGTTTTGTGTTCCTGGGTTCATTCGATTCCATGGTCAGAGCAAAGGATGTGGCTGTGAATAAGAGCAGGGCTATAGGTTTTGGTGCAGTATCGTCTGACGAGTCATTTGACGGATACAGGAGTACATTCACTCAGGAAGATCTTGTACAGTACGCAAATGTCAGAAGCGAGGTCGCCGGTCGTATAGGCACTATAGTGCAGCTAAATGAGATGACAGAGGATGATTTCTACTCCATCTTAAATGCCAAAGGGATCAGTCCGGTCGATAAGATTGCGGACTATTACGGGGTGCGGCTGAAGATGTCAGCTAATGCAAAGCACAAGCTGGCAAAGCAGGCGGCCGAAAACAGAATGGGAGTGCGATTTATCCGCTCACAGCTACAGAGAAAGCTTGATGATGAGCTTTTTGAGGACTGTAACAGGACGGAGTACACTATTGCTTAGATAAATATAATCAGATATCAGCGGGAGAACTGCAATGCAAATTATGCATTGTGGTTCTTTTTTGTCTGGTCGTTTGCCTGCCGTTGAAAAAACGGAAGAAATATAACTGGTGATATGATTTGTTTACAGGTTAGGTATTTGATTGCAGGAGGTAAAAATATATGCTGTATTGTTTAGAAGCGTTTCTTTTTTGTTTTATTGTCATGTATGCATTTGGCCGCGAGAAGCTGGTAATGCTGTGGAAGATTATGAAGATCACAGCATTGGTAATTGTAGTAATATTTTTTGTGAGAATGTATATTCAGAACCGGCGTATCCACTCTGAAGCTGTCGCAACCGTGACAGAGGTGACAAATGACGATATGATGGGTGGATACAGCCAGAAACTCACATTGGAATATACCTATGATGGCAAAAAGTATGTCGTTGAAGATCTGCAGACAATAAATCTGCAGGCAGAAAAGGGAGATATGTACACGGTACATTTCAGCTACCGCACCCCTGATAAGCTAAAATTCATACAGCCGGATGATAAAGTGAAAAATAAAAGAAAATAGCATCGCCTGACAAAATTCTCCGTTTTTTATACGGAATATCTATGTTAGAAGATTATACTTCGTATATGAGCTTGAGAGTTAGAGGAATATTGCGGAGGTGTAAAAGAGTATGGATGATACAGAGATTAAAAGGTACGAAAAAAACTGGGTGAAAATTGCAATATGTCTTGCCAGGATGTACGGAGTAGGTGAATGTCTCAGACCATTGCCAAATATTCCGTTGGACGAGATGGCAGATATAGTGATTGAGTGGACGGATGAGTATATAAAGTCCGGATGGAATCTGAGTAATGGGGGTGATATAGTAGACTTCTTTGAAATGAAAATAAAAATCTGGACTATGGATATTTAAAATAGTTCCAATATTAGTTATGAAAATGTATGCAATGTAAATACTCAACATATTGACTATGATGTAGCTTGTACTGTATAATAAGAAAATAAGTGTGTGTATTGCATATCCATATAGCACATCAATTATTTTAGTGTGAGGGATACCGTAAATACGGTGCATTATACGAAGGAGGGAATGTAATATGAAAAAGAGTGAGACAGGTTTTATAACCAGAATTGTAACTTTGATTATGGTATGTGTGATGGCATTATCACTGATACCTAATGTTTCGGCAAATGCTGCAACAACCAGTAAGAGCACAGCGTATAAGTCGACCAAGACTATGACGTGCTATCTGGCAGGAAGAGAGAGAAAGACTATCACCATGCCGGCTGATATTGCAAAGATAAGCTTTGGAAGCCAGAGTGCGGTGAAGATGAGAAAAGCATCATCACGCAAGGTGGTTGTGTCAGGAATCCGTAACGGAAAAACAAAGTTTACGGTGATCACAAAGGACAAGAGACGTATAGTATGTAACGTAGTCAGAACTACGAAATTTACAATGAGTTCGTCTAAAAAGCGTGTAATAAACACCAACATAAAGCTCAAGTATGTGAAGAGCTCTAATACAAAGCTTGCGACAGTAAAGCTTGCAAAGAACAAGAAATCCTTTACTGTTACCACTAAGAAGAAGGGTACAGTAAAGATCACAGTCAGATATTCAAACAATAAAGTAGAGACACTTCGTTTAGTAGTGGCTCACCAGCATACATGGAAGACAGTTGTAGATAAGGATGAATGGGATGAGCCTATCTATGAGGAGCAGGATGTGTATGAGAATCACAGCTTCTGGCCTGATGGAACTCTTGCCGATGACCTTGAACAGCCTAGTGCAAAACAAAGATGGTGTGCAGACCATTGTGTGAGCTGTTTTCCTAACTGTCCAGACCCAGACCCAGCTGGTAGATGTGCACTTAGCATCGGTTGGGGTTCAGTGTGGGTTGGTACTGAAAAAGTACAGACTGGTACAAGACATCACGATGCCGTGACTCACCAGGAATGCAGTGTCTGCGGTGCCAGACAGTAACACATGAAATAAAGGCTCTGATAGCGATATCAGGGCTTTTTTTCATGTTATGCTTTATCATCAATAACAAGAAACCCAGTTTGTAATTTAGATTATGGACTGGGTTTTATTTACTTTATTATATCAAGATATTATAATAAATTAAAAATTAAAATAGGAGATACAAAACTATGCAGACAACGATTAACAGTTTTAGGGGAGATTATTTCTTTTTAAGCAACTTTTATGAGTGTCCAGTGACATATCAGGGCATCACATATCCCAATAACGAAACAGCTTTTCAGGCTCAGAAGTGTATAAACGATTCCGACAAAACAAAGTTTATAAGCTTAAACCCGTCTGCAGCAAAGAAACTGGGTAGGAGAGTAGCCTTAAGAAAAGACTGGGAATCCATAAAGTTCTCAGTTATGAAAAACTTGGTTAAGGCTAAGTTCACACAGAACCCTGACCTCGCTGAGAAACTGCTTGCTACAGATAATGCTCACTTAGAAGAGGGCAATACATGGGGTGACAGAATCTGGGGAACAGTGAACGGTACAGGTGCAAATAAACTCGGTATTATACTGATGCAGGTCAGGGACGAGCTTAATTTGTCATAATATAAATCCAGAACCATAACAAAAAACAGCCCGTCTATAAAAAGTGTACCGTCTGATATAAGCAACCCAAAGCAATTTAGTGTACCATCCAATTTAAGCAACCCATAACAACTTAGTGTATCAGTATGAAAAAATCAATCCCAAACCTCCGACAAACTCCTAATGTCGTGCCATAGAACATAGTAACACCAATAACACCTAAAAACGCTAGCATAAATATAGAGATATTTACCCTCTTTACCGGTCAACCGATAAAGAGGGTATTTTTATGTAAAAAAAACGGAAGAAAAATAAACGGCTGATATTATGATATAGAAGCTTGAGACATACCAGTATAAGAAAAGGAGGCAATGTTTATGAAGAAATTCAAGTTAATAAGAAGCAATTTATATGCGGAGAAACAGAATTATATTTCAACTCTCAAGATAGAGAATGATGATTACTATGTTGCATTTAACTATTTTTGCGACTATATGGGAGACCTGAAAAATAATGAGCTGGACATGCAGAATCTGGCGGTTGTTGTGAAAATGAAGGTGAATGGTGATGGGATGCCGATGATATATTCATCAACTGAGGATGATATTTTTATCAATCTGTGTCGATATCCAAACTATCTTCTTGATGATGAGGGGGTTGAAAAGCTGATCGGCAGGCTGCAGAAAGCCAGGGAGACAAAGAAGGAATTGCTTAGATATGTGCAAATGATTGCCAGAGGCGAGTATATAGATGTGGAAAAGGAATTTATCTAGCTGTCAGATTTGACAAATTCAATTATATCGGATACCGGACAGTCGAGAATGTTACAGAGAACATCGAGAGTCTTTGTAGTTATGGCTTCACCATGTTTCATTCTGTGAATAGTATTGGCCGGTATGCCGTGCTTAAATATGAGAGCATATTCAGTGATGTTCTTTTTGTATAGTGTTTCGTAAAAGGGTCTATAAGAAATCATGTGAAAAACCTCCATTACTGTTAAAACTATCACATTTCATACAATTAATATGCTCAATAAGTTGACTATAAAACGCAAGCAGTGATATAGGCGGGAAGAAATAATAAAGAAATATAATTGATCTGCAGACATTTGTGACATAGAGGAGGAATATGATGGGTAAAAATACAGACCAGCCTGGGCTGGAACAGTTGGAAAAGGAACGTTTTCGTATAATTACGGATATAATTTATTACGCTGCCGGGCATGTTGACAGGATGGATTTTAAGTATGGGTGCACTCTCAACAGACTTGTATTCATGGTAAGAGAGTGTATTGATATATATGACCTGGCAGAGGTGATACAGGAGGATATGTTAAATACATATTCCATTGTGATGGGGCTTGTGTCAGACAAATATCTGATGAGTAAGGAAGGTTCAAGAGGAAAGTATGACTGCGTCGTAACGAAAAAAGGTAAAAAGATAGGCATGGGAAGATATACCACGTCGGAAGGTGTTACTAAGATAACACTCAGCAGCGCTGCCGCGGACATGGTGATCAGGAACATCCGGAATGGAAGGTATTTAAATCGACATACTGAAATGGAGAATGACGATAAGGAGAATGGCGATAAGGTATGTAAGTAATTAACCAGAAAAAACAGAGAATATGTTTGACATGGACAGATGTAAGTATGAAAATGAATATAAATAATATACAAGGAGCAATATTTATGGGGTATATGGTAGATAAAATGAGAAATATGAGCTTCCGTCAGTACAGCTTTGAGAAAAAGCTGCGCGACATTGAAGCTGAGATGAGCGGCAGGAACAGATCGTTTTTGCCGGAGATTACGGATGTTAATGGTGTAGTCAGCGAGGAACGTATAGATAGCTTCATAGCGGCGAATGTAGATCGTATAGAAGAGTATGGAACAGCCAACAACATGTGGAGAGAAAACGGTTTCAGGTCGGTCACTTCTGAGCACATGCCGGATGTGCTCCGGGAGTATTTGAGCGATTTTATGTATCTTGCAATAAAGGTAATATTGACGGAGGATTATCTGGGTGATGAAGAGCTGGTTGAACTGCCGGTGGCGACATTTGAACAGATATACATGATGGCAGAGGAGCTTGGATCAGGTGAGATGAGATATGACGATGTGTTTACCGAGTTCTACTGCGGTGGTGTACAGCGTGCCAATCTTCTGGCATATTGTGATTCTTTATACGAGCTGCTTTCAGGTGAGAGGATAAAAAGCCTGATAACAGATGAGATGCTTGACAGGGCAAATAAGCTCTATGAGAAAGATGTGGAGCGTATCAACGGTTCATATCAGGAAATAGAAGATCTTCCTGAGGAGATAAGAGAGGAAATGGAAGATTGGAGCGAATCGGTAACTGGGGAAGAGATGCCAGAGCTCATTGGGATTTGTGATGTCCAGAATCCTGACGTGTTCTGCACAAAATACAGACGCTTCAGGGAAATATATTTTTCCGATGAACTTCCGCAGGATATCGATCTTGCAAATGTAGTAAAGAGGATGCTCAATATCTATCTGTGCAGCATAAATGCATCGTCATATGGATTTGAGGATACATTTTCTGACTCATACATTTACATGAAAAGGGCACAGCGCATGGTGAGCTATGCGGCAAAGAAGCACGCAGAAGGCGGGGCGGATGACTGATGAAGGATTTTAAGAGGGAATACTACAAAAATCTCAAAAAAGACTTTGATGAGAAAATAGAGAAGTCCGCAATATTCACATATATAAGGGATGAATACGAGAAAGACATCGATACCCGGGAAGCTGGGGATGATAAAAGAAATTACATAAAACTCCGGAGACTCCAGTTGAGATACGACCGCGGAGAGATCGATATTCCTGAGTTCATGGAGGGATATATCAGAATAAAGCTCAATATGCCGAAGATCAACATGGAAAAAGACAAAGCCGGTGTAGTGTATGGCAACAGGAAGACCATGGCCAGAGTGAAAAACAGACAGCTCATCAGAAGAGGTTTTGACAGGCTGGAAGATGAGCTTGCGGCTGGAAAACGTAAGACAAATGACAAATTCAAAGCTTTGCTCAAGGCTGCCGGTGAAGACAAGGAGTTATTTGACAGAACAGTAAGAGAGTGTTTTCGAGATGACGATGTGGTTCCTGTTTCTCTGGATGAGTCCGATATAGACCTTCCGTGCGAAGATTGCCAGAGCCCCGGCATTGTACAGATGATAACATACGAGATGCTGTACGCCATAATAATGTATGATATAGCCGCCAAATTCTACGACATGGGATTCAGACAGATCAGAAGCGGTGAGGATGCAGGTCGTATGGATAACGTCTCAGAGGTGGAGAACCTTATTCCAAGAAAGAAGGATAAAAGTCTTGATCTTGTTGAACATTTATTTCAGACTAAGAGGCTGAATAATCCTTTTTTAGGCAGTTCAGTTGTTGAGCCACAGAGAGATGAGAACAGGCTGGAGGAGGAGAGCACAAAGCTTCTGGACATCTTGAACGCAGAGCAGAGAACAGATATATGTATTCCGCTCAAGGTAGATCCCGCCACCGGATGTGGTGTGTATATACTGGGAAGGGATTATTATACGGACAGAAGCCTCAAGGTCATGGAGAACAGAGCCCAGTATTGTAGATTTGGAATTATAGAGATGGATCCCGGTCTGGCGCCGGACACGATATTTGATATAAGGACCATCGATGATACCGATCCGGATGAATATCAGTCAGTTGTGGACATCTGGAAGACACAGGTGGTAAGTGACGCACATGAGGAACTCAGGGAGCGGAATGGCGTTATACCTGAGGGCTGCTCGGATTACTTTGCGGGATGGTTTTCTGATGACAACGACAACTGGTTTGACAGCCGGATAACCGGTGATGAGAGGATCGCATGTGCAGAACAGTTAAGCAAAGATAAGCAGCGGTTCATGAAAAGATATAATTAAACCTAGGTAATTCATAACGTGAAAAAGGCACATCACATGCAGAAATATTCTGTATGTGATGTGCCTTTACCGTTATATAACTATCTTTTATTTATTCATATTCTTGTTCGCAGCGGCAAGCATGAGCTTGATTCTGTTTACCTGATTGACCTCAGATGCACCAGGATCATAGTCGACTGCCACGATGTTTGCCTCAGGATATGCCTCACGCAGATGCTTGATAACACCCTTGCCCACGATGTGGTTTGGAAGACATGCAAATGGCTGTGCGCACACGATGTTCGGAGCACCGCTCTTTATGAGCTCTATCATCTCACCTGTAAGGAACCATCCCTCACCGTTCTGGTTTCCTATGGATACGATTGGTCTTGCATAGGCAGCAAGCTTTTCGATATGGGCAGGAGCCTCGAATCGCTTACTCTTTTCAAGAGCATCCCTTGCAGGTTTTCTGAAGGATTCCAGAACCTTTATAACAGTGTTGCTGACTATGGCTCCCTTCTTGGTCTTGCCAAGGAACTCATAGTTGTAATTGTTGTTGTAGAAGCAGTACATGAAGAAGTCCAGGAGATCTGGCATAACAGCCTCTGCTCCCTCTGCTTCCAGCAGGTCAACTAAGTGGTTGTTGGCTGATGGCAGGAACTTTACAAGTATCTCTCCAACAATTCCGACTCTAGGCTTCTTGATGTCAAGGAGTGGGAGAGTGTCGAAGTCGTGGACGATTCCCTGTATATTCTTCTTGAATACTGCGTTGCTTCCGGTCTTTGTAAGGCTCTCCAGACAAACCTTCTTCCATTTCTCATGGAGTGCATTTGCCGAACCCTTTTCCTTCTCGTAAGGTCTTGTCCTGTACAGACATCTCATGAATACATCACCGTATATCAGAGCCTGCATTGCACGTTTTACTACCTTGTAGTTTATCTTGAAGCCTGAGTTCTTCTCAAAGCCCTGGGCAGACAGTGCTATTACAGGTATCTGACCGTAGCCTGCCTTGGAAAGGGCTCGTCTGATAAATCCTACATAGTTTGTTGCACGGCATCCGCCTCCTGTCTGGCTCATGATGACAGCCAGCTTGTTCACATCGTACTTTCCTGAAGTGATGGCGCTCATCATCTGTCCGACAACGATCAGAGATGGATAACATGCGTCGTTGTTTACATATTTCAGACCAACATCTATCGTCTCCTTGGTTGCATCCGGCAGGATCTCAATGTTGATTCCCATGCACTTGAATGCAGGTGCAAGAAGATCGAAATGGATAGGAGACATCTGAGGTGCAAGAACTGTATAGTCCTTCTTCATCTCCTTGGTAAATTCTATTCTGTTGATGGCACTGCTTGACGGACATGTCTTGTAGTGCTGTTCATGTCTTGAGTTGACCGCGCTTATGAGGGATCTGATTCTGATCCTTGCTGCACCTAAGTTGCTGACCTCATCGATCTTGAGGACAGTGTATATCTTGCCTGACTTGGTAAGTATATCGTTGACACAGTCAGTTGTTACAGCGTCCAGACCACAGCCGAATGAGTTGAGCTGTATGAGCTCTAAGTTGTCACAGGTCTTGACGTAGTTGGCTGCCTTGTACAGTCTTGAGTGGTACATCCACTGGTCGGAGACAATAAGAGGTCTCTCGACCTTGCCAAGGTGTGCGACTGAATCCTCGGTAAATACAGCAATCTTGTATGAGTTGATGAGCTCTGGGAGACCATGGTTGATCTCAGGGTCCAGATGATATGGACGACCAGCCAGAACTATGCCGAGCATATCGTGTTCATCAATGTATCTGAGAGTTTCTTCGCCCTTAGCACGCACATCCTCCTTGACCTTCTCTGCCTCTGCGTACGCCGCATGTATGGCGCTTCCAATCTCGTCCATTGTCACATCATAGTACTTGGACATCTCACGGTACATACGTTTTACGAGAGCTTCCTCGTTGTCCAGGGCCACAAATGGTCTGATGAATGTTATGTCGTCAGCCTTGAGTTCCTCCATGTTGTTCTTGATGTTCTCTGCATAAGAAGCAACGATAGGACAGTTGTAGTGATTGTTTGCCTCAGGAGTCTCGTTCATTTCATATGGTACACATGGGTAGAAGATGGACTTGATTCCATTTTTCAGCAGCCACATAACGTGTCCGTGTGAGATCTTGGCAGGGTAACACTCTGACTCACTAGGTATGGATTCGATACCCAGGCTGTATATGTTTCTCGATGACTTTGGAGACAGTACAACTGAGAATCCAAGCTTTGTGAGGAATGTGTGCCAGAAAGGATAGTTCTCGTACATGTTGAGTACACGAGGAACACCTATCACGCCACGCTTTGCCTCCTCAGGCTTAAGTGACTCATAGCCAAATATTCTTCCAAGCTTATATTCAAAGAGGTTAGGAATGTTGTCTGCGTTCTTCTTCAGACCGACACCCTTCTCACATCTGTTTCCGGTGATGAACCTCTTGCCGTTTGAGAATTTGTTTATTGTAAGGAGACAGTTGTTTGTACATCCTTTACATCTTGTCATGGAGCTCTCATATGTGAGCTTTCTTATCTCCTCGATAGGGAGCATAGTCGTGACAAATCCCTCTTTGTATTTGTTTCTTGCTATGAGGGCAGCACCAAAAGCACCCATGATACCTGAGATGTCAGGTCTTATCGCTGTTCTTCCTGATATGACTTCAAAACTCTTTAAAACTGCATCGTTGTAGAAGGTACCACCCTGTACCACGATGTTTTTTCCGAGATCCTTTGGATCCGTGAGCTTTATAACCTTGAGCAGGGCATTTTTGATGACGGAGTAGGCAAGGCCGGCGGATATATCAGCCACGGATGCGCCTTCCTTCTGAGCCTGCTTAACCTTTGAGTTCATGAAGACTGTACATCTTGAACCGAGATCTATAGGTGTTCTTGCTGTTATGGCGATGTGCGCAAAGTCTGCGATATCGTAGTTCAGTGACTTTGCAAATGTCTCTATGAATGATCCACATCCAGATGAGCATGCCTCGTTCAGCATAACGTTATCTACTACGCCGTTCTTGATCTTGATACACTTCATATCCTGACCGCCGATATCAAGAATGCAGTCGACCTCAGGGTCGAAGAATGCTGCGGCTGTGTAGTGGGCTATTGTCTCAACCTCGCCGAAATCCAGAGAGAGAGCCTGCTTGATAAGAGCCTCACCGTAACCAGTAGAACATGAGCCTGCGATCACTGCGCCCTCAGGAAGCTTGCTGTATATATCCTTTATAGCTCTGATGGTGGTGTTAAGTGGACTTCCGTTGTTGCTGCTGTAGAAGTCGTAGAGCAGTTCACCGTCAGAACCGACAAGTGCAACCTTTGTGGTGGTTGAACCGGCATCGACACCGATGAAACAGTTTCCTTTATATGTTGCGAGATCACCGCGCTTTACGGCGTACTTGTTGTGATCTGCCTTGAATTTCTCGTAATCTTCATCGCTCTCAAAGAGTGGCGCAAGTCTCTCTACACCTGAGGAGAGGTTGAGCTCCTGTGAGAGTGCATGTATAAGCTCTGAAAGTGTCATGGATACCTCAGGCTTGGAGTTCATGGCGGCACCTACGGCTGCAAACAGATGTGAGTGTCCCGGATCTATGATGGCATCACCTGTCAGGTTAAGAGTTCTGATAAATGCATTCTTCAGCTCTGGGAGGAAGTGAAGAGGACCGCCCAGGAATGCAACATTGCCCTTGATAGGTTTACCACATGCAAGACCGGATATAGTCTGGTTGACAACGGCCTGGAATATGGAAGCGGCCAGGTTTGGCTTTGTAGCTCCCTCGTTGATGAGTGGCTGTATATCTGTCTTGGCAAATACACCACATCTTGCAGCGATAGGGTAGATGGTATCGTAATCCTTTGCATAGTCGTTAAGACCTGATGCATCGGTCTGCAGAAGTGTAGCCATCTGGTCGATGAATGAGCCTGTACCTCCGGCACAGACACCATTCATACGCTGCTCTATTCCGTTTGTAAAATATATGATCTTGGCATCCTCACCGCCGAGCTCTATGGCAACGTCGGTCTGTGGTGCATAGTCCTGCAGTGCCTCTGATACACAGACTACCTCCTGTGTAAATGGCACACCGATGAGCTGAGCGAGAGCCAGTCCACCTGAACCGGTTATACATGGATTGACCTCGTTCTCGCCGAGGGCATCCTTTGCTTCCTGTACAAGATCTTTAAGTGTTTCTTTGATATTTGCAAAATGTCTTTTGTAATCGGAGAAAAGTATCTTGTTGTCCTTGTCAAGGACAGCAACCTTAACTGTTGTTGATCCAATATCAATTCCTAATGTGTACATAAAACAACCCTTCCAATTTCTTTTGTGTGTTGAATGTGTTTGATTTCGACATTTCTGCCGATAAAGCTACTTTATTATAGTGTAGGGTTTAAAAAAATACAATGACTTTATAAAAACTTAACCATTACCAGAAAATGTAAAAATAAAAGTTTTTTGCAGGTAACTATATCATCGGAGGTGAATATATTATAAAAAAGCCTTTCAGGGGTAAGCTATGAATTTTGATACCTGTAACGGAGTTATCCATGTAGTGAAGAGAGGGGACACACTGTATAAGCTGTCCAGGATATACAAGGTAAAGCTCAGCGACATCATATCAGCAAACCCGTACATCAACGTATACAATATGCAGCCGGGGGATGAAGTGTGTATTCCCGTGATCATGGAGGAAGATTTTCTTATATATACAGTGCAGGATGGAGATACATTTGAGGATGTCCTTAAGAATACCGGAGTATCTCCGGATGATCTGTTCAAATTCAATCCGGGTCTCTACAAGATGGCCCTTGCCGCGGACATGGAGATAAAGTATGTGGACTTTCAGAAGTAGATGGATGCACATGGCTGTATGATATCTGTCCTGGCTGCCGGTTTATAGCTGGCAGCTATTTTGCTGTTATCCGCCAGGTTAGAAAAACTTAATTATTCTACTGTTGTAAACTCATTTTTTATATTATATAATTCAAAAGGTGTAGTTTAAAAAAGTATGACAGGAGTTTTTCTATGAATATAATAAGTAAGATCGAGAAGAAGTTTGGCAGATACTCCATTCGAAACCTCACATTATACCTCATCATAGGCTACGGTATAGGATATCTGTTGTTCATGTTCCAGCCAAAGATACTGTTCATGTTGACACTTGATCCGGCGGCGGTAATGCATGGACAGGTGTGGAGACTTTTCACATGGATAATCACACCACCGGTATTCGGTGTCGATATATTCACGATAATCATGCTGATATTTTACTACAGTCTGGGATCTCTGCTGGAACGTACTATCGGAACATTCCTTTATAATCTGTACATGTTCAGCTCCATGCTGTTTACCATGATCGGTATAATGCTTGCACACATATTCTGTACCTATATCATAAGGTATGATTACGCGAGCTCGACTGGTTATTTCGCATATGCATCGACATATTATATATTGATGTCCATATTCCTTGCCATAGCGGTATGCTATCCTGACATGAGCGTGTTATACGCCATGATCATACCAATCAAGATGAAGTATCTCTCGATACTGTATATCGTCATTATAGCGTATTACTTCATCAATGAGACATTTATGGGAAGAGTGAACATAGCCATGTCACTTGTGAGCTTTGTGATATTCTATCTGAGCACGAAGAACTTCAGAAAGTTTTCGCCAAAGCAGATGAAGAGGCGGCGGAATTATAACAGGCAGGTGCGGACAGCAAAACAGGAGAATATCGGACACAGATGCGTTGTGTGTGGAAGAACGGACAAAGATTATCCTGATCTGCAGTTCAGGTACTGCTCAAAGTGTACAGGTAACAAGGAGTATTGTCAGGATCATCTGTTTACCCATACACACAACTAGGATATATGATCAAAGATTTATAAAGAAGATAAAAGAGGAAGTTTATTATGTATAATGAAGAGAAGAAGCTTATAACCGATATACAGAGAAAGAAGGATCTGGACAGGAATCTTGCACTGTTTGCAGGGGTGGCATCGAAAGCAAATTATGAATATGCATGCCACAAATTCACCTTGAATTACCTGACACTCAAGGACATGCATATGGATGGGGATGTCCCTGATGATCCATATATCGCTCAGTGCCAGGCTGTGATCGACAAGCTGATAGGCGACTTTGTTGTGGGAGATAAGACGGTGTGCGAGGATGCTGATATGAAGCTTATCTCGGATGTCAGGAACACCATAACAGCCAAGATGAAGGTGCTCACATCATACACGGATGCATTTGAGATGTATGAGTATATTTTAAACAGGAAAGAATACAGTTATCCGGAGAATGTTGACGAGGAGATACAGAAGGAGCTTAAGGAGCTCGATGAGGCGGGCGTCAGTGACTTTGCAGAAGAGATATACAGATTTGTGTTCGCAGATCAGGACAAGGTTGCCATTAACTCCAAACTGCAGTCCATAATAGGACAGCTCCCGATACGTATGACAAAGAACAGATTCTATGACATTCTGGGAGAAACGCTTGATATATATAATGGAGTGGAGAAGGAGTCTCTTGACCAGTTTATTGAGATGATCGAGAATACTGCTCTCATAAGACTTCCAGAGGGATTTGAGACAGAGTACCCTGAACTACATGAGGCGCTTGAGGTCTTAAAGGCCGGTGATTACACTGCTCTTGATTACGATGGTTACAGAAAGCTCACTGATGTGCTGGACAGAAGTGCAGCATTCCTGAATTCGGTTGTGACTGAATATATGCTCATCATAGAGCTTGTAAATGATCTCTATGTTATGATGCTTGCGCTGGATTCAAAGGAAGGCGTATCTGAGAGCTGTAAGAAAGCGATGACCGTCATAGAGAAGGCTGTCGCTGACGACGGAGAGCATCTTGAGGATGTATATGCACTCCTTGACGATATCGTCGGAGAACAGGAGCTGGCAGGAGAGCATAAGGTAATGCTTGAGTCCGCTGTGTACGACATCTCAACCGGTTACACCGATGATATTGCCGCAAATGAGCTTCAGGATACATACAGAGATCTGGAGATCATGGATAAGCTTCTCTCGGGAAGTATGTTTGTGGATATAGACAATATAGCTGTGATGGGCGTACTCAATGTGGATACTGATTATATAGCTGCATGTAAGGAGAAGCTGACAAATGAGTTTGCTGATCTGTTTGCTGCCAACTCAATGACAGTCAACAGAGCCATCATGGCAAAGATACTCTCCAACATACCTGTTTTCTTCAACACCACTGATGAGATCAGGGAATATGTAAACGGATCTCTTTCGAGATGCAGGGAAAAGAGTGAACTTCTTGCGGACTATATTGTTATAAAGCAGATGATGGAAGAATAAACTGTTTATTACAGGTGATTGAATATGGTCATTGATGATAAGTTTTATGTTGGTGGAGCACGGGATCGGCAGATCATAAGGATGGTCAGAGGAATAAGGCGCTTCCACAGAGTAAAATATGTGCCTGGAGTGTTCGTTATCACACTTCCGTTGTTTGGAGATGGGATTCTGGAGATATATGAGTTGAATGAACTCAGGCAGAAGATCTACACTGACATGGGCGATGCTATACATATTGTCGGTGCAGCTCCAAGCAGATTCCAGGCTGTACTGCTTGTCAGGGATATAATAGATGATATATATAAGAAGACCGGGGATGTTGATGTGGAGAGATTTTTTGCATCGTGACCAGATAGTCTCTGGGTCTAAGGGGATGGAGCATGCATATTGTTTGGTTGATATTGAAGATACTGCTCATAGTTATCCTGTCGCTGGTGGGACTGGTAGTGCTTCTTGCACTTCTCGTATTGTTTGCGCCGGTGAGATACAGGGCGTATGTGAAGAAGGATGATGACATATTTGCGAAGTTCTCTGCCAGATGGCTTGGTTTTGTCCTGTGTTTTAAGGTTTTGTATGATTCGGACGGCCTTCGGTACAGGCTGAGGCTGTTTGGCGGAACCATCATGGGCAGCGAAAAAAGTGCCATACCGGAGCCGGAAGAAGAGGTATATTCTGAACCCGGGGAATACAGTCGGGCTGAGACAGAGGAAGAAGCTTCTGACAGTCCGGGATATGAAGACTATCCATCGGTGGAGCCGGAGGACAGGCAGTTTCTTCTTGAGGACAGCGAATTTGAGGAGCCCGTACCGGGGCCGCTCATCAGGCTGGGCAGAAGGATAGACAGTATGGCAAAGACGGTTGTATCGAAGTTCAAAGATCTGTCAGAGAAGTTTGCCAGTCTGAAAAAGAAAAAAGATGGCTATACTAAGCTTGTACACAATGTCAGAACAAAGGAAGCCATGAGAGTTTTCAAGGTTGAACTGATAAAGGTGTTAAAGCATCTTAAGCCCACAAAGCTTAAGGGGCAGATCATATATGGTGCGGATGACCCGGCAACAACAGGTGAGCGCCTGGGGTATATGAGCCTGCTTTTCCCGCTATACTATGATAATATAGATATAACACCGGATTTCTCTGAAGCCTGGCTGGAAGGAGACCTGTTCATGAAGGGCAGGATAAGACTTGGAACAATCGGCTGGAGCGTGCTGAAGGTGATCTGGAACAAGAATGTCAAGATAACTATTGCTCGATTAAAAAAGATATCAGGAGGAAATTGATATGGCAAATATGAATATTGAGGGAACACTTGGTTCTATGTTTAAGGGAATGGATGGCTTTATATCATCGAAATCGGTGGTGGGAGAGCCTGTGTATGTCGGTGACACGATCATTATTCCTCTTGTAGATGTCAATTTTGGTATGGCTGCCGGAGCGTTCAATAAGCAGGACGGCAACAAAGCTGCCGGAGGAATCGGAGCAAAGATGAGCCCGTCTGCTGTTCTTGTCGTCTCAGGAGGAAATACGAGACTTGTAAATCTCAAGAACCAGGATGCCGTAACAAAGATCATAGACATGGCCCCAGAGGTCGTAGATAAGATCGTGGGTCTGTTCAAGAAGGACAAGACAGAGGAAGAGAAGAATGTTGACAAGGCGATAAATGATGTCGCACAGTCAGAGGAATCTGTCACAGAATAATAAATATCAGAATATATAATATAAGTGAGATTCAGTGCGTTGGGAAATGCATTATTAAAAAGTCACCACATATAATGATAATAAATCATTATGGTGGTGATTTTTTATCTGGAAAAAATTCACAGGATTTGCGTTTTTCTTCACAGCGGTGGGAGTGGTTATAGGATATTTCATAAGTGGATTTGTGGAATTTCTCATAATCGTTATATTATTGCTGTTATCTTATATATTCTCCTGCAGATAAAAAAATAAGAGTGATGATCCTTGAGGATCATCACTCTTATTTATACCAGAACTGAATCGGTGATATTATGCAAATATTATGCACGCTCGACCTTACCAGATCTTAAGCAAGATGTACAAACATAGATCTTCTTTGGTGTACCATCAACTACAGCCTTAACAGACTTAACATTTGACTTCCACATCTTGTTTGCTCTTCTATGAGAGTGGCTCACTTTGATACCGAAATGAGCACCTTTATCACAAATTGAACATTTTGCCATAATAGCACCTCCTTCAATGAATAAACTAACTTTCTTCCTAAGTTCACAACAAGACATATAATAGCAGATTATTTTTCCATATGCAAGCAAAATATTTATTTTTTATTGGAAATGAAGAAATACTATAGAATAAAATTAGATTTATGCTATAATTGATGAGTAATTGTGTTTATAAGTCGGTAGATATGATGAACACTGGTGACTTTGTTAGAAAGGAGTCGTGTATGAAGGAATATATTAATAGCGATAACGGTAAAGTAAGTATAGATGAGAGTGTTGTTGCACAGGTTGCAGGACTTACAGCCCTTGACTGTTTTGGAATAGTAGGAATGGGAATAGTCAGTGTCAAGGACGGAATTGTAAAGCAGCTCCGCAGAGACAATGTTTCTAAGGGTGTAAATGTACGTTTTGATGAGAATGGTGATATAGTCATTGAGCTGCACATAGTTGTTGCTTATGGCGTTAGTATAAAGGCTGTCACAGACAATCTTATGCAGTCGGTAAAGTACAAGGTAGAGGATTTTACGTCGTTTAAGGTCAGCCATATCAATGTCTATGTTGAAGATGTTAAAGTACTTGATTAGTTTGGAGGATAGAGTAAAGTGAGTAATACGATTGATGCGCTTGCACTGAAGAAAGCATTTATTGCCGGTGCCAATAATCTTGATAAGAACAAGGAATATATCAATGAACTTAATGTGTTCCCTGTGCCTGACGGAGATACAGGAACCAATATGACGCTGACAATCCTGTCTGCAGTGAAGGAGGTTGAGGCGGCACCTGATGATATGAAGTCCATAGCAAAGGCCATGTCCACAGGTTCGCTCAGAGGCGCCAGAGGTAACTCAGGTGTAATTTTGTCACAGCTTTTGAGAGGCTTCAGCAAGAAAGTGCAGGACGCAAGGACCATAGATGTTCACGTTATAGCAGACGCTTTTCAGAAGGCTGTGGAGACTGCATATAAGGCTGTCATGAAGCCTAAGGAGGGAACGATTCTCACAGTTGCCAAGGGCGTGGCGTCCAAGGCAAGGGAGTGTGCTGATGCAGATATGTCCCTTGCACAGTTCTGTGACGAGGTTATTGAATATGGAGATGCCGTTCTTGATTCCACTCCTGAGATGCTTCCGGTTCTGAAGGAAGCCGGCGTGGTCGATTCAGGTGGACAGGGACTCATGGTGGTGCTCAAGGGTGCTGTCGACTGTCTCATGGGCAGAGTTACAGTTGAACTCAGCAAGAACACAGGAACAGTGAATGTGGCAAGAACATCCACAGGCGCAGGCAACGATTCCATATCCACAGCGGATATAAAGTTTGGATATTGTACAGAGTTTATTATCAATCTTGAGAAGCCATATGGCGAGGCTGAGGAGGATGATCTGAAGAGCTTCCTCGAGTCTATAGGTGACTCGATAGTATGTGTATCTCTTGATGATATAGTTAAGATACATGTGCATACCAACCATCCTGGTCAGGCATTTGAAAAGGGTCTTACACTTGGATACCTTACTAATATGAAGATAGACAACATGAGGATAGAGCATCATGAGCGTGTTATCGGTCAGGCAGAGCGCGATGAGGCCGAGAAGCAGGAGGAAGAGAGACAGCACAGAAAGCAGGAGCATAAGGAGCCTCGTAAGAAGTATGGATTTATTACGGTATCCATGGGTGATGGTCTCAAGACTCTTTTTGAAGAGCTTGGAGCAGACCGTGTTATAGAAGGCGGACAGACCATGAATCCAAGCACTGAGGATATGCTCAATGCGATCGATGATGTGAATGCCGAGAATATATTTATACTCCCGAACAATAAGAATGTTGTTCTTGCGGCTAATCAGGCGGCAACTCTGTGTGAAGATAAGAATATAATTGTGATTCCAACCGCGAATGCTCCTCAGGGCATAAGCGCCATGATCGCATTCGACAGTACAGTCGATGTGGACGAGAACAGATCTGCCATGAAGTCGGCTGTCAAGAATGTCAAAAGCGGACAGGTAACTTATTCCGTAAGAGATACCTCGATCGATGGAAAGGCCATCAAGGAGGGCGATATCATGGGTATCGGCGATAAGGGGCTTGTCAGTGTTGGAAATGATATAGAGAATGTAACATTTGAACTGATCGCAGATGCGGTCGATGAGGATTCAGAGGTCATAAGCATATATAATGGTGCTGATGTGTCTGAGGAGGATGCGCAGAAGCTTGCTGGCAGAGTGGAGGAGGCATATCCGGACGTTGATGTGCAGTGCTACTATGGCGGACAGCCGATATACTATTATATAGTATCTGTGGAATAACTTTCTGTGTATCTGTGAGATCCGTTGTGAAGAGGTGTATGTATGGAATTGAATGACTCCATAAAGACAATAAAAGGCATAGGTGACAAGACTGCGTCGGCATTTGCCCGGCTTGGGATAGAGACGGTGAACGATCTGCTTCTCAATTACCCCAGGACATATGTCACCTATGAGGATCCGGTGGATATATCAGATCTGCAGGCGGGAAGCAGGCAGTCCGTGAGGGCTGTTGTGAACAGCCGTGCGGAGGTCAGAAAAGTACATGGACTGACCATAGTAATATTGTACGCAAAGGATTTCTCTGGGACAATTAAACTTACCTGGTTTAATTGTCCTTTTTTGCGTAATTTCTTTCATATAGGTCAGGAGTTTGTGTTTGTAGGAAATGTGGCTTATAAGGGCGGTATGATGACCATGACGCAGCCGGAATACTACACTGATGATAAATACGGCGAACTTACGCATGTTTGGCAGCCGGTGTACACGGTAACGCCCGGTATAACCTCGAAGACCATACAGAAGGCTGTGAGAGGCGCAGAGGAAGCCATAGACAGGCTTGAGGATTACCTGCATGACAATGTGCTTGATGAGTACCATATTATGGGTATACAAAAGGCTATCCACTCGATTCATTTTCCTCAGGATGAGCAGAAGCTCAAGTGGGCTGTGAAGAGGATGGCATTTGATGAATTTTACAGCTTTATATCAAACCTTCACAGGATAAAAGACGACAATGTGTATGCAGAAAATACATGTATAATAAACTGTGATGAGGAGGTCAGGACGTTTATTGAGAACTTGAGGTTCAGGCTTACCGGGGCGCAGATGAATGCGGTGCGTGATATGCTTGACGATATGCGCTCTGAACATGTCATGAACAGGCTGGTTCAGGGGGATGTCGGATCAGGAAAAACCATAGTTGCAGCAGCCGGATTATACGCAGTGGCTGCAAGTGGCTATCAGGGAGTGATCATGGCACCGACTGAGGTTCTGGCGGTTCAGCATTACAAGGAGCTCAGTTCACTGTTTGAGCCATACGGAATATCTGTGGGACTTCTGACGGGTTCCATGACAGCGAAAGAGAAAAGAGAGATGTACAGCCGCATCAAGAATATGGATGTGCAGGTTGTGGTCGGAACACATGCCCTCATACAGGACAAGGTGGAGTATGGAAGACTGGCGCTCGTTGTAACTGATGAGCAGCACAGATTTGGTGTAAAGCAGCGCGAGAGACTTGCGTCAAAGGGAGAAGCTCCGCACACGCTTGTTATGAGTGCCACACCTATTCCGAGAACCCTTGCGATCATCATGTATGGCGATCTTGACATTTCAGTTATAGATGAGCTCCCGGCAGGAAGAATCCCGATCAAGAACTGCGTTGTGGATGAGAGCTACAGGAAGACGGCTCTCGGCTTTATCATGAAGGAGGTCTTACAGGGGCATCAGATATATATAGTCTGCCCGATGGTGGAGGCCAGCGAAGTTCTGGACGATGTTGCAAATGTGACCGAGTATACGGAGGAGCTGAAGAAGTCCATCAGGGATGGATATGGCGCTGACACTTCGGTGGTATGTTTGCACGGTAAGATGAAGGCGGAGGAAAAGAACAGGATTCTCCAGGACTTTGCGGATGGTAAGATAAGCATTCTTGTCTCAACTACGGTCATAGAGGTTGGAATAAACAATCCAAATGCCACAGTTATGATGGTGGAGAATGCAGAGCGTTTTGGCCTTGCGCAGCTCCATCAGCTCAGGGGACGTGTAGGAAGAGGAAATCTCCAGTCGTACTGCATTTTCATGAGCGGAAAAAAGGACAAGGATACTATGGAGAGACTGAATGTTCTGGAGAAGTCAAATGACGGCTTCTATATAGCCGGTGAGGATCTCAAGATGAGGGGCCCGGGCGATTTCTTTGGAATAAGACAGAGCGGGGAGCTGATGTTCAAGGTTGGGGATATATACAATCATGCTGACATGCTTAGGGCGGCGCAGGACGTATACGACCGCTATGGACAGGAGATAGATGCGAAACTGATAAACAAAGGGGATGACAGGCTGTACACTATGCCTGTATTATAAATAAAAAAAGGGGGTATACCATGAAAAATAAGAAAACGATAGTTATGGGAATAATTATTGGCATTTTGCTGATAATTATAGCGGTTATGGGATATGTGATCGCTTCGGGAAAGAAAGGTGATTCCGTTAAGAAAGAAACGCTGCAGGAGACTTCTGCAGGCACAGAAGAAGTGAAAAGTGCTGACAATACGGGCGATACAACTGAGTCGTCAGAAAAACAGGATGACCAATCCTTGGATATTGCAGGCGATTTCTATGCTGAGATAGGACATGATACCACGTGGGAGGCAGATGGCAAAAAGTGTGCTACAGAGAGCATCAACATATATAACAACACATCTGCGCCTGCAAAGGATTGGAAGCTTGAGATTACATATAAGGGAACTCCGGCTGTAGATCAGATATGGGGCGGAGAGTACAAGATATCAGGCAAAACAGTGTCAATAAAGGCCGTGGATTACACCCAGGAGATACCGGCTAAGGGCAGTATCAACCTCGGATATAATTTCTCTTCAGATGACCTCGCCGTTGAGAAATACGTGCTGTATGTAAATGACACACAGTACAGCGGAGATGGACTTAAGATGGCAGCTTCAGCGCCTGAGAAAACCGACAGCAATGAAACAAGCGGAGGCGGGAAAATTACAGAATCCGCTGCTACTGAGAAGAAAAACAATACAAATGTTCCGGGAGAGATCCCATTTGAAACACATGGAAAACTTTCGGTAAAAGGAACGGATATAGTGGACATGAATGGAGACAAATATCAGCTTAAGGGTGTCAGCACCCATGGAATCACATGGTTCCCTGATTATGTGAATAAGGAAGCCTTTGAGACTCTGCGGGATGACTGGGGTGCAAATCTTATAAGACTTGCGATGTATACGGATACAGGAGACAGCTACGGATACTGCAGTGGCGGAGATAAGGACGAGATACTTGCTCTTGTCGACAAAGGAGTTAGTGCAGCGACTGAGCTTGGCATGTATGTCATAGTTGACTGGCACATACTAAGCGATAGTGATCCGAATAATCATATAGATGATGCAAAAGAATTCTTTGACAAGGTATCTAAGAAATATGCGGCACAGGAGAATGTCATATATGAGATCTGCAACGAGCCGAATGGTGGAACCCAGTGGAGCAGTGTCAAGTCGTATGCCGAGACCATAATACCGGTCATCAGGGCAAACGACAAAGATGCTCTGATAATCGTGGGAACTCCAAACTGGAGCCAGGATGTCGATATTGCGTCACAGGATCCGATAACCGGTTATGACAACATCATGTACGCAGTGCATTTTTATGCGGCTACCCACAAGGATGACCTGAGAAATAAGGTTAAGACGGCTCTGGACAACGGACTTCCTGTATTTGTGAGTGAGTTCAGCCTGTGCGATGCATCGGGCAATGGAGGTATTGATTACGATTCATCTGACGAGTGGTTCAAGCTTATAAACGAGAATAATCTCAGCTATTCATCATGGAGTCTGTGTAACAAGAATGAGACATCGGCACTTATAAAGTCCGATTCAACAGCCACGGGCAGCTTATCCGATGGAGATCTGTCTGACACCGGAAAATACGTGAGAGACAGAATAATGGGAAAATAGTGTGAAGATTGGAAGCTTTTCTTGTAATTTGGCAAAAGGCATGGTATAAGAATGTCTGGCAGGAAAAGTTTATGATATACAGTACATATAGATAGGAGAAGAATATGAGGGTTATTGCCGGCAGTGCAAGAAGTCTGAAGCTGGTGACGATTGATTCGATGGACACCAGACCGACAACGGACAGGATAAAAGAAACCTTATTTAATATGCTCTCAAATGATATTCCGGGATGCCGGTTCCTTGACGTGTTCAGCGGAAGCGGAGCTATTGGAATAGAGGCGCTCAGCCGTGGGGCAGCCATGGCGGTATTTGTCGAGAACAGCAGAAAAGCAGTGGAGTGTATCAATAAAAACCTTGCGTTTACGAAGCTTGCCGACAGGGCACAGGTCTTGTCAGCGGATGCAGTTCAGGCAGTGGGGATGCTGGAGAGACAGGGACAAGCATTTGACGTAATATTTATGGATCCGCCATATGGAAAGCTTCTGGAAAAGGCTGTGCTTGAAAGACTTGCAGGTTCACCTCTGATGGATGATGACACAATGGTCATTGTGGAGTCTGATCTTGACACGAATTTTGATTATCTTGATGATCTGGGACTGGAGCTTTATAAGACGAAGAAATATAAGACCAATAAACATACATTTATATATAGGAGACTGGAAGATGAGTAGAGCTATTTATCCGGGAAGTTTTGATCCGGTGACACTTGGCCATTTGGATATAATTAAGAGATCTGCGGAAATGTTTGATGAGCTGATAGTCGGGGTGCTCAATAATACCGCAAAATCTCCATTGTTTTCTTTGGAAGAACGTGTTAATATGTTAAAGAATGTAGTCTCAGATATCCCAAACGTGAAAGTTATGGGTTTTGGAGGACTGCTGGTGGATTTTGCAAGGCAGAACGACGTGAAGGTCATAGTGAGAGGCCTTCGGGCTGTGTCGGATTTTGAGTATGAATTACAGATTGCCCAGAGCAACAGGAAGGTTGCCCCGGATATTGACACGGTTTTTCTTGCGACCAGTATTGAGTATTCGTACCTGAGCTCAAGCGTAGTCAAGGAATATGCGAGCTTTGGTGTGGATGTACATGATTTTATCCCGGAGGAGATCAGGGATACATTGAGAGATCGATATTCGATAGACAGAGATTGACAGACGAAGGAAGAATTTTTGGATAGATTATTAGGAGGAGAAAAACATGGCAAGAAAAGGTATTGAAGAGATGATCAGTGAGATAGAGATATTTATTGACAATTGTAAGTATCAGCCATTGTCATCCAGTAAGATTATTGTGCCAAAGGAAGATCTGGAGCAGATGGTGGGCGAACTCAAGCTCAAGCTGCCTAATGAGATAGAGAGATGTAAGAAGATCATGAGAAACAAGGAGGCTATACTTGCGGATGCAAGAGCCAGAGCTGATTCTATCATCACAGAGTCTGTTGCAGAGGCAAACAGACTGGTTGATCAGAGCCAGATAGTTGAGCTTGCCAACATCAGAGCGAATGAGATAACAGACATGGCGAGAAGCCAGGCTGAGCAGATCATCGCTGAGGCGAATGCGGATGCCAAGGAAGTCAGAGCAGGTTCCATGTACTATTCAAAGGACAAGCTCACAGAGATAAGCCAGTATATAAATGCAACACTTCAGGCAGAGAGAGCGAACTATGAGAACCTCATTAAGTCTCTTGAGGACAATGCGGCAAGAGTTACAGACAATATGGCAGAGCTTGATTCAAGTATAGCTCAGATCAACGGTGTTCCTGAGCAGGTACAGCCAAGTGCTGACGATTCAGCATTTGCTGATGATGACAACACAGATTACAATGTATACGGCAAGACAGAGTATTCATCAGACGACTCTGACGATGAGGATTATGATGACGAGGATTACGATGATGAATATGACGACGAGGATGAGGATGATGAGGAGTTCCTCGACGAGTAATCACGCCAGATGATACAGGATGTATTTACAGACACATCATATAGAAAATGAAACACAGGAAGGCACATACTATTTTCCCTGTTGTGTATTTGATGAAAGACAGCCCGGATATTCTTATCATATCACGGCTTTGGAACAAGGCGGATAGCCCTCCAAAGGCAGTGAGTGAGAGAATGAGGGCTGTCTTTATTTTTGTGGAAATATCCATGCTGTATAATACTGGTACACCGCTGCCTATCTCCAGATATGTGGATATTATGGTGCATGCATCGCCTGAAAAGTAGCTGCACATAAGATTTCCTGCAATAGCAAATATGACCATGTACACACCGATCACAGTTATATTGTGTACCGAGCTGCTTATTATGTCAGAATACGTATTTTCTGGATTCCCTGAATTGGGGCTCTGGTTGTCTGATGATACCTGGACTGTTGCGGCAGTAAGCAGCTCCGTGGAAGTGCTGGAGCGGTGGGATGACATATATGACAGAGTAAGCGCTATTACAGTATAAATGATCTGTGGAAGATATACAGCCTCGATCAGCCGTGCAAACGATATATATTCCATCAAATGATCCCTGTATATGTAATTGTAAAGAAACATCGGACTTATATTGTTGCACATCGGGAGTAGGCTCTGACATACGTTTTCAGAGATGACCCTCTTTCGGTAAAAGAAAGCTATGATGATCGTGCCTGTGGGAAAACCGCATAGTAGACCTATTATAAAGATGATCGCATATGCGCAGCATTTTGATACCTGTATCGACCTGAGAAAGCTGGTTATAACACCGGTCAGCAGCATAAAGGGGAGCAGGATAGGTACAATGGATGAGTACCATAGCTGTAACCCCTGGGTGCATCCGGATCTGATGATGTCTGAATTTAAACATGCAAATATTATAATTGAAGCTGTTAGAATTATATAACATACGTTCTTCATATGCCAATTGTATTCATTTTATAGAGCAAATATGATAAATAAGAATATGTCATATAACTATGACAGGTTGTTCAAAATCGGTCTTTATACTGATTTTGTATTTGTTGTATACCATGTTTCTGTATATGTCTGCGGCTTTTATGTCGTATGAGAACATGGACAGACCTGTGGAATCTGTACTTTTGTATATCTCGGCTGAACGGGTTATGATCGGTACCTGCGAAGCCTTTTTCATGCTTTTTATCACGGCACCTGCATCTTTTTTTAGTCCAAGAAGCTTGATGTAGGCTATCCAGCCGTTTTCTTTAAAATGGGAATAGTCATCACATCTCAGGTCTGTGATGGTGTGCAGCAGACCTCTCTGAATGTGCGTGAGAGTATAATTCCTGCATTTAAGTGCTGTTGCGGTCTCAGTAAAGGATAGATTTGTGTCAAGCCTGGAGAGACGGTTGCAGAGATCTCTATCCATGTCAACGATGTCATCCGTGCACGGAGCAAGTAGCCTTCGTGCTGACAGGAGATGAGACAGGTCGTCGTCGAACATCGGAAATGACTTTCTGTACGCGTTTTGCAGGATGTTGTAGCAACTGTCAGGAATGTGGCGCCTTAAGCTTTCAACATCACCTGACCGGAGCAGCTCACGTATGGCTGAGGCCGAACAGATGTCGTTGTCGGTGGCAGTGCTGTTGTATTCTGATAAGATCCTTCTGATCGGGACAGGTTTGATCCTGGAGTCTGTCTGTATAAGAGCAGCAATATACTCTATGGCCAGAATGTTGTTCGGGCTTGCCAGGATACGGTCAAGATCAGCGCTGGTATAACCGGTAAGGTTCTGGTTCTGCAGATACTCGGAGATGGCGGCTGCTCTGGCTGATCCATATGAGATGCCCGAAGATACGGATTTTTTTATGAATTCCGATACCTGTGGCGGTTCATTGACGGTGAGTTCGGCAATTTTTTGCAGAAGATCCATGTCATCACATTCTGCGCCGAATGAGATATAGTCTATGCCATCAAGAGCGTTCATCATGCAGACTGCGGCATGTGCATAGTCTCTGGCACTTGATGATGCGTATACAAATGGAATCTCGAACACAGCGTCTACACCGCATCTCAAAGCAATCTCGGTTCTTGTGTGCTTATCTGCTATGGCAGGAACGCCTCTCTGAAGAAAATTGCCGCTCATAAAGCATATGACATGTTCGACACCAGTTAGAAGCTTCGCCTGCTGTATCTGATATTCGTGTCCCTTGTGAAATGGATTGTATTCGCAAACTATGCCTACTGTGCTCATGGCTCCTCCTTGAAATGCGTGTTTTATAACCTGTCACGATTTATAATGCCTTTGTCGGTAAAGTTTATTCTATCTTAATAATTAATGGCTGTAAAGTGTGTTATAATGACGGACATAAAGATGTTAAGTGAAAAATTCAAGATGCGGCATTGTTCTGATGCCGATGATCCCCACATACCAGACAGATATTGATTAATTAAGTGAAGGCAGCCAATTTATGGTTGACAAAGTGGCAATAATCTAATACTATATTAAAAGATAATCGAACATATGTTTAGGAGGAAAATATAATGGCGAATAATTCCGGTAATGTAAATATTGATGATAAGAGAAAGGCATTGGATGCCGCTATAGCACAGATAGAGAAGCAGTATGGTAAGGGTTCGGTGATGAAGCTTGGCGATTCCAATGCGAATATGAATATAGATGTGATCCCTACAGGATCTCTCAGCCTTGATATAGCACTTGGACTTGGCGGTGTGCCTAGAGGAAGAATCATAGAGGTGTTCGGACCTGAGTCGAGTGGTAAGACGACGGTAGCTCTTCACATTGTTGCTGAGATACAGAAGAGAGGCGGAATCGCAGGCTTTATAGATGCCGAGCATGCGCTTGATCCGACATACGCCAAGAACATAGGTGTAGATATAGACAATCTTTACATATCACAGCCTGACTGCGGAGAGCAGGCTCTTGAGATCACAGAGACCATGGTCAGATCGGGAGCGGTTGATGTCGTTATCGTGGACTCTGTTGCTGCACTTGTACCAAAGGCAGAGATAGACGGAGAGATGGGCGATTCGCATATGGGACTTCATGCCAGACTTATGTCACAGGCGCTCAGAAAGCTCACTGCTGTTGTCAGCAAGACCAACTGTGTTGTCATATTTATCAATCAGCTCAGAGAGAAGGTTGGAGTTGTGTTCGGTAACCCTGAGGTTACAACAGGTGGTCGTGCACTTAAGTTCTATGCTTCCGTAAGACTTGACGTAAGAAGAATTGATACGCTCAGACAGGGCGGTGAGATCGTAGGTAACAGAACAAGAGTTAAGATAGTTAAGAACAAGGTGGCTCCTCCATTCAAGGAGGCTGAGTTCGATATCGTGTTCGGCAAGGGTATATCTAAGGTCGGAGATATTCTTGATCTTGCTGTTGCGAACGACATAGTGGATAAGTCCGGTGCATGGTACGCATACAACGGCAATAAGATAGGTCAGGGAAGAGAGAATGCGAAGGCATATCTTGAGAACAATACAGCTATCTGTGATGAGATAGAGCAGAAGGTAAGAGAGGCGGTTGGTGTTGCCGGAGAGTCTGCCGAGAACACTGTAGATGATGGAGCAGATGAGTAGAATCGCAACTGTCACTGATATCAGGAAGATCGATGATAAAAGGTTTTGTTTGTTTGTGGACTATGAGCCTTTTTCATCGGTCTATGCATCGGATATACGAAGATTACATCTTGCCTGTGACGGTGAGATAGAATGGAGTAAACTTGAGAAATTCAGACGGGACTATCTGTTCAAACGTGCCATGAACAAGGCTGTGAACTCCATAAAGTTTTCGGACAAGTGTGAATACGATATCAGGCAGAAGCTTAAGGATCTGTATTACGACGAAGAGATTGTGGATCAGACCATCGACAAACTGAAGTCGTATGGATATATAGATGATTACAGGTATGCATGTGGATATATACGCAGAAACTCCGCTAAGAAAGGCATTCGTGTCATACGATTTGAATTGCAGGCAAAGCATATAGGCCAGGATGTTATCGATCTGGCTGTGGAAGACTCAGACATATCAGACGAAAGCGACAGGATAACACATATTTTACAAAAAAAATACACTGTGGAAGAACTGACTGAAAAGCGTGATAAAGTCTATGCATACATGTACAGCAAGGGTTTTGACAGGCGTAAGGTTTCTGAGTGTATACGAAATATTGTCTCTGATATTACTTGACATAACATCTTAAAAATATTAAACTTAAATAGTTGTATTCTTGTACAATGAAAACTTAATAAGGAGGTGCTCCTGTGAATTCACCAATAGTATGGGGAATAATCGCTGTTGTTGTAGTTGCACTGCTTGTTGCTACATGGTTTATCGCTATTGCATATCGCAAGAACATAGTAGAGACCAAGATAGGAAGAGCAGAGTCACAGGCAAGAGAGATTATTGACGAAGCTCAGAAGACCGCCGAGGCTAAGAAGCGCGAGATACTGCTTGAGGCAAAGGAAGATTCCCTTAAGACACGTAATGACCTTGAAAAGGAAGTAAAGGACAGACGTGGAGAACTTTCACGTATGGAGAAGAGAATTCTTGCACGTGAAGAGAATCTTGATAAGAAGACTGAGGCAGTTGAGAAGAAGGAAGCTAGTTTAGCTAACAAGGAAAGCGCGCTGGACAAGCAGAAGGCTAAGGTTGAAGAGTTACAGGCGAAACGTTTACAGGAACTTGAAAGAATTTCAGGTTTGACCTCTGAACAAGCAAAAGAATACTTATTAAAGACTGTTGAAGATGAAGTAAAGCATGAAACAGCAGTTATGGTCAAGGAATTAGAAACCAGAGCTAAAGAAGAAGCGAACAAGAAGGCGAAGGAGTATGTTGTCAATGCAATACAGAGATGTGCGGTTGATCATATCTCAGAGACAACGATCTCATTAGTTCAGTTACCTAACGACGAGATGAAGGGTAGGATAATTGGTAGAGAGGGTAGAAATATTCGTACCCTTGAAACTCTCACAGGCGTAGATCTTATCATAGACGATACTCCTGAGGCAGTTATCTTATCAAGCTTTGATCCGGTAAGACGTGAGGTAGCAAGAATTGCACTTGAGAAACTCATCGTGGATGGTAGAATCCATCCAGCCAGAATCGAAGAGATGGTTGAGAAAGCGCAGAAGGAAGTTGAAAACATGATGCGCGAGGAAGGTGAAGCTGCTACTCTTGAGGTAGGAATTCACGGAATCCATCCAGAGCTGGTAAGACTTCTTGGAAAGTTGAAATTTAGAACAAGCTACGGACAGAACGCATTGAAGCACTCTGTTGAGGTAGCTCAGTTGTGTGGTTTGTTGGCCGGAGAGATAGGTGTCGATATCAAGGTTGCAAAGCGTGCTGGATTACTCCATGATATAGGTAAATCACTTGATCATGAGATGGAGGGTTCACATGTTCAGATCGGTGCAGATCTTTGTAGAAAGTACAAAGAGTCAGCGCTTGTTGTCAATGCGGTAGAATCACATCACGGTGATGTTGAGCCTGAGTCATTGATAGCACTTCTGGTACAGGCTGCAGATACAATTTCTGCTGCAAGACCGGGAGCAAGAAGAGAGACCTTGGAGACTTATACTACAAGACTTAAGAAGTTAGAGGATATTGCTAATTCTCATAAGGGTGTAGATAAGACATTTGCTATTCAGGCAGGTAGAGAAATTCGTGTAATGGTAGTTCCTGAGCATGTAAGCGATTCTGATATGGTATTGCTGGCTAGAGATATTGCAAAGCAGATCGAAGACGAGCTTGAGTATCCTGGACAGATTAAGGTAAATATTATAAGAGAGTCACGCGTGACAGATTACGCAAAATAAAAATTAGGGTTTGTAGAGATGATCTACAAACCCTTTTTATGATTTGTCATATACAGTTTACCATTCTTATGCATGATAAACTATAAAACGGGAGGTGAGATTAAAAGATGGAAAAATTCAAGAGGATAAAGACGGAAGTGGCATACAGAGCGCATGTGTTTGATGTATATAACGACTATCTTGAACTGCCTGATGGCAGAGATGTTGTATATGATCTGATAAAGCATCACCCGGGAGCATGCATTCTTCCAGTGAAAGACGATGGATCGCTCATACTGATAAAGCAATACAGGAATTCTATTGATGATATAACCTACGAGGTTCCGGCTGGTTTTATCGATGAGGGAGAGTCTCCTGAAGATGCAGCCAGAAGAGAACTCAGGGAAGAGACAGGGTTTACCGCGAAGGTTGTGGAGTATGTGACTAGAACAGTTCTGGCTATCGGTACAAGTGATGAACAGACTTACGTGTATATAGGCAGGGAACTTACCAGAGGAATATGTGCATTGGACGAGAATGAATTTATAGAGACCGAGGAGATAGGTCTTGATGATGCACTCAATATGATAAGAGATGGCAGGATAGTGGATTCCAAAACAATAATTGCAATCTACGCATATTGGGGTAAGAAATGCTCCCAAACAAGCAATCACATAATTTGAAACATAGAAAATTCAACTGAAACATTGTCGGAATTAAAAAATGTGAAATATTTTTGAAAAGAATTATGTCAATATCTAGTATACATAATTTGATCGTGCACCGCATTTTGTACTTTTATTAAAAATGCCGTGAAGCCTTGATTTTACTTGTTAAAATAGTGTTTGATTTTATTAACATTTGTATTTATAATATAATTCAGTCTACATAACTAAGGGGATAAATTAGTGGAACAATACATAGACAGATATGTTGATTATTTAAGAAATGTAAAAAAATCCAGTGAGAATACTGTTGCATCATATCGGAGAGATCTGATAAAATTCTACAGGTATTTTGACGAGAAGGGCATAACGAGGATTGATGATATTAATGAAACTTATATCACTTCGTATGTGTTGGAAATGGAGAAACAGGGGATGTCCATGGCTACGGTGTCACGTAACATTGCATCCATAAAGTCATTCTATGCCTATCTCATGAGGGAGAGGATAGTGAATGATGATCCAACGGAGAATATCAAGCCTCCGAAGATCGTGAAGAAGGTTCCTGAGACGCTTACCATAAGTGAGGTGAACAAGCTTCTCGACCAGCCTACCAACAAGACTCCAAAGGAGATCAGGGATAAGGCGATGCTGGAGCTGTTGTATGCTACAGGAATACGTGTTACAGAGCTTGTGACATTGAAACTCACGGATGTCAACATAAAGCTTGGGTTCATTGAGTGCCACGACGGCGACAGGGTGAGGACTGTTCCGGTTGCAGAGGTTGCTCAGAGAGCCCTCAGCAGATATATTACTGAGGTGCGCGATGATATGAGTGGAGGCAGTGATTATCTGTTCTTCAACTGCAAGGGTGCACCTATGACGAGACAGGGATTCTGGAAGATAATAAAGTATTATGCGGCTAAGGCCGGCATAGATAAGGATATAACACCTCATATGATAAGGCATTCATTTGCCTCACATATGTTGGGAAATGGAGCGGATATAAAGTCTGTTCAAGAGATGCTTGGACATGTGGATATTGCGACAACCCAGATATATCTTACAAATAAGCAGAGTAAGCTCAAGGAAGAATATGCAAAGGCATATCCGAGGGCCTAACAAATAACTTATAAACTAAGGAGACAATTAAATCATGGAAAACAATTACTACGTTCCGGCACAGATCATTGAGAATAATCTCAAGGGTGCTGTTGGAAAGGCAAATCTCAAGCTGTACAAGATGATCATGATGGGATTCTTTGCAGGAATGTTCATTGCGATAGGAGCTGAGGGATCAAACCTTGCGGTGCATACGGTGGACAATTTCGGACTTGCGAAGACTCTTGCAGGATGCATATTCCCTGTAGGACTCATGATGTTATCGATTATCGGTGCAGAGCTGTTTACCGGAAACTGTATGATGATAACAGCGGTTATTGATGGTAGGATAAAGCTTGTGCAGATGCTCAAGAACTGGGTTGTTGTATATCTCAGCAATATGCTTGGATCAGTTGTGACTGCAGCTCTTATATATGGAAGCGGTCAGTTTGATAATTCAGCAGGCGGCCTTGGCGCTTATACCATCAAGGTGGCTATGGGTAAGACAGGCCTTGATTTTTGCAATGCGTTCATGTCGGGAATAATGTGTAATGTTCTCGTGTGTATCGCGGTTCTCATGTCATCTTCGGCTAAGGATATAATTGGAAAGCTGTTTGCATGCTTCTTCCCGATAATGGTATTCGTCGTGTCAGGTTTTGAGCACTGCGTTGCAAATATGTACTATATACCTGCAGGTCTGATGGCTGCATCAAACAGCAAGTACGTGGACAAGGCATGTGAGCTCTATGGATATACCGCACAGCAGATAAGTGACCAGCTCACAGTGGGACATTTCTTCAGTAAAAATCTCCTCCCTGTAACGCTTGGTAATATCATCGGCGGTGGTCTGATAGTGGGAATTGGACTTTACATCATCAACAAGCCTAAAAAGGTGGAAGAGTAGAATCTGGCGCCAGACTTATAGGCAACAAGGTCAGAATGATGGACTGAATAAATGATGGATTGAAAAATAAGATAGATAAATAAAAAACAGATGTGTCATGATTTGAGGAATCACCCCTGGATCATATCACATCTGTTTTTTATTATTTACATTTTATCGCATTATTGTTTGTCGCAATTTTCAGTTTGTTTGACAATTACTTATAAAAGTCAATTATCTTGTCCATTCTGGATGACATATTCTCAAATATAAGATCAAGGATCGTCAGGGCGGTCATGGCCTCGACGACCACAACAGCTCTCGGCCCAATGATAGGATCGTGGCGGCCTCTGATCGAGACCTCTATGTTATCCCTGGACTTGTTAACGGTTTTCTGTGTGGATGCGATGGATGGGGTCGGCTTGAAATGCGCCTTGATGATTATGTCTGAACCATCGCTCATTCCGCCGAGAATACCTCCGGCGTGATTGGTCTCCTTGTCTACGTTATAACCGTTCATGACAAATGCATCATTGTTATATGAGCCTCTTGCAGTGGATACCTCGGTGCCGTCGCCAATCTCGACAGCTTTCACAGCTCCGATGGACATAACTGCCTTTGCGAGGCATGCATCCAGTTTGTCAAATACCGGTTCACCGATACCTGCCGGCATTCCATGCACGATACATTCAACACCAGAGCCTATGGAATCGTTCTCCGCCATGCAGTCTTGAAGAAGGATTGATGCCTTCTCGTAGGCATCCGGGTCCGGCATATTGAGGTCGTTCTTAAGTATATAGTCAGCGTCAAAATTGTTCCTGTCTATATGTACATCACCGATGGAAGATACGTAGGTAGTTATGGTGATACCGAGTTCCTTCAGTATCTTTGAGGCGATCGCACCGGCTGCAACTCTGCCGATGGTCTCTCGTCCCGATGAACGGCCGCCGCCTCTGTAATCCCTGAAGCCATATTTTTCATCAAATGTATAATCTGCGTGGCCTGGTCTGTAATATGTGGCGATATCTCCGTAATCCCCGGAGCGCTGGGATGTATTTCTCACCATCATGGATATAGGAGTTCCGGTTGTCTTTCCCTCGAAAATTCCTGACAGTATCTCTATGGTATCGGATTCCTTTCTAGGCGTTGAGAACTGTGAAAATCCGGGTTTTCTGCGATCCAGAAATACCTGTATATCTTCCTCACACAGTGGAAGACCGGCAGGGCAGCCGTCAACGACAACTCCCAGAGCCTTTCCGTGGGATTCTCCCCATGTGGTGATGGTAAATTTATTTCCTATGGTGGAACCTGCCATAATATATCTCCTTTCAAATGCGGCGAAACCTGCCGTTCTCTATTCGGCAAATGAACTGCAGAATCCTGCAGCGCAAATGTCCGCGCGCACTATTATAGCATAGATAAGTTTGTGATAACAAGAAATAAGTTGGGATGCTGTAAAGTGTGAAATCGTATAAGGCGAATGTCAAACCGGGAATATTACCGGCCGGGGTTGTAATGAAATATGTTATATATTAAAATATCTATGAAATGAATGAAAGAACGAAAGGACACGGCTGAAAGCACAGCCGGACATAAGGTGGTCAAGAAAATGGAGAAATATTATATAGTAAAATCGATAGACGGAGATTACGCAAATCTTGTTGATGAGAATGATCTTGGCGGTGAGACAAAGCTCGTTGCAAGGGCGCTGCTTCCGGAAAGTATAGCGGAAGGAACAAGGCTGCACTATGCATTTTTGCAGTATGAAATTGCGGATTAATTTCCTCTTTACAAAACCAGACACATATGTTATCCTACACAAGGTCAACTGACACTTAGTTTGAGGACACCTCTAGGCCTTTTGCCCGGTGTCAGTCATGTATATTATTTTATAGGAGGATTGTTATTATGATAACAAAAGAGCAGAAGCAGGAAATCGTAGCTAAGTACGGCAAGGATGCAAACGACACAGGTTCAACAGAGGTTCAGATCGCACTTCTTACAGCAAGAATCAACGATCTCAACGGACATTTCAAGGCTAATCCAAAGGATCATCACTCAAACCGTGGTCTTCTTAAGATGGTTGGTCAGAGAAGAAACCTTCTTGCATACCTCAAGAGCAAGGATATCGAGGCATACAGAAAGCTCATCGAGAGCCTTGGACTTAGAAAGTAATTTCTATTCGAGCCTTAATACAATAACAATTATGGGAATCATGTGTACACGCATGATTCCTTTTTATTTGCCCGGACACATTTTTATGGTATCAAATAGTGTAAACAGAGGCGTTTGGATATTGTATTTTTTATATTCGTATGATAAAATTTAAAAGATTGTGGAATGACATATCGAGACTTCTATAAAGAATATCATGGATCATCGCTGAAAGATGGCAAAAAGGTTATAAGACATGGTGTTTTTTATAGTTGTTTCGACGTCTTCCACAATACAAATAAATATTAAATCAAGGAGATTTTGAGATGAGTAAGGAATTCAAGAGATACCAGAAAGAGATCGCTGGCAGAATGCTCACTGTTGATATCAACAGAGTAGCTGCACAGGCAAATGGTGCTGCATTTATCAAGTACGGTGACACAACAGTGCTTTCAACATGTACAGCTTCAGAGAAGCCAAGAGACGGAATTGATTTCTTCCCACTTTCAGTAGAGTATGAGGAGAAGTTATATTCAGTAGGAAAGATACCTGGAGGATTCAATAAGAGAGAGGGTAAGGCATCAGAGAACGCTGTCCTCACATCACGAGTAATCGACAGACCTATGAGACCTCTTTTCCCTAAGGATTATAGAAATGACGTAACACTTAACAACCTTGTTATGTCAGTAGATCCAGAGTGCAGACCGGAGCTGGTTGCAATGCTCGGATCATCTATCGCAACATGTATATCAGACGTTCCATTTGACGGACCATGTGCCATGACACAGGTAGGTCTCATCGACGGAGAGTTCATCATCAACCCAACACAGAAGCAGTGGGATGAGGGTGATCTGAAGCTCACAGTTGCATCTACATCACAGAAGGTTATCATGATCGAGGCCGGTGCAAATATTGTACCTGAGGCTAAGATGATCGAAGCTATCTATATGGCTCATGATATCAACCAGGACATCATCGCATTTATCAATGAGATAGTAGCTGAGGTTGGAAAGCCAAAGCATTCATATGTAAGCTGTGCAGTTCCAGAGGAGCTCTTTGCAGCGATTAAGGAGATCGTTCCTCCAGAGGCTATGGAGGAGGCTGTATTCTCAGACGAGAAGCAGGTTCGTGAGGAGAACATCAGACAGATCACAGAGAAGCTTGAGGAGGCATTTGCAGACAACGAGGAGTGGCTTGCAGTCCTTCCAGACGCTATATACCAGTATCAGAAGAAGACAGTAAGAAAGATGATCCTCAAGGATCACAAGAGACCTGATGGACGAGCTATCAACCAGATCAGACCACTTGCTGCTGAGGTTGACATCATTCCTAGAGTCCACGGCTCAGCTATGTTTACAAGAGGACAGACACAGATCTGTAACGTATGTACACTTGCTCCACTTTCTGAGATCCAGAGAGTTGACGGACTTGACGAGAACGTTACATCCAAGAGATATATGCACCACTACAACTTCCCTTCATACTCAGTAGGAGAGACAAAGGTTTCAAGAGGACCTGGACGTAGAGAGATTGGACACGGTGCACTTGCTGAGAGAGCACTTCTTCCTGTACTTCCAAGTGAGGAAGAGTTCCCATATGCGATCAGAACCGTATCAGAGACATTTGAGTCAAATGGTTCAACATCAATGGCATCAACATGTTCATCATGTATGTCACTCATGGCTGCCGGTGTTCCTATCAAGGCTATGGTTGCCGGAATCTCATGCGGACTTGTAACAGGTGATACAGACGACGATTACATCGTACTCACAGATATCCAGGGACTTGAGGACTTCTTCGGAGATATGGACTTCAAGGTAACAGGTACAAAAGAGGGTATCACAGCTATCCAGATGGATATCAAGATTCACGGACTTACAAGACCTATCGTTGAGGAGGCTATCGCAAGAACACGTGAGGCAAGACTCTTCATCATGGAGACATGTATGAAGCCGGCCATCGCAGCTCCAAGACCAACGGTCAATGAGTTCGCGCCAAAGATCAAGCAGATCAAGATCGATCCAGAGAAGATCGGTGAGGTTATCGGACAGAGAGGTAAGACTATCAACACTATCATCGAGGAGACAGGTGTTAAGATCGATATCGATGATGAGGGAAGAATCTCTATCTGTGGCGTAGAGCAGGCAGGTATGGACAAGGCTATCGAGATGATCAACATGATCGTAGAGCCTCTTGAGGTTGGCAAGAACTACCATGGTAAGGTTGTAAAAGTTATCGACTGTGGAGCTATCGTATCGCTTGCACCTAACAAGGATGGACTCATCCACATCTCAAAGCTTTCAGACAAGAGAGTTGCAAAGGTTGAGGATGTTGTAAATGTAGGTGATGAGGTTGACGTTAAGGTCATCAAGATCGACGAGAGAGCAGGAAGAATAAGCCTGAGTCTCAAGGATGTACAGTAAATAACAGTTCTGAGCTAAACTATAATAAGGATATTTTTTATAAGGGTAAATTTGATGTCTCGAAGCCGGTCTGTCATATGGCCGGTTCCGGGGCATTGTAGTAAATAAAGGCATACATAAACAAACTAAAAAATAAATGCAGATTTAAGGGGGAACATATGAGATACGGTTATTTTGACGAACAGAACAAAGAGTATGTAATTGACAGACCAGACACCCCGGCACCTTGGGCAAACTACCTTGGTTCACCGGAATACGGAGCTATAATCTCCAACAACGCAGGAGGCTACAGCTTTGAGAAGTCAGGAGCAAACGGAAGAATACTGAGATACATATTTAACAGCTTTGATCAGCCTGGAAGATATGTATATCTTCGCGATGATGACACAAAGGATTACTGGTCAGCATCATGGCAGCCGGTAGGCAAGAGTCTTGATGTGTATAAGAGTGAATGTCACCATGGAACGGCATATACAAAGATGTATGCAGAGTATTCTGATATCAAGTCAGAGGTGATGTATTATGTTCCACTTAACAAGACACATGAAGTGTGGAAGGTGAGAGTTACCAACAACTCTGATAAGCCTCGTAACCTTTCAGCTATCGGATACTGTGAGTTTACAAATGACTGCAATTATGAGCAGGATCAGGTAAATCTCCAGTATACACTGTTCATAACCAGAACATATTTCATGGACAACAACAAGATCCTTCAGGTCATCAATGAGAATGTTGAGAAGGCTGAGATCAATGGAAGTAAGGCAAACAAAAGATTCTTTGCACTTGCCGGAAGTGATGTTGCATCATACTGTGGTGACAAGGAGGAGTTCCTTGGAAGATATCACGGCTACGGCAATCCGATCGGAGTTATAAATGGAGATCTTGGCAACAAGCTCAACTACAACAGCAATGCCTGCGGTGGACTCCAGACAAAATTCACACTTGCTCCGGGCGAGTCAAAGGATTTTGCATTCATAGTCGGAATGAAGGACAATGACGCTGCAAATGCTGTCATAGCCGGATACGCAGATCCTGCCGCAGCATGTCAGAAGGAGCTTGACGAGCTGATCGAGTATTGGCATTCAAAGCTCAACAACTTCCAGGTGCACACACCTAGTGATTCATTCAACAACATGGTAAATACATGGAATGCATACCAGTGTTTCATGACATTCATATGGTCAAGAGCTGCATCATTCTCATACTGTGGTCTGAGAAACGGATATGGATACAGAGATACAGTTCAGGATATCCAGGGCGTTATCCACCTTGCACCTGAGATGGCTCTTGAGAAGATCAGATTCATGCTGTCAGCACAGGTTGACAACGGCGGTGGACTTCCACTTGTAAAGTTCACACATAACGCAGGTCATGAGGATACACCGGATGATCCATCATATGTACAGGAGACAGGACATCCTGCATACCGTGCAGACGACGCACTTTGGCTGTTCCCAACTGTATATAAGTATATTGCTGAGTCAGGCAACCTTGACTTCATAGACGAGGTTATTCCATTTGCCAACAAGGATGAGGGTACAGTTTATGAGCATCTTAAGAGAGCGATAGATTTCTCCATGAACAGACTTGGAGATAATGGTATGCCGGCAGGACTCTGGGCAGACTGGAATGACTGTCTGAGACTTGGAAAGAGAGGCGAGTCAACATTTGTTGCAATGCAGCTCTACTATGCGATGACAGTTATCAAGTATTTTGCTGAGATGAAGGATGATGCAGAGTACATAGATTACATCAACAGCATTCAGTACAAGATGGGTGAGACCATTCAGGAGAAGTGCTGGGAGGATGACAGATTCATCCGTGGATACAAGGAAGGCGGACAGGTCATCGGTTCAAAGAATGATCCTGAGGCAAGCATGTGGCTGAATCCTCAGTCATGGGCAGTTATAAGCGGACTTGCCACAAGAAAGCAGTCTGAGATCGCCCTTGAGTCTGTTCACAGGGAGCTTAACACAGAGTACGGTGTGAGACTTATGTTCCCACCATACAGAGAGCATGCATTTGACGGAGCACTCATGCTTCTGTTCAATGCAGGAACAAAGGAGAATGCGGGTATATTCTCACAGCCACAGGGCTGGATAATACTTGCCGAGGCGCTCATGGGACATGGAAACAGAGCGTTTGAGTATTTCAACGAGAGCTCTCCTGCATCCATGAATGATAAGGCAGAGATCAGAAAGCTTGAGCCATACTGCCATGGACAGTTCACAGAGTCTGTTGGAAGTCCATTTGAGGGTCGCGCTCATGTACACTGGCTTACAGGTACAGCATCCACATGTATGGTTGGCTGCGTTGAGGGTATCATGGGTATGAGACCAGACTTTGGCGGAATCAAGATCGCGCCTTCAGTCCCATCAGACTGGAAGGAGTTTGAGATCGAGAAGATGTTCAGGGGTAAGAAGCTCTCAATCAAGGTTCAGAATCCTGATGGACATGAGAGCGGTTTCCAGAGCCTCACATTAAATGGTGAGAAACTTGAGGCCAATTATATCCCTGCTGACAAGCTTGCTGATACAAACGATATCGTGCTTGTAATGTAATGAATATAAATACATTATTTATACCATATTAAGTTAAGAAGGGCTCAGCCCTTCTTAATTTTTGCCCTGATGCGGAATGAGTGGATTGGGGTTGGAAGGTGGTGCAGGCGAAGTGGAATCGGTATCGATCGCTGAGAGGTTAAAACTCACTGACAACATACATGTTATGGATGTTCCAGGTGGAGGTTATATCCTGTTATGTGGAATATATGGAGAGATTGAGGGGCATGACAAGCTTCCTGCCGGTATGAAGAGTACAAGCTACGAGAAGCTGCTTCCGGTGATAGCCCAGGCAGAAAACTGCGGAGATGTAAAGGGAGTCTTGACTCTGATAAATACGGTCGGAGGCGATGTTGAGTCCGGACTTGCCATATCTGAGATGTTGTCCAGCCTGTCAAAGCCGGTCGTCAATATCGTGCTTGGCGGCGGACATTCCATAGGAGTTCCTCTGGCGGTGTCGGGAAATGTGTCTTTTATAGTGCCGACCGCAACGATGATAGTTCATCCAATAAGGACAAATACGGCGGTGCTTGGAGTTAAGCAGAACTTTGAATATATAGAGAAGATGCAGGAGCGGATCATACAGTTCACAGTGGATCACTCATCTATAGACAGGAAAGAACTGGAGAAACTTATGTTTAACACGACAGAGCTGACCAAGGATGTGGGCTCGGTTCTGATAGGAAAACAGGCTGTCGAAAAAAGGGTTATAGACAGGATCGGTGGTATGTCGGCGGCTTTAAAAACGCTGTATGACTTGATTAATTAAGAAAATGATAGTAAAATTCCATAGGATATTGTATAAACATCGATCAAGGGAGGTTGGTCATGAGCTTATTACAGGCAATTTTGATGGGAATAATACAGGGAGCTACAGAATTTCTTCCAGTCAGCAGTTCGGGACATCTGGCTATTTTCAAGAATATTTTTGGAGTGGAGACCGATACGGGTATATTATTTGACATACTGCTCCATTTTGGCACGCTGGTTGCCATATTTATAGTCTACTGGGCAGATATAAAGAAGCTTGTTATAGAGGGACTCAAGATAGTTGGAGACTGCTGTGTCAATCTGGTAAATTTCATAAAGAACAAGACCTCGAAGGAGGAACAGATATATCCGTATAGGAAGATCGTGTGTACGGCATACAGAAAGTTTGTTATGCTCATACTCGTGTCAACTCTTACGACGACGGTGATCGCAGTCCCATTTGACAAAGCTATAGGACATGCGGGAGATACACTTTTGATACCGGGTATCTGTCTGTGTATAACATCTGTTATCCTGTATTTTGCGGACAGACTGCCGGTTGGTAAGAAGAGTGCGGCAAAGGCTACATACAGAAACGCCATATTTGTAGGTCTGGTACAGGCTGTTGCTACGCTTCCGGGAATATCAAGATCCGGAAGTACGATAACTGCAGGTCTGGCATGCGGCTACACAAGAAAATTCACGGTAAAGTATTCATTTATAATGTCGATACCGGCTGTTCTGGGAGCAGTCATACTGGAGATACCTGATCTGTTTAAGTCATCTATTTCAGGAACTGATGTTGTAAATTACATAGTTGGAATGGTAGTTGCAGGTGTTGTTGGATATTTATGTATAAAATTTATGCTTTATACGGTCAAGAAAAAGAATTTTAAGGGCTTTTCCATATATTGTATGATCGCGGGAATCGTGTCTGTAATATGGTATTTTGCTGCTTAAGATTTAGAATAGAGGTAGAAAATGGCTGCTGGTAATAAAAAGTCATACAAGAACAATACATCAAAGAATGGCACGTCCAAAAACGCTGCGTCTAAAAAGACTGTGGCAAAGAACTCTTCAAAAGGTGGATCAAATAACCGGACATCTGCGAAGAAGAATACTGCATCGAAAAAAACATCTGCCAGATCAAAGGCTGCCATAGAACGCAAAGCCCGGGAAGAGGAACTGGCTAGGCAGAAGCAGATGAGAAGTGAGATCATACTCATAGTTCTCTTTGCATTTTCGGTATTTCTGCTACTTGCAAACTTCAGGATCTGCGGAATAGTGGGAGATACAGTATCGGGATTTTTCTTTGGAATAATCGGTTTCAGCGAGTATATATTCCCGGTATATCTATTTGTGTCGGCTGCCTATCTTATATCAAATGATTTCAGGGGGAAGATCGTCAAAAAGGTTGTATATTTTGGCGTTGTGCTCATCCTGTTGTCCATGGTATTTCAGGCTATATATTCATCGACCTTTGAGTCGGTCAAGGTTCTGTACATGGATGGGTATAAGGACAGATCGGGCGGAGGAGTTATATGCGGAGGAATATTCTTTGCGATAAGGACACTGCTTGGAGTTCCGGGTGCGTGCATAGTAATATTTATAGCTGCGGTTATCATGTTCATTCTCATAACGGAGATATCAGTTATAGACGAGATCAAACTTTTCATAGCATCTATCCGTGAGCGCAGAGAAAGCGATGATGACGAACAGTATGAAGATGAGGAGTATCAAAGTGACAGATATGACGATGGTTATTACTCACATGATGTAAATGATACTCCGGTTCGCAGAGTGAGACCATCGATGGCAAATCTCAATGTGTACAGCAGCGATAAGTCCAAGGATGACAGAGCTTCCGACAGGACTGCTGCAACGCAGGTCAAGCCAAGGAAGACTAAGACACAGAAGAATGTAGAGAGGGAGCCTGCCAGGGATTTCTTTGCCATGGAGGATGTCCACGAGCTCACTCCTGGAGATGGCGCTGTGGATATGTCCTATGATGAATTTAACAATGATATAGAGAAGATCGTCATGACCGACAGAGAAGAGATCGTCAATCCAGTTCAGATAGACAGAGAGGATCCTGTGCATAAACCGGTGCGGAAGCATGCACCTGTGAAGAGAAGAAAGCCGGTGGTCGTAACTCCTGAAGAACCAAAGCTGGCTGCTGTGGACACTGATATGGAGGATGCAGAGATACTTTCATTTACTGATGATGCGGAGGATGTCCTTGCGGGAGCGGTAAATGGCAATATGCATCCAGAGAGTGTGTCAGATTACAATCCGCTCTACGACTCTGCATTTGCGGAGGAGGAGAAGACGGATACCGCGGCTCAAAGCAAAAAGAAGCCGGCGGTACAGACTGAGAGCTCAAAGCAGTATCAGGAGGGAAGAAAATATAAATTCCCAACGGCAGATCTGCTGTCCCAGCCTAAAAAGACGAACAATTCCAACAGGGATGCCCATGTCAGGGAGACAGCCATCAAGCTTAAGAATACCCTCGAGACATTTGGCGTCAATGTAACCATAACAAACTATAGCTGCGGTCCTGCTGTAACGAGATTTGAGATGCAGCCGGAGCAGGGTGTCAAGGTCAGCAAGATACTGAACCTTGCGGACGACATAAAGCTCAACCTTGCGGCTGCGGATATACGTATAGAGGCACCGATACCTGGCAAGGCAGCCATAGGAATAGAGGTCCCTAACAAGGAGAACTCAATTGTGGCGTTCCGGGAGCTTATAGAATCAGATAATTTCAAGAACCTCAAGTCCAAAGTGGCATTTGCGGTTGGTAAGGATATAAGTGGACAGGTCATCGCAACGGATATTGCCAAGATGCCGCATCTTCTGATCGCCGGAGCCACAGGTTCGGGTAAATCAGTGTGTATCAATACACTTATAATGAGTATACTGTACAAAGCCACACCGGAGGAGGTAAAGCTCATAATGATAGATCCTAAGATGGTTGAGCTTGCATGCTACAATGGCATACCACACCTTCTGATACCGGTCGTAACAGATCCAAAGAAGGCGGCAGGGGCACTCAACTGGGCTGTCATGGAGATGACAAGAAGATACCAGCTTTTTGCTGAGCACAGTGTACGTAATATACAGGGATATAATGACAAGGTTGAAAATGCCGTTATAGCGGGAGCTGATGGAGAAAAGCTGACCAAGATGCCACAGATAGTGGTCATAGTGGATGAGCTTGCAGATCTTATGATGGTTGCCCACGGCGAAGTCGAGGATGCTATAGTGAGACTTTCACAGCTTGCCAGAGCAGCGGGTATACATCTTGTCATAGCAACACAGAGACCGTCGGTTGATGTCATAACAGGTCTCATAAAGGCAAATGTTCCATCGAGAATAGCATTTGCAGTTTCGTCGGGAGTTGATTCCAGAACCATACTTGATATGGTAGGAGCAGAGAAACTTCTTGGAAAGGGAGATATGCTGTTCTATCCGACAGGCTATCCTAAGCCGGTCAGAGTACAGGGCGCATTTGTGTCGGATGATGAGGTTACAGCGGTTGTTGATTTCCTCAAGAAGAACAATGGCGTGGGAACATATGATGAGGAGATATCTAAATCAATATCCGGAAATGGTGGATCAGGCGCCACAGCGATAGGTGGGGCTTCAGCCAGTGATAAGGATGAATATTTCGTGGAAGCGGGAAGATTCATTATAGAGAAAGAAAAAGCTTCTATAGGTATGCTTCAGAGAACGTTCAAGATAGGCTTTAACAGAGCCGCAAGGATCATGGATCAGTTGATGGCTGCGGGAGTAGTTGGCCCGGAGGAGGGCACAAAGGCCAGAAAGATCCTGATGACTCAGGAACAGTTTGATGAATATATAGACACTAATTTATAAAAAGCGGAGGATAAGAGCTATGATGACAGACATTGAAATTGCACAGAAGGCTGAGATGAAGCACATAAGGGAGGTTGCTGCAAAGCTCGGAATATCAGAGGATGACCTCGATCTCTATGGAAAGTATAAGGCAAAGCTCTCAGATGAGCTTATAAAGAAGGTTGAGGGCAACGAGAACGGAAAGCTTATCCTCGTTACAGCCATCAATCCAACACCTGCAGGAGAGGGAAAGACGACAATCACTGTAGGACTTGGTGAGGCTATGGGACAGCTTGGAAAGAAGGCGGTTATCGCACTTCGTGAGCCATCACTTGGACCATGTTTTGGAATCAAGGGTGGTGCAGCCGGCGGCGGATATGCACAGGTAGTACCTATGGAGGATCTCAACCTCCACTTTACAGGAGATTTTCATGCTATAACATCTGCAAACAATCTCCTTGCAGCCATGATGGATAACCATATCCATCAGGGAAATGCACTGAGAATAGATGTGAACAGAATAGTGTTCAAGAGATGTATGGATATGAACGACAGAGTTCTCAGACACACAGTTGTCGGACTTGGAAAGCGTGTCGATGGAGTGCCTAGAGAGGACGGATTTGTCATCACAGTTGCATCGGAGATCATGGCTATTCTCTGTCTTGCAAGTGACATGAAGGATCTTCAGGAGAGACTTGGCAGAATAATCGTTGCATACAACATGGACAATGAGCCTGTGACAGCGGCTGATCTCAAGGCTGTAGGAGCTATGGCAGCGCTCTTAAAGGATGCCATCAAGCCAAACCTTATCCAGACACTTGAGCATACACCGGCAATCGTACACGGCGGACCATTTGCAAATATAGCACATGGATGTAACAGTGTAATGGCTACAAAGACAGCATTAAAGCTTGCAGATTATGTAATAACAGAGGCAGGATTTGGCGCAGATCTCGGAGCTGAGAAGTTCTTCGATATCAAGTGCCGTATGAACAACCTTAAGCCGGATGCGGTGGTTCTGGTTGCTACAGTAAGAGCCCTCAAGTACAATGGCGGAGTTGCAAAGGCAGATCTCGGCGAGGAGAATCTCGACGCGCTTAAGGCTGGTATAGTAAACCTTGAGAAGCATATTGAGAATCTTCAGAAGTATGGCGTTCCTGTTGTTGTAACTTTGAATAGATTTGTCACAGACAGTCAGGCAGAGCTTGACTTTGTCAAGAAGTTCTGCGAGGACAGAGATTGCGATTTTGCCCTTGCAAATGTATGGGAGCAGGGAGGCAAGGGTGGTATAGACCTTGCAAATGCAGTGCTCAACACGCTGGAGAACAAGAAGAGCAACTTCAAGGTGCTCTACGATGACAGCCTGTCAATAAAGGATAAGATAGATTGTATCGCTACAGAGATATATGGTGCGGATGGTGTTACATACAGCGCAGAGGCCAGCAAGGCCATCGCCAAGATCGAGGAGATGGGATTTGGTAACTTCCCTGTATGTATGGCAAAGAACCAGTATTCTTTGTCAGATGATCCAAAGAAGCTTGGAAGACCTACAGGATTCGATATAAATATCCGTGAGGTTTATGTCAGTGCAGGAGCAGGATTTGTGGTAGCGATTACCGGAACTATCATGACCATGCCTGGACTTCCAAAATCCCCGGCGGCAGAAAGGATTTATGTTGATGATGACGGCAAGATCGTCGGATTATTCTAGGAGGACAAATAAATGTATAAGCTTATAGATGGTAAGGTTATATCAAAACAGATAAAGGATGAGCTCAAGGAGAAGGTTGCGGGACTCAAGGCAGAGGGCGTAGAGATATGCCTTGCTGTCATTCAGGTCGGAAATGATCCTGCATCGTCAGTATATGTTGGAAATAAGAAGAAGGCATGTGAGTATATAGGAATAGGTTCACTGTCATATGAGCTACCAGAGGAGACAACTGAGGAGGAGCTTCTTGCACTTATAGAGAAGCTCAACTCTGACGACAAGGTGAACGGAATACTTGTACAGCTCCCGCTTCCAAAGCATATAGATGAGGATAAGGTCATAAAGACCATATCTCCAAAGAAGGATGTGGACGGCTTCCATCCGATGAGTGTTGGTGCACTCAGCATAGGACAGCCGGGCTTTGTGTCGTGTACACCAGCCGGAGTTATCCAGCTCATCAAGAGATCAGGAATAGAGATAGAGGGTAAGGAGTGCGTGGTACTCGGCAGAAGCAATATAGTAGGCAAGCCTATGAGCATGCTGCTGCTCCGTGAGAACGGAACCGTAACCGTGTGCCATTCCAGAACAAAGAATCTCAAGGAAGTGTGCAGACGTGCTGATATACTCGTGGTGGCAATAGGAAAGCCAGAAATGATCGATGCATCTTACATCAAGGAAGGCGCAACAGTTATAGATGTGGGAATCCACAGGGATGAGAATAATAAGCTCTGCGGTGATGTGGATTTTGAATCAGCCAAGGAGGTTGCCGGAGCGATAACTCCTGTACCTGGCGGAGTCGGCCCTATGACCATAGCCATGCTCATGTCAAACTGTGTAGAATCAATAAATATAAACTAAGAACAAGTGCAAAATTATTGGAGAACAGATGAAAGTATTACTCATATCACTAGGCTGTGATAAAAATCTGGTGGACAGCGAGGTCATGCTCGGTTTGCTGAACAAAGCCGGCCACCAGCTTACAAATGATGAGACAGAGGCAGATGTAGTAGTTGTAAATACCTGTGCGTTCATCAGCGATGCGAAAGAGGAAAGCATCAACACCATCATCGAGATGGGAGAACTGAAGAAAACCGGAAAACTAAAAAAGCTTATCGTTGCGGGATGTCTGTCCCAGAGATACAAGGACGAGATAATGAAGGAGCTTCCGGAGATCGATGTCATTATTGGTGCGACCAATTACGATAAGATAGTTGAGGCAATAGGAACCGACGAGGAGTCGATCATAGATGATATAAATTATACTCCAAGGCCGATTGCCGAGAGAATAGTAACGACAAATGCGTCGATGGCGTATTTTAAGATCGCAGAAGGTTGTAATAAACTGTGCACTTATTGTATAATACCTCACATACGAGGCAGATACAGAAGCATGCCGATGGACAGCCTGATCGCATCCGCTGAAAAGCTTGCGTCTGATGGTATAAAGGAGCTTGTCCTTGTGGCACAGGAGACTACGCTGTACGGAGTTGATCTGTATGGTGAGAAGAAGCTTCCAGAGCTTCTCACAAAACTCAGTGAGATAGAAGGCATAGAGTGGATAAGACTTCTGTACTGTTATCCGGAGGAGATAACAGATGAACTAATAGAGGTTATGGCCACGAATCCGAAGATCTGCCATTATGTCGATATACCTATCCAGCATTCTGAGAATGCGATACTTAAGAGAATGGGCAGACGGACCAGCAGAGAGGACATTGTGGAGCTTGTCGGCAGACTGAGGACAGCCATGCCGGATATAGCCATCAGAACCACGCTCATATCTGGTTTCCCAGGTGAGACACAGGAACTGCACGATGGTCTGGTCGACTTTGTTGACGAGTGCGAGTTTGACAGGCTTGGAGTATTCACTTATTCGCCTGAGGAGGGCACTCCGGCTGCGGAGTACGAGGATCAGGTGGATGGAGAGCTGGCTGTAAAGTGGCGCGATGAGATTATGGAGCTTCAGCAGGAGATTTCCTATGAGAAGAACCAGCAGATGATCGGAAGCACCCAGAAGGTTCTCATTGAGGGATATCTGGTCGACGATGATGTATATGTGGGAAGAACCTACAGAGATGCTCCGGGGGTTGACGGAATAGTGTTCGTCAGCGCACCATATGAATTGATATCCGGTTCATTTGTGGATGTGAAGATAACCGAGGCAAATGAATATGACTTGACAGGAGTGATAGTAGAATGAATTTACCAAACAAATTGACAATACTAAGAGCTATAATGATTCCATTCTTTCTCGTGTTTTTATATATGTCACCGGGATGGTCGAAGTGGGTGGCACTTGGAATATTCATAGCCGCATCACTTACAGATATGCTTGACGGAAAGATTGCAAGAAAATACAATCTGGTCACCAATTTTGGAAAATTCATGGATCCTCTGGCAGATAAGCTGCTGGTATGTTCGGCACTCATAGCACTGTCGGATCTGAACAGGATCCCAGCATGGATCGTTATAGTGATCATAGCGCGTGATTTCATAATAAGCGGATTCAGACTTATTGCGGCAGAAAAGGGAATTGTTATTGCTGCCGGATGGTGGGGAAAGATCAAGACAACGGTTCAGATGATCATGGTAGGATTTCTGATAGCTGATCTCAAGGTGTTCTACATCTTTGATCAGGTGCTCATCTACCTTGCACTTGCACTGACACTTATATCTCTTGGAGATTATCTGTATCACAACAGAGAAGTTCTCAAGGACTAAAACAGTAAAAAATAAAACAGATTTTATAATTCAACGGGGAATTTGGGGTATACTTTTGTTTGAGGGTATATTTTACACAGATTCCCTGTTTTATTTTGAAAAAAAATCGCTTACAACGCCGATAAACCTTTGGTGGTTTTTTCGATTTTACTTGAAATATGACGACAAAGGCTTTACAATTATACTCGGCGAAAATTGGACTATATATAGTCCTAAAATAAATTAAACGGAGGGCTAAAAATGAGCAACACACCAAGCTTGTCAGCAAGTGACAGAATTTCAATGTTACTTGATGACTCAAGTTTTGTTGAAATCGGCGCATATGTAACTGCTAGAAATACAGATTTCAACATTCAGGACAAGGATACTCCAAAAGACGGCGTAATAACCGGTTATGGAGTGATCGATGGCAATTTAGTTTATGTTTACAGCCAGGATGCAAAGGTGCTCGGCGGTTCTATAGGCGAGATGCATGCCAAGAAGATCGCAAACCTTTACGACATGGCAATGAAGATGGGTGCACCTGTTATCGGGCTGATCGATTGTGCCGGACTCAGACTTCAGGAGGCTACAGATGCTCTTAATGCATTTGGAGAGGTATTCATGAAGCAGACTCTTGCATCAGGTGTAATACCACAGATCACAGCTATATTTGGTACATGCGGTGGTGGTGCAGCACTTATACCTAATCTCACAGACGTAACATTCATGACTAAGGAAGGAGCTAAGCTCTTTGTTAACAGTCCAAATGCTCTGGATGAGAACCGTGCAGAGAAGCTTGACACTGCAGCAGCAGATTATGTTGCAGAGAACACAGCAAATGTTGACGCAGTATACGACACAGAGGCAGAGCTTCTCGGTGCAGTGAGAACTATGGTAGGTCTTCTTCCATCAAACAATGAGGATGATGGCGACTGCGCAGTATGTGAGGATGATGTGAACAGAATCATTCCAGATCTTGCTACAAAGGCAGGGGATGTGAAGGCTGTTATAGCAGATATCACTGATGATGAGTTTGTATTCGAGCTCAAGAAGGATTTTGCAGATGACGTTGTTACTGCATTTATCAGACTTAACGGTGAGACAGTCGGTGTTGTCGGAAACCAGAAGGATGTCATGACAACAGCCGGTGCATATAAGGCAGAGGATTTCGTAAAGCTTTGTGATTCATTCAATATCCCAGTTGTCACACTTGTAAACATCAAGGGATTTGCAGCAACTGTAAAGGAAGAGAAGACTATCTCAAAGGCTGTTGCAAAGCTTACTTACGCTTATGCCAACGCAACAGTGCCAAAGGTAACTGTTATGCTTGACAAGGCATATGGTACAGCCTACACAGTTATGTGTTCAAAGGCTATCGGAGCTGATGTTGTATTTGCTTGGCCTAAGTCAGTTATCGGAACAATGGATCCAGAGATGGCTGTAAAGATCATGTATGAAGATGAGATCGCAGCAGCCGGTGACAAGCTTGCTTATATCAAGGAGAAGAAGGCTGAGTACACAGATGCTCTTTCAGGTGCCGTATCTGCAGCGAGAAGAGGCTACGTGGATGATATCATCGAGCCTGATGCAACAAGAAAGAGAGTTATAGCAGCACTCGATATGCTTTTTTCTAAGAGTGAGGACAGACCATTCAAGAAGCATGGAACAATATAAAGGAGTGACAACTTAATGGAAAAGATAATAAAGAAAAAGTTATTATTGATAGTTTCTATGTTAGCTGTTACATTTGCACTTGCCGGATGTTCGTCTTCAGACAAGAAAGTAGAATTTGACTATGACGGAAACACATTGGTTCAGATAGCAGAAACACAGGCTACGAATTACATGCAGGTTGCGCAGGTTGAAGATGTATATAATTTCTATGTGGATGAAGAGGCAAATGGCGGTCAGGTAGATGAAACGACTGCTGATGCATTAAAGGTTTTTTCAACGATTGAGTCTGACTATGGTAAATTCCAGCAGTTTAAGCCGGTCAATCTCGAAGATGAAGATGATAAAACAATACAAGAAGTTGATGACAAGGTTGTTGTTACATTATATGCAGAATGTGCAGAAAAAGAAGCTATAGTAAAGGCAACATTTGTAGACAATTCGGTAACTTACAATTTCCAGAAGTATTCAGTGATGGCTCAGAATCAGTATTCAGAAGAAGAGGCTGATCAGATGCTTGCATCAAATGGTGTTTATCCATACAAGATTTCCGAATTTGAAGTTGCTGCTAATCAGACACTTAAGGACAAGATGAAGGATGCGGGAGCAAATACCCTCATAGGTATGGGTATCGTGTTTATAGCACTTATCTTCATATCATTCATAATTTCACTTCTCAAGTATGTTCCGGCTCTTTTGGACAAGGAGACAAGAGAGAAGAGAAAGGCTGAGAAGGCAAAGAAGGCTCTTGGAAGCGTTGCAACATTAAATGTTGACAAGGAGGATGAGACTCCTGCAGGAAACGCACCTGCTCCGGCTGGAATAGTAGACATTGTCAACACAGCGACCGGTGAGAGCGTTATGAACGACTCAGAGCTTGTTGCGGTTATATCAGCAGCGGTTATGGCGGCACAGGGCGGAAAGACAAGAGTTCGTGTAAACTATCCAAGTAACGATAAGTTGGTTGTAAGACCAAGAAAAAAGAATAAGAGATAATTATAGGAGGATAATTGTTATGAAGAATTATAGAATCACAGTTAATGGCACATCATACGATGTATCAGTTGAAGAATTATCAGGTGGCGCAGCTCCAGTAGCAGCACCTGTAGCAGCAGCTCCAGTGGCAGCACCTGCACCAGCAGCAGCTCCTGCAGCTCCAGCACCAGCAGCAGGCGGCGCAGGAAGCGTTAAGGTTTCATCACCTATGCCTGGTAAGATCCTTGCAGTAAAGGCTAATGTTGGCGATTCAGTAAAGAAGGGTCAGGTAATCCTTATCCTTGAGGCTATGAAGATGGAAAACGAAGTTGTTGCTCCAGAAGATGGTACAATCGCAAGCATAGACGTTACAGTAGGCGCTAGTGTTGAGTCAGGCGATACACTTGCAACACTCAACTAATTGCTTGAATTAGAATAAATCTTATAGGAGGAAACAACTAAATGGGCAGCACAATAGTTGACGTTTTGACAAATTTAGCTAATCAGACCGGTTTTGCAAGTCTTGACTGGAAGAACTACGTTATGATCCTTATAGCGTTTGTATTCATGTACCTTGCAATCGGAAAGGGCTTTGAGCCACTTCTTCTTGTCCCTATCTCATTTGGTATGTTTCTTGTAAACATGTTCCCAGATATTATGGCAGAGGGCGGCTTGTTACATTATTTTTACCTGCTTGATGAGTGGAGTATCTTACCTTCGCTTATATTCATGGGTGTAGGTGCCATGACAGACTTTGGTCCGCTTATTGCAAATCCAAAGAGCTTCCTGCTTGGCGCTGCAGCTCAGTTCGGTATTTATGCAGCTTACTTCCTTGCATTCCTTATGGGATTCAATGGTAAAGAGGCTGCAGCTATATCAATCATCGGTGGTGCTGATGGTCCTACATCTATCTACCTTGCCGGTAAGCTCGGTATGGGTGGAACACTTCTCGGACCTATAGCAGTTGCGGCATATTCATATATGTCACTGGTTCCAGTTATCCAGCCACCTATCATGAAGGCTCTCACAACAAAGAAGGAGAGACTTGTTAGAATGCCACAGCTCAGACCTGTAACCAAGATCGAGAAGATTCTCTTCCCTATCATTGTTACACTTGTGGTAGTTCTTATACTTCCAACAACAGCTCCACTTGTAGGTATGCTGATGCTTGGTAACCTCTTCAGGGAGTGCGGCGTTGTAAAGCAGCTCACAGAGACAGCTTCAAACGCTCTTATGTATATCGTTGTTATCTTACTTGGTACTTCAGTAGGTGCATCTACAAGTGCAGAGGCATTCCTTAAGATGAGTACACTTAAGATAGTATTCCTTGGTCTTGTCGCATTCGCATTTGGTACAGCAGCCGGAGTTCTCTTCGGTAAGCTCATGTGTTGGGCGACAAAGGGTAAGGTTAATCCGCTTATCGGTTCAGCTGGTGTATCAGCCGTTCCAATGGCAGCCAGAGTTTCACAGAAGGTTGGATCACAGTATGATCCTACAAACTTCCTTCTGATGAACGCTATGGGACCAAACGTTGCAGGTGTTATCGGTACAGCCGTAGCTGCAGGTACATTCCTTGCAATATTTGGAATTTAATCAGAATTTATATAATTATAGGAGGACGATAAAATGGCAGATAAGAAACCGATAAAGATTACGGAAACTGTACTGCGTGATGCGCATCAGTCACTTATAGCTACTCGTATGACAACCGAGCAGATGCTTCCTATCATCGACAAGATGGATAAGGTTGGTTATCATTCAGTAGAGTGCTGGGGCGGTGCAACATTTGATGCATCACTCAGATTCCTTAAGGAGGATCCATGGGAGAGACTCAGAAAGCTCAGAGATGGATTCAAGAATACAAAGCTGCAGATGCTCTTCAGAGGACAGAATATCCTCGGATACCGTCATTATGCAGATGATGTTGTAGAGTATTTCGTACAGAAGTCAATCGCAAATGGTATTGATATCATCAGAATATTTGACTGTCTGAACGATCTTAGAAACCTTCAGACATCAGTTAAGGCTTGTAACAAAGAGGGTGGACATGCCCAGGTAGCTCTTTCATATACACTCGGTGATGCATATACTCTGGATTACTGGAAGGATATGGCAAAGAGAATCGAGGATATGGGAGCAGATTCAATCTGTATCAAGGATATGGCTGGACTTCTTGTTCCAAATAAGGCTACAGAGCTTGTACAGGCACTCAAGGATGGTTCAAGCCTTCCAATTCAGCTTCATACACATTACACATCAGGTGTAGCTTCAATGACATATCTCAAGGCTGTAGAGGCTGGATGTGATGTCATCGATACAGCAATCTCACCTCTTGCGCTTGGTACATCACAGCCTGCAACAGAGGTTATGGCCAAGACATTTGAGGGAACAGAGTTTGATCCAGGTCTGGATCAGAAGCTTCTGGCTGAGATAGCAGACTACTTCAGACCACTCAGAGAAGAGTGGATCGCAAGCGGTCTCTTAAATCCAAAGGTTCTTGGCGTTAACGTTAAGACACTTCTCTACCAGGTACCTGGTGGAATGCTTTCAAACCTCGTATCACAGCTCAAGGAGATGGGTGCTGAGGATAAGTTCGAGGCAGTTCTTGAGGAGGTTCCAAGAGTTCGTAAGGACTATGGTGAGCCACCACTTGTTACTCCTTCAAGCCAGATCGTTGGCACGCAGGCAGTTCTCAACGTCGTAACAGGCGAGAGATACAAGATGTGTACAAAGGAGTCAAAGGCACTTGTACGTGGCGAGTATGGTCAGTCAGTAAAGCCTGTTGATCCAGAGGTTAAGAAGAAGGTTATCGGCGATGAGAAGCAGATCACATGCCGTCCAGCAGATCTTCTTGAGAACGAGCTCGACAAGATTGAGAAGGAGATGATCCAGTACAAGAAGCAGGATGAGGATGTACTCACATATGCACTGTTCCCACAGGTTGCAACTGACTTCTTCAAGTACAGAGAGGCCCAGGATAAGAAGGTCGATGTCACACTTGCTGACAAGGACAGCACAGCTTATCCAGTTTAATAACTGAATTCATAAGGTCAGATATATAAATGATCATAAAAAGGGACGGAGCTCCGCGAGCGGAGTCTCTGTCCTTTTGTTTAATATATGGAGATAATATGACAGGAAAAATAGTGGTTATAGGAGCAGGAGCTGCAGGGGTAATGGCTGCACTGACAGCGGCACAGAAGAATAAGGTCATTCTCATTGAAAAGAATGACAGGATCGGAAAAAAGTTATTTATAACAGGTAAGGGACGTTGTAATGTGACAAATGCATGTGACGCTGACGGATTTTTTAATTCAGTGGTCACGAACAGCAAGTTTATGTACAGCTCCTTTTATACATTTGACAACAATATGATAATGGACTATCTGGAGAAGGCCGGATGTCCGCTCAAGATAGAACGCGGAGGAAGAGTGTTCCCGACAAGCGATCATTCTTCAGACGTTATAGGAGCATTCAAAACTCTTATAAACAGAAATAAAAATATAAGTCTGTATTTGAATACGAAGGTTACAGGAATCAATATAGAGGATGGCAGGATAAAGAGTGTTGACGTATCAGGAGATAACGGCGGGACAGGCAATGACAGGATATACTGTGATGCTGTTATAATTTGTACCGGCGGAAGATCGTATCCACTCACGGGATCTACCGGAGACGGATACAGACTGGCAGAACATATGGGTCATACGATAAAGCCGTTAAGTCCATCACTGGTTCCGTTTGAGATAGAAGAGAAATGCTGCTCCATGATGATGGGACTGTCGCTTAAAAACGTGGCACTTCACATAAGCAGTGGAAAGAAGAAAATATTTGACGAACAGGGGGAGATGCTGTTTACCCACTTTGGCATAAGTGGGCCGCTGGTGATCAAGGCCTCCGCATATATACACAGGTATATTGGAAAAGATATAGACATGTACATAGATCTGAAGCCGGCTATGGACAGAGATATGCTTGATGCCAGACTCCTCAAGGATTTCAAGAAATATGCAAACAAAGACTTCAAGAATTCTCTTGGAGATCTGCTTCCGATCAAGATGATAGATGTGGTTGTGGAGAGATCCGGTATCGATCCGTATAAGAAGGTCAACTCAGTGACCAGGGAAGAAAGACAGAGACTTATAGATGTGCTGAAGGAATTCAGACTTACATTTGTGGGGCTTCGGGGATATGATGAGGCTATAATCACAAGAGGCGGAGTGAGCGTAAAAGAGGTAAATCCTTCCACCATGGAGTCTAAGCTTGTGGGGGGCGTGTATTTTGCCGGAGAACTGCTGGATATCGATGCGCTGACAGGTGGATTTAACCTGCAGGTGGCGTGGTCGACTGGATATCTGGCTGGACTTTCTGCTTCCGAGAGTTTACAATAGGCGTGGACGACAGTCAATTTAATTACAGGGAGACGAAGATATGAATATAGCAATAGATGGACCTGCAGGTGCAGGCAAAAGCACGATAGCAAAAAAGGCGGCAGGCGAGCTTGGTTTTATATATGTGGATACAGGTGCCATGTACAGGGCGGTGGCTGTATATCTCACAGAAAGCAATATATCTGCCAGCGATGAAGACCTGGTGGAGAAAAGCATAGCGGACATTTCCGTGGAAATAAAATATGAGGATGGAGCACAGCAGGTCTACCTTAACGGCGAGAATGTAACAGGAAAGCTGAGAACTGAGGCTGCTGGTAATATGGCTTCAAAGGCATCTGCACTTCCATGCGTCAGGGAAAAGCTTCTGTCACTCCAGCGGGATCTCGCTGCTTCAAATGATGTTGTCATGGATGGAAGGGATATAGGAACAAATATACTTCCTTCAGCAGAGCTCAAGGTATACCTTACCGCCTCTTCGGCAGTGAGGGCCAAAAGAAGATATGACGAGCTTGTCGCAAAGGGCGCTGAGAATATTGATATAGAGAAGATAGAGCAGGATATAATCCAGAGGGATAAGCAGGATATGGAGAGAAAAACAGCTCCTTTAAAGAGGGCTGATGACGCGGTTCTTATCGACAGCTCAGATATGACGATAGAGCAGGTCACAGACACTATAGTCGGACTTGCAAGAGAGAGAATGTAATACAGGTGGTTTAGATATGGAGATATTACTTGCAAAGAGTGCCGGATTCTGCTTTGGCGTTCAGCGTGCGGTGGATACAGCATACGAACATGCTGATGAGGAAAATGTGTATACTTATGGTCAGATAATACACAATGAAGAGGTGGTTGGTGATCTTACAAAGCACGGAGTGCAGGTGATCGACAGTGATGACGAATTGCTTGAGATAAAAGACAGCAAGGTCATAATCAGATCCCATGGCGCTGAGAAAAGGATATATGACATTCTGGAGGCTGGTGGGAATACGGTGATAGATGCGACCTGTCCATTTGTCAAGAAGATACACAACATAGTGCGCGAGGAAGGACAGAAAGGAAATACAGTCGTCATCATAGGCGACTCAAGCCATCCCGAGGTGAAAGGAATCGTGGGCTGGTGTGTAGAGCCTCCGGTAGTCATAGGTTCCGAGGAGGAGGCTGAGGCTTTTGTAAGAAAATATATTGACGGAGAGGTCAAAACAGCGGATAATATATCGATAGTTAGTCAGACAACTTTTAATTACAGAAAATTTAATTATATTGTTGATATTATTCGAAATAAATTGTATAATGTTACTGCTTATAAGACTATCTGTAATGCTACGTCTGTGCGTCAAAGGGAGGCGCAGGAGATTGCATCAAAGGTAGATGCCATGATTGTTATAGGTGGTCGGAACAGCTCTAATACTCAGAAGTTATATGAGATTAGTAAAAAAGAATGTGAGAATACTTACTATATACAGACACTCGTTGATTTGGATTTGACTACTTTTGAATCCGTTAGTAGGGTAGGTATTACAGCTGGGGCATCTACCCCAAACAAAATTATTAAGGAGGTTCATGGTAGGATGGACGAGATGAATTTTGAAGAATTATTAAAGAATGATGAGAGCAGAGTCTCAATCAAGACAGGAGAGATAGTAGAAGGTAGAGTTATCGATGTTAAACCTGATGAGATTCTGGTAGACATCAGCTACAAGTCAGATGGTATTATTCCTAGAAGCGAGTATACCAACACACCTAATGCAGATCTGACAGAGCTTGTACATGTTGATGATCCGATAACAGCCAAGGTTGTTAAGACAAACGATGGCGAGGGATCAGTTCTTCTCTCATACAAGAGAGTTGCTGCAGAGAAGGCTAATGAGAAGCTTGAGGCTGCTCTTGAGTCAGGAGAGATCCTTACAGGTAAGGTTGTTCAGGTTGTAAGCGGTGGACTTAACGTTATGTACGATGAGACAAGAGTATTTATCCCTGCTAGTCTTGTTTCAGATACATATGAGAAGAATCTTGACAAGTACCTTGATCAGGATATCGAGTTTGTACTCACAGAGTACCAGCCAAAGAAGAGAAGAATAATTGGTAACAGAAAGCAGATCGTTGCAGCAAGAAAGGCAGAGGCTGCAAAGGCTCTGTTTGATAGAATAGAAGTTGGAATGATAGTTGAGGGTGTTGTAAAGAACGTTACAAGCTTCGGTGCATTCATAGATCTCGGTGGAGCAGACGGACTTCTTCACATCTCAGAGATGTCATGGGGAAGAGTTGACGATCCTAAGTCAGTTCTCAAGGTTGGTGATACTGTTAAGGCATTCATCAAGAACATTGACGGCGAGAAGATTGCTCTCAGCCTTAAGTTTGATGATACAAACCCATGGCTTAACGCAGCAGAGAAGTATGCTCCTGGAACAGTAGTTACAGGTAAGGTAGCAAGAATGGCTGATTTCGGTGCATTTATCGAGCTTGAGCCAGGTGTTGACGCACTTCTCCATGTATCACAGATCTCATATGAGCATGTTAACAAGCCAGAGGATGTATACAAGGTAGGCGATGAGGTTGAGGCAGTTGTTGTTGAGTGCAATGCAGATGACAAGAAGATCAGTCTCAGCGTAAAGGAATTACTTCCAGCTCCAGAGTATACAGATGATGTAGCAGAGGACACAGAGGAGTAATCTGATATATAGACAGTTAAGAAAACCGTAGTCGATAATGACTACGGTTTTTTTATGCCAGAATATTTATATCAGAATAGTTTGTTCAGGACTGCAAGGATATAGGCGTGGGATTGCTCACATTTTTCGTGTAATTCGGTGCTGTCCGAAAGAAAACGGTTTCCTTTAAGATCTGTATCATAGAATATCTCTCCGTGAAATCCTGGTGGACAGGGTATGAAGCTGCCGGTTTTGGTGGTGAAAGCATTGTCCTTTGTCGCTTTTTCCTTGTGGGCATCGTCCACATAAGCCGCCATTGATTTGTGTATGGCCATGTGCTCCATAGGGAGATAGTAATAATTTTTGTAGTCCTTGAAGAAGTATTTCATTTCGGTGTCCCGGGTCTTTGGAACGACCACATGCATATGTGTGTCACATGCATTTACAAGAATTCCATTCAGGGATTCCGTTATGCGGCATGGAAGCTTTGGAATGGAACAGTTGTATGTTATTGAATCGATGGTATCGGATATATCATCTATCTGAAAGTCATCAGGAATATGAGGGATATTCACAAATTCAGATATAGATATAAGCCCTCTTATATCGTCATGGTTATGGGTGAGCATATCGTCAAGCAGAGATTCGTCGTGAGAACTCAGATAATGTTTGTAGGCGGATATAAGATCGCCTCCTGATATAAAAGTATTTCTCTGGAAGTCAATCAGATGCTCTATGTCAAACTGCTTAGCCGAGTCCAGACGCAGAAGCTTTTTGTATTTTCTGGTTGTTCTATATATATCCACGCTCTGTATATTGTCAAGCGTAGTGTCCACGTCGAATTGCTCCATCTTTTTCAGCAAGTAGGGGATGTCAAAGGTATCGCCGTTGTATGACACCAGTATTTTGTGATTCTTTAGGATCTGTTCAAAATGGGACAGCATTTCAGGCTCTGAAGTTCCGTTGTCATTGAATATCAACTGGGTGCGAAATGCACTGTCTGAGAAATATGAACATCCGATCAGATAGAGATCCGAACGTTTGGCGCTGAGGCCGGTTGTTTCTATATCAAAATAGAGTATATCCGACAGCTCGTCCGATATGTGAGCTGTATCTACATTTATGTCTTCAGTATATTCAAAAATTTTCATAATGGCTCCTTTTGGTTCCTTGCGTAAGGTACATTATAGAACATGCATTGTTCTGCAATATATATAGTAGCTGTCGTTTTTCAAAAAAGCAAACATATATTCACAATTGATAAATAATATGATATAATTACGAAGATTTAGTGTCGGTTTCTATGCGATTTTGAGATACCGTCATATATTACAGGACAGGAAGAGTTAACGGATGATTTCATATATTCGAGGAGCACTTGAAATAAAGGGTGACAATTATATAGTGATCGAGTGTGGTGGAATAGGGTATCAGCTCATGGTATCCGGAAAGTTTATGGAGAAGCTTCCACCGGTACATTCAGAGATAAAAGTAAGCACATACATGTATATACGCGAGGATGAGATATGTCTGTTTGGCTTTGAGAACGCAGATGAACTCAATGTGTTCAAGATACTGCTGGGAGTGAGCGGTGTGGGGCCAAAGGTTGCCATGTCTCTTCTGTCAACACTCACCGTGAACGAGCTCAGGCTTGCGGTCATATCTGAGGATGTAAAGGCCATATCAAAGGCTAATGGAATCGGGGCAAAGGGCGCTTCGAGGATCATTCTGGAGCTCAAGGATAAGCTGAGCATGGAGGATATGATAGATGCAGCATACAATGATTCGGTTGCTGTGCAGAACGCTGCAGGCGATGTGAGAACAAATGTCATATCGGCTCTCACAGCACTTGGATATTCAGGTGTTGAGGCGGGACGTGCTGTTTCGCGCGTAGATGGTTCAGCGGATATGGATGAGGAGCAGCTCCTTAAGGCGGCACTCAGATTTATGATATAGATTATTGATCAGATAGGTAGAAAAAAATGGGCAGAATTATTTCAACAGAAAGCTTGGACATAGAAGAACAGAAAAGTGAATATAATCTCAGACCTCAGTATCTGTCGGAGTATATTGGACAGAAAAAGGTCAAGGATAATCTGCACATATTCATAGAGGCGGCGAAGAAGAGAAATGAGCCACTGGATCATCTGCTTCTGTATGGACCGCCGGGACTTGGTAAGACGACGCTGTCGACCATTGTGGCAAATGAGATGGGGGTAAATATCAAGATCACCTCGGGACCTGCCATAGAAAAGCCCGGTGAGCTTGCCGCGATACTCAACAATCTGTCGGACAACGACATTTTGTTTATCGATGAGATACACAGACTCAGCACACAGGTTGAGGAGGTGCTCTATCCGGCTATGGAGGATTACGCAATAGATGTTGTGATAGGCAAGGGCGCAGGTGCAAGGTCGATCAGACTTGATCTGCCAAGATTTACACTGATAGGTGCAACGACGAGGGTCGGAATGTTGTCGGCTCCCCTAAGGGACAGATTTGGAATGGTGGACAAGCTGGAATTTTATACCCATGACGATCTGAGAGAGATAGTGATGAGGTCAGCGGAGGTTCTTGGAGTTGACATAGACGAGGAGGGTGCACTTGAGATCGCAAGAAGATCAAGAGGTACACCGAGACTTGCGAACAGACTTCTCAAGCGCTGCAGGGATTATGCTGAGGTGTGTCATGACGGCCATATAGATCACGATGTTGCTAAGGCCGCTCTGGACAAGCTTCAGGTCGATTCCATGGGACTGGACGTGAACGATAGAAATATATTAATGACAATGATAGAGAAATTTGCAGGAGGGCCTGTCGGTCTGGATACACTGGCGGCTGCCGTCGGTGAGGATCCGGGCACGATAGAGGATGTGTATGAGCCGTATTTCATAATGAATGGATTCATAAACAGAACTCCCCGGGGAAGAGTTGTCACTGATCTATGTTACAGACATTTTGGACTGGATGCATTTATAAAGGATAAGTAAAGGAGAATGGGATATGGCACAGAAGAATGATATCAAGGTGGTAATCAACAATAAAGTATATACATTGAGCGGCCAGGAGAGCGAGGACTATCTCCAGAATGTGGCGACATATATCAATGGCAAGATAGCAGAATGTCAGTCATCTGAGGCGTACAGGAGATTTAACGCAGAGTATCAGAATGTTCTGCTTGCACTGAATATAGCCGATGACTACTTTAAGGCAAAGGATCAGGTCAATCAGATGCTCACCGAGGATGACGACAAGGATAAGCAGATATATGATCTGAGACATGAGGTTATCGAGGTGCAGATAAAGTATGAGTCTGCACAGAAGATGATAGAGGAATACAAAGAGAAGATAAGTGAACTTCAGAGACAGATCATAAAACTTGAAGCGGAGAAAAATGTTAAATAAGACTGAAATTTTGGCACCGGCGGGCAATACGGAGGCGGTGAAAGCTGCAGTCAATGCATATGCAGACGCGGTATATCTTGGAGGCAGTATGTTCAGTGCCCGGGCATTTGCCGGTAATTTTGATGAAAAAGAATTGCTTGATACCATAGACTATTGTCACAGATTCGGAGTGAAGGTCTATATGGCGATCAACACACTGCTTAAGAATGAAGAGATACAAAGGCTCCCATCATATGTGGAGCCTTATTACAGGCAGGGCGTGGATGGGATAATTGTACAGGATATGGGAGTTGTCTCCGTTCTGGGCAAGTCGTTTCCAGACCTTCCATTGCACGGAAGTACACAGCTCAGCGTGTCCAGTTCACAGGGCGCTGCGTTTCTGAAAAGCATAGGCATGACCAGATTTGTGCCATCGAGAGAATTGTCATTGTCAGAAATCACAGAGATCAAGAAAAATGTTGATATAGAGGTGGAGACATTTGTCCACGGAGCGATGTGTTACAGCTATTCCGGAAGGTGCCTGATGAGCAGCTTTGCCGGAGGAAGAAGCGGTAACAGGGGAAGGTGTGCCCAGCCGTGCAGAAAGCAGTATGCCTCAAATGATGTAAATGAGTATATGCTCAGCCTGAAGGATATGTGCATGTTGAAGAGTCTGAGCAGGCTCATAGATGCGGGAATTGATTCTTTCAAGATAGAGGGAAGAATGAAAAAGCCAGAGTATGTGGCTGCAACCGTGACTGCGTACCGTGAGGTCAGAGATGCTTATCTGGCGGGCGAATCAGTGGAGAAACTGGCAGAGGAGCAGGAGAAGAAGCTTCTCGACATATATAACAGGGGCGGATTCTGCTCAGGTTATTATTACACATCCAATGGCAAAAAGATGCTTGCGAACAGCAGACCAAACCACACAGGAATTAAGGTTGGGCGTGTGAATGCGGTAGAAAAGCCATATGTGGATATAAAACTTGACGAGAATGTATCCGCAGGCGATGTCCTTGAGATAAGAGGCAGAAATGGTGATGTGGAGCTCACATGCAATGTGGCGGCAAAAGTGGGAAAGAATGTCAGACTTAAGGCGAAGTCATTCAGGAGCATTGCAAAGTTCAATGATGTATACCGTACAAGAAACGGTAAGCTTCTGGAAGATATACAGAATAATATAATAAATGCCGACAGGAAGATAGAGCTCGTTGCACATGTCAGTGCGTATGCGGATCAGCCATTAGAGCTTAAGCTTTCAACTGTAGAAGGAAAGTGTTCTGTCTCAGTCGAGGGGCCTGTGTGTACACAGGCACTTAACAAGCCTGTCACAGAGTCACAGATAGTTGACAAGATCAAAAAGACAGGCGGTACAGATTATGTGCTCGGGGATATAGCTGCTGATGTATCTGACAACCTGTTTGTACAGATAAGCGCAGTGAACAACCTGAGGCGGGAGGCACTTGAACAGCTTGGACTGCAGATCTCACAGAGTTACAGGCGGGATGGCGGTGCAGTAAGAACTGGCCTGCCTGGCGCTGAAAGACCTCTTGAAAATGTGAAAAACAACACTGTTCACGGTGTTACAGTTGGAGTGTCGGACGCTGACCATGTAAATATTGTTAAGAATTATAAATGGGTCAGCAATGTAATAGTAGATTATAATGTCAGAAAATATGCAGATGAATTGAAGCAGGCCGGATTCAGAGTGATCCTTGCTCTGCCTGAGGTATTGCGGCAGAGAGAGCTTGACAGATATTCAGGCCTTTCCGGTGAACTTGGTTCATTTGACGGTGTGATGATCAGAAATTATGACGAGCTGGGAATTCTAAAGAAGTTGGACTATAAGGGACTCGTGATCGCAGATGCCAGTCTCTATGCGTATAATGATAATGCGTTTGATTTCTATAGAGAGAATATGGGTGATGTGTGCTTTATGTGCTCAAACGAGCTCACACTTGATGAGATACATGGTCTTTCATATGATACACTCATAAAGCTCTATGGTCATCAGAAGGTTATGATCACTGCAAACTGTATAGCAGGCAATTACATGAACGGCTGTGCCTCAAGGAAGATGTCCCGGAATGTCCTGACGGATGACAGGGGAAACAGATTCTATGTCAGAAATGACTGTGCGTACTGCTATAACATTATATATAATGGTGTTCCTACAAATATGATAGACAGACTGGCTGAAACCGGTATTTCAGGTAAAGACTGTTATATTGAATTTACAATTGAGGATACTAATAAAGTAAAGGATATAATGGACAGTCTGGAGCTTGCCATGTCAGGGGAAAAAGCAGTATCCATGTCTGTAGATCAGTATACCAGGGGACATTATTACAAAGGAATCGATTAAGATTTTTTGATAAAGGTGGAAACATGATAACAATAGTAACGGAGATAGCGAAGTATTTGATCATATTTTTTATGGTTTTATACACCGTAAAATGCTTTACGGTTTTAAAGCCTGTGCCTGCCGATAAGAAACGGCGGGCGCTTAATGTGCAGATATTTTATGTGTTCATGATACATTTTCTTTGCTATCTGACATTATATCTGCATTATGAGAAGAAGAGCATACTTATATTTTATCTGCTACAGATGATAGTATCCATAACATATATGGTTTCATATCATGCCATTTATAAGGGCTCATCGAGACTTATAACGAACAATATGTCATTCCTTCTTCTCATAGGTTATGTCATGCTGACAAGACTTGATTTTGACCTGGCGAAGAAGCAGTTTATATTTGCCACGATCATGTTGGTGGTGACGGCATTTGTGCCGTTGTTCGTGGTAAAGTTCCCGCAGATAAAGAAATGGAATATATTCTATGCGGTGTTTGGTATAGGCTTCCTGTGCACGGTGTTCATCCCGCATGTGGGAGTTGATAAATATGGTTCAAACAACTGGATAAGCATAGGCGGAATATCGATGCAGCCTATGGAGATCGTCAAGATCATATTCGTATTCTTCCTTGCCAGCTCATTTGAAAAGGCAAAGAACTTTAAGGATATGATGAAAACGATCTGTGTAGCAGGACTTTTCATGCTGGTTCTGGTGGCTGAGACGGATCTCGGTGGTGCGGTGATCTTCTTCATGGTATTTGTCATGATGCTGTACCTTGCCACTGGTAAGCACAGCATACTTATAGGCGGAGGCCTCGGAGGTTCGGTTCTTGCTGTGGTTGGATATATGCTTTTGAAGAATCATTTCAGCCATGTCACCATGAGAATCGATGCATGGCTTAACCCGATCGAATATATAGATGGAAGTGGATATCAGGTTGCACAGAGTCTGTTTGCGATAGGCTCGGGCGGATTCGAGGGAACGGGTCTGTGCCAGGGACTTCCGACATCGATACCGGTCGTGTCCAGTGATTTTATATTTGCTGCGATATGTGAGGAGCTTGGAGTTATATTTGGACTCTGCCTGCTTCTTATGTATCTGAGCTGCTTCATATATTTCATCAATATATCGATGAAGATAAGAGATGCTTTTTATAAGAATGTAGCCTTTGGTTTTACAATATGCTTCATATTCCAGATATTCCTGAACGTTGGCGGTGTTGTGAAGTTCATACCATCTACGGGTGTGACGCTGCCGCTTGTAAGCTATGGAGTGAGTTCGGTTGTCAGCACACTCATTATATTTGGAATAATTCAGGGTATATGTGTATTAGAGAACAGTGGAGTTGATAAAAATGTCAGACAGGAAAGTATCAGCAGGGAAGAGTGGCCAGAGACCCCAGTCGCGGTCAGGGGTCAGTCAAACAGCGGTGAAAAACAACGCAAACAGAAAAAGCCAGTCCAGCGCAAAGCAAAGACAGGATACGACAGGAAAGAGACGAACTCAGATGAATTCTGGGGAGAATAGTGACATTCTGGACAAGAAGACAAATGACAAAAAGAATGTGCCTGTTCTGGTTATAACATATTTTGTTGTCATAATCTTTATCTGTATGTTTGCATATATTATCGTGTTTATGGTGAGGGATTCAAGAACATTCATCGCCAATTCATACAATGGGAGACAGTCTCTCTATGCGGAGAAGATAAAGAAGGGAAGCATCATATCCAGCGATGGAAATGTCCTTGCGGAGACATTGACGGATGATGATGGAAACGAGTACAGAAATTATCCATATTCCAATGTGTTCGCACATGTTGTCGGATATGACAGCAACGGACAGGCGGGACTTGAGATGAGCTCCGCGTACTATCTCCTGACATCAAACCAGAACATAATCACGCAGACATACAACAAGCTCAGAAATGAGAAGAGTCTGGGAAACAATGTCATAAGTACACTGAATACCACGCTGCAGAGCACGGCTTACGATGCACTGGGATATAATGACGGCGCTGTTGTGGTTATGGAACCGGATACTGGAAAGATCCTTGCCATGGTCTCAAAGCCTGATTTTGATCCGAACTATATAGACAGTGTGATAGAGGATTCACAGGATTCTGACAGCTCTTATCTGTTGAATCGTGCAACACAGGGTCTGTATCCACCTGGTTCAACCTTCAAGGTACTCACGGCTCTGGAGTATATTCATGAGAACAGCAATTATCAGAAATATTCGTATGAGTGCGAGGGCGAGGATATATTTGACGGAGTACAGATACACTGCTCAGATTATGCGGTTCATGGAACTGTGGATCTGGCGGACTCACTGGCGAAATCTTGTAACACTTCATTTGCCAATATAGGAATGAAGCTCAACAAGCAGTCGTACAAGGATCTGTGTGAGAAGTTCCTGTTTAACAAGGATCTTCCTTATGACGGATATTACAGAAAATCAGTATTCGAGTTAAATGCAACCTCAGATGATTCGGAGATACCGCAGACAGCCATAGGACAGGGCGACACACTTATAACACCTCTGCACAGTGCCATGATCATGAGCACCATAGCAAACGGAGGAGTCATGATGTCCCCATATCTCATCGACAGGATAGAGACGTGCGATGGCAATCTTGTAAAGACATTCAAGCCGAACACCTACGGTAAGATCATATCTGCATCTGACGCAAGACTTCTGAAGGATCTGATGCTTGGCGTAACATCATATGGTACGGCATCGGATGCATTTGCAGATTGCTCATATACCATAGCCGGAAAGACAGGTACTGCGGAGTTCAACGACAACATGGATTCACATTCGTGGTTTGTTGGATTCTCAAATGTTGATGATCCGGATATAGTCGTATGTGTCATAGTTGAGAATGCAAGCTCAACTGGAGCTTCAGCAAAGTATATTGCCAGACAGCTCTTTGACGCATACTATAATTATGTGAAATAATTGCACAAAATGATGCGTATGCCATTAATACGTGATCATATTTACTTTAAAAATAATTTGACATATGATATACTGACTTCAAGTTTTAATTACACACCCGGAAGAAACAGGAGGAATTGCAGTGATAGAAGCAACAAGCTGTGGAGGGGTGGTAATCTTCAGAGGAAAAGTATTGTTGTTGTATAAGAACTACAAGAACAAATACGAAGGATGGGTTCTCCCCAAGGGAACTGTTGAAAAGGGCGAGGAGCACGATGAGACCGCCTTGCGAGAAGTGAAAGAGGAGACAGGTGTAAGCGCATCTATAATCAAATACGTGGGAAAGAGCAATTACACTTTTAACACGGCATTTGATGTGGTAAATAAGGATGTTCATTGGTATCTCATGATGTCTGACAGCTATTACAGCAAGCCACAGAGAGAAGAGTATTTCGTGGATTCCGGTTACTACAAATACCATGAAGCCTACCACCTTCTGAAATTTCCTAACGAGAAGCAGATACTTGAACAGGCATATTCAGAGTATGTTGATCTTAAGAAAAAGAATCTGTGGGGAAACAAGAAGTATTATTAATCAACAAAAGGACTTCTGTATGCAGGTACAGAAGCCTTTTTAGTTTTCTTTTGAGGGTAAGACATGAACAGAAAGAATGCAGACAGATCAAAACAAAAGAAAAAGAGAACAGCAAAGGATATAGTTCTGGACATACTGCTGGTCGTTTTTTTACTTATAGCAGTTTGGAGCGGTGCGTATCTTGGAAGGTATTATTATATTGCGAAGAATGCGCAGAATAACTTCAATGATCTTAAAGGAATGCTCGATACCGATGGGGATGATACCGAAAAGGTTACGGTGGAGGTCTCGGATAAAAGTAAGGACAATGGCGAGAAGAAGATACTCAAGAAATTCGAGAAGTTATACGAGAAGAACAGTGATATTGCAGGATGGCTCACGATCGATGGCACGACCATAGATTATCCGGTTATGTACACTCCCGATGACAACGATTATTATCTGCATCTGGATTTCGATAAGAACTGGAGTGATCCGGGTACACCGTTCATAGATACGAACTGCAGGCCGTTTGATGACAGAACGGACAATGTTCTCATATACGGACATAACATGAAGTCGGGAATAATGTTCAGAGAGCTGCTTCAGTATGAGGACGAGAGCTTTTATAAGAAGCATAAGAATATCAAGTTTGACACGTTGTATGAGACCGGAACATACGAGGTCATCGGTGCATTCCGATCGGAGATATATCCTGACGATGACACGGAGCACTATCATTATTATGAGTTCTTTAACGCTGCGGATAAGGCGGAATTTGATGAATATATTGATTTTGTCAAGTCAAACACATCATATGACAGCGGTGTTACGGCTGAGTACGGTGATGAACTCATCACACTTTCAACATGCGCTTCACACACTGAGGATGGCAGATTTGTCGTGGTTGCGCGAAGGATAACAGGGGATGATAAGTAGTTGACACTAAATGGGGCATGTGTTAATATAACAAATGTCGCAAGCGCCGGCTTGTCGGAATTGGCAGACGAGGCAGACTCAAAATCTGTTGGTGGCAACATCGTGCGGGTTCAAGTCCCGCAGCCGGCATTATATTGAGCCTGAAACCTGAGTAGAATCAAGGGTTTCAGGCTCTTTTGGTATACGTGGGAATAAGATCTTGAAATGAATGGGCGGTGATATATTATGATGAGTAGAAAAGTAAAACAGCAGGTGAATTCGGCTGTGAATGAGTTGGATATGAATCTGGCGAACAACTACAAGGATCTGGCGCATAAAGCCTTGAAGGAACTTGATGAGCTGGTTACGAAGCTTAATGAGGAGGGGCAGCTCAAGGAAAAGGACTACACCAAACTGAGGGATAAAGTGGATGATTACAAGAGACGTATGGCGGGATATCATCACTGACAGTATGTCATAATGACATAATATCGTCACTGAAAGATTATGACCGGGAGCCTGCAGAACAACGGATGTATGTAGCTTCCCGGTCATATTTGTCTGTGTGTATCAGTATTGCTTCATTATCTCTCTGCGAAGCTTCTTGATTATTCTTTTTTCCAGCCTGGATATGTAGGACTGGGATATTCCCAGGAGATCAGCCACCTCCTTCTGAGTCTTTTCTACCCCACCTATGGTGTTTATTCCATACCGCAGTTCTATGATGGTACGTTCCTTTTCACAGAGCTTTGATATGGCATTGTCGAGGAGATTGTAGTCTACCTCTGTCTCCAGATCACGGTAGACTACGTCCTCATCCGTTCCCAGAATGTCGGACAGAAGCAGTTCGTTGCCGTCCCAGTCAACATTCAGCGGTTCATCGATGGACACCTCTGTTCTGAGCTTGCTGTTGCGACGGAGAAACATGAGTATCTCATTTTCAATACATCTTGATGCGTAGGTGGCAAGCTTTATGTTTTTGTCATTTTTGAAGGTGTTTATGGCCTTGATGAGACCGATCGTGCCTATGGATATCAGATCCTCAATTCCGACACCCGTGTTGTCAAATTTTTTAGCAATGTATACGACAAGTCGCAGATTTCGCTCTATCAGCATTTTCTTTGCGGAATCCGACTGGTTGTTTGTGAGTTCGTTTATGACCACGGCCTCCTCGTGGGGCTCCAGCGGGGCGGGAAGTACCTCGGTTCCTCCAATATAATATATATCTTTGCCGCTTTTCAGGGAGCGCAGTGAAATATTGCTGGCAACAGTAAATTTGAAGTCGTTACCCCTTATTGTGTTTAACATGTCTTTTGCCTCTTTTCATATAATATTTGCTTAAAAGAATACATTTGTCTGTGTGAAGTATATTAAATGTATTTGGGCTGATACCGATCAGTGGTCTGTGTTCCATGTATGAGCTGTCGATGAACATGTAGTCAATGTCCATGGCGAGCATAAGCTGATTTCCGGAGCATATCGTATTGTAGGGAATTATGTGTATTCCGGCCGGAATGTCATCACGGTAATCATATTCATATATGGAAGACGGTTTTTTGATGTAGTCATCGAGCAGTGGAGTCAGTTCCGGTGGAGCCAGTTCGATGGCTACGGCGTATGTAGTCACGGCGACGTTGCGTCCTGTGAGATTGCATCTTAGCGTGTTACCTGTGTCCAGGTAACCGATAGCATTGGTGATCCTTGAATGTCTGCCTAGTAATACATTTGTCAGAAAGTTCAAATAATTCACTTCTTTTCATGTAGTGCAATTGGAATTATATATGTGGGCCGGTAAGAAAATGGTCGTATTACAATAAATGAAGCATCGATATTTCGATTGAATTTTTAATTTGTTGATGGAAATGTGGTTAAGTTTTTCAATATACGACTATATATTTGAAAAATGTGTATAAATCTGTGGATAATGTGGAAAAGTGCTAAAACATCCTAAAAAGTGTGAAATAAGCAAACAATTTGCGACATAGAACGATATTTTGTGCAATATAATGATAAAAAATGAGAAATGTATATGTATGGATGACAAAATAAGTCCTGAACTTAAACTTGCCATGGATGCGGATGGTTACATGCCGTACAGCAGTCTTTATCTTGGATATAACGCATCCGATGATTCGTGGATGCTGATAATCAGACATTCCGGTGACATAGATGATCTTGAGGGAGATATTCTGAATAGCTGCGTTTATCTGCTCGGGGGATATGCCATAGTGAACGTGTATTCCTACAATATAAAAAGGCTTCAGGAGGAGCCGAGGGTACTTTATATCGATAAAGCGCAATATTACAGTTATGGTGCGGGTGTCGCCTATGACAGATACATATCCTGCATAACGGAAAATTTCATGTCGAAGTATGGGCTCACAGGCGAAGGTGTATGTATCGGAATTATAGATAGCGGCGTGAATATCCTCAACCGGGAATTTGCAGATGACGCCGGCTCCAGGATAGTCATGTATTGGAACCAGAATACAGATTATGAAAGGACTTACCCAAACCGCTATGGTCTTGGACGGATATATGATCAAAGTGAGATCGGGCAAATGTATGAGGACAGGCGGCTGCCTGGTGTCATGGGAGAGCAGCATGGCACGGAGGTTGCATCTGTGGCCGCCGGGAGCAATATAGGAGTGGCGGGAAAAGCCCGGATCATTGTCGTTGAACAGTCGCTTGAACGCGCGCTGCCGGACACGATAGGTATAATGATGGGGATAGATCTACTTGTGAGATACAGCATGGAGACTGGAACTCCGGTAGTGATAAATCTTTCATATGGAAATAACTTTGGAGCCCATGATGGCACGTCGACACTTGAGCTGTTTGTTAATTCTGTGGCCCAGATGGCTAAGGTGTGTGTTGTCACGGGTTCAGGAAATGACGGTGGAAGACAACTGCATACCAGCGGTATGCTTGGAAATGTAAGCTATGCGAGTATTGACATTGCGGTGGCGGCCGGTGTGAAAAACTTTGGCCTGCAGATATGGAAAAACTATATCGACAGCTTCGATGTGCTCGTCTATTCGCCGTCCTACGACCTTGTGGCGTATCTCACGGAGGGACAGATAGTATCCGGGGCGTATTATGGGAGCACGGAGTTGCTTGGGATATTCCAGGGACCTTCACCTTACAATGTCAAGCAGCTCATATATGTATTTTTCCAGTCTGAGACCGGGGATATAGAGCAGGGGATATGGCATGTGAGGATTGCACCGAAGAGCATTGCAAATGGGATATTCAATGCGTATCTACCCGGTGACAGTTATGTGACGGGGCAGGTTGCATTTGAGAATCCTTCGGTGTATGGAACCCTCACGATCCCGGGTACGGCATCAAATATAATAACGGTGGCTGCCTATGATCAGGTAAATGCATCCATAACGGGATTTTCAGGCAGGGGTTTTACGTCGGATAATGCCATAAAACCGGATATTGCAGCTCCGGGTGTCGGAGTGACTGTCAGCTATGGTGAGTATGGATACGGAAATGCCGATGGCACATCGCTGGCGGCGGCATTTGTGTCTGGCTGTGCGGCACTTATCATGGAATGGGGGATAGTCCTGGGGAACGATCCATATATGTACGGAGAGAGGGTTAAGGCTCAGCTTATAAGGGGAGCAAAGCCTCTCGGATCACTGGGCAGTTACCCGAACAGATATACAGGCTGGGGGACCGTGTGTATGGAAAACAGCTTCAAAGGATTAATTGTATGAAAGATTTGCAAAAAGATGTGGTTTTATGTCAAGTAATTGTGTATAATTTGATTCATACGTGCTTTTTGCAAGTATAAAAGAAAAAAACGGGGTATTTCACACATGGTAGGATTTTATAATTATACAGTTATTTTGACATATATGAGCCTGGTGTCATCTATCACAGGCATGTTCTTTACATTTACCGGACACCTTAGCATAGGAATATTGTGTCTTGCACTTTCCGGTCTGTTTGATGCATTTGACGGAAAAGTCGCAAGGAGCAAGAAGGATAGGACTATGGATGAGAAGAGATTTGGTATCCAGATAGATTCTCTCTGTGACCTGGTGAGTTTTGGAGTTTTTCCTGTTGTATTGTGCTGGTATTCAGGAATGAACACGCCGTTTGGAATGGTTATTCTTGCACTGTACTGTCTGGCTGGAATGATAAGACTTGCATACTATAACGTGCTCGAGGAGAAGAAGAACAATGACGATGATGATGCTGAGGTCATAGAGCAGCCGGATGGAAGAAAGTATTTCCATGGAATGCCGATCACCGCAATATCGGTGGGGCTTCCTATAATATACGTTACGTCACCTTTGCTTGGGTCCTCTTTCCCAATTCTGCTTCATGGAATCATGATACTTGCAATGATACTTTTCATAACAGATTTCAGATTCCCTAAGCCAACCACAAAGGAACTTATGGTGATAATTGTCATTGTGGCAGTTGCCGTAGTTTGGCTTATGATAAGATACATGGTCAGACGTCATATCATAACTATTCCTTATTTTATATCCCTTCTATTATAAGTGTATAGGAGCTATGGAAAATAAAAGATATAGAAGTAATTTGGCTATACCGGATATACAGAAGCGATGAAGGATGATGTATAAGATATGATAAAGAACAAATATGCAATATACAAAAGATCAAAACATAATGAGTGTGTATCGACACAGGACAGAGTCCTGCGCCTGTTATATGGCAACAGAGCGGGTCGTATGGTGCTGGGATGGCTGATCAGACCAGAGGTGTCAAAGCTTGTGGGAAGATTCATGGACACTGGATTATCCAGAATCATGATCAATCCATTCATTAAGAAAAATGATATTGATATATCTGTGTGTCAGAAGAATGAGTTTGACTCATATAACGATTTCTTCAAGAGAAAGCTGGTGCCGGGAGCAAGGACCATAGATATGACCGATGAAGGTTTTGTGAGTCCATGTGACAGCAGGCTTACGGTATATGATATAGAAGACACAGAACGACAGACTTTCAATATAAAGGATTCAGAGTACACGGTGGCATCCCTCCTCAGGGACAAAAAGCTTGCGAGACACTACAGAGGTGGAAAATTGTGGCTGTTCAGACTGTGTGTCGATGATTATCACAGATACATATATAACGTGTCTGGAAAGCAGTCTGATGTCAGACGTATAGAAGGCTTATATCACACAGTTAACCCTATAGCCAGTGAATATTACGACATTTACAAAGAAAATACCAGAGAGTATTGTCTTATAAGGACGCAGGATGCGGGAACCATCATTGATATGGAGGTTGGAGCACTTCTGGTTGGTCGTATAGTTAACAGGTATGTGGATTCCACGGATGTCAGAAGAGGAGAGGAAAAGGGCTATTTTGAGTTTGGTGGCTCAACAATCATTCTTCTCATCCAGAAGGACAAAGTCGCTCCTTTAGACAGAATAGTTGAAAATTCTAGAAAAGATATTGAGACCAGAGTCAGACAGGGCGAGCTGGTTGGATATGTACGTTAAGAGCAATATTATATATTCCATATAAAACAGGAACAGCGTATAGCTTGCTATGGAGCTATACGCTGTTCCTGTTTTGTTGTTTATCCTGTCTGTGTCAGAACTTATATTCTATGTTATGCATTTGTAGAATTCACATGCCTCTTGATGGCCTCAAAAGTCTCCTGGCTTATAACGTGTTCGATCTTGCAGGCATCCTCGGCTGCGGTCTCTTTTGCAACGCCGAGACTTGTGAACCATGAAGACAGAAGCTGGTGCCTCTCATATATCATCTCTGCAATTTTTTTACCGGCTGCTGTGAGAGTTATGTATCCTGAATCGCTTACTTCTATATAACACATCTCCCTGAGATTCTTCATAGCAACGCTTACACTTGATTTCTTATAGCCAGTCTCGTTGGCAACATCAACGCTTCGGACGACCGGAAGCTTCTGGCTGAGAACGAGAATGGTTTCAAGATAATTCTCTACTGATTCATTCGTGGTCAACATTATTATATATCCCCCTTATATTTAACATTATAAATGTATCTGTATCAATGTAGCAATTATAAATAATATATCATAAATGAATTTTTTATTCAATTTGATAATTGAAATACGAATTTCGACAAATAGGCACTTTTTATCAATAAAAGAGCCGTGTTTTGTTCAATTAGTCCAAAATGATTAATATTATTGACATCTAATTGATGTTAGTATATACTAACCACGATATGAAAATCAGTGGTTTAAGTTGCTAGTTAAGGAGGTGCAATTATGCCATTAACATTTGCAAAACCGGGAGAGGCCAATGTGATCAAAAAGGTTGGCGGGAGAGAGAAAACACGATTGTTTCTTGAAAAGCTGGGCTTTGTTGAAGGCAGTGTTGTAACTGTCGTGGCAGAGAATGCAGGAAATCTTATAGTTAATATCAAAGATTCCCGTGTTGCCATTGATAAAGATATGGCCAGCAAGATACTTGTATAGGTACGATTACATGTATCTGACTGACGACAAAAGTATGTAAAAGGAGTAAGATCATGAGCACATTAAAAGATGTCAAGGTTGGCAGTACTGTCACTGTCAAGAAGATTGCAGGCGAGGGTCCTGTAAAGAGACGTATCATGGACATGGGCATCACAAAGGGTGTACAGGTTTATGTTCGTAAGGTTGCCCCTCTCGGTGATCCTGTAGAGGTTACTGTAAGAGGCTATGAGTTATCAATACGTAAAGCTGATGCTGAGATCATAGAGGTAGAGTAACAGCTTATTTTTTTGTTCATACGTTAGTATATGCTAACATATGATAGAAAAGGCTAATATGAAGTACGCAGACGCCGTGCGTAAGCCCCTTTAAATGCGTCTGCACAATACAATAGGAAAGAGGGTAAACAATGTCAGTAAAGATTGCACTTGCAGGAAATCCTAACTGCGGTAAAACAACATTATTCAATGCTTTAACTGGCGCTAACCAGTACGTAGGTAACTGGCCAGGTGTTACAGTTGAGAAGAAAGAGGGTAAGCTTAAGGGTAACAAGGATGTTATCATAACCGACCTTCCTGGTATCTATTCACTTTCTCCATATACTCTTGAGGAAGTTGTTGCCAGAAATTATCTTATTCAGGAATATCCTGATGCCATCATCAACATTATCGATGGTACTAACATAGAGAGAAACCTTTATCTTTCAACACAGCTTATTGAGCTCGGAATCCCTGTTGTCATGGCTGTTAACATGATGGATCTTGTAAAGAAGAACGGCGACTCCATCAGCATCAAGAACCTGAAGGAAGCTCTTGGATGTGAGGTCGTTGAGATCTCAGCTCTTAAGGGTACCGGTATTGACGATGTTAAAGAGAAGGCTATCGCAGCAGCAAAGTCCAAGACAGCAAATGCAAGAGTTCACAACTTTGATGAGGCTGTTGAGGCTGCAATCGAGAGCGTAAGCACTAAGCTTGACATGGAGGAGAACAGAAAGAGATTCTTCGCGATCAAGCTCATCGAGAAGGATAGCAAGATCATAGAGCAGATGAAGAATGCTCCAGATTGCTCAGCAGAGATCAAGAAGCTTGAGGATGACTTCGATGATGACACAGAGAGTATTATCACAAGTGAGAGATATTCATACATTTCATCAATCATTGACAAGTGTGTAAAGAAGGCTGCAAATGGACAGAAGCTTACAATATCAGATAAGATCGACCGTGTTGTAACAAACCGTATCCTTGCACTTCCTATATTCGTTCTCATCATGTGGCTCGTATATTATATAGCAATGTCAACAGTAGGTGCATGGTGCACAGACTGGACAAATGATAACCTGTTCGGCGATGGTTTCCATCTCTTCGGCATCGGAAGCTCAGCTTATGAAGATGCATCAGGTGACTATGATGCAGCAACAACAGCACTTGATGCATACGGCGTACTCGTAACAGATGACGAGGATGCTGTTGATGTAGATGCCACAAAGGCAGCTATCGAGGCAAACACAAACACAGAGGCAAGCGTTAAGTATGAGATGGAAGATGAGGAGACACTCGATACATACGATATCGATGTATACTACTCAGAGGTTCCAGCAAATGCTGACGAAGAGACAACAAACGCAATGTCATATCTTGATGCAGTTGATTACTTCAACGAGACACAGATGGCAGAGATTGATCCTGCTGATTATGGCGTATTTGTTCCTTCAATCCCAGATCTCATCTCTGCAGGACTTGACAAGATTGGATGTGCAGATTGGTTACATGGACTTATCATCGATGGTATTGTAGCCGGTGTTGGTGCTGTACTTGGTTTCGTACCTCAGATGCTCGTACTGTTCATCTTACTTGCAATCCTTGAGTACTGTGGATATATGGCACGTATCGCCTTCATCATGGACCGTATCTTCAGAAAGTTCGGTCTCTCAGGAAAGTCATTCATACCTATCCTTGTAGGTACAGGTTGTGGTGTGCCAGGTATCATGGCTTCACGTACAATTGAGAATGAGAAAGACCGTCGTATGACAGTCATGACAACAACATTTATACCATGTGGTGCTAAGGTTCCATTTATCGCTATGATCGCCGGTGCTATATTCGGTGGTTCATCAATAGTTGCAACAAGTGCTTACTTTATTGGTATTGCAGCAATTATATGTTCTGGTATAATACTTAAAAAGACAAAGATGTTCGCCGGAGATCCATCACCATTCGTTATGGAGCTTCCACCTTATCATATCCCAACAGTAGGTTCTGTACTCAGAAGTATGTGGGAGCGTGGCTGGTCATTCATCAAGAAGGCTGGTACGATAATCACACTTTCAACAATTGCTGTATGGTTCACAACATACTTCGGATTTGTTGATGGTTCATTCCAGATGCTTGATGAGAGCCAGATCGATTACAGTATCCTTGCAAAGATCGGTAATGCGATAGCATGGATCTTCGTTCCACAGGGCTGGGGCAACTGGCAGGCAACTGTAGCATCTATCACAGGTCTTGTTGCCAAGGAGAACATCGTTGGTACAATGGGTATCCTCTACGGTGGTGGAGATGGTACAGTTTACCAGGCACTTGCAGGCGCATTCACAACAGCAAGCGGATTCTCATTCCTTGTATTCAACCTTCTCTGCGCACCATGTTTCGCAGCTATGGGTGCTATCAAGAGAGAGATGAACAGTGCTAAGTGGTTCTGGTTCGCAATCGGATATCAGTGTGGATTTGCTTACCTTGTAGCACTTGTTGTATACAGAATCGCAGGTCTATTCACAGGAGCTTGTACATTCGGTGTATGGTCAGTAGTAGCAATTGCACTTGTTGTTCTGTTCTTCTTCATGCTGTTCCGTCCGGATCCAAACAAGAAGGTAAAGACAAGCAAGGAGTTCCTCAACGCTTAACTTTTCATAAGGAGGGACCCACGTAAGTGGGAGGAATCCTTATGAAGCACGCAGACGCCGCGCGTAAGCGCATTTAAATGCGTCTGCTCCATATAATATAAAAGGAGTGGTGACTTATGTCAGAGTATCTTGGTACAATCATTGTGGCGGCCATAATCGTTCTGATGGTGTTCTTCATTGTCAGAGGTATGGTAAAGGATAGAAAAAAGGGCAAACACATATGTGGTGGCGACTGTTCGAACTGTCATGGCGGATGTAGTCACAAGCTCTAATTAAATAACAGTTGTAGTTTTAAATAGAATGTGCGTCGTAAAAAATTACGGCGCACATTTGTTTACAATGTGCTTGCAATAAGGAAGAATTTACTATATTATAAAAACATGTTGGTACACGACTGGCGGAGACAGCCGATGGCTGGTAGGAATTACCTACAGGGAGTGTACTGTTAAGACAAGCCGACCGCCTGGGCAAGCAAATATATCAAGACATGTATTTGTGTGCGCAGGTGGCTGGCTTTCTTTTTTAGGATGCTTTGCAGCATAACATCAGCTCACAGGTACGAGAAAAGACATGGAGGTACAACAGAAAATGGAAATGTTATCACTTGAGAAGGAACTTAGTGAAAATGCATATCCAGGACGCGGAATCGTTATCGGTGTGTCCGAGGATGGTAAGAAGGCAGTGACAGCTTATTTCATCATGGGAAGAAGCTCAAACAGCCGTAACAGAGTATTTGTGACAGAGGGCGAAGGAATCAGAACAGAGGCGTTTGATCCATCAAAGCTTGAGGATCCAAGCCTTATCATCTATGCACCTGTAAGAGTTCTTGGCAACAAGACTATAGTTACAAATGGCGATCAGACAGACACTATATATGACGGACTTGACGATGAGCTCACATTTGAGCAGTCACTCAGAAGCAGACAGTTTGAGCCTGACGGCCCTAACTACACACCTAGAATCTCAGGTGTTATGCACATAAAGAATGGTGTGTTCGACTATTCAATGTCCATACTTAAGAGCAACAACGGCAACCCTGCTGCAAATAACAGATACACATTCTCATACGAGAACCCTGTAGCCGGTGAGGGACATTTCATTCACACATATATGCATGATGGCAATCCGCTCCCAAGCTTTGAGGGTGAGCCAAAGTGGGTTAAGATATCCGGTGATATCGATGAGTTCACAGACAAGGTATGGAACAGCCTCAATGAGGACAACAAGGTGTCACTGTTCGTCAGATATATTGACATCGCAACAGGTGAGTATGAGACAAAGATCGTGAACAAGAATAAGTAATTAAAGAATAAAGGAGATATTTGATCATGAACGAGATTCAGTTAAAGTACGGTTGTAATCCAAATCAGAAGCCATCAAGAATATATATGGAGGATGGCAGTGATCTTCCTGTTAAGGTTTTAAACGGCAAGCCTGGATACATCAACTTCCTTGATGCATTTAACGGATGGCAGCTCGTAAAGGAACTCAAGGCGGCAACAGGACTTCCAGCAGCAACATCATTCAAGCATGTTTCACCAGCAGGCGCTGCAGTTGGACTTCCACTTACAGATACACTTGCAAAGATCTACTGGGTAGATGATCTCGGAGAGCTCTCACCACTTGCATGCGCATATGCAAGAGCAAGAGGTGCTGACAGAATGTCATCATTCGGTGATTTCATCGCACTTTCAGATGTATGTGACGCAGACACAGCACGCCTTATCAAGAGAGAGGTATCAGATGGTGTTATCGCTCCTGGATACACAGATGAGGCTATGGAACTTCTTCTTGCAAAGAAGAAGGGAAATTACAACATCATCCAGATAGATGAGAACTATGTTCCTGCTGAGATCGAGAGAAAGCAGGTATACGGTGTTACATTTGAGCAGGGAAGAAATGAGCTCAAGATCGACAAGGATCTTCTGTCAAACTTTGTTACAAAGAACAAGGATCTTCCAGAGCAGGCTGAGATCGATATGAAGATCGCGCTCATCACACTCAAGTATACACAGTCAAACTCAGTATGCTATGTAAAGGGCGGACAGGCTATAGGTATCGGAGCCGGACAGCAGTCAAGAATCCACTGTACAAGACTTGCAGGACAGAAGGCAGACAACTGGTTCCTTCGTCAGTCACCACAGGTTATGGGACTTCAGTTTGTTGACGGACTTGGAAGAGCCGACAGAGACAATGCCATCGACGTATACATGGGTGATGAGTATGAGGACGTTCTTAAGGAAGGCGAGTGGCAGAAGAGATTCAAGGTTAAGCCTGAGGTGTTCACAGCAGAGCAGAAGAAGGCATGGCTTGCGCAGAACACAGATGTTGTCCTTGGATCAGATGCATTCTTCCCATTCTCAGACAATATAGAGAGAGCTCACAAGAGCGGTGTCAAGTACATTGCGCAGCCTGGCGGATCAGTTCGTGACGATCTTGTTATCGAGTGTGCTGACAAGTACGATATGGTCATGGTATTTACAGGAATCAGATTATTCCATCACTAATCTGCCAGACCTGTCGGCGTCAGATATTGTATTTATAGAAGAATTGAGAGCGGTTTTGCTGATGAAAATCAGCAAAGCCGCTTTTTTACTTTATATATTTGTTGGATTGTGCTAATATAAAATGATGTATAAACTGCGGTAGCTATGCCGTGTAATAAAAATACTGTGATTCAAAGGAGATAACATATGTCTAGACGTAAACGCAGCATATTTAAAGAGAGAAGAAAGATCAACTATAAACTAATTTTTGCATTGGTGATACTTGCGTGTGTGGCTGTATTGCTGATCTCATACGCTATATCGGCAATAGTGTCACAGAAGGATGAACTTTACGATCAGGGCGTAAAATATTACAAGTCAGGTTCGTATCAGGAGGCAATAGATTCATTTGACAATGCCTTGGCAGAGAATCAGTTGTTCTCAAAGAAAAAGGATCAGAATATAAAGCTGTATCTGGCTGATGCGTATCTCAAGAGCGCGCAGTACACAGAGGCCGCAAATACATACAACGAATTGATACAGGATTCATTTACCGGATCAAATGTAAAAGATCTGAAGGAACTGGCAACTGCACTCAGTGATTTCTCACAGGGAAATTATGGCGGTGCTCTCGATGTGCTTCTGAAGCAGGCGGAGACATATCCGGAGCTTTATATGTACATAGGAACATGCTACGCAGTTACTGATGAGTCCGATAAGATGTTTGAGAGCTATGAAAAATATGTCCAGACATTTGGATTCAACTCGTATGTATATGCCATGTACGGTTCATATTATCTGAATAACGGTGATATGGAGTCTGCGATCGCATATATTACAAATGGACTTGACAGTGGAGACAAGATATACAGAAAAGAGCTCCTGATGCTTGAGATAACATATTATGAGAAGAACGAGGATTACGATAAGGCTTATGAGATAGCGGGACAGCTTGTGTCTGAGTATCCGGATTATGAGAAAGGACAGAAGGAGTATACATTCCTGAGCACAAGAGTGTCACAGTAGTATTTGTATTGGGAGGAGTTATTTTATATGGAGATTCAGCTTTGGAAGGAGATACTGTCTCCTTACGAGCAGGCGGTTGATGAGCTTCTCGTGAAGTTCAACCACATAATAATGCAGTACAAGAGTATGGGAAAGTACTCACCTATAGAGAGTGTGACCGGAAGGGTGAAAACGGTCTCCAGTATTATCGATAAGCTTCAGAAGAAGAATATTCCTATGGACCGGATCGTTGAGGAGATGGATGACATAGCCGGAATCAGGATCATGTGCCAGTTCACCGAGGATATCAGCAAGGTGGTTGAGATTATACGTGGCAGACAGGACATGAGGATACGTGAGGAGAAGGATTATATAGCAAATGCCAAGGCCAGCGGCTATCAGAGCTATCACATCATACTTGATTACGATGTATATACGGTAAATGGATGCACCACCATACAGGCGGAGATCCAGATAAGGACAATGGCGATGAACTTCTGGGCAACCATAGAACATTCATTGCAGTACAAGTACAGGAAGGGAATTCCAGAGGACATAAGGGCGAAGCTCAAGAACGCTGCGGATGCCACCGTTGCACTTGACAGGGAGATGTCATATGTCCGCGGAGAGATCATGGATGCACAGAATTCGTTCAATATCAAGGCGAATATAGTTTCGGAGATCATTGTTAATATCCAGAATCTGTACAAGGTGGGAAATCCAAGAGAGATCCAGAAGATTCAGGATGAGTTTTATTCTATATATAAGAAGGATGATATGGAGCTGCTTGAGAATTTTGCAAAGCAGCTTGACATAATAGCTGAGGGTTACAAGGCCCAGAGCGTAAGATAAAGGAGTTTGTTATGACTTTACCAAAGGCGTTTGACGAGAGGATCAGAATACAGCTTGGCGATGAATACGAGGATTATATAAAGTGTTTTGACAGTGATATGTATCATGGAATCAGGGTGAATACATCCAAGATATCCGTGGAGGACTTTCTGAAGATAAGTCCTTTCGAGCTGGAGCCTGTGCCGTGGACTAAGAATGGTTTTTACTATGATCACAGGAAGTATACGCCTTCCAAGCATCCATACTATTATGCGGGGCTCTATTATATACAGGAGCCAAGTGCCATGACACCTGCCAGCGTTCTGGATATAGAGGATGGAGATGTGGTACTAGATATATGCGCGGCACCGGGAGGCAAATCCACCGAGCTTGCGGCGAAGCTTAATGGCACGGGAATACTTATATCCAATGATATAAGCAACTCGAGAGCCAAGGCGCTTCTGAAGAACCTGGAACTTTTCGGAATAGGAAACATGTGTGTGGTAAGTGAACCTCCAAATAATCTGTCAAAGGCATTTGAGGGTACATTCGATAAGATACTTATAGATGCACCGTGTTCCGGAGAGGGCATGTTCAGAAAATCTTCATCGATGATGACTGCATGGGAGAACAACGGAACTGAACTTTTTGCCGGACTGCAGAGAGGAATATTAAATGAAGCGTGCAAGATGTTGAAACCGGGCGGAAAGCTGCTTTATTCCACATGTACATTTTCCCCCGAGGAGGATGAGAGGTCGGTGGAGTATCTGCTGTCGATAGATGACAGTATGCATCTTGTGGATTTTCCTAAATATGAGAAATTTGATGACGGCAATCCGGCCTGGGGAGAGACCGGCAATCCTGAGCTTGTGAAATGTTCAAGACTGTGGCCTCATCACGTGAAGGGCGAAGGTCATTTCATAGCTCTGTTTGAAAAGGATCAGGATGACTCATATAGAGGAAACTCAACATACTCGTTCAAGTCGTACAGGCCGGATGAGGATTTCATCGCATTTATAAAGCATGTATCTGAGTCTGCGGGTATAAAGACAGACAGGATAGAGGAAAATAAGGGAAGACTTTATTATATATCAGAGGGAATGCCTGATGTTAAGGGACTCAGGCTTTTGAGGCATGGACTGTTCCTCGGTGAGGTCAAGAAGAACAGATTTGAACCGAGTCAGTCACTTGCGATGTATCTCAAGTCAGATCAGTTTGACAATGTTGTGAGTTTTTTGGCGGATGACATAAGGGTCATAAAGTATTTAAAGGGAGAGACCGTCGAGCTGGAAGATGATCAGGATATAGAGAATGGGTATGTGCTTGTCTGCGTGGATGGATATCCGCTCGGGTGGGCCAAGAACAACAGAGGAGTATTAAAAAACAAATATTTATCGGGATGGAGGATGATGTCATGAGAAAGGTAGCGATAATCACAGGAGCATCTTCAGGGATTGGAAGAGAATTTGCACTTCAGATAGCACAGCGATACAGGACAATCGACGAGATATGGCTTATAGCAAGGAGAAAAGACAGGCTTGCTGAGGTTAAGACCGAGATAAACGCGGTAAGTGGAAAGCTTGTAAGGATACTTGCGCTTGACCTAACCGATGAGACTGATATCAAGTTCTACAGAAATCTTCTTGAGAGACAGGCTCCATCAATAAGAGTACTTGTAAATGCAGCTGGATACGGAATAGCAGGCCATTTTGAGAATATGACAGTGGACGACGTGACTGGAATGTTGAATCTCAACTGCAGGGCGCTGGCTGCCATAACACATATATCTCTGCCATATATGTCAGGCCCTTCAAATATAATCAATCTTGCTTCATCTGCAGCTTTTCTGCCTCAGCCATCATTTGCTATATATGCGGCATCCAAATCAATGGTGCTGAGCTTTTCAAGAGCACTTAACAGAGAGCTTGAGGAAAAGGGGATAACTGTTACGGCTGTCTGCCCGGGACCTGTCAAGACAGAGTTCTTCGATGTTGCGCAGAAGTACACAAAGTCCAAGCCGTATAAGATGATTCTAAGAGCAGATCCTGTGAAGGTTGTAAAAAAGGCACTGTTTGACGCGTATTATATGAGCGATATATCGGTGTATTCGCCGCTTATGAAGGCGTTCAGACTTGTGAGCAAGTACCTGCCTCACAGTTTGCTGATCAGATTTATGAAGTAGATATATGGGCTGCAGGCGGACATAGCTCTACAGCCAGACCAGAGATAAATGGAGGATGATATGGAAAAAGGACAACACGGATACATGAACAGGCATAAGAGAAATGTTCTTATTAGTATCATTGTACTTGGATTGTTTGTTATAGCCGGAGTATTCTTTACTGTGGCTATGTTTGACACAAGAAAGACTGTATTTATAGTCATACCGATACTCGTCGCCCTGCCGCTTGCAAAACAGCTTGTGGCATACATAATGTGTGCAGGGTTCAAGGAACTCACGAAGGATGAGTACGCTAAACTTGAGAAGTTATCATACTTTGGAGATCCGTCACTTGTATATGATGTGTCGATAAGCAGGTACGAGGGAATAGTGTATTTCCCTGCTGCGGTCATAAGAGATGGCAGAATGCTGTTTTACTACAATGGTGGATATGGCAAAAAGATACCTGATGAGGCAGCGCTCAAGAAGATCATTACAGAGGCTCTGGCAGACCAGAAAAAATATGTTGTGATCATAGCCACAGACATTGATGGTTTTGTGGCAAAGGCCGAGAAGATCAAAGCACCTTCAGATGAATTTGTCGGTGCCGATGAGAAGATCAGAAACAGATTATATGAGCTGGGAATATAGACAAAAATGAGAGAGATAGTTATTTCAAAGAACGAAGCCGGCCAGAGGCTTAACAAGCTGGTCATGAAGTACCTTAACAAGGCTCCTTCAAGCTTCGTCTACAGGATGATAAGAAAGAAAAACATAAAACTTAATAACGGCAAGGCGGTTGGAAATGAGATCGTGTATGTTGGGGATGTGATACAGCTCTATCTGTCGGATGAGACCATAGAATCATTCAGGGATGACAGCGTGAGAGCCGGTGCTTCCACAGGTGGAAACAGGTTTAAACCGGAGATCATATATCACGACCACAACATACTTATAGTCAATAAACCGGCGGGTGTATTGTCACAGAAGGCATCGAAGGACGATTACTCGATCAATGAGAGTGTCATCGATTATCTGCTTGACAATGAGTATATAACTGAGACTCAGCTCAGAACCTTCAAGCCTTCTGTATGCAACAGGCTGGACAGGAATACCTCCGGCCTTGTTCTGTGTGGAGTGTCACTTATGGGAAGTCAGGAGCTTTCGAGGATCATAAGGGAGAGACGCATAGACAAATATTACTACACCATAGTCAAGGGAAATATGACAGAGACGCAGGATATTACGGCATATCTCGTGAAGGATGATAAGAAGAACACTGTGACAATACGTGACAGCGTGGAGGAGATACGCAGGGCTGCCGGGGACTTGGACTATGATAAGATCCACACCATATTCCAGCCGGTCAGAACAAATGGAAAATATACAGAGCTTAAGGTAAAGCTCATAACGGGTAAGACTCACCAGATAAGGGCACAGCTCCAGCACATGGGGTATCCGGTGATCGGTGACCAGAAGTATGGTGACAGGGAGACAAACATACATTTCAGACAGACATACAAGCTTAGAAACCAGATTCTGCACTGCGGCGAGGTGGAGTTTACCGATGTTGTCGGTGGACTGGATTATCTGACGAGCAAGAGCTTCTCAGCATTCAAGCCTGATATGTATAAAAGAATAGAAAAGGATTTGTTTGAATAGATGGCTACATGGAATTCGCGAGGGCTTCGTGGCTCCACACTGGAGGATATGATAAACAACACAAATGAATATTACAGACAGAAGAACCTCGCGCTGGTCCAGAAGATCCCGACACCTATCACGCCGATAAAGATTGACAAGGACAGCAGCCAGATCACCCTGGCGTATTTCGAGAAGGATTCAACCGTCGACTATATAGGTGTTGTCCAGGGAGTTCCGGTATGTTTCGATGCAAAGGAATGTGCCACTGATACATTTACAATGCGTAACATTCATGAGCATCAGATAAGGTTCATGGAGGATTTCGAGAGACAGAACGGTGTAAGCTTCCTTATCATAATGTTCTCGGGACGAAATGAACTGTATTATATGAGATTCGAGGAACTTAAGGGGTATCTTGAGAGAGTCCAGAATGGGCATGTCAACAACTTCAAGTACAATGAACTTGATCCCAATTTCTTTATAAGAGCCAAGGGTGGTGCATTGGTACATTATCTTGAACCTCTAAGCAGGGATCTTGATGATAGAGGTTGACAAATACAATCCGCTTTAATATAATGTGCACGTTGACATGCTACCAAAGTAACAAATTATCACTTTAATGCGATAAAGCAATAATAAAGAACGTGAAGCATGGCAAAGTTTAATTGACAAGGAGATATGATTATGCAGGACAAACTGTTACAGACCCCGGATGGAGTGAGAGACACCTACGATGTAGAATGTAAGAAGAAGAGAAAGGTTATGCATGAACTCCATCATATTCTGGAGTTATACAGCTATCACGATATAGAGACACCTACATTTGAGTTTTTTGATATATTTAACAGAGATAAGGGTTCAGCACCTTCCAATGAGATGTACAAGTTCTTTGACAGGGACAACAATACTTTGGTGCTCAGGCCGGATATAACACCTTCAATAGCGAGATGTGTTGCAAAGTATTATGCAGATGAGGAACTTCCTGTCAGACTCTGCTATACAGGCAATACCTATACAAACACACTCAAGCTTCAGGGAAAACTCAAGGAGGTCACACAGATCGGTGCCGAGCTTGTAAATGATGATTCATCCGCTGCTGACGCTGAGATAATCGCAACTGTGATAGACTGCTTCAACGAGATCGGGATCAGTGATTTCCAGATAGAGATAGGCCAGATAGACTACTTCAAGGGCCTGGTTGCTGAATCTGGTATCAGTGAGGACGAGGAGGATCAGATAAAAGAGTACATCCATATCAAGAACTTTTTCGGACTTGAGGAGTATGTGGATGCACTTGATATAAGTGACTCTCTTAAGAAAGCATTTGTTGCATTTGATTCTCTGTTCGGCGGAATATCCATGTTTGACAAGGCTGAGGGATATGTGTCAAATGAGACATCACTTGAGGCTGTGAAGAGGCTCAGAAGAGTGTATGCAGCTCTTGAGTGCTACGGATATCAGGATCACATAAGCTTTGATCTCGGTATGCTTGACGGATACAACTATTATACAGGAATCATATTCCGCGGATATACTTATGGAACCGGTGATGCTGTTGTCAAGGGCGGCCGTTACAATAATCTTCTCAAGCAGTTTGGAAAGGATGCACCGTCTATCGGTTTTGCCTTCACTGTTGAGGAGCTCATAATGGCCATGAACAGACAGAATATAGACATAGATGTGGATTATTCAAACACGATCATCCTCTATGATATAGAGAATCAGGGCAAGGCTATCAAGGCCGGTATGAAGCTCAGAAGTGAGGGACGCAAGATAGAGCTCATAAGAAAGTCACAGAAGAAATCGGTTGATGACTATATCGAGTATGCGGGTAGAGAGCATTTCTCAGGCCTTATATATTTTGAACAGTCAGGCGATGCGGTGGCATACGATCTGATAAGCCGATCACACTCCAAGTGGGATGGCAATTTATAGAAGAAACTTTTACGGCTTGATTGAGAATAGATTGAATTAGATGAAAGGTTATGGAGAGATGAGATATTTAACATTTGCCCTTGCTAAGGGGCGACTTGCAAAAAAGACACTTGCGCTGCTTGAACAGATAGGTATAACATGTGAGGAGATGAAGGATCCCGACACAAGAAAGCTTATATTTGTGAACGAGGAGCTTAAGATGAAGTTCTTCCTGTCAAAGGCCACAGATGTTCCTACTTATGTAGAATATGGTGCGGCTGATATAGGCGTTGTAGGTAAGGACACAATACTTGAGGAGGGAAGAAACCTGTATGAGGTCATGGATCTCGGTTTCGGAAAGTGCCGCATGTGTGTATGCGGACCGGCATCTGCCAGAGAGCTTCTCAAGAAGAATGAGATCATAAGAGTTGCAAGTAAGTATCCGGTGATCGCAAAGGATTACTTCAACAACCGTAAGCACCAGACAGTTGAGATAATCAAGCTCAATGGTTCAGTGGAGCTCGCTCCTATAGTTGGACTTTCAGAGGTGATCGTAGATATAGTTGAGACAGGAAGCACACTCAGGGAGAACGGACTTGAGGTGCTTGAGGAAGTTTGTCCACTCTCAGCCCGCATGGTTGTGAACCAGGTAAGTCTCAAGATGGAGAATGAGAGGATACACAAGCTGTTGGAAGATCTCAACAGACTTATAAAGGAAGAGAACAAGTAGCATATATAGATGATATAATGAGCGCAAGTGAGCCAACATGCCTGCATGATTGGCGAGCAGCGAATTGGATCATGATAGTTGCGAAAGCAACGGAAAGCACCGTAGGTGCGAATCATGATATAATGAAGCACGCTGAGGCATGCGCATGTCATCGCGCTCACGCACGACGACCTATGATATAACAAATTGATAATCACACGGAGGCATAACAGAGATGAGAATCGTAAAGCTTAACGCAGAGACAAAGAAGGATCTTCTGAAGAATCTTCTGAAGAGAAGTCCAAGTAATTTCGGTAACTATGCAGAGACTGTACAGGGAATAGTTGACGATGTGAGAGATAACGGTGATGCCGCACTCTTCTCATACACAAAGAAGTTCGACAAGGCAGATATAACAGCAGAAAATGTCAAGGTTACACAGGAAGAGATAGACTACGCATATACACAGGTCAGCCCTGAGCTCCTTGACGTTATCAGAAAAGCCAAGAAGAACATTTGGGAGTACCATGAAAAGCAGAAGCAGTATAGCTGGTTTGACTCCAAGCCAAATGGAACTCTTCTCGGACAGAAGGTTACAGCACTTGCATCTGTAGGTGTCTATGTTCCGGGTGGAAAGGCTGTTTACCCTTCATCAGTTCTGATGAATGTTATGCCGGCAAAGGTTGCAGGCGTTGAGAAGATAGTCATGACAACTCCATGTAATGCTGAGGGTGAGGTGTACGCCACAACACTCGTTGCAGCAAAGGAAGCAGGAGTGGATGAGATATACAAGGCAGGCGGCGCGCAGGCCATAGCTGCCCTTGCATACGGAACAGAGTCAGTACCTAAGGTTGACAAGATAGTTGGCCCTGGAAACATATTTGTCGCTCTTGCAAAGCGTGCCGTATACGGACATGTCAGCATAGATTCCATAGCCGGCCCATCAGAGGTAATGGTACTTGCCGATGAGACTGCCAATTCTAGATACGTGGCTGCAGATCTGCTGTCACAGGCAGAGCATGACGAGATGGCATCAGCCATACTTGTGACCACATCAGAGGAGCTTGCCGAGAAGGTATCAGTTCAGGTTGACAAGTTCATCGATGAGCTTTCAAGAAAAGAGATAATGAGAAAGTCTATAGACAATTATGGATATATTCTTCTTGCAGACAACATGAGCGATGCCATAGATGCTGTCAACGACATTGCATCAGAGCATCTCGAGATCGTCACAGCCAATCCATTTGACGTGATGACAAGAGTGAAGAATGCTGGAGCTATATTTATCGGAGAATACTCATCAGAGCCTCTTGGAGATTACTTTGCAGGCCCTAACCATGTACTTCCAACAAACGGTACAGCAAAGTTCTTCTCACCGCTTTCAGTAGACGATTTCATCAAGAAATCCAGCATAATCTACTATTCAAGAGAGGCACTTGAGGCAGTTCACACTGACATTGAAGCATTTGCCAAGGCTGAGCAGCTCACAGCACATGCCAATTCAATAGCAGTAAGATTTGAAAAATAAGACATAATGATATAGAATATGGGAAGGAGACAGGGATATGGCAGAGAAAGCAGCTAGAATCGCCAAATGTACAAGAACGACAAACGAGACAGACATAACCCTCGAGTTTAATATAGATGGAAAAGGACAGTCAAAGATCGACACAGGAATCGGTTTCTTTGACCACATGCTCACAAGTTTTGCGAAGCATGGTTTCTTTGATCTCAACGTTACAGTCAAGGGAGATCTGTATGTGGATTGTCACCATACCATTGAGGATGTGGGAATTGTGCTGGGCAAGGCCATCAAGGAGGCTCTTGGAGACAAGAAGGCCATCAAGAGATTTGGCAATTTCTTCCTGCCGATGGACGAGACTCTCGTAATGTGTGCCATAGATCTGTCGGGAAGACCATATCTTGTCTATGATCTGAACCTACGCACAGAGAGGGTTGGATACTTCGACACACAGATGGTCAAGGAATTCTTCTATGCAGTATCATACGCTGCTGAGATGAATCTCAATATTAAGCAGTTCTCAGGGGAGAACGATCACCACATCATAGAGGCCGCATTCAAGGCATTTGCGAAGGCTCTTGATGAGGCGACAACTTATGACAGAAGATTAAACGGAAAGGTGCTTTCTACCAAGGGCACACTTTAAGGAGGTGCTGGTTCACTATGGATAATGATATGATCTGCAAAAAGATAATTCCATGTCTGGATCTGAACAATGCGGTCGAGATGGCAAAATATTACAATGATGCCGGAGCTGATGAGATAGCTTATTTTGACAGCAAGGCAACAAAAGATGGCAGAGAACCCAATGTTGCCATTATAAGACAGATATGTGACAGTGTTGATATTCCACTTATTGCCTGTGGCGGTGTGAGGGAGCTTGAAGATGTCAAGAAGCTTCTGTATGCAGGTGCATCCAAGGTATGTATGAAATCTGCGGCGCTGAACACGCCGGAGCTTGTCACTGAGGCTTCTGACAGATTTGGTTCAGAGCGAATAATCTGTACTATAGATCTTAGTGAGTGTGATGATCCTGTCGGATATGCCAGAAAACTGAAGACGCTTGGAGCGGGAGAACTTCTGCTGCTTCACAACAACATGGTGCCGGAATATCTGGATATAGTAAAATCCATAAGAGAAAATGTTGCACTTCCTGTTATAGTTTCTACCTATTCCACTAACGGGGAAGCTGTGGCAGAGATGCTCAATGAGACAAATGCTGAATCAATTTCTCTGTACAATCTCCAGAAGATGGATATAATGGAGATTAAACAGCATTGCCGTGAGGCAAATATAGATGTGGATCTGTTTGAATCGTCCATGCCTTTTGAGGCGTTCAAACTCAATTCGGATGGACTTATTCCATGTGTTACACAGCACTATAAGACCGGTGAAGTGCTCATGGTCGCTTATATGAACAAGGAGTCGTATGAGAAGACCATCAGAACAGGACGCATGACATACTGGAGCCGCAGCCGCAATGAGCTGTGGACCAAGGGTGATACATCCGGTCATTATCAGTTTGTCAAGTCTCTTACGATAGACTGTGACAAGGACACCATACTTGCCAAGGTGTCACAGATAGGAGCTGCGTGTCATACAGGCAGCCGTACTTGTTTCTTTACAGATCTGGTGAGAAAGGAGTACAATGATACCAATCCTATGAAGGTATTCGAGGAGGTATACAATACCATACGCGACAGAAAGGATCAGCCAGGAGATGATTCTTATACCAATTATCTGTTCGGCAAGGGTATTGACAAGATCCTGAAGAAGGTCGGTGAGGGAGCTACGGAGATAGTCATAGCTGCCAAGAATCCTGATTCAGAGGATATAAAATATGAAATATCTGACTTCCTTTATCATCTCATGTGTCTGATGGTAGAGAGAGGAATCAGCTGGAAAGATATTACAGAAGAACTGGCTGACAGAAGATAGAGTGGAGGATATTAGACAATGCAAAATTATGGCGTGAACGAACTGAGAAAAATGTTCCTGGAATTCATGGAGAGCAAGGGTCATCTTAGAATGAAGAGCTTTTCACTTATTCCACACAATGACAACAGCTTACTGCTGATCAATTCAGGTATGGCACCACTTAAGCCTTACTTTACAGGTCAGGAGGTACCACCTAGAAGACGTGTGACAACATGTCAGAAGTGTATCAGAACAGGAGATATCGAGAATGTAGGTAAGACAGCCCGTCATGGTACATTCTTTGAGATGCTGGGTAATTTCTCATTTGGCGATTATTTCAAGCATGAGGCTATATCATGGACATGGGAGTTCCTCACAGAGGTTGTAGGACTTGACAAGAACAGACTCTATCCATCGGTTTATCAGGATGACGATGAGGCATTTGATATATGGAATAAGGAGATCGGTGTCGATGCTGACCGTATATTCAGATTCGGCAAGGAGGACAACTTCTGGGAGCACGGAGCTGGTCCTTGTGGTCCTTGTTCAGAGGTTTACTATGACAGAGGCGAGAAGTATGGCTGCGGTAAGCCTGGCTGTACTGTAGGCTGTGACTGTGACAGATACATGGAGGTTTGGAACAACGTATTTACACAGTTCAACAATGACGGACACAACAACTACACAGAGCTTGAGCAGAAGAACATAGATACAGGTATGGGTCTTGAGAGACTCGCAGTTGTTGTTCAGGATGTTGATTCTATATTTGATGTTGATACGATCAAGGCTCTCCGCGACAAGGTATGTGAGATGGCAGGCGTGGAATATGAGACAGATCATGAGAAGGATGTATCGATCAGACTTATAACTGATCATATCCGTTCAGTTACATTCATGACATCAGATGGTATCGTTCCATCGAACGAGGGCCGTGGTTATGTTCTTAGACGTCTTCTCAGACGTGCTGCAAGACACGGAAGACTTCTCGGCATCAAGGGCAAGTTCCTGTCAGAGCTTGCAAAGACAGTTATCGAGGTGTCAGAGGATGCATATCCTGAGCTCAGTGAGAAGAAGGAATATATCTTCAATAAGATAGACAAGGAAGAGGAGAGCTTCAATAAGACCATAGATACAGGTCTTGCGATCCTCAAGGATTATATAGACGAGACTAAGGCTGCAGGTGAGAAGGTTCTCTCAGGTGACAAGGCATTCAAGCTCTATGACACCTATGGATTCCCTCTTGATCTCACAAAGGAGATCCTCGAGGAGGAGGGGATCGAGGTTGATGAGGACAGATTCACCGAGTGCATGAATATCCAGAAGGAGACTGCAAGAAAGGCCAGAAAGACCACAACATACATGGGTGCAGACGCAACCGTATATGAGCAGCTTCCTGTTGACATGACATCTGAGTTTGTCGGATATGACAAGCTGACATACAAGTCAACTATATCAGCCATCACAACAGAGGTTGGTGAGGGTGATGATAAGAAGTCAGTTCTTGCAGATACTGTATCTGAGGGAGCACAGGCTTCAGTTATAGTTCCTGAGACACCTTTCTACGCTACCATGGGTGGTCAGATCGGTGATAAGGGAATCATCAAGACAGAGAACGGTACATTCGTTGTTGAGGATACTGTCAAGGTTGTAGGCGGCAAGATCGCACATATCGGTTATGTTGAGTCAGGCGAACTCAATGTTGGTGATGAGGCAGAACTCACAGTTGATGCTGAGAACAGAGCACTCATATGTAACAACCATTCCGCAACACATCTTCTTCAGAGAGCACTCAAGATGGTTCTCGGAGATCATGTAGAGCAGGCAGGTTCACTCGTTGAGCCGGGAAGACTGAGATTTGACTTCTCACATGATCAGGCGATGACTAAGGAAGAGATCAAGAAGGTTGAGGATATTGTAAATGAGCAGATCCAGCTCGATATACCTGTATGCACGGATGTAATGTCTGTAGATGAGGCTAAGGAGACCGGAGCCATGGCTCTGTTTGGTGAGAAGTATGGTGAGAAGGTCCGTGTGGTATCAATGGGAGACTTCTCAAAGGAGCTCTGCGGTGGTACACATGTTGCCAGCACAGGAGCTATAAAAACATTCAAGATCATATCAGAGGCAGGTGTGGCCGCAGGTACAAGACGTATCGAGGCACTTACATCTGTCGGAGCACTTGATTACTACAGAAATGTAGAGCAGGAGCTCATGGATGCTGCAAAGGCAGCTAAGACTGATATCTATGGTGTGGCATCAAGAATAGAACAGCTTCTTGCAGAGGTTAAGGAACTTACGAATGAGAATAAGAAGCTCAAGGATAAGATGGCAAAGGAGGCAGCTGGAGACGTTCTTTCAAGTGCTATAGACAAGGACGGAATCAAGATCCTCACAGCGGCTATCCCGGATACAGATATGAATTCACTGAGGAACCTCGGAGATGACTTCAAGAGCAAGCTTGGTGACAGCGTTGTTGTTCTTGCATCTGCAAAGGATGGCAAAGTAAATCTCATTGCCATGGCTACAGACGGCGCAGTTGCTAAGGGAGCCCATGCCGGTAATATCATCAAGGCCGTGGCTGGCCTTGTAGGTGGTGGCGGCGGTGGTCGTCCTAACATGGCTCAGGCCGGTGGAAAGAATCCTGACGGAATCGAAGCAGCTCTTGCCCAGGCGGTTACAGAGGCTCAGAATCAGATAGCTTAAGGTTTCGTGACAGATATTTTATTAATTTGTCATTTTCCTGTTGACGATTAGGAATTTTATGTATATAATACATTTTGTGCTTAAAAATACCCAATCAGTTGTTATTTGGTAGCATAATTTTACAACTGGAGGGAGGTCAGGTGAGAGAATGTCAAGTGTAATAGTTAAAGAGAACGAAAACTTAGATAGCGCTCTTCGCAGATTTAAGAGAAATTGTGCGAAGGCTGGTATTCAGCAGGAGATTCGTAAGAGAGAGCATTACGAAAAGCCTAGTGTAAAGCGTAAGAAGAAGTCAGAGGCAGCTAGAAAGCGCAAGTACAAATAAATCATAGTATATATATTTGATTTTAAATTGATTTCTAAGAGTACCGAGTTTATTCGGTACTCTTTTTTTATGTGTATTCATATAATGTTCCAAAAGCGTTATGGTGGTATTCATGAAAGACAGAGCGAAAAAAGTTATAGCATTTGAACCTCCGTGCTGGTGTCCGGACTCGGCGGGAACGACCTCCAGACTCACCATGTTCAACAATGATGAGCTGGTGATAGAGAATTTCAGACATGTGATCTACTCTGACGACGAGAGAGTGTCTGTTAAGACCCGGAAAGGGATATTGAATATATATGGGGAAAGATTACAGATCGCTTACTATGCATCCTATGAAGTGAAAATATGCGGTTCGATAAACAGTGTAGATTGGCTGACAGTGTGACTGCATGAATATTAGAAGGGAAATAAGAGGTGTGTGCTATGTGAGCTGTGACAGCCGCGCAGCTCTGCGCCTGATGAATATATGCAGCCATAAAGGAATACGTACATGGTGCGAGAGGGATGTAAAGAAGAACAGAAAAAAGAATGGCAGTAAACAGAATGACAGTAAATGGAATGGCAAGGCAGAAAACTTCTGCATATACTCCGATGACAGAAAAAGACTTGAAGAGATAGCGGACAAATGTATGATAGATATCCGAATAGCTGAGAAGAAGACTCTAAGAACCGGTTTGCTGGGCAATAGGAAGAGGATCTCGATATTACTCGGAGTTTTATTATTTTTGCTGTTTGTATACTGGGAATCAGGGTATGTATGGTACATAGAAATTGACGGATGTGAGGATTATACAAGTGAGGAAATTGCAGATCTTATCGAGATGGAGTATCCGTGCTATGGACATAGAAAAAAGAGTATTGATCTGAGCGAACTGACAGACATGCTGACGGATAATCTTGGGGAGATATGTTGGGCATCCTGCAGCATCAGTGGGACAAAGCTTACAGTTGCGCTCAAGGAGTCCGTGGATGTATTTACAGTTCCGGAAGATGGCAGACCGTGTGATCTCGTGGCCACAATGGATTGTACGATCTATTCCCTTGTTGCATCGGCGGGGACGCCTGTTGCATCGGTTGGAGATGAAGTAAAAAAAGGGGATACTCTTATATCGGGAACAGTTAACATATACAATGATGACAGTGAGGTTGTGGATACGGTGTTTGTACCTGCTTCCGGAGAGATATATGGTCTTTGTGATGTAGAGTACAGAGATGTGGTTGAGAGTGAGCTCCAGGAAAAGGAGACTACAGACAGGAAGGTAAACAAAGTAGATATAAAAATTGGACGCCGGGTATTTACTCCGTATAAAACTGCTGCCTCCGACGGCTCATACGACCTTTCCGCCGAGGAAAAACGGCTGCATATCGGCGATATGTATTTTCCGTTATCCGTGAATATAGAGCGAAAAGTGTTCTATAAAGTAAATACACGTAGGCTTACGGATAAGGAGCAGAAAGACAGACTTAACCAGCATCTGCATGTTTATATTGGCAAAATGCAAGAAAAAGGGGTGCAAATTGTCCGAAAAAATGTTATTATTACTAATGAACGCGGTGAGGCTTCGGCTGAAGGCGATATCAGTATCAGACTCCCGGTTGCTGTGCCGAGATATATTGACGTAAACAATACATCGGGGAGCGAAGAGGTGGAGCCTGACTGATAAATAATAATGACAGGGGATACAAGTATTGAGCGAATATTCAGAATCCGTAACTGTTGCATCAAACTATATACAGACTGTGTTTGGACAGTTTGATGCCAATATAAAAAAGATTGAGAAAGAATACAGTGTGTCAATGATACTTCGCGATGACAAGCTTAAGGTCAGCGGCTCCGAGGAAGGCGTGAAGAAGTCTATTCAGGTTATAGAACAGCTCTTCCAGATGGCAGACCGTGGCTCGTCCATCGATGAACAGAAGGTAGACTACACTATGTCGATAGTCAATGAACACCCGCAGGAGGCTAAGGAGAGTCTTGCTGAGCTTGACAGGGACATAATCTGTCACACGATGAGCGGCAAGCCGATCAAACCGAAGACTGTCGGACAGAGATCATATGTCAATTCAATAGAAAAGTCCATGATAGTATTCGGAGTGGGACCTGCCGGAACAGGAAAGACTTATCTTGCCATGGCAAAAGCCATAACGGCATTTAAGAATAATGAGGTTGGAAGGATCATACTTACAAGGCCGGCCATAGAGGCCGGTGAGAAACTGGGATTTCTTCCGGGTGACCTTCAGAGCAAGGTTGATCCTTATCTTAGGCCGCTCTATGATGCATTGTATGAGATAATGGGTGCTGATGCATTTATGAAGAATATGGAAAAGGGACTGATCGAGGTTGCTCCTCTTGCCTACATGAGAGGAAGAACTCTTGATAATGCGTATATTGTGCTGGATGAGGCCCAGAATACCACTCCTGCCCAGATGAAGATGTTCCTTACCAGAATAGGATTTGGCTCAAAGGCCATAATAACAGGAGACCTTTCACAGAAGGATCTTCCACACGACGCGCAGTCAGGTCTTGATGTTGCACTCAAGGTGTTAAAGGATATTGATGACATAAGCATTTGCCATCTGACGAGTCTTGATGTTGTGAGACATCCTTTGGTGCAGAAGATCGTAAATGCGTATGAAAAATATGAGGATAAGATGAGCAGACAGGCAAAGCCTAGAAAAACCACAACTGCTCAGAAAAACAGAGGAAAATAATATGTCAGTTAATATTGAGAATGAGTATGGAGATATTGATATTAAGAATTATGAGGATGTCATAACAAGTATCGTCCAGGCTTCGCTGGAATTCGTTGGGTGTCCATATCCCTGCGAAGTGAACGTGCTGCTCACGGACAATGACTCCATACATGAAATCAATAACCAGCAGAGGAATATAGACAGGGCGACAGATGTTCTGTCATTTCCACTGATTGATTATACAATTCCTGGAAACTTTGATGGTCTCGAGGATAGCCGGTGTGACTACTTTGATCTTACTACAGATGAACTGCTATTGGGAGATATCGTTATATCTATTGATAAGGTGTATGAGCAGGCAACTGAGTACAATCACTCAAAGACGAGAGAGCTGGCTTTTCTTGTAGCCCACAGCATGCTCCATTTGTCAGGATATGACCATATGGAGGACGATGAGCGCAGGGTCATGGAAGAGATGCAGGAAAAAATACTTACAATGAAAGGATATACAAGAGACTATGAGGAGAATTAAGACGGGATTAGTTCTGGCAACCGCTCTTGTGATGGGATTATCACTTTTTGGATGCGGCTCGAAGAAAACGGAGGAGAATGTCACTACAACGGAGGCTAAGGCAGAGGTGGATGTATCACAGGCCGATATGATGAAGTCTGCCACAGCGGTTGATGAGACTTACCATGAGGGAGTATATAATGATCTTACAGGCGAGTGGAACACCGACAGAAAGGAAGAGTACGGAAGACCGATCGCTATAATGATCAACAATATTGAGAATGCGATTCCTCAGTCAGGTATAGGCCAGGCTGATGTTTTATATGAGTTTGTCGTTGAGGGCGGAATAACAAGAATGCTTGCAATATTCAACGACTATGACAATCTTGAGAAGGTCGGTTCGATCAGAAGCTGCAGACCTTACTATGTTACAACTGCCATGGAGTTTGATGCTATATACATGCATTATGGTCAGTCTCCACAGGGACAGGAGGAGCTTGACAGGACAGGAATAGATCATATAAGCGGACTTGGTGGAGAAGGATCTGTATCTTTCTACAGATCATCAGACCGCGAGGCTCCACACAATGTGTACACAAACAGCGATATGATCAAGGCTGGTCTTGATTATCTTGGATGCTCAACTACCCACAACAAGGGATACAAGAGCAAGTTTGAGTTCAATGAGGAAGATACGGTTCCTGAGGGCGAGTCTGTAAACAAGCTCACACTCAACATGTCAGTTTACACACAGCCTTGGTTTGAATATGATTCAAAGAATAAGGTATATAACAGATTCCAGTATGGTGACAAGCAGATCGATGACCTCACAGGAAAGCAGCTCACATTCAAGAATATCATCATACAGTTTGCTCACTACACCAGCATTGATGATCACGACAGACAGATGATCGATCTCGTTGGCACAGGAGACGGATACTATGTTTCAGATGGAAAGATCGTTCCTATCACATGGACAAAGTCAACCGATGACTCCGTGACAAAGTATTCAACAGCAGATGGAAAAGAACTTCAGCTCAATCCGGGCAAGACATATGTCACAGTATTTGAGAGTGACAATAAGGCCGGAGTTGTATGGGAATAATACAGACATAAACCACATATATTAACAAGGACAGAAGATGGGATGGAATATCCTGTCTTCTGTTTTTTGTTATGAAGAGAAGGTGTGGTAATGTTTAAAAGAATTATGTATTTTTTTGTTATCATTATAGCGGTATTTGTGTTATCTTTTATAACTAGAGAGATCGTGGTGAGTACGGCGTGCAGATCCGGAGACAGTAAAAGTGTGTATAGAGAATTTGACGGTATGGATAGCGGGCATATATTACCCATATCAAATGAGAGTGAACCGGAGCTTTACGGAGGGCTCGTGATTGCTGCTGAGGGTGGAACACCACATGGCAATTTCTATGTGAGCACTTATAATGGACATGTGGCGGTGTACAACAGATTTGGCAGTCTTTGCAGGGAGACGACTCGTACAGTGGATTCATTGGACAAACGTATAAGAGAACTGATCCACAAGCACGTGTATTTCAATGATATAGATGACATGAACAGGTTTATTGACAGCCTGTAAAACGTATGATAAATGATTATGGGAAAGGTGTATCGGAATGATTTATGATATTATAGTTATCGGCGGTGGCCCGGCTGGGATGACAGCCGTAATAAAAGCAAAAGAGACAGCACCATCGGCTTCGGTAAAGCTTATAGATAAAAACAAAAAACTCGGAAAGAAGCTGTATGCGACGGGAAATGGCAAATGTAACATTGCAAATACGAAGCTTGATCTGTCGTGCTATTCCAGTGCAAATGAATTTTTCCCATTTCAGTTCGTAACAACGGACAGTCATAATGATGTCATGGATTTTTTTGAAAGTCTTGGTGTTTCCAGCTATGATGATAATGGATATATATATCCTGCATCGCTGCAGGCATCTACCATAGTGTGGGCACTGACGGACAGGCTCAAAATTCTTGGTATAGAAAACAGCACATCGGAAGAAGTCCTGAGTATAAAACAGGGAAAAGATGGTACATATATTGTAGACACAGACAAAGGCGGGTATAGGACGACCCAGGTGATACTTGCACCCGGAGGTGCGGCTGCGCCAAAGCTTGGCGGATCTGATAGAGTATACAGACTTCTGGATGATCTGAATGTACGGTTTGTGAAACCGCATCCGGCTCTGTGTAAATTAAAATGCCATGAATATATATCTGATATGTCAGGGGTACGTGCAAAGGCTGTTGTCCGCCTAATGTGTGATGGCGAGGAGTATGACCACGAGAGAGGCGAGGTTCAGTTTGTATCGGGATATCTTTCGGGTATAGCGGTTTTTAATATGAGTATACAGTGTATAGACCTGATGGAGACTGGCAAGAAGCCATACATAGAACTTGAACTTGTTCCGGACATCAGTGATGATATGCTGGCGGACAGGATGAGACGATTTGCCGAGGTAAATGGCAGACGGAGAGTCGAGGCGATGCTCAATGGTATTGTCAACGAGAAGATCGCCGGGTATATTATAAAAAGTCTTGGTATCAAAGCTTCTGAAGCGGCCGGACTTGACGCGGCTGATATAACATCCATATGTGATATGCTCAAACATATGAGATTCAACATAGATGGATTCGGCAGCTATGAGGACAGCCAGGCGGCAAGCGGTGGAGTTGACACATTGCAGCTCAGGGCAGATAACCTGGAACTTGATGGACACAGAGGCTTATACGCCGCTGGAGAGTATGTCGATGTGACCGGCAAATGTGGTGGATATAATATAATGTGGGCTGTTATAAGCGGCATGAGAGCCGGGGAGTCTGCAGGAAAGAGAATAAAAGATGATCAGAATTAACAATGTAAAACTGCAGCTTGGATTTACAGAGGCAGATGTTAGAAGTGTTATCAAAAAGACGCTGAAGACAGATAAGGAGTTTGAGTATATTTTTTTCAAGCTGTCTCTTGATGACAGGCGGAGAAACCAGGTGAAATATATTGCATCCATAGATGTGGATGTTCCGAATCCGGAAAAATTATTGAAAAGACTTCACAATAATAATGTTATGTTAACAAATGCTACCCAATATAGATTTCCGGAGCCGGGAAATGTCAAAATGACCTATAGGCCTGTGGTGATAGGAACAGGACCGGGTGGCTTATTTGCTGCACTGTATCTTTCCAGAGCCGGATACAGACCGGTTGTTTTTGAGCGCGGCATGGATGTTGACAGGAGAATGGAGCATATAGAGAGATTCTGGAAGGGTGAGGAAGGACTTGATCCAAATTGTAATGTACAGTTTGGAGAGGGCGGCGCAGGAACCTTTTCGGACGGCAAGCTGAATACGGTCATAAAGGATGGCTCGGGCAGACGCACTGAGGTCATGCGGACATTTGTGGAGTATGGTGCAGATCCGTCCATAATGTATATAAATAAGCCACATGTCGGCACTGATGTGCTGTCTGGTATTGTAAGGAATATGCGTGAGGATATAAAGAGACTTGGCGGAGAGGTACATTTTGATTCACTTTTTACCGGTTATGATCAGATCACACAGGATGAGGTGTGTGTACATATAAAGAACCTTTCAGATGGCAGTGAGAAGGAATACAGGACAAATGCCCTTGTTCTGGCACTTGGACACAGCTCAAGGGATACTGTGGAGATGCTTTACAAAAAAGGTGTTCCGATGGAGCCAAAGCCATTTGCCATGGGACTTCGTATCGAACACAAGCGAGCAGATATAGATGTCATGAAGTATGGCGATGATCCGGCGTATGCAAAGCTGCTGCCGGCGGCAGACTACAAGATGACGCATCAGGCGTCAAATGGCAGGGCTGTATATTCATTCTGTATGTGCCCTGGAGGTTACGTGGTGAATGCATCATCCGAGCACGGTGAGACGTGTGTGAATGGTATGAGCTACAGCGGCAGGAATGGTGAGAATTCCAACAGCGCCATTGTGGTAAATGTTACCCCGGAGGATTACGGGTCAGATCATCCTCTTGCGGGAATGAATTTTCAGAGAAGATGGGAGAAGGCCGCATACGAGGCCGGACAGGGGGCTGTTCCGGTGCAACTCTTCGGAGATTACAGAAGGGACATTCCTACGGAAAAGCTGGGCGGTGTTAAGCCTCAGATTATGGGTAAGTACAGGCTTACAAGCCTCAAATGCTGTTTGCCAGAGTATATAAAGGATGCTATAATAGAAGGAGTTGTGTCATTTGATAAGAGGATGCCGGGATATTCATCTGACGATGCAGTTCTCTCAGGAATCGAGGCCAGAACCTCATCACCTGTTCGTATGATACGAGGCGATGAGCTGCGCTGTGAGGGGACATGTATATACCCGTGCGGGGAAGGCGCGGGCTATGCAGGGGGAATAACCTCAGCCGCTGTCGATGGTATGAAGGTGGCCGAGGCCATAGCATCCAGATTCAGCAATGAGGCAATAACAGACGGTACACAGGAGAATATAAATGGATAGAGAGTATTTGAAAGACAAGAAAAAGATAGTAATAAAGATTGGTTCATCTTCACTTATTCACGAGGAGACGGGTGGACTTGACTATACAAAGCTTGAGAAGCTGGTGCGCATCATATGTGATCTGAGAAATCAGGACAAGGATGTGGTCCTCGTATCATCGGGAGCCATCGGAGTCGGAGTACAGGCGCTGGGACTTGCCAGAAGACCTAAGACGACCTCGCTCAGACAGGCGTGTGCTGCAGTGGGACAGGGACAGCTAATGATGATATATCAGAAGCTTTTTCAAGAGTATCACAGCACAGCAGCTCAGGTTCTGCTAACATTTGATGTTATATCGTCGGATGAGAGGAGAAAGAATGCCATCAACACATTCAACGAGCTTCTTCAGCTCGGTGTCGTACCGATCGTCAATGAGAACGATACGGTTGCCATCGATGAGCTGGATGACAGCGTGGCATTTGGCGACAATGATACACTGTCTGCCATAGTTGCATCCATGATCCATGCAGATCTCCTGATACTTCTCACGGATATAGACGGTCTGTACACTGATGATCCACACAATAACCCTGATGCAAAGCTTATACCAGAGGTGAACTGTATAGACGACCATATAATGGATATGGGTAAAGGTGCAGGCTCCAAGTACGGAACCGGCGGAATGACGACCAAGATCGCAGCCGCCAGGATAGCAACCAACTCCAACTCGGATATGGTCATAGTATCCGGAGCGGATATGGACAATATTGTTAAGGTAATGAACGGAGAAAGTATAGGAACTCTGTTCACAAAATATAAGGATCATGACTTTGACGTTGTCAGATTTATTTTGAATAAGGAGTATCTTATATAGTTATGAAAGAGACGATAATCGATGCGGCAAAGATCGCACGTATAAATGAGTTATATCACAAGTCCAAGGCTGAGGGGCTCACCGACGCTGAGAAGAAGGAACAGCAGCAGTTAAGGCAGGAATATATATTTGCTGTGAAGAATAATCTCAGGAGCACGCTCAACAATATAGATATCAAAGAGAAGGACGGCTCCATAACCAGACTTCAGGACCTTGATCCTACAAGAAAGGCGTAGGCACGACTGTATTATGAATAGCGAAGACAGTGTAAAACCCGGCAGCAAAGCCGATATAAGGAAAACAATAAAAGCGGTTAGAAATGCCATGGACAGGGGTGACTGTGCATGGAGATCTGAACTTATATGCAGACGTCTGTCTGAGCTTCCTGAATACGAGAATGCTCTCAATATATGTGCATATATTTCCAAAGGGAATGAAGTGGATACAAAGCTTATAATTGAGAAGGCGTGGTCGGACGGAAAGCATGTATATGTTCCAAAGGTTTATGGACAAAACATGGAGTTTATTGAGATAACAGACTACGGAGAACTTACATCCGGAAACTTTGGGATACTCGAACCGGTTTCTGATGATTTTGAGGAGATCGAAGATGGGCTTATGTTCATGCCTGGGATTGCATTTGATCACAGCCGCAACCGCATAGGTTTTGGCGGAGGGTATTACGACAGATATCTGGCGAGGCATGCAGGGCTTGTCACGGTGGCACTTGCGTATGAATTCCAGATAGTTGATAAGATAGACAGTGAACCTACAGATATCAGACCACATATCATAGTAACAGAATCGGAAGTTATATCATAATGGAGGGTCAATGAACAGAGACGAGATAACAGCAAAGATCGCTGAACTGGAAAAGAAGATACAGATGGATAAGCTGCAAAAAAATGGTGCATACAGCACAGGAAGTGTTGTGGGATCTGCAGAGCATGGAGTGAAGGCTGACAGCTATGCGCTGTGCCTTGGCGGTGGCGGCGGTAAAGGAGCGTACCAGCTCGGGGTGTACAGAGCACTTGCAGAGTATGGACTTATGGACAAGGTTACAGCCATATCAGGAACTTCCATAGGTGCGATAAATGCCGTGCTTTTCGCGTGCAATGATCCTGACAGAAGCGAGGAGGCATGGAAGAAGATACATTTTGAGACGGTGTTTGACGTTGATCCTGATCTGATGTTCAACGACAAATCGGGATTCATGTCGCGCAGGGAGATGATAAAGCTCATGGACAGCTATGTGGATTACGGAAAGCTGTCTGATGGGCAGGTCACCGTGTATGCAGCCATAGCTGAGTGCGCGCAGGAAGGTGAAAGACAGGCTGAGTATATAAGCCTTGCAGGAATGGATGCGGAGGAGATCAGGACAGTTGTCATGGCATCATCCACCCTGCCTATGCTCTATGAGTCTGTGACTTATAACGGTAAGGAGTATTGTGATGGCGGTCTTGCCGACAATGTTCCGGTGAAGCCTCTGTATGATATGGGATACAGGAATATCGTTGTGTGCGGCCTTAATCCCGACTCAAAGAAAGACATATCTGCATATACAGATGCGGATATCATAGAGATATATCCAAGTGTAAGCCTGGGAGATCTGATAGATGGAACCTTGAATTTCTCTGCAAATTCAGTAAAATTCAGAAGCCTGCTCGGTTATAAGGATGCCATGAGGGCACTTAAGGTTCATTTTGAGAATGATCCTGATTACATCGCGGCGCTGGATCATTACAAGGATATTGATCTTGCGGATATACAGACTCAGATGAGGATGGATGCCGCGGATTCCAGCGTGAAAAATACTATGGATAACATAGGCAGGATACTTGGTAAGCTGGGCATAGAGGAATAACTCCAGAAGGATTTACGCAGCTTTAAAGAAATAGATAAGGATACATAGAGATTATGAATGATTTGGAAAAAGTTATTGACGGCATAGATCTGGGGCTTCCAGCTCCGTTTGAGGAACCGGAGAGGCAGTATTATTTTATAAAAAAGGGCAGGGAGTATGTCACAGCAAGAAGCAAAGAGCTGGGACGTGACCTTACCTGTTCCATACAGACATTTGGCTGTCAGATGAATGTCCGGGATTCTGAGAAGCTTGCCGGAATACTTGAGCAGATGGGATATGTTAGGACCGAGTCCGAACATGCGGACTTTATAATATATAACACATGTACGGTCAGGGAGAATGCCAACAGAAAGGTTTATGGTCACCTTGGTCTCATGAAGCACCTCAAGGAGAAAAATCCTGAGATGAAGATAGCTCTGTGCGGATGCATGATGCAGGAGCAGCATGTGGTGACAACCATAAGCAAGAGCTATAGGTTTGTCGATATGGTATTTGGAACACACAATGTATATAAGCTTGCTGAGATATTTGTGAGCAGGATAGAATCCGGAAGCATGGTCATAGATATCTGGAAGGATGCCAAGGAGGTCGTGGAGGATCTTCCTGCGGTGAGGGAATTCCCATTCAAATCAGGTGTAAATATCATGTTTGGATGCAACAATTTCTGTACCTACTGTATAGTTCCATATGTAAGAGGAAGGGAGCGAAGCAGAAATCCGGAGGATATCATAGCTGAGTGTGAGAGGCTTGCTGACGACGGAGTGGTGGAGATCATGCTCCTCGGGCAGAATGTCAATTCATATGGCAAGAATCTTGAGCATCCGATCACATTTGCGGAACTGCTGAGGCGTGTGTGTGCCATAGAGAAGATACAGAGAGTAAGATTCATGACCTCACATCCAAAGGATCTGTCGGATGAACTGATAGATGTCATCGCGGAGAATCAAAAGATCTGCAGACATCTCCATCTGCCGGTACAGTCGGGCTCGACAAAGATACTGAATGCGATGAACAGACGGTACACAAAGGAGTCATATCTTGCACTGGTTGACCGCATAAGGGCGAAGATTCCGGAGATATCACTCACCACTGATATAATCGTGGGATTCCCTGGTGAGACCGAGGAGGATTTCCTTGAGACCATGGACGTGGTTGAGAAAGTACAGTATGACACCGCATTTACATTTATATATTCAAAGAGAACAGGAACTCCTGCCGCCGGAATGGAGAATGGTTCCACAAAGGAAGAGATACAGGATAGATACAACAGGCTTTTAAGGCGTGTGCAGGAGATAAGTGATGTGAAGACCATTGCGATAAAGGGACAGACACAGCCGGTTCTGGTTGAGGGCTTTGACGAGAAGGGCGACGGCCTTCTGACCGGAAGACTCTCCAACAACATACTTGTCCATTTCCCTGGGTGTGCGGAGATGGTTGGAAAGATCCTGAATGTAAAGCTTGTTGAGTGTAAGGGATTTTATTACATGGGTGAATTAGCAGAATAGGAGTAGTTGAAGTGGCAGCATTAACACCAATGATGGCTCAGTATATGGAAGTTAAGAATCAGTATAAGGACTGTATTCTCTTCTACAGACTGGGAGATTTCTACGAGATGTTCTTCGACGATGCCCTGACGGCATCCAGGGAACTTGAGATAACACTGACCGGCAGGGACTGTGGTCAGGAGGAGCGGGCACCGATGTGTGGTGTTCCGTATCATGCTTGTGACATATACCTGAACAAGCTGATAGAGAAGGGCTACAAGGTAGCCATATGTGAGCAGATGGAAGATCCGAAGCTCGCAAAGGGTATAGTAAAAAGAGAAGTTATACGTATAGTTACGCCTGGTACAAATATGTCCCAGGCTATTCTTGATGAGACGAGGAATAACTATCTCATGTGTATATTTGGCTGTAATGATGAGTATGGTGTGGCCGTATGCGATATCACAACAGGGGAGTTCCGTTCCTGTCATATCTCATCTACATCCAAGCTGTACGACGAGATAAACAAATATTCCCCGACGGAGATCATAGGGAATGAGGTTTTTCTGTCATGTGGCCTGAACTTTGATTACATGAAGGAGAAGATGAAGATAACGATATCGGAGGCTCCGTCTCATTATTTTAACGATGACACCTGTGAGGATTTCATTAAAAGACAGTTTAAGGTCGGATCAATAGATGGTCTCGGCATAGATGAGCAGGAGGATATGCTGCTGTCAGCGGGCGCACTTCTCCAGTATCTACATGAGACACAGAAGAACTCACTGGATCATATCAACAGGATAGATATATATTCCATAGAGGACTTCATGATCATAGACAGCTCATCCAGAAGAAATCTGGAGCTGACAGAGACACTCAGGGATAAGCAGAAGAGAGGCTCACTACTCTGGGTGCTTGACAAGACCAAAACGGCCATGGGAGCGAGAATGCTCAGAAATATGATAGAGCAGCCCCTTATCCACAAAGATGATATAGAAGCCAGACTTGACGCGATAACAGAGCTCAACGACTCTGTCATAACCAGAGACGAACTCCGTGAGTACATGAATACCATATACGATCTCGAGAGACTTATGACGAGGATATCGTTAAGAACAGCGAATCCGAGAGATCTTCTGGCATTTAAGACGTCCATACAGCTTCTTCCATTTATAATACAGCTTCTCGGTGAATTCCATTCGGATGAGCTCACCGAGATCAGGGATGGAATAGATGATCTGCAGGATCTCTATGACCTTCTTGACCGTGCCATAGTTGATGAGCCGCCTATACTTATCAGAGAGGGCGGAATATTCAAAGATGGCTATCATGAGGACATAGATACTCTGAAGAATGCCACAACTGATGGCAAGAACTGGATCGCAGAGCTTGAGGCCAGAGAGAAGGAAAAGACCGGAATCAAGAATCTCAAGATAAAGTTTAATAAGGTGTTCGGATATTATTTTGATGTAACCAATTCATATAAGAGTCTTGTGCCGGATTATTTCATCAGAAAGCAGACACTTGCCAATTCTGAGAGATACACAACCGAGGAGCTTGACAGACTGGCTGGAGTTATACTCGGATCATCCGACAAGCTTGTTGCGCTGGAGTACAACACATATGTTGAGCTCAGGAACACCCTTGCTGCAGAGCTCACAAGGGTACAGAGAACAGCACACAGCATAGCCATGCTCGATGCTCTGTGTTCACTCTCATATGTGGCTGTTGCAAATGGGTATGTTAGACCTGAGATCAATACAGATGGAGTCATCGACATAAAGGACGGACGTCATCCGGTCGTTGAGAAGATGCTGAACAACGATATGTTCATCACAAACGACACATATCTGAACAACCATGAGAGCAGGATATCGATCATAACCGGTCCTAACATGGCTGGTAAATCCACATACATGAGACAGACTGCACTCATAGTTCTTATGGCCCAGGTTGGAAGCTTTGTTCCTGCGTCATCTGCCAATATAGGCATATGCGATAGGATATTTACAAGAGTAGGAGCCTCTGATGATCTTGCATCTGGACAATCCACATTCATGGTGGAGATGAGTGAGGTCGCAAATATCCTCAGAAACGCAACGAAGAACAGCCTTCTCATCCTTGATGAGATAGGTCGAGGAACAAGCACATATGACGGTCTGGCGATCGCCTGGGCTGTCGTTGAGTATATAAGCAACAGTGAACTGCTCGGAGCAAAAACTCTGTTTGCGACACATTACCATGAGCTCACGGAGCTTGAGGGTAAGCTGTCGGCAGTCAACAACTACTGTATAGCGGTCAAGGAAGACGGAGACGACATAGTGTTCCTCAGAAAGATCGTCAAGGGCGGTGCCGACAGAAGCTACGGTATACAGGTTGCAAAGCTTGCCGGTGTGCCGGATGTCGTTATAGCGAGAGCAAATGAGATATGTAATCAGCTTATAGACAAGGACATAACCACCAAGCTGAAGGAGATAAAGGTTACAAATGATTTCAAGCCGAAGAAAGAAGACACCCAGATGTCAATGTTCGGCTCACTTGCCGAATCACAGGTGATCGAGGACATAAAGTGTGTTGATCTGTCCAACATGACACCTATGAAGGCGTTGCTTTATTTAAATGAATTGCAGGAGCGACTTAAATAATAAGGAGCGATAAGTAATGATAAAAGTATTAGACCAAAATACGATTAACAAGATAGCAGCCGGTGAGGTTATAGAGAAGCCGAGCTCGGTCATCAAGGAGCTTGTGGAAAATTCCATAGACTCAGGTGCCACAGCGGTAACCGTCGAGGTAAAGGGAGGCGGACTGTCATTTCTCAGAGTCACCGACAACGGAGCAGGCATAAAGAAGGATGAGGTCAAGCTTGCATTCCTCAGACATGCCACAAGTAAGCTTGTGACAGTCGAGGATCTCCTGAGTATCTCTTCTCTTGGTTTCCGTGGTGAGGCACTTGCAAGTATAGCGGCGGTTGCACAGGTTGAGATGATCACCAAGACCGCTGATGATGTGACCGGTCTCAGATACCAGATACATGGCGGTAAGGAGATATCCAGCGAGGAGATAGGTGCTCCGGGTGGAACAACCATAATTGTCAGAAATCTTTTCTACAATACACCGGCGAGAAAGAAGTTCATGAAGACTGATGCCACGGAGACAAGCTATATCTACGATTTGATGTGCCGTATATGCATGTCACACCCGGAGATCTCATTTAAGTTCATTGCAAATGGAACAGACAAGCTGTTCACATCAGGCAATGGCAAACTCAGAGACATAATCTACCATATCTATGGAAGAGACATCACCTCAAATCTTCTTGAGATAAATGCGGAAAATGACTATATGAAGATCTCCGGATATATAGCAAGACCTTGTATATCAAGGGGCAACAGATCATTTGAGGGCTACTATGTAAATCACAGATATATAAAGAGTGCGGTGCTCACCAAGGCGATCGAGGATGCTTTCAGGACATTTGTCATGATACACAAGTTTCCATTCACCGAGATCAATTTCCAGGTGAGACCTGATCTCCTTGATGTAAATGTACATCCGACCAAGATGGAGTTGAAATTCGCCAACAGTCAGGATATATACAGCTTCACCTACAATGCCATAAGGGAGACACTGTTATTCAAGGAGCTCATTCCTGATGTGGCGCCAGGGAAGGATCCAAAGCCGGAGACCTTCAAGCAGAGGGATGTTGGCAAGGCACCGGAGGCGTTCGAGAATAAGAGGCGTGAGGCGATAGTCAGGGCAGAGGAGCGGACTGTACCGCAGAGTCAGCCTGAGCAGCATCGTCCGGCAGAACCGCAGAATCAGCCTGAGCAGCTTCGCTCGGCGGAGACGCAGACATCACCACAGCAGCTTTGCCCGATCGAACCACAGACATCATCACAGCCGGTCCACCCGGTTATAGAAATCATAGATGAGACTAGCAGCTCAAACAATAAAGGATCAGACGTCATAGATAATAACAAGATGGAGAAGCCGGCAGGAAACTATATATATGCGGATAGAAATAATGATCTTGAGAGAGATATAGTACAAAACAGGAATGTGGTAAACGAGAGTCCGGCATATACAGCTCCGGCACCAGCTAGACCTTCGGTCACAGCGGCGACACAAGACTCAACAGTATCTGCAGCTTCAGCTGCAGCTTATATTGAGGAAGCCGGGAAAAAATATGTACAGCAGGATATGTTCCAGGAGAAGTTCCTGACAAAGGAGGCACGTGCTAAGCATAGACTCATAGGACAGCTGTTCAAGACATACTGGCTCATAGAGTATGACGGCAAGTTCTTCATAATGGATCAGCATGCTGCCCATGAGAAAGTCAAGTATGAGGAACTCATGGAGAATTACAAAAATAAGAAGATATATTCACAGTATCTTATGCCTCCAGCGGTCGTTACACTCAGTGCTGCAGAGATAGAGTTCCTTCATGAGAACATGGATATGTTCGAGGCACTTGGATATCAGATCGAGAACTTTGGAGGCAGGGAGTTCAAGCTGAACGCTGTTCCTGACAACCTGTTTGGCCTTGATGGCAGAGAGCTTTTCATAGACTTCATAGCGGATGCAAGCAGCAGTGCTAAAAAGGTGACCATAGATACATTTATACACAAGCTTTCCACCATGGCGTGCAAAGCTGCGATAAAGGGTAACACGGAGATAAGTTTCAAGGAGGCTGACGCACTTATAGATCAGCTATTAAAGCTTGAAAATCCATACACATGTCCTCATGGACGTCCGACTGTCATATCCATGACGGAGGCGGAGATTGAGAAGAAGTTTAAGCGAATAGTATAGGAGATAACAGGATGGATAAGAATATGAAACCACTGATAATCCTCACCGGCCCCACAGCTGTCGGCAAGACGGCACTGTCCATAGGACTGGCAAAGGCGGTGGATGGCGAGATCATATCCGCAGATTCCATGCAGGTATATAGAAAGATGAATATTGGAACGGCGAAGATAGAGCCGGAGGAGATGCAGGGGGTAAGGCATCATCTGATAGATATTCTGGATCCGGCAGAAGAGTTCAACGTTGTGCTTTTCAAGAAATATGCTCTTCGTGCTATGGAGGATATATATTCCCGTGGAAAAATTCCAATCATAGTAGGTGGTACTGGCTTCTATATCCAGGCGCTTTTGTATGATATAGATTTTGAGGAAAATGACAATGATATGTCATACAGGGAAAAGCTGCAGAACCTTGCAGATACCCACGGCAAGACATTCCTTCATGACATGCTAGCGGAGGTCGACCCTGAATCCGCTGAAAAGATACATGAGAACAATGTAAAAAGAGTGATACGGGCTCTTGAATTTTATAAAAAAACAGGTATGAAGATATCTGAACATAACGAGACTGAGTCGCAGAAGAAGTCACCATATAATTTTGAATATTTTGTGTTAAATGATGACAGACAGAAATTATATGATAGAATAGACAGACGGATAGATATCATGCTTGAGGCAGGGCTTCTGGACGAGGTAAAACTGCTTGTGAGCGAGGGTTACAGCAGGGAGCTGGTGTCAATGCAGGGGCTTGGCTACAAGGAGATAATCGATTATATTCAGGGCAGATGCACTCTGGATGAGGCAGTATATACGCTAAAGAGAGATACAAGGCATTTTGCCAAGAGACAGATCACATGGTTCAAGAGGGAAAAACATGTGACCTGGGTTGATAAAAGTGAGTACGACAGCGAGTCTGAAATATTGTCATTTATGCTGGACAGGCTTCACGAAAAGGAGATTATATAGAAATGAAAGATATGTTAAAGGATTACTACAGATCACTGAATGTGGATGAAAAGGTGTTTGAATACTGCAACAGTGTGGAGGAGAAACTTAAGGATAGATTTGCAGCCATCGATGCTGTGAGTGAGCTCAACCAGCTCAAGGTCCTTAAGGCCATGCAGGACAACAGATTGTCTGAGGCACATTTTGCAGGCTCTTCGGGTTATGGTTATACGGATGACGGAAGAGATGCCCTTGAGAGGATATATGCAGACGTATTTCACACGGAGGATGCCCTTGTCAGGACACAGATAGTGTGCGGAACCCATGCACTCTGCACGGCCATGTTCGGTAATCTGCGCCCGGGAGATGAGATCCTTGCCATAGCGGGAAAGCCGTACGACACATTGGATGAGATCATTGGTATCAGGGAGTCAAGGGGCTCACTTGCAGAGTATGGTGTCACATATGCCCAGGTGGATCTGTTGCCGAACGGAGACTTTGACATTGATGGAATAAAGAATGCGATCAATAGCCGCACAAGGCTTGTGGAGATACAGAGATCCAAGGGATATGCGGTCAGAAAGACGCTGTCTGTACAGCAGATCGGTGAGGCCATAAAAGCGGTCAAGAGTGTAAATCCTGACATCATATGCATGGTAGACAACTGTTACGGAGAATTCGTACAGGATATAGAGCCGTCGGATGTGGGTGCCGATCTTGTGGTCGGTTCTCTCATCAAGAATCCGGGTGGCGGTCTTGCACCGATAGGAGGTTATATATGCGGAAAGAAGGAGTACGTGGAGAATGCTTCATACAGACTCACAACTCCGGGACTCGGCAAGGAGGTTGGAGCCTCACTTGGCAATACAAAGGCTCTCACTCAGGGACTTTTCATGGCACCTACAGTTACTGCAAGTGCGCTTAAGGGTGCGATATTTGCAGCAAATGTATACGAGGGACTGGGCTTTAAGGCTGTTCCTGACAGCACAGAGGACAGATACGATATTATTCAGGCTGTTGAGCTTCAGACTCCTGAGAGGGTCGTGGCATTCTGTGAAGGAATCCAGGCTGCAGCGCCGGTTGACAGTTATGTAAGACCTGAGCCTTGGGACATGCCGGGCTATGATTCACCGGTCATCATGGCCGCTGGAGCATTTGTGTCTGGTTCATCCATTGAGCTCTCAGCGGATGCACCTATGCGCTCACCTTACGCGGTATATTTTCAGGGGGGACTTACATATCCCCATGCCAAGTACGGCATAATAATGTCATTACAGAAAATGGTAGAAAAAAACCTTATAGTATGGTAGATTAATTAGTCGGTCATATAAAATTTTCTCTGGAGCTTGGAGAGGCGGAAGGAGGAAATATGGATAAAAATTATTGCAAAGAGAATTTTGCAGGAGGACTTTCGGTCTCCATGAAAGAAATGTCGGAGACTGAGAGACCGTATGAGAAGAGCTTTAAGTATGGAGTTGAGGTTCTCACAGATGCTGAACTTCTGGCAGTCATCCTCAGAACCGGAAGCAGGAAGGCAAATGCGCTGTCCACAGCCTACAGGATACTGGATGCCCATCCGGTCCACAAGGGGATAGTGGGGCTTAATTACCTGACTGTGAGTGAACTTGAAGAGATAAGCGGAGTTGGAAAGGTAAAAGCGATACAGATGAAATGTCTGGCTGAGATATCCAGGAGGATGGCCAGGGCTTCATTTAAGCCGTTTTTGTCGTTCCAGTCCCCACAGAGCATTGCGGATTATTTCATGGAGAACACAAGATATCTCGAAAAGGAATACGTGTATCTCCTCATGTTTGATGCGAAGCATAAGCTCATAAAGGATGTCCGCATTTCAGAGGGAACAGTGAACAGTTCGATGTTATCTCCGAGAGAGGTGTTTGTGGAGGCGCTCAGATACGATGCTGTCTATATCATACTTGTGCATAACCACCCATCCGGAGATCCGACTCCGAGCGGTCAGGATATAGATATCACCAGAGAGATGGACAGAGCCGGGGAACTGATAGGGATAGAGCTTTCAGATCATATTATTTTAGGAAATAACTGCTATGTCAGCTTAGCTGAGCGAGGTATTTTATAATGAAACGAAGACGAAATAGGAACAGAAAAAGAATAGAGATCACACCGAGATATTTTTTGCTTGGACTCACAGGCTTTTGCGTTGTGCTCATGCTTGTATCTCTCTTTGCGGGGGGAATATTTGCACCGGTGAGGAATTTTACCAACATATTTGTCCAGCCCATGCAGAAAGGGGTAAATACCATAGGCAGATGGGTTCAGAGCAAAACTGAGGCATTCCAGAATTACGACGCACTGTTAAAGGAGAATGAAACACTCAAGGATCAGCTTGAACAGAGTCAGAAGCAGGTGGCACAGTACCAGCAGAATTCGTATGAGCTCGAACGTCTTCAGGCACTTTATGAGCTTGATCTCCAGTATTACGATTATAAGAAGACTGCTGCCAGAGTCATATCAAAGGATACCGGCGGATGGTTTCAGGTGTTCTATGTCGACAAGGGAACAGATGATGGTGTTGTCGAGGGCTGCAATGTCATGTATGGCAACGGCCTGTGTGGAATAGTCACAGAGGCCGGAAAGGATTATGCCAAGGTAAGAGCCATCATAGACGATACATCAAATGTAAACGGAATGATATTACCGTCAGAGGCTATTTGTAATGTTGAGGGAAGCGCCAGCAATTATGAGAATGGCTATCTTATCGCTGAAAACATTGACAAGGACGCAGAGGTCGGAGTCGGCGATCAGGTCGTCACATCCTATGTGTCAAGCAAATATCTGTCGGGAATTAACATAGGGTATGTAACAAAAATAGAGGAAGATTCCAACAATCTTACAAAGACTGCATATATCACTCCGGCATGTGATTTTTCAAAGATACAGGAGGTACTCATAGTCCTCCAGACCAAGAAAACTGTTTCGGAGTAGAAGTAAAGAGGTTAAACAGACATTGAGAAGAGTTATCACACTTGGATTATTAATCATAATATGTTTTGTGCTTCAGTCAGCACTTTTTCCATATATTTCAGTTGCGGGTGCGACTCCCAATCTGATGCTCATCCTCACGGTGTCCTTTGGACTTATGAGAGGTCGAAAAGAGGGAATGCTGGTGGGATTTTTCTGTGGCTTTTTATATGATCTGTACTTTGGCTTTGCCATAGGCCCTTTTATGATCATATATATGCTCATTGGATACTGTAACGGATTTTTCCACAGACTGTACCTCGTGGAGGATGTACTGCTGCCTATCATCATCATAACACTTGATGATTTCATATTTAATTTCATAACATTTATAATATTCTTTGTAATGCGTAACAGACTCAGTTTTGGGCTGTACATGAAGGATATTATTTTGCCGGATATGATATACACAGCCATACTTACGATGATAGTATTCAAGCTGTTTGTCTTTATAAACAAGCGGCTGAAGCGCGCTGAAAAAGGAAGTGAGACATAGTGATCAGAGATATATTAGAGATAATCAAAGATTTTATAGTAGAAAAGTTAAAGAGCCGTATTTTTTATGTCACTCTGTTTTTTTTGTGCCTGTCAGGCGTGCTTGTGTACAGATTGTTTAATCTTCAGATCATAAATGGAGAAAAATATCAGTCCAGCTTCCAGTACAAATCACTTAAGACGGTGTCGGTCAAGGCCACCAGAGGAAAGATTTTCGACTGCAACGGAAAACTGCTTGCATATAACGAATCTTCATACAGTCTGAGTTTCACCAGCAATGCAGACCTCACTGAGGCGGCAGACAAGAAGAATATGTCGGTCAATGAGCTAAGAAATGAGATAGTTTATAAGACGATACTTATACTTGAGCAGAATGGAGACAGTCTGTCCGTGGAGCTTCCGATCAAGCTGGATGCAAATGGCAACATGAAATTCACGATAAGCGGCTCACAGCTCAATACATTTTATATGAATGTTTATGGTGCAAGCTCAGTTGATGCCCTCACCGATGCACAGAAGAATGCTACAGCAAGGGAAGTATTTGACTATATGAGAAGTGATGAACTTTTCAATATCTCGGGTGATTATTCGGATGCCTATGTGCTCAAGATCCTTGCCGTGAGATATGAGGTATGGCTCAACAGATACCAGCAGTACATGACAGTGGATATCGCCAACAATATAAGTCAGCAGAGCTATGCTGCGATAACTGAGAATATGGATACACTGCTCGGAATGGATGTGAGTATTGAATCAAACAGAGTATACAATGATGCAATATATTTTTCGCATATAATCGGATATATCGGCAACATTTCAAATGAGGAGCTCGAGGAGTACAATGCGAAGCTTGACGAGAATCAGCAGTATGATTCCAATGATATGGTTGGAAAGCTTGGTTTGGAACAGTCGTACGAGGATCAGCTTCGTGGTGTTGACGGTTCCCAGAAGATGTACGTTGACAACATGGGAAAAGTCCTTGAGATTATAGAAAAGACTGATTCTGTTGCAGGAAACGATATTTACCTCACACTTGACTCTGATCTTCAGAAATACTGCTACAACGCACTTGAAAAGGAATTGTCGTATATTCTCCTTGCAAATCTCAAGAACGTGACGACATCCAAGGAGAAAGAGGATATACCTATAACGGATGTGTACTCGGCATTCTTTGACAACAACATTATAGACATAAAGGCCCTTAATGCTGCGAATGCAACTGACAATGAAAAGAATGTGTACAACACATTTGTATCAAGCAAGCAGTACACACTCAATGCGCTTTCGGACATTCTGAAGAGCAGTCACACGGAACTGTATAATCTTTCGGATCAGTACAAGGATTATATGGAGTTTATATGCGAGACGCTGAGCTCAAACGGCATATATGACAGCAGTGCAGTGGATAAGGACAGTGACACATATAACAACTATGTAAATGACAAGATATCATTATATGAGTATCTGAAATACTGCATAAGCCAGGGAGTAATAGACATAACCGGCATTCAGACAAGCAGTGATTATTATGATACGGATGAGATATACAATGTTATTGTCGATTATGTACTCAAAGAATTTGAGGATGACTCCGATTTCGACAAACGAGTCTTCAAATATATGATATTATCAGGTGAAATAACAGGTTCCCAGGTAATATACCTGTTATACGACCAGGGAATCCTTAATAGTACAACAGACGAAGATTACGAGGAATTTACGTCAGGTGTCCTCAGCAATTTTGAATTTATTTACAGAAAGATCAAAAAGCTTGAGATAACACCTGCCATGCTTGCTCTTGACCCATGCTCGGGATCCATCGTGGTGGTCGATCCGGCGACAGGAACTGTAAGGGCTATGGTAAGCTACCCAAGCTACGACAACAACAAGCTCACAAATGTGATCGATCCTGACTATTATGCCAAGATAACAGAAGATAAGACGACCCCTATGTACAATCGTGCAACCATGCAGAGAACTGCACCGGGTTCCACATACAAGATGCTCATTGCTGCAGCTGGTCTGCAGGAGGGCGTTATAGACGTTGGATCAGTTATAACTGATTACGGTACATTCTCAAAGGTTGTTCCTTCACCGGCCTGCTGGCTCAGAAGCGGACACGGAACACTTGGTCTCGCTGACGCCATAGAGGTATCGTGTAACGGTTTCTTCTATGAGGTTGGATACCGCCTTGCCACAGACAGCAAGGGAGTATATCAGGATGCACAAGGTATAGATAAGATACAGAAGTACGCTTCGTTATTTGGACTTGACCAGAAGTCAGGTGTGGAGATAGAAGAGATGGATCCGCATGTGTCAGATACTGATGCGGTACGTTCTTCTATCGGACAGGGTACAAATAACTATGCGCCTGTCCAGCTTGCCAGATATGTGACAACCATCGCCAATGAGGGCAACTGTTATGACCTGACACTGGTGAACGAGATAAAAAATATAGATGGAAGAACAGTGTATAAGAGTGACAACGTTCCTAAGAATACAGTTGATCTGACGGACAGCCAGTGGGCGGTCATAAAACAGGGAATGCGTCAGATGGTAAGTGACCACACAAGTCCATCGGCTCTTATAAATCAGATAAATGTCAATGTTGCCGGCAAGACGGGAACAGCAGAGGAGGATACCACAAGGCCGGATCACGCATTGTTTGTGTCATTTGCGCCTTATGAGAACCCTGAGGTCAGTGTAACATGTGTTATTCCACATGGATATACATCGGGTAACGCAGAGGAGCTTGCCGGAATGGTGTACGCATATATGTATGACCCTGACAAGCTTGATACGCTTGACATAACAGGAAACAACCAGATGTCAGATTAATTGAGATACCAAAGATATATCACAGAACCTGTGTGTAGGAAATAATATGACAGGAGCAGATGATATGGATGGTATGGACAGATTATCAATCAAGGCAGACAGATCAGGCATAGTTGTCTATGTACCGGCGGCTATGTCTGTAAATGATATCTGCTGCGATCTGTATTGCAGGATCCTCGATAATATAAGTGCCTTCCAGAAAAAAGGAACTGTATGTATATCTTTCAGGGGATGTACCCTGGAGCGTGGAGACACGGAGGAGATAATCAGTTTTTTAAACAGCATTGATAAGATTCATGTCAGATTTGCAGCTAAACCTGACATAGATCAATATACAGGTTCCGGTGTCCGGGGTGATGGGGATCGTGAACCACAACAGGCAAAAGTCAGTATGGCTTTGCCGGATATGACTAAAACGCACAGTGACAATGAAAGACCATATATCTTCCGCGGTGACATAGGGAGAAAGCAGACCCTTGAGATCAGGGGAAATGTCATTATCCTCGGAGATGTTGCCAGGGATGCCAGGGTTGTATCCGGTAAGAATATCGTGGTCGTTGGGGAACTGGCGGGAGCTGCCATAGCGGGTAAGCTGGCGGCTGGAAACAATTTCATAATAGCGATGAGAATGTGCCCACAGCTTTTGCAGATAGGGAAAGCGAAAAGTACAGGAATCAGACTTCCGGGTGCAAAAAGAATGCCAATGATAGCTACGAATGATGAAGGAATCATAAATATAACCTACATATGATAGTAAATTTAGGAGGATTTTTATTATGTGTGAAGTTATTGTTGTTACATCAGGAAAAGGCGGAGTTGGCAAGACGACCACATCGGCGAACATAGGAACCGGTCTTGCGTCCCTCGGGAACAGAGTGGTGATGATAGATACAGATATAGGTCTCAGAAACCTGGATGTTGTGCTTGGCCTGGAAAACCGCATAGTCTATAATCTGATAGATGTAATAGAGGGAAACTGCAGATATAAGCAGGCTCTTATAAAGGCGAGGAATTACAACAATCTGTACCTGCTGCCTTGCGCGCAGACCAGGGATAAGACAGCGGTCAGCCCGGAACAGATAATCAAGCTCATAGACGAGATAAGAGACGAGTATGACTACATAATCATTGACTGCCCGGCCGGTATAGAACAGGGCTTTAAGAACGCCATAGCTGCTGCTGACAGGGCTGTCATAGTGACAACTCCCGAGGTCTCGGCCATAAGGGATGCAGACAGGATAATCGGTTTGCTCGAGGCGTATGGAATTGAAAAACAGCACCTCATAATCAACAGGATAAGATATGATATGGTCAAAAAGGGCAATATGATGTCCGTCGATGATGTGGTTGATATACTTGCAGTGGATCTGCTTGGAGTGATCGCCGACGATGAGGACATAGTTATATCGACAAACAAAGGAGAACCGGTCGTGTGCAGCAACACGAAATCGGGACATGCATATATGAATATATGCAGAAAGATAGTTGATGATTCCCTTGAAGTTGAAGATTATTATTCAGGGAAGAACCGCTCACTGCGTTCGCTTTTCAGACGTAAAAGAGCCTGAAGGGAGGAATGTGGGGATGAATAAGATATATTTATATAACACAGGAAGTTATGCCAAAGAAAGGCTTATAAGCATGCTGGCTTCAGACAGGATAGGGTGTAATCCGGATTTCCTGGACGATATGAAGCATACCATAAAGCAGGAGATAGACAGATACATCAATGTAAAGGAATCAGATATCGATATCCAGGTCAAGGAGCGTATGCTAGTGGCATATATTCCATTGTTAAGCGTGGATACAGAGAAGAAGGATAACGAATATACATATAGAACAACAGGACGAGGATCAGTGAATTATGAACTTATTCAAGAAGGATCAACTGAACTTAAAACAATTCAGTCTTGATCAGGATCAAAAAAAATACAGTATACTGGATTACAATTTCAAATTGTTTTTCCTGATAATAGCAGCCATGGCCATGGGTACTGTGATCATAGTGAGCGTAGATGAGACAAAACTCACAAAGCAGTTGATCGGTGCCGGGGTGTGTATACTGGGAATGATAATAGTATCACTCATAGACTATAATTTCATATGCAAATACTACATGGTACTATACGCTGCAAATATAGTGCTGCTGGGACTTGTACTGGTGGTAGGATCAGGTGCGGATTCCCATGGAGCCAGCAGATGGTTCCAGATATCCGATTCATTTACCATACAGCCATCGGAGTTTGCCAAGATAATACTGATAATCTGCACGGCTGTTTTTCTTGAAAAACATGCGGATGATCTGAACACGGCAAAGACGCTGCTGAAGCTTGCAGCTTTCCTTGCAATACCGATCGGACTTATATTTGCCGAGCCGGATCTTTCAACCACGATATGTATATGTGCAACATTGTTTATAGTCATATTTATAGCGGGGCTCTCACTCAAGATAATAGGTATTGCGGTACTGATACTCATACCATTCTTTGGAGGCTTCTTCTGGTATATCCAGCAGGACAACCTGCCTCAGTTCCTGAACGGATATCAGAGACAGCGTATACTTGGACATATGTATGGAGGCGGATCCACCCAGGATCAGCAGAACAACTCTATCATGGCCATAGGATCGGGACAGTTGACCGGTAAGGGGATCAACAGCTCTGATGTGGCAACCGTAAAAGATACAAATCTCATATCTGAGCAGCAGACAGACTTTATATTCTCGGCAGTGGGAGAAGAATTAGGTTTCATCGGAAGTGTTATTATTATTGCAATTTTACTGCTCATAGTGTTACAATGTATTAGGGTTGCTAGGCGTTCCGGTGATAAAAAGGGAATGTATATAGCAACAGGTATGGCAGCACTGGTCAGCATCCAGTCATTTATCAATATTGGTGTTGCCACATCCATACTTCCGAACACGGGATTACCTTTGCCATTCATAAGTTACGGACTGAGTTCACTCGTCAGTTTGTGTGCCGGAATGGGCATGGTTCTCAATATAAATTTGCAAAAGAAAAAGTATTAGGAGGATTTTCATGAATATTGGTTTGATAGCACATGATGCTAAGAAAAAACTGATGCAGAACTTCTGTATAGCATATAGAGGAATTCTTAATAAGCATGAGCTTTACGCAACAGGAACTACCGGAAGACTTATTGAGGAGGTTACCAATCTTACAGTTCACAAATATATTGCAGGACATCTTGGCGGTGAGCAGCAGCTCGGATCACAGATAGAGAACAATGACATCGATATGGTCATCTTTCTGAGAGATCCGCTTCATCCAAAGAATCATGAACCTGATATAAACAACATATTTACATTGTGTGATACACATAATATTCCGCTTGCGACTAATCTGGCAACTGCCGAGCTCCTTATACTGGCACTTGACAGAGGAGATCTTGACTGGCGTGAATTCTACAAGTAAATATATTTCAGCACCGTTATCAGGCTGTTGAATATATTTCGGAGGTTATATTATGTTTAATCAAAGCAGAATAGGAAAATACATGCGAAGAAGTATCTCTTTGATACTTGTGTTGTCGATGGTCCTTCTGACCGGCTGCGGAAGCAAGACCTACAAAGCTGGAAAACAGCTCGACATAGGTGTGTTGCCTGATCTTCCGGTGTATGGGGAGCTCGGAATGGCATACGATAACGCTGTGATAGCACAGGGCGAGGAGATAGATGCCGCAAACTACAACGGATGTTATGCCGCTATGCTTGTCGATGAGACAACCAAGGATACCATAGTGGCCCATAATGTACATGGAAAGATATATCCGGCAAGTATGACAAAGATCATGACAGGTATACTCGTTATGGAGAGCATAGAAAAGGGAGATATATCCCTTGACGATGTGGTAACTCTCAACAGAAAGGTCACATTTGACGATTGGGATGCCATGGCCAGTGACCTGGTCGGAGGCTGCAGCCTGACGGTCAAGAACCTGCTGTACGGTCTCATGATAACATCATATAATGACTGTGGTGTTATACTTGCAGAGCTGATAGCCGGCAGCGAATCAGCATTTTGTGACATGATGAATGAAAAGGCGAAGGAGATCGGTGCTACAAATACCCACTTTGTCAACTGTCATGGACTTCACGACGATGACCATTACACTACAGCGTATGATCTGTATCTTATAATAAAGGAATTTTCAAAGCATGACCTTGCGTATGTGATAGATTCACTTGATACATATGATTTCACATACACGGATGCAGATGGCAATGAACAGGTGGTAACCATAGAGCCGACAAATGAATTCTTAACTGGTGAGGTAAATTTTCCAGATGGATACTCGATAGGTTCGTGGAAGACCGGAACCACAGAGGAGGCACTCAACTGTCTTATCATGGAGCTTAAGAACGATTCCACCGGTGAAGAGTATATTGCTCTTGTAGCCGGAGCAGATGGAAAAGAGGCACTGTACAGCGCCATGACTGAACTTATAAATAAGGCAAAGTGATGTGTGTATCTGACATATATGATACGGACATTATTTGTATAAATTTTACATCAAGATTCAGGAGGCATGAAAAATGATTCACATTATTGCAGGAGATAAGGGTAAGGGAAAGACAAAGGCACTGATAGATAAGGTCAACAATGAAGTAAAGGTTGTTTCCGGTACGGTAGTATTTCTTGATAATAACAACAAGCATCTCTATGAGCTCAGCAACAGAGTCAAGATGATCAACTGTACAAGCTATGGAATTAGCAAGCTGGATTCGTTCACCGGATTCGTGCGAGGAATAATCTCCCAGAACAGTGATATTGAGAAGATTTATATAGATAATTTTAAGACGGTTGCATACGTTGGAGAGTCACATATCGTTGAGGCATTGGACGAGATAAAGAACATATCCGATATGTTCAATGTTGATATAGTGATCTGTCTGGCAACAGATGTCAATGACGTACCAGAGGATTTCAAGGACTGCGTTATTGCGGCATTATAAGCTGGATGCCGCCTTATATTTTAGATAGAATGTGGTTGGCATATGTATGTTGCCAGCCATTTTCTGTGCCAGAGTAAATTACGGGAGACATATTATGGCGACAATAAAACGAAAAAAACAAAAGACAAAGATCGAACTTCCAAAGCTTAAAATGCCGGGCTTTGGAACATTCCTTTTTGCACTCGTATTCATATATATACTCATCAGGGTCGTTGCGTATGTTAATGATTCTGATCCGATAATATTCACGGTTGAGCAGAGTACGTACGATACTGATTTCACGGCTACAGGGCTTGCGGTAAGAAGTGAGACTGTCATAACCGCCTCGGCGACGGGAACACCATGCTACTATATAAGAGATGGCGAGAAGGTATCCAAGGGTGCAAATATATATGCCATTGACAGCTCGGGCTCCATGCAGGCAGCAATGAGCGACATGCAGGAGAATGGTTCAGCACTTCTCACGAGCGCAGATTACACAAGTCTGAACAATCAGATAAAGATGTTCAAAAATGGATTTTCGGCATCCAATTTTGGTAATGTATATAATTTCAAGACAAGCATCGACAACAAGCTTTTAGAGCTCTATGAGGAGCTTGCTCTTGAGCAGGTCAGCAATGGTTCTTCATCATTTTCACTTGATGCCCAGAAGGCGCCATTCAGCGGACTTGTCACATACTATCAGGATGGATATGAGAGCGTCGATGTGAAGAATCTGACACCTGAGCTTTTTGATAAAACTGTGTATACAAAACAGTCACTCAAGTCAGATGGACAGGTTTCTGCGGGCAGCGCTGTATGTAAGCTTATCAACGATGAGGAATGGAATATTGCCATATCGCTCAGCAAGGATGAATTTGACAAGGTTACACAGAATGAATATGCTTCATTTACCATCAATAATTCGAGCAGAAAGATCAGATCGACATACGATAAGATCGAAAAAGATGGTCATTATTATATAGTGGTATCATTCAACAAATATATCGCGCAGTATGTAAATGAAAGATTTCTGGACATCAACTTCATGTTCGAGGAATCCAGCGGTCTGAAGATACCGGCTTCATCCGTAATAACAAAGGATGTATATATGATACCTGTGGATTACCTGACAGGAGGCAGTGGTGATTCAGATCTGACTCATTTTAATCAGGTAACATATGGCAATTCGGGAAGCACTTCAATAAAACAGATATCACCGATAATATATTTTACCGACAAGAGATTCTGTTATGTTGATCCGTCAAGTATAGATTCCGATGCGGTACTGCAGAAGAATAATTCCAAGGAGACATTTTCCGTTGCCACAGCCGCCAAGTATACGATGGATGGTGTTCTGTGTGTATCAAGAGGAACTGCGGAATTCAGAAGAATAGAGGTTATCGTATCGGGCGATGATTACTCGATCATCAAGCCGGATCTTTCATATGGAATATCCAGATATGACAGAATATTACTGGACGGACATTCCATGAAAGAGGGAGAGCTTATATATCAATAGTACAGACACAGGAGATGATAATATGCTTAAAGAAAATTACGAAAAAGTAAAAGAGAACATAGTCAGGGCATGTGAAAAGGCCGGCAGATCACCGGAGGATGTCACTCTGATCGCCGTTAGCAAGACAAAGCCTTTGTCAGATATAGAGGAATTGCTCAGTGATACGGATGCCGTTGATTTTGGTGAGAATAAGGTTCAGGAGCTTGTGGACAAATACGAGAATGTCTCAAGACCTGTAAACTGGCATATGATAGGTCACCTGCAGACGAACAAGGTAAAATACATTGTAGATAAGGTGTGTATGATACACTCCGTTGATTCGTTAAATCTTGCCAAAACCATTGAGAAGGAGGCTGCAAAGCATGATGTCACAGTCAATATTCTCATTGAGGTAAATGTTGCACAGGAAGAAACAAAATTTGGACTGTCATGTGACGAGGTACTTCCGCTTATCCAGGAGATAAAAGATTTCCCTCATATCAGGGTTAAGGGTCTTATGACTATCGCTCCATTTGTGGATGATCCCGAGGACAACAGGGTCTATTTCCGCAAATTGAAAGATTTATCACTTGACATACAATCTAAAAGCATTGATAATATCGATATGAGCGTCTTGTCGATGGGTATGACAAACGACTATGAAGTTGCAGTTGAAGAAGGTGCAACGTTGGTTAGAGTTGGCACGGGAATATTCGGTGCCAGAAATTATAATATTTAAAGGAGAACAATCATGGCAAAGGGAAATACAAAGAAAAGTTTTCTTGATTATTTCAAATTAAGTGATTCAAGCGACGATGACTTTGATGATGATTTGTTTGATGAAGATGAAGATGACTATGAAGATGAAGACGATATGGACGATCGCTTAGACGATGAGTACGATGATGAGGATGATTACGATGCGCCTCAGACAGAGTCCAGAGTGAAGGCTTCACCGCTCAAGTCCTTTAATAAGTACAAAGGTTCTGCATCATCTGACAATGGATCGGCCAGATCAAAAGCTGCAAGATCTTCTCATGGTCAGCAGTCAGGAGCAGGTAATGGAAAGCTCGTATCGATCAACAGCAGATCCAGAGCAATGGATGACAGTGAAGTATTTGTTATCAAGCCGGACGAGTTTGACGATGCGCAGATGATAATCGATCATCTCAATCGAGGACAGATAATCGTAATAAACATGGAGGATCTTGATCTTCCAACTGCACAGAGAATAGCGGATTTCATTGGAGGAGCAAGTTATGCTGTGGATGGTCTGTTTCAGGCTATTTCAGGCAACATATTCCTTGCCACACCTAATGGAACCTACGTATCTGGTGATTTAAGGGAGGAATTGGCTGGAGGATCTCTTCAGGGGGAAACTCTTTCAAGTAAGGCAACTTACTAATATATGTTTTTACGGGGGATTACATATGCTTACACCAGTTGATTTACAACAGAAGAAGTTCACGCATGGAATGGGATATGCGCGAAAAGATGTAGATGCATTTTTTGACATAGTTGTGCTCAGCTACACAGAACTGTATAAGTCCAATGCAGATCTTACCAATCAGGTGAAAACTCTGACCGACAGTTTAGTACATTACAGAACAACCGAGTCAAAGCTCCAGAAATCTCTCATGCTAGCAGAGAAGAATGCTGAGGAGTCTACAAAGAACGCCACTGATAAGGCGAGACTGATAGAGAATGATGCCAAGATCAAGGCTAATAATATAGTGCAGGAGGCCAGGGAGGAGCTTGAGCGCATAGAGGGAAGTATTGATGGAATAAAACAGCAGTACAAGGACTATGTATGTGCATTCAAGGCTCTGATGGAAGCCCATATGAATTACCTTGCCCAGAATCCTATCAATGAGGAGATGGGACTTAATTTCGACGATGTATTAAGCGAGGGCAGTTCAAATGCTTCTTATTCACAGTCGACACAGAGCGCAGCTATGAATTCGTTTATGAACTCCTATGACGGCGATCCACAGGGCCGCGAGGAATCAACTCTCGGATCAGGAGGCGGCTCAGCCATGGGTGATTCAACACTTGGCGGTGCCGGTGGCGGAAGTGTTACAAGTGATTCGTCTGTATACACAAAGAATCTTGGCGGTAAGTCATTTGTTAATCCATTTGGAAACTAACAATATATTTTATACTAATGGAGAATGTTTATATGTGTAATGCACTCACAGTTCATCTGAATGATGAACCAATCTATGACATTTTCTTTGCAAACGATTTTAATTCCCTGCCTGAGCTTTTAGCCGGACAGGGAATTGCTGATAGAAGGGTATGTATCGTTACAGAGAGTAATGTTGCGCCTCTTTATCTCGATGAGATCAGGAATCAGCTTGATGGAAAATGCAAAGAATTGATATCTATTATATTTGAGGCCGGTGAGTCTCAGAAGAATCTTGATACAGTAAAGATGATCTACGAGAAGCTTATTCTTGCAAAGTTTGACAGAAAAGATCTTCTGGTGGCTCTTGGAGGCGGCGTGACGGGCGATATAACCGGATTTACTGCTGCAACGTATCTCAGAGGCATAGACTTTGTACAGATACCTACAAGTCTTCTGGCACAGGTGGACAGCAGTATTGGTGGAAAGACAGGCGTTGACTTTGATTCATATAAGAACATGGTCGGAGCCTTTCACATGCCAAAGCTTGTGTATATCAATGTGTCAACACTCACCACGTTATCCGATGAGCAGTTTATTTCGGGAATGGGTGAGATCATAAAACATGGACTCATAAAGGATTCTGCATATTTTGACTGGCTTATAGAAAACCACGACAGAATACTTGCAAGGGATAAGGATGTCCTGATGGAGATGATCAGGGTGAGCTGCAACATCAAGAGAGTTGTTGTGGAGAACGATCCTACGGAGAAGGGCGACAGAGCTCTGCTCAATTTTGGACATACTCTTGGACATGCCATAGAGAGATACCTCGACCTTAAGCTGAGTCATGGGGCATGTGTCGGCATCGGATGCTGCCTTGCGTCTGTTATCTCATACAATAGGGGTGACATCACAGAGGACGAGCTTCATAAGATCATACATGCATTTGATATGTTTGGTTTCCCTACTCTCAAGGACTACCCTGTCGATGCAGATGCTGTCATAGAGTACACTAAGAACGATAAGAAGATGGTTGGGGACAAGATAAAATTTATCCTTCTTCACACTATTGGCGATGCATATATCAATACCAATGTCGTTCCTGATGATATGAAAAAGGCATTTGAGTGGCATTGATATTCAAAGGAGGAACGGATATTATGAAAAAGAGAATACCGATGGCTATACTTGCCATTATTATTCTTACAGCTTTAGATCAACTGGTGAAACATCTCATATCAACCAACTTTCAGGTTGGACAGACAAGGAAAATAATCGATGGAGTTTTCCAGCTCAACTATGTTCAGAACAGAGGTGCGGCCTGGGGAAGTTTCTCAGGTAAGATCGTTTTCCTGCTTGCGATAACATTTGTTATCCTGCTTGCGGCTATATATGTATACATCAGGCTTGCAGGCAATCAGGAAAAGAAATATACACCGCTCAGGATATCACTGGTATTTCTCATATCGGGAGCTGTCGGCAATATGATCGACAGAGTTGCCCGTGGATATGTGGTTGACATGTTTGACTTCTGCCTTATTAACTTCCCGGTATTCAATGTCGCAGATATATTTGTCACATGCAGTTTTATTGTTATAGTTATTCTGGTGCTGTTCAAGTATAAGGATGATGAGCTCTCAGAGATCATACACCAAAAACAGACAGATGGACAGGAATAGTATATGGAAGAATATAACATCGAAGCCAGCGGCGACTGGGCAGGGAAAAGAATAGACAAGGTTCTCAGCGGGTATTTCAGCGATTATTCGAGATCTTTCATAAAGAAGTTATTTGATGACGGATATATTCAGGTCAACGGTAAGGCTTCAAAGCCGAGCTACAGTGTACGTACCGGAGATATTTTTGATATATCTGTGCCGGATCCGGTCAGCATTGACATTGAGCCTGAGAATATACCGCTCGACATCATATATGAGGATGATGACGTGATACTTGTGAATAAACCAAAGGGAATGGTGGTTCATCCGGCACCGGGACACTACAGTGGGACTCTGGTCAACGGACTGATGTACCATTTTAAGGATTCCCTTTCCGGTATAAATGGAGAATTCAGGCCGGGAATCGTTCACAGGATAGATATGGATACAACAGGTGTACTTGTGGTGTGTAAGAACGATAATGCCCATAGATCATTGTCTGAGCAGCTTCACGAGCATAGTATAACCAGAAAGTATTATGCCATAGTCCATGGAAATATCGCACAGGATGATGGTACTGTGGATGCGCCGATCGGAAGAAGTCCTAAGGATCGGAAGAAGATGGCGATCAATACCAGAAATGGCAGACATGCCGTCACACATTACAGGGTTCTGGAGCGTTTTGGAGGAAAGTATACCTTTATTGAGTGTCAGCTTGAGACCGGCAGGACACATCAGATCCGAGTTCATATGGCATCCATTGGACATCCCATACTTGGGGATGAAGTTTATGGACCGAAGAAATGTCCGTTTAAGCTGCAGGGACAGACGCTGCATGCTGGTATTCTCGGTTTTGAACATCCCTCAACCGGGGAATACGTTGAGTTCAAGGCTGATCTGCCGGAATATTTTGAAGATCTTATAAAGAAGTTAAAACTGTTAAATTAATATAATGTAACAAACGAGTATAGACAATTGTCACAAATTACGTGCAATTGTCTATACTTTTTTATTTACAGTTTATTGTATAAATGTTATAATAACCCATATAGGAATTTAAGTATTTTGTACATAAGTAATATATTTTGATATTTTTTACATGGAGAATACGAGAAGATGGGAGTGGTTACTATGGCAGAGAAGAAGATTATTACTATAGGTAGACAGTTCGGAAGTGGAGGAAAGCAGATCGGAGAAGCTCTTGCAGAAAAGATGAACATACCATTTTACGACAAGGAGTTACTTAAAGAAGCAGCAAAGAACAGTGGAATATGTGAAGAGATTTTTGACAGCTTTGACGAAAAGCCTACGAATAGCTTTCTTTACTCACTGGTGATGGATCCATATTCACTGGGATTTGGCAGTTCAACAGAGCTTCCTCTCAACCACAAAGTTTTCCTTGCGGCATTTGACACCATCAAGAATCTTGCAGAGAAAGATGGTTCATGTGTATTTGTCGGCAGATGTGCTGATTACGCACTCAGGGATCTGGACAACGTGGTGAATATATTCCTGTATGCAGACATGGATGACAGAACAGCCAGAATCGCCAAGAAGTACAACATAAGTGAATCGAAGGCCAAGGATATGATCAAGAAGGAAGACAAGGCCAGAGCTTCATATTACAACTATTATACATCCAAGAGATGGGGCGAGATGAAGGGATACGACATATGTATCAATACTTCGAAGTACGGCATAGATAAGACGATAGATCTGTTATATGACATTGTAAATAATTATTGATCTCAGTCATGATTATTATTGAAAATTGTAATATATCATCATAATAATGTCATTATAAAATCTTGTATATAAAAATGACAGTAGGTTGTTTGTTAAACGCTTACTGTCATTTTTGTTTTGTGATTGGATTCATTTTTTATATCTATAAGCTATTAATCAGTGCCTTGACCATCCGTCTATTCCGGCACCCTCGATGGAGGAAAATATACGATCTTTTACATCAGGCACGCGTACTTTGAGTTCGTCTATAATGTCTTTGCTTTCCTGACGCTTTGTGACGCCGTCAGCGGGACAAGGGTTCTTGCAGACTGGAAGATCGTTGGCGCGTGCAAATGCTCTTATTTCGCCTTCTAGGGCGTATATAAGAGGTCTTATGAGTGTGACACCTGATTTCTCCAGATGAGTGACAGGAGAGAAGGTGTGAATGCGCCCCTCATACAGCATGGACATCAGGAAGCTGTCTATAACGTCATCCTTGTGATGGGCATATGCGATCTTGTTGCAGCCAAGTTCTGCAGCACAATCATTGAAGGCTCCTTTACGCATACGGCTGCAGAGTGAACATGGATTAGGTTCCTTCCTGTAATCGAAAACGATCTCGCCTATATGAGTTTTGCATACCGTATAATTGACTCCAAGTGACTCGCAATATTCCTTAAGTCTGGACGTGTCAAAATCCTTAAATCCAAGATCTACGGTTATAGCTTCAATTTCAAATGGTATGGGATAAAACTTTTTCAGTTTGGACATTGCATATAAAAGTGTCAGACTGTCTTTGCCTCCAGATATTCCTATGGCTATCTTGTCACCGGGACTGATCATATCGTAATCAGTTATAGCTCGTCTTGTATATGATAAAAGCTTTTGTGATTTCATAAAAATACTCCTTAAGTTAACATAATATTATTATGGTTTAATTGTGCGTTTTTCACGAAGCTGTACTTCGTTCCTGAAACGACGTTTTCTGTCCTCATCCATATCAGCGTAGTGTTTTCTTGTTGTATTTACATCCGAGTGGCCTAATACGTCCGCCACCAGGTATATGTCGTCTGTAGCCCTATAAAGCTCAGTGCCAAACGTACTCCTGAGTTTGTGAGGTGTTATATGCTTTAAAGGAACGGAGGTAAGAGAGTATTTTTTTACAATATTCTCAACTGATCTGACAGATATTCTTTTTAATTGACCGGACAGAAATAACGCATCCTCATGGCCTTTTTCCGGTATCAGTTTTTTCCTTTCATCAAGATATTCAAGCAAAGCTTCACTTGCCTCATCACTGAAGTATACGTATGCCTCCTTGCCACCTTTTCGAACGATCTTAATCCGCATATTATCGAAATCAACGTCACGTATATCAATTCCAACGCATTCGGATACACGCATGCCGGTGCTGAGCATAAGTGATAAAAGCGCCAGGTCACGGACTTTATTTTTCTCATGATATTTTTTCTGGCGTTCAGTCAGGCCGCTGCCATACTCAACATTATCAAGAAAATCTGCAACCTCGTTTGGCTCCATTCGTATAATTTTCTTATCGTGTATCTTTGGCATGTCGACCTTTTCTGCAGCGTTTGAGCTTATACGGTCGTTTTTATACAGGTATGCAAAAAATACCCGGAGTGCAGATAATTTGCGTTTTAACGCCTGTTCACCGTTGGTGTATGTACGTCCGTTTTTAGTGTAAAGCTTCATGGCATGCAGGAACTCCTCGATGTCCTCGGCCTCAAGTCTGCTGAGATCCTCAGTAGTAATATCAAGTGGAGTTTTATCACGAAAGAATGGGTTATTTTCACATAAATACTCGTAGAATGTTTTTATATCCCTGGCGTAACCAAGGCGTGTTCTTGTGGATGTAGTATTCTCAATTCCACGAAAAGCGATCGTTGCGTATTGTGGTAACTCGGAAAGAATATCTCTGAGCAATAATATATTATTCTCATCGACCTGTTTGTTGTATGGCTTGGCTGGCATCGTTATATTTGAAACCTCCTGATATATGTTAATTTGTGGGCATATTCATGTATATGGCTAAATGGATTATAGCATAATCTAATAAAATATGCTATATTTTTTCGTAAAACCTGAGTTTAGCGAATAGAAACATATAGACCAAAATACATTCCAATTGCACTGCTTTCACTGATTCTTACGACTCTCTAAGCAAAAATCTAAACAGAAAACGCATATAGAATCTATCATTTAATAGAATCTATATGCGTTGATCAAGAACATCTAATTCCTTGTTTAATTGAGATCAGTCACTTCATAATATGGTATTACCAGGTTGGTTCCGGCTACTATCGATGAATCGTTGTTCAGATTGTTGATCGAGACAACTTCATCGATATAATCCTGGGTTGATGTATATTCATCAGTCATATACTTCTGAGCTATATCCCAAAGTGAATCGCCAGACTCAACGGATATACATGTGTAATACTTGGTGCTGGCATTGGTGGCATCAGCTTCGGATGCATCCATGTGTGTGATCGAAACATATAATACTGCTGCTATGATTATGGCTACAATTATTGTCACCTTTTTATTGCTGATGAAATTAAATAATCTATTCATCTCTATCCCTCCTGAACGTATGTTTGTTACTATGTTCGTATTATATCGAACAGATGTTTTGTTGTCAAGTGATTTTCGAACACTTGTACGACTGCAGTTCGTATTGTAACTCTGAATCCTTAATACTCCTATATTATGCACTATCAAGTGTCCATTTTTATTCCCACGAAAGAATAGATCCGGTCAAGAATATTCAAAACAAAGCAAAATTAAAAACAGAACATTCGTTTGCAATATCAGAACATATGTGCTATCATATTTTGTATATAACAGATTATGTTAAATAGAATTTATTTGTGGAGGTTCAATATACATGGGAAAAGGAAAGATATCTGATAAACAGACAGAGATTTTGGAATATATCAAGGAAGAACAGCTTAAGAAGGGCTATCCACCTTCAGTAAGAGAGATCTGCAAGGCTGTTGGACTCAAGTCTACATCATCAGTACATGCTCATCTCGCATCTCTTGAGGAGAACGGGTATATAAGGCGTGATCCAACAAAACCAAGGGCTATAGAGATAATAGATGATGATTTTGCATTGTCAAGGCGTGAGGTTATTAATATACCTGTTGTTGGACAGGTTGCAGCGGGACTTCCTATCCTTGCCACACAGAATATTATGGATTATTTTCCTATTCCACCGGAATATTTACATAACACCAATAATCAGACATTCATGCTTCGCGTTAAGGGCGAAAGTATGATCAACATCGGAATCAACGATGGTGATCTCCTTATTGTTGAACAATGCTCTTCTGCTTCCAATCGTGATATTGTGGTTGCACTTATCGATGACGGGGCTACAGTAAAGAGATATTTTAAGGAGAATGGTCATATAAGACTTCAGCCGGAGAATGATTATATGGATCCAATTATCGTAGACCACTGCGATATACTCGGAAAGGTTATCGGATTATTTAGGCAGATGTAATTACAATATAATATAATAAATCCATTAAGAAAGAGATCCCCAGGTCAACATACGTCAGCAACATTTACGTATATGACCTGGGGATCAATTTATGTCATATTTTTTAAGAGGGGGCTTATTAAAAGTAAATTAACTTCAAAATGGTTAATTTATATCAACTTGTTAATTACATTATACCAATTAATTAGCTTATTTCAAGCCTAAATCCAACAAAAATAGGCTAAAAAACCATAAAAAACAGTTTTTTAACCTATTAGCTTAATGTATATTTAGCCTATTTTTAAGTAATCACATTTTAGTATATGTGCTTATCAGCATTCTGTTCTGCTATCTGTTTGAATTCCTTGAAATGAGCCTGGAATAATAATACCACCTTTGGATCAAACTGTTTACCACTCTGGCTTACTATCTCGGTATAAGCCTCCTCCATAGACCAGCCTTTCTTGTAGTATCTTGCTGATGTAAGGGCATCGAATACATCACATACAGCCATAAGCCTGCTGATATATGCGATCTCGTCTCCCTTCATATGCAGATATCCAGAGCCATCCCACTTCTCATGATGTTCCTTGGCAATCGTTCTTGCAATCTGAAGGATCTGTCCCGGACATTTTGAGAGAAGAGCGTCGCCATATAATACATGACTCTTCATAATGGCGAACTCCTCATCTGTAAGACGGGAAGGTTTGTTGAGTATTTCTTCGCTGATCATCAGTTTGCCGATATCGTGCATCATGGCTGCGGTTGAAAGCATGTCAACATAATCGTCATCAAAACCGGATGCCTTTCCAAGAACCTCCATGTATTTTGCAACTCTCTTGATGTGCTCACCTGTTGATTTTGACTTGCTCTCTGAGAGCTCGGCAAACGCATATATAAGTTCCTTCTGATTAGTCTTGACCTCTTCAGCATGGTCTATAACATTATTGAGCATTGTTGAGTTTCTTGATACTATGAAATATGATACAAATGACATGATAAAAATGGCTATAACACATGGCGCTATGACCAGTATCATATTGTCGGCAAAATCATCATGTGCGGGTGGAATAACAAGATCACATAATCTGTAATTGACTATATCTGCAGCGAATACACCGACTGTAGATAAAAGCGCAGTATAGAGAACCATTGTCTTGTTATAATAAAGGGAAGCTACAAGCATAGGAAATATCCAGACGATCATAGCTGTGTACGATAAAGTTGTATTGAGTATGGAGCATATGAGTACAGCCAATGCAATTACCACATATTTTATACATTTGCCCTCATTGTTCTTAAGTAGATCAATAAAAATCGTAGGTATAAGGGTCAGAATACAGCATACTCCCATGCAGGAACACAGGAGCACTATATTGCACTGCCCTCCAATATATGTAAATACCCAGTACAAAAGTATCAATATAGCAAAAAGCCTCATACATTTGGAGGCAATATGATTGATCTTGATATAATTGTCGCTTAATAGCCTGTTACTCTCCATGTTTTAATCCCCAAATTCTTACTTGCAACCCAATCTTATTTTAAACTGAATATCTTATATGCTGTCCAGAGATATAATATCTCCGTCACTCCATATCTTCTCTATGTTGTAGAATCTTCTTGATTCTTCAGAAAATATATGGATTATTATATCATAATAATCCAGCAAAATCCATCCACCTTCAGAATATCCCTCCACTCCCTTGTGGGAATATCCAGCTTCGTGCATATTGTCCTCAACATTATCGCTGAGTGCCTGAACCTGTTTTTTATTTGTTCCGTCAGCTATCACTATATAATCACATAAGGTTGAAATTCTGCTTATGTCTATGATCTTAATGTCAAATGCTTTTTTATCCTCAAGAGCAGCACATGCTATCTTGAGCATCTCTCTGGAATCTGCCATATTAGTCCTCACTGTTCAATGATGTATAATATTTATATGTCCGGACAGACATTTCGTCCGTGTCTCCACAGCTGCCACTGTCCAGATAAGTTAAAGTATTCTTTAATATGTGGGCCACCGAAGCGTCAATATCGGAGAATGCCTCATTTCTTATTTCATCTATCTCCGGCAAAGGCTTACGGTTCGGCTCTATATAGTCAGCCACAAAAACAATCTTTTCCAGAAGCGACATAGCCGGTCTTCCAGTTGTATGGAATTCTATAGCCGATCGGATGTCCTCATCGTCAACTCCGTATTTTTCTCTTGCGTAATATGCTCCCAGCTTTGCGTGTAAAAGCTCAGGGTTAGCAAATTCGACCTGGCTTATTGGAAGTCCGTGTTTTTTGCATCTTGCTATCTTCTCGTCTGCAGGCAGACATTTGGCGCAGTCATGTAGAAGTCCGGCAGTCAAAGCTTTGTTCACATCTGCTCCGTGAACCATGGCCAGGCAGCCTGATACATATTCCACACCAAGTGAATGTTCAAATCTTTTCTTTGTGAGCTTGTTTTCAAGGCGCTCACGCATCTCAAATCTGTTCATCTTATCTCCTATCTGTTGCAAATGTTCAAGTATAAGTAATATTCAATATATGTTGTTATACCTGCCAGATCAAACGTGATATAGACCATTGTCCCTGATATATGTTATCACGCTGTCGGGAACCATATCCCTGATATCTTCTCCTGACCGCACAGCAGCTCTTATATCACTTGAGGATATATCGTGCTGGTGGATGTACTCCCGGCGGATATCAGAAGCCGGAAACAGGCTTTGCAGGCTTGCTATCTTGTCGTTGACCATATCCTCAGGAGCTCCACTTCTTGTTGTGACAAGCAGCGTTGCATGCCTTGATATGATGTCAGGTCTGTGCCAGTGGTCAAAATACATAATGGAATCCCCGCCCATGATAAAATACCAGTGAACGTCAGGATATAACTCATGAAGGGCCTCAAGCGTATCTGAGGTGTATGTGATCCCGGGACGTCTGAGCTCAAAATCAGAATACTCCAACCCTTTTATGCCATCTATGGCAAGTTTTATCATGTTGACCCGGTGATCTGTTGTAACTTCGTTGGAAATATCTTTATAACCAGGCTTATTGTTGGGCATCACAAGCACTTTATCCAGTCTAAACTGTTCCAGTGCCTGTACGCCAAGCTCTATATGTCCATAGTGTATAGGATTGAATGTTCCGCCGAGTATACCTACATGTCCTGCTTTTTGTGCCAGCATGGCTTATTCCCCCCTATGGAAGTTCGATCTTCTTATGTTCCTTTGACTCCTTGTACAGAACGATCTTTCTGCCGATCACCTGAACTACCTGTGAGTGAGTTCTCTCACCGAGCATAGCTGCTATCTCACGAGGATCGTCAAGACAGTTCTTGAGAACAGAGATCTTGATTAGTTCTCTCGCCTCAAGAGCCTCTGCAACAGATTCTGTGAACTCAGGTGTGAGTGATGATTTGCCTATGTTGAGTATAGGCTGGATGGTCTGTGCCAGCCCCTTTAAATATGCTCTCTGTTTGCTATTCATACGTGTTTATTCCTTTACTTATAATAATCAAATTCAAGGAAATACATTCTTACAGTATCTCCGTCTACACAGCCAAGCTCCTCAAGCTGTGCAAGTATTCCGTTGTCTCTGAGGAACTTCTGGAAGAAATCAAAGCCCTTCTCAGATTCAAGGTTCGTATATCCGAGCATCTTCTCGATTCGTGGACCCTCGACGATATATACACCCTCCTCCTCGTCTGACTTTCTGACTTCAAATGGAAGCTCAGGATCATCCTGCATGGACAGATCTATCTCAGGTTCAAATTCGATGATCTCCCTTGGAGACTGCTTTACAAGGTCATTGACATACCAGAGAAGTTCATTGATACCCTTTCCTGATACTGCAGATATAGGGAATATCTTATATCCTTCATCCTCCGGGAATTCCTCCTTAAGCATCTCTATGACAGTCTCATAGCCCATATCATCCAGAAGATCGACCTTGTTGGCTGCTATAACCTGTGGACGGTTCTCGATGTCTTTATTGTACTTCTTGAGCTCTTCATTGATTACGTGGATATCATTGATCGGATCTCTTCCATCCACCGAGGCTGCATCCACGATGTGGATTATAACCTTTGTACGCTCTATATGTCTTAAGAACTGAAGTCCAAGACCTGTTCCTTCTGACGCACCTTCAATTATGCCTGGAATGTCTGCGATCACGAAGCCGTTCTTATCCCCGAGATCCACCACACCCAGGTTCGGAACTAAAGTGGTAAAATGATATGCCGCGATCTTAGGACGGGCATTCGTAACTCTTGCAAGGAAGGTTGATTTACCTACACTTGGGTATCCGACAAGTCCTACGTCAGCTATACACTTGAGTTCAAGATCTACTGTAAGCTCCTTGGCTGGCTGACCAGGCTGTGCATACTTTGGCGCCTGCATGGTTGAAGTTACATATGTTCTGTTGCCACGGCCACCACGGCCTCCTTTAAGGAAAACAACAGGTTCCTTCTTGTATGCCATATCGAGAATAACCTTACCTGTCTCTGAATCTTTGACAACAGTTCCAGGTGGAACCTTGAGCACGATATCGGCACCATTGCTGCCATGGCAGTTCTTCTTGCCGCCCTCTTCACCGTCTCCGGCTTTGTATTTTGTCACATGTCTATAGTTAGTGAGCGTGTTCATTCCCTCGTCGACAACAAAGATAACGTCACCGCCATTACCTCCGTCACCGCCGTCAGGACCGCCGTTTGGAACATATTTCTCTCTTCTGAAGGATACATGTCCGTCACCGCCCTTGCCTGATCTCACATATATTCTGGCTCTATCGGCAAACATAATATACCGCCTTTCTATGTCAGATATTCTATACCGAATATTCAATGTCTAAACTACCTGTGTCAAGTTCTGCAGATACATCTGCACACTATTTCATAGTATACCCCATATCTGCACTTTTGTCTGTAAAAAAAGACTGGAATAATAAAAATTACTCCAGTCTCTTGATAGTATTACTTATATATATCCAATATTACTCGTTAACTACTGGATAGATAGAAACCTGCTTCTTGTCTCTACCCTTTCTCTCAAATCTAACGATACCATCAGCTGTAGCGAACAGTGTGTCATCTCCGCCGATACCAACGTTAAGACCTGGATGAATCTTTGTTCCACGCTGTCTGTAAAGGATGTTACCAGCCTTTACGAACTGACCGTCAGCTCTCTTAGCGCCAAGTCTCTTGGACTCTGAGTCTCTGCCGTTCTTTGTAGAACCTACACCTTTCTTATGAGCGAAAAACTGAAGTTCCATCTTCATCATGTCAATTACACCTCCTTAAAGGTCATACAAATATAATCGCCATAGGATTCTTCGATTCCGGATATACCGATCACAAGCGCCTGCATCAAAGTCTGTGCCTTGATATCCGGCTCCTCTGTGAATATGAAATCCATATGTCCACTCTCCTGATCGCAGTCAAGTGTGAAATTCACATCTGAAAGCTTCTCAACAGAGTTCAGGATGGTTATCGTGATCGCTGAAACTGCGCTACAGACGATATCTTGTCCAGGATCATCATATTCCGCATGTCCATCTGTCTTAAATCCTATATATTCCGAATTGCTGTTCTGATAAATAACTACATCAATCATGTCTTATAATCGATACAATCAATACCAATTAAGCGTTGATCTTCTTGATCTCAACCTTAGTATATGACTGTCTGTGACCATTCTTCTTGTGATAGCCAGTCTTTCTCTTGTACTTGTAAACAATAACTTTCTTAGACTTGCCTTCACCAACTACTGATGCTGTTACAGATGCATTAGCAACTGCATCTCCACACTTAACGTCTGAATCAGTGCTTACTAAGATAACATCATCAAATGTTACTTCGCTTCCAGCCTCTGCTGCGAGCTTCTCAACCTTGATCACGTCTCCTTCAGCTACCTTGTACTGCTTACCGCCTGTTGCTATAATTGCGTACATGGTTAATACCTCCTTAATCAAACTCGCCAGTTTTGGTGGTGTCTGTTGACACACTTATACCTAACTGTGCGGCATACTCATATAATCTACCATTGAGATGATTATTTGTCAATAATTTTCTGATATATTTTTACAATATTTTTTGATTTATTTTCATCAAAGCTTAACCATTTCGTGAAGCGGTCTCTTTAACTTCTTTCTGGTCAGCTCTATAAGTCCAAGCTTGGTGATATCTACGAATTTGGCTGGTACAGGATCGTCTGCCAGCTCTCTTATCAGGGTATCACGTATCCTGAGAATATCATCGGGATTCTTCATGTTTATAAAGTCTATGACTACTATCCCTGACAGATTGCGGAGTCTTAACTGACGGCAGGTTTCGATGGCCGCCTCGGTGTTGACCTTCAGCATGTGCTGTTCCATATCTCTGCCTGATATAGCCTTGCCTGTATTCACATCCACAACTACCATGGCCTCAGTCTGCTGGATTATAAGGTAGGCACCTGACTTAAGCCATACTCTCTCCTTTAGAGCTCCCTCCACTTCTTTATTGAGATTGTAGATTGCCGTAAGCGGACATTCTGTATCGGTATGAAGCGTTAAGTCTATTGTTCCAGGCTGTTTTTTCTCTATGTAATCCTCAAATACGTGGAATATTTCTTCATCATCGGTTACCAGTGAATCTAGCTTATTACTTCCCATGAAAGTTATGTTTTCTATATATTCCGGTGGATTCCGGTACAGACAGGAAAAGCATTTTCTGGTTGCTGCGGCCTTCAGGATCTGTGTGAGACGACCGCCCAGCTCATTCAGTTCACGTTTTATGAGTTCAGGGTCCGCATCCACAGCATTTGTCCTAATGATACAACCTATACCCGCCGGGAGGGTATTTCGCGCGATGTCCTTAAGCTCGTCCCGGAGCTTTCTGCTGCTTATCTTGTTCGATACACCGATCTGTTCCCCGGTGTGGACCACACAGTAATCCCCGCGGAGGGTGAGCTCCGATGAACCAACAGGGTTCTTGGTCTTGACTGCGTCACGGCTGATCTGAACGACTATCTCATCGCCGATCCTGAGCTTTGTGTGCTCCCTGCCATCGGCGTATATAATATCATTGTCATCCAGACTGTAGTAGCAGGGAAGTCTGTCACCGTAATCCACGAAGCAGGCATTTATATTGTTTACGATGTTGGCCACCTTGCCCACATAGATATTGCCGAGGACTGTACTGCCCTCTGACAGGTTAAGATCTGTGACTTTGCCATCCTGTATAACAGCCTGTAATATTTTGTTGTCGTAGTGTGTAACTACCAGCTTTCTCATGTGATATTCCCCTTATAATCTTTCAAATATACGGTCAGGCAGACTCTTAGAATGGTGAACCGGCCTTGTATAGAGGTATTATATTGCCATCAGGGCCATCCATGTACGTCTCCAGTCTGTGAATATGATAATGGAACTGGTTGTGACTGACATCCGCATACGCGCAGAGAGCCTGCATGACGAGCTCCGGCTTGAGGTTGTATTCACTTCCGGTTGACAGCAGCATATATATCTGATCGTCCCTCAGCTCGCAGGTCATGATACCAGGTTTTATATTCTCCTCGCGTTCGCTCTTCTTTGTCTTTTTCAGAATGATGATCTGATCCTGCGACATGAAGGATTCCACACTGTCCAGTATATTATGACGTTCTTCAGTTCCTGCTTTGTCAAGGAATGAGATGACATAGTCCGATGCTGACACAACTGACATGGAGTTCTTTGCATCATCGGGAAGAAGTACACACTCAGTGACCTTCATCTCATCAACCGATACGGCATTCAATGCGTCGATCATCTCTCTGGATGTTGTAACGGATTCAAATTCTCCGTCAAAGTATTCGCCATCAGAAGTGATTCCCATGGCCAGCGGAGCGGCAAACGAGATGATCTGGTGAGGCGAATATCCCTTGGAATAGCTCACATCCAGACCGGCACGTCTTATCTCCTTCTGGAAATATCTCATAACGTCAAGGTGTCCTATAAATCTGAGGTTACCGAGCTTGGAGTATTTAATTCTTATTTTCAAAACATACACCTCCTCCAAATCTTGCGGCACCACAGCCGGAACACTGCTGTCTGCAGTTAGGGGTTACCTTTTCGTTCTGGGCGTTCTCCCACTCTCTCTCAAGGAACTTTCTTGTGACTCCTATATCAATGAAATCCCATGGAAGTATCTCATCAACACTTCTGTCCCTGTATGTGTAGAAATCTATATCCAGACCGTGCTTTGCCATGGCGTTGTCCCAGTTTTCTTTTTTGAAGAACTCTGTCCATGCGTCAAATATCTGACCGGCCTTATAGACATCATATATTACATCGCAGAGCTTCCTGTCGCCTCGAGCAAGCAGTCCCTCAAGTATGGTGATATCTGCTTCGTGGTACTGGAACTTAAGACTCTTATGGTTCTTCTCTGCGCGGAATCTGTCCTTCACAAAGTATGCACGCTTGACAAATTCCTCAGGCCTTATCATCGGAGCCCACTGGAACGGAGTAAATGGCTTTGGCACAAAATATGATGCCGATGCGGTGACCATGACACGTCCATTTCGTTCTTCTCTTGGGATATTTGCAAAGAAAAGCTCAGTGATCTCCTCCGACAGGTCTGCAATCCCGGCAATATCGTCATATGTCTCAGTAGGAAGGCCCATCATGAAGTACAGCTTCACCTTATCCCAGCCGCCTTTGAAGGCCTTCAGGGCACCATCCATTATGTTCTCCTTTGTGAGACCCTTGTTTATAACATTTCTGAGTCTCTGCGTTCCTGCCTCAGGGGCAAATGTAAGTGAACTCTTCTTCACATCCTGGATCTTGCTCATGACATCCAGAGAAAAGGCGTCTATACGGAGCGATGGCAGAGAGATATTTACATGCTCATTGTCCATCTTCTCGATCAGGCAGTCTGTGAGCTCCGGAAGCTCCTCGTAATCACTCGACGACAGACTGCTGAAGGTTATCTCCTCGTGTCCTGTACTTGCCAGCATTTTCTCAGCATAGCCCTTTAACAGATTGACATCCTTAGGTCTGGTTGGTCTGTAAATCATTCCAGCCTGGCAGAATCTGCAGCCTCTTATACATCCGCGCATGATCTCAAGAACAACTCTGTCCTGAGTGAGCTTCATGAATGACACAACAGGCTTCTCTGGGTATGTGACTTTGCTGTGATCCATGACGACCGTCTTGGTTATCGTGGCAGGCACATCTTCAAATCTAGGAGCAAATGAAGCTATCGTGCCATCTTCCTTGTATGTGACTTCATAGAGCTCAGGAACGTATAATCCCGGAATGTTGGACACCTTTATGAGAAATTCTTCCCTGGTCATATCAGAGTGCTTATACACCTTGTAAAGCTCCAGAAGTGCATCATATGATACTTCGCCCTCACCCATATAGAATATGTCAAAGAAGTCTGCTATAGGCTCAGGATTGTATGAGCATGGGCCTCCGCCTATAACAAGTGTGTCTCCCTTTTTTCTGTCTCTTGTACGGAGTGGGATCCCAGCCAGATCAAGCACCTGAAGAATATTGGTGTAACACATCTCGTACTGGAGTGTTATTCCAAGGAAATCAAAATCCTTTATAGGATCCTGGGATTCCAGCGCGAACAGAGGGATGTCATGTTCTCTCATCTCCGCGTCCAGATCAGGCCATGGCGAATAAACTCTTTCACACCATGTGTCCTCTCTCCTGTTGAACATATCGTACAGTATCTGAATTCCGAGATGGGACATACCTATCTCGTATACATCAGGAAAACACATGCAGAAACGCACATCAACCTTGTCCTTGTCCTTCATAACACTGTTGTATTCTCCACCTATATATCTGGCGGGCTTTTCAACCTTCATCAGTATTTCATCCGGTAAAGCTAATCTTCTCATAAAATAATATCCTTAAATAATTTTCTTGTAATCATATTATCTGATATCTCCAAATGGAAATATTCAATTACAGCAAAAGAGATGCGCACGGAATATCCGTATTCAGTGCGCATCCTCTATATCTATATCGTATCAGGAACTGTGATCCTATACCGCATTATCCAATATTAGTTTTTGAAACTATGGATAGGGGCTGGAATACGTCCACCTCTGTTGACAAACTTATCACATGCAAATCTGTTGACAGGCATGATAGGTGCGTATCCGAGAAGTCCGCCAAATTCAGCCTGATCTCCAACTGTCTTACCGATAACAGGGATAAGTCTTACAGCGGTTGTCTTCTGGTTGATCATACCAAGAGCCATCTCATCAGCGATAATTCCTGATATAGTTGCAGGTGATGTATCACCAGGAATTGCTATCATATCAAGACCTACTGAACATACACATGTCATGGCCTCAAGTTTCTCAAGAGTTAATGCTCCTGCGGAAACTGCATCGATCATTCTCTGGTCCTCAGATACAGGGATGAATGCACCGGAGAGTCCTCCGACGTATGATGAAGCCATAACTCCACCCTTCTTAACCTGATCGTTGAGGAGCGCAAGTGCTGCTGTTGTACCAGGAGCTCCGGCGTATTCAAGACCGATCTCCTCGAGAATCTCACCTACACTGTCTCCGACTGCAGGAGTAGGGGCAAGTGACAGGTCAACTATACCAAATGGTACGCCGAGCATCTTGGATGCCTCTTTTGCAACGAGCTGTCCAACTCTGGTTACCTTGAAAGCAGTCTTCTTGATGGTCTCGCAGAGTTCCTCAAAGTTTTCTCCTCTTACCTTCTCAAGGGCTTTCTTTACAACACCAGGGCCGCTGACTCCAACATTGATGACACAGTCTCCCTCGGTAACACCGTGGAATGCACCGGCCATAAATGGGTTGTCATCAGGTGCGTTACAGAATACTACAAGCTTTGCACAACCGATGGAATCTGCTTCTTTGGTGAGCTCGGCAGTGTCTCTGATCATCTCTCCTAGAATCTTGACTGCATCCATATCTATACCGGTTTTGGTTGAACCTACATTTATGGAGCTGCACACCTTTCCTGTGCTTGAGAGTGCTTCAGGAATTGAACGGATAAGAAGCTCATCAGCAGGAGTCATGCCCTTATTTACAAGCGCTGAATATCCTCCGATGAAGTTGACTCCTATGGTGTCTGCAGCCTTGTCAAGAGCCTTTGCTATCTTTACAAAATCTCCGGTGGTCTTACATACGGAACCACCAACCAGTGCTATAGGTGTTACAGAAACTCTCTTGTTGACGATTGGTATACCATATCTTCTTGATATCTCCTGACCTGTTGATACAAGATCCTTGGCATATGTTGTTATCTTGTTATATATCTTTGTACATGTATCATCCACATCTGTGCCTACACAATCCAAAAGACTGATTCCCATTGTGATGGTACGAACATCCAGATTCATGTCTGAGATCATCTTATTGGTCTCGATTACTTCATTTATGCTAATCATGTATATCCTCTTTTCTGTCTGTCAGACTGTATATTATTAGATTCTGTGCATTGTCTCAAAGATCTTCTCGTGCTGTACCTTTATCTGTACTCCAATCTCTTCTCCGATCTGTCCGAGTTCTGATGCGATGAGCTCTGTTGATTTGGATGACTCCTGTGTATCAACCACCATCATCATGTTGAAGTACCCTGCAACTATAGTCTGTGATATGTCAAGTATATTGATCTGGTTGTTTGCCAGATATACACATACCTTAGCTGTGATTCCCACGCTGTCCTTACCTACTACAGTTATGATTCTCTTTTTCATTTCATTTATCCTCCTTGTTGATGATGGAGCCTGTACATACAGAACCCATCTTTATTCACTCCTAAAAATCAGCCTATGCCTCTATGGCAGCCATAGGCATGTCTCTTCTGGCTACTGCCAGCCCAAATTCCCTTACATCGTTGGCGTATGAATTGTTTTCAAGCTCCAGCTTGACTGTCTCGTATGCCAGCTCTTCAAAATTGTTCTCCTTGCTCAGATGTCCCAGAAGGATACCCTTCACATGGTCATTCAGAAGTCTGTATATGAGCTGCCCTGATAATTCGTTGGACAGATGACCATAGTTGCCAAGGATTCGTCTCTTGAGATAATAAGGATATGGTCCCGCCTCAAGCATTCTGACATCATGATTGGCCTCAACTACCATTATATCTGAGTTGTCAAGCTTATCTACAATATAATCATTATAATTGCCCATATCAGTCGCTATGGACACTTTTTTGCCATCTCCATACAGGCTGTAGCATACCGGATCCGCTGCGTCATGCCAGATGGATGATGGATCAACGGTTATATCCTTTATCAGTATCTTTTCATCAGGACGAATCTCATGAAACAGTCCCTCATCGATACTGCCAAGGGAGGTCATCTTCTTCATCTCAGCTATGGTTCCTGCAGTGGCATATATAGGAACACCGTGCTTTCTTGCCAGAACACCTATGCCCTTCACATGATCTATATGCTCATGCGTTACAAGAACACCATCAAGTTCAGACGGCTTTATTCCCTCATCCTTAAGGGCGTTTTCAACCCTCTTGCAGCTTATGCCTACATCCACAAGAAGATGGGTATCGCTATTGCCGACGTAATAGCAGTTACCGCTGCTACCGCTTGCTATACTTAGTAATTTCATAATCTACTCTTCTGTTGTAATTTATTTGTACCATGTGACTGTGCGGTCCATGGTCTGAGATCCATATGACTGTAATATCTTCTGTCAAAGCCCTCAAGCTCACCGAGATTCACAGCAGTCAGGGTCTCTTTAAACGCATATATTCTATCAATAAAACTCTTATCAATCAAGCACTTATGTGCTCCGTGCAGGGATGTATTTCCTGCAAATTCTGATTTTCCCTGAAAACTGTCCGGAAAAAGTCCAAGGCTTACCGCACTTGATATATTAAGACTGCACCCGAAGCCTCCTGCCAGATATACACGTGATACGTCCTCTGCCGTTATCCCCGCCATATCCATGAGGGATTCTATCCCTGCACATATGGCTGCCTTTGCAAGGAGAAAGCTTCTGATCATATCCATGTCAATTTTCACTCCACCCGCAAGTCTGTAGCCTCCGTCTATATACTGATCAACCAGGACTCCATCGTCATTCACTATGTGTAGCAAATTAAGTCTGTTCAGCAGATCAAAGGCTGTGGTTGGAGCTGCAACACCTCTCCTCAGCATTCCCTCAAATGCCGGACCACATGCACATGAGGTGGCATAACCGATACCCTGCTTTGCAAGTATGAGTTCTCCGTTTGTTCCGAGATCTGCAAACAACTGATATTTGTCAGACCTGTCAATGTTACAGACGACTGCACCGCACAATGCGTCAGCTCCAACAAATGCGCTGAGGTTAGGAAGACATGTGACTTCCGCACTGCAAAATCTTTCATCATCAAAGAAATCCTTCCCTGATACTGTTATACTGTCAGGATTCCTGATCTCAAATGGTGCATGCCCGAGATTGTCCAGAAGCAGCCGCTCCAGTATTGCATTCATGGTGGTGTTTCCGGAAATAATTATCCTTGATATATCTGCAGGGGCATACCCCATTCCGGCCAACTCTGAGGAAATCCTTGTGACTACTGAGCTTCTGAGCTTTGTCAGTCCATCTTCTGTGGAGCCTGTTCGGATCCTTGATATGACATCGCTGCCATATTCAATTTGCGGATTCATAAATCCACATCTGTCCGTGACACTTCCATCAGACATATCTATCTGTTCTATGGCGATGGTGGTGGTGCCTAAATCTATAGCTATGCCTATACCACGACCATCGCCATTATATACGTTGTTGAATTCATCAGCACCCTTGTACGAAGCAAGGACTGACATGTTATCCTCACCTATGGTTATCTGTATGTTATCAGTGATAGTGTAGGTACAGCTTTTTACCGTGCCCGCACCTTTTACATCCACCAGACATCTCTGACACCTTCCAAGACCTCCGCAGTTTCCACTGAACACATATCCGGCGCTGCACAGCACCTTGAACAGATTGTCACCGCGTCTGCAGGCGATTATTTTGTTGTCATTTACGGTTAAAGTGAGTTCATTGTTAATCATCGATATCAACTACAATTAATTGTATATTCCCTTTGTCATGACTTCCTTTGGCTTGTAGCCCTTATCAGCAAGTGTGTTGATGATGAGCTGCTTGTGCTCAGGGCCAAATGCCTCCATAGTGATAACAAGCTCAACTGCTGAATTCCTGTTGATGGATACGAACTGGTTGTGCTCAAGCTTGATAACATTTCCCTGGAGATCAGCGATAACCTTTGAAATGTTCATGAGTGCACCCGGCTTGTCAGGAAGAAGTGTTGAAACTGTGAAGATCCTGCTTCTTGCGATAAGTCCGTGCTGTACAAGTGAGGCAAATGTTATCATATCCATATTGCCGCCCGACAGTATGCTTACGACCTTGGCACCCTTTACATCGAGATGCTTAAGTGCTGCCACTGTGAGAAGGCCTGAATTCTCAACAAGAAGCTTGTGATTCTCAAGCATATCGAGGAATGAAACGATGAGTTCGTTATCCTCTACAGTTATAATATCATCTATGTTCTTCTGTATATATGGGAAAATCTTGCTTCCCGGTGTCTTTACTGCAGTTCCATCTGCAATGGTGTCTACATATGGAAGTGTTGTAACCTTCTTGTTCTTCAGTGAGACCTGCATACAGTTTGCTCCGGCAGGCTCAACACCTATGACCTTGATGTTCGGATTCATCATCTTGGCAAGTGTGGACACACCTGTTGCCAGACCGCCACCTCCGATAGGAACAAGGATATAGTCAACGAAAGGAAGCTCCTTTATGATCTCCATCGCAACCGAGCCCTGTCCTGTGGCAACATCGAGATCATCGAACGGATGAATGAATGTATAACCCTTGTCCTCTGCAAGCTCAAGAGCGTATGCACATGATTCATCATATACGTCTCCATACAGTATAACCTCTGCGCCGTATGCCTTAGTTCTGTTAACCTTGATGAGAGGTGTAGATGAAGGCATAACGATGGTCGCCTTTACTCCATATGCTTTTGCAGCATATGCCACACCCTGGGCATGATTTCCAGCCGAAGCTGTTATCAGTCCCTTCTGTCTCTCTTCATCTGAAAGAGTGCTTATCTTGTAATATGCACCCCTGATCTTGTATGCACCGGTCTTCTGAAGGTTCTCAGGTTTGAAGTATACCTTGTTGCCTGTTATCCCACTGAAATAGTCACTGTATATGAGCTTTGTAGGGAGAACCACCTTATGTACAATGTCGTAGGCCTCCTCAAATTTCGCAAGTGTCAGTTTGTCTGTTGTGTTCTGTTCTGCCATTTGTTAATGTCTCCTTATGTAAAAATCCTTTTGAAAATCATATATGGTTGTGCACAGATATAAGTACATTGACATACATACATATGATCATTATATATGCCGTAGTATTACATGTCATCGCCGATGAGCATATCGATCTCGGATCTGTCCTCGTCAAAATCTGCGAACAATGCGTTGACATATTCCTGAGGGTCAAATCTCTGGAGATCACCGATCTTCTCACCAACTCCGATAAACTTGACCGGTACGTCAAGCTCTGCCTGGATCGCTATCGCAATACCACCCTTGGCAGTTCCGTCAAGCTTGGTGATAACTATACCGTCAAGCTCAGTTACATTGCTGAACTGTCTTGCCTGTTCAAGGGCATTCTGACCTGTTGTTCCGTCCAGAACTATGAGCGCCTCAACATTTGCCTCCGGATAATCCCTTGTGATGATCCTTCTCATCTTTGCAAGCTCGTCCATGAGATTCTTCTTGTTGTGAAGTCTTCCCGCTGTATCAACGAGAAGGATATCCGTATCTCTTGCCTTGGCGGCAGCCACTGCGTCGTATACAACTGCAGCGGGATCAGCGCCCTCATTGTGTGAAATTATATCAACCTGTGCCCTGTCAGCCCAGGTCTTTAACTGATCTATGGCGGCAGCTCTGAATGTATCGGCAGCAGCCATGAGAACCTTCTTGCCTCTCTGGCGGTACTGGGCAGCAAGCTTTCCGATGGTCGTTGTCTTGCCGACACCATTTACCCCGATGACCAGCACAACGGACTTCTTATTCTCGAAGTCGTACGCTGAATCGTCCACAGACATCTGGTTCTTGATTATATTGATCACAAGTTCCTTGCAGGCAGCAGGTTCTTTGATGTGTGAATCCTCAACCTTCTGCTTAAGTCCCTCTATAACCTTCTCAGTCGTCTCATATCCCATATCAGCCATGATAAATGTCTCTTCAAGATTCTCATAGAAATCATCATCTATATGGGATGCACCGAATACATCTGTAAAGCTTTCTACTATATTATCTCTTGTCTTTGCAAGACCAGCCTTAAGTCTCGCAAAAAATCCTTTTTTCTCTTTTTCCTCTGCCATGACATACCTCCTGTTTAATATCTTCTATTGTTATTTATCCAGATCGTTCTCAATAAGGTTGACTGATACGAGGGTAGATACACCCTTCTCCTGCATGGTTATACCGTACAGGATATCAGCAGCCTCCATGGTTCCTTTTCTGTGTGATATAACTATGAACTGCGTATCCTTTGTAAGCCTGTTGAGATACTGTGCAAATCTTCTTACATTCGAGTCGTCAAGAGCCGCCTCTATCTCGTCCAGCAGACAGAAAGGTGATGGCTTCAGACTCTGAATTGCAAATAACAGTGCTATGGCGGTGAGGGACTTCTCTCCACCTGACAACTGCATCATATTCTGGAGCTTCTTTCCAGGTGGCTGTGCTATGATCCTGATACCTGTTTCAAGAAGATCCTCGGTATCAACCAGCTCAAGTGCACCACGTCCACCACCGAACAGCTCCTTGAATACCTTGTCGAACATGACCTGTATCTCCTTGAACTTCTCGGCAAACTGCTCCTGCATTGATTTTTCAAGCTCCGCAATTATATTTACAAGGTTGGTCTCCGCACTGACTATATCGTCATGCTGTCCCTTGAGAAATTCGTATCTCTCAGAGACTTCCTTGTAGTCATCTATGGCATTGACGTTGACATCTCCAAGGGATTTGATCTTGGCCTTTACTGCAACGATCTCCTTCTTTAGTGCCGGCAGTTCAGGAAGATTATCGTCCTTGAGTTCCTGGGCACTGCTGTATGTAAGCTCATACTCCTCCCACATATAGTTGCTGAGTTCGTCTGCTTTCTCAGTGTTCTTCTCGATTATCGATGTGAGCTTGTATGAGTCCTTCTCGAGTCCTGCAATCTTTTCGGAAAGTTCTTCTCGTCTGGCAAAGAATTCCTTGTGGCTCTGCTGTAATTCCTCTCTCTTGACTGAGAATTCGTTTACCTTGTCCTCGTTGTCAGCGATACTTCCGGTTCTGCTTGCGATATCTGTCTTTATAGCAGCTATCCTGTCTTCCAGCTCTGTGATCTCACTGAATGATGACTCCACGCGGCTTGTAAAGCCCTCAAGTTCTTCCTTGTATTTTTCGATATCCATATTTATTCTTCGGATATTTTCTACAATGAAGTCCTCTTTCTGCTTGACGGAATTAAACTTAATCATAAGCTCAGATACCCTTGCATTTGCAGCGGTGAGCTTATCCTTGTTCTCCTGTCCCTGTCCCTCAAGTTCTTCCACTCTTGCCTCAGCTTCAAGCCTCATGGCTTCATGCTTTTTGTTGTTGTCGGCAAGAGAATTCTTATTGTTGTTTATCTCCGTTATCTGATTATTGAGCTCTGCTACCTCTTTCTCGATCGAGACAAATACTCTTTCAGATTCGGCAAGCTTTTCTTTGACCTGTTCAATACTCATGGTCAGAGTATTCTTTTTCAGATATGCCTGCTGCAGTTCGGAGTTGTATTTGTCTATATCCTGTCTGAGCTGATCTCTTGAAGTCTTAAGTTGTGCGTCGAGAGCCGCAGCCTTTGACGCTGTTGATTTCAGGTTATCGATCTGCTCCTTGAGTTCATCCAGCTCCCTCTTCCTTCCGAGAAGGTTACTGGAATTCCTGAATGCACCTCCGGTCATTGATCCGCCCGGATTTATCAGTTCTCCCTCTATGGTGACAAGTCTGAGCGACTGATTGTTCTTACGCGCTACCGCCAGGGCATTATCGATATTGTCGACAACTATGATCCTGCCTAAAAGGTTCTTTACCAGCGTGTTGAATTTGGAATCGACCTCAACAAGATCTGATGCAACTCCTATGACTCCTTTTTCCCTGAGCACATCATTTCTGACGGAACCGCGGTCTGTTATGGTGTTAAGCGGAAGAAATGTTGCACGTCCGAGTCTGTTGGTCTTCAGATATGAGATCATTCTCTTGGCAGTGGCATCGTCCTCAGTGACAATGTTCTGTATACTTCCGCCAAGGGCAGTCTCCACAGCGACCTCGTACTTCTGATTTACCGTGATTATGTCCGCAACAACGCCTATTATGCCCGGATTCCACTGCTTCTGTTCCATGACTCGTCTGATACTGTTGCCGTATCCGTCGTATCTCTCAGTTATATTTCTGAGAGCCTCCATCTTGGACTCTGTTGCCGAAAGCTTCTCGTTGGTGTTGTGGATCAGCTCACGGTTAGTTTTGTTTCTATTCTGATTCTGGGCAAGCTGATCGGTTGCACTGTCCAATCCAGCGAGAATGACCTTTACTCCCGCCTCAAGTTCGGCAAGCTGTGATGACAGTGACTCATATTCCTTCTTGTCCCCGGCATCGTCGCTCTTAAACTGCAGAAGTCTCTGGTTGAGCTGTGTCTTTCTAAAGTTGATATTCTCCAGCATGGCGTCATATCTTCCGACCTTTGCCTGGAGATTACCGCTCTCATGCATATATTCTATGATGTCAGCCTTGCAGCTCTCAATCTCCTGCTGGCAGGCCTCTATGTAGGAGGTCATGTCGGAGCTTTCCTTCTGGGCTGTTTTAAGTGCCTGTTCAACTTCTGAGATAGAGTCATCCAGTTCATCTTTCTGGGATGTGTAATCTGCGAGTTCTTTCTCGCCGGACTCGATCTGGCTGTTGATTCGGTCTATCTGATCATGTATGTTCTGATCGTTCATTTTGAGTGTGATTATCTGCTGGTTGATAACATTTATCTCACCTTCAGCACGCTCTTTTGCAAGCCTGTTCTCATGAATCTCGTTTTTAGATGACTCAATTATGGAATTGAGCTGCTCTATAGCAGTCTCTATCTGGTCGTATTCTTCCTTTGTCTGTTCATACGCCTGCTTGCTCTCATCTATATCATCGTTTACGATAGTGAGCCTGTTCTGATCTTCCTCGAGAGCTGTTTTAAGTTTCTCTGTCTCAAGAAGGAATGCATTCACATCGAGTTTTTTTAATTCATTTTTAAATGCCAGATATTTCCTTGCGGTCTCAGACTGCTCCTTGAGTGGTCCGACCTGTTTTTCAAGCTCCTTGAGAATGTCGTTGACACGGCTGAGATTGTCCCTCTCTGCTTCAAGTGATTTCTCCGCAGCAGCCTTGTTCTTCTTGAACTTTACGATCCCGGCAGCCTCGTCAAAAAGCTCTCGTCTCTCCTCAGGTTTACCATTGAGGATCTTCTCGATCTGGCCCTGTCCGATGATTGAATAACCCTCCTTACCGATACCAGTGTCAAAGAAGAGAGAATATACATCCTTCAGTCTGCTGACAGTACCGTTAATCAGATATTCAGACTCTCCTGATCTGTATACTCGTCTTGCAACTGTGACTTCATTATAATCTATAGGAAGGCTGTGATCGCTGTTGTCAAGAGTTATGGCAACATATGCGGAGCCCTGCGGCTTTCTGAGCTGTGTTCCCGAGAAAATGACATCCTCCATCTTGGAACCACGGAGACTCTTGGCACTCTGTTCACCCAGAACCCATCTCACTGCATCCGCTACATTGCTCTTACCCGAACCATTAGGTCCAACGATACAGGTTATTCCGTGATTGAATTTGAATACTATCTTGTTTGCAAATGACTTGAAGCCATTTACCTCTATACTCTTTAAATACATAAATTAATCCTGCTTTTTTCTTAATTGTAACAATGTTTTGTATGCAGCCATCTGTTCGGAGTTCTTTCTGTTTGAACCCTCACCTCTGGCTGTAGCCTGGCCATCTATCAAGGCATCCGATACAAATATCTTGTTATGTTCAGGCCCCTTCTCCTCTATGAGCTCATACTTTAATTCTTTTCCATTCTTCTGGCAGAATTCCTGAAGGGTTGACTTTGCATCGTAGAACAATGATTTTGTCTCAACGTCATCCAGCAGGAACTGATGGACAAACTTCTTGGCGACATCCATTCCACCATCAAGATACATCGCACCGAGAACGGATTCAAAGAGATCACACAGAATGGATTTCCTTGTCCTTCCGCCTGTCTGGGCTTCACCCTTGCTAAGAAGGACAAATTTGCCATATCCAAGACTCTCGGATATCTGTGAAAGAGTAAATTCGCATACGAGACTTGCCCTCAGCTTTGTGAGTTTTCCCTCCTCATATTCTCTCTTCTTGCGGAAGAGATAGTCACTCACAATATACTCAAGGATGGCATCCCCGAGAAACTCAAGTCTCTCATATGACTCAGTTTTATTAACCTTAAGCTCATTTGCAAATGACGTGTGTGTCAGAGCCGTTATCAGAAGTCTTATATCCTTGAATTCGTATCCTATTCTTTTTTCAAGCTCACCATAATCCTTCTTCATTATGCCTGCTCCTCACTCAGCTTTTCAGCAATCTTGGCGTTTACTCCGGTCTCACTGAAGTTGATGCACTGGAATATTGCACTCTTAACTTCTTCGTTGTGTGAGTTGCCGTGGATCTTTACCACGAGTCCCTTAAGTCCAAGAAGAGGTGCTCCACCCTTTGTCTTGGCGTTGAATCTCTCCTTAAGCTCTCCGAGGGAATCCTTTATAAGTGCACCGCCGATCTTTGACTTGAATGAAGACATGACCGCTTTCTTGATCTCTCCAAGCAGCATTTTTGCAAGTCCCTCGTACAGCTTGAGGATAACATTTCCCACAAATGCTTCACATACGATGACATCTGCAGCACCATTTGGAATCTCACGAGCTTCTATACTTCCAACAAAATTGATGTCCTTACATTCCTTGAGCAGTGGGTATGTCTCCTTTACGAGGGCGTTACCCTTCTCCTCCTCGTCACCAATATTGACGATGGCTACTCTTGGCTTCTCGATCTTCTCGATGTTCTCCATATATATGGAACCCATCTTTGCAAACTGAAGCAGATGCTCAGGTCTCGCATCAACATTAGCACCGCAGTCAATAAGAAGCGAATATCCCTTGGTCGTAGGGATGAGTGGTGCCAGAGGTGATCTCTTCACACCTTTGGATCTTCCGACGATAAGCTGTCCTCCTGCAAGGATGGCTCCTGAGCTTCCGGCTGAGATTATTGCGTCAGCCTCTCCACTTTTTACCATATTCATTCCAACTGTAAGTGATGAGTCTTTCTTGCTTCTGATTGCCTGAACAGGTGCATCGTGACATGTGATCTCCTCAGTACAGTTCTTTATCTCTATCTTGGAGGTGTCATATGTGTATTTGGCAAGCTCACCATTTATGACAGCCTCTTTTCCAGTGAGAATTATATGAGCCTTTGCCCCTTCGTTCACAGCTTCTACAGCACCTCTTATGATCCACTCCGGTGCATAATCTCCGCCCATAGCATCTACTACAATTCTTGTATCGCCCATATCAAAACTCTCCTATCTTACGTGTATTATGGGATATCCCACCATATAATTATTTTTAGGTGCAAACGCACAAGGTCATTATATATTTCTGAATTGTCAAAGTCAAATATTTCAGTACAAATATACAAACCGCCATGTATATATGTGCACGAAAAAAGACCTTCCTTATTATAAAAATAAGAAAGGTCTTGTTTATTCTACTACTCAAATACCGAGTGAGAACTGGAAATTACTCAGCAACTGAGATAATCTCTTTCTTGTTGTATGAACCGCAGTTCTTACAAACTCTGTGTGGAACCATTAACTCGCCACACTTGCTGCACTTAACTAATGCTGGTGCAGACATCTTCCAGTTAGCTCTTCTCTTATCTCTTCTAGCCTTTGAGCTCTTATTCTTTGGACAAATTGACATTATTCACACCTCCTCAATTCTTTAAGATGTCATTAAAAACTGATAATCTCGGATCAGGAACAAAATCATCACAGTTACATGTACCATGATTCAGATTCGTTCCACACACCTTACAGAGTCCCTTGCAGTCATCCCTGCACAGAATCTGTATTGGAACTAAACCCATCAGTTCCTTTTTCAACAGTGCGTCCATATCGATATTACAGTCTTCAAAATAGCTTAACTCATCTATCTCATCTACCTTATCAGAATCCAAAACGGAAGTATCAATAACTGTGTCGATATCTATATGGAAAGTTCTTTCAAACTCCTCCAGACATCTGTCACACACAAGCTCCATGACAACATCAGTGCTTCCGGTAACCTTGACTCTGTTCTTGCCGTCATTCGACAGATTCAGTTGAAAATCATCTGCCTGTCCAATCCGGTAGTCCATTCCCTTAAACTGGAAACTATCAAAGTCTACATGTACTTCAACGCTTTTAGTCAATCCCTCAGTGGATAAAATCTCAGATAAATCAATTAACATAATATCTCCTAAAAATCGCACATCTGCTATTATACATATACAGATATTTATTGTCAACAAAATATTGCAAAATTTTTATACAATTCCGTCAACTGAATCCTGTCGTTATACAGAAGACTTATTTTGTAACAAGCTCTACAGTCTCTCTTGCAATGGCAAGCTCTTCGTTTGTAGGAACTACCCATACCTGAACCTTTGAAGCGTCAGTGGATATCTTCTGCTCTTCGCCGCGGATCTCGTTCTTAGTCTCATCTATATCGATACCCATGAATGAAAGATCCATTGTTGATACTCTTCTTACATATGGATTGTTCTCTCCGATTCCTGCCGTAAACGCTATCGCATCAAGGCCTCCCATTGCGGCTGCATATGCTCCAATATATTTCTTGACACTGTAGCAGAATACATCGAGAGCAAGACGGCATCTGTCATTGCCATCCTTCATGCCGGCGTCAAGATCTCTGAAATCACTTGATACGCCTGAAAGTCCTGATACACCTGACTTCTTATTAAGAATAGTTGTTATCTCCTCAACGCTCTTGCCCTCTTTGCCGGCAATGAACTCAAGAATCGCAGGATCTATATCACCGCTTCTTGTGCCCATAGGAAGACCTGCAAGAGGTGTGAGTCCCATGGAAGTGTCCACTGACTTACCGCCGTCAACTGCTGTGATACTTGATCCGTTTCCAAGGTGGCATACGATAAGCTTGGTATCTTTGATATCCCTGCCTATAAGCTCTGCCAGTCTCTTGGATACAAAGCTGTGGCTTGTTCCGTGGAAACCGTATCTTCTTATCTTATAATTCTCGTAATATTCGTAAGGTATTGCATATGTATATGCTTTATCAGGCATGGTCTGGTGGAATGCTGTATCAAATACCGCAACCATAGGAACACCCGGCATATGTGCCTGACATGCTCTGATTCCAATGAGGTTGGCAGGGTTGTGAAGTGGTGCAAGATCATTACACTCTTCTATGGCCGCCATTACTTCGTCTGTTATAACTACTGAATTCGCAAACTTCTCACCGCCGTGAACTATTCTGTGTCCAACAGCATCGATCTCTGACAGTGAAGCGATAGCTCCCATATCTGTATCAAGAAGAGCGTCAAGAACAAATTTTACAGCAGCATTGTGATCCGGCATAGCGGCATCCACTGTATACTTATCCTTACCCATGGTCTGATGTGTGAGCTTTCCGTCGATACCGATCCTCTCACACAGTCCTTTTGCTATAACAGCCTCTGTATCAGAATCAATAAGCTGATACTTCAGTGATGAACTACCACAATTAATTACAAGAACCTTCATTTCAATCCTCCTGCACAACTTATGTGTAAATAAATCATCTTTAAAAATTATCTTTTACTATCTCTCTTTTGGAGTTACCTTCATTCTGCCGTCCTCCTGAGCCTGAGCCTGGATAGCTGTTATGGCAACAACTCCAACTATATCGTCTGCAACACAGCCTCTTGACAGGTCGTTTACAGGCTTTGCAATACCCTGTGTAACAGGACCATATGCATCAGCTTTTGCGAGTCTCTGTACAAGCTTGTATCCGATGTTCGCTGCATCAAGATCAGGGAACACAAGAACATTCGCTTGTCCTGCAACCTTGCTTCCAGGTGCCTTTGATGCTGCAACCTCAGGAACGAGTGCTGCATCTGACTGAAGCTCACCATCACACAGAAGGTCAGGGAACTCAGCGTTAACGATCTCTGTAGCTTCAATAACCTTGTCAACGTCAGGATGCTTTGCGCTTCCCTTTGTTGAATGTGACAGCATAGCCACAACAGGTGTCTCATCAACCAGAAGTTCAAATGACTTCGCTGACTGCTCTGCGATATCTGCAAGCTCTGACGCTGACGGGCTCTGATTGAGTCCTGCATCTGCAAATACAAATGTTCCGTTGGCACCATACTGACAATCTGGAACTACAACCAGGAAGAATGCTGATACGATTCTTGTTCCCGGAGCAGTCTTCAGTGTCTGAAGTGCTGCACGGAGCACATCTGCTGATGCGTTGATCGCACCGGCAACCATACCGTCTGCATCATCCTGCTTAACCATCATACATCCAAAATATAATGGGTTTGTTAAAAGCAGTTCCTTGGCTCTTGCCTCGGTCATGCCCTTCTTTCTTCTCATCTCTACAAAAGCATCCACGTATTCATCAAATTTCTCATAATTCTTAGGGTCAACAAATGATGCTCCGCTGAGATCGATATCACCAGCTCTGCTCATGATATCTTCCTTGTCTCCAACCAGGATAATGTTCGCAATGCCCTCTGCCAATACCTTGCCGGCTGCCTCGATTGTTCTCATGTCTGATGTCTCAGGCAGTACGATCGTTTTCTTATTCTGTTTGGCTTTTTCTTTTAACTGATCAATAAACTTCATGTTTATTTCCCCCTTTGAAATAATGAAAACACACATAGTTAAAGTTTAACTCATTGCCCCATTATTCTCAATAGAAATAGCCAAAAAAATTGTCTTTTTATCCGTACAATCCGTGATAATAACTAAAAAAATCTAACACTCAATTCCCATCGCCAGCTTAAGCTGGTTTCTCAATTTTTCTAAATTACCTGAATTGTCTATCTTTTTTGAACAATTTTTCTCGTAATAGCTATCAGGCTCCTGCGAAGCGATGACTTTTCTTGCTTTTTCATCAGTAAATCCGCGATAAGCACACAAACGTTCAATTCGTTTTGAAACGTCTGCATAGACATACCACATCTCATCGCAGATGTCCAAATACCCATCCTGGATAAGCAGTGCAGCTTCAAGAACGTATAGTCTGCATCCTGACTTTTTCTGCTCCTCCATGGATTCAAGAATGGCCTTTTTTACATTTGGGTGGGTTATGGAATTGAGGATATCGAGCTGCTTCTGATCGCTGAAAACGACCGCTGAAAGCTTTGCTCTGTCGATTCTGCTGTCTTCATCAAGAATATCTCTTCCAAAGTGTTCCACTATGTCATTGTATGATATCTGTCCCGGTTCCATGAGTCTGTGAGCCAGGGCATCAGCCTCCATAATGAATGCTCCGTAGTCTCGCTGCATTATATCAAGCACAGCAGTTTTTCCAGAACCGATACCACCAGTTATTCCTATGATCTTCATATTATTTTGCCTCATACCAGTTATTTCCTGATGCAACGCCCACCTCAAGAGGTACGGTCATATCTGCGGCATGCATCATCTCATCAACGAGAAGCTTCTTCACTATGTCCACTTCATCCTCGGCAGCCTCTATAAGAAGCTCATCGTGTATCTGCAGGATAAGCTGTGACTTCAGTCCGAGCTCCTTGAGCTTCATGTTAACTCTCACCATGGCGATCTTGATTATGTCCGCAGCGGTTCCCTGTATAGGCGAATTCATGGCAACCCTCTCGCCAAAACTCCTCTGCATAAAGTTGGATGACTTCAGCTCAGGGATAGGCCTGATCCTTCCGAACATGGTCGTCACATAACCTTTTTCCTTTGCGTGGGCTACCTGTTCATCCAAATACGCTTTTATACTCTTATAGGTGTCATAATACTTTGCAATGAAATCTGAAGCCTCTTTTCTGGATATACCCAGATCCTCACTCAGACCAAATGCGCTGATTCCGTACACGATTCCGAAGTTGACAGCCTTTGCATGCCGTCTCTGAAGAGATGTAACCTCATCGATAGGAACCTCAAACACTTCGGATGCGGTTGTGGCGTGTATGTCCACGTTGTTAAGGAAAGCGTTCTTCATAACCTCATCTCCCGACAGATGGGCAAGTACACGAAGCTCTACCTGTGAGTAATCGGCATCTACAAATATATATCCCTCCTTAGGGATAAATGCCTTTCTGATAAGTCTTCCGAGTTCCAGCTTCATAGGTATATTCTGAAGGTTAGGCTCTGTTGAGCTTATTCTTCCGGTTGCCGTGATAGTCTGGTTAAAGGTTCCGTGAATACGTCCGTCATCCGATATATAGTTCACAAGTCCCACTGCGTATGTGGAATTGAGTTTTGTGAGCTGTCTGTATTCCAGAATATCTCCGATGATAGGATGTTCATTTTTGACCTTTTCAAGTACATCCACACTTGTTGAGTAGCCCGTCTTGGTCTTTTTGCCGCCCGGTATGCCCATATCTTCAAAAAGGATAGGTCCAAGCTGCTTCGGAGAATTGATATTGAACTCTTTTCCTGCGTAACCGATTATCGAATCGTGAAGCTCCTGAATCCTCTTCTCAAGCTTTTTGCTGTATTCCTCAAGCTCTGCCTTATCGACTCTTATTCCGCGTTTTTCCATGTCGTATAAGGTGTAAACGGTAGGGAGCTCAACCTTATTGTACAATTCGAGCATGCCTTCTTTGGCAAGCTTATCCATGACGATATCCTTTGCAAGGAGCGGAACGACCGCCTTGTACGAAAATACTTCAAGGAAATTATCACTTATAAATGTAAATATATTCAATTCATCTTTGCCGATGAGTTCCTTCTCAGAAGGAAGTATGTTGCCAAGATATTCCTTTGCGACATCATCATAATCGTATGAATCCTCCATCGGATTGAGGAGATATGCTGCCACTCCTATATCAAGTACATTTGTGTCACATTCATGAAAATCTACATATTTCAGCGCGCTCTTAAGATCCTCCATGCATATGATGATTCCGGCATTCTTCAGATCGTATATGAATTTGACTGCCTCATCAGGATCTATACCCGATGAACAGTTTATCACATACACATTCTTTGAATCACAGGCAATGGCTATGCCGAGCATCATGTCATCACTGTGGGCAACGTATACACCGACAGCTTCTGATTTCTTTGCAGCATCCTCAATATAAGCAAAGTCGGCTGTAGAATTTACCACTGTTATATCCGGTTTCAGTTCACTTACAGTCTGCTGGTTGTCAAACTTCTTTAAGAGACTCTTGAATTCCAGTCTTTTGAAAATGTTGTATGAATTGTCATTAAACGCATTCTCATATGTGGTATCCTCAAGCTTGAAATCCAGTTCACAGTCAAGTTTGATCGCCGCAAGCTCTCTGGACATTATTGCCTGTTCTGAGAACTCCGCAAGATTTTTCTGGGCTTTAGGAGGCTTGATCTCGTCTATATGTTCAAGAGCTCCTGCCACAGATCCCCACTGCTGAATGATCTTTGTGGCGGTCTTTTCACCTATTCCAGGAACCCCTGGGATGTTATCTGACGTATCTCCCATAAGTCCCTTCATATCTATAAACTGGACTGGGGTAACTCCATAGAGATCCTTCACATCGTCTGCGTAATAGTTCTCTATCGTGGTTCCGCCTGCTTTTGTCTTCGGAATACGGACGAGGATATTGTCTGTTGCAAGCTGAAGAAGATCCCTGTCACCCGATACTATCACGACTTTGTATCCGGCAGAATCTGCAACTCTTGACAATGTTCCTATAATGTCATCAGCCTCATAACCACCCTTCTCAACTATGGTGACGTTCATCGCTGTCAAGACTTCTTTTATGAGTGGTACCTGCTCACGCAGTTCATCCGGCATAGGCTTTCTTGTGCCCTTATACTCTTTGTACACAAGATGTCTGAATGTAGGCTGTTTAACGTCAAATGCCACGCATACATTTGTCGGATTCTCTTCGTCGATTATCTTGAATATAATATTAAGAAAACCGAGGACAGCATTCGTGTGAAGTCCCTCATAGTTGGTGAGATCCGGAAGCCCGTAAAAAGCTCTGTTAAGTATGCTGTGTCCATCTATTATCAATATCTTTTTACCTGTATCTGGCATGAAAACCTCCTCTTATTTACCGCTCGCCATAGAGTATTCTGACTATTCGATACCCTTATGATTTGCATTATATTTTTTGATATTCTGCATAAATTCCGTACTTTCATCCCTGACTTTGTTTTGTTCTTCGTAATATCTGTCGATATCACTGAGATCATAGCGGGAATCGTCCAAAAGTCTTGAGCCAAAGAATTCAGCATAATAGTATTCAGGTTGCTCACTGAGTTTGGAATTCTGTTCATAGTTGTAGACCTTGTCAAGAGCACCGCTGTACAACCATATAAGTCCGGCAACAACGGCTGCAATTCCGACCAGTATCGTGGAATTTGCTATTCTCTTTACCGTGGTAAGTCTGTTCATCTCTTCCTCAAGATGCTTATCCAGGGCATTCTTAAAATCTGTAGATATATTATCAGACTCGTCCAGTTGTTTCATACCAACTATAAGCGTGTAATAGATATCCAGCTCTTCATAGCAGTTTTTGCATGATCTGACATGCTTAATAAACTCTCTGAGTTCATCGTCAGGGAGTTTATTCTCAATAAACGCCATTATCTTTGACTGTGCTTCCAAACAATTCATATGATCCACCTAGTTAATCTCAAATGATCCATCATCCTGTGTGTTTTCAATCTTTCTTATGACTAGATAATACGGTTCACCTTTCTCTGGAACGACCTGGACTCTGTCGCCAACCTTGTGTCCCATGATCGCCCTGCCTATAGGTGATACGTTGCTCACCCTTCCGTCAAGCACATCAGCACGAACGCTTGTGACAACTCTGTATGTTTCCTCCTCGTCGTCATCCTCAAAATAAACGGTTACCGTGTTATCAATTCCAACCTCATCGTCTGCTGAAGTATCATCTATTATATCTGCAGTCCTGACAAGCCTGTCCAGATATCTGATCCTTCGCTCATTGGCATTCTTGTCTTTCTTTGCTGCATAATATTCGAAATTCTCACTGAGATCCCCCTGAGCTCTGGCCTCCTTTACGGCTTCAAGCTTCTCCTTCCTGACTACACATTTTCTATATTCGATCTCCTGTTCCATCTTTTCGATGTCTTTTTTTGTAAGCTGCTTACCCATATCGATACGCCTCCAAATCTAACGCAATACTTTATATATACTATCACAAAATCCATTCAAAGTAAAATGAGGTGTTGCTGCACTGGTTATCATAGCGGCTGCCTGTATCCAGTGCGGATACGGTCCTCAAAAAAAATACCCGGCAACCACTGCATGCAGTAATTACCGGGTAAAGTGTATACGTTTAAATATATAACCAGAAATTAGTTGTTGATAAGCTTGTCTGACTCGTTGTTCCAGCTATAAAGTGCTCTGATCTGCTCTCCAACCTTCTCTGATGGATGCTCTGAAGCAAGCTTTCTCATAGCCTTGAAGTGAACCTGACGTCCTGCTGGTGACATGTCAAGGAGGAACTCCTTAGCAAATGAACCATCCTGGATGTCCTTAAGGATCTGCTTCATAGCCTTCTTTGTCTCTGCTGTAACGATCTTAGGACCTGTTATATAGTCACCGTACTCTGCTGTGTTAGAGATTGAATATCTCATTCCAGCGAATCCTGACTGGTAGATAAGGTCTACGATAAGCTTCATCTCATGGATACACTCGAAGTATGCGTTTCTTGGATCATAACCAGCCTCGCAAAGTGTCTCGAAACCAGCCTGCATAAGTGCACAAACACCACCACAAAGGACTGCCTGCTCACCGAAGAGGTCTGTCTCTGTCTCTGTTCTGAATGTTGTCTCAAGAACGCCGGCTCTTGCTCCACCGATTGCAAGTGCATATGCAAGTGCAAGGTCAAGTGCCTTACCTGTAGCATCCTGCTCTACAGCAACAAGACAAGGTGTACCCTTTCCTGCCTGGTACTCTGAACGTACTGTGTGTCCAGGTGCCTTTGGAGCGATCATTGTTACGTCAACATCCTTTGGTGGCTTGATACAACCGAAGTGAATGTTGAAACCATGAGCGAACATAAGCATGTTACCTGGCTCAAGGTTTGGCTCGATATCCTTCTTGTACATATCTGCCTGTAACTCATCGTTGATAAGAATCATAATTATATCAGCCTGCTTTGCAGCCTCAGCGGCTGTGTATACCTTAAATCCCTGTGCCTCAGCCTTAGCCCATGACTTGCTTCCCTCGTAAAGACCGATGATGACATTGCATCCTGACTCCTTAGCGTTGAGGGCATGTGCATGACCCTGACTACCATATCCTATGATTGCGATTGTCTTTCCATCAAGTAATGAAAGATTGCAATCCTGCTGATAATAAATCTTTGCTTCTGCCATTTCTTTAATCCTCCTAAATATGTATAAAATGACTTATATATTAACTACCACTTGGATAATTAAAAACGTATTAACCTCTGATGAGACCTGTGAGACCTGTGCGTACAAGCTCAACTATCTCATGTCCATCGAGCAGTCTGAGGAACGCCTCACACTTGGTTGTTGTTCCCGTAAGTTCTATAATAACCGAATCTTTGGAAACGTCAACTATATTCGCTCTGAAAATATCTGCAACCGAGATAATATCCTTTCTCTCGGACGGATTCGCTTTAACCTTGACAAGAACGAGCTCTCTGCATACAGACTTGCCAGGCTCAAGCTCCACTATATCCACTACATCCTCAAGCTTGTTGAGCTGTTTCTTGATCTGGATAAGGCTGGCTTCATCGCCGCTAACTGCAACAGTCATTCTGGAATAAGCGGGATTCTCAGTCTCTCCTACTGTCACACTGTCAATGTTATAACCTCTTCTACTGAACAGTCCTGACACTCTGCTCAAAACTCCCGATGTGTTGTCAACAAGCAGTGACAAAACAATATTACCCATCTATATGTACCACCTTTCAACTCGTCTCTTTAAAATGTACTAAATTATTATAGTTATAAACCACTTTAATGTCAATTTATAACGTGAATTTTGTAATTATTTTTATCTGTTATTTCTGATAATTTTTGTTGTGTATTTACAAATACCCCAAAACTTATAGTGAGATATCCGGATTTTTCCAAATATTTACTCTATGCCCAGAAGATTCTTGACTACAACCACGCAGTTTGCCGCATCCTCGGAATATCCATCCGCACCGATCTCCTCGGCGTAGCTCTCGGTTATAACTGCACCGCCTATAACAACTTTACTGTCCAGGCCATTCTCCTTCACAGCTTCAACAACATCCTTCATCTTGACCATGGTGGTTGTCATGAGGGCTGACAGTCCGATTATGCTGGCGTTATTATCCTTTGCCGCTTGTATTATCACATCACAAGGAACATCCTTGCCGAGATCTATAACATTAAATCCATAGTTCCTGAGCATAAGAACCACGAGGTTCTTACCTATATCATGTATATCGCCCTCAACTGTCGCCACGACTATGGTAGGCATATCAGAGCTGTCCTTGTCCTTCAGAACAAGTGGACTTATAACACCTATCGCCATCTCCATGGTCTCAGCACTTGATATGAGCTGTGGCAGGAAATATTTTTTCTTCTCGAAGAGTCGTCCAACCTCATTTATCGCACCTATCAGATCGTTATCTATGATGGACTGGGGATCAGCTCCGCTGTCAAGCACAGCGTGTACATCGTCAAGTATTGATCTCTTATTTCCCTTGAGAACATCTATGTATATCTGGCTTTTTCCCTCCAGATCAGATCCTGCTTTGCCGCCGGATGCACCTGCTCCCGGTGAGGCAAGCTCAAGAGGTTTGACATTCTCAATATAACGGACATCGCTCTCCTCCTTGAAAAGCAGCATATCAGAAGCAAATGCAGCATTCATGAGCATGGTCTGGGAAGGATTTGCTATAGCCATCGTAAGTCCACGAGAGATAGCCATGGTGAGGAATGCTGTATTTACAAACATTCTCTCAGGAAGTCCAAATGAAATGTTGGACAGACCACAGATGGTTGCAAGTCCGTTGTTATAACAGTAGTTTATGGTTTTCAGGCAGTTGATGGCAGCGTCCTTCTGGGCACCGACCGTTGCAACAAGTCCGTCCACAACCACATCATTCTTCGTAAATCCCATCTCATACGCAGTGCCAAGCACCGTGTTGATTATGTCCTCCTTCTCCTGTGGACTCTCCGGAAGCCCCTTATCCGACAGAGGAAGAAGAATAAACATAGCTCCGTACTTCTTTACAAGAGGCAGTATCTCTTCCATCTTCACCTTCTCAAGGGATACTGAATTGACAAGCGCACGTCCCGGATAGATACGAAGTGCCGCCTCAAGTACCTCTGGTGAGCTGGAATCAAGGCATAACGGAAGGTTTACAGCCTGCGATACCTGATATACTACCTTAAGCATCATATCTCTCTCATCGATACCATTCATACCGACATTGATATCAAGTATTGAAGCGCCTTTATCTACCTGCTCTTCGGCCATATTCATGACAAGCTCAAGAGATCCCTCCCTGAGCTCAGCCTGAAGCTTCTTCTTTCCAGTCGGGTTGATTCTCTCTCCAACAACCTTAAACGGAGCATCCAGATCTATTATGAGAGATGAACGCTCAGATGATATACATCTGACATGCTCTGAACTTATCTCAGGAACAGGCATCTTGGAAGCCATATCAGCAAGAGCCTTTATGTGTTCAGGTCTCGTACCGCAACAGCCACCAACCATTCCGGCCCCTGCCTCGATTATCATCTTCATATCTTCAGCAAATTCCTCAGGGGTCATCCGATATACGCTTTTATCATTTACAAGCTCCGGCATTCCGGCGTTCGGCTTTGCAAATACAGGGATAAATGCGATACTCTTCATCTGTCTAACAAGCTCGACCATCTTATCAGGGCCTGTGGAACAGTTTACACCTATAGCTGCCACTCCAAGATTCTGAAGAACATTTACTGCTGTCACAGGATCGGTTCCATACAGGGTACGTCCATCCTCGTTGAATGTAAGGCTGGCGATTATAGGGAGATCTGACACTTCATTTGCCGCAATAACCGCAGCTCTGGTCTCAGCGAGGCTCATCATGGTCTCGACCACAAGCAGGTCACAACCACTCTCGTCTATGACCTTTATCTGTTCCTTATACACGTCGACCAGCTCTTCAAACTTCAGTTTTCCCATAGGATAGAGCATCTCGCCGGTCATGGTGATATCGCCCGCCACAAGGCCATGGCCTGCAGCCTTGACCGCTTCCTTAGACAATTTTACAAGTCTTCTGTTCATGTCCTCAAGGTCATCGGCAAGCCCATACTCGTTGAGTTTTATCCTGTTACATGTAAAGGTTGGAGCATACAGAATATCTGTGCCGGCGTTCAGATATGCAACCTGGAGGTCAAACATTATCTGTGGATGTTCAAGTATCCATTTCTCGGGGCACACGCCAAGAGGCATGCCTGCATTCATAAGATTTGTTCCTGTGGCTCCATCAAGTATAAGTATCTTATCATCAAACAGTTTTCTGAAATCTGTCTTTTTCATGTCTTATCTCCTCGTACTCAGGCCTGATCCAGACCTTCATCAGTTATTTTTCCATCGCCGTCTGCGGCTGCTGTTGCCAGCATGTCACATCTCTCATTTCCAGAGTTGCCGGCATGACCTTTGACCCACAGGAATTCCACGTTGTGTGGTGCTTTTGCTGCAAGCAGACGTTCCCACAGATCCCGGTTTTTGACCGGTTCATTCTTGCCGCGCTTCCAGCCTTTTTTGATCCAGCCCTCTATCCAGTGCTGGTTAAATGCGTTGCACAGATACTGTGAATCTGAATACAATTTCACATTACATGGCTTTATAAGAGCCTCAAGCCCGACTATCGCCGCCATAAGCTCCATTCTATTGTTTGTTGTCTTTATATATCCCTGGCTGTATTCTCTCTCATGAAGCTGTCCCTTTGCATCGATAAACTGAAGAACAGCGCCATATCCACCAGGTCCATTTGGATTGCCTCTGGCAGATCCATCAGTGTACAATATTACATCCATATATGATCTCCATAATTATATTTTCTGTATAAATGAGTCTATGATACGAACAAGTCTTCCTGACGCTTCATCGCCCGCCGCAATGATCTCCTCGTGCGAAAGCTCTCCGCCGAGGCCTGCAGCTTTGTTGCATATTGAGGAAAGACCTGCGACACGCATTCCCATATGTCTTGCAGCTATGGCTTCACATACAGTGCTCATTCCAACTGCATCTGCCCCCATTCCCGCAAACATTCTTATCTCTGCAGGAGTCTCATACTGAGGACCGGTGACCTGAATATATACACCCGACCTGAAATCAATATCATTTTCAGCAAATGCTTCTCTGATATAGCTATTCAGCTCCACATCGTAGACATGTGTCATATCGGGAAATCTCACACCCAATTTATTATAGTAACTGCAAATGAGTGGCGATGGTACAAATGTTGAAATGTGATCACTTATCATCATGATATCGCCCGACTCAAGCTTCTCAGATATTCCGCCTGCAGCATTTGTGAGCAGAAGTTTATCTACACCAAGCAGCCCCATGACACGGACAGGCATAACAACCTGGCTCATATCGTATCCTTCATAATAATGGACCCGTCCCTGCATGATAAGGACCTTTTTCCCGTGGATACATCCGTATACGAAGCGGCCTCTGTGTCCTGCTACTGTAGATACAGGAAAATGTGGAATATCTCCGTAATCCACATACACAGGGTTCTCAATAACGTCCGCCATATGTCCCAGACCACTGCCCAGGATAAAGGCTATATCAGGAACATCTCCTATCGCATGTCTCAAATACGAGGCAGCCTCAGTCAACTGATCGTATGTTACCAAATCATCACCCCCATAATACAAAACAAGGTCAGGATATTATTCCTGACCAGGATCTATATAAGTTATAACGGAGACGGAGGGATTTGAACCCTCGCGCCGGTTGCCCGACCTACCGCATTTCGAGTGCGGACCCTTCAACCTCTTGGGTACGTCTCCAATTACACTTTAATAATAGCAGATGACAGGCATTCCGTCATATACTATATTAAACAACTGTTCTGCCGCGGATACAGGAAGATTTACACATCCATGGGATCCGCTGTTCTTGTATATATCACCGCCAAATGAACTTCTCCACGATGCATCATGGAATCCGATTCCCAGCTCGCCTATGAATGGCATCCAGTATGTTACAGGAGTCTCATAGTCATCGCCGATAAGCACAGCAGGTGTCTTCTTATACAGGATCGTATATACACCTTCAGGTGTTCTGTATTTGCCATTGTTTGCAAGGCTTCCGGTTACGCAGTCGGAATCCCACACAAGATTGCCGTCTACATATGCATATACATGCTGCTGGCCAAAATCACATTCGATATATGAATCACCGATATCATCGCCGCCATCGTGATAAACTGCAGCGTAGCAGTCAAACGGCGGTGTATGTGTTGTGGACTCTCCGGCTTCAAGAAGCTTCATGAGCTCTTCTGTCTCACCGTCCACATCGATCATCCAGCCATACCAGGTATTCGCCAGAGTGATGACATCACCATTATGAGTTCTAAAATTCCTCGGCACACCGTATGTATCGTATCTGCTTGCGATATTCTCGACATACTCACGCACCTTGTCTTCTGAGAATTTCCATTTTCCTTTTACGTTGCTGATCCAGTCGCCATATTCCTTGCTGGTAAGCTTCCATGACACCTGATCTATCTCATATGTAATGGTCATCTCAAGGATCTTTGCAAGTTCCTTCTGCTCATTTACTATCTCTTCACTGTCGGCTGTGAGCTCAGGACTCTCGTATGCGTCACTTTCTGATACATCAAGCACGGATTCACCTTTAACAATCGCCTCATCTATTATACAGCATAATCTGTCAAAATCAAGATAATTTCCTTCAGAATCAGGAATAATTGTTGATTCTCCATCCTTAATCGTAACATAGGCATCTTCCGGTTTCTCCATCTTGGACTCGTCAAGACTGTCATAGCTCTTCAAAAGATTCTCGAGAGCATCCTTGTCATACGACGCTGAATAGTAAAGGTCATAATCTTTTCTCTTTAGCATGTAATAAGGCCAGAGGAAACCATTTTGTTCGCTTATGATCTTCTTGGCTGTTATATTCGGCTTTATATCAAGCGATATATCTTCTGGTTTTATGACATGTTCCTCACCGCCCCTGAGCTTGAGTGTGAGGGAATAATCCTGTATGTAACTCTCTATGTATGCATCGACATCATCAAGTGAGTAAAACGAATAGTCTATATCATTGATGTATGTCTTGTAGTTGTAATGGAACATGAACCATATCGATATAACTATATATGTACATACGACCACCGCTCCAAATATAGCCGCTGTGATCTTCAAAGCCCTGTGAGTCTTTTTTGCAGGCTTGTCATCCGGTTCGTCCGCTTCATCAGAAGCTTCATTATCTGGGAATATCGGTATCCCTGCTCCATCGGGAATGGCTGCATCCGATGCCGCAGTCTCCGGTTCGGTCTCTGTCCCCCCGAATATTGTCTCTTCAGCAACTATCTCTTCAGCGGCATCAGTGTTCACATTATCTTTATCTATATTGTTATCATCTGTGTTATTGTTCATAAAATCACGCTCTTCCCCTTCGCACATAATTCCATGCGAACTTACATCCAACATACATAATATTATATGCTATATTACTATAATTCAACTCTTAATTATGTTTAAATATAAGAGGCTAACGCACTGTTATCTGGACAAATTGATGGTCACCAGATCCGGTTCGTTATTAACTCTGATTCGGATAGTGTGAAGTCCGAGTCCTGCACAGACTATCATATTATGTCCATCGCAGGAATATAACCCCTTATAGTACTTTGGAAACAGTCTGATCATAGGCGATATCACGCCCCCGAGAAATGGCAGGATCACAAGTCCACCATGTACATGGCCGGATACAGTAAGATCAGCGCCCCATCGGGAATATTCTTCAAAATAATCAGGATCATGTCCTATAAGTATATTGTAATCGGATCTGCTTATCGGTGGAAGTTCATTCAGCAAATACTCTTCATCCATATCGAGCTTTTTGAATCTTCTGTAATATTCCGTCTTCATGTCAAGTCCGTATATCGTGACATTGTATTCATCAAGATGAACACTTTCATTTATAAGCCAGGTGATGTTATCTTTTGTTCCTTCATATAACCTGTTCCACATATCACCATATTTTTCATATATGGATGCGCGCATCTCATGATTTCCTTTTCCCATATACACAGGAAAACGCTTGCCAAGTTCATTCAGGAAATGTATACCTATATCTACTGTAAGTCCCGGCTTTCCGACTATTATATCCCCCGCCACCAATATGAAATCCGGATTGATCTTTTCTATACAGCTTATAAGCTTCTCATTGTCCTTTCCAAATTCCGCATTGTGGAGATCTGATATCATGACTATCCGGGCTTTTTTTCTTATTCTCCTGTCATGCAGTTGATAATTTGAAAACGAGATTCTTCTGTTTTCGCGGTAACTCTCTATCAAAACATTAACAAGCGTTATAATGCATAGTACGATAACTACAACTAAAAAAATCCTCATGTATTTAACCTCAATATGTAAATTGTAACTTGAGCACTTTAACGAAAGCGTACTTCATACTCATGGAATCAACCTTCTCCGCCGCATATATCGGCACTGAACCGATGCACCTCTCGCCAATATAATAGCTCATCTTTCCAAGCTCTTCACCACTGTCAACCGGGGCAGTCAGCGGATCTCTCATCTCCAGTTTCTTCTTCACATCCTCCGCGTGTTCTCCCGCAAGCAGGATCCCGGTGAATTGTGAGTCGGTCTTAATTGTAACACAACTTTCGGTGCCATTGTCTATGGAAATCTCTTTTTCCTGAAGAATATTCAGATCTGTATATTTTTGGCACATCGAATATCCATAATCAAGCAGCCTGCAGGCGTCTTTGTTTCTGATATCCTTTGTATCAGCTCCCATGATGACAGCAATAAGCTGTATGCCGTCCCTCTCAGCAGTCGCCGACATGCAATATTTTGCGGTATTTGTGAAACCTGTCTTAAGGCCGGTTGCTCCTGTATACATATTCAAAAATTTATTTGTGTTGACGAGATCAAACTGACTCTCGCCCCTTCGTGTTTTATGTATGATCGAATCCATCCATATGCCTGAATAATCAAAGATGGCAGGATATTTTGTTATGAGTTCTCTGGACATTATGGAGATATCCCGTGCTGACATTTTATGTCCATCCGCATCCAGGCCACACGCATTTTTGAAACTTGCATTTATCATCCCCAGCTCAGCAGCCCTCTCATTCATCTTTTTCACAAACGCTTCTTCGCTTCCGGCAACCTTTTCCGCCATGGCAACAGCCGCATCGTTTCCGGATGCAATTATAATACACTTTATCATATCTTCAACAGTCTGTTCTTCTCCTGCCTCAAAGAAGCATTGCGATCCGCCCATGGACGCAGCATGTTCACTCACAGTTACAATATCATCAAGAGTCATTTGTCCGGCCTCTATCGCCTCAAAAGCCAGAAGAAGCGTCATAACCTTTGTAACCGAAGCCGGAGCCATGGCTTCATCACAGTTTTTTTCAAATAACACCTGACCTGTGGATGCCTCAACGAGTATACAGCTTGGAGATTCCACCTCCAGAACTTCTGTCTGGTCTGCCGCCTGAGTCTCTGTCTGTTCCTCTGCATATACCATAAGATTCGTACTCATTGTGTTTGCAAATATGATAAAGATGAGTACCGTTATAACAGATAATCTTCTGATATTTTTCTTCCTGCCCATCTTTTTTCTATCCGGAAAATGCAGCATACAACTCCTCTTTCAGTTTCTGTTTATATATTATATTATGCATTTATCCGGCAATATGACTTTTTATCCCACCAATATAGTATTATTTTCTTTATTTTGTAAAGTTTTTCTGATATAATCAATGGCTAGAAAAAAGGAGGACATGTTTCATGAGTATGAAATTAGTTAAACGAGTACCAACTGGCGATGAGATCAAGGAACTATACCCTCTTTCAAGCGAGTTGAAAGCCATCAAAGCCAGAAGAGATGAAGAGATCAGAAAAATTTTCGTAGGCGATGATGACCGATTTATATTTATCATCGGACCTTGTTCAGCAGATAATGAGGATGCTGTTTGCGATTATCAGAATCGTCTTGCAAAGGTTGCAGATGAAGTTAAGGATAAGATACTGGTCATTCCACGTATATATACTAACAAGCCAAGAACTACTGGTGATGGTTACAAAGGAATGCTCCATCAGCCTGATCCTACAAAGGCATCAGACATGCTCGAGGGCCTTTACGCCATCAGAAAAATGCATATAAGAGCTATCAGGGAGACAGGACTTACCGCTGCTGATGAGATGCTTTATTCAGAAAACTGGCAGTATGTAGATGATATCCTCTCTTACGTTGCCATAGGCGCACGTTCTGTTGAGGATCAGCAGCACAGACTTACCGCAAGTGGAATGGATGTTCCTGTAGGTATGAAGAATCCTACAAGTGGTGACTACAACGTTATGATGAATTCCTGTATAGCAGGACAGCATCACCACACATTCCTTTATTCTGGATGGGAGGCACATACAGACGGAAATCCTTTGACACATTGTATATTGAGAGGTGCACTGAATAAGCATGGACAGTCTATATCCAATTATCACTATGAGGATCTCAGGCTCCTTGCTGACACATACAAGAAGTTCAACCTCGTAAATCATGCATGTATAGTTGATGCCAACCACAATAATTCTGGCAAGAAATTTATTGAACAGCCAAGAATTGTCAAAGAGATAATCCACAGCAGGAATTACGATTCTGAGATCAAGAATCTTGTAAAGGGTGTTATGGTTGAGAGTTATATCGAAGACGGCAACCAGCCAGTAGATGGTGGATGCTATGGTAAGTCTATCACAGATCCTTGTCTTGGATGGGATAAGACAGAGAGACTTCTCAAGGAAGTTGCAGATCTTCTGTAAAAAATACATTTTAAGCCTGCGCGCTTATACAATTACACGTGCTGTGCTTATACAACACAAGAAAACCGGCGGATCTATCATGATACCGCCGGTTTTCTTTATTTATCTGTCAGGCCGAAGCCTCGCAGAGTTTGACGAGTATGCATCTTCCCAAAGACACATCTCCCATCATCTTATATTTACTTGTAGTATACGCATACATCGGATCGACAACTCTTCTCAAAAGTCTTGAAAGAACTGGAACTGTAAATACATATTTAACCTTATACTCCCTGTCCGAATTCTCTGTTAATCTGGCAACATGATCCCTTATATCTATGTAGAACACCCCACTATCATTGCCGATAACATTGAACTGAAGACAACAATCATCAATATCCGCCAATTCCAAAGAACTGAGAACGCCGTCGATACACTCCACGCATTCTTTATACGTCATATAAACACCCAATCTTTATAAGAACTCGAAGTCTGCATCCTCATCGCCATCTCCGATAAGTGCCTGATTACGCTTTACTCCTTCTTCTACTTCACCAACAATAAGTTCTTCCTCTTCTTCCTCCTGAGCAGCCTGAGCACTCTTACCTGTGAATGCTGCCGGCTTTGGCTCTGCCTCTGGAGCAGCCTTTGGTGTCATCTTGAGCTTCTGAGGTGCATCTCCGCCCTGCGACTTCATCTTAAGCTTTGTTATAGGATCCGCCTCAACTGCAGCTTCAACCTTATTTGCAGCCTCAGCAACCTTTGCACTTGATCCACTCTTGAGTGTCTCCATCTCTTCCTTGAGCTTGGCAAGCTCAGCCTTTGCATTTGCGATAACCTCGTTAGCCTTCTTCTTAGCATCGTTTATTATCTTGTTAGCCTCAGCATTTGCTGCGTTGGCTTCCTTCTTGGAACCAGGAGCAGCCTGCTCGAGCTGCTTCTCAAGCTCATAAATCTTTACGCTGTTCTCCATAAGGTTCTTCTTTGACACTTCGTTCTCTGACTCAAGAGCTGCATACTTTGTCTCAAGTTCTGCATAATCTTCTGCAACTGAGCGCAGGAAGCTGTTAACCTCATCCTTATTATATCCAAAAAGTCCTTTTTTAAAGGTTTTAGATTCAATCTGATCCTTTGTCATTGTATAGTTCTCCTTTTCAGTATTAGTTCTCTCTATAATATTATCCTTTGCATATAGAAACTCCACTTGTAATTATATTAACAAATATTCATTTTTTCAACAATATTGTTGGATTTTATAAAATTTTCCCAATATATTACAATTTTTTCGGCAAATCATGGATATATTACAATTCATTACTGTCAAGTAATATGGTAAATGGCCCATCATTGGACAGATCCACTTTCATATCTGCACCAAATTCTCCATGTTCCACCACAGGAACAAACTCACGGCATCTTTCAATTATATACTCATACATCTCATTGGCCATATCAGGCGCTCCTGCACCAGTAAATGATGGTCTGTTGCCCTTCCGGCAGTCTGCGCACAAGGTAAACTGTGAAACGATCAGGAGTTGGCCGTTTACACTGTTTATGTCAAGATTTGTCTTGCCATTTTCGTCGGCAAATATCCTCATCTTCACAAGTTTGTTTATCATCTTGTCAGCGATCTCTCTGGTATCCGAATCGTATACTCCGACAAACACCAGAAAACCTTTCTGGATGCTGCCTATCATATTTCCATCTACCTCGACTGATGCGTGATTGACACGCTGTATAACAAATTTCATTTTACGGATCCTTTCATAATCTTTTTACAGACTATTTTACCAGCAATATCATTTTGACAGCTATTTGCCGGTTGTACTATCTGTCCGACATGCTTATCGCTTCAACTGCAACGCTGCCACCTCTTACAACCTCTATCCTGTTAGGGAAGCTCTCCTTGAACAGCTTTATGGCATTGTCGTTCTTTGCATCCGTCTGGACACACTCAACAAGCACAGATTTCTTATTATAATCTGTTATCTTATAGCCAAATGCATTTGCAATTCGGAACACCTCGTCCTTATCTTCATTTGAGCAGCTATTGACCTTGACATATAAGATCTCGTTGTTGTGGATTGCAATATCTGTGTAGTCGACGACCTTGATAACCTCCACACTTCTGTTGAGCTGTTTTTTCACCTGCTCAAATGTCCTGTCATCACTGGTGAAACCGATGGTCATTCTGGATATTGTCTCATCCTCGGTTACTCCAACGGTTATAGTATCTATATTGTATGATTTGCTTGAAAACAAACCTGAAATTCTTGCAAGTACACCTACCTCATTCTCTACGAACAGGCATATCCATCTCTTCTTTACGCTCATTCTATATACCCCTTTCATCTGGATAATATACAAATCTATATATGTACATTCTATTACCAATATAAAATCAATTTATCAATATCAGCAGTCAAGTATCATGTCATTCAGTGACTTTCCACCCGGAACCATAGGAAATACGTTGGCCGTAGGATCGATGAAGAATTCTATAACTGTAGGTCCGTTTGTATTTGCCCTGGCAGCCTCAAATGCCGGCCTGATTTCCTCAGGCTTTGTAACTCTGATGCCCTTTGCATCATAGCTCTCTGCCAGTTTTACAAAGTCAGGAGAATACTTTGGACAGCATTTATCCGGATTCTGACAGTCTCTGTTGCATCTTCTTCTGTATCTGAGACATGTACTGCTGTATCTCTTATTGAAGAACAGCTCCTGCCACTGGCGTACATTGCCGAGATAGCCGTTGTTCAGTATACAGAGGGTAACAGGAAGCTCAAGCGCAACAGCTGTAGCCATCTCCTGAATGTTCATCTGGACTCCGCCGTCTCCGGATATACAGATAACATCTTTATCCATGTTGCCAAGCTTTGCGCCTATGGCAGCAGGAAATCCATAACCCATGGTTCCAAGACCTCCAGAAGTTAAGAGCTGTTTGTTCTCGTCTATATCAATGTACTGCGTTGTCCAGAGCTGATTCTGTCCAACATCAGTTGTAACGATGAGATTGCTGTACATATCGTTTATGGTTCTGATGATAGCCTCAGGGGTCACACCATCATATCTGTTCATGTTGATAGGATACTCAGCCTTGACATTCATAATGTCATCCACCCAGCCTTTGATATCAAGAGGTTCTGCATATTCAAGCATCTTGGATATGGCAACCTTGGCATCAGCAACGATAGGTATATCTACCTTTATATTTCTTGATATGGACGCTGCATCTATATCAACATGTATGATCTTGGCATTCTTGGCAAATGTATCTATAGTACCTGTTATTCGGTCGTTAAATCTACATCCGATGGAGAAAAGTACATCGCTCTCCATGATAGCTTTGTTGGATGCCAAGTTACCATGCATACCGATGTTACCTACATACAGTGGATGATCTGTAGGTATCGCACCTTTTCCCATGATGGTTGTGACTACAGGGATACCTGTCTTCTCCGCAAGCTGCTGCATCTCTTTTCTTGCATGGGCGATATTTACACCACCGCCACAAAGGAACACAGGCTTCTTTGCATTCTTAAGCTCCGCAAGGGCTCTCTTGATCTGTCCGACATGTACGCCCTCTGAAGGCTTGTAACCTCTGATATTTACCTCTGATGGATACTCGTCACTTCCCATGGCAAGCTGTATATCCTTAGGAATATCAACAACTACAGGACCCGGCTTTCCGGTTCTTGCTATGTAAAAAGCATTTTTAATGATCCTTGCAAGATCCTCTCTCTTTCTTACTGTGACTGCGTACTTGCATATGCTTCTTGTGATCCCTACTATGTCAACCTCCTGAAAAGCATCATTTCCAATAAGGTTCAACGGAACCTGTCCTGTAAAACATACCAGTGGCACACTGTCGTAGTTGGCTGTGGCAATTCCTGTTACAAGGTTTGTCGCACCCGGACCGCTTGTTACCAGACACACTCCAACTCTTCCTGTTGAACGTGCATATCCGTCCGCTGCATGAACAAGTGCCTGCTCGTGTCTTGGAAGTATCATATCAATACCTTCTGCATCATACAACGCATCAAACAGGTCTATCGCTGTTCCACCAGGGTATGCGAACAGAGTGTCTACTCCCTCTTCCTGCAACGCTTTTACAAACATCTTTGCTCCATTGATCTCCATATCTTATACCTCCTGTAAAGTTCATGATAATCTAAACTTACGCCTCGGGATGTATATATGCACCCCTTGCATAGAAAAAGCCCTAAGCGCAACTGTTTTACGCTTAGGGCGAATATGTTCATATCCGTGGTACCACCTAAATTCAGACAAATGTCTGCACTCATCAGATACTATAATAAATTATCACTGTAATCATTATTAATATCTTATTCCTGTAACGGGGAAAACCGTTGAAACCTACTCGACAACAGCCGACAAATATGTATGCTGCAATCTTTCAATCCACTGCTCGAAGGCTACCTTCCACACATTCCTGATGAAGACTCTCACCACCGTCTTCTCTCTGTTGATCGGGGGGATGCATGTACTCCTCCTCGTCATAGCATTTGACTATTTCCCGGTCGTTTTACGACCCTTAGATGTGATTATTTTATCATTAACATGAAGATGTGTCAACGATTCTTTTACTTGCCCGCCAGCAGTTCAAACCAGAACACATCATAACCTGCCGCAGCGGCAACTCTCTGGGAGGCTATATGGGACATGCCAGTTCCATAATATGGTATCCTGCCACTTCTGAGTATATCCATAGTGAGTTCAGATACCAGCGATGTACCCACATGCCTTCCCTCAGCATCTTGAACAACATTTATACCAATCTGCCAGAAGTCGTCACTGTCAGCGCTTGCGCCAGCCATACCAATAATCTCACCATCTGATACAGCAGCCACAGCCAGCACATCAGGAGTGTTATCATCAAAGCAAAATGCTTCATTCCATCTGTCATCTCCTTTGAATTGCAGGATCTCATCCCCCGTATACCTGACAAGGTTAAAATCTTCTTTAAACTTCGAATCAATCAGTTTATCTGTAGTATCTTTTCTCACTGCCTGTTCGCTCAGTTCCGTCGGAAGGTAAAATGGGTGGGCAGATTTCAATTTACATCCGTAGCTGGAAAGAATACTGTCAAGCTCACGAAATTTCTCTATATCCATGAACCATTTGCCAGATGCATTCTCATAGCGTTTTCTGCATTCATCTACAATCTCTCTACGACCGGTAAATAACAGCTTGCCATTTACCACAGCTATTTTGAGTGGGCACTTTTCCTGTCCTTTGAACCGTCTTTGTCCTTCTATCTGTCTGTATTCAGAAAATATATTGTCACTGGAATATATATCAGCCGCATCACAGCAGTAATCCCTGGCCAGCTGATCATACAGTGAATTCTTCATCTTTCCACACAGCCAATGTTTTCTCGTCATAATATTCGTATGTCCTATCCGGATTTCATTCAAAAGAGGCACATCCACTTCATCACAGGTATGATGAAACACAAATCCAAGCTTTTCCTGTACTATGCGGGACTTGGAATTGCCATCGTAGTAACCGCACCATATTGTTCTCATGCCCAGATCAAGAAATCCATGTTCTATGAGTCTCCTGGCCGCCTCCGGTGCGTATTCGTTGCCCCAGTGAGGCTTTCCTATCCAGTATCCGAGTTCACATTCGTCATCGCGGTCTGTCATATCTGTCCTTCCGTTTAACAGTAATTCAATGGCTCCGACAACCAGGCCGCTGTCCTTCAGACACACAGCATAACACTCCGGCCCATTAAATACATTCCGTATCACATCAAGGCTGTACTCCCTGCTCTCATGCACTGGCCAGCCAGCTATAGGTCCCACATCAGGGTCACTTGCATATTCAAATAATATATCTGCGTCACTCTCCTGCCAGTGACGTAATATTAACCTATTAGTTTCTAAAATCAAATCATATATCCCCTTTCATATAAGACTTTCTTTTTCTGATACGTCTATTCTAAATTATATATGCCACTGAATGTCGCACCCACTGTTTAGCTAATTCAGCCTTTTTACCTCAGTCTGTGCTTTCCCAGTTTTTCACTATCCTCAGATATTTGCCGAGATTGATAAAAGATCTAACGATCTCGTCCACTATGACTGCAAGAAAGACACCTGCTATTCCAAGCTTAAGGACAAACACGAACAAAAGTGCCACAGAAACCACCCACAACGTGCCAAACAACTGTGTTATGAGCATCCATATCGTGTTGCCACTGCCCCTGATCGCATTGCCAACAACTATGTTTGCTGATTTTGCGAAAAGATTGATGCTGATAAAGATCAGATATATCCCACACGATGCAATTATACTCTTGTCGTTGGTGAAAAGTGATATGATCTGCTGTGGAAACGCAAGACAGACACCGAGTGTGATGATTCCAACTACTATACACAAGCCATACGCACAGACACATACACCCTTGTATTTACCCAGATCATTGTTTCCTTTTGCCTCACCGGTTAGTGTCATTGTACCGTTTCCTATCGCTCCAATGATGACAACCGCCAGAACTTCAACACTGAATATGATGGAATAAATTCCGGCAGCCATCTCATTTATGGCGTTGAGAATCCTTATAAGCAGCAGATTGCCAAGATTCCATGCAAAATCCTCAAGAGCTGTGTTCACTCCCAGCTTTGCCGACAAAAGATACGGCTTTATATGTGCCTTTACTACCCATTTCATAGATGGTTTAGTGTTAAGTTTCTTGCTTGATACCACGAATATCACTGCAAATATAAGTCCAGAGTACTCCGCTATTGTAGTCGCTATGGCTGCACCCTTTATCCCCATGGCCGGAAGTCCGAATCTTCCAAATATCATGATCCAGTCGAGGAATATATTGACTCCCGACCTTATTATTCCATATATGACAAGCGGCTTTGTATAATTAGACGTCTGAAGTATTACACTGAAAGTACCGCCAAGTCCTGTTATCAGAAATACGGGCGCATAATACCTGGAATAATCAAGACACATCGGCATCAGGCCATCTGACACACCCATGAGTCTGAATACAAATTCAGCGCAGAATGTCCAGAAGAAAAATAACAGTATCGGTATGATATTATTGTATTTCACCATGGCACCGGAGTATTCCTCTATGTGTTCGGTATCTCCTGCACCAACACCCTGACTTATCAGTATAGACGCTCCTGTCACGATGGAGAAACAGAACGACATGGTGGTCCACATCGGTGAAGTCACATTGCCAAGTGCGCTCATGTACATGCTGTTTACGTGTCCTAAAAATATTCTGTCTATAAGCATCTGAAGCTGCGATATAAGATTGCTCAGCATGATTGGAACCGCGATGTTTAAAAGTCCCGGAAGGTATTTTTTGTTAGTCTTTATTAAAGTGTTTTTCATTGCAGTATTTCTCTTTCTATTATCAATATTTTGTAGGTTCAAATGTCATGATGCTTATTGCCGATTTTGTGTTCATACTCACCGAAAACAAATATGATACATTATATCAATACTTAACATATCTTGCATCAAACTTATAGTATTATATAAAAGTTCTATAAAATCAACTCCCCAATATAATATATAGATACCACAAAAAGAGGTAAATATATGTGTTCCATCGCAGGATTCTATAACTCCAACAGGATTTTCAATACCGAACATGAACGATACTCATACATATTGAACGACATGAATAAGGCACTTGCTCACAGAGGTCCGGATGCACAAAATACAGTGCTGTCATCGCACTGTGGAATGGCACACACAAGACTTTCCATACGTGACGTAGCAAGAGGCGAACAGCCTATGAAAAAGGTCATCGGCGAAAATACTATATACATAGTGTACAACGGCGAGATCTACAACACAAAGGAACTGAAATCGGAGCTGCTCGCCCTTGGATATACATTTGATACAACTTCGGACACAGAGGTTATTCTCAACTGTTTTCTTCACTTCGGTCCCGATTTTGTTCACAGGCTGAACGGAATATTTGCATTTGCGATATATGACGAACATATCCAGACCATATATCTGTACAGGGATCACTTCGGTGTGAAGCCGCTGTACTACTCAGTAACTGATGACGGAACACTTGTCTTCGCCTCAGAGATCAAAGGACTGCTCTACTATCCAGGTATAAGGCCTGTCATTGATGCACGGGGACTATGTGAGGTGTTCGGAATCGGGCCGTCCAAGACTCCAGGCTGTGGAGTATTTCAGAATATAGACGAAGTAAAGCCGGGACATTTCATGAAATTCTCACCCTACGGAATGACAGACTTCACATATTACCGCATAACCAGCAATCCTCACACTGACAGCTATGAAGACACTGTGGAAAAAGTCCGTTATCTTGTCAAGGACAGTATAGAGAGACAGATCGTATCGGATGTGCCTGTATGTACATTTCTCTCGGGGGGCATCGACTCATCAATCGTCAGCAGCGTATGCGCCGCAAAACTCAGGGAGCAAGGGAAAAAGCTGCACACTTTCTCATTTGATTTCAAAGATAATTCTAAATATTTCAAGTCAAATGCATTCCAGCCGGAGCAGGATCGACCATATGTAGATATGATGGTAGCCCACATAGGTTCAGACCACACATATCTCACCTGCAATTACAGTGATCTTGCAGACTATCTGTATACTTCCGTGGAATCAAGGGATATGCCGACCATGGCGGACGTGGATTCATCACTTCTGTACTTCTGTTCATTGGTGGCAAAGGAATACAAAGTTGTACTAACAGGGGAATGCGCGGATGAGATATTTGGAGGATACCCATGGTTCTACAGAGAAGAACTGCTTTCATCTGATACATTCCCATGGATGAAGGATCTGTCGCCAAGGCTCTCAGTACTGTCGCCGGACATCATAGATAGTCTTGATATACCGGGATATGTGTCATCACTATACAATTCTCTCCTGTCCGAGATCAATCTTCTTCCGGGGGAATCCGATACAGAAAAGCGGCGCAGGCAGATATCTTATCTGAATATCAGGATGTTCATGCAGACATTGCTTGACCGAATGGACAGAACAAGCATGGCAAGCGGACTTGAGGCGAGAGTTCCATTTGCAGATCCACGAATACTTGATTATGTGTTCAATGTTCCATGGGAGTACAAATATTCCGAAGGCTGTGAGAAAAAGCTTCTCAGAGAGGCCATGAAGGATTATGTTCCGCACGAAATCATGTACAGAAAGAAAAGCCCTTATCCAAAGTCATATGACCCTCATTATGAACAGGAGCTTGCAAAGAGGCTTCTCTGCGTGCTAAATGATCCGGAAAGTCCTCTTCTGCCTCTCATCGACAGAGAATATGTGAAAAGTTTCATAAATGCGCCAAAGGATTACGGCAGGCCGTGGTTCGGTCAGCTCATGGCAGGACCTCAGATGATGGCATATCTTCTTCAGATTGATCACTGGCTGAGAAAATATGCTATTGTCCTTGACATATAAAAAGACTTCCAGACTTCTGTATACATGCGGCGTATCGAAAATGGCGAATACGCTGCATGTACAAGAGTTCTGAAAGTCTTGTTTTTACAGGCAATTTATATATTTGTTATTTATAGATTGCTTTCGCAGAAGGACTGCCCTTCTTTATCAGTTTCTTGTATGCTGTGGCCTTATTCCTAGGTACTGCAAATGTAATTTTGCTGTATGTTCCACTGAAGGCTTTTGCGCCAACGCTCTTGAGCTTAGCTGACTTTATCGTCATCTTCTTAAGGTTTTTGCATGATAAAAATGCGTTTGCCCCTATGCTTGTCACATTGTTGCCGATAGTGACATTCTTAAGAGCAGTGTATCTGCTGAATGCATTTGCGCTTACAGATGTTATCTTAAACCTTACATCACCTATAACTACAGTGTCTGCGATGGTCAGTGATGCAAATCTTTTATCTGACCTTGAGTACGTTGTTCCGGCAATTGCAACTGTTCCTGTGCCGTCTGCCTTTGCTCCGGTTATTGTGTACCTGAACTTTCCAACTGTATATGTCTTTCCCTTAGCAGCCTTTACTATGGCAAATGTCTTTGTTATTTTACCAGAATATGCATTCTTACCACATATTGTCACACTTGCCTTGCCCACCGCTTTGTTCTTGCTGTAGGTGACAGTGTAATCCTTGTTCAGTCTGAGCGTCTTTGTGCCAGCCTTGACAACAAGCGATCTCTGGGTGTGCGCTCTTCCATTGTAGATCTTGTTCTCTATTCCGGAAACCGTGATCTTGCTTGTCTTTTTGCTTATATCAGTTGTTGCAAGTTTGGCAATACTTGCTGTTTTCGCAGCCTTGCACACGGTACATGTGTATGTCCTCACACCGGCTGCTGTGTATGTAGGTTTCTTTGTTACCCTGCCGGAATTCCACTTATGTCCAAGTTCCTTTACACACACACCTGTGCTCATGACATCGCCGCAGACTGAGCACTCTGTATGTCCTGTTCCTGCCTTTGTGCAGGTTGGTGCCTTCTCTCCTTTTAGTGTATACTTTACAGTCTTGCCCTCTGAACATGCCGCTCTGTAGATGGTTATCTTCAGCTCTGTGCTGTCATAATTTTCCTTGTCATCGCCAACGTATACAGCGGTTGCCTCCACTGATCCGCCTGCCTTTATCGCAGTCTTAGCATCCGCATCAAGCCATGTCCAGTCTCCCGGAAGTGCAATACTTCCAACTGTCTTATTTGTATTATCTACACTTAACAGCAGATTCGGCATTGCAGCCTTGCTCACATTTACCGTGATCTCAATTTCTGCTGTGTTGTAATTCACACTGTCAGCCGGCGTAAATACAACGGTGTACAGCGTCTTGTCACTGTCAGATACAAACGGCTTTAGAGAATCATCCTTCCATGCAAATGTTCCAAATATCTCAACCTTGTTAATACCGTCAAAATATGCTGTTCCTCCGTATAAAACAGACTTTGCAAGGCTGTCGCCATATGTTATTGCACTTGCTGTCGGCAGATCAGCTATGTTTACATTGGCCTTTAAGACATTTACCTGAATAGTTCCCCTGATCGAATTGTAGTGTTTCTGGTCATCCGGGGTAAATACTACATCATAGTCTGTTACATCAACCACAGGAACTGTGGAATCGTCAGCCCAGCTCCATGTTCCGGTTATGTTTTCTCCTGAAACTCCGATTACGGCTCCGCCCGAAATGCTTGCTTCATTTAAGGTTTTGTGTGGATCGTAACTTATCGGATCTGCCACCGGAAGTTCACTTATAACCGGATCAGCTTTAACTATATCGAATTCAGCCTTGCAGTTTATATCGTAATTTCCGCCCGTGGCATCCGTGATGGTTATCGTCGCTGTTCCAACTTCTGTGTTATCACTGTAAGATACTTCATATTCGCTTGAAGGAATGACTGTCTCACCGTCCATAAGAGCAAACTCAGGCTCTACCTTCTGTCCTGTGTATGTGTACTCAGGCTTAAGTCCGTCAAATGTTGGACTGCTGATCTTCTTTGGCTCAATGGTAAATGTCACGTTCTTTGTTCCTGAGTAAGCACCGATTCCTGTTACAATCGCAGTCGCTGTGCCAGCGTTGATATTGTCGGAATACGTTACATTATAATCTGAGCCTTCTTTTAGCTGTACAGAAAACATATTGTCCCAATTATAATATACCTTTACAGATGGTTTTAACTCACTTCCGGAGTAGATGATGTTTTTATTTTCATCTAACTCTGCATATACTTTATCGTTCAGCAATGCTCCAATTCTAAGCTTATTATCTTCTATACTTGTTGACAGATCAATTATAGAATCATCTGATGATGCGTTGAACCAATCTGACTTTAACGCAATGCCATCACCTGCTACAGCATATGCAGCACCTTGTTGTACACCTATTCCATCCAGAACAATCGGAATAACATTATGAGGCTCTGCATTTATAATTATTTTTTCTCCGTATATTCCATACAAATATATTCCGTCATTGATTTTTATATCACTGTTGTTAAAGTATAATTTTATTGTTTCATCAGCTAGAATTATCTTGTTTATATCTCCACCATTTAGTATCAATTGACCCATAGTATGTATCGTTCCCGAAATTTTTACATTACCAATTGTTACTGTTGAATCTTTTTTTATATCTAAATGACCTTTTACGTCTCCTCCCGTCTTAGAATCAATTATCGTTATTTTTCCGTTTTTTACATCAATATCATCTGTCTTATGTCCATTTATGTCTATAGTAAAATCAGAATCGGGATTGTTTATATCAAGAGCTGTATTTGTATCTTCCATAACGGTGACAACACTGTCCGGCATGTTTTCGGCATAACTTATTGCTTCTGGCAGTGAAACACAGGATATAGTCTCATCACCTTTTGTGACTGTCGCTGCAAGTTTCTCACCGCAGTATCTGCATATGCCATCCTCGAAGTTATGTTTGCCAAATACATCCTTTTTCTCATTGCTGTATGACACCGAGGCAATTTCAGATGAATCGTTACAGCCCATATAAGTTATGCTCTTATATACCTTCGGACCATGTAATACAGGATAGGTGTCTGTTCCGATGGTCTGTCCCCAAATTTCTTCTGGCTGACCGTTCTGCTGGAGATATGTAACTTCACCTGTTTTGAATTGCTCTGTCGTTTTACCTTCAACCTTTTCAGTGGTTCCGTCATTCGCGCCTATCGCATTTCCAGTATAAATAGTGCTGTCGTAATAACAGTTTGTAATGCTTGCATTGGATTCATTACGTCCGATCACACCTCCTACATTAACCCCTGTACCACTGACACTACCGGTATTATAACAGTTTGTGATAATTCCTTTATTCCATCCGTTCACGCCTCCTACATATCCACTACCACCAACACTACCGACATTATAGCAGTTTGTGATAGTTCCTCCGTCATTATATCCGCTCACGCCTCCTACATAACGTTCTGTACCACTGACGCTACCGGCATTATAACTATTTGTGATGGTTCCTCCGTCATTATATCCGTTCACACCTCCCACATTACCTTCGCTACCACTGACGCTACCGATATTATAGCAGTCTGTGATGCTTCCGGTATAATTAATTCCGCTCACGCCTCCTACATATTCTAAGCCACTGACGCTGCCGGCATTATAACTGTTTATGATAGTTCCTTTACTATTATATCCGCTCACGCCTCCTACAAAACCGCTACTACCACTGACGTTTCCGGTATTATAACAGTTTGTGATGCTTCCGGTATAATTATATCCACTCACGCCTCCTGCTGTTCCTATACCACTAACGCTGCCGGTATTATAACAGTTTGAGATAGTTCCGGTATAATTATTTCCACACATGCCTCCTACCTTGCTGGTACCATAGAAATAAGAATCCAAAATACCTGCATTGGCAATCTTACCATTGTTACGACCGAACAATCCTACATCATAACTATTCTCTTGATTGAAATACAATCCACTGATTGTGTGGTTTTGTCCATCAAATATACCAGTGTATGGACTTGCGCTAGTTGCAATCGGTGTCCATTCCTTAAATGTTCCCTCATTCAAGGTTCCATCCGACTTCAGAACATTTGCATTCACAACAATATCCGCTGTCAGGACTGCATTGGCTGATTTATTCTGCGCTACGCCTGAAAGTGTGCCATTTACAAGTCCGGCAAACCAGTAGAGCTGACCTGCATTACTGATCTCGTAAACCGCATCCTTTGTCCCGTCCTCATTAATATCATACTTGTCCGTAGTGAGCACCGCCGGCTGATATGCGTCGCAATCTGTACAAAATCCCTGCGAATTATAATTGTGTGCTTCCGTCTCTTTAGTCACATATCCGATCGGACAGTCTTTGCATGCTACTCCTTTTGTATGTTCTTTGTCATCTTGCCAAATATATGTAATATTACCGTTTGTATTATGTTTGTGTTCAGCTCCATCTATCAGAATTGTGGCTCCATCTTTAACAATAAGCTTGTCCAGATTGGCGATACTTGCACTACTATCAAATTCTATGCTTTCTCCACTTGCAATCGTTAAATCTTCTTTTAAAGCGGCTTTACCATATACATATGTTTTCGTTACATCATCACCGGTCTCAATGTCGTTCCATTGCTTTGTGATGACAGAGTTGCTGAAGTCACAATCACTTAATACAGGTTCTTGACAGGCTAAAGCACGGCTAACCACGATCTGGCTTCCTGATACATTAATTTGTTGATTTGATCTAATTACCTCACCTTCGTATCGTTCTGTTGTTGCTTTCGCTTCAACATAACTGTCTACTATATTAATTTTATCACCACTAATTACGTTTGAATGATCCTCCTCATTTGCTACCACATGGCTATTTTCAATCGTTAAGCTGCCGCTACATTCAATTTGGGAAGTCTCCAGCGTTGCTCCTATAATTTTTATATTATTATTATTTGAGCCTAAGTCATCTGCACTGATTTTTCCACAACTTAGACTTTCATTCTGATTGTTACCATTTATTTCTAATGTAGGCACAATTCCGCTTTCTGTTAAAATACTTTGAATCACCATATCTGATCTCATAGTATTTGTTCCGGATAACATAATCGAAAGATCACCGTTCTGAATCGTAATGTTTCCAGAAATATACGCATTTTCCAGTACAAGCTGATTCCTCGTGATGTCATAGTACCAATTGGTTCCCTGATATATCGTGTCATCATTACCAGAAACTCCATCATCTTGAAATTCCCCATTATCAATAAGACGTGTTGAGCCCATCAATAAATATTCGGGTATTTTTTCCGTTGTAGTCTCCTCTGCCTTAGCATTCATCACTCCCCAGCCGCTTACACCCATCACCGACGCAGGCGACATAACCACCGCTGCAGCAAGCGCAATTATAATTCCCTTCTTAAATATTAATCCCTTTCTCATATCATTCCTCCGCTTCTATTTAACTCTGTTATTTTATCCCTTTAGTTGCGTAATCAAGTATCATTTCCTTGATCATTATAAGCTCGTCTGTGTAGTCCTTGTTGTCGTCCGATCCCCATATGAAGCCCTCCGCATAGTGGGCGCAGGCCGTCATCATGGAGTGGACGGTGACACGCATGAATTCTGATTCCGGTATGTCAGTCCGTATAGTTCTGTCCACCTTCGCCTTCTCGTACATCATGTGAAGTCTGGTGTCCACCGAATACAGTGAGCTGTGGAAATCTACAAGCTGATCATTGTTCTTGCCCTCATGGGTTACATAATAATTGAAGTTATCGTTGTACTTCAGCAATGCCTTGTGATGCTGATACATATCTATGTAGCTGTCCATGGTAAATCTCAGTCTGTCTATGGCTGGTATGTCATGTACAGACGATATAGGTCTTCTCGCGTCCAGGCCATCCAGGTATCTCTTCCACTGATCAGCACATACCGCTATGACCAGCTCAAGCTTACTTGGATAGTACCTAAACAATGTAGCCCTTCCCACGTCGGCAGCCCTTGCGATATCTCCCATGCTCACCGCCTCTATCTTCTTGTCTACGAACAGCTCAAATGCAACATCAAGGATCTTTCTTTTGCGCTCGTCCATTTCCTCTTTCAGTTTTTCCGGATCTCTCATATATTACTTTTCACTCCAAAGTTATATTGTGATACTCCCTGTCTCACAATAAATATTTTACAGGACTATCTTATGTCAGTCAACAAAAATCCCAGAAGTCACATTTCGAATCACATTTCGATAGTAAGTAACTTCTGGGATTTCGTATTATATTAAATTTTTATCAATCTGCCAAAATCAGCATTCTTTCCTCAATCAAATGATTGAAGTCTGATTTCATTTTTTCAGGTATATAAGATTCGTCACACATCTTTTTCATTTTATCCTTATTTTTAACTACCAAACTTATCATCTTCTCCGCTGATATCCGACTTAAACCACATACATCAGCAAATATAAGGAAATCTTTTCTTCTCACATTTCTCTTTTTCCCATTCATCGGTATCGCCAATTGCTCTGTATCCTCAGGCATGATAACATTTATCGGCAGCAGATCATAGGCTGGTGAGAGAACATAATCTCCGCTTCCCACCTCTGTTTCAATAAGCGAAAAATTCTTCAAATGCATATCGGAATTGCCAGTCACGAAAGAAAATACAATTCTCATATAGAATTCTGCCATATCCAGACCTACACGACTTGAATATTTTTCTATGATCTTTGCACATCGCTCGTATGAACCTTTATATTTGTCCTGTGTAAGACGATAGTCCAACTGACAGAAATCTTCCATTGCAAGCATTTCAACAGTTGTTTTCTCGAATATCCTATCCACTCTTTTAGTAATATATGCCATCTGCCCATTTCCTTTGATCAATGCATGCGGCACCGTTGAAATTCCTATCATATCAGCCATAGACATCACAAGCTGCTCCGCTTCAGGCATCGCTTTAAATTGATCAACCTGAGGTTTAAGTATATATCCTGTTGGGTAGTTTACCAATGTAAGTCTTGGATTACCTGGTTCAGAAAGCAGGTGTAACGACAGTTTCTTCTGTACACCCGGGACCGTATACCCCTTGTTTATACTTTCCTCTGCAAGAACTTTTAGTTTCTGATCATCTATATCTATGTCTGGCAGCTTAGTCGTCATAAAAAATCTCTTCACACAAGCTTTATGCCAGCCTGTTCCGTCGTCATTTTTCAAAGTTTTTCCACAGCACAAACAATTCATATGCGATCCTCCCTGACACTTACATTGCCTATCGCATCGCGGCATGCAACAAGCAGCAATCCAAACCTGTCCCTTACATCTATTTTCCAATTTCTACTGACCACATCAAGCAGCCAGCCCTCGGGGATGAGTCCATCAAAAAAAGAAAATAAAGTCTTGGATCGATACATGTCCTTCGACAATGGCATGGTAAGTGATACAGCACTGGCATTTTCTCTATCAAGATATTCTTCATCGTAAGAAAATGTATATCCCTCGTCGGTCTCACATAAAATTCCCGCAAATTCATTTCTTATATATACATAAGCCGTTCTAAAAGTATTATCCACCATCAATCATCCTTTCTCCCTGGAACCGCCTCCATGCCGAACATTGCAAGAGCTTCATTGACCTTGTCCATACGCACAGTTTCTTTCCCCTGTTCAAGTTCGCGGACAAATCTGAGTCCGAGGCCTGATCTTATTGCGAATTCTTCCTGTGTAAGACCCGCTTCTTTTCTGTTAGTCTTTATAAATTCAGCTATCTTATTCATCGTTATTACCTCTTATATGTGATTCCTCCTACACGTGATTCCTCTTACACGTGATTCTTCTTATACGCTATTCTCCTTATATATTACACCCGATAAGGTATAATTTCAATCAAATATAATATTTTTTATACCATAACGGGTATAAAAAATATTATATAAAACAAAACTACACCCGATGGGGTATAATAGCCGCAATAAGCAACAAACTTATACCCTATCGGGTGCAGTAAAACTACTTTATGAGAACCGGCTGTATCTGCCTTCCCTCAAGAGCCTCCTCTATGGTGGCTGGGATGAGATCAAGTCTGCTTATGAGTGAATTGGGTTTCTTCACACAGTTATCCTGTTCAAATGGAACAAAATAAATATTTTTCATGTTCATGAGCTGGCCGATATTCTTGAAGTTCATACCCATGGCATCATTTGTCGAAACCGATATGATGAGCGGCTTATTGTTCCTCAGATGTGCCTTCGCAGCCATGAGAACCGATGTGTCTGTTATTCCATTTGTCAGCTTGGCGATGGTGTTTCCGGTACAAGGTGCTATGACCAGCGCATCAAGATAGGCCTTGGGACCTATAGGCTCAGCCTCCTGTATAGTGTAAATACCCTTTCGCCCTGCTATCGTCTCAACGTCATTTACGAATTTGTCAGCTTTTCCAAATCTTGTGTCGTACTCTGCGGAGTGAGGCGAGAATATCGGATACACATTTATTCCCATCTCAACCATTTTCTTTATTTCTATCTTAATCTTATCAAAGGTACAAAATGAACCGGTTATAGCCATACCTACATTGCACTTTGATAAATCCATGTTATATACACTCCTATTTATTAAGCGTCAGTTCATACAAATCCATTTCAGCGGTGAGCCGACACTGCCTCTATCACTGCATCGGCAAGAATCATCCCCGAGGTCTTTGGAGACAGCTTACCCGGGATTCCCAGGCTGTGTTTATAAGGAATATCATGTTCCTTGCAATAATCAAAATCCACCCCTCCCGGCATAGATGCTATATCTATTACAACCGCATGTCTGCTGAGCAGAGACAGGATATCTTCACATACAACTCTCGCAGGTACTGTATTGAAGCAAAAATCCACTTCTGACAGTATATGCTTATATATCGGAATATCCTCAAATGACATAACCTTGTAGCCTATGAGCGCCGCATCACTCCTCTGCTTTGGACGTCTTGCCATAACTATTACATCTGCTCCCCAGGATGCAAGCCTTTCGGCAAGAACCCTGGCACATTTGCCAAATCCCGTCACCAGACATACGCTTCCGTCTATATTAATATCAGACAGCTCCTCCGCATCGCAGACTGCCCCCTCCGCGGTTGCAACTGCATTTCTCTCGGCCACAACATCGTCTGCAAGAAAATCAAATACATAAGGACTATTTTCGTTTGTATCAGACATATATTTGCCTATCCCGCCTCCAAACACAATGTCAAATTCCTTGCTGCATTCCAGAATGCTGTTCACGGTGAGAAGGGTTCTGCCGTTGACAAATTCACCATCCCTCGTAACAGGCACAGGAAGAATGATAGCTTTCAGCATTTCTACAGATGGAGACGCACATTCGCCCTCTATCAGTCTGCGAAAGCCCACTCCTGAAGCCCCCGAAATAATGGTGACCGGCGAATGTCTCAGCAGATCGGCATCATATGGATCGAAATGAAACACATTACTGCCTTTCTCCGCCAGACTGAGAGACATATAGCAGCTTCTCCTGTCACCGCCTACCACGTAGTATACACAATCCATATCCATACCTCAGTGCACCGCCCTTATATTATTGATAATTTAGGATATGCCTGTGCCAGGCAAATGTTACATTGCAGCACGATATAAAACTTTTATTATCTCATCCTTAAATGTCACATCTGCTATCTCCTCGGACACAATAACATTCTCAACATCTATAAGTTCATCGTCCAGGTACACTTCAAGCGAACCGGCCACAGCGCCTTTATGCACAGGTGCCTTTAATGTATCCGAGACTTTGTATACATACTGTATACTACCTTCAGATGCTGTCACAGTCCTGTTCAGCCTGCATTTTGTCGCTGTGCTTCCATCTGCCGACGAGCCCGATGAATATGTTATCCTGATGTCAGGCGAAGCAGGCGCCTTAAGCTCCGTGTATATGGTGTGTTCCTGCGCAAATGCCACAAGTGCCCTGGAATCTTTCCATTTATAAGTCTTATTATTCGGCCATCCGCAGCCAAGGAGAGCCCATATATATGTATGTCCCTCAACCTCCGCAGCTCCTATATAGCAATATCCAGCATCGCAGGTAAAGCCGGTCTTTCCTGACAATGCGCATGGCATCATATCGAGAAATGCATTGTGATTAATGCATGCAAATGTTCTATTTCCGGTATTATCAGTGAATGTGTATGATTTTGTTCGGGTAATCTTCAGAAATTCATCCTTTTGGGGTGAAATAAGAATACAATACCTCATGATCCTGACAAGATCCTCCGCGGAGGTGCCATGGACGCCATTTTCATCCTGGGCATCCAGACCATTTGGCGTGATAAAATATGTAGAATGGCAGCCTATCTCCTCAGCCTTTGCGTTCATCATCTCCGCAAAGTGCTGTACACTGCCACCGATATGTTCCGCTATGACTACAGCGGCGTCGTTGTAGCTCTCGAGCATCATGGCGTACAACATGTCTTCAAGTGTGTACTTCTCGCCGTCACGAACCCCAAGTCTGACCTCAGGCATCTTGGATGCATAGGATGAAGCTGTCACATCATCCGCCAGATTCCCGCACTCGATTGCAAGTATGCATGTAAGTATCTTGGTCGTGCTGGCGTTGGGTCTGTGCTCATCACTACATTTGTCATATAGTATATCTCCAGTCTCCCCATCCAGCAGAATCGCATTTCTGGCAAATAGCTGTACATCCGCTGTATTGTCTTCCTCAGCATACGCTTTTATAAATATATTGTTACCAACGAGAAACTGTATTACCAGACTTGCTGCAGTCCAGGCTGCAACAAGCAACATAAACCGCCTTATGCGTGATCTTTTTCCTGTAGAAAACATATGCATATACCGTCATATCCTCATAATATTGGTCATGATATTATATTACAGGAACATGTCTGTTATTCTTCGGATGTCGTATCTACACTGAGCGTGAAATCTGCTTCCTCCAGCGCTTCTTTCTTGAAGTCCTCTATCTTATCAGGGCTTATCATCGGAAGATCATTTGTCGATGACACTCCAAAGCATCTGAGGAATTCCTCTGTTGTTCCAAACATGATAGGTCGTCCAGGAGCATCAAGTCTTCCAACCTCCTGCACGAGATTGTACTCTATGAGCTTGTTTATGGCATGTACACATGAAACTCCTCTTATAGCCTCGATCTCGGGCCTTGTTATCGGCTGTTTGTATGCAATTATAGACAAAGTCTCAAGAACAACATCCGTGAGGGAAAGCTTCTTCGGTGTATTGACAACCTTGGCGAGAATTCCATAGTATTCGTTGCGCGTACAGAGCTGAAGCGAACCGTCAAGATCTATGATCCTGATACCCCTGTCGCTGTTGTTGTAATTATATATGATACCCTCAAGCTGCTTTGTAAGCTTCCTCTTGTCCATCTCAAGAGCTGAGGCAAGTCTGTCGATCGATACAGACTCACCCACTGAGAAAAGTATAGCCTCGATGGCGGATGTGAGATAATCGTCACTGTACTCCTTGTCCGTCCTGGCCTCCTCATTCTCTTCTGAAGGGGTATTTACTTCATCTATTTCCTCATTCTGTAAATCTTCGTTATTCATCGTTACCTCATCTCTATATAGTATCCAGAGAATCAATGATTATCTCTCCGAATATATCTTCCTGTCTGATCGCTATTGCGCCTATCTTCATAAGCTCAAGTATGGCAAGGAATGTGACTATGATATTCATCTTTGATGCCTGCATCTCAAGCAGTGTCCTGAAGTTTATGCCCTCCAGTCCTCTGACTTCTTCTCTTACCTCCGCCATCTTCTCCTCAAGGGAAATCTCCTCCCTCTCGATCTCTTTGAATTTGCTTCGTATCGGATCTACCTTGTCGACCTGCTTACGCATAACCGATTTGAATATTTCATTGAGCTTCTGGAGATCCACATCAGCCTTGGAGATCAACTCATAAGGATCGACCTCCTGCTTGACATTCTTCACCTCAGCCGGTATGGTCGCCTTCTTGAAAAATGCCTTGTTTCCCTCAATCTCCAGATCCTTCAGTTCACCGGCAGCATACTTGTACATCTTGTACTCAAGCAGTCGTCTGACGAGCTCTTCTCTAGGATCCTCTTCATCCTCAGGATCCTCCTCATCCTTCGGCAGGAGCATCTTGGACTTGATCTTGATCAGAGTCGCCGCCATGACCAGAAATTCGCTCATGACGTCAAGATCTTCTTCCTCCATGTTGTTCACATATTCCAGATACTGCTCTGTGATAGTGACGATCGGAATATCGTATATATTGACTTTGTTTTTCTCTATCAAATGCAAAAGAAGATCCAGTGGGCCCTCAAATACATTAAGCTTTACATCTATCGCAGACATATGTACGTCTCCATCCTGAATTGATAACCACCATAATGTTCCATGCCCGGACAATCAAATGTCTAAGGCATCCACCAGAACACCTTAGACATTTTAACATAGCCTGCCATAAATATGCAATCTTATATTATTATGCACACCATTCCGCCATTTCCGTCATTTACGATCTTCTCCATGGTATTCTGAAGCTTCTGCTGACTCTCCGCACCTATCTTGCTGACCTTGTTGTTAAGTCCATCGTCAACGAGTTGTTCTATGGTCTTGCCAAATATATTAACTCCCCACATATCTCCATCATCGCTGTTGTCAGATATGTATGTGACAAGATCATCCGCCTGCTCCTTGCTTCCCACAAGAGGCATGATCTCGGTGGTGATATTCGCCTTGATCATATGTACCGATGGCGCGCTCGCCGATATCTTCACTCCAAATTTTCCTCCGGTCTTTATAACCTCAGGACTTCCGAGCTGGACATTCGACTTATCCGGCATAACGAGGCCATAACCTCCATTGTTCACCTGCTCAAGCGCTCCCATGACACTCACACAATACTTACGATTATCTGCCATGGATTTGAGCTCAGTGATAAAATCGTACTCGTTTGTTATATCTGCGCCCATCATATCTGACAGCATTGCGTAATAATAATTATCGTAGATATCGACGTTTATATTCACACATCCATCCGCCATATTTATGCTGGAACACTTATATCTCTTGACATATTCATTCTCAGGGTAGTCCATATGATCGATATCCCTCAGGCTGTCTGCAGCCGCCATTATCTGGACTGCATCACATATAACGCTGCTCTTGATCTCATTGTCATCATCGACAACCTCAAGCCATTTCGGTATCTCAAAATATATAGATGTGACAGGGAAGCTCATAAGAAGTTCTGTAAAAATATATGTAATATCCGATTCTCTGAGCTGCTCCACGTTTACCGGAATAACACTTGCACCATATGTATCGCTCATTTCTGCCGAGAGCGCGGCCGTCTGACTGCTGGATGGTTTGTCGGTGTTGAGAAGAATGACAAATGGCTTCCCAATGGCCTTCAGCTCATCAACAGTCTTCTGCTCAGCTTCAAGATAGCTCTCCCTCGGAAGCTCACCAAAGCTGCCATCCGTGGTCACAACAATCCCAACAGTTGAATGGTTATTTATAACCTTGTTTGTGCCTATCTCCGCCGCCTTGGAAAACGGAATGTCATAGTCAAACCACGGCGTTCTCACCATTCTCTCCTTGCCATCCTCAAACTGACCCTCGGCATCCTTGACGACATATCCCACGCAATCGATCATCTTTACCTTCATATCCAGATTGTCAGCAACATTGATTGATACAGCTTCCTTTGGTATAAATTTTGGCTCAGTCGTCATTATGGTCTTTCCTGATGCCGACTGCGGCAGTTCATCCTGTGCAAGCTGCCTGTCATTTTCCCCTGAAATGTTAGGAATAACCATCTGGTTCATAAATCTTTTTATAAATGTGGATTTTCCTGTTCTCACCGGTCCAACTACGCCGATGTATATTTCTCCGTTTGTTCTCGCCTTGATATCCTGATATACCTGATACTCCTCCATACATCCTCCTGACATGCTATTTATTTACATAATTATATTACTGTAAACACAACAGATCTACGGTCATTTTCTATATATAGCATATGAATGTAACTGCTGTTTTATGAACAAAAAAATCCCCCAGAATACCACCATATAAGGTGATATTCCCGGGGGACATGTCACAGCTTTGTATTACTTGCTGCTCTGATTATCTTTTCTCTTTTTAGATGCCACAATAACACCGCATCCGGCAAGACTTATTAAGAGCACAACTGCTATTGGTACAACAGGAGCTCTGTCACCAGTATCCGGCTTGTTCTTGTCCTCTGTTGTTATTTCAGTTGTCTGTGTTGTCTCTGTGGTTTCGGTTGTCTCTGTGGTTTCCGTAGTCTCGGTCGTTGTTGTCTTCTTATCAACCATTGTGATAGTCACTACAATATCCTCACCGGCTGCAACCTTATCATCAGAAACTGTGAACAGTATATCATCAGCCTTGTCATAGCCCGAAGGAGCCTTAACCTCTATGAGTGCATAGATCTTGCCAATTACAAGTACATTGTTGACTTCATGCGCACTGCCATCTGTTACCCACTCATCAATGAGTTTTCCATCAGCATCCTCGAGTCGAAGTGTTGCGCCCTTTACAGGAACACCATCCTCATCTACTTTCTCAAAGCTGTATTTTACTGAAGGTTCAAGCCATGTAATGTTTCCATTCTCATCAACTCTGGCTGTGACTTTACCTGTGTCAGTATTAAAACCACCGTCAAATGATTCAACTGTAATCTTTCCGTTCTCATCTTTCTTGAACTTGATTGATATTGGCTGTTCAGATACATAGTATCCATCCGGCGCCTGTATCTCTCTGATCGTATACTCTGTGCCGATCAAAATACCGTCAAACTTGAGAACTCCGTTGCTGTCTGTTGTAGCCTTAGCGACAAGCTCTTCCTCACCATTCTCGTTCTCCTTGTAGAGTCCGTATACTGAATTTGGAAGCTTTATGCCATTGTTCTCCTCTGCAACCTTCTCTATCTTGAGATCTGTTCTAGGAAGATCATTTATCAGTGTGTTATCCTGAACACCATTTAACACTGCATAAGTGTCAATGTTTGCCTCTGTTACCTCTGCTGTGTAGACTGTGTTATCGATAATATAATCTCCGATAGTCTTACTCTCTTTTACAAGATACGTACCAATCTTAAGATCCTTGAATGTCACAACACCATTTACACTTGTTGCTGTCATTACAGGATTCTCACACTCTGTATCTGTACCCTCATAGAGCGCAAACTCTACACCATCAAGCATTTTTACATCATCAGGGTCTTCAGCACATGACTCCTTATAAAGTCCAGCCTTAGTGAACTTGACAGTGCCAAGCTTGTAGGTATCAACGAACTCTACATCGGCTGTATTTCCACCAATAAGTGTTATTCCGGATGCCTCTGTTCCTTCACCGTCTATTCCATCCACAGTATAGCTGACTGTTACCGCTGCTCCATCATATGCATATGATGTTTCCTCAACTGTATATGTACCATCCGGCACATTTACAAGAGTTATCTCATACTTGCCATTTCCAAGCTTTGCCACCTCAGAGTCTGTAAGCTTTATGATCTTACTGTAGCCTGCATTGTTTGTAACATTGAACGTTACATTTGCCGCTGCATCATCTGCTGTAATATCTCCATTTATGGTCTTGGTAAGTTTTATAACATTTGGCTTGTATGTGTTTGTTATGTCATATCCAGTAACAGATGCCTTGTATCCCGAAACAGCATTCTCTGATACAGAATACTTGATCAGGGTTCCATTATCTTTGTACTTTGGTAAATCTGTAAAGCTGTAATTCCAATCAGTATCTGCTGTAACCACGAGGCTCTTTATAACAGTACCATCTGCAAGAAGCTTAACTGTTATTGAATCTGGTCTCTGACCATCGTGATCATCGTCATCAACCCACGTCTTAGTGCCTGATACATTGACCGTCTCAGGTGTGTGCTGATTGTCAACCACATATCCATCAGCTGCATTTCCTGTTATGACTGTTGTGTAACCATCTATAGTTGTAGTCTCCTCAACTGTGTAGTCGATGGTCTGTCCATTTTTCTTCTCGTCAAGAGCATTCCATGTATGTGTCCAGTTATTTGCCTTGCTGAGCGTTACCCCAGAGCCAGCTACAACCTGTCCATCAGCCAGAAGACGAACCATTACGCTAGGTGTTCTCTTGCCGTCCTGGTTATCATTATCACTCCACTTCTTTGTAACTGATACACTTGTCTTTCCCGGTGTGTAACTGTTCGTGATATTATAACCTGTAACCTCACCTGTATATTCTGGTACATCAACCTCAGATACAGAATACTTGATCTGAATTCCACCATCTCTATACTTTGGAAGATTTGTAAAACTATACTCCCAATTTTCTGCCTCGGTTACCGTCTTTGTAGCATATACGCTGCCATCTGCAAGAAGGTTTACCTTGATATTTCCAGGTCTCTTGCCATCCTGATCGTCCGCATCATCCCATGTCTTGCTGCCGCTCACTGATGTCGTCTCTGGTGTATAGCTGTTCTTTATTGTGAATCCTGTCTCAGCATCGCCTGTGACTGTGGTTGTATATCCATCAATTGCGGTTATCTCTCTTACACTGTAGACGATATTCACACCGCTCTTCTTGACATCAAGTCCTGCCCATGTATATGTCCAGTTGTTGTCAGCACTGAGAGTTGTTTCTGATCCAGCGACAGGAGTTCCATCAGCAAGAAGTTCAACCTTTACTGAACTCTCTCTCTTGCCGTCCTGATTGTCGGCATCATCCCAAGCCTTTGTAACTGATACACTTGTCTTTCCTGGTGTGTAACTGTTCGTGATATCATATCCATTTACAAGTGTCTGATAATCCTCAACAGCATTTTCTGTGATACCGTATGTGATCTCGTTGCCACCTGCGTACTTTGGAAGATCTGTAAAGCTGTACTTCCAGCCGTTCGCAGCTGTAACTTCCTTATCAGCCACCTTCACTCCGTTTGCAAGAAGATTTACTGTGATCTTTCCTGGTCTCTTACCATCCTGATCATTTGCATCATTCCATATCTTCTTACCACTTATTGAAGTTGTCTCTGGTGTGTAACTGTTCTTGATGATATAACCGGTCTTCGCAGATCCTGTGATAACTGTTGCATATCCTTCAACCGATGTAATCTCTTCAACAGTATATTCAATAGGTGATCCATTCTTGTTGATATCAAGATCACTCCATGTATGACTCCAGTTGTTGGCATCACTGAGATCCACCTCAGAATCTGCAACTACGTTTCCGTCGGCAAGAAGTCTTACTTTTATATTTCTAGCTCTCTTGCCATCCTGGTTATCAGCATCATCCCAGGTCTTTGTAACTGATACACTTGTCTTTCCTGGCGTATAACTGTTCGTGATATCATATCCGTTGACAAGTGTCTGATAGTCCTCAACAGTATCCTCTGTGATGGTGTACGTGATTTTATTGCCATTTTTGTACTTTGGAAGATCCGTGAAATTGTACTTCCAACCATCTGCCTCAGTTACTTCCTTCGTAGCATATATGTCTCCATCTGCAAGAAGATTTACCGTAATCTTTCCTGGTCTCTTGCCATCCTGATCGTTTGCATCGTTCCAGGTCTTTGTTCCTTCTATATTGATCGTTTCAGGCGTGTGACTATTGGTAAATGTATATCCGTTTTCTGCGTCTCCTGTCACAGCTGTAGTGTATTCGGAAACAGCATCCTCAGTTACTTCGTATGTTATCTCTGATCCATCTGCATATTTAGGAAGGTCTGTAAAACTAAACTTCCAGTCATTTGCTGCTGTGACTTCAAGACTCTTGATCTTTGTTCCGTTTGCAATCAGGTTGACTGTGATACTTGGAGGTCTGATACCATCCTGATTCTCACCGTCGTCCCAGATCTTAACGCCCTTTACTGATGTCGTCTCTGGTGTGTAGCTGTTCGTAACTGTGTATCCTGTTGTCATATCTCCGGTTATCACTGGAGTATATTCTTCAGTAATATCTGTTTCTTCTACAGTGTAAGCTATCGCAGCTCCATCCTTGTTCACATCAAGATCTGTCCATGTATGTGTCCAGTTGTTATCTGCTTTTAATATAGTCTCTGAGCCATCTACTGCTATTCCGTTCGCAAGCAGCTGAACCTTTACACTCGTAGGTCTCTTTCTGTCCTGATTGTTTGCATCATCCCAGCTCTTTGTGACTGATACACTTGTCTTTGCCGGTGTATATGTGTTTGTAATGTTATATCCGTCTATTACAGTAGCATAATCACCGACCGCATCCTCTGTAATGGTATAAACTATCTTGTTGCCACTGCTATACTTTGGAAGATCTTTGAAACTATACTTCCAGTCTTCCTCAGCTGTAACAGTCTTTGTCTTGTATAACTGACCATCCGCAAGAAGATTTACAGTTATGCTCTCAGGTCTCTTTCTATCCTGATTGTTTGCATCATCCCATGTCTTTGTACCAGCTATATTGATGGTCTCTGGTGTGTAGCTGTTGGTTATTACAAATCCTGTCTTGGCATCACCCGTGACCTTCTTCGTATATCCGGTTACTGTGGCTGTCTCATCTACTGTATAACCTATAGCTGTACCGTTCTTATAAACTGCAAGATCTTTCCATGTATACGTCCAGTTGTTGTCCTCTTTAAGAGTTACCTCTGAACCGGCAACCTCTGTGCCATCAGCAAATAATTTGACAGTGATTTCTTTTGCCCTCTTGCCGTCCTGATTTCCAGCGTCATCCCAGATCTTCGTGACATTGACATCTGTAGTCTCTGGAACATGTGTGTTTGTAATATCATAACCATTTGGAGCTGCTGTATATCCCTCCACACTGTCCTCTGTGATGGTATACTTTATCTCCTGGCCATTGCTGTACTTTGGAAGACCTGTAAAGCTGTACTTCCAACCTTCTGCCTCTGTAACAGTCTTTGTCTTGTAAGTCTGACCATTTGCAAGGAGATTTACTGTGATGCTCTTAGGTCTCTTACCATCCTGATCATTTGCATCATTCCAGGTCTTTATTCCATCGATATCTATCGTCTCAGGTGTATGACTATTGGTAACAGTGAAACCTGTCTTGACATCTCCTGTAACTTCAGCCTTATATCCTGGCACATTGCTTGTTTCTTCAACAGTATATGTTATATCCTTACCGCCGGACTTAAGTGGAATATCGTTCCATGTGTTTGTCCAGTTGTTATCGGCATTCAGTGTTACTTCTGAATCTGCAACATCTGATCCATCAGCAAGGAGCTTGACCTTAACACTGGTTTCTCTCTTGCCATCCTGATTATTGTTATCATCCCAAACCTTTGTCACTGAAATACTTGTCTTACCAGGTGTGTAGCTGTTGGTGATGTTATATCCATCTATCAAAGTTGTATAATCTTTAACAGCATCCTCTGTTATTGTATACATGATCTCTGATCCGTTGTCATACTTAGGAAGATCTGTGAAACTGTACTTCCAGTTATCATTCTTTGAAACCTTCTTTGAAGCAACCTCATTGCCATTTGCAAGAAGTCTTACTGTAATCTCAGAAGCTCTCTTTCCGTCCTGATTATCTGCATCATTCCATGTCTTTGTTCCGCTGATATCAATTGTCTCAGGTGTATGACTGTTGGTGATGACAAATCCAGTCTTCACGTCGCCGGTTATCTTGGTATCATAACCCGCAACCGCATCCTCTTTAACGGTATAAGCTATCTCATTGCCGTTATCATCGTACTTTGGAAGATCAGCAAAGCTGAAATTCCAGTTACCTGACGCATCAGGGGTAACCGTCTTACTTGCGACCTCAGTCGTTCCATTCATAAGACGGACTTTAATATCCTCAGCTCTCTTGCCATCCTGATTATTATTGTCATCCCAAACCTTGGTTCCACTTACCGTGATAAATGCCTTGTATTCATTCGCCACAGTCACAAGTGATGATGACGATGATGAGATAACAACATCCGCAGCCGTATTGCCTGTTGATGAACCTACAGTATATGTAACTTTATGTGTATATCCATCAAACGCTGCACTTGTCTCTGTTACAGTGTATTTTCCATATGGAGCATTATTGATAACGTAGCTTCCTAAGTAAAACTGATCATATGTTACGATTGTAGGTCCCTTGTATCCCTCAGGGCCTGATATTGTAAATGTGATCTGCTTCTTCTGTGCATCTGTAAGCTTTGTATCATCGAGGTCTCCGCTGAAGAACTTCGTGATAACAAGGCTTCCAACATTCAGCTTGTTTGTGATCGTTGCAGCGGTAACTACATCGTTCTCATCCTTTGTGAGCTGAACATCGCTTGTATATCCTTCTACGTCATCCTCATCTACAGTGTAGTTGATAAGATTGCCATCGGCATCCTTCTTATCAAGATCTGTAAATGTTCCACTCCAGTTATTTGAATCATTGAGTGTAAGTGTCTTGTCAACGATCTTTGTTATATTGCCCGCCGCATCCTCTGTGGCAAGTGTAACTTTGATGTTCTTTGGTCTTGCTGACAGAATGTTGTCGCTGTCATCCCACTTCTTGGTTACAGGAATATCGATCGTCTCATTTGTCACCTTTGTGTTGGTGTTCGTGATGGTGATCGTTCCGGTTGCTGTTCCATTATTACTTATTGTGACCTGGTAATCAGCATTATCGAAATCCTCTTCTGCAAAGTAGTAGAGGTAGTTGCCATTTGCATCAGCTACTTTAAGCTCTATCTCATCGCTTGTCCACTTATTTGCACTATTTAAGGTAATTGTCTTTACAACAGGATCTGTGTTCTTGTCGTAACTTGATGGATTAGTTGATGCATAGATCTTAACTGTTATACTGTCAACCGGAATATCCTTCAGTGTTCCACCTGCAGCATCCTTCCATACCTTTTTAACAGTTATCTTTCTGTTCTCAGGAGTGTTATCTACTGGCAGTGTATAATCCTGTGAACCTTTGCTGTCAAGGACTATGTCTGAGATAGAATCAGTTGTCACCTCAGCAGGTTTCGGTCCTGTCAGGCTGGATGAGATATTGTTCTCATATATGTATATAGGATCTGTGAGTTTCTCATAACCCTCTGGTGCTTCCACCTCTATAAGCTTGTAATAGTAATTATAATACAAACTTGATAATGTAAGTCTTCCCTGTTCGTTAGTTACTCTTTCCTCATCGCTTCCAGGTACCATGAGATTCCAGTTAGTGTCTGCACTGTTGTTTGGATCACCATATCTGTAAAGCGCAAACTTCGCACCAGCAAGCTTGATTCCTGTCATTATAGAGTCAGTTTTTATTATCGAAAGATTAAACTGCTCTGTATCAGTTCCCATTGATGAATCCTGATCATTGATGTTCGTGTCCGTTGATGACGAATCTGCCGAACTTGTAGATCCAAGAATACCAACGCTGTTCTTAACATCCGCTGTAAGCTTACCTGTATATACAAGAGTATATGTATACTTCAGAATAAACTTTGTCTCATCCGGCATGGTGAGTGTCAGTGTAGACATCTTAGCTGTCGTATCATCTGCATATGTATAGCTGTATTTGTCCGCCGGAACTTCAGCGCCTGTATCTGCGTACAGAAGCTTAAACGAACCATCCTTGATAAATACTCTCTTTACTGCATCCGCATTGCTGTAGTCATACTTGTCAACTACAGTTATGGATCCTGTATTGCCAAGAGCCTCACCCTTCTCATTGATATGCACAGTATATTCAATACTGTTGGTGTCATTATCATAGTTTCCTGCAGTTTTGGTAATATTCGGTCCAGTCACAGTAACCTTTGCGCTGTCATCCTTGGTCTTAGTTGAACCGTCGGTTCTGACAACTGTTGCCGAACAATTGTTGGTGAATTCCACGTCACTGCCACCAACAACGGATGATATATCCTTTGTGACCTTGACTGCATAGTAGACAACAACCTTGACATTTCTGGTATAAAACTCAAGTGACTTTATGTCAAAACTAATACTGTTGCTTGCCACATTAAAGTTCTCTATATAATTATTTGCACCTATCTGAGGTCTCGTCTTATTATCTGCATAATAAGAAACAAAATATATTCCAGCATGGCCAATAGTCTCTCCTACACCCTCTGGAAGCATATCACTCTTAAGGTATGTAGTATCGAGCTCAGTTCCTGCAGGAAGTGTATCTGTAAAGGAAAGTCTGTCTCCATCTCCATACGCAAAGTCACCGTTGAGAACTACCTTATATACGAACACATTGTTAGCCTTGTCATATACTACAATGCTTTCTTTCTCATCAGTACCATTAGTGTAGCTGTACTTCTCTACAACAGACCCCTTCGTTATTCCAGATACAGGATGTGAATCCTGTGATGTCTTGGATGAACCATCAATAGTAAGAGTACCCTTGTTGACTGCCGTATACTTGCTGTCAGACTTTACTGTCGTATTATATGTGATAACATAATCTATCGGGGTCTCCTCCGTGCCTGTTATATCTCTGAGGAATTCTATTGTATATCCTATTATGTAGTTATCAGATGATGCCGGAACATCTGCAACGCTGTCAATAGTTGAAAGCGTTGGTGCCCATACATTTGAGAAGTCAGCGTATGTTACCTTTACCTTGTAGTCAACTCCCTCTGTGAGGCCAGCTATTGTAAGTCCGTTTATCTGATCTGCCGTAAAGTAATGCTTTGGAAGTGCTCCATTATCATATGTTACAGAGTCAGTATATGTATCATTCGCATTGAGCTTGTCAACGCCAGATATTGTAGACTTCCATGCAAGGGTATATGTATCATCGTTCTCCGTCTCTGATACGAATTCCTTCTTTACTGAATCACCGGCCACCTCTACAGTCGCCTCGGCGCTGTCCGTAACTCCGTTCTTCTCTATTGTCGCTACATTCTTATAAACATCAGTCAGCTTATCAAGCTTGGATGAATCTGTTGTGTAGGTGAACACGATCTTGGATTTGTTCTCTGTCACATCAACCCTTGAAGTTCCATCCGTCAAATAAAGTTTACCATTCTCTTCCACAAAGCTTGCAGGAAGATTGATAGTGGTTGAAACATCTGTGTCATTTATGGATACGCTGCACGTCTTTTCGTCTGTGAGCTCTGTCCCATTCTTTGTGAGTATATCCGATACTGACATTCCTGTCAGATTCTTCTTCTTATCCGCATTCACGGTTACTGTCCATGTTATGGTTGACTTGTCACCTGACAGTGAACCGGTCTTACTTATGGATGCTGTAGACTTGCCGGCATTGTACCATGTACTGCTGTCGTTATCAGTATGCTCGTCATGTGAATCATCTGACACGTCTACACAATTCTTATTGTGTACATTTATGCTTCCGATGTCATCGGCAATATCTGAGACAATAACCTCGTATGTGATCTCATACTGTGAATTAGCGTCAAGCTTCGGAAGCTTTCCATTTATAACTGTTTCACCATTTCCTATGGTTCCTGTTGCAGGAGTCACATATCCATTTGCTGTGACATCCGTGTACTGTCCGTTGCTGTCCTTGAGCTTGCATGTAACATTCTGTACTGTTCTCTTGGCATCAGATCCAAGTTTTGAGTCAAGTTCATTTGCAAGAATATCATCAAGTGTAATATCACCATCGCTTCCATACTCAGAACTTACTATAACCTTGTATTTGTAAACTATCTTGTGATCGTCAGGATCAATGCTCACACCATCTGAGGATTTTGTAACCTTGAGATCTGTGGCACCATCCTTCACATATTTGTAGCCCTTGTTGGTCTGATCCTTATCATCAACCTTTGAATTCTTAGCCTCTGCAATATTGCTCTGGTTCAGATTGATCACGTCCTGAGAAAGATCATCGACTTTACTCTTTACTGTATAGGTTATCTTATATGACTCCTTTGCTCCGAGTGCAGGAAGAGTTCCTTCTATACTAGAGGTACTACTGTTATATGTGAGTGATGAGCTGCAGTCTGTGTTGTCAGACTTGATCACCTTTATATCTGTAACTTCAGGTATGACACCTGCTATGTCGTTGGCTATAACATCACTAAAGTTCAGATCCTCACTGGCACTTCCATGATTGGATGAAACTTCTACGGTATAGTCAAAGTATACATATCCATCCTTAGGATCTGTAACTCTACCCTCGGATGCGGTCTTCTTCACATCCACATCAGGCTTGAAATCCACATCCACAGTCACAATCACAGTGCTTGTGAATTTGTTCTCGACCTGGTTTTTCTCATTGTACTTTGTGAGATCCATATCGATCCACGCCTTGAAGAAAGCCTTGAGCTGGGCTCCCCCCTCGAGTGCTGTATGATCGATCGTCGCAGTAAGGACTCCGTTCACAACTGAATACGAACCGATCCTGTTACCACTTCCATCAGTTATATTCTCATTCAGAATATCGGAATTAAACTTTATGGTATCCGGCATCGTATAAGTAAATGTTGCATCTTCACCAGACTCCACTATGCTATTAACAACATTTTCCGGAAACACTATATCCATAGACATCTGGATATCTACACCGGCTTTTGTAGGATCATTTGGATCTACAGGAAGCGGCGTTGTGGACGGTCTGGAACTGCTACCATATATATTACCTGCTTTATCAGCAATCGTAGCTCCAGTAATATAATCTTCAAGATTTCCGGTTACTGCTGCACTCGACAGCATTGCTATCGAATCAGTAGCCGTGGCGTATGCGTCTCCCCCTCTCGTCTCGGCCGCATTGGACCAACTATAATTAGAAGGCGAAATCAACGTAGTTATCATAACTACCGCCAGCAGCAGTGCTATAAGCTTTTTCGTAGTTTTTGCCATTGTAATACCTCTTTTCTAATTATTTTTCGACTTACACACTTGCTTTAAATTTATCATAACACATGGTAATTGTAAACAGTTTGTGAACAAAAAGAACAGTTTTCTGTTGCTTTTTTGTTCACATTTACTTTATCGTTTAATTATTAGGTGATTTTGTACTACTATTCTTCGGCAGCATAATCTATCGAAATATATCAAACATATAAAATATAATCGATTACAATTCACTCTTTCTGTCTCTGTTGAGAAGCTCTGTGAGAGCCTCTTTTGCCGTCATGCCATTAAATAATACGTTATTGACTGCTTCAACGATAGGCATCTCAACCCCATGCTCCCTGGCAAGTGCCAGTGTTGCCTTGGCAGAATAAACACCCTCAACAACCATCTTGACCTCCGCCATAGCTTCCTCATAGGTCTTACCCTGACCGATGAGATATCCGGCATTCCTGTTACGGCTGTGCTTGGATGTACATGTAACTATAAGATCTCCCATTCCTGAAAGTCCTGACAGCGTCTTGACATCTGCGCCCATGGCAAGTCCAAGTCTCATGATCTCCGCCATTCCTCTGGTCATAAGAGCAGCCTTCGTGTTGTCGCCAAGTCCAAGTCCATCTGATATTCCGGCTGCCAGAGCTATTACATTCTTCACTGAACCACCCAGCTCAATACCAGTCACATCAGTGCTTGTATATACCCTGAAATAATCGTTCATAAATGCGTTCTGGATCGTCTTTGCAATCTCTATATCACGGGCACCGGCAACTACCGTTGTAGGTATTCCGCGGCCTACTTCCTCTGCATGTGACGGACCCGAAAGGACAGCCACCTTAGCCTGTGGGATTTCTTCCTCAATGATCTCCACGAGAGCCTTGAGTGTGGACTCTTCTATTCCCTTGCTGACATTCACGATAAGCTGTCCGTTGCTCACCTTGTCAGCGATGTTCTTTGCTGTGCTTCTGACAAACGGAGAAGGCACTGCGCACACTATCATCTTCTGACCAATAACAGCCTTTGACGCATCTGTTGTATATTCAATACTGCTGTTAAGTATAACGCCCGGAAGTCTGTCTCTCTGCTCATGAAATTCCTTGAGCATGGCAACCTCTCTCTCATCTATAGACCACACTATAACCTCGTGTCCATTTCCTGCCAGCAGATTAGCAAGTGCAGAACCCCATCCACCTGCTCCGAGAACACCTATTTTCATCGTAAAATACCTCCAAAATATTTATATTTCTTTTTTCAATCCTTGAATCATTTTTTTCTATTTTAACTTTTTTTCATCATTTAATCCAGTCTATAGTGACAATACATGGATGTTTTTGCAAATTTTTACTGTATTTTTAGATTTTGGGCTAGTTATGTAAACTCACATTATTCTAATCAACAGTTTTTAATACACATTTCACTGCGTATAAATATCACATAACCATAATCTCGGTTTTATGTATACTCATTATGTTATCTGATTTTGTTTTATCCAGACATCTATAAAACGTTGCTCACTACAAAAAATCCCCTCCTTCCTGTTTTATCCAGTAAGGAGGGGATTCAATAACTCTCTATTCGCTTCCGCTTTCCATCAAGCCTTCTTAGAACCAAACGACAACTTATTCTCCGTTCCCGCTATCAGTCTCTTGATATTCTGCCAATGTCTTATCACGGCCATTCCGGCTATGATTCCCGCCATGATTATTCCTTCGATCATTTTTGCATTCGATGTGAAATTATAATCTCCATGAATTGCAAATACTGTGTATAATATGAAGAATCCGATCATGATCGTAAGTGATCCAACCGATACATATCTTGTTATCACAACACTTATAACGAACGCTGCAAGGAGTATCACTACCAATCTCCAGTCCCACAGACCTACTATCATTCCGCCGCTGGCAGCAATTCCCTTGCCGCCCTTGAACTGCATATAGAATGGGAAGTTATGACCAAGCACAACTCCAAGTCCTGTATACAGTACGAACATGTATGCATTACCTATACCTAGCTGGCCAAGTATGATATGTGTCAGTGAGCAGGCGATTATTCCTTTGAGGAAATCCCCCAGGAAAACTATCAGTCCAGCTTTCTTTCCAAGAACTCTCAGTGCATTTGTCGTTCCCGCATTTCCACTTCCATACTTTCTTATATCAACACCTTTTATCCTGCCGTAAATATACGCTGTCTGAATGAGTCCTACTCCATAGCCCCCAACCAGACATATAGCCCTAATCAACATCTCCATGACTACTTCTCTTTCCTCTCCCTGATTATGAATTTTAGAGGTGTACCTCTGAATCCAAAGGATTCTCTTATCCTGTTCTCTATATAACGTGTATATGAGAAATGCATAAGCTCCTTGTCATTTACAAATATGACAAATGTAGGAGGTTTAACTGACACCTGGGTAATATAATAGAGCTTAAGTCTCTTACCCTTATCTGATGGTGGCTGCTGCATAGCAACCGCCTCACTCATAATCTCATTCAGAACACCAGTAGCTATGCGGAGTGAATGATTCTCTATAACAGCATCTATGGTCTCGAACAGCTTTGGAAGTCTCTGTCCGGTCTGGGCTGATATGAAGAGCAGCTCCGCATACGGCATGTATGAAAGCTTGTTTCTGATCTCCTCTGTAAACTTATATATGGTCTTGTCATTCTTCTCGATAGCATCCCATTTGTTCACAGCTATTATCATTCCCTTGCCACGATCATGTGCGATTCCCGCGATCTTGGCATCCTGATCGGTTATTCCCTCCGTTGCGTCTATTACGAGGACTGCAACATTACATCTCTCAACCGCTGATACTGTTCTTATGATACTGTATCTCTCTATATCCTCTTTAATCTTGCTCTTTCGTCTGAGTCCCGCTGTGTCTATGAATACATATTCTCTGCCATTTCTGACGATCTCTGTATCCACGGCATCTCTTGTGGTTCCGGCTATATCTGATACAATAACCCTGTCCTCACCGAGAAGCTTATTAATTATAGAAGATTTTCCTACGTTTGGCTTTCCTATGATGGCGATTCTAGGTCTCTCATCCTCCGTGTCATCCTTTGCAGACTCATTGAAGTGTGATACCACCTCATCGAGCATATCTCCTATTCCAAGTCTGGATGAACCTGATATAGGATGTGGATCTCCAAGTCCAAGATTATAGAACTCATACACATCCGGCATGAACTTTTCAAAGCTGTCTACCTTGTTGACAACGAGAACTATAGGTTTCTTGGATCTTCTGAGCATATCGGCAACCTTGGCATCATCATCAACCATTCCCTGTCTGACATCCGTCATGAACAGGATGACGTCCGCTGTCTCTATGGCTATCTCTGCCTGTTCTCTCATGCTCTTAAGTATAATATTGTCTGACTCCGGCTCAATTCCTCCTGTGTCTATCAGAGTGAAATTGTAATCCAGCCAGTTGATATCAGCATAAATTCTGTCTCGCGTAACTCCCGGTGTATCCTGAACTATGGATATCTTTTCTCCGGCAAGCACATTGAACAGAGTTGATTTACCTACATTGGGTCTGCCCACTATGGCAACTATAGGTTTACTCATTCTATCTTCCTCCATATATAATTAATTACATATCATCGCCAATTACTGCATGAATAAAATCAGCACCACTTGATTCTACAATACAAACATCGACTTGTAAAGCATCTGTGAGCTCTGCAAGCGTCACATCATCAAGGAATTTTGGCTCATCCGCCATAAGAGTATTGGAAGGCAGTATAAGTCGCTGCCCAAGAGGCTTTCCTGTGAGCTGCTTTCTTATATCTCCACCCGTAAGCAATCCTGTCACGGTTATTCTATGTCCAAAAAAATCATTAATGATCTTATACAGATGCACCTTCACATTAGGGAACTTCTCAGGGATCCTGTTAGCAAGGAGCTTTATGGAATCATATACGAGCACTCCAGTAACCATGGACACCTCATACTCTCTGTCATCGCCCTCTACGCAGCTCCACTCTTCATCAAACTCATCTATGAGCAGTCTCACCATGCCCACACCATTTTCAAGCTGGATAAAGCCATCATACCTGTCAGCCTCAGGGAAATCCCTGCCAGCATTTATATACCATTCATCACTTGCCTGGACAAAATGTGTGCCATGCTTTTCAAATGCCTTTTTCTGAAAATGTTCTATTATATCAATAACCTCGCAGGCGTCCTCTCTGTTGAACGGTTCAAGATGGAACAAGCCATCTCTGTAATCTGACAAACCGACAGGGACCACGGATAAGCTCTCCATAACAGGAACAAACTCCATAAGATCAGAGATCGTACGCCACAATTCCTCCCCATCATTTATCCCCTTGCACAGAACTATCTGTCCATTCATAGGAATACCAGCTTCATAAAATTTCCTTATATAGTCAAGTATGGCACCGGCAAATCTGTTGTTCAGCATACTGCAGCGCAGCTTGGGATTGGTAGTGTGCACCGATATATTTATCGGAGCAAGGTGATAATTGATTATTCTGTCAATATCCTTTTCCTTCATATTAGTAAGGGTAATATAATTTCCCTGAAGAAATGACAGTCTGGAATCATCGTCCTTGAAATATATAGTGTCTCTCATACCTTTCGGGTTCTGATCGATAAAGCAGAATATGCACTTGTTATAGCAAGACTTGTAATTATCCATCAGGGAATTTTCAAAAACAATCCCTAGATCCTCGTCATAATCCTTATCTATCTCCAGAAGCCACTCCTCGCCGTCAGACTTCCTCACGAGAAGTTCTATATATTCGTCATTTATGAGATACTGATAGTCAAATATATCCTCTATAGGATGGTCATTGACCGCCAGAATATTATCTCCCGGTTCGATCTCCATCTCCTGGGCTATACTTCCCTCAAGTATTTCCTTTACAATATGTTCCATAATTTCCTCTTTTATATTAATTGTCTACGGATCAAAAGCTGCAGCAAATGAATAACGCCCTATCATTCAGGGAGCATGATCACCGCTGCAAGATTACCCCGCAGGCCTTTGCTCGCCCTGTGTGAAAAAAGCCATTCGCTGTTACAGCATGTACATATATTTGTCACGTCAATATTCTCAGGTTTTACACCTGAATCAACAAGATTGTAATAGTTGGCCTTGTGGAGATCAAGCAGATATTTGCCATTACCCTTGCTAAATACGATCTGAGCCGCCTCTGCTTCCGTATATGCCGCCATAAAGCGTTCAGCTACATCTTCACTCACCTCATAGCAATTCTTGCATATAGAAGGTCCTATGGCGCAAATGAGATTCTCTGGAGATGTTCCATATTCAGACTTCAATCTGTTTATCATATGTCCGCTTATCTTGCTGACGGTTCCCTTCCACCCGGAGTGATTCGCCGCAACAACCTTTTTCACCGGATCATAGAACAATACAGGGACACAGTCCGCATAAAATGTCATAAGTGGTATCCCCGGAACATCCGTCATAAGTCCATCGATCTCCAGAATATCCGACTCTCTGATTATTCCCTTTCCGGCATCCTTCTCTGTAACTTTATATATGTCTGTCTTATGCACCTGATCTGAGAACACAAGCTTTTCGTGATCATACCCCACTGCAGCGGCAAATCTGCGGTGATTCTCCATTACCAGATCCGCATCATCGCCTCTGTGGAAGCTCAGGTTCATGGAACCCAGATATCCCTCACTCACTCCGCCGATCCTGGTGGAGAATGCATTTACAACTCCGGCTCTGTCCAATTTGTCAAATGATATATAATCCACGCCATCCACCGTGTGGACATGTGTTGAATTGTCTTTCCTAATATACTTTATATCCATATCCGCCATCCTATCAATATCCCGAATACTCAAATGCATTTTCTATATGATGTATATCCTCACCAAGTATGGTTATCACATCAAATCTAACCGGGGTGTCCATTCCATATCCATATTTGTTCAGGAAGAATAATGCAGTCCTACATATCTGTCTCTGCTTGCGCACATCGACAGCCTCCTCCGGCAAGCCCTTATGTACTCCGGACCTATACTTCACCTCGATAAACACTATATATCCATCGTGTTTTGCCACTATATCTATCTCACCGCTGGCCACCCTGAAATTCCTGCACAGGATCTCATAGCCCCTGCCAGCCAGATGATCAGCAGCTAAAGCTTCCTTTTCATTACCGGTTGCTCTGCTGTTATACATCATTTCACCTTTCCATGAATATATGTGTGATGAACAATTGTTATACAAAGTTCTTGATAAACGTCCTTCTGTGTATTGCGCACGGACCGATCTTCTTGAGCGCATCAATGTGCTCTGCCGTACCATATCCCATATTTTTTGCAAATCCATAACCCGGATACAGACTGTCATACTCAACCATAAGCCTGTCCCTTGTAACCTTTGCAATTATACTTGCTGCCGCAATCGACGCAGACAGCGTATCACCTTTTATTATGCCTACCTGCTCGATATCAACACCCGGAATATTAACCGCATCGTTTAACAGGAGCTGTGGTTTAACCTGAAGCTTCGATATAGCCTGCTTCATCGCCTCGTAATCTGCATTGAGAACATTTATCTCGTCAATTACTTTCTCGTTTGCCATACCCACGCCTACAGCTACAGCCTTCGCCATGATCTCATCGTATAGAGCCTCCCTCTTCTTCGGTGTGAGCTGCTTGGAGTCGTTGAGGTATAAAATATCACAGTCCTTTGGAAGAATGACTGCAGCAGCCACTACAGGGCCTGCAAGCGGGCCTCTTCCGACCTCATCTATACCACATATATATCCCTTATCAGCGTATTTTCTCTCAAATTCAAACATTTTATAGCTGCGGGCTTTTTCCTTTTCAAGAGCATTGATCTTTTTCTGAGCGGACGCTATGATCTTCTTTACCCCATCTCTCTCATCGTCGCCATACTTCTCGATAAGCCCCGAATATTCACTTATATCAGCATCAGCAAATACTTTTTTTATCTCCGCTATACTTTCCATATGTCCTCCACCTAAAAACAAGGACCATTGCCACTTTTTAGGCAACAGCCCCTGATATCTTATCCTATTCTATCTTGCCAAAACCGCCTGTAAATCTGAATACAGCCCTGCCGATGATGTCTTTCTTGTGTATATTGCCAACATCCTCCACACGGCTGTCACGGCTGTTGTTTCTGTTATCTCCCAGAACAAAGTACTCGTCATCACCCAGTGTGATCTCCTCGGCTGCAACTCCGCGCTTGTCGCTGGCTATGGCCTCTCTGCCATACACATCGCCCTCCAGAGGCTCGTCATTTATATAGATAACACCATCTTCGTCTATATACACTGTCTCACCCGGAAGTCCGATTATACGCTTGATGAAGAAGGTCTCATCATCGTCTCCATACGGGAATACAACCACATCAAATCTCTTCGGCGAGCCAAATTCATACTCAAGCTTGTCGATCCATAATGTATCTCCGCTGTGAAGAGTATTGCTCATGGACTCTCCACTGACCTCTGTTCGCTGTCCGACAAATGTGAGCACAGCCCAGCATATGCCAATTACTATTATTATATAAATACACAGAAATATGAGATCCTTGACAATATTGACTTCCTTTTCGGCCTTTTCTTTCTTTTTTGCCTCTTTCTTCTCTTTCCTGAGCTGCTTCTTTAAAGCCTTCTCGTCAAGTTCTCCATCCTCATTGTACACTTCTTCAGAAGAGTCTGTATTAACCGCTTCTGCAGTTTTATCTGAGCTCTCAGATTTAGCTGCTCCTGCAGCTTCTTCCGATGTCTCCTTCTGAGATGCTTCTTCCGATTTATCTGCTGTCTCCGCCTTTGCATCAGCCGAACTCTCAGCGACTGCTTTGTCCCATGACCAGGAGGACTTCTCCTTATTTTCCTGCTCATCGTCGGCAGTTTTCTTTTCAGCTTCCTTTGCTTCCTTCGCAGCCTTTTTTGCAGCCTTCTTCTGTTCTTTATCTATCGCTTTCTGACGCTTCTTCTCATATTTGGCGATCTCTTTGTCCCTTTCCTTCTTCGCAGGGTCATCCTCAAATATATCGTTTAACGCATCAGCAACATTCTTGTTTTCTTCACTCATCTAGTCTTCCTTCGGGGTCTCCAATGTAATACGCCCCAGCTTTCCCGATCTGAAATCATCGATCAGCAGAGCCGCAGCCTTGTCATAATCGAGCTCCCCGCCCTTCTTAATGCATTGTCTCTTCTCTGCGATACCTGTCAGCATCTGTACAGGATCATCAACACTTTCAATATTATACCTTTGAACAAGGGTATTACAATAGTTTGCCTGTAAAAATTTAATTAATTCAACCGCTATATCCGTTATGCTGAGTATCTCATCATTGATCGAACCTATGAACGCAAGTCTGAGACCAACGGCCTCATCATCGAATTTCGGCCATAAAATACCGGGAGTGTCCAGAAGCTCAATATTCTTTCCAAGTCTTATCCACTGCTTGCCTTTTGTGACACCAGGCTTATTTCCAACCTTGGTGCAGGCCTTTCTCGCATAGGAATTGATAAACGTGGATTTGCCGACATTCGGGATACCGACTATCATCGCCCTTATCGGACGGTTTATGATTCCCCTTTTTCTATCCCTCTCTATCTTCTCTTTGCAGGCCTCCTGCACGATATTGTTGATACTCTTCATCCCCATACCGTCACGGGCATTTATCTTTGCAACGGCAAAGTCTTTATTCTTATAATAGTTTTCCCACTTTGTTGTGACTGCATCATCCGCAAGATCTGATTTGTTGAGGAGTATGAGTCTGTATTTGTTCTTTGCAAGCTCGTCTATATCAGGATTCTTACTACTGAATGGGATTCTTGAATCCACCAGCTCTATGACGATATCTATAAGTTTTATATCCTCCTGCATCATTCGTCTTGCTTTTGTCATATGTCCGGGATACCACTGTATATTCATATCTCTACCTCTATTTTATCTTTACTCTGCCCAGCATCTCGCTCTTTTGCACATTGCCAGCCGCCTGAAATCTTGAATCCTGGCTGTTGTCCGGATTGTCTCCGAGCAGGAAGTATTCATTCTCTCCAAGTGTGATCGCAGATTCCGCTATTCCGGCTGTTTTTATCTCACAGTCGACGGGATAATCTGCAAGCGGATTGCCATTTATATATACCTGACCATTCTGGATAAGCACAGTCTCACCCGGCAGGCCTACCACTCTCTTGATGGAATAGTATTTGTCCTGATTCTCAACTATACGATACGCTACCACATCGTATCTTTCCGGGGATGTCACCAGATAAACAGCCTTATTGACCAGATACGATTCTCCATCCGTCAGTGTCGGCTCCATGGATGGTCCTACCATATATACCGTCTGGAATCCAAATGCAACAAAACCATAACCAAGTATAGCCGCTGTCAGTATCGATATGAACCAGCCAAGTGCGCTCTTCATAGTCTTTTTCAATGATCTCTGTTGTCTTCTCTGACGCCTTTTTTCTCTCCTTATCCTTCGGAGTCTGTCATATCTCTCACTCATGAATTCTATCCTTCAATCATCAATATATTTGTTCAGTTCATTTCATCCATTCTAAAAATGGCTGGAGTAGAAATACTCCAGCCACTTTTACTTTCATGTTACAAGCTTTATTATTTAACAAGCTCCTTAACCTTTGCTGCCTTACCAATTCTTGAACGTAAGTAGTAAATCTTAGCTCTTCTAACTTTACCTTTTCTTACAACTTCAATCTTCTCAACGAAAGGTGAGTGTACAGGCCATGTCTTCTCAACACCGCATCCGCTAGAGATCTTTCTAACTGTGAATGTCTCTCTGTTGCTTCCGCCCTGTCTCTTTACTACAGTACCCTCGAAGATCTGGATTCTCTCCTTGTTACCCTCTTTGATTCTGTTGTGTACCTTAACAGTGTCTCCTACGTTGAACTCATCAACGCTCTCCTTCATCTGTGAAGCTTCAAGATTCTTAATGTAATCGTTCATTGTGTTCCTCCTTAATATTCTGATGTTCTTACTACCATATCCACCGGATATATGGGCACAGAGGACCATCACTCTTTTCACAACTCATTTAATATAACATACTGAAATTGTAGATGCAAGAAGAATTTTCGGATTTTATCCGTTTTTTAGCAAACAGGGCATATAGATTGATTTCTATATGCCCTGTTGCATTAAATATCTTGTTCGACTTAATTCAGTCAAGTGGAGCAGACGCATTAGAAGGCGAACTTCGTTCGCAGGCGTCTGCGTGCTTCACAAGGATTCCTCCCACCTACGGCGGGCCCCTCCTTATGAAAATTAGTGGAGCTGGCGGGAGTCGAACCCGCGTCCAAAAGCTCATTCACTACAGTTTCTTCCATCACAGTCAGTGCTTTAACATTCCCTCAGCCTATCGCCCACTAACATGCTATAGACCTTAGTAGCTTCATGGATTTTCCTACATCGCAAAGCTTAGATGCAGGAGTTTGCCGAAAATCGACGCCATTCCTAAAGGCTCGGCGTTCCTAAAGGATGACGACTGCCCTTAGGCAGCGTATGCTAAATTATCGTTAGCGTTTATTTTTTTTCCAGCTTTTAGCGTGGCTCTGGTCCACGGATGGCTTCCATAGCTTCAAAACCCCTGTCGAAACCAGTCAACCCCTGATCATAGATCAGTGATAACCAATCATTTATAATATATGCAGCAAATATCAAAATAATACCTGCGCCTATATATCTTAATTTATCAGATGCTCTTACTCAGCGTCAGCAGTTGTATCTTCCTCTGCATCTGTCGCCTCTGCTGTATCTTCTGCATTTTCAGTTGTGTCTGCTGTGTCCTCAGCATCGGAAGCTGTAGCAGAAAACAGAGTGTCATAACCGCTGTCCTTCCAAGTCTTGTCTACATATTCTGACAAGCCTGAAGCATCAACATACTTAGGTATCGCCTTATATATCTTCACACCCGCAACGCTTCCAACTATAGCAGCGATAACAACGATCGTAACTGTTATAGCAATAATCTTCTTGATCTTCTGCTTCCTAAGTATCTCCTTGCGGTGCTTTTTCTCATATTTCTTCTTATCTACTTTACTCTGACTCATAACGCCCTTCTCCAGACTATCGTTTATTTGATTCCGATACACACATTATATCTGAACCAGCTTATCTTATTCAACACCTTGCTAGTATAACACAAGCTGCATTATAATTCCAATAATAAGTTTGATTTCACAGAAATTCCACAAACGCTCACGATCAGAAGTCCTTGCTCCTGCTCTTAAGATCTCTCTCCATCTCGCGCTTCATATCCTTCTTGGCGATATCCTCACGTTTGTCGTAGAGCTTCTTACCTCTTGCCAGACCTATCTCCATCTTGACAAGTCCATCTCTGATATATACCTTGAGCGGCATAATGGTATAACCCTTCACCTTCTGCTGTCCGATAAGCTTGTTGATCTCGTACCTGTGGAGCAGCAACTTTCTCGTCCTGAGCGGATCTTTATTGAATATATTCCCCCTCTCATATGGGTTGATATTCATTCTGTACACATACACCTCGCCGTGGTCTATTCCGACAAATGCTTCCTTGATACTGCAGTGTCCCTGTCTTATGGACTTTACCTCGGTTCCCACAAGCTCTATTCCGGCCTCAAACTTCTCTTCTATAAAATACTCGTGATATGCCTTTTTGTTATTTGCGATGAGAGTGTTTCCTCTTTCCTTTGACAAATGTATCCTCTCCTTTATATACAATACTGAAATCTATCGACTTCGTCATCTTGTCTGTATTCTTCACCTTTATCTGTATAGGATCACCGATGGCATATTGTTTGCCCGTGTCCTCACCTATCATAGCATAATCTTCCTGAGAAAAATAGTAATAATCGTCGCGCATATCTGCCACGTTCACAAAGCCTTCCACCGTATTCGGCAGTTCCACGAACATTCCCCGGTTTGTAACTCCTGAGACAAATCCGTCATAGACCTCGCCAATGTGAGCTGACATATATTCCACCTTCTTGAGCTTCTCCACATCACGCTCAGCTTCCTCAGCTCTTCTCTCCTTGCGCGAATTGTCATCAGCCACCCTGTCAAGTATCATGCTGTAATGTTCTATTCTCCTCGAGTCAAGTCTGCCATGTATATTTTCCTTTATTATACGATGTATCTGCAGATCTGGATATCTCCTTATAGGAGAAGTAAAATGACAGTAATACTTACACGAAAGTCCAAAATGTCCTGTGCACTCCGTTGAATACTTCGCCTGTTTCATGGTCCTCAGCGCCATCCTGCTCACAAGATTCTCATAAGGCTCACCCTTTATCCTGTCAAGCAGCTTCTGGAATTCTTTCGGATGTATATTCTCCTTTGATGCCTTAAAGTACATTCCAAAATTACTTATAAGGAGCGCCAGCTGCTCAACCCTGTCTGCATCAGGTGTCTCATGGACTCTGTACTCAAATGGTATATCCTGCCAGAAATAATCCTCAGCAATCGTCTCATTTGCAGCAAGCATAAAATCTTCAATGATCTCATTGGATCTGCGTCTCTCATATACACCTATTGATACAACTTTGCCGTCGGAGTCTATCTTGATCTTCGATTCGTCAAAATCAAAATCTATTGAGCCTCGCTTTCTTCTGTTAGCTCTGAGAAGATCCGACACATGAAGCATCATCTCGAACATAGGCACAAGCTCCTCATATTTTCTGGTCTCCCCTGGATCGTGATCCTCGACAATTGCAGACACACTTGTATATGACATTCTACGGTCCACATTGATCACAGTCTCACATATCTTATGTCCTACTATGTGGCCCTTCTGATCTATGTCCATAAGGCAGCTCAGCGCCAATCTGTCCTGCCCTTCATTCAGCGAACAGATACCATTTGACAGCTTGTGCGGAAGCATAGGTATTACCCTGTCCACGAGATAACAGCTTGTACCTCTGTTAAGTGCCTCTTTATCCAGAGGGGAATTCTCCTTTACATAGTGGGTCACGTCAGCTATGTGCACACCAAGCTTGTACATTCCGTCCGCCTCATAGAGTGTTATGGCATCGTCCAGGTCTTTTGCATCCTCGCCATCTATCGTCACTGTCTGAAGATGTCGGAGATCCGTTCTGCCTGCCATCTCCGATGCGCTGACAAAATCAGGGATCTGTGAGAGGCTGTCCATGACCTCGTCAGGAAAATCGACTGGAATGTCCAGAGCTCTGACCACAGACAGCACGTCACTCTCCGGATCATTTATATGTCCAAGTATCTCTATAATCTTTCCCTCCGGAGACTTCACTTTGTCTCCATAACTGATGATCTCCGCCACAACCTTATGTCCAGCCATGGCGCCCATGGAATTTTCCTTGGATATAAATATGTCTCCATCTATTTTCAGATTGTCAGGTATGACAAATCCAAAGTTCTTATTCTTCTGATAGACTCCGACAACCTTCTTTAGTCCACGCTCAAGTACCTTTATAACCGATGCTTCCTGCTTCATTCCCTTCGGTCTGTCCTCCGCACGTATGAGGACTGTATCACCGTGGAACGCTCCCATGGTATTCTTCTCAGGGACAAAGAAATCCTCCTTCATGCCCTCAACGCGGACAAATCCAAAACCTCTCTGATTGCCGATAAATGTTCCCTTGTATGTCCCTTCTCCGACCTTCTGATATCGCCCTTTTGCCGATCTGATGATCAGTCCCTCCTCTGTGAGGTCATTCAGTATATCGAGAAATGTCTGTCTCTCATCTCCCGGGACCTGAAGGAATGTACACATCTCCTTGAACTTCATAGGCGGATAATCATCATCGCATATAAATTCATATACCGTCTGTTTTCTTCTGTTGTATAACTCCAAATCCTTATTATCCATAACAAACCCTTTCTATATACATTATGCCCGCATCCCTACCGCACAAATACATTGCATAATGAGCAAAAAAATGCTTACATATATCAGTTAATATATGTAAGCATCAGAAATCATTATTAGTTGAAAAGCTTTGAGTCAAGCAGTAATGCAAGTACAAAGAAGAGAACTGTGAGAACTGCTGTTATCTTCTTAAGTATCTCCTGCTTTGAGCTTCCCTTATTCTTGCTCCAGTAGGAATTGTCAAATCCGCCGCCTGCTCCTGATATGGAACTTGTAAGGCTCGCATCCTTTCCTTCCTGTGAAAGAACCACTATTGCTAATACTATACATACTATAACATAAATTACCATTAATATTGTCTTCAGCATCTTAACACCTCCGTTTCCGAAAAAATGGTGTGTGTATAATTTTAACACCAACTTGAAACATAATAACACAACAAAATAATATATTCAATAACTATTTTCTTCGTTTTCTGTAAAACTCCGCAAATACCAGCATTGCGATACCTATTATCGAACAGGCAATACCTGCGCCTGCATATTTCACATGGAATTTCATCTCAACAACATTCTCACCCTCAACAAGACTTATAGAATACAGGCTGTCTACCACCTTATCCGGCTGTACCTTCTGGCCGTTAACTTTGACTGTCCAACCATCACAGTAAGGAATAGATGTGAATAAACTCTGTCCTTCCTTGGCATTTACAACAAATTCTGCGCTGCCATTTTCTATATCCATCACATCAGGGGTATATTTCTCAAGCTCCTCTGCTATGCTTTTCAGCAAATCCAGATCAAGAACATAAAACTGCTCTGCTCCATCATCCAGATCTAGCTTCTGCTTTGAGTGAAGCACAACCTTGTAGTAATCACGATCCTCATTTACAGGAATATTGAACACTGACGGCGAAAGCCATCTGGCATATCTGGTCCTGTATATTCCATTGACATTCAGCTTTGCATTAAACAGACTGTTCCATGGGATATTGCCATAAGCGATGTAATTGCCTTCCGGGATCTCCATCTTGTATACACGCTTCTTCGCTTTACTTACAACCGTCTCGTACTTTAAAGGCTTATAGATCTCAACCTTTCTGCCGAGCAGCTCGCTGTAGAGCTCATTTTGATATTCAAACGGATTGCCGTTATATTTTGCCGCTGTATATTTGCCTGAATCATATACAAATGCCATAGGCAGGCTGTATGGGTTCTCGTATACACCGGCTCCATTTGCATTGTCTGCAATATCCTCTACTTTATCCATGCCCTCCAAAGCATAATCAGATACGATGTATCTGACTCCCAGCAGTGAATCAGTTCCAAGCACCGGCATGTTGACAACACTTAGGTTATCGCCTTCGCTCCTGTATCCCGTGTCCACAAGGAAGTTCAGCACTGTGCTGTCAGCGGTTGACACATACGATCCTATCGCCCAATACCCATAACCAAACGACTCGTCATAATTTGCTCTGACATTGTTCTTATATTTAAAATTATCATCCGTATCTTTGCCATTATTGTTTTTCTTTTTTTCGAGTGATCTTGTCGCCCTTGATCTGGTCTGGCTGATCCTGTATGTATCGGAATCATATTCTTTCAGATCATTTATAAGGCCTTCCATAGCCGTCTCATACTCAACAAAACTCTCACCGTTGTCGATATGGATATTGTCCATTTGCAACATCACGCTGTATCCTGTCTCAACAGTCAGCACTGCACACAGAATGACCGTAAATATAATTCCGAACACTCTTCCGGCTCCTACGTTTTTCGAAAGCCTGCTTATGAGTGCTATCAAAACGGCTACCCCTACAATAAGCGCATCGGTCAGCCATACAAGTTTGTTATCCTGGACTCCATGCAGATAGTTTACACCAAGCATAGCCGCACTGAATATCGCACTTGCAATGATAACCCGCCATTTTACAGCATTCAGATCCTCCGAGAGGAAAAATTCAGCGGCAAAGAATAATATGCAGAATATTCCAACATGTGAATATCTGTACCAATATGATCCAACCTCTTTGAACAGAGAAAATGCCATGCACAATGGATTCCAGTAAAACATGAGCAGCATTACCACAAGCGTGACAAATGCTAATATCTTCTGCTTTACATTGTGTTTCTTACCGATGAAGATTCCAATAAATCCTATCAACGCCAGACATCCGCAGTACAGAGACACGCTTCCCTTCTGACTCTGTGCGCCAAGCGAATATCCGTCTATCACAGATGAAACATCACCGATAAATGACATGTCGAGCAGAGAGCCTAAATCAAGACTTCCTCTTACACTGTAACGCATCGCACCTATCGTCGGAAGGAACAACACCCCACTGATCAGAACTCCCGCCAGCATTGAATATATAAACCGTCCAAGTTTTCCGGCAAAATCCTTTATGACAGTCTTCTCAGCCTTAGTATCCCCACTGTACAATCTTGAATATGCAAATTCAAACAAAAACCAGAAACAGGCAAATACACAGTTGATTACGCCCATATACCAGTTGAACAGAACTGCCAATGCAACTGATACGGAAAGCATAACAGGCCTGCCACCGTTAACCACTCTGTACACGCCCAGCATTATGAGCGGTAACATATAGAAGCCGTCAAGCCACATTATATTACATGCCTGGGCGATTCCATACTGACTCACTGCATAGCTCACCGCCAGAAAAATGATAAGTGCCTGTTTTTTCACAGAACCATCATTCCACTCTTCAAATCTCCTGTTGAGATAAAATGCAAATGTCGCCGCCGCACAGGCAAGCTTTAACGTTATGATCACATGTACGAACAATACAAGCTGGGATTTGTCGAATAACAACAGCAATAAATTGAACGGGCTGGAAAGATAGTAACTGAATACTCCTATGCAGGCCCCTCCTATAGATTTGCTGAAAGAATAATCTATATTATTTTTGCCGTCAAATACATCCTTCAGATATGCCAGAAAATCAAGATACTGAAAATCAGCATCCTTGGATGCGAGTGAATGTACTCCGAACGGCACATACTTTTTTATATAAAACAGAAGCCACAGCAGGCAGAATGTGATAATGCCCGCTGTAAGCATCTGAATAACGAGCTGTTTTCTCTGTTCTTTCTCCATCATATTCTTCTCCAGATTATTTAGTTTTAATATAATACTACACAATCTGTGAAAATACTATATAGATTAAAAATTTTTAATGAAAGAATTTCTAACTTTTACATACTGATTTATAACATATACCTACTTCGTATATCGAAACCATGATTCAGCGGTCCACTGCCCGATCCCAGATCCAGCATGGCCGCCAGGGCACCGGATATATATTGTTTGGCCATTCTAACTGAATCACTTACATCATATTCCTTTGCGAGATTTGAAGCGATCGCACTTGAAAGCGTACATCCTGTGCCATGTGTATTCGGATTATCAATACGCTTACCCGAAAACCAGGTGATATTCTCCCCGTCAAAAAGCATATCATTTGCATCATTTATGCTGTGTCCACCCTTTACAAGGACAGCGCAGCCATACTTTCCGTATATACATCTGGCAGCATTCTCCATATCAGCTACGCTCTTCACCGATATACCAGTGAGCGCCTCAGTCTCAGGTATGTTTGGCGTTATGAGCTTTGCAAGTGGGAACAGTTTACCGGTCATGACCTCCACCGCATCATCGCTTATAAGCTTAGCACCACTGGTCGCCACCATCACAGGGTCAAGCACGACATTCTCCGCATTGTATCTGGCAAGTCTGTCAGCTATCACATCAATAAGTTCAGGAACAGATACCATTCCTATCTTGACCGCTTTCGGCCGTATATCGGTAAACACCGCATCTATCTGGGCGCCAAGTACATCAGGGATAACGTTCATGATAGCAGTCACTCCTGTGGTATTCTGAGCCGTGAGGGCTGTGATCGCACTCATACCAAATACGCCATTTGCCTGCATGGTCTTGAGATCCGCCTGCACACCTGCGCCACCTGAGGAATCGCTTCCGGCTATGGTGAGGACAGGCACAAGACGGCTTCTGTCAGAATTTATACTGCACAGCATGTCATCCATACTCTTAAAATAATGATCACAATGTGCTATAAGATCTCCCTGTCTGTCCCTGCTGGATTCGTCAAAGAGACCGACCACAACAAATCCTCCGTTCTGTGCTGTCTCCGCCGCATGATATGCGTCCTCGAATACAAATGTATCCGAAGCCGGAGTTCCCATAAACTCAGCCGCCATCTCATATATCTTAGGTGAGGCTGCCTTGCCCACGCCCACCTCAGAACATGTAAATATCCTGTCAACATACTTCATAAGTCCTGTCCGCACAAGTGCTGCCTCAACATGGCATCTGTCTGTGGATGTTGCAACAGTGACCGGGATATCATATCTCTTTAAGAACCTCAGCAGTTCAGGCACACCTGACTTCGGCTCAACTTTATTTGCATAGAAATCGCGCACAGTCTCATTGATACCGTCTATAATCTCCTTCGCGCTGAGTTCAAGTCCATAGTGTTCCTGCATATATTCTGCGCCCTTCATCATGGTCATGGTGAAAAGCACCTTCTCAAGATCAGGTTCTGCCTGTATCCCTTGCCCCGCCAGATACATCTCTCCGGCATGATCCCACATAGGCATAGAGTCAAGCAGAACCCCATCCATATCAAATATCGCACCTTTTATATCACTGATAACTATTTTTTTCATGTACACCTCTATATCATATATTTAGTCAGGCATCAAGCATATTCTCTACAGAAAACTTGAGCTCCTCTGTGGCCTTCTGTATGTCCTTCTGTCCGAATATGGCACTTATAACTGCCACACCGCATATTCCAGAGCCCGCAAGCTCGGCCACATTATCCTTTGTTATGCCGCCTATGGCAATGACCGGTATGGACACCGCCTCACAAATGGCCTTGAGAGTTTCATGGCTCACATCGTCCGCGTCATCCTTTGAACCTGTTGTAAACACTGCTCCTACACCAAGATAATCTGCGCCGTGCTTTTCCGCTATAATCGCCTGCTCGACAGTCTGTGCAGACACTCCAAGTATCTTGTCAGGGCCGAGTATCTTTCTGACGTCCATGGCCTCCATATCACTCTGTCCCACGTGTACACCGTCAGCATCTATATCTTTTGCTATGCTGACCTCGTCATTGATGACAAATGGAACCCCATATTCCTTACAAAGCTTCTGTATCTCCTTCGCCTCAGCGAGGAAGTCTTCTCTGTCGAGCTTCTTCTCCCTGAGCTGTACAAATGTTGCACCGCCGTCAAGTGCCTTCTTTACCTGATCATACAGAGTCTCTTCACCAAGCCAGTGTCTGTCAGTTACTGCGTAGAGCAAGAGCTCTTTCTCACTGCAATTTATCATACTATCCGTCCTTCCTATATGTTTCGATCCCGATCTGATGCAGATCCAGGCAATTATTAGACTTCCGTCAATTATCTAATTTCAAACTTTGCGCCCTGTTCAAGTGTATCCCCGTCCATATTGTATATGGCGTCGATTATCCTGTTCCTGTATGTTGAATTCCCCTCAAATGCCTGCAGATGGGAATAACCGATCTCCCCAGCAAGTCCCATGACCATGACAGCCACTGCAGCAGCCTCAAGCTTGTTGTCCTGATTTGCCACAACATATGCTGTCATCATTCCTGAGAGCTGGCAGCCTGTTCCAGTGATCTTACCCATCTCAGGACGGCCGTTTCTGATTACATAACATTTCTCGCTGTCCGCAACAAGGTCTATTGCGCCTGTTACAGCTATGATAGATCCCGTTTCAGCAGATAGCTTCTTAACAAATGCCACTGCATTATCAAGCGTATCCTCCGTAACCGCATCTGTCACATCGGCATCAACACCCTTTGTGCTGCCGGAACCATATGCCAGAGTTTTGATCTCAGAGATATTTCCCCTTATAACATCAAATCTAATCTCCTTCATAAGTCCAACAGCCGTATCAGTTCTGAGCTTACTTGCTCCTGCTCCAACAGGATCGAGAAGTACAACATGTCCAAGTTCATTTGCCTTCTTCCCTGCCAGGTACATTGATGGAATAGTGTTCTTGTTAAGTGTTCCTATGTTGATATTCAGACCACCACATATACTTGTGATATCCTCCACGTCACCCTCATCATCCGACATGATAGGACTTCCACCGCACGCCAGAATGACATTTGCCACATCATTTACAGTTACATAGTTTGTTATATTGTGTACCAGAGGTACATTCTTTCTCACATTTTCAAGGCACTCTTTTATCATGTTTTTCTATCTCCTTTATATATACTCTGTTGTTTATCTGCTAATCTTTTTTGTCGAAAAGCGGCCATACCATAAGGCACAGCCGCTTTTTTTATGCTGTATGTATCCCTACGCTGGCACTGATCCAGGTCAGACCTGATCTACTCCTGAGCAGGAGGTACATCAGATGTACAATGCATACACTTTGTTGCTTTGATATCTATCTCCCCCATACAGTATGGGCACTTTCTTGTGAGAGGAGCTGCCTCCTCTTTCTTCTTACCAAGATCCATGATCGCATTGATTCCCTTCATGATGACAAATATAACAAATGCCATGATTATGAAGTTGATAACTGCTGAAATAAACGCTCCATACTCGATATACTGTCCTGTATGGAATATCTGAAAATGTCCACCAATCTCTGCTCCACCGATACTGTTGATTATTGGTGTGATGAAACAGTCTGTAAAAGATGTAACCAATGACTGGAACGCTCCACCAATGATAACACCGATTGCAAGACTCATCACATTTCCCTTAAGGGCAAACTCCTTAAACTCTTCCAAAAACTTCTTCATATGTATCCTTCCAACTGAATACAGCACCGATCATAACAAACTTATATTATAATTCGGTGCCGTATCTTTTATTTATTGTTTCTCGCATGATTGATATGACATATATCTACATTTGCTGTCATCGCTCATCGCACATCATCTTTTATTACTTTCTTACGATAAGTGACTTACCTGTCATCTCCTTAGGCTGAGGAAGTCCCATAACCTCAAGAAGTGTAGGTGCGATATCTGCAAGACATCCGCCCTCACGAAGCTCTACATCTTCACCATAGTTGTAAAGGATAAATGGTACAGGGTTAGTTGTATGAGCTGTATGTGGAGCACCGGTCTCATAGTTGATCATCTGCTCTGCGTTACCATGATCAGCACAGATAAAGAGAACACCATCAACCTTATCAATTGCCTCTACAGCAGCGCCAACGCACTTGTCAACTGTCTCTACAGCCTGGATAGCTGCTGGGATAATACCTGTATGACCAACCATATCAGGGTTTGCAAAGTTGATGATGATCACATCATACTCGCCACCAAGGATAGCTGCATTGAGCTTCTCGCTTACCTCTGGAGCACTCATCTCTGGCTGAAGGTCATATGTTGCTACAGCAGGTGACTTTACAAGGATTCTGTCCTCGTTCTTGTTAGGCTCCTCAACACCGCCGTTGAAGAAGAACGTTACATGAGCATACTTCTCTGTCTCAGCAAGTCTGAGCTGCTTGAGGCCCTTAGCTGCAAGGTACTCACCGAATGTGTTGTCAATCTCTTCCTTCTTGAATGCTACAAGCTTGTTAGGTATTGACTCGTCGTAGTCCTTGAAACATACATATGTGAGTGGCATGCGGCCATTTGCTCTCTCAAATCCATCAAAATCATCACAGCAGAATGCTCTGGTGATCTCGCGGGCTCTGTCTGGTCTGAAGTTAAAGAATATAACTGAATCATTTGGCTTAACAAGTGATACAGGCTTACCATTCTCTGTGATTACTGTAGGAAGAACGAACTCATCATATACTTCCTTGTCATATGACTCCTGCATAGCTGCAACCGGGTCCTCAGCCTGAACGCCCTCACCTGTTACAAGTGACTTGTATGCAAGCTCTACTCTGTCCCATCTGTTATCTCTGTCCATTGCGTAGTAACGGCCTGACATAGATGCAACCTTACCTACACCAATCTCCTTCATCTTTGCGATAAGCTCCTCAAGGTATCCCTTACCTGATGCAGGCGGTGTATCTCTTCCATCGAAGAATGGATGAACGTATACGTTCTCAAAGTTCTGCTTCTTGCAGAGCTCAAGGATCGCATAAAGGTGTGTATTGTGGCTGTGAACACCACCATCTGAGAGAAGTCCCCAGAGATGAAGATCTGAATTGTTCTTCTTGCAGTTTTCTATTGCAGCAAGCATCTCCTCGTTCTCAAAAAAATCTCCATCAGCGATTGCCTTTGTGATTCTTGTAAGCTCCTGATATATGATACGGCCTGCGCCGATATTCATATGACCTACCTCTGAATTGCCCATCTGACCGTCTGGAAGTCCTACAGGAAGTCCTGAAGCTGCGCCCTGCACAAATGGTGCTGTAGCCATAAGTTTGTCCATAACAGGTGTCTTTGCAAGTGCTACTGCATTACCCTCTGTCTTGTCACTGAGACCATATCCGTCGAGGACCATTAAAACTACTGGTTTCTTACTCATAATTTTTCTCCTTTTTATTTATTCCGGCTAAATGCCTCTTAATCATAATTCACTCATTTGAGATTATACTTATATAATGCCTATTTTTCAAGTTCAAATCCAACTCAAATCACAGGTCAATATCCAGTTCAACCGGGCAGTGATCAGATCCCATGATATCAGTGTGTATCTTGGCATCGACAAGCTTGTCCTTCAAACTCTCAGATGTGAGAAAATAGTCGATACGCCAACCTGCATTCTTCTCCCTTGCCTTGAATCTGTACGACCACCATGAGTAGATATTTTCCTGATCCGGATAAAAATATCTGAATGTGTCGATGAAGCCATCATCTAGAAGCACCGTCATCTTCTCTCTTTCCTCATCAGTAAATCCCGCATTCTTCCTGTTTGTCTTTGGATTTTTCAGATCTATCTCATTGTGAGCCACGTTCATATCGCCGCACACTATAACAGGCTTATTCTCCTCAAGCTTTTTCAGATATGCTCTGAAATCATCCTCCCACTTCATCCGGTAATCAAGCCTTGCAAGCTCGTTCTGTGAATTTGGTGTATATACAGTCACCATGTAGAAGTTCTCATATTCAAGTGTTATGACACGACCCTCATGGTCGTGTTCATCTATGCCTATACCTTTTGTTTCACTCAAAGGTTTCTCTTTTGTGAAAATAGCCGTACCTGAATATCCCTTCTTATCCGCATAGTTCCAATACTGATAATATCCTGGCATATCAAGTGTGAGCTGTCCCTCCTGCATCTTGGACTCCTGTATACAGAATATGTCTGCATCTATGCTGTTAAAAAAGTCCATGAAGCCTTTACCGGCGCATGCCCTTATTCCATTTACGTTCCATGAGATAAGTTTTTTCATAAATTTATATACCATTTTATCCTTTCATTATTATTTGGGGAAAATCATGTTTTATTTTAACATGTCGCCTACCGGCTCCATGCAGGCATTCGCATTATGACGGCTTGCGCAAGCGCATCCGTCGCAATGCTCATTATATCATACAAACACCCATTCTGACTGTCAAATCATTTAAAAATTCACCAAAATCCTGCTATGGCCACAATGAAAAAGGCAGCGACGATTCGCCGCTGCCTAAGGGTATATATTATTTTTTAGGGGTCAAATTTAATTTTTTACAAATGATACATTTGATATAGAAACTGTATGTGCTCCAAGTGTGTATCCTTCAACATATCCCATTGAGAAGAATAATCCGGCACCTGTATCAACAGTGATACCATCTGTGAAAACTTCTTCCTTAGGTGTAATTGCGAGTGTTACATCCTTAGCCTCACCAGCTGTAAGAACTACATCTTCACCGCCATGCCATGCATATCCGGCTGAAGGAGTCATAACAGCAACCTTCACAACTCTATCAACATCAGAAACCAATGTACATTTAAGCGTATATGACTCGCCCTGCTCAAGAGATAATCCCATCTGCTTAAGCTGGATGTTCCAGTCTGCCTCACCCACGTTTTCAACACTGTATGTGATCTTTCCATCTCCAGCCTCAAATGTGGCATCTCCAGGAGCAGTTACTGCATTTTCCCAACCGGCAAGGCTACCATCCTCACTCATCTCAAATTCTGAATTTGTGATAAGATTCTTGCCTACAGGCACATCTATCTCTGGAGCTGAAGTCTTTTCAAGGACAATATTGTCAATACAGATTCTATGCTGATCAGTAATTGCCGAACCATTTTCTCCGCCTGCGCCAAGTGCAATATTGAAAATACTCTCTTCGTCTGTGTCACAGGCCATCTGGAATGTGTTTGAAACAGTCATATATTTCTGATCAGCCTGATCGTATGCATCAAGCTTTACTGTTTCCTGAACATATGGTGTCCAGTCCTCTGCACCTGTACTATCCTTATGCGTGCTTCCATCTCTCTGTATCGCGTACTGAACAGTTCTCGACACAGAGCTCTTTATATCAAATGAAAGCTTGTACCACTGTCCTTTCTCAAGCTTGATATTATTCTGCTTGAGCTGTATCTTCCAGTTTTGGTCACCTGAATTCTTTATTGTGAAGTCAGCAGCATTGTCCTCCTTCTGGCTGTCCACAACAGACTCTGCATCCGCACTGCTGTCTATATACACATCATATCCAGCAAAATCTGCTGAAAAGTTCCCATTGAGAAGAAGTGAATCCTGCATTATCTTCACATTGTCTAACAGAACTTCTCCGCTGTTACCAAAATCAATGCTGATTGAACTGTCAGTCACTTCTTCTCCGGTCTCAAACTTGTAAACATAATTCTTAATTCCTTTATCCAGAGTTACAGCAAACTTTGAATCTCCTGTAGTGATAATTATATTCTTTCCCTCAGTTGCAGTCTCAGCATCAAATTTAAGTACATACTTTGTATTTGGGGCATACGCAAGCTCATCCTGTGATAATACGAAGTTGCCATCTATACTCTCATCCAATGACTTGTATGAAAATCTTCTTCCGTCAGACAGACCTGTCACCTTATACTCAGCACCGCAATTGTTGCTGACTGTCCAATATCCAAGTCTTCCTGTTCCTTCCTGAAATTCTCCATTGTAAACTAGGTTTCCATCAGCGAGGATCGTCTTCTTGTCAACTATCTCAGTCTGATTTGTCTTTACCAGCTTTACATTTGCAATATGTACACCAGCCACGCTTCCCTGATTGCCGAAGTTGAATTCTATTCTTCCCTTGTCATCAGATGAATCAGTCATCGTATACTCATACTCAAATGTCTGTTTCTCTGTTGTCATATCAAATTTTGTATCCTTAAGATATCTTCCCCATGATCTGGTTGGCGCTGAGACATCAATTATGCCTGTTCTCGCCTCATCCGCCCACGCATCAAATGAAAGCTTGTATGTGGCACCTTTTTCTACAGGAATATCAGGCTGTACCAACTGTATGCTGTAATCAACCGTTCCTGCATCAATTGTATTTATGTTGATTGTATTGTTCTCGATGACCGCTGTTCCTTCGCCGCCATTCTGCGCCATAAAAATCCAGTTTTCTGCATCTCCCAGATCCTCGGTCTCACTAAAATCACCATTTATTACATAATTGCCATTTTCATCCGGATCACGAATTATAACTTCACGCTCTGGCTTTGTCACATTTTCGTCATAAGACTCCTTCTGGTATACTCTCACATAATCAACATATAAGCTCTCACTGTTAATATAATCTGCATCTGCATCCGGATTTCCTGGCCAATTGCCGCCAACTGCAAGATTGAGTATTACATAGAATGGCTGATCAAACGGTGCCGGATAAGTAACTGTACCTTTTCCGGCAGTTGTAGAATACCAGTCATTTTCCTCATGCATCTTAACTCCATCTACATACCACGTAATTTTTCCAGGCTCCCAGTCACATGTAAATACATGATAGCTGTCCGCAAATGACTTTCCATTTGAAAGTGTATATTTTCCCTGTGACTCTGAATGCGGATTGCCATAGTGAATCGTTCCATAGGTTGTATATGTATTGTCTCCAAGAACCTCCATCACATCTATCTCACCACATCTAGGCCACTGTCCATACAGGCTCTCGTTTGTAGGCATCATCCATGCTGCTGGAAGATAACCCTTACCTGTAGGTACCTTTGCTCTGAACTGTACTCTGCCATACTTGAAATCCTGCTTATTCTGTGTGTTTACTCTTCCCGATGTATATGATATAGAACCATCCTCATTCACTTTTTTCTTTGAGCTTATAATAAGTGTGCCATTCTTGACTTTTATATTATCTTCAGAATCAACATATGACTGAAGCTCATTATTGACCCAGCCAGGCTCATGGAGTTCAACATTCCAAATATCACGGTTGAGCTCTGTTCCGTCAAATTCATCATGCCATAAAAGTTTATACCCCTGCGACTCGTATTTATTTTCTACAGTCACCTTCTTATTTACAGTCACTTTACATGTTGCTTTCTTTCCTGAACCGTCAGCAGCTTTTGCTGTGATTGTAGCTGTACCTGGTGCTATAGCCTTCACAACGCCTTTTGCTGAAACCGTTGCAATCTTTTTATTGCTCGATGTCCAACTTAACGTCTTGTTGGTTGCCGATGCAGGAGCGACAGTAGCTGTAAGAGTTTTACTGCTTCCCTCTGTGATAGTGAGTGTTGCCGCTGAAAGCTTGATAGAAGTAACTGGCTGTTTTACTGTAATCTTACATCTTGCATATTTGCCACTTCCATCCATAGCCTTCGCAGTTATATATACTCTTCCAACCTTAACTGCTTTTACAACACCTTTCGAGGAAACTGTTGCTATTCTTTTATCTGATGATGACCACTGAATTCTCTTATATGTGGCATTCTTTGGAGCAATTGAAGCTTTTAACGTCCTGCTGGTTCCTTTAAACATGTTCACAGCCTTTGCAGACAATTTAACAGTCTTCGTAGGAACCCCAACATAAACATTAAACCTATACATTACCTTTGGGTTTGCAGCACTCTTCACTGCTACAACCGCTTTTCCTGATTTTACCGCTTTGACAACACCCTTGTTATCTACTGTAACTATCTTCTTATTTGATGATACATATGTTACTTTTTTGCTGATCTTACCTGTAACTACAACTCTAGGTTTCACCCGAAACTTTGTACCCTTTTTTAGTACAAGTTTATTTGTGACAAGATTTGTCACAGTTACAGACTTTACCGCAGCTTTTGATGTTCTAGCACTAACGTCTGATGGACACAGAGTGATCAACATACAAACTACAAGTATCATAGCCACAAGCTGTTTTAACCTTCTCATAAAATACTCCTCTCCAAAAATAAAATAAAAATATTTACGACGTCGCATCTTTATAAAGTATTTTGATAATAACATCTTATACATTTGCCATATATCGTTTTATTGCTTTTTATATAGTTTACATGATATATTATAGAGGAGTTGTAAAGTAAGACTTTTATAAACTTTTGATAACATATAAATTTTTACCCTGACACAATTTACTGGAAAGGATTTATACACATATGAAATACTCAAAGGAAATATTCTACCAGGAATTTATAAGACGCGAAGATTCAACCAATAGAGCGCCCTATAACCCTGAACTTGAATTTTACTCAATAATACAAAATGGAGATATAGAACAGGTTAAAGAATTGTGTAAAGCCTCACCACTTAAGGATAAAAAAGGACTCGGCTTACTATCTGAAAAGCCGGTCAACAACATAAGATATCATTTTGTCATAACAACAGCCCTTGTTGCAAGATACTGTATTGAAGGTGGTCTCGATGTGGCAACTGCTTACAATCTCAGTGATTTTTATATAAAAAAGTCAGATACAATGAAGTCTGTGGAGGATATATCTGAATTACATGCGTTCATGTGCATCGACTATGCAAAAAAAATGCGAAACCTTAAGAAAAATTCCATATGCTCCAAACCGGTCGCAGAGTGCATAGACTACATATACGATCATCTGCATACTAGGATCACTGTTGAACTTCTGGCAAAACGTGTCAATCTCACCCCATCATACCTGTCGAGGCTGTTCAAAAAAGAGACCGGAGATAATATCGGACATTATATAAAAATGCTAAAACTTGATACTGCAAGGAACATGCTCATATACTCTGATTATAGCCCTGCCCAGATAGCACAGACTCTCGCATTTCCAAGTCAGAGTTATTTTACCGAACAGTTCAGATTACATACTGGTCTAACACCTGCGAACTATAGAAATATAAATTTAAGGCAAACCCCATTTCATAAAAACAATACTTAGTTCCTGAAATATACCACCTTGTTTTTCTAAGCGTAAACAAAAGGGATTACCTTGTGATAAAGCACTTGATAATCCCTTTCAATATTCTATATCAGATTTAATCTAAAACTAATATATTTTGGCCTGTTTAAAATTACTTTCCGGCATTTACAACCTGACCGAAATCAGCCTTGAGTGAAGCACCGCCGATAAGACCACCGTCGATGTCTGGCTTTGCAAGGAGCTCAGCAGCATTGCCAGCGTTCATAGAACCGCCGTACTGAATTCTTACCGCCTCAGCTGTATCTGTATCGTAGATCTCAGCGATGAGATCACGGATTCCCTTACATACTTCCTGTGCCTGATCTGATGTAGCTGTCTTACCTGTTCCGATAGCCCAGATTGGCTCGTAAGCGATAACCATTGACTTAACCTGATCTGCTGTTACGCCAGCGAGATCTGACTTGATCTGAAGACGGATCCAGTCCATAGTAACACCGAGCTCTCTCTGCTCAAGTGACTCACCACAGCAAAGAATAGGTGTGATACCAGCCTCAAATGCCTTCTTAACCTTCTTGTTGAGAAGAACATCATCCTCCTTAAAGTAATCACGACGCTCTGAATGTCCGATGATAACGTACTTAACACCAGCATCAACAAGCATTGCTGCTGAGATCTCGCCTGTGTAAGCTCCGCTCTCCTCGAAGTACATGTTCTCTGCACCTACAGCTACGTTTGTTCCCTTTGTTGCCTCAACAACTGGTACGATATCGATAGCTGGTACACAGTATACTACATCTACGTCATCATTCTTTACTAAGTCCTTTAACAGGTTAACAAGCTCAACAGCCTCGCTAGGAGTCTTGTTCATCTTCCAGTTACCTGCAATAATCTTCTTTCTTGCCATTGTAATCTACCTCTTATATTTGTATTTTTTGATGAGTACCGGCCTGAACCGGCACCCACCAGTATAATCTTTATATCTCAGTGATATACAAATTACTTGTCGTTAGCTGCTGCTACGCCCGGAAGCTCCTTACCCTCAAGGAACTCAAGTGAAGCTCCACCACCTGTTGAGATGTGGCTCATCTTTGAACCGTAACCAAGCTGGTTAACTGCTGCTGCTGAATCTCCACCACCGATGATTGTTGTAGCATCTGTATCAGCAAGTGCTGCTGCAACTGCCTTTGTACCGGCTGCAAGTACAGGGTTCTCGAATACACCCATAGGTCCATTCCAAACAACTGTCTTAGCTGTCTTAACTGCGTCTGAGTAAAGCTCGATAGTCTTAGGTCCGATATCGCAGCCTTCCTTGTCTGCAGGCATCTTGTCAGCGTCAAATACCTCTGTCTTGATGCTTGGATCGTCGATAGGGTTAGGGAAATCCTCGATCATAACTGTATCAACTGGAAGAAGAAGCTTCTTGCCAAGGCTCTCTGCCTTTGCCATCATCTCCTTGCAGTAATCGATCTTAGAATCGTCTACAAGTGACTTACCGATCTCATATCCCTTAGCCTTAAGGAATGTGTAAGCCATACCACCACCGATGATAAGTGTATCGCACTTCTCAAGAAGGTTTGAAATAACGTTCAGCTTGTCAGCAACCTTAGCACCACCGAGGATAGCTACAAATGGTCTAACTGGGTTCTCTACTGCATTGCCAAGGAAGTCGATCTCCTTCTGCATTAAGTAACCAACTACTGCTGTGTCAACAAGTCCAGCAACACCAACGTTTGAGCAGTGAGCTCTGTGAGCTGTTCCGAATGCATCATTTACAAATACATCACAGATGCTTGCAAGATCCTTAGAGAAAGCCTCTCCGTTCTTTGTCTCTTCAGCTCTGAAACGTGTATTCTCAAGAAGGATTACATCTCCGTCCTTCATAGCGTCAACTGCAGCCTTAACTGTGTCGTCAACAACCTCAAGGCTTGGTACAAACTTAACCTCCTGTCCAAGGAGCTCTGTAAGTCTCTTAGCAACTGGTGCAAGGGTCTTAGTCTGCTTGTCTTCCTCAGTCTTAACCTTTCCAAGGTGTGAGCAAAGAATAACCTTTCCACCGTCAGCGATAAGCTTCTTGATAGTAGGAAGAGCTGCAACGAGTCTGTTCTCGTCTGTGATCTCTCCGTTCTTTAATGGTACATTGAAGTCGCATCTGCAAAGCACGCGCTTGCCCTTAACATTGATATCATCTACTGATTTCTTGTTTAATGACATTTCTAATTCCTCCTAAATAATGTTATAGAACAGAAAACTATAAGTTGTCCTCTGCCCAGCTACCTACCCGCTCTTATGCGGGAACATAGAAACGCATAATTGCTTCCTACGAAGAAAAAAGGGCCCGGTCCTTGGAGACCGGACCCTCTATTAGGTCTAATAAATACTTTTAAATGAGCTTACATTATAAAAGCTAATTATAGCTTGAAATAACTTATGCTAACTCTGCGAAGTACTTGATTGTTCTAACCATCTGGCTTGTGTATGAGTTCTCATTGTCATACCATGAAACAACCTGAACCTCATATAAATCATCAGCGATCTTTGATACCATTGTCTGAGTTGAATCAAATAATGAACCATATCTCATACCGATAACATCTGATGAAACGATTGGATCTGTGTTGTAACCGAATGACTCTGAAGCAGCAGCCTTCATTGCAGCGTTGATTCCATCAACTGTTACATCAGCACCCTTAACAACTGCTGTAAGGATTGTTGTTGAACCTGTTGGAACTGGAACTCTCTGAGCTGATCCGATAAGCTTGCCATTTAACTCTGGGATAACAAGACCGATAGCCTTAGCAGCACCTGTTGAGTTAGGAACGATATTAGCAGCACCTGCTCTAGCTCTTCTTAAATCGCCCTTTCTGTGTGGTCCGTCAAGTATCATCTGATCACCTGTGTAAGCGTGGATTGTTGACATGATACCAGACTGGATTGGAGCATAGTCATTAAGAGCCTTAGCCATTGGTGCAAGACAGTTAGTTGTACATGAAGCTGCTGAGATGATCTGATCATCAGCTGTTAATGTATCCTGGTTAACTGAGAATACGATAGTCTTAAGATCATTACCAGCTGGAGCTGAGATAACAACCTTCTTAGCACCTGCGTTGATATGAGCCATTGACTTCTCCTTTGAGCAGTAGAAACCAGTACACTCAAGAACTACATCAACACCGATCTTACCCCAAGGAAGGTTGTTTGCATCTGCCTCCTTGTAGATTGTAAGAGTCTTACCATCAACTGTGATTGTGTTAGCCTCATCATCAGCTGAAACTGTGTGAAGGTTCTCACCGATCTTGCCACAGTATCCACCCTGTGCTGTATCGTACTTGAGAAGATCTGCAAGCATTGAAGGCTTTGTTAAATCGTTGATTGCAACAACTTCATAACCCTCTGCACCGAACATCTGTCTGAATGCAAGACGACCAATACGTCCAAAACCGTTAATTGCTACTTTTACTGCCATTTTTTATTCCTCCTAGGTTTTTGAAATATAATAAAAGTATTTATCAATCTGCTACGCGGGAACGTAGCAAATAAATCGTGTTAAATACACAAGCTAATCATACATTCTTTAGGTATAAATTTCAAGCCTTAATCTCATTTTTTTAGTTATCATCTATCCAAAATAGACAAATTTGTTTTAACAAATTATACTAATGGGCTGAGGCTATAGAAAAAATGTTTCTACTACAATTTGATAATAATAAGATTACTCAACAGCTTTACTTTATATATTTTTTTCAGTGTTTTATGTTATAATATGAAACGCAATGATTATAAACGGAGGTATACAGAAAATGATCATCTGTGATTCGCATATACATTCGGAGTTCTCAAGCGACTCTTCCGCTCCACTGGACAGTATAATCCAGAAGGCAATACAACTTGGAATTCCAAAGATCTGTCTGACAGATCACCACGATATAGACTTTCCTATCAATCCGGAGGACGGTTTTGACTTCCAACTTGATTTCGATTCGTACTTTGCTGCGATAGACGAAATACGACACAGATACGGAGATCGGATTGACGTGAGAAGCGGCGTGGAACTCGGTCTCATGAATACGGTTGCCGGCAAGGCAAGGGACATTGCTGATAAATACAAAAATGAACTGGACTTTATCATAGGATCATCACACCTTGTCAGGGGCCTCGACCCATACTATCCAGCTTACTATGAGGGACGTACAGAGATAGAAGGTATACGTGATTACTTTGAGTCCATTCTTGAGAATGTGACTCTGATAGATGACTTTGACGTATATGGTCATCTTGACTACGTAGTAAGATACTGCCCATCAGGCGAGAAGATCTTTAGGATGGCAGATTATAATGATGTGCTTGAACAGATTTTCAAAATAATCATCCCAAATGGAAAAGGTATAGAGATCAATACCGGAAGCCTGTACAAGAATATGAGTTACGCACATCCTCACATGGATATCCTGAAACTCTACAAGGATATGGGTGGCGAGATCATCACAGTGGGATCTGATGCACACAAGCCCGAATATCTGTGCTATGATTTTGAGACATATGCAAGGGATGCCCTCACATCACTCGGCTACAGATACTACTGTACATTCAAGAACAGAAAGCCAGAATTCAATCCGCTGTAAAAAAAAATTGCAAAATATCAATTTATATACTTATAAATATAAAAAGATGGAACACATACGCCAGTTCAATGGCTTATATGTTCCATCTTTTTTATACCGTAAATTCAATTCCGGCAGTCACCTGACTGCTCTATTTGTTTCATATCTCATTATGTATTGTTTCCTGTATAGTACGGACTATGTGGTATATCATGAATGTCTGTTTTTCTCATTTTTTCAAGATAATCGCCTCCGGCGCCATCCAGATCACCATATATCGCATTTGGGCAATAACTGAGGAGCATGTCAAGGACTTTCTTTTTTCTCTTTCCGGTCACAAGTCCTCTTAAATTAATATATACATTATTTTCATGATTTCCAGTATACATACAGTAATATTCCAATTTGCCTCTTCGCATACTCGTATATACATATGTTATAAGATACACATCCCATCTGTACGCAAGGTTGTATCTCATTGTCTTTGATGCGATAACCTCATGTGAAGCCATAATGTATTTATTCTCATAGATAATATCACCATACAATTTGTCTGCCATTTCAAACACACTGCCACCATGATTTTTATTCTCTCGGTTGAGCAACTTCTCCGGAGTCCGTATAATCCTAATGCCATCCCATATGCATATAACCGAAATTACAGTCAGAAAAATCAATGGCCCTGTGAAACTATTCAATTCAAACTCTCCATTATGTATCATGGAGCATATAGTGATTATCATAAAAACAAAAATCACTGAAAAGATACCAAACAATATCCATCCACGCACTTTGACGTCTTTGCGCAAAACTTCTCTGCCTGTATCACCCATACGAAATCTCCTTATGTCAGACCATCACCCTTTGTAAAACCCTGTCAACAGATGCTTCCTCCGCCAAGCACATGATCATCTTCATAGAACACTACAGCCTGTCCCTTTGTCACAGCTCTTACCGGCTCGTCAAATACTGCTTCTACCAGATCTTCATCTATCTTTCTGATGGTACACATACTTCCCTTATGATTGTATCTGATCTTCGCCTTGACATGCATTGGCTCCGTGAGATCCTCTATGGACATAAAGTTCAGTCTGTTGCATATCAGCCTTTCTGAAAATACATCTCCGTTCTCTCCTATAACAACCTGATTTGTCTCAGGTATGATGTCCACCACAAATACCGGATGCCCCATCGCAAGTCCCAGTCCTTTTCTCTGTCCTATGGTGTAGTGTATGATTCCCTTATGTCTTCCGATCGCATTGCCATGTATGTCTACAAAATCTCCCGGAACCGCCTTAAGTCCTGCTTCATTCTCAAGATAACCGGCGTAATCTCCATCTGGCACAAAGCATATATCCTGGCTATCCGGCTTGTGAGCCACCATAAGTCTGTGGTCCTCTGCAATTTTCCTGATCTCAGGCTTGCTGTACTCTCCAACCGGCATGAGTGTTCTGGCGAGCTGCTCCTGGGTGAGATTGTAGAGAGCATATGTCTGATCCTTCTCTATTCCCCTGGCCTCCTGGAGAGTATATCTGCCATTTGGAAGCTGTATGATCCTTGCATAGTGTCCCGTAGCAATATAATCGCCCCCGATGGCCATGCATCTCGTAAGCAGAGACTCCCATTTTACATATCTGTTGCATGCAATACATGGATTCGGAGTTCTTCCGCATTTGTATTCGTCCACAAAATAGTCTATTACGTACTTCTTGAATTCTTCCTTGAAATTCATAACGTAATACGGAATATCGAGCTGCGATGCCACACGCCTGGCATCATCCACAGCAGAAAGTCCGCAGCATCCGGCATGGGCACTCACCACGTCCCTGTCCTCATCCTGCCATATCTGCATGGTAACTCCTATTACATTGTAGCCCTGCTCCTTGAGCAAAAGTGCGGCAACCGACGAGTCGACTCCGCCTGACATACCAACACACACTGTCTTCTTATCTGTATCGACCAAATTTTTTCCCTCTTTATACATAGTTATATCTTGTGTAATTTACATGTTTCTCCTGGCAAAATCCTGATACGCAGGTGACATTTTTCTGAGATTTTCCACGATTCTCTTGAGATTATCTACCACCGCATCCGCCTCATCCATGGTGTTCTCATATCCCAGAGTCAGTCTGACCGCACCATGGGATATCTCCTTCGGAAGCCCTATAGCTGTCAGCACATGGGAGGGATCAACAGAACCCGATGTACATGCGGAACCGGCAGAAGCACATATGCCCGCCATATCGAGCATGATGAGGATCGTCTCGCCCTCAACGAACTGGAAGCTGACATTTACATTGTTCGGAAGTCTGTCTTTGTCATGTCCGTTCAGTCTGGAATAAGGAATCTCCGATAAAATTCTGTGTATCATATGATCTCTGATATCTGTCTCCTGCTTCATCCGATCTTCCATTGAGAGCATCGCAAGCTCCGCAGCTTTGCCCATTCCTACAATCCCCGGTACATTCTCTGTTCCGGCACGTCTTCCTCGCTCCTGCTGGCCTCCGTGGATAAAGCTTCCAAGCTTTATTCCGCTCCGTATATACAGAAACCCGATTCCCTTCGGGCCATTAAGCTTATGTCCGCTGCTGCTGAGCATATCTATGTTCATGGCATTTACATCCAGTGGTATCTGTCCATACGCCTGAACCGCATCCGTGTGGAATAGAATGCCATGTTCATGCGCAATAGCTCCTATCCTGCTTATCGGCTCTATGGTTCCTATCTCATTGTTTGCAGCCATAACCGAGATGAGGATCGTATCCGGTCTTATCGCCGACTCCAGCCTGTCAGGATCAACCATCCCCTTCTCATCCACATCCAGATATGTCACGTCAAAGCCCCTCTTCTCCAGATACTGACATGTGTGAAGAATGGCATGGTGCTCTATCCTGGTCGTAATTATATGTTTTCCCTTATCCTGAAAGGCTTCCGCTGCAGCCTTTAAAGCCCAGTTATCCGATTCCGAACCACCGCCCGTGAAATAGATCTCCTCAGGCTTTGCGCCAAGCGAATCAGCAATTATATCCCTCGCCACATTTATCACATCCTTATTTCTCGATGCAAATGTATATACGCCTGAAGGGTTTCCAAACTTTTCTGTAAAATAAGGCAACATGGCGTCGAGCACTTCAGGTCTCACCGCCGTCGTCGCTGCATGATCCATATATATTAACTTTCCCATTTTCGCTCTCTTTCCATTACCTTTTCTGTCACTTGTCAATGACAAATGCAACACTGCATTCATCACACGAAACTATATTACTATATAGTATTCTACCACAATACAAATGCCACGTGCTATGTATATATTATTATGCTCTCATCATATCTCATTATCTTCGTCTCTTAATCTCTTTAGACGCTTTCCATAGGCTTTACTATTTTCTTATAGACCCTGAGAAGAAAGATCGTCGATATGATCACGCTGAAAACCTCTGCGATAGGGAACGCTGCCCACACACCATTCACACTGTTCATTGCTTTCGACAGGAAATATGCCACAGGAAGTATGACAAAAAGCTGTCTCGCCATAGACACTATCATACTGTACACGCCCTTTCCTACAGCCTGAAACATTCCCGAACATGTGACAGAAAATCCCGCAAATATAAACGCTGTACTCATGATCCTGACCGCTGGTATCCCCATCAACAGCATCTCATCTGTGGCATCAAATATTTTAAGTATCTGTCCCGGAAATACCTGCATGATAGCAAGACAGAATACCATAATGGAACAACCGACCATCACACCAAGCTTCATGGTGCGTTTCATTCTGTCAGGTTTCTGCGCTCCGTAGTTGTATGAAATTATCGGTATCATTCCGTTGTTCAATCCGAATACAGGCATAAATGCCATACTCTGCACCTTGAAATACGCTCCGAACACTGCAACGGCCAATTTCGAGAATGAGTACAGTATCAGATTCAGGAAATAATTCATCACAGAACCTATTGCAACCATGATAACCGACGGCACACCTACGCTGAGAATCTTACCAATTATCTCGCCATGTGGCCTGAATCTTCTGAGTGTTATATGGAGATCCGGATTCTTCTTGATATTGAATATCATAGCAAGAGTTCCGGCTATACACTGTCCACATACAGTTGCAATGGCAGCACCCTTTACTCCCATTTGTGGACATCCGAGAAGACCAAATATCATTATAGGATCAAGTATAAGATTGATGACAGCACCGAGTATCTGGGTTATCATACTGTACATTGTACGTCCCGTGGACTGCAGCAATCTCTCAAATGTCATCTGGAAAGCTATACCGAAAGCACAACAGCAGCACACCTTGAGATACTCTGTTCCATATTGGATTACCCGTGCATCCCCCGTCTGACTTTCCATGAATGTCCTTGCAAAGAATAAACCTATTATCAGGAATATCACATATCCTATCGCCTCAAGGAATATTCCCTGTCTGGCAACTTCATTTGCCCTGTCAAATTTCTTCTCTCCAAGTGCCTTGGATATAAACGCATTAAAGCCAACTCCCAGTCCCGAGAAAACTCCTATCATCAGATTCTGTATCGGAAATGCCGTGGACACAGCCGTAAGTCCGTCCATGCTGAATCTTGACACAAACACACTGTCCACAACATTGTACATAGCCTGGAACAGCATGGAAATTATCATAGGAAGTGACATTGACATCAGAAGCTTTCCCTCAGACATCACACCCATCTTATTTTCTCTGCTCTCACCTGCGAACGCCTTTCCATTAGCAGATATTGTTTTATTATCAGATATTATTTTCTCACCAGATTTTTTTCTGTTATCAGGTGATTTTTCATTATTTTCGACGCTGTCTTTCTCTTTCATATGTACCTCTCCTCTGCATGCTCCTGCTGTGCATAATGTACTATACCTGCCATTTGTGCTTATCCTCACACACACTTATCTTCACTTGCACTTATCCTCACATGCATACTCTCTTTATCTACTATACTCAAACTAATTAATATTACATTATTTTTGTATTATTTACAATACACTTGTATTTTGATTTTCGATCTCTATTTTCTGATTTCTAATTTTCGATTTATCGATTTCTCATCGACTCAATTCACCGACTCGTATATTGGGCCCATATATTCACATTTACAATCATCAATTCATTTATAGCTCACTAATAATGCTATTCACTCATCATCGAGCAGAGTATCCCTAGTAATGAAAACGGACACTCAATAAAAAACAGCACATAATTTTTCGCAAGTATATCCTCAACACAACCCTCACGTAGCCGCACACAAATCATTCCGTACCTGAATTCATCCTGCAACAGCCCTATGCAATTCAAACGATTCTACAATTCAGACCACCATACAGCTCAAAAAATCCCCCTCTTGAACATCAAATCCAAGAGGGGAACTTATAATTGATAATCTAAAATTATCTATATGACAAACAATCTGTTAATTACTTATTAGCAAGCTCTGCTTTGATAGCCTCTGTAAGAGCTGGAACGATCTTGTTGAGATCTCCAACTACACCATAGTCAGCTACATCAAAGATAGGAGCATCCTCATCCTTGTTGATAGCAACGATGATGTCTGACTCTTCCATACCAGCTACGTGCTGGATAGCACCTGAAATACCGATTGCGAAGTATACCTGTGGACGAACTGTCTTACCAGTCTGACCAACCTGAAGCTCCTTTGGCTTCCAGCCTGAATCTACAACTGCACGTGAGCATGATACCTGTCCACCAAGTACCTCTGCAAGATCATCAAGGAGCTTGAAGTTCTCTGCTGAACCAACTCCACGACCACCTGAAACAAGGATTTTAGCATCCATGATATCCTTGATATCTGAGATAGCCTTTGAGATCTCAAGAATCTCAACATACTTGTTGTTAGGTACGAATCCTGGATTGTACTCGATAACCTCTGCCTTCTTACCAGCTACCTTGTCAAGCTTCTGCATAACACCTGGACGAACTGTAGCCATCTGTGGACGGTTGTCAGGACATGCGATTGTAGCGATTGTGTTACCACCGAATGCAGGACGTGTCATAAGAAGCTGATTGTGCTTCTGCTCCTGATTTGGAAGTGCAACAAGAGGGAAATCACCGATCTCAAGTAATGTACAGTCTGCTGTAAGACCTGTAGCAACTCTTGCTGAAACTGTTGGACCAAGATCTCTACCGATTGCTGTAGCACCAACTAAAACGATCTCTGGCTTGTACTCATTGATAACTGATGCAAGTGCGTGTGCATATGGCTCAGTTCTGTACTCCTTGAGCTCTGGATCGTCAACAACGATAACTCTATCTGCGCCGTACTCTGCAAGCTCATCTACAAGACCCTTAACGTCTGAACCGATAAGGACTGCAGTTACCTGCTCATCAAGCTTCTCTGCCAGTCTCTTTCCTTCGCCGATAAGCTCGAAAGAAATACCACTTAACTTATTATCTACCTGCTGTGCAAAGACAAATACGCCTTTGTAGTTCTTCATTTCTTCTGCGTTCATTGCGCCCATTTTATTCACCACTTTTCCTTTACTATATTAGATTACATGCTTATCCTTTAACTTGCCAACAATATAGCTAACTGCCTCATCTGGAGAATCAGGAACAACCTTCTCGCCTGCACCCTTTCTTACCTTATCTGAAGCCTTAGCGATCTTTGTAGGTGAGCCCTTAAGACCGATGTTAGAATCATCAACATCAACGAGGTCTGCTCTGCCAAGTGTTGTGATCTCTGCATTAACTGCATCGAAGATTCCACCTGGAGTCATGTATCTTGGCTCATTTAACTCAGAAAGTGCTGTTACAAGGCAAGGCATCTTAGCCTTTAACATATGATATCCGTCATCATACTGACGCTTAACGATAACTGCGTCTCCGTCAACCTTGATCTCCTGTGCATATGAAATTACAGGAATTCCAAGATGCTCAGCGATCTGTGGTCCAACCTGAGCTGTATCTCCATCGATAGCCTGACGACCTGTTATGATCAGATCATAATCAAGCTTTCTGAGAGCTCCAGCGATTGTTGTTGATGTAGCCCATGTATCAGCTCCACCAAGAACACGGTCTGTTACAAGAACACCCTTGTCAGCTCCCATAGCGATTGCTTCCTGAAGAACGTCAGCAGCCTTTGGAAGACCCATTGTAAGAACTGTTACCTCTGCACCATACTGATCCTTTAATCTAAGTGCAGCCTCAAGTCCTGCCTTATCATCAGGGTTCATGATTGTAAGCATTGCTGCTCTGTTTAATGTACCGTCTGGGTTGAACTGTACTCCACCCTTTGTATCAGGTACCTGCTTTATACAAACTATAACCTTCACGTTAAGTACCTCCTATATTACTTTAATAAGTTTGCAGAAATAACCATACGCTGAACCTCTGAAGTTCCCTCGTAGATCTCTGTAATCTTAGCATCACGCATCATACGCTCAACATCGTACTCCTTGATGTAACCGTAACCACCGTGTAACTGAACACACTTTGTAGTAACTTCCATAGCAACCTCGGCTGCGTAAAGCTTAGCCATAGCTGCCTCTACTGAGTAAGAAACCTTAGCACCGCTCTGGTACTCATCCTTCTTTCTTGCTGCCTTGTATACGAGAAGCTTAGCTGCCTCGATCTTTGTTGCAAGGTCTGCAAGAACAAACTGTGTATTCTGGAACTGAGCGATTGATCTGCCGAACTGCTTTCTCTCTTTAACATAGTTTACTGTTGTCTCGAGAGCGCCCTCTGCAATACCAAGAGCCTGAGCAGCGATACCGATACGTCCACCGTCAAGTGTGTGCATAGCGATATTGAATCCCTTACCCTTCTGTCCAAGAAGAGCGTCCTTTGGAATACGGCAGTCTGTGAAGATAAGCTCGTATGTTGAAGAACCACAGATACCCATCTTGTTCTCCTTTGTACCGAATGTAAATCCAGGTGTACCCTTCTCTACGATGAATGCTGAGATCTCCTTCATCTTTCTGCCACGCTTCTCAACGATACCAGTAACTGCGATAACGATATATACGTCAGCCTCTTTACCGTTTGTGATGAAGCACTTTGATCCGTTAAGTACCCACTCGTCTCCGTCAAGTACAGCCTTTGTCTGCTGTCCCTGAGCATCTGTACCAGCACCTGGCTCAGTAAGACCGAAAGCACCAAGCTTTCTGCCTGAAGCAAGATCAGGAACATACTTCTCCTTCTGAGCTGGTGTACCAAATGTTACGATAGGATCAACACAGAGTGATGTGTGTGCTGATACGATAACACCTGTAGTACCACAAACCTTTGAAAGTTCCTCAACGCACATAGCATATGTGAGAATATCACAGCCCTGTCCGCCTAACTCCTTAGAAACAGGGATTCCTAAGAAACCATACTTTGCCATCTTCTCTACAGTCTCTCTAGGAAATCTGTGCTGTTCGTCAATTTCCTGAGCAAGAGGCTTTACTTCATTCTGCGCGAACTCTCTGAATAAATTCTGCGCCATTTCATACTTCTTGTCTAAAGCGAAATCCATTCTAATTATTCCTCCATGAATATATTATATTACTTAGCACTATTACTGAGCATCAACTGGTGTCTTTGTACGATCAGCATTGTATACATAGAATCCTCTGCCGCTCTTAACACCAAGGTTGCCGCCACGTACCATCTTACGAAGTAATGGACATGCACGATACTTGCTGTCACCTGTCTCATTGTACAGAACGTCCATGATTGCAAGACAGATATCAAGGCCTACGAAATCACCTAACTCAAGTGGTCCCATTGGATGGTTAGCACCAAGCTTCATAGCAGCGTCAATACCAGCTATGTCTGATACACCTTCCATCTTGATGAATGCAGCTTCGTTGATCATTGGGATGAGGATTCTGTTTACTACGAATCCAGCAGCCTCGTTAACCTGTACTGGAGTCTTACCGATCTCCTCTGAGATCTTAACGATCTTCTCTACAATCTCAGCTGGTGTATTAACACCTGCGATAACCTCGATAAGCTTCATTCTGTCAGCTGGATTGAAGAAATGCATACCGATCATAGGACGTGTAAGACCATTTCCAATCTCTGTGATAGAAAGTGATGATGTGTTTGAAGCGAATACACACTCTGGCTTGCAGATCTTGTCAAGCTCAGCAAATGTTGTCTTCTTTACTTCCATGTTCTCGAAAGCAGCCTCAACTATAAGGTCGCAGTCTGCACATAAGTCTTCCTTAAGACCTGGAGTGATGCTGGCAAGAATACCATCAACCTTCTCCTGTGTCATCTTTCCTTTTTCTACGAGTCTTGCATAACCCTTAGCGATCTTGTCCTTACCGCCTTCAGCCCACTCCTGCTTGATATCACAGAGTGCAACCTCGTATCCGTCAACCTGAGCAAATGCCTTAGCAATGCCCTGACCCATGGTTCCTGCACCAATTACGCCAACCTTCATTTTTATGTCCTCCTAAATCTTTTTTTCCGGTAAACATGAGAAATTCATATACGTTTCGTTTAACATGCTACCATAATACTTATATCACACATTTAGGATGGTTTACCTTTATCAGATTCCCCACCCTAAATGTTAATATCAGAACTGTTAATTATTACTTATTCTGGAAAGGAACAACCTTAAGTTTCTTCTCCTTGTCTTTCTCAAGGAAATTGCCCATTCCTGCCTTCTGATCCTCTGTCTCGAAACAGTCACCAAAAAGCTTCTCTTCAATAACAATTGCCTGATCCATATCTACCTGTAAGCCATCGTTGATAGCCTTCTTGCAGTTTCTTACTGCAATAGGAGCGTTTGCTGCGATTCCGGCTGCCATCTTCTTAGCTGCTGGAAGGAGCTCCTCAAGTGGATAAACAGCGTTCACAAGACCGATTCTGTAAGCCTCATCTGCCTTGATGTTTCTTGCTGTGTAGATAAGCTGCTTAGCCATGCCTGCACCTACAAGACGTGCAAGTCTCTGTGTTCCGCCAAAACCAGGTGTGATTCCAAGACCAGCCTCTGGCTGACCGAATATTGCATTCTCTGAGCAGATTCTGATATCACAGCTCATTGAAATCTCGCATCCGCCGCCAAGAGCGAATCCATTCACTGCTGCGATGACTGGGATAGGGAATGTCTCAATGGCTCTGAACACATCGTTACCCTTCTTACCGAAGGCCTCTCCCTCTGCCTTTGTGAGTGTTGACATCTCACCTATATCAGCTCCGGCAACAAATGACTTCTCACCGGCACCTGTAAGAATAAGACATCTTGTTGTATCAAGATCAACTGCCTTGAATGTTGCATCAAGCTCTTCAAGAACTGCACTGTTGAGTGCGTTCAAAGCCTTTGGACGGTTGATTGTGATAATTCCTACATATCCATCCTGTTCGTATGTAACAAACTCCATGATGTATCTCCTTTATTATCTAAAATTAGTCCTCGATCTTAACGACTGTTGAGCAGCCCATTCCACCACCGATACAGAGAGTAGCAAGACCTGTCTTAGCACCCTTTGCCTGCATCTCATGAAGAAGTGTAACAAGAATACGGCATCCTGAAGCTCCAACTGGATGTCCAAGAGCGATAGCACCACCGTTAGGGTTAACCTGCTTGTCAACATCAAATCCAAGTTCCTTAGCAACTGCTACTGACTGTGCAGCAAATGCCTCGTTTGCCTCGATAACATCGAAGTCCTCAATCTTGAGACCAGTCTTAGCCATAACCTTCTTGGTTGAAGCTACAGGTCCGATACCCATGATTGAAGGATCAACTCCGCCAAGTGCTCCAGCTACCCATGTAGCCATAGGCTTAACGCCAAGCTCCTTAGCCTTCTCCTCGCTCATAACAACGATAGCTGCAGCACCATCATTGATACCTGAAGCGTTACCAGCTGTAACAAATCCGTTAGGATTGATTGTTCTGAGTCTTGAAAGTGTCTCAACTGTTGTACCAGGTCTTGGTCCCTCATCCTTCTTGAACTCAACCATCTCTTTCTTCTTCTTTACCATAACTGGAACGATCTCAGCATCAAATGCACCTGACTCCTGAGCTGCAACAGCCTTCTGCTGGCTCTTTGCTGCAAACTCATCAATCTCCTCACGTGTAAGACCCCACTGCTCACAGATATTGTCAGCTGTCTTGATCATGTGATAATCATTGAATGCATCCCAGAGAGCATCGTTTACCATTGTATCTACGAGTACACCATTGTTCATTCTGTAACCGAAACGACCCTTCATCATAGCGTAAGGAGCCATAGACATATTCTCCATACCACCTGCAACTACGATATCAGCATCTCCTGCCTCGATCATCTGTGCAGCCATGTTGACACAGTTAAGACCTGAACCACAGACAACGTTAACTGTAACAGCAGTTGTCTCGATTGGAAGTCCTGCCTTGATTGAAGCCTGACGTGCAACGTTCTGTCCCTGACCAGCCTGGATAACACATCCCATGTATACGTGGTCTACCTGATCTGCAGGAACTCCTGCTCTGTTGATAGCCTCCTTGATAACGATTGAACCAAGCTCTGCTGCTGGTGTTGTGCTGAGTGATCCACCCATTGTTCCGATAGCTGTACGACATGCGCCTGCTAAAACAATCTTCTTTGCCATTTTCAAATCCTCCATTTAAAAAAATATTAGTGTGACATAAGACTACATATAAAAAAACCTTAAAGGTTCACACAATCTGCCATAATTCTAGCACAAAAGCATGTGCCACGCAACCAAAAATGAACGACTCCGCGAAGGAGCTATTTCCTTTTATTCCTGTTTTTGCCATTTTTAGCATTCTTCTGCCCGGATGATTTTGTGTTTTTCTGTGGAACAACTTTATTATTTTTGCTGTTTTTACCATTATTGATTGAATTGTTCTTACTTTTATCATTTTTGCCATACGAACGTTGTCCCTGGTGTTCACCTTTCCTGTCCATCTTTCTCGGCGCTATCAGACATTTTTTATCAAAACCGATAAGATCCTGTCTGCCGGCCTTTATGAGCGCCTCTTTGACCAGATCATAATTCTCCGGTTTTCTATACATCATAAGAGCCTTCTGCATTGCCTTTTCATGTGGATTATGAGGTACATATACCGGTTTCATGGTTCTAGGATCGACTCCGGTATAGTACATACATGTGGATATCGTGGACGGCGTAGGATAGAAATCTTGCACCTGTTCAGGCATATAGCCTATATCCCTTACATATTCGGCAAGCTCCACCGCCTCCTTCAGCGTAGATCCGGGATGTGATGACATCAGGTACGGAACAACATACTGCTGCTTTCCAGTCTTTGCATTTACCCTTTTGTATCTATCAATGAATTTCTCATATACACTGTTCTGTGGCTTGCCCATCATCCTGAGAACATTATCCGATACATGCTCCGGCGCAACTCTGAGCTGTCCGCTTATGTGCTTCTCGCAAAGCTCTTTCAGGAATTCATCATTGCTGTCCGCCATCACATAATCGAATCGTATTCCCGATCTGATAAATACTTTTTTCACACCCGGAACCGCTTCCAGCTTCCGCAGAAGCTCAACATAATCCTTGTGGTCAACCTTCAGATTCCTGCACGGTTCCGGGAACAGACACTGCTTGTTGGTGCATACACCATATTTATCCTGCTTTGCACATGATTTATGCCTGAAATTCGCAGTCGGCCCTCCGACATCATGTATATAGCCTTTGAAATCAGGATCATGCGTCATGCGCTCCGCTTCCTTTATCAGTGACTCGTGGCTTCTTGTCTGTATGATCCTGCCCTGGTGAAATGTCAGTGCGCAGAAGCTGCATCCTCCGAAGCAGCCCCGGTTGCTCGTCAGGCTGAATTTTATCTCTGATATAGCCGGGATACCGCCCGCCTCCTCATATATCGGATGGTAGTTATTCATATATGGCAGATCATACACATCGTCCATCTCCATCTGGGTGAGCGGATAAGCCGGAGGATTCTGAACAACATATCCTCTGTTTCCGTATCCCTCAACCAGCGTTTTAGCCGAGTATGGATCTGTATTTATATACTGTGTATAAAAGCTTCTTGCATATTCCAGTCTATCCTTTGAAAGACTGTCATAATCCGGCAGTATAATGGAATCCTCGGGCACACCGGATATATCCTTTGTCCTGTAGCATGTACCCCTGACAAATGTGATATCTTTCACATCTATTCCGCTGTCGAACGCCTCCGCTATCTCTATCATGCTGTGCTCACCCATGCCATACGAAAGTATATCGGCGGATGAATCCACCAGAATGGAATGTTTCAATTTATCAGACCAATAATCATAGTGTGCCATACGTCTGAGGCTGGCCTCTATACCTCCGATTATGATCGGAACATCCTTGTACGTTCTCCTTATCAGATTACAGTAGACCGTGGTGGCATAATCAGGCCGAAGTCCCATCTGTCCACCTGGAGAGTACGCATCCTTCTGTCTTCTCTTCTTGGACACAGAATAATGGTTCACCATGGAATCCATATTGCCTCCGCACACCAAAAAGCCCAGTCTTGGTCTGCCAAAAACATCAATGCTCTTGTCATTCTTCCAATCAGGCTGGGCAATCATACACACCTTATATCCATATCTCTCAAGCAATCTGCTTATGATTGCAGGGCCAAATGAGGGATGGTCAACATAGGCATCACCTATGACAAACACAAAGTCCGCCTGTGTCCACCCTCTCTTCTTCATGTCCTCCATGCAGATCGGCAAATAATCTCTTTCCATACATTTAATCTTCTTTCTTATCGCTGAGGTTGACAGACATTCCAGCGCCGAGAGCCACTGCCTCAAGTGCTTTTTCCGATACATATGCCTCTATCCCTGTGCGCTCTTTGATTATTCTGTCCATTCCGTATATAAGACTTCCTCCTCCGGTAAGCACAATGCCCGATACCGCAATGTCAGCCACCAGCTCCGGCGGTGCAGTCTCAAGAACATTGTGTATTGCTCCAAGAATATGCTCTGTAGTCTCCTCAAATGCATCCACTGTTTCATTCGCAGTTATTGTTACAGCCTTTGGAAGTCCCTTGATAAGATCACGGCCCTTGATCACATACTCAATATCTTCATCACGCTTTACGACTGAGCCAACAGCAATCTTCGCATTCTCCGCTGTCTGATAACCTATAAGCAGGTTGTATTTTCTTCTGGCATACTTGATGAGTGCATTATTATAGTCATCTCCGGCGTATTTTATGGAGCTGCTCTCCACTGCACCACCAAGGGATACGACCGCAATATCCGTGGTTCCACCGCCTATGTCGACCACCATATTACCCTTTGCCTCATAGATATCTACATTTGCTCCTACAGCAGCAGCCAAAGGTTCCTCCATGACATACACAGTCTTGGCACCGGTCTTGTACACTGCTTCCTCAACAGCTCTTCTCTGCACCTCGGTAACACCGCTTGGAACACACACGCATATCCTTGGTCTTCCAACTCCCGAACGTTTCTCCATTGCGCTTCTGATAAATGCCTTAAGCATTATCTCCGCTATTGTATAATCAGATATAACTCCCTTATTGAGAGGTCTGACGACCTCTATATTCTCCGGAGTCTTTCCTATCATTTTCTTGGCTTTTGTTCCTATTGCTATTACTTTTTTTGTAGATACTTCATATGCGACAACAGACGGCTGGTTTACAACAATTCCCTTACCTCTTACGCTGATCAATACATTTGACGTTCCTAAATCTACTCCAATATCAGTTGAAAGCATATAAATTCTCCTTTATCACAACAAAATAATACCAGTGCTATAACACAGATATTATAAGCACTGGTATTGTTTTTTTCAACAAAATTCTACAACGGTATATCCGTCACAAAACTTATTTTATCTCTTTTTTAAGAATCTTCTTGTCGATAGGATCTCTGGTCTCAGCAGCCTTCATGGCATCATCCATAGCACCGAGAAGTCTGTCGATATTTCCTGACTCCATCGCCATCAAAGCATTCTTTATAGCTGTATCTGCTCCGCTCTCAAGCTTGAAGCCCTTCTCATCAGCGTAGCACTCTGCCACATTGATCATTCCACTCTCATTGATCTGGTCAAAGTATACTCTGTTGTTGAACGATCTTGCCTGAGTCATATTTGCTGCAAGCATATTGCTGAGAGCTGTCTTCTCTCCTGTGAGGATGATCTTAACATCATTCTTCTCAGGTGAACACATATCAACCATCTCTTTGAATCTCTCAGGTGTTATAAGTCCTGCACTCTCAATGATAAGACATCCGCCCTTGAGCTTGCCAACTGCTCCTGCAAGCTTACCGCTGTTTATAACCTTTGCCTTAACCTTTGCCTTTGCCTCAGACTTGCAGATTCCCATATCATAATAGAACTTTGCAAAATCCTCACCGACCATGGTAAGTCCAAATCCGTGCTGTCCAAGAATAACAACATTCTTAGATCTCTTAGGATCTACCTTGAGAGTCTGGAGAACGTTAACGATCTGTGCACCAGCAGGCTCGACTCCGAGATACTTGTAGAGGTACTTTGCCTCCTTAGGCAGTGATTTACGTCTCGCAGCAACAGCCTCACTTACTGAAGCAGCCATAGTTGCTTCTTCATCCTGTGTGATAACCTGTGCAGCTTCCTCAACCTTGCCTTCCTTCAGAAGCTCTTCCTGCTTCTTGTACTCTTCCTCACGCTTTATAGCCTTTTCAAGTACCTTTGCAGCAGCAGTAGCCTTGCTTCTTATATCCTCGAGCTGTTTCTTGACATCAGCCTCGGCCTTGTCTATTGCTGAGAGATCTTTCTTCTTCTTCTCCTCAGCCTCGGCCTTGGCCTGATCAGCAGCCTCTTTTCTTGCAACAACGCGCTCAGCCTGTTTTGTCTTGAGCTCAGCGATCTTGTTCTTTAACTCTTCTTCTTTCTTCTTTGCATCATCGAGAAGCTTCTTAGCATCAGCTTCAGCCTTTGTCTTCATATCTGAGGCTTCCTTCTCAGCCTTCATAGCTGCAGTCTGAACCTTCTCGAGCTCACTTGCCTCTGCCGTAGCATACTTCTCTTCCTCAGCAGCAAGGAACACCTCATGCTTGGTCTCTCTATCTTTTCCTTCTGCCGTAAGCTTATCTGTCTTTTCCTTGGCAGCAGCTTCCGCATTCTGGATCTCAACCTCTTCTGCGATCTTAGCCTCTTCGACTACCTGCTCCGCTTCCTCGGCAGCAGCCTCTGCCTTTGCCAGAAGATCCTCAGCCTCAACAAGAGACTTCTTAGCTGAGTCGAGAGCTTCCTGAGCCTCTGCCTTCGCAGCCTTGAATGAGTCATTCTCCTTCTTTGCAGCGGCAACATCCTCACTGATCTTCTTGTTGTCGTTCTCAGCAGTTGTAATCTGATCAGCAACCTTCTTTATGAACTCTTCGCTGTCTGAAATCTTCTTCTGAACCTCTTCCTTGGCTTTCTTTGCTGCCTCAAGAGCCTTTGCAGCCTCCTCCTCAACCTTCTCTGCCTTCTTCAGTTCTTCCTTCTGTATTGCAAGCTTTGTGTTTGCATCATTTCTGCTGTTCTTTGCATTCTTAACAGCCTTCTCTGACTCCTCAAGCTTCTTCTGGAGCTCATCAAGAGTCTTCTGTGACTGACTCTCCATCTCAGTGGTATTCTTAAGATTAGCATCAGCCTCTTCCTCAGCCTTCTTAGACTCGCTGAATATTGCACCAGCCTTTGTCTTGTCTGCCTCGGCAGTCTTCATGATCTTGGCTGCTCTTGCTTCCTCATCTGTGCGCTTCTTCTTGGCCGTCTCTATAGACTTCTTCTTATCCGCATCTATGTCTGCCAATTTCTTCTTATCAGCATCAACAGCCTTGTTGTACTCAGCAACACCCTTATCCACATTAGTCTTCTTGGTGTCTGCAAGTGCCTTTATAGCCTTGTCGGCAGCAGCCTGAGCCTCATTGATCATATTGTTCTTATATGTATCAGGATTACTCTCCTTGAGGATTCTGTCTGACTCTTTCTTAGCAGATTCATTTGTATCTGATATCTCTTTCTTGAGCTTTGCAATATTGGCATCAAGCTCTTTCTCCTCTCGCTCAAGCAGTTCAGCATCATTCTTCTTCTTTGCCTCAGCCTCCTGTGCCATCTTTGCATCATAGTTCTGCTTCTTGGCAGCAAATTCTTCAAGCTGCTTTTCGAGATCCTTCTCTGTCTTCTCGCATTCCTCGATGGTCTTCTTCGAGGTCTCAGCATGTTTCTTTGCCTCTTCAGCATTCTTTCTGGCATCGTCGATCGCCTGCTGCTTCTTTGCCTCAGCCTCAGCCTTAGCCTTTTCAGCGGCAGCCTTCTTTCTTGCCTCTTCTGCCTCTTTGCGCTTCTTCTCCTCTTCAGCCTTACGCTTAGCCTCTTCCTCGGCCTTCTTCTTAGCTTCTTCCTCAGCCTTCTTCTTGGCTTCCTCCTCAGCTTTCTTCCTAGCCTCCTCTTCAGCCTTCTTCTTGGCTATCTCCTCAGGACTCTCCTCGTCTATATTGGACAGGTTCTTTATTCCTGCTCCAAGGAAATCGTCATCATCGTCATCATCATCATCAAAATCATACAATGACTCTCCAGCCGCAGCCTGCTTGTTTCTATCTGGGAGAATGCTGAACAGATCTCCGTTCGCATCACTGCCTCCCTTAGGTGACTTAACTTTATTCACCTTTGCATTCTTATCAGTTACCCACTCAAGTGTCTCTTCATCCTCAGCATTTTCATCATCATCAGTGAGAACAATATTGCTTCCACCTGTTGACTTAACTGTACCTTCAGTTCCGGCGCCGAACTTAAATCCGCCACCAAGACCGCCTTCTGTTTTAGGTGTTTTTCCAAGACCGCCGCCAAGGCCGCCTGATCCAAGGCCTCCCTCTGTCTTAGGTGTACTTCCGAGTCCTCCGCCAAGGCCGCCTCCGAGTCCTCCAAGACCGCCTTCACCTAATCCGCCGCCAAGGCCTCCTCCGAGACCACCGCCCGACATATCATCAGCGATGCCTCCAAGGTTAAGACTGAGCTTAGGTGCAGCTCCCTCTGGTTTTTTATCTTCTTTTTTATCTTCAGGCTTCAGTCCCTCTCCCTCTTTTGGAACATCGTCCTGCTTTTCATCCTCAGTTGAAGTTTCCGGTTCATCCTCATGAACAATTCCAAGAGCCTCTTCTCTCTTACGGCGTTTCTTAGCCTCGATTCGTTCTAACTCCTCCTTGGACAAAGTTTTGTGTTGGCTTTTAGCAGTCTCAGCATCTTTCTTCTTGCTGCCGCTCTTGAGAAGTTCTTCCTCTTCTTCCCTCTTTTTCTTGGCAGCTTCTGCAGCTCTTTCCTTTTCAAGCTGTGCCTTGATCGCCGCAATCATTGCTTCTGTCTGATCTACAGCCAATTCCCTCGCCTCCTTCCGTTTGTTCAAATAAAAAGCAATACACTATATGTATGATCATGCTACTTTATTTCTTCTTTGATCAGCCCTTCAGTCTGAACGGCTTTTTCTTCGGTTGCTCTGGTTCAGCGTCAACCGTTTCCTGTTGTGGGGATTCCTGCTCATCTGTCTTCTCCTCGTCGGGAGCTGCCACATCATCCTCTTTATCTTCATCATCAAAATTCAATATAGAATTGAATTCCGTGTTGAATTTAATTCCAAGTCTTGCAAGGAGTCTGTCTGTTTCACCGATAAGATCCTCCTCTTTCTTAAGACTTTCCGATATCTTGGCTTCATCAGCCTCTATCTCTGCATTTATATCTTTCTCTGCCGACAGATCATACAGTGCTGCATTCTCTGTGTTGTAGTCAGGGAACAGACTGCTCTTAAACACCGGGAAGCCATTATTCTTTGGCTTTTCCGGTTCTGTCTCCACCGCAATTTTCTCTTCTGACTTATCCTCTGCTTCCATTGTGAATTCCTCTTCGACCTCTGATTCAGCTTCAGCCTCAGTTTCTTCGATCTCCAGTTCAGCCTCAGCTTCAAATTCTTCCACCTCTGGTTCGACTTCCACTGGAACTTCTTCCATCTCAGATTCCTTAGATTCCGCATCGATTGTAAATTCTTCTAACTCTGGCTCAGCTTCAGTCTCAAATTCAGCTTCAATCTCCGCTTCGGCATCGATTGTGAATTCTTCCTCAACCTCCGGCTCTGCCTCGACTGTGAATTCTTCCTCAGCCTCTGGCTCTGCCTCGATCGTGAATTCTGCGCCAACCTCAAGTTCTTTTTCGAATTCAGGCTCAGAATCTGCATCTACCTCGAATTCTTCTTCGATCTCCGGTTCGATCTCAACTGAAACTTCATCAACTTCCGGTTCATTCTGCTCTACACCCGGCTCAACAGCAGTTTCTTCCACATCATTCTGAGACTCCGCATCTTCCATCAGATCCTCGAGATTCTCATCGTCAACCTCGAACTCCTCAAGAGATTCAAAGGCTTTATCAAAATCAAACGTTTCTGATTCAACCGGTTCATCAGGCAAAGTCTCCGGCTCTGCATCCGCCTCAAATCCATCCTCAAAGTCTCCCTCGAACTCAGGATCAAAGGTCTCCACAACAGTATCGTCTTCAGAATCGCGATCTGACGCACTGTCAGATACGTCATCAGAATCGTCACCATCAACTTCAACCATGACTACTTCCTCCGGCTCTTCTTCGATAACATAATTATCTTCCTCCACCGGTTCGGAATCCTCATACTCATTGTCGTTATCTTTGTTATACACCGCTGCATCCTCAGGAGTCAGCTCCCCGCTTATCTCAGTCATATCCTGTGACTTTCCCTCAGGAGCTTTCTCACTGTCACTGCTCATCGCCTTGAGCTCAGGCTTTGCCGTATTCCCGGCATCATCAGCAGTATCGGAAATAACTTCCTCGAGCAGTTGTTCCTTGTCAAGATTCTCGTTCTTCAGAGATTCCATCTCCTGCTCGACAAGCTCTTCCTCTTTCCTTGACATCAATCCAAATAAACCTCTGGATTTCTTCTTCGGCTCAGAATTCTCTTCTTCCTGACGAGCTTCCTTTTTCTGCTCTTTTTTATCCTTCGATCTAATCCACATCTGCTTGAATTTCATGGAACTCGTCACAGGTGCGTCATCCTCGACCATGATCATGATCTTAGCATCCTTTGGATGCATTCTCAGATCGTCTTCTTCCAATATCTTATTTTCATTTGCTCTTGTATCTGCCTGCTCAGGATCATCATCCGACATCTCCGTGTCAGGATAACAATAGATCATGGATTCAAGATCCACATCGCCGCCCATGAGCTTGTCCAGCATATACAAATGTGAAGAGTTCTTGTAATGCGCTCTGAATTCAACACAGGCGCTGTCAAACTTCTCCCTGTTTCTTATGTACGCATGAAGCAGAAGCATCTCAAAATCCCACTCTTCATCCGTCTCAACATCATTCGCCGACACCAGTATGCTGTAAAGTTCATTCACGGGCTTCCTGTGTGCCTTGGCTATCATATATTCAAGTCTGTATGTACCTGCATCCTTATTGGCCTGATTAAATGTATATATCTCAAAATAACGCTCTGCAAGCTGTGTAAATCCCATGGATAAATACAGTTTTACCAAAGAATATATTATCTTGTTACCAGCCGGAGCCATGGCATGTGCCTTGACAAGCGCCGCTCTGGCCTCAGGATATCTTTTGTTCTCGTAATACACCTTGCCGCATATTCTAATAAACTGTGGACTAAGTGACTTCGACAGATCCTGATGTTCAAGTATATCGAGAGCGAGACTGTAATCGCCATTGTCTGCAAGTTCCTTTATTTTGTTTACACTTGACATACTGATTCCAGTACTCATAACCCAGCCTCCCACTTTTTATCATCGTATTATTTTATCATAAACGGCTATTCTTTACAACCTTTTGATTGGTCAGCAAAAGGACTATCCCGGCCACTAACCCGGCCGCAAATCCCGCCACATGGGCAACATTATCAATACCTTCTGACATCTTTCCGTTAACCAATGTCAGAATAAATAATATAAGCATATTAATAAGTGACAGATCCTTCACCCGGCCCTTATTATAAAATGCTATGACAACCAGCACTCCCAGAAGACCAAATATCGCTCCGGATGCACCAGCCGAGTAAGCATATGTATTATTATAAAAACAATCTATGTATGATGCAAATGACGCAGTAAGACCCGTGGCAATATAAACTATGATATAATTGAATCTGCCTATTATATTCTCAACCCTCGCACCGAGTGCGATCAAAATTACCATATTTCCAACCAGATGTGCTATTCCAAAATGTGTAAACATTGATGTCAGGAATCTGTAATATTGTCCTTTTTCTGATATCGCAAGCACTTCCACAGCCAGTTCCGTAGGTTGATAGACAAAGATACATGCAACGTACACCAGAATATTTATCAACAGTAATATCGGTGTTACAACACCGAACATTCTTATCAGATTGTGCTGGGATCTGCGGTTATCCACCACCGTTTTTTTATCGATCACATCATAGAGTGAGTCAAAGTCAGCGGGCTGATTCTCAAATATATACAGCTTTCCGTAATCCTCCGCGAACAGCCAGACATTGTCCAGTTCTTCAACTATCTTTTTTGTCATATCATCAAACATTCCGTTTGGAGTGATGAGTATATTGAGAAGATTGACTTTTATATGCGAATCCGAAGAAACATCAAGCAATATTTTATTATTGAACTTTTTCAGAGTCTCAGAATCAAGATTATGATTACTGCCTATAACAACAATATATACGGCATCGCTGTCTGCTCTGCCGTATACATTGTTACTTTCCGGATTGAGTTGTCTGTAACCCTTCTCCTTAAGATTTTTTATTATCTGTACCATGTACTGTTGCATATTGTCTTATAATCCTTATAATCCAAGGAAGAGATTCTCAACTTTCTCAATAACAGAATCCTTCATGGATCCTCTGCTCTTCTCGTAATTAAGACCGGACTCCATGATCTCAAGAAGCTGCATTCTCATTCCTGTATCAATGTCCTTGATGTACTTCATGAGTACATCCTTGATCTCTATTACATACTCTTTTGTCTTCATCTCTTCAAGCATAGGCTCGTAGTTGAATGTGATAGAGTTCTTCATCTCATCCTGCTTTCTTCCACAGATCACACATTCCTCTGCGCCGCCTTCGTTTACGTGTCCACAGTTACATGTCCACACAAGTCCGTCTGACTTGTAGTTTGCAACTGCATCAATTCCCTTTTTGAGCTTGAGTGCCTTAAACTTAACGTCAGACATCTCAATTCCGATAGAATCCGCATCTATCTCGTATACTCCGCTGGCCTTGACATACTTCTTGATGTATACCTTGACGGAGGATATCATCTTTATATACTTGTCCGGAAGCTTACACTCCACATAATCCGACTTGAGGAGCTTGAGGTTGGTCTTATCAAATGTAAAATCAACATCCGGCAGTGTTATATTGTCACCATAGATATTGGTGAACTGAAGCTCTGCCTTAAGTGCCTTTATATCGTCGTTATTGTAGTTGTTGAACCACACGGAAATCTTTGTTCCCTTGCCCTCTGATGCAAGCACCACCTTTGATGCTCTTGGCACGAGCAGGTCGTAATAGTTTCTTACATATATCTCGTTTCTGATGAAACTGCTCTTGTCAAATTCCGACTTGTACTGCTCCTTTATGTTTACCAAAGTTCCACTGGCAACAACAGCAGTTACGTTGTTGGTGTATTCCTCAACACCTGTTCTGAATCCAACTACAGCATTGTACTTCGTCTCACGGACCATATCTGTGAAATTATTGATTGTTTCATTGAGGATCTCATCGATCTTCTCCTGATAGATATCTCTTCTATCCGTGGCAATATCCGCAATAGATGTTCCGAAATCCTTCAAAAAGTTGGAATTAAGTATCGTCTGTGTGAACTTGTATGTTCCATAGCCAACGATATCATATCCCTCAAAGCTTGTTCCCGATGTAATTAATACTTCCTTCATTAGCGCACCTCCCAAATATAAAAAAATTGTATCACAATAATCTTCATTTAACAAATGTTTTTTGTGAATTTTTAATCAAAAAAAGGTGCTTTTTTGTGAATATTATAAAAATAATTATAATTTATTTCTTCAGGTCACTATTTTTATATGTGACAAATGTGAAATTCACCTCTGACACATCCTCACCCGGTCTCTCATCCGTCACATCCCAGTTGTCCAGTTTGTCGAGATTCGAAATGAAGGCATCGGCCTCAAATTCCCTGTCTATTTTGGTGATTACTGCCTCATCACAATATGGTATGAGCTCATCGTAGATAGTCTGTCCGCCTATGACAAAAATGTCATCCGTGTCATATTTTGCCAGTTCTGTAAACAGTTCGTTCATTGAGTGGACAACCACCGCATCCTCAACTGCATATTCAGGATTCCTGCTGAGAATTATATTTGCCCTTCCCTTGAGCGGTCTTCCGCCCGGAAACTCCTCCAGAGTCTTCCTTCCGAGAACAACGACATGCCCCATCGTGGTCTGTCTGAAATTTCTCTGATCCTCCGATATCCTTATCAGTAATCTGCCTTTATTTCCAATGGCCCAATTCTTATCTACCGCTGCAATAAACTTCATATGTCCTCCATCTGTATAATTCCCGTCCCATGCTTCATAGTCTTATATCGCAATAGGAATATTCTTAATCTGTGGTCCTGTCTCATAGTCTTCTATCCTGAAATCATCCAGAGTAAAGTCATAGAAATCTTTGACATCCGGATTCATATAGAACTTTGGAGCAGGATGTGTAGGTCTTGTTATCAGCTCCTTGACTATCGGTATATGTCTGTCATATATGTGTGCATCCGCGATCACATGTACCAGTTCTCCCGGCTTAAAGCCCGTGACCTGGGCAAGCATATGTACCAGTACCGCATACTGGACAACATTCCAGTTGTTGGCCGCAAGCACATCCTGGGATCTCTGATTCAGTATAGCGTTGAGCCTGTCCCCTGTTACATTGAATGTCATGCTGTACGCGCACGGATACAGATTCATCTCACTCAAGTCCTGATGAACATATATGTTAGTGAGCATTCTTCTGCTGTATGGGTTATTCTTAAGGTCATATATCAGTCTGTCCACCTGATCCATCATGCCCTCTTTATATTTATGCTTTACACCAAGCTGATATCCATATGCTTTTCCTATGGAACCGTTCTCATCTGCCCAACTGTCCCATATATGGCTTTTGAGATCATGAACATTATTTGACTTTTTCTGCCAGATCCAGAGCAGCTCATCAATAGCCGACTTCACATACGTCTTTCTAAGTGTTATCGCAGGGAATTCCTTTGACAGATCATACCTGTTGACAACACCAAAACGCTTTATGGTGTAGGCATATGTTCCATCTTCCCACTTTGGTCTGACCTTCTCCCCCTCCGTACTATATCCATTATCGATTATATCTTTACACATGTTTATAAAGAGATCATCTGCAAGACTCATTTTGGTAACCTCCGATTGTTTTTTCAGATAATTATATCATACTCTCCATCCCACATGTGATTAATTATTACATCAAACAACACTTTTATTACATTTTGATTTACAACGGACTATTTTTGTGTACAATGCAGAAAAACATTCAAAGAAGGTGAAACATGAAACCACATTCATCCAATCCACTACCTGCCCTTCTCAGATACTTCAGACAGAAGGCAGGACTCACACAGCAGGATGTCGCAGCAGCGCTATCTATTTCCAGATCCGGATATGCCAACTACGAGGAAGGGAGAAACATCCCTAATATAGAACAGGCCATAAAGCTGTCAGAGCTTCTCAACCACGATTTTCTATATGCATACACCCTGTCATCAAGATACATGCAAGGGCATCCAAAGCCACTACAGATCGTCATGGAGGACAATTCATACATGACCGCCATAGAATCTAACCAGAGCACAGCAGACATGCTGGGCAATTACAGATCTCTCAGCGACAGCGACCGTCAACTTATAGACACATTTGTGGCAAATCTAGCATCTAAAAATTCCAGACTGTAGATCCAGTATTATACCCACCAATTACAGTAAATATTATTTTTAAGGAGAAAACAGGAAAATATGAAAAAAAGAAAAGAACGCAACATTGATCCGTCGGTGTATGAAGACGATTCATCCGATCAGGATTTTAACTGTGCAGTGATAGGCGGCGCACTGAAGTCTCTAAGGCGCAGCCACGGAAAAAGGCAGCAGGAAATAGCCGCCATCTTGAAGGTGTCCGTCTCCGCCTACTCGCACTATGAATGTGGAGAGCGAATCCCGGATCTCATAAATCTTATCAGGATATCCAATTTATACAGTATTAATATGAGTCATCTGGTGCTGCTCACCTGCATCGATATAGCAAAGAAAAATAAGATGGACATCAGCGAAGTGTTCCTCGCCTACAGCCACGGCAGGACTCTTCCACCGGAAGCGACAGGAATAATGTCCGACTGTGATCAGCTTGACGACAACGGCAGGGAAAATCTCAGGCTGTTTTTAAAGTCTGCACTGAGCTGCTAGCAGACTCACAATTTCGAAATAATACGGTTCAGATCGTTTATAACTCTCTTCTTATCAGCACTCCACAGAGGCGCAACAAGAATATTCTTAGGCCCATCCCCGGTGAACCTGTGAACAACCATATCAGGAGGAAGCTCTTTAAGGCAATCACACAAAATATCTGCGTATTCATCAAATGTCAGTGCACGGAACACTCCTTCCTCATACATTTCTTCAAGAACAGTTCCCCTGAGGACATGAAGCAATTGGAGCTTTATACCATTTGCGCCGCTTCGCACTATGTACCTTACCGTATCAATCATATCCTCCTTCGTCTCACCGGGCAGGCCTATTATCATATGAACTATAATGTGAACTCCCAGTTCTCTGAGTCTGTTCATCGTCTCATCATACACACTTATGTCATAACACCTGTTGATGAGCTGTGCTGTCCTGTCATTTGCTGTCTGGAGGCCAAGTTCTATCCACACAGGTTTAACAGCTATTATATCTTTTATCATATCTATGACCTCCGGGCCAAAGCAGTCCGGTCTGGAGGCTATCGATACAGCCGCAATGTCATCCCTTCTTGCAGCCGCCAGAAACTTTTTGCGCAAAGCATCGACATCACCGTATGTATTTGTATATGACTGGAAATACGCTATATATCTGTCGCATTTGCATTTGCCTGATATCCTCTTTTTTGCCAGTTCTATCTGTTCATCTATGCTCATGACTGCATCCTCAGAGAAATCTCCCGAGCCGCTGGCACTGCAAAAAATACATCCACCTGTCCCGGCTTTACCATCACGGTTGGGACAGGTGGTTCCTGCATTCAATGATATCTTATATAATTTCTCTCCAAATGTATCTCTTATATACGCATTTGTTGTATATATATCCATACTGTTACCTTCTATATACGATCCTGTCTATATCTGATGTGTCGCCTTTACAAGAGCAGGAACTATCTGTTTCTTTCTTGATACAACACCGGAAAGATATGCATAGTTATCCTCAAGCTGCACATCAAATGCTTTGCTGCACAGTTCCTGTGCATTCTCTCCCACGCATATGATACCTGAGCCCTCCTGAAGAATATTGGTCATTGCAAACAGGACCACATCACAGCCAGGCTCCATATATCCACCGAGGAATTCACGCATACCGTTTCTTATTCTGTCTATCTCTTTCTCATTGACGGAATTGATCTGTCCAACAGCAACAACCATATCTCCAATGTCGAATTTCTTGAAATCCTGATGAAGTATCTCATCCATGGTCTTGTCCTTGAGGTTGCTTCCCGCGTCGAACATCTCCATGGCAAATTCATATATGTCTATCTCTGCAAGCCTTGCAAGCTCCTTTGCAGCAGCCTCGTCTATGAATGTACACGTCGGAGACTTAAATGCCAGTGTATCGGAAAGTATCGCTGCGCAGAGCAGTCCGGCTATCGGCTTATCTATCTTGACATTCTGCTCTTTGTACATCTGATAGATGATCGTAGCAGTACATCCAAGTGGCTGATTTCTGAAATACACAGGATTCATGGTCTCTATATTCGCGATCCTGTGGTGGTCGATTATCTCGAGTATCTCGGCATTCTCCACGCCGTCAACAGACTGGGTTCTCTCATTGTGATCAACAAGTATGAGCTGTTTCTTTCTCGCATTGATGTAGTTACGCCTTGATACAAGTCCCTTGTAGTTGCCATAGCCGTCCGTAACCGGAAAGTATCTCACTCTGGTCTTTGCCATGGTCGTCTTAAGTGTATCTATATCGTCATCCTCATAGAATGTCATGATGCGGTCTCTTATCATGAAGAATCCGATAGGCATGCTCTGTCCGATAAGTCTGGCAACAGCATAGGTGTCCGTCGGTGTAACAACAACCGCACAGCCCTTGTTCTTTGCAAATTCCAGAACCACGTCAGATATACTGTTCACAAGACATACTATAAGCATGCTCGCACCGCAGTTTATGGCCGCAAGCTGAGCCTCAACCCTGTCACTCACTATGACTATGTCATTTTCCTTGACATGTCTCTCAAGGATGTCAACCTGGGCAGCTCCCACGATCACTCTTCCATCCTTAACATATTCGTCGGCGTCACCGTACACAAGCTCGCCATTTATAGTATCTATTATGTGTGAGAACTTTGTACCAGCTATGAACAGGGAATTATCATCCTTCTCAAGCATATATGCCTCGGCTATATCTCCGACCGTTATTATTCCCTTTATCTTGCCATTATTGACAACCGGAAGTGTCGTGGCGTCGTTATCCTGCATTATCTCAAATGCTCTCTTCATGGTGATATCTCCCGACACACCATCAACTATTCTGTATGCTATATCCTTCACCTGTACATTTACATTGCTCACAAGTGCCGGCGCCTGCACACCAAAATAATCAAGGACAAACTGTGTCTCTTTATTTATATTTCCAGCTCTCTTTGGAATGTATTTGTTCTCATGCTGATTTTTCAGATGGGCGTACGCAATCGCTGAACATATAGAATCCGTATCCGGATTCTTATGTCCTATGACAAACACTTCATCTGTAGGAACATTATGCATATTTCACCTCTTATTTCTATCAATTATAATGTATTCATTTCTATGCCACGCAGGGAAGATGCCTTGTGACATCCCACATGCTAACAAGCATAAATTGAATGAGGCAAAATGACAACCCCTTTTAACGTTGTTTATCATTTTGCCCCATTTTTTATCTGTTTAATCAGAACTTATATCTCGCTTATATCCACGAGTGAAAGCTTTGTGGTATCAGCGGTCTCAAGGCTTGTGAGCAGCGCATCGGCTGTATCAAGGCTTGTAAGACATGTAACACCTGTCTCAACTGCGTGACGTCTGATGATAAATCCATCCTTGCTTCTCTCAACACCCTGTGATGGAGTGTCGATGATCAGATCGATCTCATGGCTCAGTATCAGGTCAAGCAGATTTGGTGATGGCTCCTCAACCTTGTTGATGAGCTTTGCAGGAACACCATTCTCATTGAGAACTCTGCATGTGCTTCTTGTTGAATATATCTCATATCCAAGAGCAGCAAATCTCTTACCAATATTTATAGCATCCATCTTATCTGAGTCCTTGACTGTGAGGATCATCTTCTTGGTCTTTGGAAGATTGATTCCGGCTCCAAGGAATGCCTTGTACAGAGCCTCATTGTAGTTCTTGGATATACCAAGGCACTCTCCTGTTGACTTCATCTCAGGTCCAAGGCTTATCTCAGCGCCTCTGATCTTCTCAAATGAGAATACAGGCTTCTTGATTGCGAAATACTCTGACTCCGGCTGAAGACCAGGTGTGTAACCCATATCCTTGATCTTCTCACCTGTGATAACACGTGTTGCAAGATCTACGATAGGTATTCCTGTTACCTTGCTTATATATGGAACTGTACGGCTTGAACGAGGATTTACCTCTATTACATATACCTCATCATTGTATGCAATAAACTGTATATTTATAAGTCCGATTACGTGCAGGCTGTTTGCAAGCTTCTTGGTGTAATCAGCGATGACTCTCTTTGTCTTTGGTGAGAGTGTCTGTGCAGGATATACCGAGATACTGTCTCCTGAATGTATTCCGGCTCTCTCAACATGCTCCATGATACCAGGGATAAGTATGTCATCTCCATCACATACAGCATCGACTTCGACCTCTTTACCCATGATGTACTTATCTACAAGTATTGGGTGCTCCTGGGTATGTCTGTTGATGATATCCATGAACTCTATGATATCCTTATCAGAGATCGCGATCTGCATTCCCTGTCCACCGAGAACGTATGAAGGTCTTACAAGTACCGGATAACCCAGCTCATTTGCAGCCTCAAGCGCCTGCTCTCTTGTAAATACCGTCTTACCAGCAGGTCTTGGTATACAGCACTTCTCAAGGATCTCATCGAAGAGCTCTCTGTCCTCTGCTGCATCTACATTCTCTGCACTTGTTCCAAGGATTGGTACCCCCATCTCCATGAGTGCCTCTGTGAGCTTGATAGCGGTCTGTCCACCGAACTGTACAACAGCTCCATCCGGATGCTCCAGATTTACTATAGCCTCAACATCCTCCGCTGTAAGAGGCTCAAAGTAAAGCTTGTTTGCTATATCAAAGTCTGTACTGACTGTCTCAGGGTTGTTGTTGACGATGATTGTCTCGTAACCCTTTCTCTCAAATGCCCATGTGCTGTGAACTGAACAGTAATCGAACTCGATACCCTGTCCGATTCTGATCGGGCCTGAACCAAGTACCATTACTTTCTTCTTTGAGTTATCCTCAGCGACCTCGTTCTCCAGAGAATCAAAGCATGAATAGTAATATGGAGTCATGGCATCAAACTCTGCTGCACATGTATCAACCATCTTGAAGTGTGCTGTTACACCGTAGTCGTAACGCATCTGTCTGATCTCTTTCTCTGTCTTGCCTGTGAGTCTCGCGATAACCTTGTCAGGGAACTCAACTCTCTTGATCTCCTTCATTAGCTCCTTGGAGATATCTCCCTTGGACTCGATTATCTTTCTCTCAGCCTTAACAAGGTTGTGGATCTTGTCTATGAACCATCTGTCGATCTTGGTGATGTCATAGATCTGATCGTATGATATTCCACGTCTGATAGCCTCAGCTATGACATAGATACGTCTGTCATCAACATGTCCGAGAAGCTTTATAACCTCTTCGTCTGTCATATCCTTGTATCTGCTTGACCAGAGACTGTCTACATGCTGCTCCAGTGAACGGAGAGCCTTCATAAGTGCACCCTCAAAGTTTGTACAGATACTCATAACCTCACCGGTTGCCTTCATCTGTGTTGTCAGATCATGGTCAGCGGCGATGAATTTATCAAATGGAAGTCTAGGGATCTTGACAACCACGTAATCAAGTGCCGGCTCAAAGCTGGCATATGTCTTCTTTGTAATAGCGTTCTTGATCTCATCCAGGTTGTATCCAAGGGCTATCTTGGCAGATACCTTTGCAATAGGATATCCGGTTGCCTTTGATGCAAGTGCTGATGATCTTGAAACTCTTGGGTTTACCTCGATAACACAATACTCAAATGAATTAGGATTCAGAGCAAACTGAACGTTACATCCACCCTTGATGTTGAGCTCTGAGATAATGTTCAGTGCTGAGCTTCTGAGCATCTGGTACTCCTTGTCACCAAGTGTCTGTGATGGAGCCACGACTATAGAGTCTCCAGTGTGTACTCCGACAGGATCAAGGTTCTCCATGTTACATACGGTTATACATGTACCATTTGCATCACGCATAACCTCGTACTCGATCTCCTTCCATCCTGCGATACATCTCTCGACAAGAACCTGTCCTACACGTGAAAGTCTCAGACCGTTCATGAGGATCTCCTTGAACTCTTCCTCATTCTCAGCGATACCACCACCTGAACCTCCAAGTGTATATGCAGGACGGAGAACTACAGGGTATCCAATCTTCTTGACAAAGTTAAGACCGCCCTGAACTGTTGTAACGACCTCTGAAGGTGCTACAGGCTCATGGATCTTCTCCATAGTCTTCTTGAACTCAAGTCTGTCCTCGGCCTTCTTGATGGTCGTTGATGATGTTCCTATGAGAAGCACGTCATGCTCTCTGAGGAAACCTGACTCATCAAGCTCCATGGCGATGTTGAGGGCTGCCTGACCGCCGAGTGTCGGCAGAAGGCTGTCCGGCTTCTCCTTCTCAATGATAGCCTTTACAACATCAACCGTAAGAGGCTCAATATATACCTTATCTGCTATATCCTTGTCCGTCATGATGGTTGCAGGGTTTGAGTTGATGAGGACAACGCACAGTCCCTCTTCCTTAAGAGAACGGCACGCCTGTGTTCCGGCGTAATCAAACTCAGCAGCCTGACCGATGACTATAGGACCTGATCCGATAACTACAACCTTTTTTATATTAGGATTCTTTGGCATTACTTTGACACCTCCATCATATTCATAAATGTATCAAACAGTGAATCTGTATCCAGCGGACCTGCACATGCCTCCGGATGGAACTGAACTGTCTGTGCATTCTTTCCAAGATAGTGAACTCCCTCTACTGTTCCGTCATTTACATTGACGAAGCTGACCTCTGCGATCTTTCTGTCGAGGCTGTCTTCCTTGACCATATATCCGTGATTCTGTGTTGAAATATATACCTTGCCGGTCTTCATATCTCTTACAGGATGGTTTGCACCTCTGTGTCCGTACTTCATCTTCTCTGTATCACCGCCGTTGGCAAGCGCCATGAGCTGATGTCCAAGACATATAGCAAAAATTGGAATATCTGTATCGAAAAGCTTCTTTACCTGAGCTATTGTGACCTTACACTCCTTTGGATCTCCAGGACCATTTGTAAGCATGATTCCGTCCGGAGCGTCTGCGATGATCTCCTCAGCAGGTGTCTCTGCAGGATATACAGTAACCTGACAACCTCTTGCAAGGAGGGACTTGACGATGTTCTTTTTAACACCGAGATCGATGACTGCAACCTTGAATCCGTCACCAGGATAGAATATTTTCTCCTTACATGTAACATCGAGAACAACATGTCCCATCTTCCATGCCTTAATACGCTTCATGCACTCATCAAAATCATAATTCTCATCAGTTGTGATCATACCTCTCATGGTACCATCTTTCCTGAGGATCTTGGTAAGTGTTCTGGTATCTATTCCTTCTATACCAGTTATATTATTCTCAACAAGAAATTCGTTTATGGTCATCTCGCTTCTGAAATTACTAGGAGTCTTGCAGAGCTCTCTAACAATGAATCCTGACTGCCAAGGTCTGCCAGCCTCCATATCCTCTCTGCATACACCGTAGTTGCCTATAAGCGGATATGTCATACATACTGACTGCCCTGCATATGATGGATCTGTAAGAATTTCCAGATAGCCGGTCATCGAAGTATTGAATACTATCTCACTGATTATCTCATCAGTAGAGCCAATACTTTTACCTTCAAACACGTGTCCGTCTTCAAGTATCAAAAAAGCTTTCATAATCGTATTCCTTTCGTTTTTTCTATTTTTGCTCAAAAAAAAAGAGTGAAAACGGGGGAAACGCTTGAGATAACCCACATTTATTGGCCTCTTTTTTCTTAATTTAATAAATACTACCACATTTGACAAGGCGGTACAATATTTTTTTCGATATATTTTTTATTTTTGTGTTCACGGCAAAAATCTTGTTTTTTATTCAATATTTTTATTAATTTTTTCATCTCTGAGCTCAGCAGCCCGTCTGCTAAATTCACATCCACAGAAATTCTGTCTGTATAATCCATATTCCTTTGACAGCTCTATCGAGTGCTTATATCCATTTTTCTTCTTGAAATCACTGAACAGATAATCTATGTCGTATTTCCTGCTCATCTCTGCACCTATCTCGTTCAGCCAGTCCGCATTCTTGTGGGGGCTTATCGACAATGTGGTCGTAAATACGTCATATTCATTTTTCTTCGCATGGATCGCGCTCTTCTCAAGTCTCAGCTTATAGCAGTCATAGCACCTGAGTCCTCTCTCAGGAAGATCCTCCCTGCCCTTAGCCATATCCAGAAACACCTGCGGCTCATGCTCCGCCAGTTCGACATCCACTCCTTCCACATATACTTCATGTACAAATCTGTCAAGCTCACGGAATCTTTTTATGTACTCATCGTAATCCGTTATATTTGGATTGTAAAAATAAGCTGTTATGTCAAAATGCTCCGCAAGGACCGACAGACAATGGCTGGAACATGGCGCACAACAGCAGTGCAGCAACAGTTTTTTTCTGCCGCATTGTGTATTTTCACTATCAAATTCAGCTATCTGTCTCTCCATCATTTGATAATAATTTGCATTTTGCATCATTGTTTTCTCCTTTTTTTGTCGATATTTCACACCACATTTTACAACATTCGATTATCTTTTGCACATTTGTGCATGTTTACTAGTTGACTTTGTTATATCTTTACAATATACTGTAGATAGTTACTAAAGCACGTTATGATCATTTATCAATGGAGGTGTAGATTATGACAGTTCAGCAGGCAATTAAAAAGTACAAGTTAGAGCCGCTCAGCGTCAGCGTTGCCAAGGTCAAAGCCAAGGAGCTCAACGTTGATGAAGTTCTTTACATGAATGTGCAGAAGAACAAATATGCGTATATCGTACGCGATTCACGTGGTATAATGTTGTACTCTGATGAGCGCAATCTTTATACTAAGCTTTATAAGGGTTTAAAGATTACTCCCCTTGAATCATAATATTTTCACACGGAATTTATTAAATATGCACACACATGGAATATGGGAAAAAGCTGTTACTCCACTCCCCTATGGAATCAAGAGCTTTTTCCCATATTTTATATTAATCTGTACTCAGGCCTTTCTTCATTATACATATGACACCGTATCTCATCATCCACATATATTATGATCAGCGACAGGAACATCCACAGGATAGAATAAGGCACACATATCTGCCCCGCAAGATTTAACGGCATATCAGAGTAATCCCACACGTTAAGTCCTAGTCTTATATTCACAACATACCCGGTCAGGAACTCCAGCTCAGATATTATCACAGAGGAAACCAGCATCTGCGCAAGTATCCCCATCTTCGGAAACATCTGGTTCAGTCCGCCGCACAAAAGCGTAGCAAGACCTCCACAAATTATCATGGAATAATGGGAATAATGCCTGGCTGATATCTCCAGGAAATAATATATCATCCCACCCGTCATAAATATAGTAAAGCACTTACACACAAAGACCCTCACAGCGACACCTCCTGTATATATACAGTTTAGTATCAACCGTGAGGGTCAATATTATTTATTCTTTATACTTTCCTCTGAAAAAGTTATTTACATGATCAATAGTTCTGTCTGAGAGCTCAAGCTTCACGAATTCAGCCTTGCCGTTCTTGTTGAGGACGAACACATACACACCATCCTGATTCTGCTTATTGCCGGATGTGAAATCCCTGGTCTTTATTGAGCTGTCCTGCTGAAGCTCATTGTCGAGGTAAATGCATCCCTCTTTCGCAATGAACTTTACATCGGCGTTGCTGAAGCTCATGATCTTTTTTCTGCTCTTCTTTGCAATGATCCTTGCGATGTCTATATCCTCATTCACCATTATATATTCATACTCCGTCTCTCTTCTGGAAACAAAAATACCAAATACAACAGCACCTGCAATCGCAACTAAGAATCCAATACTGCCAAAGCCCTGAACGAACATCGCTGCGCCAAGTCCGGCGATCATCAGCACGATTCCGGCAGCCATACCGCAGGTAACACTCGCAGGTGTCTTCGCCTTAACTATATGTTCTGCATAACCATCATTTAACATACCTTTTTTCTCCTTAAGTTCTTTAAAATTCTAAGCCCTTATATTCTAGCATACATGGGCTGTTTTGTCATCTTATTCCCGCTGGACATCCACCGCATCCGCCACAGCCTGCCGTTCTGACAGCTCCGGCATCATCTCCGGCGTAATTAAATGCCGACTCTATGAGGCACACCGCCTGGGAGCTTATTCCAAGTCCCCCTCCGGTAAACCCAAGCTTCTCCTCCGTTGTCGCCTTGATATTGACCTGATCCTTGTCTATACACAGGCAATTACAGATATTCTCCCTCATCTGATCAATGTACGGCGCCATCTTAGGGCTCTGGGCAATTACGGTCGCATCTATGTTCTCGATGATGTAGAGCTTCTCCTCGAGAAGTCTCTTCACTTCTGACAGGAGCTTCATGCTGTCCGCTCCCTTATACCTCTCATCAGTATCAGGGAAATGCTTTCCAATATCCCCCAACGCCGCAGCACCGAGAAGCGCATCCATTATCGCATGAAGAAGTACATCCGCATCGCTGTGTCCAAGGAGTCCTTTCTCATATGGAATCTCAACTCCTCCGATTATAAGTTTTCGTCCCTCAACTAGTCTGTGGACATCGTATCCCATTCCAACTCTCATGTGATATCCTCCTTATATGAATAAAAAAAAGACGGAATGTCTTCCGTCTCATCAAATAGTAGCGAGAGGGGGATTCGAACCCTCGACACTGCGGGTATGAACCGCATGCTCTAGCCAACTGAGCTATCTCGCCATGTCTTGTAAATGGGACCTATAGGGCTCGAACCTATGACCCTCTGCTTGTAAGGCAGATGCTCTCCCAGCTGAGCTAAGATCCCATATTACTTCGTGTCATCGCTGACACCTTTGTTAGTATACTCAAGTGACCATGTTTTGTCAACAACTTTTTTCACTTTTTTTATTTTATTTTTTATCGGCCTCCACCAAACAGGTAAATAATAAGATTCACTATGAACAGAATGATGACAACAGGTATCACGATATACCACACTATCTTAAATCCCAGCCAGATAACTCCAAGCACTATACCTATAACAAGTGCAGCCACAAGAATGAGTATTATCGCTGTCAGCACCTTGCCTATCGGTGAACTGAAATCAAGCTTGCCATAAGCAAAGCTTGTATTGCCCTCGTCGTCCACATTTACATGCCAGCCCTTCTGACTGCTTCCGCTGGCTTTGCGGGTGTTGTAGCTGTCATCATACGAAGAGGATTCTGTATCATAATATCTTCCGCTTGCGCCCTGTCCCTCTGTGTCAATGATCGTCTTGGCGATCAGTCTTGCAGATCCCAGAGATGAACATATCTCCTCCTCTGACTTGCCTGCTTCTTTCTGCTTCTTAAAATAATCCTCATAATAATTCATCGTGTCATAATATGTCTGCGTTGAGACATTTCCATCAAGAGCTTTCTTCAACTCATCCATAAACTCTCTTTTTCGCATATCGCACCTCCGCGCCATTATGTCAATTCTATTTTTATCACTTCATATTAAGATATACGACGACAACTTTGTAGCCGCCCATATCTTCCACCACATAATTTATAGACCTTATATTGCCATAATTGTACAGAAATGACAAGTCAAATGTTTCGTCATCTGTATATATAGCAGCTTCCAGCACATTACTGCCGCCCATCTGTATCCTTATGCCTTTTTTATACTCATCGAACGAGTCATAGGTATAAAACCTCTTTTTATAGAAATTATACGCTGTGTCGGCACACTCTCTGTAGAATTGCTTTTCCCATGAGTGAGTCAGTTCCAGTGTGCTGTCATCGACATTCACATAGGTGTGCTTCAGATAGCTGCCCATATCCGGCAGCGAGTCATCCCATGTCAGATCCACATTATACCATTCTCCGCCGAGCTCTATCTGATTCCATGCATGAAGTCCTTCCTCCGTGCTTCCGACTACTATGTCACATTTGACGCCCAGACAGGACATGATTATGAAGAACGCCTCAGCGTAGCCGTCGCACACGCTCTGGTGAAGCACCAGCGCTCCATATGCCGTATATGCATCATCATTATTGTCGGGATATCCATAGACACAGTTTTCCACTATATAATCGTGCACGGCGATCTCCTTGTCAAGGTCGCTCATGCCATCTGAAATGTTGTCATTTATAAAGCTGTCGATCACCTCATATATCTGCTTCGCCCTTATGTTGTCCTCCGGGATATCCGTTCCTTCTATATATTTTCTGACAGCATAATAATTATCCGACAGTTCATAGTTGAGCTGTATTGCCAGATATCTTCCCGTCTCAATTATTATCCTGTACGTATCCACTGAGCCGTATGCCGAATCTATATATTTGTTGATGTTGTGCACATCACTTTTCGCCACATTACTTACATAATACATGCCCGACTCGTTTCCGTCCTCCATATCCTGGACAACGGCCGCCCGGAACTCCACCAGGCCATCAAGCATCTGGCTGCTCTTGATCACATTGAAGAACAACCACCGCACTCCCACCATCATCAGCGAGAGAACAACTACAATACTTATAACTCCAAGAATCTTCTTTTTTGTACCCAAACTTCCTGTCAATCCTCCATCCCTGCTTTGCTGCGGTGATCCGCCTGTATATTTTATCATCTGTACTTTTGCGCCGCAAGCACCAACCACGCATTTCCTGTGGTTATAAATAAACCTTATTTGTGTTGATATGCGAACTTTTATGTTGTAAAATGTACGTTGTTTGAAAACTACCTTATAATTTACTCAGTTTTCAACCTAAAACAAAAAAATAACAGAAAAGAGGATTTAATATGGCTCAGCTCTGGGGCGGACGCTTCACAAAAGAAACAGACAAATTAGTATATAACTTTAACGCATCTATTTCATTTGATCAGAAATTCTACAGACAGGATATCCGCGGAAGTATCGCGCATGTAACCATGCTCGCTTCATCCGGTATTCTCACTGACGAGGAAAGAGATCAGATCATAGCGGGACTTAAGGGCATACTGAACGATGTGGAGAACGGTTCTCTGCAGATCACTTCAGAATACGAAGATATACACAGCTTTGTCGAGGCAAATCTCATAGACAGGATCGGCGATGTGGGCAAAAAGCTTCACACCGGACGAAGCAGGAACGACCAGGTTGCATTGGACATGAAGCTCTATGTAAGAGACGAGATCATCGAGCTCAAGGAGCTTATTTACAAGCTTCTGACTACTCTTCACAGACTTATGAATGAGCACATCGACACATACATGCCTGGATTTACTCACCTCCAGAAGGCACAGCCAATAACTCTGGCACATCACTTTGGAGCATACATGGAGATGTTCAAGCGTGACTACGACAGAATGAACGATATATATGACAGAATGAACTACTGTCCTCTCGGATCAGGTGCCCTCGCAGGAACCACATATCCGCTCGACAGAGAGCTCACCGCTTCTCTGCTGGACTTCTACGGTCCGACTCTCAACAGCATGGATTCAGTTGCCGACAGGGATTACTGCATAGAGCTTTTATCCGCCATGTCTACCATCATGATGCATCTCTCACGTTTCTCCGAGGAGATCATCATCTGGAACTCAAATGAATATCAGTTTGTTGAGCTCGATGATTCATACAGCACAGGAAGCTCTATCATGCCACAGAAGAAGAACCCGGATATAGCCGAGCTCGTAAGAGGTAAGACAGGCAGGGTTTACGGTGCTCTCACCTCCCTTCTCACAACCATGAAGGGAATCCCTCTCGCATACAACAAGGACATGCAGGAGGATAAGGAGCTCACATTTGACGCGATAGACACTGTAAAGGGATGTCTCGCACTGTTCACAGGCATGATAGCCACCATGACAGTCAACAAGCCTAGAATGGAAGCATCAGCCAAGAACGGATTCACCAACGCAACAGATGCCGCAGATTACCTTGTAAATCACGGTGTACCTTTCCGTGATGCACACGGCATCGTCGGCCAGCTCGTTCTGAAGTGCATAGAGGAGAACATCTCCCTCGACCAGCTTAGTCTCGACGAGTACAAGGCCATCTGTCCTGTATTTGAAGATGACATATATACAGCCATCAGCATGGAAGAATGTGTTCAGAAGCGTAACACAATCGGTGCTCCGGGACACGCTGCAATGCAGAAGGTGATCGATGCAAACGACAAGTTCTTAGCATGGGCTGAGCAGGATTTAACCAAGCACACCAAGGAGTGATTTTTATGAACAATACAACAAAAGCCAAATACGATATGGCAGAAAAGATGCTCAAGGTCGATATCTCTCTTGAGGAGGTTGCTCTTATGACCGAACTTCCAATGGAAACACTGAAAAAGATACAGCACGACATAGAAAAAGATGGCCTTGTAACCAGACACGATGTAAAGGATGTTGATCTCGGTACAAGTTATCTCATCTGATCGTCTTCTATCACTATATGCATGTATTGCACAATAAATATCCCCGCTGTTATTGTAAAAACAGCGGGGATATTTATATTGTGTATCACTATTACTTGTCCTCAAGATACCTTCTAAGACTTTTTATCGCATTCTTCTCGAGGCGGCTGACCTGCGCCTGGGATATGCATATCTCCTCCGCCACCTCCGTCTGGGTCTTTCCCTCAAAAAATCTCAGCCTCACTATATTCTTCTCCCTATCGCACAGCCTGTCCATAGCCTCTCTGAGATCAAGGTTTTCAACCCACATCTCCTCCTTATTCTTTCTGTCTCTTATCTGATCCATGATGTACAAGGTGTCTCCACCCTCCTGATACACCGGCTCATACAGGGACAGCGGTGCCGATATGGCATCAAGCGACATGACTATATCTTCCTTCGGTATACTTATCTCCTCCGCTATCTCCTCTATCGTCGGCTCCTTATCCTTTGTCTTCTGGAGATTTTCCTTGGCATATATCGCCTTGTAGGCTATATCACGCAATGACCTTGATACTCTTATAGCATTGTTATCTCTGAGATACCTTCTGCACTCACCTATGATCATAGGCACAGCGTACGTACTGAATTTGACATTGAGACTTCTGTCAAAATTATCCAACGCCTTGATAAGCCCTATACAGCCAACCTGGAACAGATCATCCGGATTCTCATTTGAACTGCCAAATCTCTGGATCACGCTGAGCACAAGGCGGAGATTCCCCTCTATAAACTCCTCCCGGGCAGAGCTGTCTCCCTGCTCCATCCTGTCAAACAGCATGTTCTTCTCATCCTCTGTAAGATATGGTAATTTCGATGTATTTACACCACATATAACTACTCTGTTCAGCGCCATATCATGTCCCTCCACGTGTTATCTGTCTAACACTAGGATTGTCAGATACATGCCAATTTATTCATATTTGCACCACTTTTACTGATATATATGCACGCAAAAAGACCATGAAAACCAATTTGTGCCCTAAGTCACTCATCATCTTCATGGTCTCTTATCTTCGTATATCTAGTTCTTTCTGAACTCCTCAAGTTCAAGTCCCTCATTGTGCTGGAGAACCTGATCGATGACCCACTCATTTGCAAACAGGAGAAGCGGATTACCCTTCATGTCCTTAACCTTCTTGACATCGCTCACACGCTTGAGCTTTGTCACGTCTATGGTAGGATCCTTCACCCATCTGATATAGTTATATGGTATCGGCTCAAGTCTTATCTCACAGCCGTACTCGTTCTCAAGTCTGTACTTAAGTACATCAAACTGAAGCACACCTACAACTCCGACTATGATCTCCGAAAGTCCCGCAGTGTACTCCTGGAATATCTGTATAGCACCCTCCTGGGCAATCTGGGTAACACCCTTGACAAACTGCTTACGCTTCATGCTGTTGAGCTGAACAACCCTGCAGAAGTGCTCCGGTGCAAATGTAGGGATACCCTCATACTCAAACTTCTTTCCGCCTGTTGTGAGCGTATCTCCGATGGAGAACAGATCAGGATCAAATACTCCTATAACGTCACCGGCATAAGCCTCATCGACGATCTTTCTGTCCTGAGCCATAAGCTGCTGAGGCTGGGAAAGCTTGATCTTTCTCTTGCTGGCAGCATGATATACCTCCATGCCTGCCTCAAACTTACCAGAGCAGATTCTCATAAATGCGATTCTGTCTCTGTGAGCCTTGTTCATATTTGCCTGGATCTTGAACACAAAAGCTGAGAACGGCTCTGTTACAGGATCTATGATTCCCTCTGATGAATTACGTCCGATAGGAGGTGTCGTCATCTTAAGGAAATAGTTCAGGAACTGCTCGATACCAAATGTATTCAGCGCAGAACCGAAAAATACAGGGGAGAGCTCTCCGGCTCTGACCTTCTCTATATCCATCTCCTCTGTGGCACCATCTATAAGCTCTATCTCCTCATTTAACTGGTCAAAGAGGTATGGGCCGACAAGCTCCTTGAGAGCCTCATCGTCTATATGATAATCTGTTTCCTCCGCCTTCTTGGCTCCACCTGTCGATATAGCCTGGAACGTGGACACTATCTTGGTCTTTCTGTCATATACACCCTTGAACTCTTTTCCTGAACCTATAGGCCAGTTGACAGGGCATGTCTTGATACCGAGAACAGTCTCTATATCATCGAGAAGCTCAAATGTATCCCTTGCATCTCTGTCCATCTTATTTATAAATGTGAATATAGGTATATGTCTCATGACACATACCTTGAAGAGCTTTATGGTCTGAGCCTCAACACCCTTGGATGCATCGATCACCATGACCGCAGAATCCGCAGCCATAAGTGTACGGTAGGTATCCTCCGAGAAATCCTGATGTCCAGGTGTGTCAAGTATGTTTATGCAATATCCGTCATAATTGAACTGCAGAACAGACGAGGTTACCGAGATACCTCTCTCCTTCTCTATATCCATCCAGTCCGACACTGCATATTTGGAATTTGCCTTTCCCTTTACAGATCCCGCTGTGTTTATTGCGCCGCCAAAGAGCAGAAACTTCTCTGTGAGTGTAGTCTTACCTGCATCAGGATGTGAAATTATGGCAAATGTCCTTCTTCTGTTGATCTCTTCTCTTAACTTGTCATCCATTATCTTTTCCTCATATACAATTTATTGATTCTTATTCTTCAAAATGTCCCTGTTCTTCTGAGCCCAGAGCATAAGCGACTGTATATTCACAGACATCTTCTCCAGCTCCTCAAGGACAGCATCAAAAGCTGCAACCTCGGTCTCGTCGACTATTCCATCAGCGGTGATCTCTATAAGCTGCTCAGATATATCTTCCATCTTCTTGGAGGATCCGAGGAACTGAAGTATGAGCCTGTCAAGGCTGTCCGCATTTATCGGCTTCACCGTCTCTTTTCCTATAGGGCAGTCGCCTGAACAATAGCTGTTACAGAGCTCGGGTATGTCATACGCCTTTGACATGGAAAGTACCTCCTCAGGGTACGGAACTACTGTGCCAAGCTCTATTCTTGAAAGCCTTGTCCTGTCTATATTGAGCACCTCTGCACTCTTCTCCCTGCTTGTAAGGTTATCGTTCACCTTAGACGCATTATATCTTGCGACATAATATTTATTGTTAAGCGCCTTTGTAGCTTTTTTACTCATTTTTTTCTCCTTATGTAGTTCTTCCTAATACACCTAATTAAACATAATAACACACAATATCAGCCGAATCAATCATCTTAATATCCGGTGAAAAAGTTCCATCAGAAGCTGCGCAAAATGCAGCTATAAAGTCTATATTCATATCTCCCTCTGCATGCGCAGGATCCGCTATTTCATCCATATGCATACGGCCGTCACACTCAGCCCTGCATACTGCATAATTGCCCAGCCAGATATTCTTCTTCTCCATATGCGCATTGTCCATGACCATTTGCTGTTCCTCATCCTTCATAAGTATGCCTGTTCCGGTCATCTTGCTGTACGCCTCGCGCCTTGTCCACACACATGTGCTGTATATTTCCGGGTGTGCACACGACATCACACATTTTTTATCCTCATCCGAATACAGGCGGTTAACTATGCTGTCCGGTATCCTTCTGACTCTCTCAACGTCTATACCACAAGGCTCACTGCCTATCGCAGCCGCCACACAACCCTCGGTATGGCTTATCGAAAACTGAATGTCCTTTATAAACGGCTTTCCCGCCTTATTCTTCTCATACGTGACCAGCCGTTCATCAATTCCGGCACATTCCCTGAGAGCATGTGCAAGCAGGATTCCCGCTGCAAGACTGGCATTCCTGTCATCCCGCCTCCTGAGACGTTCCACCTTACACTTTCTGTATTCCGATACTGCATCCAGACATCTGCCATATATCCCATCGTCAGCAAATGCCCCCGTATCCATTATATATGCTCTGTATCCGTTAAAAGATTTATTCAAATCCAATTCCATCTCTTTCTACCAAATACGCCATGGTCATAACAACAATACAGCCCCTTAATACTCGCATATTAAAGGGCTGTATAAACTAACCTATATTGTGACAAAATCAGGGAAGCTCTTCATATCCTTGTTCACCTCATCAATATGAAGTCCCTTGTAATCATATACTGCATTGTAAGCCATCTGCATCTCCATCGCACACTGCATCATGGATACCGGAACACCGACAAATATATCATCGATCGAGATCTCTATCTCACCCGGATTGAGCGTTATTGAATCCTCCTTCTCATTGTAAGGTGGAGCCATCAGTATCGCTTTGACTGCCTTGCTGAAATACGGCATCACATTTGGAACCGATATATATTTCTTTGCAAGAAGCTTCTCCTTATATCCGTCAGCAAGAACACACAGAGGCTGTTCCTCTGATATATCATCCACAAACGCCCTGGCAGCCTCCTCCATGATGGATGTTCTCCTGTCGTTGATCGGAGATCCGTACATAACGTTAAGATCCTGCTCCGTGAGCTTCTTATCAGCAAATGCCACTGTGAACATCTTCTCAGGACCATATGCTCCGACACCGGAAAACAGCTCTCTGTATATCTTCTCCATCTCATCCTTGACAGGAACAACTCTTCCACTGTCTATATTGGACTCGTTGTCCAGCATGAGCTTGATGATCCCTGTCTCCATCTCTTTTATCCTTCTGGATGTGACATAATCAGTCGGAAGGAATTCATGTCTCTTGGCTTTCTTGAGTATATTGCCAACAGCCTTATCACCGTTATTCGCAAGATCCTCGATGGAATTCTTCAGATCCTCTCCAAACTGTGAATATATCTCGTCAAGTCTCTCTGCCCTCTGCTGAAGCCATCTAAGTGTATCTCCAAACAGATCCTGTGCATCGAGTTCATCTATAAGCTTTGTTCTCTCCGCAGCAAGTGCTTCCTTGATGCATGCATCGAAATAACCATTCTCAGTCTCCCTCTTCGCTGAAGGGAAAGTGAAGAATCTCTTCGCAACAATGGTCTTGATGGAATCAATGATTCTGGTATATTCACCCGACGGTGTATAATCCTTCATCATCTTCTCAAGCTTTCTGACTTCAGCCATCATACCCTTTGTAGAATCTGTTACACCGGCACTCGGTGCACCTATGACATCTATTGCGCCATATGGGCCAAACTCATTCATATATTTGGATATCACACCATCAAGTGAACTCCAAAGCTTGTTCTTCATCGACTTTATGATAACCGGAAGTTCCTTCTCAAAGTTCTCCATCTTCTTGGCAAAGCCCTCTCGAAGACCGTCCGTATTCTTCTTTATCATCTTATATGTAGGCTTGGTGATCTGACCGTACTGTATGAGACCGTTCACGGCAAGTTTGATATTCTCCCCCTGCTCCTCCTGCAAGAATACAGTGAGCTCTGTGAGTACATTCTTGATATCCTCCTCGGCATTGCCCTCCTTGAACGGAGATCTGAACAATCCCTTATATGCCTGGGAAAACAGATCATTCTCACACATATTCTCTATCTCTTTGATAGGAATATGGTAGTCAGCCTCGCTTACTACCTTGTAATAGCAGTTTGACTTCTTGATATTCTCGTCACTTTGCTCCATCTTCCAGTTCGTGATGGAATATCCCTCATTCTCAAAAAATACATCCCTGAGAAGCTTCCTGTCGTTCTCCACGTCATTGTTGCCAATGAACTTGTTGCTGGCTAGCCTGTAGAGGAAGCTTGCTGTATCCCTTGTAATGTATCCCTCAGGTATGTAGCCCTGTTCGTCCTTTCTACCTGATACAAGCATGCAGGCATCAAAGAGATTCTCCCTGATGACCATCTTGTTTGACTTACTGATAAATGTATAGTTGTCATCCTTCTCGGAGAGCTTCATATAATAATCAACTTCCTTGAGGGTCGCACATCCATTTGCATTGAGTCTCGCCACAAGCTCTGTATCTTCATATACAGCCTTATGACCGAACAGTACATCCGGTGTGAGCAGGCAACCGCCAATCCTCAGATTGTTCCACTTCTTCGCCTTGCCATACGCACGTATGTTATATGCGACATCTGAGAGGATTCCACTTCCGGTTCCTCCGGCAATTCCGGATACGATCAGAACATCGACTGTTCCCTCCGTCGTCTTGTCGTATACATCCTGAAGCTTATCAAAAAGAAGCATTCTGACATCCGTATATGCATTCGAGAACATCAGACGTCCAATCTGTCTGTTCCCCTTTGCTCCGTCTCTTCCTATCGTGATAGCCGGGAATTCAGGATCCATCCAGTTTGCAAGATTCTCGTGGATCGGATTCTTCTGGATTCCATTCTCCAGAACATTCTCAATGTCCGGTCTGTATATACTGATAACCTCAAGGGCATTGAAACCTACACCCTCCTTGCTATCATCTATGGTAGCCTCCATCTCTGCTATATCTGAATCTATCATGAGGAAATTAATGTTATCCTCGGGTGTGATGTTATCCATCAGCATACCCTTAAGCGCGCAAACGGTCCTGCCTCCAAGTCCCCCAAGACCTATTACGAGCAGATTCTTGTTGAATCTGTTCTCATGACTTATACGTCCAAAAACACGTATGTCTTTTAATTTGCTAAACTCCTCTTTTTGAGTATCAATAAGTATCATAGATTATGCCTCTCCTTAATATGCACGTACACTTCTTCCCCCATAGTGAATTTTCTGTACCTGAAAACCCACATTTTCAATTTATCACTATTCTTATTGATTTTCAACAAAAAGCGTTAATTTATTTGGCATTTTTTCTAAATTTTGACATATTTAAGCATTAAACACTTTCTACTTATCTGTCAATTTTACCCTGTCTCCCACTATTTCAAAACAACCGAAGCTTTTGAGAAAGCTTGAAAACTTACTGTATCCATATTTCTTTATGCTAAAGCCGGGTATAATATTCTTAAGTTCTGTATTCAGCAGTCCCATATTGTACATAGTGTCAGAATTCTCCGTGAGAAGTCTCACTATGCGCAGCTTGACAGCACTCTTAGGATCGATATGGTTCTTGATGGACACAAATTTCTGCCTGCCGCTGTCTATATCCAGATCGTCAAACTCCTCACTGAGGAATGTTGACAGCTTGGAATATCCATAATTTCTCACGTCAAAGTCAGGATATTTGTTCACAAGGCGGCTTCCGATCTCACCCATATGAGTCTTCTTATCCTTGTCATCGTTCTCATCTATTATATTGTAGACCGTCTTCTTTATGTCCCTTATGCTTGTGATATATGACTCGTCCACAGCCGCAGCCTCAAGCATGGCATTCTTCGATGCCGGCTTGTTGAGATCCTCTGTCACCAGTGAATCAAGGATCTTGAAGCTTGTACACGCACTCACGAACGCTTTCGGAGTCTTGCGTTCTCCCATTCCGATGACCTGCTTGCCAGCCTCCCTGAGTCTTGATGCAAGCCTAGTGAAATCGCTGTCGCTTGTCACCAGACAGAATCCATCTATATTGCTCGTATAGAGAAGATCCATCGCATCTATTATCATGGCCGAATCCGTTGAATTCTTTCCCGCCGTGTATGAAAACTGCTGTACAGGCTGTATAGAATATGACAGCAGACAATCCTTGTCCCAGCCATTGTTATTCTTTGACCAATCCCCATATATCTTCCGCACCGTTATTGAGCCGAGCCTTGACAGCTCATCAAATATACTCTCAATATATTTTGCCGATACATTCTCTGAATCGATAAGTATCGCATACTTGTTAGAAATCTCACTTGATATTTCTTCCATATAAAAGTCCCTTTCATTTATCAGTTCTCTTTGCCGGTCTCAACCCCAAACTTGCCCGGTCCATCCTGAAAATACTCACGGGTAAGCTTCACAACTGTACCTGACAGCATGAATACTGCGATCAGGTTAGGTATGATCATAAGTCCGTTGAAGGTGTCCGCTATATCCCAGAGAAGTCCGAGATCCATGGTCGCACCGATGATTGCGACAAATGCATACACAACCATGAACGGCTTGATAAGCTTACTTCCAAACAGGAATCCGACACATCTTGAACCGTAAAGTCCCCATCCGAGTATGGTCGAGAACGCGAAACAGCACAAAGCCACCGCTGTGAATATCGATATCCAGTTGCCGTAGGTTGCAACAAAGCCGTTGATCGTGAGATCGGCTCCTGCAGCCTGTCCGTAGGCTACCTCAGTTCCACTGCACAGTATTACTAGTGCCGTAAGCGTACATATAACTATAGTATCGATAAATACCTCGAATATTCCCCAGAGTCCCTGCTGCACCGGATGCTTTACATCAGAACATGCATGGGCTATGGATCCTGTACCAAGACCTGCCTCATTGGAGAAAATACCTCTCGATACACCCTTTCTCATGCTGAGGAACAGACTTCCAACTATTCCACCGGTCACGGACTTCGGATTGAATGCACCTTCAAATATAGAAGCGAACACTCCCGGCACACTCTTGATATTGATTATTACAAGAATTATAGCCATGATGATATACATAGCAGCCATGAATGGCACCAGCTTCTCTGTCACGCTTCCTATTCTCTTGATTCCTCCTATAAGTATGAGACCAACAAGAATAGCTATTATGATTCCTATCACAAGATTGATTGTAAATGTATTGCTCTTGTCAGCCAGATTATAATTAAAAAGTGCTGAATCTATAGCTGTTGTGATGGTATTGACCTGTGTTGCATTTCCTGTTCCGAACACTGTGAGTATACCGAGGACTGAATATGCTATAGCCAGGAAGTAAGCATTCTTGCCAAGGCCATTCTTGATGTAATACATTGGTCCGCCGACCCAGTCACCATTCGCATCCTTCTCACGGTAGAACACTGCAAGTACGACCTCTGCAAACTTTGTTCCCATTCCGAGAAGTGCTGAGATCCACATCCAGAATACCGCACCAGGACCGCCTATGGCGATGGCTCCAGCAACACCGGCTATATTTCCCGTTCCAACCGTTCCCGCCAGCGCCGTACACATGGCCTGAAAAGGACTGATGGCACCATCTGAAGTCTCCTTCTTGTTGAATATCCTTCCAAACGTATGCTTGAACGCGTATCCAAACTTTGTAAACTGAACCCCCCTGTTTCTTATGAGGAGCCACAGTCCCACGCCCACGATACATATCATGGATGGCACTCCCCATATAAAATTGTTCACCGATGAATTCACATCGGCAATGATCTTAAGTAATTTCTCCATATCTGTACTTCTCTTTTCCTATTACTTTTTTGCATATCATATATGATTTTACAATATAAACTGCACATTGTGCAAGAAAAAACGCGTATATATCCCGTATAGTCCCACCAACAATCACAATACCTATCCGCTTTTCAGACAAATTTTGCACACAAAATAACGGAGACGATTATTTATACCGCCTCCGCAATCATATATTATTTTAAGGTACTTTTATATCATACTGCCACTATCTTTACTCTCTGTTCTTCAGCACCTCAGCCGGCACGATCTTGTTCAGCCTGCCAACAAGAACTCTGTTGATTATGAAATACAGGACAAGTATTCCGCCGTAAAGCACAGCCCAGAGCCATGGGGCAAATGTCAGCTTGACGCCGCAGTTTACATTTGACACCAGAGAAGGATACACTGCACTCATTATAAGCTTTGCAAGTGGCAGGCATATGGCTGCTCCGATTGCGATTATGAAGAAATTGCCATCCAGATATAGCTTTCTGATCTCCTTCGTTCTGAAGCCAAACACCTTTATCAATGAAATCGAGAATGCTGATCTGTCAATCATAACCTTCATCATCAAATACATTACCACTACGAATATAAGTGTCGAGATAATAACTATCATAATAACCATACTTCTCATCTGATCTGCAAATATTCCAGCAGCCGACTCTATATCGGCCTTTGTTGTGGTTGCGTAAAGTCTTGCAGGATCAACCTCCAGATCCTTGTCTGAAAATACTACATTGTACTCATCACTTCCAGCTCCGAACAGCTCCCTTGCATCATCTATAGTCATGAAAACATAAAATGCCGGAGTATACTGTGTCACACTGTCCACTGTAAAACCATAATCTATATCATTCTCCTCGTCGTGGAGCACGATTTCGTCACCCACACCATAACCATATTTCTCAGCAAATGATGATGATATGGTAACTCTGTTCTTGCCATCCTTAAGGTCAACATCAAAATACTTAGTATTCTTTGAAAGTCCAAGAACTGTCACATCCCAGTTGTAACCATATACCCCTTTCTTCAAAGTCTTAGCATACGCTGCCTCACCGCCCTCAGGGGGATTCTCTGTAGGATACTTGTATGTATACATATATTCATAGTGGGTATCCTCCACATTCTGCTTCTTGACCTTTGAACAGAAAGTTGCAGTGTTAAGGCTTAACATCAGGCATATGAGGGCTATGAACATTCCGATCACAACGGTCAACCCTGTTCTCATCTCTCTGAGCATCTGTCTGACTCTGAATCTTCCGACAAATCCCATGTCTCCGAGATCGACATTGCTGCCCTTCGGCTGCTTGACCTCATTCTTTATAAGTGAAAGAGCTGTCTGTGAGAGCTTCTTTCTGATAACGAAGTAGTTCACAACTATCGCTACCAGTGGCGGCATCACGATACCATACACTATAAGAATCAGCGGGATCTTCACATCCATAGCAGGGATGGAATAATACGCATATGCATCTGCCATCTGAACAGGGATTCCAACATTGCTTATTCCGATCAGGAAACCGATTATGCCTGCAACTGTTGTGACTATGACCGGAAGTGTCAGATAATGCATCATGAGATCTCTTCTCTTGACCCCCAGGGCATAAAGTGCACCTATGACGCTGCTCTCCTTCTCTATTCCATGTACAACGAATACTGATATTACATATGTGAACAGGAACATGAGCAGCACACCGAAGAAATATCCCGCCTGTACATTGATCTGCTGGTCATCAGCGGCTCCGCCTGTTCTCGGATTATCATCACTTGTCACAAATGATGTAATATTTGCAAGATCTGTGTCGTAATCCTTGAGGAATGAATCCGTCTCCTTCTTGAGTTCTGCCACTCCATCCGCAAGCTCATCCGAGCCATCCTTTGCCTCTGTAGCTCCGTCGGTATACTCCTTAATACCGTCCTTGAATGCCTTGATGCTGTCAATGTCACTCAGGGCACTTTCAATGCTCATCGCCAAAACTCCGCCCTGACTGTCGGCAATCTTAGTCATCTCGTCATTGTAATTATCCTCTGTGAGCTCTGTATCCAAACCATACGCTGAGAGAGATGATGACGCCTGTTCAAGGTATGCGTCAAACAGCTCCTGTGCCGCATTGTTGAGCTTCCTGTTGTTATCAGTGAGTTCTCCAAGTCCATCTGCAAGCTCATTTGCACCTGACTTAAGATCCTTTATGCCATCCTTGAAATCGTTTATGGCTGCGCCAGTTCTATCCCAATACTCCTGGAAATACTCATCATCTATGCTGTCTGTGTCGACCTTGATGTCTTCAAGTGCATCCTTCACGTCATCACAGGTGGTCTTGCCCTCAAGTCTGAACGCATAAAGATATGTCTCAGTCTTGACACTCTCGCCTGTTGCATTGAGCTTATCATACGCCCCCTCTGTAACGAATACCGTTCCAAACACCTTACTGTCAACTACAGTATCTGACATCTCCTTGAAAAGAGCATTATAATCAGGTGATGTCCCTATTCCTGTCACCTTGAATTCATTTCCTGCTATCTGTATTATATCTCCGACAGAAATATCATTTACCTGACTGAATCTCTTCTCAACAACTATCTCATCATCAGCCTCCGCAAGATTTCCCTCATCACATTCCACAAGATCTATGTTCTCCCTGTTGGCAAATACCCTCAATGTCTTGCCATCCATGACCTCGTAGTCCTCGTAGAACATCCCCTCAACCTCTGCGCCAGCATCCTCAAGCTGGGAGATCTCATCATCGCTCAGTGGAACGAATACGGAAAACTGACCATCCTCTATCTTATTTGCCTCGTCATGTGTCTCGCCATTGTCAATGATCGTATATCCGGCTCCTATCAGCGAGACAATGACATACATACCCATGATGATAAGAAATGCAAGTGCTATGTATCTGAACAGATTATTCTTCAGATCCCTCAGAACCCTTTTTCTCAAAACCTTCTGCATATTACAAATCCTCCAATTCTGACGCTGGAACTCTCACTTCGTTCTCATACTCCTTGCTTATAAGGCCATCCTTTATGAAGATAACCTTGTGAACCATATTCTTGATGGAATTGTTATGTGTTACTATCAGCATGGTCGTTCCATACTTCGCATTTATCTCCTCGAGAAGAACAAGAATATCTCTGGATGTCTTGGAGTCAAGAGCTCCTGTCGGTTCATCACAGAGGAGGAGTTTTGGATTTTTCACCAGAGCTCTCGCTATAGCACATCTCTGCTGCTGTCCACCTGAGAGCTGTGAAGGGAACTTGTTCTGATGCTCCGTAAGTCCCAGTGTCTCGATAAGATCATCCACAGGAAGCGGATCATCAGTCAGATACTCACACACCTGTATGTTCTCTCTCACTGTGAGGTTTGGAACTAGATTGTAGAACTGAAATATGAATCCCAGATTATCTCGTCTGTAATCTGAAAGCTGGTCGCTGGTCATGCCAAATATCTCTGTGCCGTCAACCTTTATCGAACCTGAATCCATGGTGTCAAGACCACCTATACAGTTCAGAAGTGTTGACTTACCTGAACCTGACGTTCCCTGTATAACACACATCTGTCCTTTTTCAACACCTGTGTTTATACCTTTAAGCACCTGCACATAGCTTCCACCCTCTCCATAGCTCTTCTTTACTCCTGACACTTCCAAATACATAATTTTTCCTCCTTTATGATATCCTCGTTGTTCTAATTTTCATTTACTATATTTTTTATAGCAATCCATTACACTTTAGCAGCTATTCAAATGTTCATTTGCATACATAACGCTGTTATGGTTTAAACCTTTTTTTAGGTCTTCCCTGTAATTCGGAAGACCTGTAATAAGACATAATGGGAATTTGATTCCCCTGTACCACATTTTTCATTTTACTGTTTTCAATTTTCTATTCCGGTCAAATCTTATTCTGGATCCTGCCACGGCTTAACCAGGCCATACCAGCCTGAGATCAGATATTTCATACCTGTCTCAACGAACTTCAAGGCATCCTTCTCATTGTCAATATGTGTCACCATGAATATAAACATATCAATCTGTGAATGAGACATCCAATGTACCACATTCCTGTCAACCATCGGTGTTCCATAAGCCCTGCACATCGCCTCACATATAAATGCATTGTGTGCATCCATCTGATCCACTATATTGTCTGGCATGCTCTCCATGCTGGATCCCTGTGACTTCGTAAGAACAAGAAGCACTTCTTCTCTATGCATATAAATCTCATGCACTATGTTCCTGGCCGACTCAAAATCACTGTCCTCATTGTGGTCTGATGCCATGCCATTGTTCATCTCGTCCACCTCAACGGAAAAATGCTCGGTTAACACAGCATTGAGTCTGTCCATCATGTGTCCCACAACATTGCAGAACAGATCGTCCTTATCCTTAAAAAAGAAATATAAAGCTCCGGTTGTCACTCCTGCCTTCTGACATATATTTCTAAGTGACGCACCCATAAATCCCTTATCCATGAACTCTTCCTTGGCACACTTTAGAAGTTCTTTCCTCGTCTCGCTGTCATGTTGTATTTTCTTTGCCATAATCCTCACCCATTTAATTATAATATAAAATAACATAACAGTGTTACGTTTAATAACACCGTTATGTTAAAACATATCGATCATTTTGTCAACTATTTTATTTCTTATACATATCGCTATAAATTCTGTCTATAGTCTCATCACGGCTCAACTTATCGTACAGATAATAGTCAGAATCTGATTTAAATGATCCATACACATCCTCAGATTCCAATATCGGTGCCATAATCGACAATTTGTCGCTGTTTTCTTTTCTCATAGCATCTGCCTGTACCTCAAATCCAGTCAGCATATCATGCTCATCAAGAACAGCAAGTGCCGAACTGCTGATCGGAACACCCTTTTCTGTTCCCTGTCTTAAAGTCATTTCCTCACCGTTCAACAGATAATTCAACAGCTTTGCGGCCGCTTCTGGGTGTTCAGTATTATTACTTATCGCATACATTGTTGCAGGTTTAACAAACCAGCCTAAAGATTTTGCCCCCGGCTCACATATGTATTCTCCTATTTTTACATCATATCCATTTTCCTTCAAAGGATCACAATATCCTCCTGCATCACTTACCCACGCAAGAGTGCCGCCAACCTCACCGCTGGCAAAAGCATTCCTGTTAAATGAATCTACAGACATTAAGACTTTTTTATCAAGTAGTTCCTTATAAAAATCCAACATGTCACCTATCTGTTCCTTATTCAGATTCAATGTGCCATCAGATTTGACCGGATCATTTCCGGTTGTCTGTATATAATGTGAAAGCAGCATAAAAAATAATGATTTTTTTGTCATGCCCAGAGGATATACCCCATCTTTGCTCATGATTCTGGCTGCATCAAACAAGTCATCCCATGTTCTGGGAATACTAAGTCCATATGAGTTCCAAAGAGTCTCATTATAATAAAAAGTCTCCGTATTGAACGCGATAGGAACAGCATTTAATCTTCCATTTTTTGTTCCAAAGGCAAGCTCTTCTTCAGTATAGTTTTCAAAATCAATATAATCCGAAAGCGTATTAAGATCATAAAAGCCAGATCCGTCAGAAGAATATGTATCAAGCCAGCCATAATTTATGAGCATAACATCCGGAGTCTCCTGTGATTTCATATATATATGCTGTCTTTTCTCGTATCCATTCCACACACCATATTTGCATTTGACGTTTATTTCTGGATTTTCTTTTTCAAATATATCAACAGCATCCAGTGTGTACTGGTTTCTACTATCATCGCCCCACCAGGAATATTCTATAGTTATCGTATCCCCGACAGCCATATCTGTTTTTTGCTCTCCGCAACCACTAATTACAAAAAGCAAAAAAAGCATCATCAAAACCGATAATCCTCTTTTGTGATTTTTAATTATATGTTTCATCTGTTTCACCTCTGATCAATCCTGATTTTCAACGAACCAGCTATACTGACTTTTTCCGTTTCTCTTTGATTTATACAAAGCGGTATCAGCCTTCTTCATCATGCTTTCATAATCAGATGAGTTCTCTCCATCTACTATGTAAACACCTGCTGATAACGAAAGATTACATTCAGTATATTGTTTCGAAATCGTTCTGGTAAAATCTTCAGCCAACAGTCTCAGCTCAAATTCCATTTTCTTTCTAACACTTTCCAAAGTCCATCCAGTAAACTTCCTGTACACTGCAAACTCATCACCACCTACCCGTCCGATCACGGAATCTGCTCCAAGCATTTTTGTGAAGAGTTCAGCAGTTTTAGACAGAACCACATCCCCTTCTCCATGACCCAAAGTATCATTTACCTTTTTAAAATTGTCCATATCTATCATTATAAACACATGTGTGACTGTTTCTGACTTTTCCTCAAGACAGGATCCAACAACTTCTCCAAACGAAGCTTTATTCATAAGTCCTGTAAGCTGGTCATATTCAGCCTTTTGCTTTAATTCCTCAATAGCTCCGGAAACAGGTGTATATATTCTTTTCAATACAATGCTTCCTGTCACAACAACCAATAAAGCCAGCACAAGAGTTGCTACAAATGAATACAATTTCAATCTCCCTACTTCTTTGAATATCTCAGATTCACCTATGTAAGACACTACTCTCCAGCCATTTGAACATTGTGCTACGGATATAACATATCCATCCGAATTTGTCTGATATTCGAAGTCGTCATTTTCCTTTGGAAGGTTCACTTCAATTTTTTCTCCAACGCATTTTGCATTATTTGAATACGCAACTTCCTCGGAATCATTTACAAGACACACCCTCATATCCTTGAGTTCATGACTTAAATTCACCACTGAACTTAGTTCCCTGCTATAGAAAGAAGTTACGATCACAGCATTTTCATTAAGTTTCTTGACGTAGAAAAGCCTGTCTGGACTGTTTAAATAATCAAAAAACCAACCGGACATTGTCTTCTCGTCATTTATATGTCCAGTAAAATATGTATATATTCCTCCATCCGGAAAAGCCTGAAGTGTTGTGTTGGAAATCCATCCCACGCTCTTGTCATTGGAATATACGACACCAAAATCTGTAAAGTTGTCAAACACACCAAGGTCACTTATCCTATTCTGAATCGCCGCTTCCTGCTGTATTCTGGTAAATTCATCCAGACTATCATCTGTGGCATCATACTCACACAGCTGATCATCGGAGAAAAAAAGAGCCACTGTATCTTCTATACCGACAAGATAATTGTCGACGTTGTATCCAAGCTGTTGGTTGTTAGACGATATAAGATTCACTATCTTGCTTCTCATATTATCAACTGCCTGTTTTGTTATGATAAAAGATATCATACCTGCTGTGGCAACAACAGCAGCCAGGAAGATGATAGCGAATCTCCTCCTGGCTTTGCTTATCTCATATTCAGTTCTGTTCCTGCTGTTTGCTGACATATCTTTCTTCCCCCGTGTTATATACATAGCTATTATATAACAACTATTATTTGTAAATTGTCAATCTTTTTTCTTTCCGTAATCTTTACACGCTAGTATCCATATTGCACTCATTCCACAAAATCCTACTATACTCACCAACACTCCTGGCCAAAATAATGGATATTTAAACTTTATGTTTGTCACTCCTGTTCCAACACACAGCATATTATTTTCATCCATTATCTCCGAATCAGATACGAAAATATCCTGATATGCAAAAGTAGTATTTATCACGGCTCCATCAGCAATATCTGCCGGAGCATCATTTACTGTTATCACCATTCCACCGTCCGTTATCTCACTACTTATAGGAATCAGCGTTCTCTCAGGAAGATCCTCCGGGCTCACGCCAAGAATATCCTCAACTATCTTCTCTGCACCGCTGTCCCCTGTCACACTATAATAGTACAAAAGATTCAGTCCCACATATTTGATATTCTGACTGTTCTCGTCCGTGGCTGCAAATGCAAGCTGTTCCATCTCATAAGCGAATGTACCTGTCACGTTCATGGCTCCGGTTATATATCCGGTATTCCACTCTGACATATCATCAGGAAATCCTGTAGTAGATATCTGCTCACCGTCATAGCTAAAAATCGGATAGCTGGACTTTAATGATACAGACATATCCGTAACTCCAAGAAATACATGCTGCCTCGTTGCGCTGTCCGCTGGGACATGTGTCATGTCTATGACAACATTTACACCAGAATCCGCAAGAGATCTCACCATCTCCTCAGCCTTCTGTCTGGTGTCATATGAGAATCCGGTCAAAATTACAGTATGGTAGCTTTTCAGTTCGTCCGTAGAATAATCCTCTATATTTGAGGACATTCCTGCCTTAAAAGAAGGAAATGCAAGGGTTATCCCATCCGCATAGTCACCTATGACAATGCCATCATACTGCGTGACAACACCGAACTCCTCCGGACCATCAAGCTTAAACAGGCACACCTTATCCGACTCATATGTCAACGTGTAGCCACTCTTCTTTGCGCTTGCAGTGACATCATCGAGAGTCTTTCCCTTTGCACCTATATACTTTCTGTCAATTGCAACTGTATCGTCTCCAAGCTCGACCGATCTGTCAAACAGATAATCATACTGTTCATTCTCAAGTGCCTGGTTGAGCAGCATTATGTTGTCAGCGGTCGCAGCCCCCTGCCATGCCCATCCAAATGTATATGACGCCCCCCCATCTGTACACACTCCGTACGATGGATAGGAACCGAGACTTGAAAGATCCATGAGCGATGCCCTCTGACTTGTGTTATCCCTCAAAAGGCCCGCCACAGCCACACCGTCATCATTTGCCGGAACGCTGTACCTCTCAAATGTGAATGACGGTATCGCATCCACCACAAGTATGATCACCGAGGCAATCACAAATGGCTTTCTGAGCCGCTCCCACTCTATGAGCGACAGGAAGAAAAATCCATATGCTATAACTGTAAATCGCGTCATCCAGAGTGCCTGACTCATCGGCATCTTTCGAAGTATCGGCAGAACATCCGGTGTCGTGAGCACAAGGATTACAAGAGCCAGGATAAATCCTGATTTTTTCTTGTTATCTGCAAGCAAAATTCCCGCTATGGAGAGCAGGACAACGGATATTCCAAAATAAAATGCGCCGATATCTCCATTTATACGGTTTAACGGATTGAGCGATGAAGAAAGATCAGACATCCACATCGTCATTACATCTGATGCTGCCTCGGAATCCATGGATGATATTCCGCCCGAAAGTGATGGCACAAGCCACACTCCCATGATGAGTATGCCACATATCATCGTGAGCAGGATGATCACCTGACGTCTTATACCCATTTTCCTGTGATGATCGAACAACAAAAACAAGAAAGTTCCTATTCCGATCATAGCTATCATCATGATATGGGTAACGGTTATGAGCATTGTAAATATGAGAATCCCGGCAAGTGCCCATCTCTTCTCTTCCCTGAGATACACCCAGATAAAATATATGAGATATGGGAGAAGGAAGGACACGACCATTCTCGGCATATTGCCCTCATCAATGTACATTCTCGCATTTTCAGGCATGAAGAACCACAGCACAGCAAGTGCTGTTCCAAATACAGGCCTTCCGATTCTTCTGCCGATGAGCAGAAATGCCAGTCCGCCGAAGAATATATACACGCCGAACAAGAGGTAATATGCATTTATCACATTTCCCCCCGTGAAACACATGAGAAGTGCTGTTATATAATATGAAAGAGGCGGCCAGTACCTGTATAACTGGATTCCGTTATACCATGTCTCGTCATACAGAGGATATATCTGTCCACGTTTCAGTGCCTTATAGAGATACTCCGACTTGTACATATGCCCCCATACATCATTTCCCGATGGTTCAGTCACTACGTTCTTAAAGTGTATGACTCCAACCGCTGCCAGTGCGGCAAGGACAACCACACCAAGAGCGAAATAAATATTAAGTTTTCTCCTGCTGAGTTTATCCTTTTCTGTCATTTGGTCTCGTCATTTTCCTTTATATCTTTGAGTATCCTGTCAGTTATGGAGTTTATCGTCTGCATCTCCTCCGTGTAACTATCGTCGATAAGACTTACCACATACGACATCGATGGGGACTCGCTGATCTCCATCATGAGAAATATCCAACCGTTTCTGTTCAATATCTTCGTTAGTTCTTCCTTGAAATACTCACATATATTCTCAAGTGTCGGATTGATCATATCAAACGGCGGAACATCGTTTAACGTCTTGTCCTGGTATGCACTTAAAAACTCCTCAACCCTGTGTTCAAGATGGTGAAACTTGACAGTCTCATCACGTCCCTTGACAACATTTATCACAATCTCCCATGTGTGGGGATGTATTTCTCCCATGAGTCCATTTTTGTATATGCCATGTCTGGCATTCAGATAGAATTTGAATTTATACTGTCTGAACCTCATATAATTCACCTCTCAAAACATTTGAACTCAACATCATTTGAATTTGTTCTCATCTGCAGCCGCCTTACCAGTTCGCAAGGTCCAGCAATCTGTCCTTCTCATGGTAAAATGTATTTCTTGGATTTTCCGTGGATACAACTTCTCTGAGTACAGTCTCCAGCTCCGCTCCTTTAGAAAACGCCTCCCATTTGGACAGCATTTCCTCTCTCGTCTTTTCAGCTGCTGCAAGATCCGTCTTGTACATGATCACCACGAAATATCCCTTTGAAAGTTCCGCTGTAACATGATTTTTTCCCATGGAACCCTTTATAAAGTCCATGATCCTGAAAATGGCATCCCGTGAGAAATACCTGTCTCCCATCCTGACGCGAATGAACATAAAAGTGATCGGAAAAAGTTCAGTATCCGAAGATTTCGACAACAGCGTGTCAACTATCTCCAAATCATAGTAACCTTCCCTCTTTATCTCCGTCTTATCGAAATCCCTGTTTCTGAGTTCTTCCTCGTACTGGTCTGTCAGTCTTTCATACTCATCAAACTTTTCATTCCGCTCTGTAAGATCGGACTGCAGCGCAATAACTTTTCTTCCCTCATGTCCAATCCTCCCTGCAAATTCAATTAATATACATCCAAACACCAGTATCGTAGCTATAACGGCTGTCACAATGTAGAATTCCATATTTGAGGTTCCATACTCCTCAAGAACATAATCTTTGTCTGTAAATACACCACACACATACTCTGTTCCAGACACAGACGCCTCACTGACTATTCCGCCCAAATCTTCCATATAGAGTTCAAATTCCGCCTTAGATGATATATTCTCCAGATTCTTTGTTGTATCATCATCCTTCATATACAGCACTCTGCCATCTTTGAGAATGAATCCCCACGTAGTTCCGGATACCGGCACAGAATGTCTTATGAAATGTATCATCGCATCCTCCGATTTCCCAGCCAGCCCATCTGCAATAATCTGCGCTGTGCTGTCCTGTTCATTCTTAAACGAATGTACAACATTGTCCCTGTTGTCCATGATATGGTATCCATAATATATGATCTCAAGCAAAGTGGTGACCAAAACAACTACAAATGCTGCCACCAGTCTTCCCCTGTACGTTTTTTTATTTTCTTTTCTCTTCTCTGTATTTTTATCTGTAGATCTGTCCATCATCTGGTCTCCTCATGTGCACCTGCCAGCTCATCCTCAGGATAGTTGACAAATCTGCGTACCTTATCTAGTCCGTGTGTAAACCGCAGAAAATCGCTCCTTACTACGCCCACTGCCGTATCCCTTTCATCTGAAAAAGTCTGCATCTTCCAGCTGCCCTTTGACTTCATGGAATTTATTATTCCGGCAAACCTGAACCAGAATACAACAAAATTGTAAAGTGGCAGCAGAAATATCAGATAAATTTTTCGCACATAGTATCTTCTAAGCTTTTTAAAGGGCTTTAAAAACAGGCTTATACATATATAAAGAAGTGCTGTGGTAAAAACATACAGCATGTACATAATGATGACCGACTGTATGATAAGACTAAATGGGTAATTCACAAATCCCAGACATATTAGTGCGAAGTACCATATCATTCGCGGAAATGCAAATGTATGATCAAACATGACAAGTCTAACTATGAAATCCGAGAAAAATCCCCTGACCACATTCATTCTGTTCTTCATGAACATATGGACAACCTCTATCTCCCCACGCTGCCATCTCTGCCTCTGGATATACAATCTGTTCACGTCTTCTATCGGATCAACGTAAAATATCGCCTCACTGCAGAGAACCACACTTTCACCAAGCACATCTCTTATCTGAAATGTTACGTGTGTGTCCTCGCACACTGTATCCGTATTGTACATATTGGTTCTCATGATGGTGGAACGTCTGAACGCTGAAAAAGCACCGGAAAGTGTAAATATGTTGTTGAATTCTGACTGAAAGTTTCTTCCGGCAAGAAAAGCCTGGGCATACTCAAAAAACTCAAGTTTTCTGAGCAGGCGAAGTCCGAATCCCTTTGTCTCGTCTATCATCTCAGGATTTGTCATGATTGTACCCGTCATACAGTCAATATCAGCGTTTCTCTCAAACTTTACGACCATATTTCTTATGGCATCCCTCTGCAGAACACCGTCACTGTCTATATGGATCACATATTTGCCAAAGCTGTTGAAAAGCCCAAGGTTCAGTGCCTTAGACTTGCCCTGCTTTGAATTTACCCAGTTCATGGTAAGTTCCGGAAACTCCTCCTGACACTCGCAGAACACTTCAAAGCTTCTGTCTGTACTCATGTTGTTGACGACAAGTATATATATCTTATCATTTGGGTAACTTGAATCATTAATTGACTTGATACACCGTCTAAGACTGTGCTCTTGATTGTACACCGGTATTATCATGGTTATCTCAGGTGAAAAGTTTACTGCCTTCTCCTTATGTGACACTATCTTTTTCTTTATCAGTATCACAAAGTTGCCTATGGTCGGAATGATCTCCATAACTATAGGTATGATGACCCAGGCTGCCCAGAATATAATAGAACTATGAAATATCTGCATTATGTGCGTCAAACTTAAAACCTCCAACCTTCTGTCTTATTATCTGCGACTTTGTAAATACAAAGAAATATAGTGCAACCGTGCATGCATAGAACACAAGACGCCCTATTATCGTATGGGCAATGAAGTATGAACTTTCTCCAAACATATATATTATGAGGCAGATCACAAATATCCTGAGTACATTTGACACAAATATCGCAAATCCTCCCACTACGCTGAGCACGCTTTTCTCATATGTGTGATACAAAGGAAAAAACCACAGGAGCGCCAAAAATGCCAGTATCTCTATGATGCCTGAGCACTCATAGTCTATATACATTGAAAGGTTTGTATCCCCTGTGGATATAAATATTACATTTTTGTTGAAATAAGACTCGTATATTCCAGTCATATCCCCAAACATCCCTGCCACTGCGGATACTGCTTTTTGCAGTGGGGCAAGAATGACCGGCTCAACCAGTATAAGCATGTATATAAAGAGACCCACACTGCCTGCAATGAAATACCAGAATTCGAGTTTGCCACGTTTTAGAACCGTAAGCACATATATCCATATAATAAACGTTACGATCAACAGTATGTTCATCCTGTGTTCTGTCTCCTTTTCACATAGTAATTTTATTATACGAGGGTTTACCTCTTCTTTCTTCTGCACACAAACACTCCGCCTGTTGCAAGTGCCATCGCCATAGCTGCCCCTGCCCACGGACCTGTCGGAGTTCCGGTTATAGTTACGCCCTGCGCGCCGATATTAGGGTTGGACACTGTGATAGTCGCCCCCTGATCAATGTTTATACCCAGATAATCAGCCAGTTTCTTCATTGATATTGAAAACTCTATCTCATCACCCTTTCCCGTCTCAGTGTGTGCTGCATCATAAACCGTAAATGCCACATCGCCATCTATATCTGTATAGTAACCTGCGAACACACCAAAATTCCTGTATATTCCCTCACCTAGATTATACATCTGTCCCGACCAGTTGATCGAACCATCTGAATTCACAGGTAATACATTGAGCACACACTGTTTACCATCTACTGTAATGTTCCAGAACTGGAACTGCATCTGTGATGTGTACAGGTCATTCATGGAAAAATGCACATACAGCCTGTCGCCATCTATCGCAATCTGTCCCTTGTGAACCGAATAGCCATTGTTGCTGTTATATGTTATATCAGCAGATGGATACTGACTCCATTCACCGTAATATCCATCTATGGCAAGCCCTGTTGTGACAGGTCCACTTGAATTGCTCTTTGCCGCATCTGTCTGGGTTGCAACTGCATCATCCGCAAATGCCTGTATTCTGCCGCCCATAATAGAAAAAACTATAAAAATAACAGCGAAAGAAACAGCCATAACGCCTCTGTTCAAATGTTTCTTATACGATTCTCTTTTCTTCATACTCATCACGCCTCATCTCTGTAGTATATTTTCATTGCTCAATTTATATATGTATATATTTCATCTATATCAGCTAAGTCCTGTCATACTCTCAAGTTTCAATATATCATCAAATATCTTCTGATAATTTCTGTTGCTTGTATCCATGTTCATGGTCGGCAGCAGCATCCTGTCAGATACCTGATACACACATAGCGGATTCTCAGATATATCAAGCTGGTATAACTCCATACCACTTTTCATAAACTGTTTTCGCAATTTCTCGTAGAAGTAGTCGCCTATTGTCTCAAGGGTATTACCACATCCCTCAAACTCAGGAAGTTCATTAAGATACCGTCCCCTATACTGATCTATAAATGACGAGATGATTGCTTCCAACTTAAAAAAGGGAATATCCTCTTTACTATCCTTCATACCTATATAAGTGACAACTGTAAATGAGTGTCCATGTATCTTCGTTATGTCGCCATTAAAACTATGTTTTGCATTAAAGTAGGTTCTGTATATATAGTAGTTAAACAACCATACCCCTCCCGACCATAAACTTCTATTTCAACTTAATAAGACTCATTCTTATCATCTCTAAATTATAAGTACATCATTGTGATATATCAATGATGAAAAATCGCCAAAATAATGTCTATTTTATGAACATATTGTGACTTTATGTATAACAAGGACATTTCAACCGATTGCGCTATTCATATTTTATTATCTATTTGATCGTTATTGATTGTATAATCACAAAATCCGTCAAATAGTCATAATGTGAATGGCCGCACAAAAAAAAGATCCCATCCATATGAATGAGATCTTTTTACATTTGTCTATAAATCCTATCTACATTATAGCTCTGACATTGTCATTTATGCCGCAAGCAGTTTCTCAACACTTACAAGCTTTACACAGAGAACAAATATCTCTGTTGCCTGCTGCATCTCCTCCGGTGTAGGGAATGAAGGTGCGATTCTGATGTTGCTGTCCTTTGGATCGTTGTGGTATGGGAATGTTGCTCCTGCGCCTGTGAGGATAACTCCTGCCTCCTTGCACTTTGCAACTATAGCCTTTGCACAGCCTTCCATAGCGTCAAATGATATGAAATATCCGCCGAGAGGCTTGATCCATGAACCAATTCCAAGTCCATCAAGCTCCTCCTCAAGAACTTTGAGAGTTGTTTCAAACTTTGGTCTCATGAAATCAGCATGCTTCTTCATATGCTCCTTGAGTCCGTCAAGGTTCTTGAAGTATCTTGCATGTCTGAGCTGATTTACCTTATCGTTTCCTATGGTCTGTATTGTGTAATGCTTCTTGGCATCCTCAAGATTTGCATGTGATGTAGCCATAGCTGAAACTCCTGAACCAGGGAAGCTTACCTTTGATGTTGAAGCAAACTCAAATACCATATCCGGATTGCCGGCCTTTTCACACTCTCCGATGATATCAAGTATCTCTACCTGATTGTCCTCATACAGATGATGGATGACATATGCATTGTCCCAGAAGATTCTGAAGTCCTTAGCTGCTGGTCTTAGATTTGCAAATCTTCTTACTGTCTCATCGCTGTAACAGATTCCCTGTGGGTTTGAGTACTTTGGCACGCACCATATGCCCTTTACTGTTGGATCTGAATTTACAAGTTCTTCAACCATATCCATGTCTGGACCTGTCTCTGACATAGGTATGTTGATCATCTCTATTCCAAAATGCTCTGTGATGGCAAAATGTCTGTCATATCCTGGAACAGGACAGAGGAACTTCACCTTATCTAGCTTGCACCAAGGTGTCTCTCCCATTATTCCATGTGTATATGCTCTTGATACAGTGTCAAACATAAGAGTGAGACTTGCGTTACCACCGATGAAGATATGATCCTCAGTGGTTCCCATCATCTCAGCCATAAGTCTCTTGACCTCTGGAATTCCATCAAGGCACCCATAGTTTCTGCAGTCTATGCCACACTCTGACTTCATATCAGAATCACTGTTGATAACATCCATAAGACCAACAGATACTCCAAGCTGGGTTGGTGATGGCTTACCTCTTGACATATCAAGGTTCAGGCCAAGAGCCTTCTTCTCTTCATATGCCGCAAGCAGCTGCTCTCTAAGTTCCATTAACTCTTCTCTTGATAATTCACTGTACGCTTTCATAAAAGTCTCCCTTGCTACCTAACAATGTTATAGTTATATGTCCAGGTTGCACGTCAAAATATTCTACATCAAATAGACTATCCTAACGTTCAACCCTTGTATCATATAATTTATTTCTCCGGTTGTCTAGACCTTAATCGCATAAGTTTGCAGTATTTTGCAAATTTTGGTTGAAAAATCTAAGTTTAATCACTGTATTCGACTATATTTTCGTCAAAATTTCATATTTAACTTTTTATTTTCAAGTTAGCCGACATTGAAAGATGCTGCAGTGTTCTTTTGGGGTCGGCTTAAATATATGGCTCTATTGGTTATTTAGATGGTATCATGGATGCTATCTCAGCGGCAAGCTGCGACTTCGGCATGGTCTGAAGTGTTATCTTGCCAGGACCAGTTACCACTGTATTGAAGAATCCCTCTCCTCCAAAGAACATATTCATGGCACCACCCTTTACTGTCTCTGCGTTTAAGGAACATGTTGCATCCATCATTGCAAGATAACCTGTGTCAATGACCATCTGCTGTCCCGGTGCAAGCATGTAATCCACAACAGAACCATCGATTTCAAGGAACACTATTCCCTGACCTGTAATCCTCTGCATAATAAATCCCTCACCTCCGAAGAACCCACCGGCTATCTTCTTTTGAAAAGCTATCTCCAGATTGATTCCCGGTGTCGATGCAAGGTATGCTGACTTCTGACAAATGATCTCCTTGCCAGGTCCTATCTCAACCGCCATAATATTTCCCACAAAGCTTGAACCGAATGCTATCAGTCCAGGTCCCCCCTGAGCCGTATATGTATTTCGGAACATCGATTCACCGGATATGGCTCTGGTGAACATCTTGCCTACTCCGCCACCTGATGTCTGCATCTGCATATTCGGAGACATCCATACCATTGCACCTTTTTCGCAGTTTATAGATTCCCCTGCCTCCAGAATGATTTCTACCACAGGCATCATGCCGCCTTTGATCTCGTATCTCATATAATCTGACCTCCCTGTATTCTCCATATTTAATATGAGTTTCATTTTTTTAATTGGTACAAATGTATTATATAGTAAATACTATTCATATAACAATGTTTATTTATAAATCATGAATAAAAGCCTGTTTTTATTAGGCATATCACTTTTTCCCACTTTTGGAACGAGTTTTTTCATATATTAATTGCTTTTTTTGAAACACAATGGTATATTTATTCAGATAAAATATGAAAGGAAGATGTAAAAATGAAACTCAAAAAATTATTAGCAATTTCAATGTCAGCAGTTCTGGCTATGACAGCTCTTACTGCATGTGGAAGCAAGGATGATTCTTCGGAGGCAGGTTCAGGGAGTGCTTCATCAAAGAAGACTGCAAAGGTCATCGAGATTGACCTTACAGACGAGCAGTATGCTTTCGGTGTTGACAAGGAACAGCCTGAGCTCTTAACACAGGTTAACGATTTCATCAAGTCAATGAACGAAGACGGAACATTTGAAGAGATCTGCAATCACTACTTCGGCGATGGCGAGCCTGTTGCAGTTGAGTCAGCAACACTCGATGCAAACAAGGATCAGCTTGTAGTTGCAACTAATGCTGCATTCGAGCCATTTGAGTATACAAAGGGAGAGAACTACTATGGTGTCGATATGGAGATAGCTAAGGCTCTCGCAGACAAGCTTGGCAAGGAGCTCGTTATCCAGAACATGGATTTCGATGCTGTATGTCTCTCAGTTGGTCAGCACAAGTGTGATATCGCTATGGCAGGTCTTACTATAAAGCCAGATCGTGAGGAGTATGTAAGCTTCTCAGATTCATACTACAAGGCTTCTCAGAAGCTTATCGTTACATCAGACAATACAGAGTTTGATGATTGCAAGACAGCTGATGATGTCAACAAGATCCTTCAGGCTAAAGGCTCAGACATGAAGATTGGTTTCCAGACAGGTACTACCGGACAGTTCTACTGCGAGGGTGACGCAGACTGGGGATTCACAAAGCTTGCTATGACTTCAACAGGCTACAAGAACGGTTCTCTTGCAGTTCAGGATCTTTTAAATGGTAACCTCAACTATGTTATCATCGATGCTGCTCCTGCAGCCAGCATCACTGCTGCTCTTAACGCAATGCAGTAAATTTTAATTCGAATTTAGTAATTTTAGTATTAACGCCAATTATGTTTGAAAGGATATTTCATGGGAGACATTTCTACAAAAATACAAAAGTTCATAGAAATATTCATCGACAACAACGGGTATGTTAAGGTAGTCGAGGGTCTGAAGAATACTGTGATAATAGCCATTGCCGGTCTTATCATCGGTATAATAATCGGTACCCTCATTGCTACCGTCAGGGTAATTCCAAAGTACAAGCGTCTGCCTAGGGTTCTGGATGCGATCTGCAGTGTATATGTAGGTTTCTTCCGTGGAACACCTATGGTTGTACAGCTTCTTCTCTTCTACTATGTTCTTCTTCCTATAGTGGGAGGACACATGACAGGAGTTCAGGTGGCTATGCTTGTATTCGGACTCAACAGCGGTGCCTACATCTCAGAGATCATGCGTGGTGGTATACTCTCCGTTGATCCAGGTCAGATGGAAGGTGGACGTGCCATGGGACTCAGTTTTTCGACTACCATGCTCAAAATCGTTATACCTCAGGCAGTCAAGAATATTCTGCCAACCCTTGGAAATGAATTTATTTCTTTAATAAAGGAGACTTCAGTTGTAAGTTTTGTCGGAGCAACTGATCTCTACGTTGCATTCAACTACATCGGAAGTAACAGCTACGAATTCATGGTCCCTTATCTGGTCATGGCACTTATCTACATCGTGATGGTGCTTCTCATCAGCCTGGGAATCAAATTAATGGAAAGGAGCCTGAGAAAGAGTGATAGACGTCATTAATCTTGAAAAAAGCTTCGGTGATAACAAAGTCTTAAACGGCATCAATATCACCATAGACAAAGGCGATATAATGGTTGTTATCGGCCCTTCAGGTTCTGGTAAAAGTACATTTCTTCGCTGTTTGAACTGTATGGAAGATCCTACCGGCGGCCAGATTATATTCAATGGTGTTGATATAGCAGACCCTAAGGTTGATATCAACATACACCGCCGTCATATGGGTATGGTTTTCCAGCATTTCAATCTGTATAACAACAAGACTGTTATACAGAATATCATGCTTGCTCCTGTCTATGTCAGATGTCAGGATCTGAAAAAGGCAAAGCGGCATAATCTTCTGCTTCCTGTCACCAATCTCTTCCGCAAGGAAAAGCAGACAAAGCAGGAAATAACAACAACAAAATCAGAGATCATTGCCGAGGCACATGCAAAGGCGGAGGAACTCCTGAAGAGGATCGGTCTGGAGGACAAGGCGGATGTATATCCATCTACTCTCTCAGGCGGTCAGAAACAGCGTGTTGCCATCGTCCGTGCGCTTGCCATGAATCCTGATGTCATTCTGTTTGATGAGCCAACCTCCGCTCTTGACCCCGAGATGGTCGGCGAGGTTCTTGATCTTATGAAGGCTCTTGCAGACGAAGGCATGACAATGATCATTGTTACCCATGAGATGGGATTCGCCAGAGAGGTTGCCAATAAGGTTGTATTTATTGACGACGGACAGATTCTAGAATCCGGTACACCGGAGGAATTCTTCGGCAACCCTAAGAATCCTAGACTTAAGGATTTCCTTTCAAAAGTGTTATAAGACATTTTATCCGGCATGTGTGTTTTTTCATATGTGCCGGATTTTTTATAAAAAATTCCATGCCATTCATAATTTTTACTATATATTCATACGTACTTTCCAATTCAATTCTTGATCCATTTCATATTTCAGTTCATTTTTTCAATTTATTTCCTTATTAGCTATGTACTTTTGGGCTCTTATACTTTATAATATCAATAATTTGGGCATTTTTATAAAAGAAAATAAACGATGTCCGGCAATGTTTAAAATCACATTAAAATACTTCTTTATTTTGTGTGATTTCATGTAGTTTTCAGTGCTCTCGCTCTGAACAAGAATCATTTTACAATAAGGAGAAAGATATGCCAAAAAGAGAAGACATTAACAAAGTTCTGATAATAGGATCTGGTCCAATCATCATCGGTCAGGCATGTGAGTTCGACTACTCAGGTACTCAGGCGTGCAAGGCCCTTAAGAAGCTTGGTTACGAGATCGTATTGGTCAATTCCAACCCTGCTACCATCATGACAGATCCTGAGACAGCTGATGTCACATACATTGAGCCGCTCAATGTCAAGAGACTTGAGCAGATAATTGCAAAAGAGAGACCTGACGCTCTTCTTCCAAATCTTGGAGGACAGTCAGGACTTAACCTTTGTGCTGAACTTGCAAAAGAAGGCATCTTAGACAAATACAATGTCAAGGTCATCGGTGTTCAGGTAGATGCCATTGAGCGCGGTGAGGACAGAATCGAATTCAAGAAATCCATGAACGCAATCGGAATAGAAATGGCAAGAAGCGAGGTTGCCTACTCTGTAGATGAGGCTCTCGCCATCGCAGATCAGCTCGGATACCCTGTTGTTCTTCGTCCTGCATACACCATGGGCGGTGCCGGCGGCGGACTCGTATACAACAAGGAGGAGCTCAAAACTGTCTGTGCAAGAGGTCTCCAGGCCAGCCTTGTAGGTCAGGTCCTCGTTGAGGAGTCAATCCTCGGATGGGAGGAGCTTGAGCTTGAAGTTGTACGTGACTGCGAAGGCAATATGATCACTGTATGTTTCATCGAGAACATCGATCCTCTCGGCGTACACACAGGTGATTCATTCTGCTCCGCTCCTATGCTCACAATCTCTGAGGACGTTCAGAAGAGACTTCAGGAGCAGGCATACAAGATCGTTGACTCTGTTGAGGTCATCGGTGGAACAAATGTACAGTTCGCACATGACCCTGTATCTGACAGAATCATCGTAATCGAGATCAACCCTAGAACATCCCGTTCTTCTGCTCTGGCATCAAAGGCTACAGGATTCCCTATTGCCCTTGTGTCAGCCATGCTGGCAACAGGACTTACCCTCAAGGATATCGAGTGCGGTAAGTATGGCACACTGGACAAATACGTTCCGGACGGTGACTATGTGGTTATCAAGTTCGCACGTTGGGCATTCGAGAAGTTCAAGGGTGTTGAGGACAAGCTCGGAACCCAGATGCGTGCCGTAGGTGAGGTCATGAGTATCGGTAAGACCTACAAGGAGGCATTCCAGAAGGCTATCCGAAGCCTTGAGACAGGAAGATACGGCCTCGGCTACGCCAAGGACTACAATACAAAGAGCAAGGATGAACTATTGCGCATGCTTGCACATCCATCAAGCGACAGACATTTCATCATGTACGAGGCGCTCAGAAAGGGTGCTACAGTAGATGAGATTTTCGATATAACAAAGGTTAAGCACTACTTTGTTGAGCAGATGAAGGAACTCGTTGAGGAAGAGGAAGCACTCGCAGCACACAAGGGCTCTCTCCCATCCGACGAGGCTCTTACCACTGCAAAGAAGGACGGTTTCTCAGACAGATACCTCAGCCAGATCCTTGAGATTCCTGAGGAGGACATCAGAAATAAGAGAATCGAGCTCGGAGTTACTGAGGCATGGGAAGGCGTACACGTAAGTGGAACAAAGGACAGTGCTTACTACTACTCCACATACAATGCACCTGACAGCAATCCGATAAATGAGAACAAGCCAAAGGTTATGATCCTCGGCGGAGGTCCTAACAGAATCGGTCAGGGTATCGAGTTTGACTACTGTTGCGTACATGCATCACTGGCACTTAAGAAGCTCGGATTTGAGACTATCATAGTAAACTGTAATCCAGAGACTGTTTCAACTGACTATGATACATCAGATAAGCTCTACTTTGAGCCACTTACACTTGAGGATGTTCTCAGCATTTACAACAAGGAAAAGCCAGTGGGCGTCATCGCACAGTTCGGCGGTCAGACACCTCTTAACCTTGCTTCTGACCTTGAGAAGAACGGCGTAAAGATCCTCGGTACATCTCCTGCTGTCATCGATCTTGCAGAGGACAGAGATCTCTTCCGTGAGATGATGGATAAACTTGAGATACCTATGCCAGAATCTGGTATGGCTACTACTGTTGACGAGGCACTTGAGATTGCTCACAAGATTGGCTATCCAGTCATGGTCCGTCCATCATACGTTCTCGGTGGACGTGGTATGGAGGTCGTATACGATGATGAGAGCCTTGACGGATATATGAGAGCTGCCGTTGGTGTCACACCTGACAGACCTATACTTATAGACAGATTCCTGAATCACGCCCTTGAGTGTGAGGCAGATGCCATAAGCGACGGAACTCACGCATTTGTTCCTGCCGTTATGGAGCACATCGAGCTTGCCGGAGTTCACTCAGGTGATTCAGCCTGCATCATTCCTTCAGTACACATCACTGCTGAGAATGTTGCTACTATCAAGGAATATACAAAGAAGATCGCTGAGGAAATGCATGTCGTAGGTCTTATGAACATGCAGTACGCTATTGAGAAAGGCAAGGTATATGTTCTCGAGGCAAATCCTAGAGCATCCCGTACAGTACCTCTCGTATCAAAGGTATGTAACGTGCGCATGGTTCCTATCGCTACTGATATCATCACATCAGAGCTCACAGGAAGACCATCTCCTGTTCCAGCTCTCAAGGAGCAGCACATACCATATTACGGAGTTAAGGAGGCTGTATTCCCATTCAACATGTTCCCAGAGGTTGATCCAATCTTAGGACCTGAGATGAGATCTACAGGTGAGGTTCTCGGACTTTCAACCTACTACGGAGAGGCATTCTACAAGGCTCAGGAGGCTACACAGACTCTCCTTCCTACAAGCGGAACTGTCCTGATCTCTGTAAACAGAAAGGACAAGGATGAGGTTATCGAGATCGCTCAGCTCTTCGAGAAAGCTGGTTTCAAGATCCTTGCTACAAGCGGAACATATGCCATAATTACGGCTGCCGGAGTAAAAGCTGAGAAAGTCAAAAAGCTCCAGGAGGGCAGACCAAACATCAATGACCTTATAACAAATGGCTCTATAGACCTGATAATCAATTCTCCGAGCGGTAAGGAAAGTGCCCACGACGACAGTTACCTCAGAAAGGCTGCCATCAAGGCAAAGATTCCTTATGTGACTACAATTGCAGGCGCAAGAGCAACCGCAAAGGGTATCCTGTACGTTCAGGCGCATGGCGACAGCGATGTGAAGTCACTGCAGGAGCTTCACAGTGAGATAAAGGACGCTGAGTAATATCGGGCGCGGGCGGCTTTGCCGCTCAGGTAGCCCGGATTGCCAGTTAAAGGACTAGAGGCTTGCTCTAGTTTACAATTTGTTGGCCAGCAAGACCTCTCAGCATTCAAAAGTGCATAAAATTTTATCTAAAATGACAAAAACCAGGAAAAGGATACAATTTCTAATGTCTTTGTATCCTTTTCCCGGTTTTATTTTAATTTGCGAAAATATTATGCGCTTTTTATTGATTACACTTCTCTCCAAGCTACCCTTCTCGCCAAACTACCTACACTGAGAGTCGAACATTTGTTTGATGTGATATATGCGGTGCTACCCTATTCGGTAGGCGGTTAGCCTTCATCACAGGAGTTTATAGCCATAATCAGCTTTATGCATCACTTGCTTTGCTCTTGATTATGCCGTTGGCTCTAAGAGCAATGATAAGACACAAAAATAACCGCCCAGTCCTAACAAACTTTAGCGGTTACTTTTGTATCCAATAATATCAGGGCTAACCGTCTATCGGTTGCACCTTTTGATATTATATTAGCATTCTCCACCCCCTTCATGTCAAACGTATATTAACTCATATTTTCCATATCTCACTGAAACTTGCTCATCATTTCCTCAAACAACTCAGGCCTGAGTAAGACAAGTCCGCCGTGTCCGAGTTCCGGTAATACTTCAAACTCCGTCTGAGGTAGCCTGCGCCTGATATACGCTATATCATTTTTCCGCTCTTTTTCTTCATTCTTTGCGTACCAATAATGGATGTGCGTATCAATCTTCGGAACAGGATCCGGCACCTTATAGTTATTGCACGATTCAAATGTTCGCCACAGTGTTTTGCTGCTGCAATGTCTCAGAACATCCGCAACATACTGCAGATCTTCCTTGGAATAGTCGTCTGTAGCAAATGCCTTTTCCAGCAAAGCCACACCGCCTGCTCTGCCTATCATCATCATTAGATAATCCTTGAGCGCAATAAAGCGTGTCACGATCCATGGCAACTGATACGGTGTGATTCCGCCGTCTATTACACAATGCTGTATTCTAACCTTCTGTCCCAGCGCAACCATAAGCGCAACGGAACCGCCCATAGAACAGCCATATACAGCATATATCTCCGTGAATCCCTTCGCCTTGATCCAGTTATTTAAGTCTGATGCAATCTGCTCCACGCTTGTAAAGTCATTGTCATTGTCAAAATCATAACCCGGAAGTGCCGGAACCAGCAGATGATAATTCTTTTCTAACAGAGGAATTACATTCTCAAAGTAATCCCACTTCACAACAGATGGATGTATCAATATTATCGTTTCTTTATTCTCTTTTCCGAACTCATGGATAGTCATTGTATTTTTCCTTCCTCATACCATATTCTTTCTTTAGATCATGATGAAAATATTCCACATTCCGTATAAGTGTTATAGAATTCGTCTACACCTTTCTCGTAGTGGAATTTCCAGTCAAGCTCATGCTTTGATGTCTGGCTTGCTATGCTCTCCTGCACCTTTTTGTCCTGAACATTGTCAGTGAAGAGCGTACACTTCTTGTTCTCATGCGCCTTCACCATGAAAGGCGAATCGAACACCGCAGTGACCATCTCATCCACAACTTCAGGTGTGATCCTATCCGGCTCTGCCTTGTGCAGTGAAAATACAAATGCTGCGATATACAGGTTCATCTCCAGTGAGCTTCCACCTATATCGGGAGTTCTGAGAAGCATCTCCTTGTACTCTCTCTTCACGGATCTTTTATATCTCTTCATGTCCATATCAGGATATATCTGCGCAAGCCTTGCAAGTGCCTGCTTAAAACACAGCAGTTCCACAGCTTTTGCATACATTCCATATTTCAACATTTTAATCGCCTGCCCTTTTTATTCCTGTATCCATTCCTTAAGTGCGGCTGAGAGTCTTCTGTCTATATCCTTTCTCGTCGCCTCGCACTCATTTGGATAATCCTTTGCAGCCTTGAATATAAACTTCATGACGAATTTCAGTCCAACCGGAAGTGCCATACGAAGCATCGATTCCGGCAGAACAAAATGAGTTCCATGCTCATACACAAGCGGCACATACTCACATGTATGCGGACGTTCCTTCAGTCGCTGATCCATTCTGCGGATGTATTTGCCCGCCTCCCAGAATGAGTCGTCATCTGCGCCAATAAGAAACAGCTTTCCCTTTATATTCTCAACCTTGATCATTTCCTCTTCTGTGTGTTCCCTGACTTTTTCCGAATCAATAAACAGACAGGTACTGCGCTCAATGTCGCCGGAGCCCTTTGTCTCCTCCTCGATTTTCTGCCAGTACACAGGATGCTCATACACAAATGGCATGTAAGCAAGAGGCTCGCCTCTCCACGAAAGAGTCGATGCACCCGGTATCGGCCATTCCTTACATCCGTCTTTATTACCCTGTTCAAATCCCTGCCATACAAAGTCACTTGCCGTAAGTCCAAATGTCAATGTGATATCAGGAAAATACGATGCCGCAACAATGGAATCCATTCCAGCCGTACTCATTCCCATGATGCCTATTTTCCGGTTTCCATGACTTTTCAGCCATGCAATAGCCGACTCTATTCTCTCAAGCGGATTATTTACATGGCTGTAATTCTTCTTTCCAGGAGATATGCAGAGTGCGTTCACACCATTTTTGTGCAGCCACTTTGCTCCGCACTTCGCCATAAAATCATTCGGATCGTCTCCAAACAGTCCTATGAATGCACAGTCAGCCCCATTTGGATTCTCGTAGTATGTTCCGTAGAACCCATCCTTCTCGATCTCAAAAAACTGTTTTTTCACAACTTTTTCCTCCATTTTCCTGTATACTCCAGACCGCCCTCGCTGCCTGATAACACAATGACAACTTTATCTCTTCTGTCACCAACCGGATATAAGACACAATCCGCCTTGTGCAGTGTTTCTTTTATAGTTTCAGAACCTTTCATTTGTTACATCCCCTTGATCCAATTCTCTTAACAACCACAATGTTAGCCGCTACTAACTTTATTGTCAACTGTTATTGCTTTATAAATCAAAAAAACTCCCGCAAATAAAAAAGCAGCCAGACAAAATTTTGCCTGACTGCTGGTAGATGCTCACCCAATTATTATAAATATTTACTTCAATCGAACCCTACAGTTCCTTGTGGCGTGCAAAGTAATCCTTTGTCTCTGCCACAACCACACTGCTGAGTGCAAGCAGTGCTATGATATTCGGAATCGCCATAAGTCCGTTAAATATATCAGCGATAGTCCATACAGCCTTAACTGTCATGTATGGTCCGATAAATACGCAAAGTATGTATAACCAACGATAGATCTGAACTGAAACCTTGCTGCCATTTGTGAGGTACTCAAGACACCTCTCACCATAGTAATCCCAACCAAGGATAGTTGTAAATGCGAAGAATACAAGGCAGATCATCAGGATGAATGCTGCAACCTGACCTGGCATAAAGAAAAGTCCCTTTTGGAATGCATCAGTTGTGACTGCGATTCCCTCAAGGCTGCCATCCTGCCAGCTTCCCATCATAACGATTGAAAGACCTGTCATTGTACATACGATGATAGTATCAATAAATGTACCTGTCATTGTTACAAGTCCCTGACGAACAGGCTCCTTTGTCTGAGCTGCTGCTGCTGCGATAGGTGCAGAACCAAGGCCAGCCTCATTCGAGAAGATACCACGTGCAACACCCTTCTGCATGGCTATTGCAAGACTTGCTGTAACACCACCTGCAAATGACATAGGCTTAAATGCGCACTTGACTATTGTTTCAAATGCAGCTGGAACTTTATTTATATTAACTATGATAAGAACCAGACACACCACGATGTAGAGAACTGCCATGAATGGTACTATAATCTGAGAAACCTTTGATATTCTCTGGATTCCACCGATTACGACAAGTCCTACAAGGATTGCAAGAATAAATGCTGAGATGACGATGGCTATTGAGTAGTCATTTCCAAAGATTGATACTGTATTTGCCTTGTCAGGATCAAAGAAAGCCTGAACTGCAGAAGCAATACCATTTACCTGTGTAAATGTACCGATACCCATAAGACCTACGCATGCTCCGAAGAATGCAAATATCTTTGCAAGCCACCTCCACTTGTGACCCATACCGCTCTCAATGTAATAGAAAGGTCCTCCGAGAACGTGTCCATCCTCGTCAATCTTTCTGTACTTTACAGCAAGCAGTCCCTCTGAATACTTTGTTGCCATTCCAAAAAGCGCTGCGATCCACATCCAGAAAAGTGCTCCGGGACCACCGGCAAGGATACCTATAGCTGTTGCTACTCCTACGATATTACCTGTACCGATAGTTGCTGAAAGTGCTGTACATAACGCGCCAAAGCTCGTCACCTCTCCTGTACCGTCTTCCTCATTCTTAATCATGAATCTCAGTGCCTTTGGCAGATGAACTATCTGAAGGAACTTAAGTCTGATCGTCAGATAGATTCCGCAGACGATGATGAGTATTATGAGTGGCAAGCCCCAGACAATATCATCAACTTTGCCTAAAAAGTTTGTGAATGCGTCCATGTTACTCCTCCTATTTTTTATTTATAATTCACAAGTGTAAATTATAGCATAAAAATTCTTAAATAAAAACGAAAAAACACGCATTTTCAAGATTTTTCTTGGTTTTTTGCATGTTTTTTCGAATATTTATTTATTATATTACGAAATCTCGTCCATCTATATTCTTTACCGTCTCTTTGCCATATGTGGTTTGTCATTACTTCTTATAAGCATCCACACAAGCGAACTGACAAGAAGGAGTATTGGATAAAACAAATTTGGGATTATCTGGAATGCTGATATCTCATGTCCCAGCTCCGACACCGCTGATATTGCAACCAGCATCTGGGCACCGTAAGGAATGATTCCCTGGAATATGCATGAAAATGTATCAAGCAGCGACGCTGATCTCTTCGGGGATATACCATAATCCTCTGCCATCTCCTTTGCTATCGGATTTGCCATGACTATCGCGACCGTATTGTTGGCTGTGGCTATGTCCATGGCTCCAACCAGAAGTCCGATTCCGAGCTGACCTCCCTTGTCACCCTTGAACACCTTCTTTATAGCCGAAAGCAGCGCCTCAAATCCGCCATACTCTCTGATGAGTGAACACATGGCAGCCACAAGTACAGCTACCATACTCGTCTCGAACATTCCCGCTGCACCGCTTCCCATATTCGTCAGGAGATCCACTGCTGCCGTCTGCCCTGTGGCAAGCATGATGATGGAGCCTGACACGATTCCAACTATCAGGACTACAAACACATTAAATCCCACTATTCCTCCTATGAGTACCAGAACATAAGGTATGATCTGTATCATATTATAATCATGTTGTACTACTCCGCCTATCTCAGTATTGAATGACTTAACCAAGATTACTATGAGCGTCACAATCGCTGCAGGAAATGCTATCCAGAAGTTTGCCCTGAACTTATCTTTCATGGCACACCCCTGACCATTACATGCTGCTATGGTCGTATCCGATATGAACGACAGGTTATCTCCGAACATCGCACCGCCCATGATGGACGCCACACAGAGCGGCAGATTAAATCCTGACGCATCGGCAACTGCAACTCCTATAGGCGTCAGAAGTGTTATTGTTCCAACAGACGTTCCCATAGCTGTTGAGACAAAGCACGCTACAACGAACAAAACTGCCACGGAAAATCTCGCCGGAATGATACTCAGCATAAAGTATGCCACACTCTCGGCACTGCTCCGCCCCACGACTCCCACAAATATTCCCGCCGTCAGGAATATGAGCAGCATGGTTATAATATTTTTGTCTGTAAGTCCATTTGCCATGATCTGAAGCTTCTCATCAAAGCTTACCTTTCTGTTCTGCAGACATGCCACAAATATCGCCACCATAAAGGCAACCACTATTGGAATATTGTAAAATCCCATCGGGATCTTCAGCACGTACTCAAACAGTATTCCAAGTCCCAGATACAGGACAAGAAAGACGTATATCGGTATCAGTGCCGCACCATTTGACTTCTTCATAATTCTCCCTCTTCTTTCAATATTTTACCTAAATCGTATATCTTTTAATTGAACCTTTATTCTGCCATGGTATACAAGATACACCGCGTGGACTCCCTCTGGGAAATCCACTTTGTTCTCGCACCATCTCCACTCTGTCTCTGAGATATCTTCAGATACAGGTATATCTATTCTTCCGATACTCTCACTATCTTCTGTCACACATATGTCAAAGTATCCTTCTACATTCTCTGCCAGATCGTTTGCATCCTTGAGCTGCTCCTGATTCTCGCATCTCTCGTCTACCCTGACAGGTCCCTCATACACCACCTTGTTGGCATCCGTCTCATATCTGACATTCACGCCAAATGTACTGCTGCCCCCAAGCGCAAAATACTTATACCCTATGAGTGTTCCATCCTCTATCTCCGCAATAAATCTATCCTCACCCTTGTTCGTCACATTTGGGAATTCTATCGTGTATATACTGTTGGAGCCGTGCGGCATATGTCCATTTGTCAGGTTGCATGCTATCACCGCTGGATACGTGCCATTTGCCACAAGCGGTCCATTGTTCAGTCCGCAGCTCGTAACCTCCACCTGGTCTATGTGTCCATCCGCAGCTATATAGATCTTCTCGGCACAGGCCTGTCTGCTGTAGTCCGACTTATGTGTGAGCCTGTGATAGAACACGTACCACTGACCATCTATGCACTCTATACTTCCGTGCGTGGTTCCGGTCATATTCAGCTTGTTCTCGAAACTTCTTCCCTTATATCCCACATCGCCATTTGACACTATAGTGCCACCAAATGTAAATCCGTGATCCGGATAATCGCTCACCGCATAGCACAGCTCATGGTTCTGCCATGACGAATAAACAAAGTAGTATTTGTCTCCCACCTTTCTCATGGATGAACCCTCAAAAAATGGATGCTCCTCAAATGATGTGCCCTTCACAGCGTAAGGAATGATGTGCCTCGGTTCTTCCTTGACCGTCAGCATATCGTCCTCAAGCACCACCATGATCGGTCCCATGATGCTGTCCTTGTAGCCAAGTATCTCCTCCTTTGTTCTTCCAAACATAGATACCTCATCATCCAGCCTGCCATTTGTCAGAAAATCAGGCTCCTCCTCGTATCCGTACTGGGTTCCGTAGAATATCCTGATGGTTCCGTCATCATTCATGGCTGCCGGATCAAAGCAAATGTACTTCTTCATCACAGTGCCGTCCTTGTAATGCACATGGCCAAGATATTCGTATTTGCCCGCCGGCGTATCGCACACAGCCACACTGATCGGACCTGTGTATCCGCCGTAACCGTAGTCACCGCCCATACAGTAATACAGATAATATCTGCCATCATTCCCCCTCACAACATCTGGCGCGTACATATACTTCAGCTCCGGGTATGCCGGATCCTGGCTCGCCCTGTATGTAATGCCCTCGCATCGCCAGCTTGTCAGATCTTTTACCGGCGCGGAGTACACCACATAATCCTGCATACAGAACGTGTAACCGCCCTCCTTATCGTGAGATCCATAATGATAAACCCTGTCGCCCCATACATGCGGCTCGCCGTCCGGTATGTACTCATTCAGCGGCAAAAAGGGATTGTAAACCTGTCTGCTCATATATCTTCTCCTTCTTATATCATTTTTTTCTGTTCCCCTAAAACAATAAATCCCCAACATGATCCGCGTCATCTACAGACATGTTGGGTTCTCATATTTACAAGTATATTTAATAAAACTTTTTTAGTCAACAAGCACTTATAAAAAAGGCTGCATCTGCTCGCAGAGTTTCTTCTCAAGCTCTATGAGTCTCTTCGTCTTATCCTTCGCCCTGTCATCCGCCACCTTATATTCGTTTAGATATTTATTCAGCGACTTCACACCCATATTGCAGCCATCCGTCATAAGCTCCGCTATGGTATTGTCAGACTCATCCACTATGAGTTTCACATTTGTCTTGATCCAGGACATGCCCTTTGCTATTGGATTTGGATCCTTGCCATCGTCATGGTACTCATCCAGTAGTTTCTGTATCTCCTGTTTTATTGCGTCGTGCTCCTCCTTACATTCTATAAGTATCTTCTTCATCTTCGCCGCATGCACATACCCAAGCACCTCATCAATAGACGAAACACCCATCTTGATCCCGGCATCACATTCCCTGAGCAGCTTTATTGTATCTGGTGATATCATCTCATATACCTCCTTAGCCTGTATATGAGTATGTTACCCGGTGTTTGAAAATTATATACTCTGCTAAACAATCCTTTTTAGAGAGTTTCCTCATATATATAGACAAAGGTTGACACCCCACCCGATAATCTTTATACTGTTATTACAAGTGTAGTATTAAAGGAGTATAATCTATGAAACACATTCCCCAGATTTCCGAAGCTGAATATGAAGTTATGAAGGTTATATGGAAATATGCCCCTATAAGCACAAATGACATTACTGACAAACTGTTGCAGACCACTTCATGGAATCCTAGGACTATCCAGACTCTCATCAAAAGACTTTCTGATAAGTCCGCCATCTCCTATGAGAAAAAGAGCCGCATGTTCGTCTACTCCCCTGTCATCAGTCAGGAGGAATATCGAAAACATGAAAGCTCATCTTTTCTAAAGAAGTTTTTCAATGGACACATATCCGACATGGTTTCTGCGTTTGTGGATAGTGATGAGCTTAGTGCTGATGATATAAAGGAACTTCAAGACATATTAAATGGAAAAGGCACCGGGAGGAAATAAGGCTTGACAGAATTTTTCACACATTTTTTTATCAGCAATATATCCATAAGTTTCGCTCTGCTGCTACTGATATTTGTTCGATTTATGTTCAGAAAACAGCTAACATGTAACGGCAGATACAACACCATATATATTGTGCTGTTTCTTCTCGTAATTCCATTTATCCCTGTAAATAATTCATTTATATTCCAGGCCATAGGTTTCATACGATCATTATTTAACAGAAGTACTTCTGCCGCAAATACAGTTACTCCTGTGCCTATCAATACCAGCCCTTCATCAAATGGGAACTGGATGAACGACTTTGCTATATCTGTAAACAGTACATCTACAATATATCCAAAACTCCTTTTTATTATCTGGCTTGCCGGAGTTTACATATTTTCCATCCGTTTAATAGTGTCAGGCATATCACTATACAAGCTGAAAAAATCTGCTGTTCCAATCACCGACGATACTGTCATATTGAATATATATTCGGAATGCCTTGAGCTCTGCAATGTGCGCAGATATAAACCGAAATTATATTCCTCCTCTGCTTTATCTGGGGCGGTCATTGTAGGTGTATTCCGCCCTGTTATATATATTCCACGGCAAATCAACGACTGCATATCCGATTACACAATAACCGACCTGAGACATATTTTGTTACATGAACTACAACATTTTAAACGCAGAGACAATGCCGTGAATATGTTTATCTGCATATTCTGCATACTGTATTGGTTCAATCCTGTTGTTATATACACATTACATACAGCAAGACATGACAGAGAAAAAGCATGTGACAATGATGTATTACAGTGCCTCGGTCAAAACTATGCCGCGAAGTATGGGCAGACCATCCTCCGTGCGGCTGCAAGCAGATTCAGTAGTTCATCATCGCTATCATTCAAGAGCAAAAGCAGGAAAAAATTACTTAAAACAAGGCTTCAGCTTATTGTTGATTTCAAACCTGTCACCAACAGAGAAAAACGGAAATGTATATATGCATTTTCCATTATCATATTGCTGATGACTGTATGTGCGCCATTATCTGTATATGCTCTGGATGATACACAATACAAGGATTTTGCCCCGATGAATCTGGAATCCTTGGATCTATCCAGCTACTTTTCTGACTACAACGGCTGTTTTGCTCTGTACGACAAGGGAAATGATAAATGGTATATCTATAACCAGGACAAAGCCCTATGCCGCACTTCACCGGATTCTACATATAAAATATATGACGCAGTGATGGCTCTTGAACATGGCATCATAACTTCCGACAACTCATTTATGCGCTGGGATGGGAGCACTTACCCTTTTGATGCCTGGAACACAGACCAGACACTTCGATCTGCCATGACCGGATCTGTAAACTGGTATTTTGACAATCTGGATGCAGCTATGGACCACACAGATGTGAAAAATTTTCTCGGTCTTATTGAATATGGAAATCAGAATATCAATTCAGCTCAGAACTGTTACTGGCTGGAATCCTCTCTGACTATATCCCCGGTAGAGCAGGTAGAACTGCTATGTCACCTGAAAAAAAATGATTGGAACTTGTCTAAGGCAAATGTGGATACAGTCATGGAGTCCATGTTTATAGCAAGCTCTGATGGAAAAAGTCTGTATGGCAAGACAGGTACCGGCAGAATTGATGATGTAAATATAAACGGCTGGTTCGTTGGATTCATTACATCTAATGATAATGATTACTTTTTCGCCACGAATATATCACTTTCTGAAAATGATAATCAGTTTTTATCAGCGGACGGACTTTCCGCATCGAAGATCTCTCTGTCAATACTGCGTGATCTTGGAATATATGCCTATGGATATCAGTCAGAATAAACTGGTATGTCACATTCCATCTTCTCTATATGATTTGACATATATTTGAAAGTACCATCTTCTTCCGGTTTTACTGTAAGTGTATTTCTAAATGCAATGTCCGATCCCTTGTCAGCCCACACCGCATCAACAATAAGCGAAACAGTTCCATCATCGTTGTAGGAATAGTCCACAACCTCTCCGAATGGTGGGTACTGTTTTCCAAGGATGACATGGTATCTGTACGAATCTTTTTCTGGATTGTAATCACATTTATCCCTCAGCTCCGTCACAGTGACAGGGAACATTGACAACATAACAGACTCATATTTGTCTGCATCTATCCATCCACCATCAGGTTTCAGATTTTCACCAGTGTACAGTCTGTATATATCATCAAACATACACGGCACAAGTATATCAGATGCATTTGACTCATCCCAATCGATAACAAGCATATTGTAATTCACATAACTAAGCCCATACACATATTTTCTTGTCAGTTCCCTGCATTCATCCGTCAACGGACTGACTCTGAAATACTCCTTCAGCCCACCATGAGCTATTATATTTGAATATGTATATATAAAGTAGCCTTTTTGTGTGAGTTTCATATCTTTTAAATCCCGTATGCCAGTCGCTATAAACTTCCAGTCATGATTCTCGAATTTTGCTGTGTTAAAAATCATCTGTATCCGGCTGTCATCATACACAAATGTCATCTCCGTCACGCTTGCATCCCTGTTTACCCTATATACGCAAATGTAATCACGCCCTCCACCATCTGTATATTTTCTATAAAATGACTGAAATAGCTGATAATTATACATATTGGTATCATCAGAAAAACACATCAGTCCACTGTTTCCTAAGATATCTACTGCACCATATATTAAATCACTATTATCCGAAATATCTTCATCCTCATACAACTTTCTTATGGCATCTGACTGCAATATTCCTATTATATTTACTTTAACATTCTCCATTTCGTCATCGGATAACAGACTATCATCAATAACATTTCCATTCTGATTTATTGTGATGGTCTTTTCTGTATCTCCGTAGTGCTCCTGCCACTCTTTATCAGAAAGCCTGTCTCTGTACCAATATATCCCCTCCTTGCCCATCGTCAGAACATCATTTGACACATACTCAAATCCATCATTTTCTTTCTCCTTTATTGTAACTTTGTGTGTAAATAATCTGCCACTCTCATCCTTCTCCGAAACAGCATTTACTATGAGGGTTATTGTTCCGTCAGCATTATGCTCAGCATCCACTACCTCTGGAAATGGAACCAATGGTGTTACACTGTGGTCAAACATCCCCCTCGTTCTGTACTGATACATTTGTCTAGACACATCATACACATTGACATGTTGAAGTACGTCTGTAGACACAGGCAAATACTCCTGAAACACCTTCTCATATAACTCTTCTTCTATCATATATGTGACCCCCTCCTCCGAATAGGGACTGGACACACCATATTTCATTTTGTAAAGTGCCTCATAGATATCATAATAATTTATTCTGTTCATATCTGATTCATCCCAGTTTGTGGTAAATAAATTATTCGAATCATATCCAATAGTCTTGATATACTTTCTGTTAAGTACCCTTAACTTCTCATCCAGAGGCTCAACTCGTAATGCCGTATACGCAGAATCTCCGTCATATCCTCCCATCCTGTACCTCTCAAAAAATAGATATCCGTCTGTGTATTTCCATGTATAGGCCTTATAGTTTTCTTCATTTTTCTCAACAAAACAGTTATTCTCCCGCACATAGAATCGCCTGGTTATCATCACATTGTTACCGCCTGATTTAAAATCAAACCTTACAAAGGACTTATCATACATGACCTGCAGTATTGTACATCCCGCATCTCTGTTTTCAGCCACCTCTGATAAAAACATCTCCGCATTCTCTGCATTTGCCATATTGATCTGATTCTCCACATCCACAGCTATGTACCCCTTACTTCCCATCGATTCTATTACGGTCCTAGTCTGATTCAGTTTTTCTTCCTCGGTCTTGCATTTCATATCCTGACAAGATGAATATATATCATCCAAATCTGCAATAAACTGATTTTCATCAGATATACTAAAATCAATAACTGTCCGCTCTGCGTCTGCCACTGCATTTTTATTGGAACAACTGCATAACAATATGGCTACGCCAACCAAAAGTAGCATACAATATAACTTCTTGTATATATTACGCACGTAGTATTTCAAGATAAAAAAATATAAGTTCATCATATCAAAACTCCTTTATAATAAATATTACATTTGTAGTATTTATTATAAAGGAGTTTATTGCTGTGTCAATACTAATTACTTATAACTTCGCCCTAAAATAAGTAACTCCCGGCAGCACCGAAACATTCGTTCCGATCCAGACGTTATCTCCCACTGTGATAGGCAGGGCAATCTCTAAATGTAACTTTTGCTCCATCATCATATATACTACAGCTTATACTGCATGAAATTACCATTATGAACAAATCCGAAATCCGTATACAATTTAACACCCATGTCAGATGCCGTGATCTGTATCGTTCCACATCCATAATCCCTTGCATCATTTACAACACGGGATAACAGTTCCTTTGCAATGCCCTTTCTTCCATTACTTGCATCCTCCATTCCAGAATCCCTTTTCCCTCCAGGATAGTTAAACACGTTGTTCTTGTTATATTTATTCACTCTTCACCAGTTCATCTATCAGCTCTATAGCCTCCCTGATCATGCCGTCACAGTGCACTTTCTTGATTCCACCCTTTTGGGCATTTGCCTTTAACAGATCAGCACAATCGGTCATGCCATTGTGGTTATCTGCTATCCTGCGCCTGAACTGATTTATCACGTATGGATTCTCAACGCCCAGAGCGCCAAGTACCATAAGTCCTCCTGTGATCGCACCACAGGTTGAACCACACTTCATGCCACCACCGAAATTAGCACTGAGCTTTGCCGCCATATCTCCTGTTATTCCGAGCTCGTCCGCGTAAGCCCGCAGAATGGTCTGCGCACAGTTATTGACCATCGGTGTCTCGTTTCTTATCTCCATAGCTTTTTCTACATGTTTGTTCATTATGACTTCCTCCAATCCATATACAAATAATCATTTGTTAACCATCAAAATTCCTTTTTATGTATCCCTTTGAGGAATTTCCCCATTACAACTCTATATAAAAAATGGCGGGGAGTCTCCCCGCCTAATTAGGTTGGACCTGGGTCTTACGACCAGCCCAGACAATGTGACATGTCACATTTATATCGTATGTTGATGATAACATAATTATGTTATTCATTCAATAAAAAGTGCAATTATTTTCAATAATAGTTATATCCTCACTCACTGATAATCTTCCTGCTGCACAGATACGTTATAAGGAAATATCCGCCATATATGATTACCACGATGGCAGCCGTGATTCCGATAGCACCTGCTATATCATACGCTCCCATAGTGTCAAGAATCTTCGTGCTGACCATCATTCCAAATACCGAATGGACTATGGCAAGAGCAAGTGGGAATATGAAGAATAGTCCCATCTGCGAGAAAAGAGCCTTGTTGATCATGTGCTGATCCACCCCAAGCTTCCTGAGCATCTTGTATCTCTCTATGTTATCTGTGCTCTCTGAGAGCTCTTTGAGTGCAAGGATGGCTGCTCCAGATATAAGGAATATGAGTCCGATATACATACCTATAAATGAAGCGATGGCTCCAACTCCCACGCTGGCTGCTTTCACGTTGTCCTTGGTATTTACTGTGATAAGTCCGCCAAGTTCATCCTTCTTTGATACATTCCTTATGATCGTATCACTATCCTGTATGACATCCCTGTCCTGATTGGCATACTTTCCGATGAAATACTCTTTCGCGAACTGTGCACCTTCAATGGCTGAATCCGGCACGATAAACACACCTGTGTTGAGGGGCTGAGTGGCAAGCTCTATATCACCATCTATACAATACGAGATAACCGGTTTAAGCTTGTTGCCATATACCTCTATCTCTTTTCCCTCCTGAAGTCTCTCATCACGGATCTTAACGAATATTCTATAATTTGCAAGGATGGCATACTCGTCATCGGCAAGCTGGAGCTCAGCATTGTCATAAATCTTTGCAACCTTGTTATAGTCGGACTGTGATATGATCTCCTCCGTTCCCTCATAACTAGACAAAGCGTTTACATCTATTCCAATAGAATCAATCAGAGCCTCATCTCCCAGATAGTTTCTGATTGTAAGTGTAGGACATGTATATGTGTGTACGTCAACGTAATCTGAGAAGTATGATCCAAGATCCACATTATTTTCACTATATACATCTTCTATGCTCTTTCCATCAGTCACCTCAGGTTTCTTCAAAAGATCATTTGTCTCGCTGTCATTACCCATCTCGTCTTCGTCATAATAGATTGAATCACTGCTCTGGGTTTTCGATATACTCACATCCGCTCTTGCGTACTTTGCAATGCCCTCATTTAAGGAATTCTTCACTGCAAGCGCTGATGAAAGCACACATATTGTCACAAAAAGCATCAGACAGATGACTGATATTGAAAGTACATTTGTATTTACACGGCTGCTCATCTGTCTGACGACAAATGAATTGAGTCCCTTATAGTACACATTCTTCATGGACGACACGATCCTGAAGAGCATTCCGGATACCGACCAGAAGAAGAGCACCGTTGCAACGCATCCGACCACGATCCACTTGTAGAGATCGTTCATGTACATGTCATTTATATCGGTAATCACCGCATGATAAGCATATCCAAGTGATACAGCTGATATCAGGAACACGATAACTGATACCCACGGATTCTTGATCTTGACATTCTCAGATTTTCTTCCATTCTGGAAAAGGTCGATGAGCTTACATTTGCTGATGATAAATGTGTTGAAGATTATAACCACCACATATATGATTGCAAAATACAGACAGGTCTTGGCAAATGCGCTGCCGGAGAATACAAAGCTGTATGATGACATATCTGCATCGAACATGTTTGCAACAAGTACACTTGTTATCTGTGAGATTCCTATTCCGGCAAGAAGTCCTACCACAAGTGATACAAGCCCGATGATAAGTGTCTCTATGAAAAGCATTGTGGACACCTTGCGTTTTCCCATTCCAAGGATGAGGTACAGACCAAATTCTTTGTTACGCCTCTTCATCAGGAAACGGCTTGCATATATGATGAGGAATCCGAGCACAAATGCGATGAACACGCTGACGCCCGCGATTATCTTGCTCATGAGCTGCACGACCTGTCTTGTGTCAGCCGATATCCGGAGCATGGCGGTCTGCGTCTCTATGGCATTGAACACATAGAAGATTGCAACACCGAGTACCAAAGTGAAGAAATATATGGCATAGTCCTTTATACTCTTCTTCATATTTGATGCGGAAAGCTTAAAGAGCGTCATTCAGATCACCTCCAAGCAGTGTCACGACATCTATGATCTTATTGAAGAATTCTTTTCTGGTATCTCCGCCTCTTCTGAGCTCATGGAACACCTTGCCATCCTTGATGAAAAGGATCCTGCCTGCATAGCTGGCTGTAAATGAATCGTGTGTTACCATGAGTATCGTTGTCATGAGATCCTCATTCAGATGCTTAAATCTCTCAAGCAACAGCTTTGCCGACTTGGAATCGAGTGCTCCTGTAGGCTCATCTGCAAGCACAAGCTTTGGGTCAGTGATGATGGCTCTTGCAGATGCGACTCTCTGCTTCTGACCGCCCGACATCTGGTACGGATACTTCTTCAGAACACTCTCGATCTCAAGCTCCTTTGCAACAGCTCTGACCTTCGCATCTATCTGCTTTGCAGGAACATTCTGTATGGAAAGTGCCAGTGCGACATTCTCATACGCTGTGAGTGTGTCAAGAAGATTGAAATCCTGGAATATAAATCCAAGCTCCTCTCTTCTGAACTCGTTAAGCTTGTTGCCCTTGAGTGTTGTGATATCCTTGCCGCACACATAGATGTGGCCGCTGCTAACCTTATCTATAGTTGAAACGCAGTTAAGCAGTGTCGTCTTACCGCTTCCCGATGCACCCATGATAGCAACGAACTCTCCTGCCTCCACATCGAATGATATTCCATCTATGGCCTTTGTCATATTGGATTTGTTTCCATAATACTTCTCAATGTTGTCAATCTTTAATATTGTTTCCATTGAAATGCCTCCTCAAATGTTTGTTTAATACTGCTCTCACCATTGAACATATTTGCAGTTTACACATTTTGAAAGCAATTGTCCTTTTTCCATTATTACCTAACATTACAATTCTGTAACCTTGGGGACGCTCACCCGATCCGGTATCCCACTATCGAAAAACGCAAATTTTATATCATCCAATCTTGTATATATCATTATGTCCAAATACTATACTCACATCTGTGTATTCATCCACCTTTGACGCTATATTCAGCTTATGTCCCAGCTGCCTGCACAGATTGTCTATTATATAAAGGCCCATACCTGTGGATTTCGCATGTTTCCGCCCATTTTCCCCGGTAAATGATTTCCTGCACACAAGTGGAATATCAGACTGTGGTATACCTATTCCATTGTCCTTTATGTGCAGAGCCTTGCCATCACCCAACGGTTCAGTCCAGATCTCTATAGTCTTTTCCTGTCCTCGGTCTATATACTTGATACTGTTGCTCACGATCTGATTTACCATAAACTCAAGCCATTTTGAATCCGTCACAACACATTCATCCACATCATGAACATTCAGCGATATGTCACCATCAAGCAGCATATCCTTGTTCTTCACAGCCACCCTTCCGATGACACTCTTAAGATTTGTCTCGGCAAATCTGTAATCTGCCGATGCATGCTCCGCCCTCACATAGTAGAGGACCTGATCCGCATATGCGTCAAGCCTTGCGACCTGTTCCTCGTATTTTCTCGGGATCACATCCCTGTTGTTGTGGCACATGAGCACCAGACTGGCTATCGGAAGCTTGATCTCGTGAACCCAGATCTCTATAAAGTCCTTGAAATCTTCCACGCTGTCCCTGTACTTTCTCACATTCTCAGTCATGGACTTGTTGATGTCGTACATAGCTGAATACACCAGCTTGCCCTCGTAGAAGTCAGGCTCGTCCAAAGTGTCAAGTATGAGATACTTCTGATCCAGTTCATCCAGATGTCCAACCAGACTGTTGTAGAACTTATATTTTCTCAGATAATCGTAGGCAATAACCGAGACGACAAATATCACAGCCACGATAACGAACATAATCCTCATCTGTAACTGTGAGTGAAATGCCATCATGAGCAGATATGTGAATATCACAAATCCCGCATATCCCGCAATTATTCCAAGTTTGTCCTTTATATACAAGCCAAATTTCATTTTGCCAAATTACTCCAATCTTTTGTCACTGTAAATGATATACAATCCCACTTACCTGTCATACAAGTCGGTATCCCTGCTTCTTCCTGGTCTCTATGGCATCATCATATCCAAGATCCGCCAGTTTCCCCCTGAGCCTGCTTATATTTACTGTGAGCGCATTGTCATTTACAAACTCGTCATTGTCCCACAGGTCTGTCATGATCTCATCCCTCGACACTATCTTTTCCCTGTTGGCAAGCAGCAGCTGGAATATGATCATCTCATTCTTGGTGAGAACCATCTCCTGATCACCTTTGCTGATGGTCCCCTTGCTGAAGTTGACCTCCGCATCTCTGTATGATGCCGTATTCTGGCTGCCCTCCATGCGCTTGAGCACCGCCGCTATCCTAAGAAGAAGTATCGTTGGATTGTATGGCTTTGTTATATAATCATCCGCGCCATAACTCATGGACAGCACCTCATCCATCTCGGAAGTCCTGCTTGTGACCATGATGATAGGCACATCAGATTCCTTTCGTATCTCCCTCACAAGGTTTCTGCCGTTAATCCCCGGAATATTGATATCCATGAGCACCAGATTCGGTGCCGCTTTCAATATATCGTCCTTTGTATTGTCAAAGCTCTCAAGACTCTCAGCCTCATAGCCCTCATTCTCAAGTATCTGCACTAGCTCCTCACAGATGCTCTCGTCATCTTCCACCACAAATATCTTTTTCACGTTTATTCCTCCTTCAGTGGCATGTCCACAAGCATCCTCACCCTGTTGTAGACATTCAGCTTTGAACCACTGGAATCCACATCACAGCTCACTATCATGCCCTGCGGCAGCTTCTTCTGAAGCGAAGGGTACAAACCTCTTCCGCAGGTGTGATTAGGCATACAGCCAAATGGCTGAACCGCCAAAACCTTTGGACACTCATGGAGTATGTGTCCCGTTATCTCCGCGCCGATGAGCCAGCCATCTCCTGTTTTATATCCCCAGCTCACATATCCTTCAGCCTCACGCTTCATCGTGAAGAAATCCTCCATGGTATAGAACCCATATTTTCTAAGCGCCTCTATCATTGCTCTCTGCAGGCTGCCGAAGAACTTCAGCCCCGCCTTGTAAAGCAGAGATTCAAATGTCATATTGTCCGTGAGGTGTGAATCCATATAGTACATGGCATACCATGAAAGTCCATTTGTATGACTCTCACATCCATTTGACTCAAGGAACTTTATCATATTCCAGTTTCCCAAGTGGCAATATTTTATGTACAGTTCCCCAACTATCCCAACACGCTGTTTTCTTTTATCATTCAGCCTTATCCTTGAAAAATCCCTGGCTATCCTGTCGAAATTTTTCTTCATCTTTCCAAGTGTCAGATTCTTTCCCTCTTTCAGATCTCTGGACAGGATATCTATCCACTTCTGCCAAACCTTTTGCGACTGCCCCTTTTTCACCTCATTTGGCCTTGTCTGATTGAGGAGCAGCATGAGTATATCTCCGTAGAAAAGTCCGAACAGTGCTCTCCACACCATGAATGGCTGCACACGCATCTGACAATTCTTCTCCAACCCCTTAACATTCAGGGATAGTATCTTTGCCCTGTCAAATCCAGCCTTTCTCACCGACTCCTTTAACACATGTAAGTAGTTGGCTCCCCTGCATGCATCCCCCGCCGTCGGCATGAGAAGTCTTGTCCGTATGATATCATATTTGCCTGACTGCAGTGCATCTATCATCTGCCCGGCATTTAACACTATCGGATAGCACATATCATTGTTCACGTACTTAAGTCCCACATCCGTGATATGATCCTCATTTGACAGTATGACCGGATGATAATCCCTTGAATAAAAGGCGTATTTTATCAGAGGAAAATGCGCATCCAGCATGGCAGGGATCAGCAGTACATATTTTTCATCCCATGCGTTCTCGTCTATCTTATACATAATTTACTCCCCCATATACTTTGCAGTGATATAACGTGTTTGTAGCACTTTAATTATATATTATAACTTCTTTTGCATGCACCTAGCCACTGTTTACTAATTAATTATGTTAAACTTATTTTTTGATATAACAAAGACACAGGTACTATATAAAATGTCACACCCGTTACAACGGTTTTAACATCTTATATAGCACCTGTGTCTCAATACAAATATTTTTATACACTGCTACAGCATCGACTGGGAATTGAACTATCGATGATTTTCCCGGTTCTTGTTCTTAAATTTATTCCAGAATACTCTTTGCAAGCTTCTGCTCCTCATCAGTAGGCGGGTCGATTCCCTCAAGCTTATATGGTATTCCAAGTCTCTCCCACTCAGTGATTCCGAGCTTGTGATATGGAAGTACCTCAACTTTATCGACAGTCTTGAGAGTATCTATGAACTCCTTTGTCTTCTTCAGATCATCCTCATCAGTTGTGATGGTTGGTACCAGTACGTGTCTGATCCACATATGCTTACCCTGATCTGACAGATACTGTGCAAGATCAAGTATATTGCTGTTGGAGAATCCTGTGAGATCTCTATGCTTGTCATCATTGATCTGCTTGATATCGAGCAGGAACAGATCTGTGAGGTTCATCAGCTCATTGAACTTGGAGAAGAATGGCTCCTCCCTTGTAAATGGATTGCCGGCTGTATCTATTGTTGTATGAATACCCTCAGCCTTTGCAAGCTTGAAAAACTCGATGAGGAAATCCATCTGAAGCAGCGCCTCACCACCGCTCACTGTTATACCACCGCCGTTTTTCCAATATGGCTTATAGCGGAGCGCCTGCTTTAACAGATCCTCAGGGGTCCTCGCCTCGATCTTGACGCCCTTATCCTTCAGCAGCTTTGTATTCTCTTCTATCTTCTTCTCAAGTTCTTCTCTCTCAGCATCGCTTGTTTCATCTGAGTAAAGCTTACTATAGTCTGTCACAAGATTCCATGTCTCTGGGTTGTGACAATATTTACATCTCATCTTGCAGCCCTGTAAAAAAACTACAAATCTTATGCCTGGACCATCTACTGCTCCAAAGCTCTCTGTCGAATGGACATATCCTAAAACCTGTTTCTTTTCAGACATATTTCACCTCTAAGTTCTTCCTATTCAAATATAACTCTCAATTAATGAAAGTAATTACAAACAAAACTACATGTCTATTATCTCTTATAAAAATGATATAAATACATATTCTTAAAAAAAGTCCCGGAGAGGTTATCCCCGGGACCATGGTTCTTGTTATATCTGACAAAGCATCTATAACTTCACTGAAAATCCAGCGTCAGCTAAGAATTAAAGTGAGTCATGGAATGTTCTGTTGATAACATCGAGCTGCTGCTCACGTGTAAGTGATATGAACTTAACAGCATATCCTGATACACGGATTGTGAAGTTAGCGTACTCTGGCTTATCTGGATTCTCCATAGCATCAAGGAGCTTATCCTTACCAAATACGTTTACGTTCAGATGATGAGCGCCCTGATCGAAGTATCCATCCATTGCGCTTACAAGCTTTGTAGCTCTCTCTTCCTCATCATGTCCAAGTGCTGATGGGTTCATTGTCTGTGTATTTGAGATACCATCCAGTGACCACTCATAAGGAATCTTTGCAACAGAGTTAAGTGATGCAAGAAGTCCTGATGTCTCAGCGCCGTAGCTTGGGTTAGCACCTGGTGCAAATGGTGTCCAAGCACGTCTTCCATCTGGAAGGTTACCTGTGTACTTACCATAAACTACGTTAGATGTGATTGTAAGGATAGATGTTGTAGGCTCTGAATTACGATATGTGTGTCTCTTCTTGATGTCTGTAAGGAACTCATGAAGAAGCCATACACCGATGTTATCAGCTCTGTCGTCATCGTTACCATACTTAGGGAACTCGCCTTCGATCTCGAAGTCCTCTGCAAGTCCTGTCTCTGCGTTACGGATAACCTTAACCTTAGCGTACTTGATTGCTGACAGTGAGTCGATTACGTGTGAGAATCCAGCGATACCTGTTGCAAATGTACGACGTACATCTGTATCGATAAGTGCCATCTCAGCTGACTCATAGTAGTACTTGTCATGCATGTACTGGATGAGGTTAAGAATATTTACATAAAGTCCTGCTAACCAGTCAAGCATCTTCTTGTACTTAGCAAGTACTTCATCATAGTCAAGGTACTCTGATGTGATAGGTGAGTACTCTGGACCTACCTGCATTGGCTTACCAGTCTTCTTGTCAAGGAACTTCTCATCCTTACCACCATTGATAGCGTAAAGAAGACACTTAGCAAGGTTTGCACGAGCTCCGAAGAACTGCATCTCCTTACCAGTCTGTGTAGCTGATACACAGCAGCAGATTGAGTAATCATCGCCCCAGATTGGCTTCATTACATCATCGTTCTCATACTGGATTGAGCTTGTTCTTACAGAAATCTTAGCAGCATACTTCTTGAATGTATCCTGAAGAGCTGATGAGTAAAGAACTGTAAGGTTTGGCTCTGGAGCTGGTCCCATGTTCTCAAGTGTATGAAGGAATCTGTAATCGTTCTTTGTAACCATTGAACGTCCGTCAACACCGATACCACCAACCTCAAGAGTAGCCCATACAGGATCTCCTGAGAACAGCTCGTTGTATGACTTAATTCTTGCGAACTTAACCATACGAAGCTTCATTGTGAAATGATCGATAAGCTCCTGAGCCTCAGCCTCTGTAAGCTTACCAGCCTTAATATCTCTCTCAATGTAGATATCAAGGAATGTAGATACACGTCCAACTGACATAGCTGCACCGTTCTGAGTCTTGATAGCTGCAAGGTATCCGAAGTATAACCACTGAACAGCCTCTTTAGCGTTTGAAGCTGGCTTTGAAATGTCATATCCGTATGACTGAGCCATAACCTTCATCTCTTTGAGACGCTTAATCTGCTCTGAAAGCTCTTCTCTCTGACGGATGACATCATCAAACATGTTGCCATCGCCACAGTTAGCCTTATCCTCTTCCTTCCAAGCGATAAGCTGATCAATACCGTAAAGAGCAACTCTTCTGTAGTCACCTACGATACGTCCACGACCATATGTGTCAGGAAGTCCTGTTACGATATGTGTATGACGAGCTGCCAGCATCTCTGGTGTGTAAGCATCAAATACTGCCTGGTTGTGTGTCTTGTGATACTCAGTGAAGATCTTGTGGAAGTTCTCGTTTGGAGTATATCCATACATCTGAAGAGCCTCCTCAGCCATCTTGATACCACCATAAGGCATAAATGCTCTCTTAAGTGGCTCATCTGTCTGAAGACCTACAATCTGCTCAAGATCCTTTGTCTCTGGATCAATGTAGCCTGGGCCATAAGATGTGATGCTTGATACAACATCAGCATCCTCCTTTAAAACTCCACCGTTATCTCTCTCAGCCTTCTGAAGTGCCTGAAGCTTATCCCAAAGCTTGTTAGTAGCATCTGTTGGGGCTGCAAGGAAACTCTCGTCTCCATCGTACTGTGTGTAGTTGTTCTGGATGAAGTCTCTTACATTACACTCTTCCTTCCAGAGTCTACCTGTGAATGATTCCCATTCCTGGTTCTGTAACATGATAAAATTTCTCCTTTCAGTGTTTTAATATGTGAAAATGTGACACACTATTTACTTATTATACAGAATAATCTTCTATAATTCAATAATGCTTATCACATTCCTTGCTTTTCATTTGTAAGTATATTATACTTTACTCATAAATTCGGTTGTTATAACCACGTAATAAAGATTTAAACAACTTTTTTTGAAAAAATTTGAGAAAATATATGAATAATATATATTGTGTATGGACAAGGGATAATTTATTACACATATACAATATACTGTGTTTTGAAAAAATATACATTCTATAGCTGAAAGCCTTATCGCACCCCCGCATCATGACACCTTGTCACTATAATATACTACGCTGCAGACTGCTGCTCTGCATAGAAATAAATAATAAGATGGAGGTTATGTATGAAACTTAAAATTCCTCAATATCAATTGTCTGAAGTACTCAACATGATGGCATTTAAAGGAATCTCGGAAGCCGATATCAAAACCATGATGGATCTCGGGATCCTGCGCGAACACTATTACAGATACAACTCCACTATATTCAAAGCCGGCGAAATAACCGAGGAGCTTGGAATAGTCATCAAAGGCCGGGTGATTGTTGAGAATGTTGACTACTGGGGCTCCAAAAGTATCCTGAGTTCAGCACTTCCTGGAAAGGTGTTCGGTGAAACATACGCCCTGTCCGGACACAAACTCATGATCGACGCAAGAGCAACAGAGCCTACTATCGTATTCCTGCTCAACGCACAGGATATCATGTCCGGCAAATACAACAGTTATCCGTGGCATCTGCAAATGCTGAAGAATCTTCTTCTCCTATCATCGAGAAGAAGTCTCACACTCTCTCTTCATATCTTCTATATAAAGCCAAAGAAGATACGTGAGCGTGTCAGCTATTATCTCTCAGGACTTGCCAGCTCTCTTGGAACAACTGAGTTCGATATCCCATTTAACAGGGAACAGTTTGCCGACTACCTGAATGTCGACAGAACCGCACTGTCAAAGGAGCTGTCCAACATGCAGAGTGAAGGACTTATAGAGTTCAAAAAGAATCATTTCAAACTGTTGGAGCTTGACCACGAGGAATTGACGTAATACTACTATTCTGAATCCAGTACAAGTCTATCTTATGGTTACCGGGTGCGGAATTGTAAAATGCCAGCACCCGGTAACTGAAATTATATCTAAGAGAATCATGAATTCAATATCTTCATAAACTCCTCGCCTGTGATCGTCTCCTTCTGATACAGATAATTGGAAAGCTCATCAAGCTTCGCTCTGTTCTCGAGGATAATGGTTGCCGCCTTCTCATGCTGCTTTCTTATAAGCTCCACAACCTTCTTGTCTATGAGTGTCTGCGTCTCTGCCGAGCACGAAAGTGATGAATCACCGCCAAGGTATTTGTTAGTTTCTACCTCCATGGCTACCATATCAAAATCTTTGCTCATTCCGTATTTGGTGATCATAGCTCTTGCAAGCTTTGTTGCCTGTTCTATATCGTTGGAGGCTCCCGTTGTAATAGATCCAAATACTATCTCCTCTGCAGCTCTTCCGCCTGTGAGTGTCGCTATCTTATTCTCAATCTCTTCCTTGGTCATAAGGTAATGATTGCCCTCATCGACCTGCATGGTGTAACCAAGGGCTCCTGAAGTTCTAGGAACTATGGTTATCTTCTGGACTGGCGCCGAATCAGTCTGCTTGGCAGCTACAAGCGCATGTCCGATCTCATGGTATGACACGACAAGCTTCTCCTTGTCTGTAAGTATCGCATTCTTTCTCTGGTAACCTGCAATTACGACCTCTATGCTCTCTTCCATATCGGCCTGTGTCACGAAGCCTCTGCCCGCTCTGACAGCCCTGAGTGCCGCTTCATTTACAATATTTGCAAGCTCGGCGCCAGATGCTCCTGATGCCATTCTGGCTATCTTATTGAAGTCTACATTGTCTCCTATCTTGACCTTCTTGGCGTGAACCTTAAGTATATCCTCACGTCCCTTGAGATCCGGAAGTTCCACAGGTACTCGTCTGTCAAATCTTCCCGGTCTGAGCAGTGCAGGATCAAGTGAATCCGGTCTGTTGGTTGCTGCAAGGATGATGACACCATTGTTGCCTTCGAATCCATCCATCTCGGTGAGAAGCTGGTTAAGTGTCTGCTCTCGCTCATCATTGCCGCCTATCTGTCCATCTCTCTTCTTACCTATGGCATCTATCTCATCGATGAACACTATACATGGAGCCTTTTCCTTTGCCTGCTGGAACAAATCCCTTACCTTTGAAGCACCCATACCTACGAACATCTCAACGAACTCTGAACCGGACATTGAGAAGAAAGGTACATTCGCCTCTCCGGCTACAGCCTTGGCAAGCATGGTCTTACCTGTTCCCGGAGGACCCACAAGAAGAATACCCTTTGGCATGGAAGCGCCGATCTCCTTGTACTTTCCAGGATTGTGAAGATACTCAACTATCTCAGTCAAATTCTCCTTCGCCTCATCCTCTCCGGCGACATCTGTAAACTTTATTCCCTCTGTGGAATTAACATATATCTTCGCATTACTCTTGCCCATTCCAAACATCATGGAATTCTTGCCGCCTCCGGCGTGCTTCATCATCTGATTGGCAAGCATTCTTCCAAGTAATGTGAATATAAGTATAGGCACGATCCAACTGAGTATAAAACTGAGTATCGGTGATGTCTGCTTGATCTCCTGACCTGAGAACTTGGCTCCCGACTTGTAAAGTCGCTCGGTTAAGTTCTCATCACTCACCATAGCAGTCTTATACACCTTCTTGTCATCTTTGCCTGTAAAATAGATGACATTTGACTGTGCCTCAATGTCTACCTCATCGATCTTCTTGTCATCTGTCATGGATATGAACGTACCATAGTCCACCTCCTCTATACTTCTCTCAGCAAACCATGGGACAAATATGAAATTGAGAACCATTATTATGATAAACACTATCAGATAATAAAATATCAGCGGCTTCTTTGGCTGTTTTACTTCTTTCATATAAAAATCCTCCTTGTGATATTTTTTAGTATATATATGTCTGACACAATACAGAAACGCCATTATCATATATATTATTCTAACCTTATATCACAAGGAGGATTTATTCAATTAATTATTTCTAAAATTTGTATAACGCTTTTGAAAACACAGGCAAAATTATAAATATTGCTTACAGTACAGCCATGTGGGCAGCTTCGGGCTGATCAGTCAGCACCTCCATTAACCATTCTCATGGATTTCAGCATCACATTCTGATGCCTAAAGAACAATTATTATATATCTGATATCTATTCAACACTCTTATAAGTTAACCAATACCCATTATCTATTAACCGGTGACTATTAACAGTTCAAGCCCGCCTTCCTTAAAGAAGAATACCATTTGGGTTCTTGTACAGGGATCGAACCTGTATTCATGCTGTTGCAGAGCATTGTCTTACCATTTGACCAACAAGATAATTTTGGCGCGATTAGAGGGAGTCGAACCCTCGCGGCAAATATTTTTTGCCCTATGACTGTTTAGCCATTCCCTTAAACCACTTGGGTATAAACGCTTAAGTACACACTTATCGCCGTGTGCTGCGGACTGAATAGAAGCTATTCGTACTGTAAGCAATACTTATGAAGAATTTGCCTGTCCGTTCTGAAATATCAGAACTCTACATATGTGGTCGCATTCGATATTCTTATAGCACTCTCAAGATTAGCTTTAAGCTCATCCTGTCTGCCCTGTAAGTCTCCAACAACCTTTTCAGCGTCAATTGGATCCACCATGCTGTATACAAGATTATCGCAGTAGGCAGATATGCTTTTCAGACTGTCGTCACTGAGAACCTTCTTATCACTTGAAGCAAGCGCTGTACTCATGGCCTCCTTCTGTCTGTCGGCATTCTCCTGTGACTTATTGATAGCCATCTTGGCCTTGGTGAAATCGTTATTTATCTTTCTGATAAGAGCGTCATCAAAGTTAGTATTTGAGAAACTTCTTCCAAGTAAAGTCTTTCTGAGATTGATTGCCGCTGCCCTCGTCATGGTCACCCCTGCCACCTCTATATCCGTAGTGGCATTTGCAAGCAGGATCGCTGCATCAAGCCTGTTGTATCTGCTTATGAGATCCCTTATACTCTGAAGATCCGCCCTCGCCTCGTCATCAAACTCCTGCACGCTCTTCTTACCACCGATAACGATATCATCTGATGTCTTTTTCACTGTCACAAAACTGGCTCTGTCTATGGCATCATTGATCTTCTTTATCAGAAGGTCTCTCTCATCCAGAGCTCTTGTCACTATCATTTTCTCCATAATATTCGTATCCTCCTTATTTTAATAATTACATTTATATGTTATCCCCTTTTATTTCAGGTGATTTTTAACATCTGGCTCTTCAAATATGATCTGTTCATCACGATATTTGCTATCTCTAACGAACTAATTCCATACCACAGGCACCATATCATAATATATAAGTCTGTGCTTCGTATCCACGTACATATCCTCGTGATAATGTCCGAAGTACCACATGGAATATTCAAGTTTTCCTTCAAGTTCCTCAAAGAAATCCGTCAGTATATTCTGAGCGTACAATTCATGCAGGCGTCCATGCATCCTCTTTATATCTTCAAGCTTCAGCTGTATAGTGTTTGATGCGCAATGGGTTATGACATAGTCGACCTTGTAATCACAACTCTCAAGATTTACCCTTGCTTCCTCTATCTCTGTATCTGTCGGAAGCTCCTGTTTCCACCATGATGTGTTCAATATTCTGAACGGTCTGCCACTCCCCATTGCCAAATTATATTTATGCTCGAACAAAGGATCATCCTTATCAAGCACGCCACCGCTTATATCGTGGCTCTGTGCTCCTCCGAACGTAAAATATCTTTTTCCCTCTATATCGAATACCTGTCCGCGCTCAAGAAGTATCACCTTATCACGGACTATATGCCGCACTTTGCCACCATGCCACTTCTCCACCGGGTATTCATCTATCATATTGTAATTCTCATGATTTCCCTGAACCCATAGAAGTGTAAATGACTGCTTTGCGAAGAATTCACAGTCCTGTTCAAAGGACTCTCCTTTTGCCCAGAGCAAACCAAGATCCCCGCATACGATCACTGTATCATTTTCAGTTAGATCCGGGCAGCAGGAAAATCCTCCTGACATAAATCTCCCAAACCTCCCGTGACAGTCGCCTGTAATATAAATCATTTCAAAATCACTCCTTTATTTAATTGCCTTGTAATCCGGCTCATCCGGCAGACTTATGTTCGCCTTTGCATACTCAAGTCTTCTCTCGTACCAGTTTGTTTTTTACAATGAACTTAATACGCTATTAAACACTCTATAATTGGAATCGTCGCTTGGTCTGCAGTATACAGCAAACTCGATATTCTTAAATGCGTACATATAATCCCTCACCACATTTGCCGCAGCAGTTGCCACGACCTGCGGTTCGTTACAGAATGCTCCGCAACCAAACGCCCCGAGTATTACTGTGTCTGCATGATTTATAACCGCGCTGTCAAGTATTCTTCTGAGTCTTTTCTCATGGATGACCTGAAGTTCTCTATTGCTGGGTGTCACCGCTCTCGTTCCATCTCCGGAATTATATCTATTGCTGGGGTTTTCCCTGAGATTTGGCGCCGCACATGTGATCACATCAACTATATACCAGTCATCACGCTCCATTAGTTCCGGACGATCTGTATCAGTCTTGAACACAACGATATCTGGAGTGTATATGATGTCATCGTTATGTATCGGATCATGCGCCGCTCTGTGCGGTGTGTAGAACATTCCCCACATATCAGGGGTGTTCAGACAGAAATACAGATTGGAACATCTGCAGAGACATTCCTCCTGCGCCCCCGCACCATTTACAACTCCGCCGCCTGGATTTGTCGCTGATGCAAAGTTATGCACTGCTACATGATTCCCTTTATAGGCCTTTGCCGCCTCATAGCTTCTCTTCTTTGAGACAACCACATTTGCCTTTTTGTAAATATTCAGTTCAGGCGTTGGTATAACCTCCGCCTCTGCTATAAAGCGCTGATTTGCCACCGATATCTTTGTGACAGCTGAAAGCTCAGCATCCGTCTTGCACATGCGCTCTGTATCCTGAAATATACTTCTGTTCATCTCTCTGCGATCCATATTTTTTACACCCCTTTGATATTATGCTATTACATTACTCTATTATCCTGTTAGTTTTTTAACCTGCTATTCCAATACTCTCTGTTTTTACTGCTCTCCAATATATATAAGATGGTCAACATACTCTCTTTCCTCGCCCTTGAATATCGGTATATCATTGTCTATCATCCATCCTCTGAAATTTTCGTTGCTACTGTCTCCTGTACATGACGGGACTTCATCTGCCTGTCCCCTGATGCAGCAGCTTCCCCTCTTGCATGTCACCGAAAAGTCATTCCAGTTTATATTCTTCTCAAGCATCAGCATATCCTGTATATCACCGGTGGACTTGCCATGCATCTGCTTCTGTGAGAAATTGGCATGCCCAACCATCTGTATCGAATTGCGGGATGCGTCGAACTGCCTCCAATATATAAGATTCGTCACCTCTTCCTTCGGTATATTGAAGCATCTTGAATCAAACATCGCCCCAGTCTCACAGGCCTTATCAAGGACTTTGATATATTGGGGATCCTCCGTACCCTCTTCTTTAACCTCCTGCCTGCATAGCTCTCATAAAAACAGAATCAAACGGTCTCTTAAAATTCCTTGTATATGTATGAAATGCCTTGCCGTCTATTCGTATCGCAACCGGACAACGTCTCATAAGCTTTGTCTTCGGTATCTGCTCATAAAAATTCTTCATTCTGGTACCTATATCATCTCGAAGTCTTGCCACACTGCCACTTCCTTTCTTCCAAATCTTTCATATATTTCAAGTCGTTCATATCTTTCAAATCTTCCGCATATTCATTTATTGATATGCCCTAGTTTATATCACATCCGGCTGATTGGCTATGAACCCGTAGTTTAAAAATCTAAATGTTCCTCTTTACGCTTATAGCCGTGTATCAAAGTTCCCAGTTTTTTCTGAATATCTCTATCCCAACCTTCATACACATCTTTCCGGCATAGTTTCCCGCCTTCTGAATGATTTCGGGTTCTTCTTTCAGGCAGTCTTCATAAATTCTCTTTGGAAGATTCTTATAAATAATCTGCAAATCCTTCCTCTCGATTTTTTCAGGCATTATTCCTTCATCCACAAGCTTATTTACTATTTTCCGCACCCTGGCCTCGGTGACGATTATTCGGACATATCTTTCTGCCTCATCCATGTCTGCTTTTCTCTGTGAATCATCCCTTTTCCTCATATTCTGCCTGCGGTTATCCACCTTTATCTCATAAAATTCCGGATTTACATACTTCAAAACATGTGGCTCACGTCCCTCCAAAAGAGCCGTCTGGTTCTTTATGACAATTCCCTCCTGCTTTTTTCCATAGGCGGGATCATTTGCAAACTGTTTACAGTGATCCCAGCTTATAAATTTCCCATAATAGAGTTCATGTACATATGGAATGTCACATTCATCTGCAATAGATTTCACAGAGTCCTGAGGCAGCCACTGATCAGCATCTCCATCGAATATGCTGAACAGATAAAATTTGTCATAGTTATCTTTTTCATATATCACCGTATGTTTCACAAGCCACTCTCCGAAAAATATGTAATGTGGATACCTTGCAAATGGTTCCTTGTCCATTTTCTGAACGTATTCCCAGAAACCTCTTAAGTTCTGGTCCTTACTCAGCTCATTATTGCGGCTGAACGCTCTGAGGACATCCTCTTTTTCGTCATACCGTATACTTGCATTGGCCCCATCCATTTTTTCCGTGATACTGATGATATCTCCAACCTGAAATGCCCCTGTGTTTACCGGAAGTGTGATGTCATCGAGCACTGTTTCTATTTCCCTTACCACCTGGATATCTATATATTTCTTCACAATCAACCTCCAAATTTTTGACATTTAACAGATCTGCTTGCAACGCATTATAGCTAGTGTTTCTGCCGTTTTCAACGCATTTCAAGCAACTTCTGCATTTTCAGCCAAACGCTGATTTTCAGCCATTTGTGGGCATTTTCAGGTATAAAAAAATTTGTTACCCCTGCACAAAACTTAAGCTGGAACATAAGGTAAATTTCTACCCCATAGACAAATAAAATGTAGAACATAAGATAACCGATTTTACCCCATGCACAAAAACGGGCAAGAAAACGACATGCCCGAAGCTTCCCAGGCACATAATGAATTGTTTCCCCAAGGTTGAATAGTCTCACAAAATATAGTATTTTTAAAGTTTGTGATAAAATATAATCCATAATCACTGTCATATGGTCCTCAAATATACCAATTTAGTAATAAATAACTTTCAGCACATTTGACTTATGATCTCAAGAATATTTATAATAATTCATATGCATTCTGATATATATGATGCATATGTTAACTATCACATTTTACTGAACAGGAGATTTTTAATGAGTGTAAATAAAGATTCAAAATACCATTCTTTATCAAAAGAAGTTTATGAACAGATCTTAGGCGACCGTGAACACGGCAAGATAAACCCATATGCATGCAAGGACTCTGACATTATAAGGCGTCAGCCAGACCATGATGCCCCACATCTGTGGAGACCGGCATTCGTCATGGATGTGGAAAAGATACTTCACAACAACTATTACAATCGCTATTCTGATAAGACACAAGTTATCTCATGCTACAAGAACGATGATATATCAAGACGTGCACTCCACGTCCAGCTTGTATCCAGAATTGCAAGGACTATCGGAATGACTCTTGGACTCAATCTTGATCTCATAGAGGCAATCTCCCTTGGACATGACATCGGACATACTCCATTTGGTCATGCCGGAGAGCGTTATCTGAATGAGATATACAACGAGCATACCGGAAGGCTCTTCAACCACAACATCCACAGCGCCAGAGTACTTGACAAACTTATATTCCGAAATATCAGCCTCCAGGTGCTTGATGGTGTTATATGCCACAACGGCGAAATGGAACAGCAATGCTATACACCTAAGACATTTAACGCAGACGATCCATGGGGAGAATTTGACAGGTCGGTGGAGGACTGCTACACAGATCCTTCTGCAAATAAAAAACAGATCCCAGGTACACTTGAAGGCTGTATCATGAGGATCAGCGATATCATAGCCTACCTCGGAAAAGACAGGCAGGATGCAATAAAGATCGGTCTCATTCCAAATGATGATTCTTTCTCTGCAGGTAGCCTTGGATCCTCCAACGCCCAGATAATTCACAATATGACTGTCAATATCATAGAAAACAGCTACGGAAAACCTTATATAAGCATGGATCCTGATGTATATGAGACCTTCTCCAAAGCCAAGACTGAGAATTACCAGAACATATATAACAATGACAGCCTCAACACAATGTATAATGACAACATAAAGCCAATATTCTATTGTATATACGAAGAATTACTGAGGCAGGCTAAGAGCAAAGACACTGATTCCATACTGTATAAACACCATGTCAACTACATAAAAGATGCAAACCGGTATAGCAATTATTTTGGCAAAAAAGAATTCATCGACAATTATCTCAGTCAGGATCCAAACGAAATCGTAGTAGACTTCATCGCCAGCATGACCGACGACTATTTCATAGATCTGTATGAATACCTTTTCCCAAATGGGACATACAAGGTCGACTATGTCGGATACTTTGACAACATCTGATCATAATTGTCAAAACAAATACCTCCCGGGCAGATCGTTATATTCCATCATCCGCCTGGGAGGTATTATCATACATTTTTGTAATTAAAAATAACTATTCACTATCGACTACTTGCCGGTCTGATCTGACATTTTCTCTGCAAGTTTCTTACATTCAGCCTCAAATTCATCTTCCACTTCTCGCCATGGTCTTTCGGCCTCAGCAGGGACTGAACTAAGGTTGTCCGTATTCCTGTACGCCTCGCCTTTCATCAGATTCTTAAGTTCGAAGTTCATCATATCATCATCTATCTGTTTCCACATCGCATTCTCTTCTTCGCTCAGATCAGCAAGTCCAAATCGCTCAAGTATAACGTTCATAATCGAACTCTCTATCTCAAGATAATTGGACAAATGCGCTTTTACCGGTCTGATTATGTCTGATATATACGCCTCGCTGGCATCGTGCAACAGACAGGCAAGCTGTAGCCGCTCTGACCATCCCCTTGACTTCGCCTCATTCATACAGTTGATGGAGTGCTGTGCCACAGAAAAGAAATATGACACATGCCCTCCGCCGCGGCACGTGAGGCTTAATGCATGCGCAATATCCTGTATTGATATGTCTGAAGATGTCATATTCATCGGATCTATTTTGTTCCCCGTATACGTGTTCATCGTTGCCATATCACAGTCTCCTTATCCTTATTTATCAGCAGTTTAAGATAGTATATCCTTGTCGTATCATATTCCACTTTCAATTCATTCAATGTCAAGCAATTCAGAAATAATATCATTGAATTGTCTGCTCTGATCTATGTTGCACACGTGACCGCAATGCTCTATTATTATCAGCTCCGCATCTGTCAGATCAGCTTCCTCCACGATTCCATTTATAAAGCACAGATCACCCCGACCAGAAATATATACATTCTCCTCGTGTAATCTGCTCACGAACTCGTCACAAAGTGAAAAATGCTCAATAAAAATATTCATATACGCCTTAAATTCCAGACTGTTTAATGCCTTGGCACATTTGCAGAACACCTTCCTGCTTGTCTTGCTGACTTTCCATGGCATAAATAACTTTGCCATTATTCTGTAGACGACAGGAAATGGCAGCTTGTCGCCTATCTTAGCAAAGACATTGACAGCACGCCTGAGTGGTTTTCCAACCGTGCCAAGCGCACCCACAAGTATTGCTTTATCTATGTAACTTCCGCATCTCATCTCCATATATTTGATAAATATAGTTCCAAGTGATACGCCCATAAAAACAGCTCGCTGTATCCCCCGCTCATCAAGCACCTGCGTTATCTCACCCACGACAACATCCAGCGTACTTCCCATCTTGGACAATTTCAGTTCACTGTCTCCATGACTTGGCAGAGTTATCGCCAGAACATTAAACTTCTTCTGAAGCAAGGGAATCTGATTCTTCCATACCCTGTTGTTCCCTCCAAATCCGTGAAGCAGAACTATATATCTATCGGTATCACATGAGCTTTCAAAAACTTCATAATGTAACATATCCTTGCATCCCCTTGATCATTTATATTTTGTATTACAGCTTTACCATCAATCTGGTATGACCTCTATATACACCTGATCATACTTATCCCTAAGCTCCTGTTTTATCTCGTCTCTCACCTTATGAATGATACTTATATGTATCACATCCGTCTGATTTCCTATATATACCTCAACCCAAAGCTTCCGCCCGGTCTGGATGACATCCAGAAAAGTGACCTCATATGGGTAATCCTTCATATGCTGATCCACTATGCCTCGTATCTGATTAAGCGTCTCTTCCTCCGGAGCAAAAAGAATAAGATTCTTGATACTCTGGAATATCTCGCACACCGGTTCTTTTATGAGAAGAAGTGCCATAACCACCGCTACTGCCGGATCAATATAAGGGGTCATAAAACGAAGGCTTGTATGCAAAAGAGCAGTCTGTACCGCAAATGCTATAGCAACTCCCATACTGCTTATTACGTCAAGTTTCCACATATACAGCTCCGCTTTGATAGTTGTAGACTCATATTTCTTACTGTAATGGCCAAGTATCGCATACATAACCGCACAGCATACACATACAAGAAATTCAAATACCGCTATGCTCCCCGCATCTACCTCATGTCCCCCATGAAACAACAGCTTTATATTCTCAACCATGAGATTACATGTGAGTGCAAGTAATACACTGTACTTCACAAGGAGAAAAAGTGATTCCACCTGGGCATAACCATATGGATGTTTCTCTGTCACCGGTTTATACAGAAGCGGAACAAGCACCATAAATGGTCCTATCATGACCAGATCTGCGGAGTCGAACAGGCAGTCCGTCCAAAGTGAATGTGAATGGGTATACCATGCCATCACGCCCTCCGCAAGTATGAAGAAGACACTTCCCATAAAAGACAGACGAAGTATTCTCTTCTCTATTGCAAGCTTGTCCTTTCTCGACCTACGTTCCTTCTTCTTAGCTTCTCTTTTACTAATTTCTACATCTCTTTCATTCATTATATATTCTTCCTATGTTTAATTTTCATAGACAATTACTCGTTTATTTCCCAATATCCGCTCCGACTTGAGCCAACTCTTTTTATAACACCATCACTCTGCAATTTTGATATATAACGTTTAATTGATCTAAGTGAAGTTCCGGTTTGTTCCTGCATTTCTTTCTGCGTTATTTTTTTATTTTCACGAATCAACTCAACAATCTTTGCCTCAATATCCTCTTCGTGTACATCCGTTCCGGTTTTGGTGTCATTGGTGCCAGATTTGGTGCCAACTTTAGTGCCATTGGTGCCAACTTTAGTGCCATTGGTGCCAACTTTAGTGCAAGTTTTGGTGCCATTATCATCAACACGTTCACTTTCATTGCGTTCTTTAAGTGGAACTGTCAGTTTAAACACATCTCCCTCTTCAAAATCAGGTTCACCGCCCGAATATATTTTTGTATACTTATACAAATTACGAACTCCTGAACCTAATGAATCTGCATAGCCAATATTAACAAAGAAATTTGCCAACACCGGATTTTTGGGATACGGTGTGAAATTTTGAGGTTCTATCCGTCCTACTCGTTGCGCCCTGTTCCAATTCTCTGTATATATCTTGTCCGGTTCAACCACAAGTTTCGCCGGAAATGCCGTACTAAACTCACGATGTACAAGAATATTGCTTACAATTTCACGTGCAATCGCATTTCTAACACTTACACTAACATTATCAATCAGGAAAAACTTATCATTTGTATGCTTGGCAATAAAGTTCATCAATAGATCATAGCTTTCTATCAAATTCTCCTCAACAATCAGTCTGTCATCATATCTGTCCATATTTTCTGCGCGGTAGATTGCATCCGTCTTATAGCCCGGCACACAAGACCTTATAACCTCCGGCTTGCCAAACAGTAAAATTGCCGCAAGATTAAATCCCTTTTTCCCAGTCATTATATCTTCCTCGTAAAGTCCTGCACTTTTCATCAGTTCCATATCATCCATATCTTTCCACGGATGGTTCTCGTTCCTGTTCAAAGCAAGTGTTTTTACCCTCGGTATCATCTCCATTTTCAAATGTTCTTTTGTACAGTATGGGAAGATGATGCGTTCTGTGTATGTTTTTGATTTCCGGTTCGATATGTTTGACACCAAATCAGACGATGTCGTAATATCCTGATCTGCATCATTGTTTCTATCGTAAATCCTACCACCACACAACTCAATCTGTGAACTGACCGGTACATACACCCATAGTATTTTCTTATCACCATAATCAAATTCTTCAAGATTTAAATACAATGACGGACTCATCTTCTGTGGATTATTCAGCACATTCACAAAATTATTCTTCATATCCACAATGCATTTTGGATTAACACCTATTACCCTGCCCTTGTGGTCTTCTGTCTCTTTAACTCCTAAAATAATATGTCCGCCATAGCGATTTGAAAAAGAACAAACCGTTTCAAAAACACTGTTATTCAATCCATTTACGCACTCTTTATACTCAACGGTGAAGCCCTCTCCAGCCTGCAACATTTCCTCTAATTTTTCGGTTGTCATACTCACTCCTTCAATACATAAACAACTATCCAACAACATCTTTTTTATATATACTTACCAGATATTTCAATTTAAATTCAAATCAAACTCATTGAGGCACAGATTATTCACTTCTGGACAATTCGCTTCGCAAACTTCGAACCGAAACCTTTAATCAATCCGCTGCCGAGGTATTTCTCTATTCCATATACCGTTGCCGGCAGCGTTTCCTCCCATTTCTCTACCTGCAACTGTCTGCCGTATTTGCTGTCCACTTTCCATGTGCCTTCAAGCGACAGCACAGAGCCGACATGTGCGTCACTCTGATATGTAATTCGTTCCACAACACAGCGCAGGTGTTCCATGTGCATGTTTTCTTTCTCAAATCTCGCAATAAATTTTATCACATTTAACAGTTCTGTGCCACAGTCATGTTCCGATAATGAATTTATCATGTTGAAAAATAAGAAGAAGCAATCCACGAAAGATTGCTTTCCTTTATAATCTCATTCTTCATCTATAATATTCCGCACCGGTCTCGACCTCGTACAGTGACATCCGTCCGCCCTTTCTGCCTCTGCAAGATCAGGAAGTTACCATAGTAATCCATGACCCATGAGTGAACGACGATATGATACAATCCGTCAGGAATCCTGTTTCCACGCTTGTGGTGATTTCTTACCCAGACTCGATTCCTATTAAACAAATCCCAATATTCAACGCTGCTCATAATTCGCGTCACCTCCCTCATCGCAAGTGCCTCCACGCTCATACCACCGATTATTATTCTCAAGTAGCTACTCAAATGTCACCGGTTCGTAATTGATGAATTCTTTGAACGTTTCTTATAACGGACTATTCCTACCGGTTTATCACCCTCAAGTGCAAATTCTCTCCTCCAATCGAATTCCTCTACTTTTTTCTTATTAACATCCTCTTCATCATCCGTCTCTGATTCAGGAGCATAATAATACATATTTTTTCTTGACCAAGTCACCCGCATAGTAACGTCATCTTCCTGTTCAGCTTTCTCTGCCGGTACAAATAAGCGGAAAGTGTCTCTTTTTTGATCAGACCAGATTGTTCGAACGATCAAGCCTGTCGCATATAACTCCGCCATAAGTATAATAACACAAATAAATACACCCATATTTACCGTAAAGACTTTGTTCCATACCGACAATCTTGAAAATGCCACACAAAATGTTTTAAACGGATAATCCGTTACATAAAGCATGTTAAAGCTATCCGGATACCTTTTGTACATCATATCGAACAGCAACAACTCTGTAACCTTGATATTACACGGAATTATCACAATAAAAGCAAACAAAAATGACCACAGGCTTTCATGCCCGGATGTAAAGCCAACCATTCCAATCATAACAAAAAACAGCAATACTCCAATTCCGCCATCAATCAGATCCCGTTGAGCAGCTCCCGTATAAAGGAAATACCCACTGTTTACACCCAATATTAATAACTTAATTATATCAAACGCCATAATCATCACCCCATCAATCCGACATAAAATATGATCAAGCTCCAAAATCCTATATGCCCTATAATCTGGAGAAACACTATCAATGCACACACAAGCAAAGCGCCGACTGCATGGATTCCCCTTTGAGCCAGAAGTTCATGCCTTGTATCACTGTCACGAAACAGTCGGCCAAGATAACTCAGTCCATAGGAAATGTGATTTGCATGCATCATTGCATCTAACACTTGGATACAATCCTCATGTAAAAATGACGGAAAGAAATGTACCGCGCACCTTATAAGAATGCCAAACAACATTCCGCTGACAATCCAATAGAGAATTGTATTTTCCGTGTGAAGCAACACTCCTGACAAAATCGAAGCAATCAAGAAGTCACAATATGCGCCGGCAAGCCTGATGTGCATCCTTCGGATTGCATAATATTTCCCGATAACCACAGAGTCATCTATCAGATACCAATCGCCATGCAGCAATGAACCATTTAAAAATCCCTTATAAATGACACGGGCTCCGAACAACCTGCCGACAGCACCATGACACAAATCCCTCGGAAACCCTTCTAAGAGGAATACAACCACAGTACTTAACATCATAAGTAAAAATCCACCAAGTTCCCATTCCATGTCATTTGCAGCAGCCGAAATCAACGCCCGAGGCAACAAGGTTGCTCCAAAGGAAAATAATATTACACCCAACAGGGATAACACGACTGTCCATAACATCGGATGAGCCGACTTGCTGTATGTTCTCCACTGCTCTTTATAAACCTTTTTTGCTTCTGTAAGAGCCTCCTCACATACGAGCTCCGTTACATATTCTCCGGTCTCGTCCACCTCTGTCTTTACGTGACCTGTCACACCCTTTTCTTCATCTATGCTCTCCTGAATCGTAGCGGCAAACTCCAATATTTCGTGTTCTCTTATGTCCTCTTTCTCGATATATGATTCTTTCCACAAGCTGTTGCAGATATCAGAAGAACATCTGTCCACAATCGGATCATTGTTTCCGGTCATACTAAACAGGAGACGTGCCTCATACTGATTCAGTTCCCTCTCTTTACCCAGAAATTCATTGTGCAGCACTACCTTTCTACCACCTTCCGATATCTCGGGAGTGACCCAGCTTGCAATACAGCCATATTCTCCGTCTACATCTAATAATCTCATATATCATCACCCCCTAATCTTCCTGGTCTGGATTCAGATAATCATACACGTGATTTCTATAAGATCGCGTTTCCGTTTCACCTGTTAATTCTGCAAGAAATTCAAAACTTCTCTTGTCGTCATCATTTTCATAACCAAGAAGAGGATCTCCATTCAGATAACGTATATATGCAGCGCAATTATCAAACTTCCAAAAAGCGCGTTGCGTGTCTGTAAGTGTTATATAGATATCACAAAGTTCCTGCTGATAAATGTGATACACCTGATGAATCACCGCCTGACAAGCTGTTTCAGAATCAGACAGACATTCTGTACTGATATACACCGTGGATTGATCCGCATTATATTCATACTTCCCATACTCATCCTCGTAAGAATCATCGCTGAATACAAATTGCATCTTACTGCCAAGTCCCTGATCATTTGCATAGGCGTAAGCTACAGCCTGTAAAGTTGCCTCCTTCTCCGCATCGGAAATCGTCGGCCAAATGCTGTCATCAATGTTCTTGATGGTTTCGATATTATTATCCAGAGAATACTCATCTCCATATACATATGTTGGCTCATAGGCATCATCGGCTACAGCATCATAGCCGACTTTTTCATAATATGTGCTCTTGATCTCCGCGTCATCCATACACTTCACAGAGATTGGCATAAAAATGCAAGCTGTAACAGCCGCCAGGCAGGCTCCCAGCCAAGCGATCTGCAATCCCGGAACATTACCTCTTCCATCTACCGATTCATTTTTCTTCCGGCTAAATACAGCCAAACCCATACCAACAATCGCTACACACACCTCTATCGTCAGTATCAATCGGAATCTGTCTGATGACAGATGATAATCCATAAATGTCCAAGCGACATAAGCTCCAAGTCCGGCAAGTACATTCACACAGATATATTGCCACCTCCTGTCACGCCATGTAATCAGAATCCCGACTGCACAACTAATCAGCAGGCAGACCGAAAGACAAACCACCGACTCATCAAAGGCTGCTATCCGAATGAACTTTGGCAGGAAATGTAGCAGATCATATCCAAGCACCGCCGCAAGTAAGATATGCTCGACGATGTAACCTAATGCTGTACTTGTAAACGGCGATTTGCCCTCCGACACGGTATTTAAATCGTTTGCATCATTTGTTGTTTCATTACTCATTGACATAGTGTTCATCTCCCTTGTAAATTTTAATAAATCTTTGTATCAGAAACTCCTTGCAAATATAGCCACGTCATGACTGATCAACTGCAAGCAGATTTCACGCGCATTCTCTTTTTCGCATCCCACCTCATACGATAAAGAGAATCTGTTTTTTGCTTTCACTGCTGCCTCAACCTCACAGGATTTTGCGAGCGAAGATATAAACATGCAGCCCTGCTTCTTACTAATATCTTCTGCCATGTCCATCAAGCAATCTCGAAATTCCTCATCGAATTCCGTAAGGAGCTCATGGTATACGAAGAACTTCTCTTGCTGTAAATCATCCTTCTTATCCAACACAGTTCTGAAAACAAATCTAAGGTCATACCATCTTGTATATGTCCGATTTAATTCAAATCCACCGATTGCCTTATCTTCGTTCCGAGCAATATTATCGGATGCAATACGAATATGTACCGTTTCCCCGCTGACATCCTTCAATGTATCAAACTGTCGAAGAAACCTCGCATATGGTTCCATTTTCAGAATCTCTGCCTGTGTCTTGCTTTCGTTTCCAAACATACGACCACCTCCTGTGATTTGAAGCTATAAAATATATCCTTGCTATCCGGTAAAATGTCGCATGAATTCAATCAGAATTTTCATCGGTATAGCATACATCTACAACATCCCCTATATTTTGCATGTACGAAACCCATGAATAAGTCGCGTATTCCTTTGCCGCCTCTTCAATGGGTTGCGATTCATATGCTTCATAGCTGGAATTGCCGCCTATCACATACGAATCATTATTCTTAATCCATGCCCCCACATCTTTAAAACACCATAAGGACTTCTGCGACTCTGTCAGCGTTTGTGAATAAAGTTCCATCATGTCGTGTTCATATGCATGGTAGACTTCCTCAGCAATCACCATAAAAACCTCATCATTATCGTAATCGAGAAGTCCATCTTTTATCGTTATTTTTCTATTATTCGAGTCATACTGAGCCCTAACCTCGTAATACAGAGAGCTGGGAAGATTATCCGAAAACTCAAGGGACACGGCATTTTGCACGCCAAGATACTTAGATTCACAATCAAAGATTGCTTTCACTGTTTCTTTTTTCTGCTCAGTAGCAAGACTTTGCCACTCATCATTATCGTAAATCCGTTTGATTGTATCAAAGTTTTTTTCAATACCGTGATCTTCATAGTAATTTGTCGCCGCATAATCAAAATCAGCATTGCTTCCCATTGATCGATTCATTTGATTGCAATAGATTTCATACAATTTCATCCAATCTGTGTGACCCACTGCAAGCGGAATCAGGATTGCACAAACTCCACAGGCAATACAAGCATTCCGTCTAATAAGATCCCTGACGCGAATTCTTCGCGCCATCGCCAATCTTTGCCTGCTCACAGTCCTTGCTCCGGTATGTCTAAGGCAAATCCTTACGATTCCAACACCGGAGCAAATAGCAGCCGCAACCATTATCGCAATCAGAGTAGCGACAGAATAACAGCCAAGTTGAAAAATTACATATAGCCCACAGCCTGCCGCTATATTACAGATCACATTGCTACAAGTCCTTCGAGCGGAAAATGTAACTGCTATTCCAATCGAACAGACTAATACCATGCAACCAAACAGCCAGACAGGTGAATCATCATACAGCGATGACGGCACACTGGTGAATAGTGAAAGCCAGAAAAAATACCAAATTCCAATAAATCCGCCAACCCAAATATGCAATATTACATATAAAAATTTGCTGAGCGTTGACTTATCTTTCAGTCTTACTTTCTTTATGTACAGCACATTCATTCCTCCAATCCTCACTCATATCACTCGTAATTTTCCTTTCACTAACTGAATTCTGTATTGTCTTCCATGTTCCGAAGTGAAAACCATAGAATTGTTTGATGACGCCACACATCTTCATCACGATGAAGATGCCCCATATACCAGTGTTTATACTGCGTTTTTTCACGAATATACTCTAAGAAACCGTTAAGTGGCATTTCATGTACATGCTCTGGATGAAAAATTGACATTGTTTCTTCCGGAGCTGCATGTGTAAGTATATAGTCCACTTTCCAATTAGCAGCCTCTAAATTCCTGGTTGCTTCGCTCATGTCTTCCTCATTTGGCATCTCCTGTGGCCACCAGCTTCTTCCCTCAATCCTCATGGCCTTGTCAATGCTATACGCACCACCAAAAACAAAGATTCGCTTTCCTTCTATTTCGTATACTTGTCCTCGCATTAAATGGATGACTTTAGGAGTCCCATTTTCATCCGTTTTTATAATATGTACCTTACCGCCATTCCAAATTGTAACATCATAAGCATTTATCAAATCAAAATTCTCATGATTTCCATCACAAAAACAAATGGTATACGGCACATCTTCTGCAAGGTATTTTAGGAATTGCCTTTCTCTGTATGAATCGTCAAACAGATAGCCAAAATCACCACAGATAAACAAATAATCTCCTTTTTGCAAATGCTTGTTTGCTGATTCTTCTGGATAAAGAAATCTGCCTTCTTCTCCATGTGTATCTCCTGTAACCGCTAAAATAGGTTTATGCACAGCAACTCACCTCCTAGTATAATAATGGTGTAGTCAATCAAGACGGCACTTGTCTACGCTAACGCAATAAGCCGCATAAACAATATGATATGCATTAAGTACCAACTGAACTTCTTCCTTTGTCAGTTCTCTGTTATACTGGATTTCGTATGCGCCAGACTCAAGATTGTATGAAACCACTCCCGGTCTATCCAGCCACTTTGCAAACAGCATATCTCCAATGCACATGGCATTTCTGATTTCCTCTTTATGGGCAACTATCCTTCCCTTCACTATGGAAAAATAGCCCACATATTTAGCACAATCGCTTTCATAAGTGTCATTGTCTATAGAATCATCTTCCCAATATGCATCTTGTAGGAGTTTCTTTTTTAACTTGTCCTTATCGTTAATTATACTCGACAGCTTTCCTGTTAAATGCAATTCGTTCAACTTCCAATACACACCATTTCTGATAAAGCTGAGGCTTCTATCCTTAGTTAATCTCTTTGACACATCTGACAGCACGAAGAAGTAGTCTAATACATCCTTATCAGATGGCAAATATGCTGCTAACAGTTTAACTATAAAATGATATGTTCTCGCTTCCCTGTAATCTTCCAAGTCATATCTACCAGTCAGGAACCTGTCAAAATAATCAAGTGAAAAAACAACATTTTCATTATATTCTCCTGTTTTTAACTTGTCCTCCTCATCATCGAGAAAAGGACTTCCAAAATCGCATATATCATCGTTTACCTTTTCCATCACATAGGCAATCGCATCATTTTGGGAAATTTCCATCCTCGAACCATCAAGCATTAAAATATTATGTATATCAACAAACCTTCCGATTTTGTCGCATGTGCGGACAAATCTTTTGCCTAAGCCTACAATATCACAGCTTCAGCGATAATTTTTTTGGGAAAAGCACACTTGTGAACTCTATGACTTCTCATCACCACTGTCATCGTCCTTCAGCTCATGCTTGTTATTTCTACTATTAGCTTTCTTTCCTTTGCTATTGCTTTTCTTGTGAATCTGCGCCCGCTTCTTTTCCTCGCGTTCTTCCTCTTCTAGTTCAGCAATTTTGCGATCAATCTCCGCTATCATCTTGTCTATGTCCTCAGGCGGAATGACAGGCTCATTGCGCTCATCCTCAGCCCGTTTTTCAGCCATCTGCTCACGTTTCTGTTTATTAACAATCTCCTGAAAATCTATTGGCGTCAAAGTTTGTCTCTTCCTCTCACTCACATTGACATGCTGTGTCGGAGACAACGGATATGCAGATATATCCGGCAGATATCCTACAAACGGTCGAGCCCGTTCAAGAAGAAGCAGAACTTCTCCCTTGTCCTTATTCAGATACCTCAGGTGATCCATCGACATCAATGGGTGTCTTGCACCGGTCAGTTCATCGGAATACAAGCCGCACATGGCTGATATTCTTTGCAAGAGCTTAATATCGGTCGAGTATAAATATACAATGTTTGCGCAATTGCCAAAGATGATGGACGCACCTTTATCCCCATATAAGAGATTGAGCTGTTCCATATTCTGACAGACAATCAGCCAACGAATGTTACGGCTTCTGCCAGCAGTAATCTTACCCTGCATGTTGTTTATCTCAGCCAGATTGCCGAATTCATCAAGAATGAAGTTGATTCTCCTTGGCAATCTGCCGTCGTATTCTTCCTCGGCAATATCAATCAATCTCTCGTAGATCTGGTCAATATTTGCTGAAATGAGCTTGTTGTATACGCTTCCCTCATCCTTTGTGATAATAAATATCGCGCACTTCTTCTCCACAAGGTCTCTCACATCAAATGTACTGTTTGCGGTCGCATCCATAATGTCCTCGTTCAATATGAACGGCGTAAGGCAAGACGTATATACAGAATACAGACCACCCTGGGTGTCATTCGGAGCGTTAATTGCCGGAGCCGCCAGCTTGTATGAAGATGATTCCTTTGCTCCGGGGCGGCAATAAAACTCTTTGATGTACTTCGAACACCCATATTTCTTATCGCCCTGGATGTGTAAATCATATAAATGATTGATTGTGCACTCTTTTTCAGGGAGCAACTCTGCCTGAAGTAAGGATAAACCTGTTAAATATGATGAGGCAGTAAGATTCCAGTATGGATCTTTCTCACTTTTGCGATCTGAAAACATCGTTTCACCAAACGCCTGAAACATTTCCGCAGCTCTTGATGTATTCCCCTCCCTGTATAGTTTGGACGGATATTCAAGCGGATTATATCTGTCGCCGCGAAGAGGTCTTCTGTAGTCAAGAACAATAACCTTGTAACCCTCTTTCTCAAGGTCTCTGTACATGTATTTGTTGATCTCTCCTTTTGGATCATGAATAATCAAATTCTCGTTCTTCCGTATACAGGAAAATGTATACGGCATTAGCACCTTACGAGTCTTGCCGCTACCGGACGCACCCACGACAAAAGTTGAAGCCTCTGAGTCATCTACATATGCAGTTCTTCCTGTACTGATAACCGGAACGCCAGCGCCCTTAACCTTTTCCGATTCAAAATTTACCTCTGTATATCTGTCTTTAATCTCCTCTTCCGATTCGAAACGAACCTCTTCCGTAATATGTGTTGCATTTACCATTATCTGCCACCTCCGCTTATACAAAATCCAACACTGTTTCCCTCTGACACCGTAATATCCGGAAGTGCCTTATTAACTGCCTTCTCAAAGCACTCCATGTCAACATTTCCGATTCCGATCAGAAACAGTTCATACTGCATCCTCTTGGCTATCAGTTCCAATGAACCGTATCCGTCAAACTCTGTCTGCTCCATCCACCCTGACAATGCCGTCTTGAACTTCTCCTTATATGTGTTCGGAAGCGAGATACCCACGTCTGCAAGTCTTGTCCAGACATATTCAGTTGACATCTCCAGATTTGGATGGTCAAATTCAACCCTTACCATGTGAAGAATCCTGTTCAACGACATTTGGAGCTTCTCTTTTTCCGTAAACTCCGGGAGCACATGAAAAATGAAATGCATGTTATCCCTGTTCTGCTCTACAAACTCAAGCAGCGTATCAAAGTACGGATTGGTAAACAAATCCCTGCCCTCAAAACGTGAGAAAGACAACAAAAATGTGCCATAAAAATTATTCTGCGTTGAAGCCGCCACACGTGGCGACGAGAAAAACAGATTGTACTCGCGCGGTGAATCATCACATGGAAAATCCAGTTCAAGGAAAGTACTCAATCCCCGAATATCATAGATATGATTCTCATCTATAATCCGGCTGTATACTTTCCCGTACTCCGTTGTGCCTGCACCGGACGGACTCACCAGTAGCAAGTTTGGAACAAGCTGCTTGCAATATGAAGCATCCGATCTGGCAATCGTCTGAATCTGGTACAAGGCAGTCTTTGCCTTCGCATCAATATTTAACTTTTCAATATTTTTTTCAATGGATTCTTGTACTTTGTTCATAAAAAATGCGCCTCCTCTTATGCCATTTGAAATAACTTACATGGAATATATCCAAGGGCATGCGAGAAATGACGCATAAATTTTAGATGATTTAAACTTTTTTAGTAAACATACATTTTTAAAGAAGATTCAACAGCTTCACCATATTATCCAGCATTTGATATGCTCTTTTATTATCGCCATTTGTTCCTCTCCTCCTGTATCAAACCGTCAAATCTCTGCCACAAACCCAGCCCAGTAAACGGGCTTTTCAAACAAGCGTATACCCGCAGGAAGCTGTGACAGCCTTCTCATCTCATCAGCCGCAAGTCCTATACGTCTGATTCTCTGCTCCCCATACCACCCTGCGTCAGCAAGTTCTCCGTTCGTGACCGTCATGATGTATTTCTTTGCCTCCCACAAGGCAGACGTCACTTCCATCGTGCGGAGATTCTGATAGAATCTGGACATCAAAACAGCCGCAGCAAAATCATCGACCTCCCACAGACTCATCACGCACGCAGATATACCCTGCGCGCAAAGCGCAGTGTGCATACCTATAAGTCCATCTGTGTAACTGATGTCTCCTGTATTCGTGAGACATGCAGACATCACAACCATCTTCACTCCGCCCCAGTCATATGTGCAGATTTCCTCCGCGCTGACCACACCATTTCCATAATGGTCTGTTTCCACGCCTGACACAATCCAATCATTTGCTCCGGCAAGAAATATACAGCTGTGCCGCATCGGATAGTCATATTCAAACGGTCCGGCTGCAGGGTCAAAATGCTCATCCTGCCGAAAATCCCCATGTGTTGCTATATGAAGAATCGGAACATGCACTTCCTCAAGCAAATTTTTCCGTGCTGCAATCTTCTGCTTGATTCCTGCACCTAGAAAATCCGCTACCGTCTGCGCCTCCACCTTGCTGAGCGGAAGTACCGACAGCTTCTTCTCTTCATTTTCACCCGATAAAACTTTCTCTTTATCAAGCGTGAACTGCGGATTTCCAATCACCAAAGCTCCCTCATCACGATTCACATAGACATCGTGATGAATGCTCCGCATAGAATTCACATAGCATACGTTAAACTCCTGCAGCAGCCGACTTCCCCTGCTTGTCGTGAGCATATCAAATGGGAAAGATTGAAGTTCTATGTCACCGGAAATAATCAGTCTGTCAGGCCTTGGCTGTACATGACAGCTTTCTACAGAAGCACGAAGCAGAATGTCATACAGTTTTCTTGATACCGACACATCATACAGCCACCCCGAAGCACTCTGCTTCCTATCATAAGAGCGATTACCCCTTGTTCTCTTATCTATGATATTACATAACTGTCTGACCTCATAGGCGTCAATCACAGGCTGACGATAAATCCGACATCCCTGCTCTGTTTTAACAACCGTCAGCACCGCATACCGCATATTCTTCTCGGTCGGCTTTTCATAATCAGTCACAAACTGAAGGTAGTCAATGTATAGGCAGTCTGTCGGCAGCCTGCCTATCAGCTCATCTGCAGACAGCCACCCCATTACCTTCGGCTGCGCCTTGGCATACAGTTTGTTCTCAACGCTGCGTTTCCTGTCGTCAAGCTCCGTGAGCTGTTCCTTGTCTGTCTCATGTCCAAAGTATCTTGCCATGTCAAGTTCTATGATTCTGCGTTCCACCCTACAAAGTTCCTCATAACTCTTCCGGTCGCAATCCGAGAGGCACTCCCGCCTGGCTGAAAGTATATCCGGGCAGATACTCTTGAGGTTTCCGAATATCTCCAGCAATTCTACGTCAGAACACACGATACTCCCATCGTACACAAATGATACGACAATGTGAAAAAACAGATTGATTCTGGACATCCTTGCGAACATGGACTTTTGCTCCTGATACAGCACAAGCTCCGTCAAGCGCATCGGCGTAATCCTGACCAGCGTAAATAACAGACTTTTCAACTCCTGCATCGAGAACATTCTTCTGACAAATGAGATGTTATCGCAGATTACATCTATAACCATCTCCATATCCGGAAAGCAGCGCTGACTGAATTCATACATACGGTCAAACCACAATCGGCTCTGCCTTGCATCTTTCACCACTATAAAATATGCAGTCCTGACATCCAGATAGAAAAGCCACAATTCATTTGATTTTTCTTGCAGTAATAACTTCTCAATGTGCTCCAGCATGTTCAGAATAAGAGTTTTCTCTTTTCTACCCGCATTGCCTGCCCGCAGATTCATCTTTATGCTGTTAAGTACAAACGGAATATCCCTGAATGATACATTCTCCGGTCTGCATTTTCCAAGCAGATTCCTCACCTGCTCTTTTGATGTTTCATCAGCTGCGTCATTTGCAAGACTACTGTACGTGTTGCTGAGGTATGCCGCGCCGGTACTCTCCTCCAGATGATACTCTGATATAACAGAAAGCCCCTCGTCCAGACGTTGCTTGCATGATTCAGCGTCTCCCTGATTCGCAAAGGCGATTGCCATGTTATTCAGGAATAAAAGTAAATATTCAGCATGAGCTTCCATGCTGCTTTTACAAACAGAATATCCGTCCTCTGTATATCGAAGCGCCGATACATAATCCCCTCCGACAATCGCAGTTCTTGACCTCTCCAGCAAATACTTTATCTGCAGTTCTTCTCTCAGCTCTGAATCCTCTACATCTGATATATGTTCTCCAATCTGATTCAGCAGATGTTCCGCTTTCTCTCTGTCTCCATGCGTATTTTTCTCCGCCGCCGTCTGCGCCATGTAAAGGTCTGTCAAAAGGAACAGATACGCCATATCCGCATAACAGCATTCCCGATATTCCCCAAGCCTTTCATAATATCCGCTCATCTCATCATATAAAGCGCAGCATGTGGCACTCTCGCACAGATTCGCCAGACAGAGCACATAATCCGTGTCCGCAGCCTCGTCTATATGCGGAAGCAAATCAAGCAGCATCTGCCCCATCCGCATACCGTTTCTGTCATGAACAACATCCGTCAGTTCCGAGAATACACCGGCATAAAATTCAGGATACTCATATATATGCCCGCCCAAAATGTCCAAATCCAGCCTGTCATAATATTGTGCAAATATCTCGATTCTATTGGTCTGGTACAGAAGCAAAAGATTCTCCAACAATAGTACCTGAAATGTAAACTTGTTCTTCCACGAAAGTCCATTCACAGTCTCTGCGCTGTGTTCTGCAAGTTTTCTGCATGCTTCCATGCCGTGCCTGTCATTCCATGCAGATAACACATAATCATACATGTCAATAAAAGCATATATATTTATACTCTCCATCACAGCCGGAAGATCTTTCGCCCTGCCGGATATTCCCAAACACAATAAAAGGGCAGAGACATACTGCTCTACCTCATTCGGGCTTGTCTCTGCTCCCATATCTTCGTATATTGACATCTTTAAATCTTCTATAACCTGTATCAGTTCATCATTCATTTATTTTCCTTATCCGTCTTTCCGATCATGATGTCATATGTTCCATCATTCGGAACTGCAACAACAGCCGTGTATCTTCCGTCCAACAACTTCATCTCATCACAAAAGCACACATTCCTATCCGCATCTGTCACAATCAAAACCGGATTGCCGCCTTCCCAATCCTCCGCATCAAGACTGACTGTAAGTTTCTTATCATCAAGTGTCATGCGATTGTAGTCATTTTCTTCATCAACGAGACGCGACATATCCTCATCACCGGCTCCACTTCGAGCGGCAAGCGCTAACGGATGCTCAAAGCTGTAATCAAGCCCTGAGGCAAGCTGCTGTATACCGTCAAGAGCAAGCCTGCAGCCATTTGAGATACTCACGGACAAGCTGACAGCTGCGCTTTTAAGGAGCTCAGGGAAAGACACCGCAGCGAACTTCTCATCACTTAACTCGTCCTCACGCCAGTCTCCTATGGTCTGTATCGTATCATATATGTGCCTGCAGCTGTCGCACTTCATCACATGCGCCTGAACGCGGTGTATCAATCGCATATTGTCCGGCGTCATCTCATCTGCATATATCGCATCAACGATATCCTCAAAATTCAGGTGTTCTGTCATCATCCGAGCCTCCTTCCTGCTGTTCCTGCTTTTGTTCTTTCTTCGTTTCCTCATCACGGTCAGCGTCCAGCTTCTTGTGAATCCTATGCACTCCATCGGTAATCTGTCTTACCTGCAGGTCAAACGATTTCTCGCCTATGGCATGTCCATCACTGTCTATGATATCAAGTTTCTCCCGAAGCGGCAAGAATGTCTCCTTCGGAATAAAGCCGTCTATAACCGACATAAGATCGTCCACCATGCATTCATATAAATCATACAATCTAAAGCCATACAAATGTTCATATACCTTCGACGGTTTACCGCTCACCACATCTCCTATGTACGGGAAAATCAGTCTGGAATAAGTAAACGCAATCAGCTTCTCCGGCGACGTATTGATTGAATAGAGCTGTGTCAGCTTTTCTAGAAGCTTTTTGCTCACTTCCGATTCAACCATTATCGTTTCCGGGCTCTTCGTCGAATCAGACCCCTCAGCTAACTTAATCGGGGTATGCGTCTCTTCGTTTATTTCATGCAGCATATCCAAAGACAAAACTATGTTTTTGGGCTGCTTGGAGCCCGTCTGACTTCCCTGCTCTTCTTTCTTCTGCTTATTCATCCTATATTTTTTCTTAAGCCACGAAGCTGACTTTCCGTCAACAATCCGATTCAACCACGACTGTCTCTGTGCTTCATGCATGTCCTCCGAGTTCAGCAGATATCGCGGCAACTGGCGTATCACCGACCATGCAACCTCCTGAAACACATCTTCCCAGTCTTCAAATCCCACATTCCTGATTATCCTGTATTTCGTGTCATGCAACAGAACCTCGTAGAGTTCCGTATATATGCTGTCGTCACTATTTTCATCCATTATGGATTCTTTCAATTTGTCAAAAAATTCTTGCGATGCAAAACGCATGGGCGTCACCTTCTTTAAACAATCATTATCTATATATCTTCTAATACTTTGGGATTAGGAACATAATATCTATAATCAACAAATGTCGTACCATCTTCATAATCGTTATAAATTCTTGTTATCTCCAATGATTGATATTTCTTTTTCATATTCTCAGCTATCAGTTCAATTATTGCCCACTCCATTCCTCTCCAATTAAAGCTATTTGCAATTCCATAGTCATAAGGGTTCGCTTCCTGTTGATCAACAGTAATAACATTATAATTATAGGAACCAACATGACTTACAGTTCTATAAGAGAAATAGCTACTGATAACATTACCCTCTTGTTCTTCCAACGCCCATGTAATTTTTTCTATGGGAAATGAAGATAAATAATCAGCCATTGCCTTGACTTTCTCATGTTTTTTGTATCTTTGCCCATCAGAAATACTTAAGTTTCCAAAGTAGTCCCTTGGATAATCCACTTCAATACCACAGCATTTGTTATATTCCATATTAACACCATCCATAATTTTATATACTTTCTTAGGGTTGAACGTCACATCGCACACAAGCTCGACAGATTTTATTTTATTACCAAACAACTCCTGATACCAAAATCCTTTTAAATGGAAATTATCAATATTGTTCTTAATAAACTCAAGATAAAAGCCTCCTGTGCTAGTCATACATCTATCTGTTTTTTTTCGAATCAATAATTTAAAATTTACCTTAGCCTCCTTAGCTTCAAAATGTCTTTTTATCTCTTCTAAAGCATTTCTTCCTTGAATGGTTAATCTGCATCCATTGTAAAAATACGAATTAACCGGTTTGCATGTTAATTGTATTTCCTTAGCAACATCAATAATCTTCTCAGTAAAAGATATTGTTGTATCAAAACTTAATTTTTCTGCATTTTCACTCATCTTCCCTTGAAGCCTATTTATAAGATTTTCTACTTCTTTATTCATTCTCTTTGCTAACTCCTCCTGTCTCTGCGCTTCAATCGTATTACCCGATTTCATCAGATATCACGTCAACTGACGAATTACAGCTCGTACTTCCTAAAACACGTTTTTCCAATCCTAAAAACCTACATTACTGATTATCCCATATTTCGTGTCATGCAACAGGGTCTTGTAGAGTTCCACATATATGCTGTTGTCACCATTGTCGTCAATGATGTTTTTTAGTTTAAGCGCATTAATCCATATCCATAAGGGCACAGTAATCACTATTCACCCAACTGTTAAAATTACCACGAAGTATGTAATTCTTCATAGAAATTATTCCTTGCTGTATACGTTACACTAACGCCTTCAAATTTAACTGTATTGTCATATTCATTGTGGTTAAAATGAATATTAATTTTAACACTTGTATGATAATTAGGAAGTTAATTATCACACTTTTCCTTTCTTTTAATATCGTGGTTATAATACATTCAGATACTGTAGACTTTTGATTTTTTCCTGTAGCTTGACTACTCAACTGGAGTGTATTGCCGCTACCTTTATCTGAATTGTTTATATGCTGGATGTACCGGAGCACATTGTTCCAATGAGTACTTATTTCAATCAAGTCTACGATGATAATCGATGGTGGATATCACGGTATCAGACTTTATGAAAGGGAGGTACAACCTCATGATTTACGTTGGTATTGATATTGCCAAACTTAACCATTTCGCCGCTGCCATATCTTCAGATGGCGAAATACTCATCGAGCCGTTCAAATTTACAAATGACGCTGATGGCTTCCAACTGCTGACTTCCAAACTCGAATCATTCGATAAGGACAGCATCATCATCGGTCTTGAATCGACGGCACACTACGGCGACAACCTTGTTCGATACCTTGTTGCCGAGCTTTACAAAGTGTGTGTTCTCAACCCTATTAAGACGTCTCAGATGTGAAAGAATAACATTCGCAAAACCAAGACAAATAAGGTCGACACATTTGTTATTGCTAAAACTCTTATGATCAAATCAATAATTTATAATTTATCTTAACTTCTTATAGCACTAGCGGAATAACTAATCGCTTGTGTTTATCACATATTAATAGTCAATCTTAATATACCCAGTACTGGCCGTGTCGTTATAACCATAACTAACATTCGAATATGTATTTCGACACTTTTCAAAAGCATCTTTTAATATATTAAGCATGACATCTGTATTCATACCATCTCCGTTCAATCCTAAATATCTAAAGCCAATCTCGGGCTCTCTTAGTGTTATTTTATTTATGAACAATTTAAATACATCCAAATGATTTCTGCATACCAACTTCTCTCTCATATAATATTCAAGTGAAAGGTCGTTACAATTCTCAATAGCATTATCCTTCCATATGTGGTCTCTCATTGCCAATGCATCATCTATCAAAAAGTAATCAAGGAACCTGCTTCCTGTCGATTTTGTACTTATATCCCATGTCACATCAAGATGATAATACTTGCCATTCAAGCGAACAATATTCCACATATGCTCGCTATTATACGATTCCTTTGTCCCATAACCGCTTACTACGCCACATTCAATGCCCACTCGATTAATAACATAGGAAAATGCAAGTGAAAATCCATCACAGACAGCCCTTTTATATAAAAAAGGACTTGCAGGATAATGGAATTTTTTATTTTCCGCATCAACTTCCTCATACTCAAAATTATCCACAAAGTACTTATAAACATTCATTAATCTGCCTACATTGTCAGCTTCTTTCATTGCACTGCTAATTATATCTTGTATTTCAAACTCCGTTCCGCTGTAAAAAGTTACTCTCTTTTCATATTCTGGGCAAGTATTTACATACAGTATCATATAGCTTATCTTTTTAATAACTTTTATTTTCCCTGGTACATATAATATCCCGTTTTTACTTTTGCTTATTGCCTTATCATACAAATTCAAGATCTTATCGGTTGAAAATATCGGTAGACTAATCTGCGTTAACTTATTATCCAGCGCATTTATTATTTTATTGTATACGTTATATTCTTGGCTAGAAAATTTGTATATACTCATATCAGCTCTGTGAGTTAAAACTATTCCCTTCTATTTTTTTTATTGTTCCTGTGACCTCTCCGGTGCTTCCACAATGGTCACATATAAACCTACCATTCCCCGAATAACAAGTATATTTCTTGCAACTCCCGCACCTCACAAATTCCTTGTTTCCGCAATAAGGACATCTATACTGAGGACCTAGCTTTGAATTTGAAATATCTATATCAAATGAGTTACTGCCATTTTGTTCAATACCAACATCAGTGGGGACTGTTTTAAGTCCATAAGTAAGCACCCAATCTCCATAATAATCAGTGTCATATCGTGCATAAAATTTACTGTGCACATTGCAACAATTCACTGGTAAAACAAAAGTTCTGCTGAGCATAACAAATTCCTTTCCTAAATATACTTTTTCTAATAACTACTGATATTTTTAATCACGCAAAAAATTTTACAATTTTCACTACTATATATATAATAATGCAAACAATAAGTATGGCAACTAAAGCAACAAAATTAGCAAATACCGCACCAACAATAGATATAATAACATTAAATGCTGTTTTTCTCGTGGCATCTAAATATTCTGTAGCAATAACCATACCACTGATTGCGCTCGCTCCAATAATAAATACTAGCAATATAATATCTCCAACAGAATGGGATCCATACTCAAGTACCAGTACTAAAATCCAATAATCCGCAATGACAGATAGTACTAATTCAACTAAATAATATAATATCCATGGACTATTCTCTTTAACTAAGCTTTTTCGTTTTTTTCTTCGTTCAGATTTTTCTCCTTTACGAATCTTATCTATTAAATCTTTGGTCGTATCGCTTCTTTCCTTGTCAACAGTATCTTTCTCCCTTTTGTAAGACTCATCCTCCACGATTACGGGCTTTACATCCACCTTAGATGTTTTTTTTATTTCGTTTAAATTACATGAAGCACCGCAACATCTGCACGTCGCAGTCTTCTTGGCTTTATCAATTATTTCGTTTTCAGTCCCACATTCCTCACAAATCCAATTCATGAAAATCCTTCCTCGTTCATCGCCTCAATATTGATAGTATTAAAAGTATAAACTAAATACGCGTCATACACTTTATTTGATGTTTAAACTTGAAAAAATTCTCTATACACCAATACAAAACACCACAAATATATCAAACTGATAACAGTCATACTTATCCATGTCAAAATTATTTTCAAACTTTTATTCTTGATATCCACTACACCATATGCAGTAAATATCCCGAGAAAAGCACTTACCATGTTTGCAACTATGCTGTACGTCGTGCTTGGCATTGCCTCAAGTATAAATTTGCATAGAAGTAGCATCATTTTATAGTCAATCAGAATCAACACCCCATATAAGAGTAAAAAGTATACACATTTTAATAGTGCTTTAATGTAACTTTTCTTAACCGATTTGTTAGATTCCTTTGAAGTATTCTTATTAGCAGGGCTATAATACAAAGCCATGCAGCATCTACATTTTACGGATTCTCCAGGGTTACAATATACTATATTTTCATATCCGCATTCATTACATATCCATTTTACGGATTTCCGGTCTTGTTCTGACATAGTATACTCACCTTCTCTCTAACAAATAATTTCTTACCTGCCGTAGCAAAGATCTCTATATGTTAATTCTTGACTACCTCAAAACGTAGATATTACCATGAATCAAATATTATAAACTGTGATATTTGATTCATGGCATTTTAAATCATTTGACTTCTTATCTCCGTTCTACAAACCCCTGTTGGATTGCGAATTGCAAATCATATATTTGTTCCTCACCATTACTAAATCTTACCTTGATTTTTCTCGGATTCCTTAACTGAGTAATATTTGTCACGGTCGAACCATTCCCCCGTCTGCCAGCACCGGGTACTAACGTCTCGCCTAATGGCTCTGCCTTTAAGCTACCACCAGAAGATACTACTGTTTTAACCGGCACATCTTTCGATGCTGCTGCTTTTAATTCAGGTTTTAATATGTGTAACAGCGTACTATGAACCTCTTCCATACTAGGTCTATTGTCCGGTTCTAACTCTAACATTGACTCAATCAAATTCTTGAATCTAGGCTCAATGCTCGGATTAATTCTAGGTTTATTCCCTTTTCCTAATTCCTTCCACACCCTAGATTCTGTACACTTTGGGCCTTCGCCGCCCTCAGTACAATACTGGTGAAAAATTATTCCAAGCGAAAAAACATCCGCTTTGCACGAAAGCAACTTTCGAAACGGATTATCCTTGCCTTCATACTGATTATACAGTGCGACCTCCGGACTCCACCAATACTCCTTAGACATTATACTTTCAGGAGGATTATCTGCAAAAAATGAATCTGTAAAATCAATCAGTTTTGTAATTAAATTTCCGCCAGTCGAACGAGAAATAAGTATATTACCTGGATCTAAATCTCCATGCACAATACCCTTATTATGCATATCCTCTAGCACGGTTGATATAGTAAGCATAATCCTAGCTCTTGTTTCCTCTGACTCCGCATACATCCTATCATAAGGTATACTACCATTATCATCAATGCAATATGCAACCTCATAATAGGTCGCGCCATCTCTAAAATACTCTATTGGCTTAACAAGATTACCCTGACCATCACCCGGCAGAGAGGAAATTATTTTCTTGCGATATCTTAGCCATGCATCGCACTCTTCAATTTTTTCTGATATATAATCATCAGAAAATTTGCTTGATACCGGATACTTAGGATATAACATCTTTTTAATAAAAAACTTTTTTCCGTCTTTAGTGGCAATATTACACATGCCACCTCCGCCTTTTGCTTTCCATGCAACCTCATCCAACTCATAACCATTTAATATTTGCATAGTTTAAAGTACTCCTTTCAAACTTGCTTTTGTATATAACTGATATAAATCTTTGTAGCTATCCCATACACTGTTCACATTTGACTGTGCATCTTCAATCTTTTTAGAAATTGATGGTAAATTCTGGTTAGCCTCTTTATACAATCGAATATGTTCTAAATTGTATAATTCTGTTTCATACTTATTACTATAGATATCGCCATTATATGCTATAAAATTGTCTATAATCTCTTCTTTATTCTTCATCCAAAATTCGTCGATGATTTCTCGCGCGCTTTTGTCAGGAACTTGTTGTTTTTGACTCTTCTCCTGTATCCCTTTTCTGTATTCTATCAACTCCTTATCTGTTAAACTACTTACAAATGGTTGAATTGCATGTCCATCAATAACTTGTTCAAACCTATGTGTCAATGACCCATCTGCTAAATATTTGTTACGTTCATCCCTCCATATTGGCGATAAATACTTTGACTGTTCCCAAAGATCTGATATTATTGGGTCACCACTATTTAACAGTTCTGATAGCTCAATTAATATACTAACTATAAAATTGATGTTAAGCTCGGATTCAGCGTCATAATTATTCTGCAACTTCACATTCTTTTTAAAGCTAGGATGCTGTAACATTTCCGCACACATAGATAAATATTTCCCGGCAGAAATAATGTCACAGTTTGAATCTTTGTAACTTCTCATCCTTTGTGAGTACTTATTCTTCAAATAGTCAGCGACAAGAAAATCCATGCAAAGTTTTCTTGCTTTATCATCTCCATAAGTTTCTTCTGTATAATCTCGCCTACTTGCCGACTCGATTTTTTCCTTATATTTATTGTAATCTTTTACTGACGCTAACCAGGTATATTCATCTAGTGAACTATCTAAGTTCATTAATGAAGTGACTAAATTGTAAACCAAAGTCTCAAACTCACTTGCGTATAATCTAATTGTTTTATTCTTCTCATCGCTTTCTCGTTTATACTCATTAAGGTCATTAATATATGTATTTATCTTTTCTACCGTACTCTCAAATTCCTTCATTCTTGGTTGATATGTATTTTTCAAATCATCAATAGAACTCATACCCACAATGACACCAGCCATCGTAGTATCATCACCAATTTCCCTGCACATAACATCCAAAATATTTTCAGCCAGAATTTCTCCAATATTATTTTCAGAATTACCACTTTTACAATTAATTATTGTATACAATAACGCATACTCAAAATGCAAAGGTGATTTTCTGAAATCAAAACAACCATCAGAACAGCAAAAAATTAAGCACGGAGAAGTAACTTCATATAAGGCATAATTAAGTTTAAATTCATCGCCATATAAAATTACATTGGTCATTTGCGAATCACTATTCATTTTATTTTCAGAATCAACAGCATCATCCAAACTCAATAATTGAAGACCATTTTCCCGTGACAAAACATAAGCCCGAGAATCCCCAGCCCATATAACTAATACACTCGTTTTGTTTCCATTGCTAATGTAAACCGTAGAAGCTAACGTCGTAGGAAAATCCTTAAATGTTTTACTGTTTGATGGCGTTATATTCCATTCCATCATTTTTCGATTCAACGATTCTATCACATAATTCTTTAATCCATTTACAAATTTTTCTATAACTTCTTTTACACTATCACAGTTCAACAATGTTCTATTAAACTCTTCAAGATTGTAATTGTAGTAGTCATTTACACTATTGCATACAATTCTTGACCCCAAATAGGCGCTTGTATGTCTAACTTGAGTCCCCGTTTTTTTATCATTTAAACAATGCTTTGTTAGACCTGACGCTCCAACACCATCACATACAATTGAATATCTCTCATCTGCTATTGGTAAAGCGTCCTCACACTCATCTCCTTTATTAGATTTTTGGAAGCTAAATGGTATCATCGCCAGTCTCCTTTCCTCGAACAAACAAACAATATCCTAATACACATGCATTCTTCATGTCTGCAATTGTAAAAAACAAGCCACGTAAAGAATGCATGTATAACAAAGACTAATTACTACTCAGCATACGAATACGCAAGCATCGCAGCCATATCATCCGATACTAAATCCTTTCCACCTTGACCAGCCTCTATTGGTTTTCTAAACACATATTCCAAATCAGTTTCCAAATCATTCCACGGATATGCGTCAGGTGCAAATAATACCAGTCTTCGCCCTTTCGGATCAAGATTAGACACTCCCAATGCTTCTTGGGTTTCTTCATCTTTTTTTTGCCACATACGATAAAATTCTTCTATGTCCTTGGGCATGTTATCCGGGTACATCGTAGGTCGACAAGACTCTTTTGCTGCCTCCTCTACTAATTTGTCATAATCCTCTAATGGATGAGCTCCATCGTCTGTAAACAACGCAATAATATGTCTCCGGCTATCTCCCGTTTGAACAAAATCAGAACGCATTGCCATTGTAAGAGCCTCTAAGGATGACTCTGGCAAATCTCCACCCCCTTTAGCTTCCAAGCTTTCAACATATTTATGAAAATCTTCTTTCTGTTCAGGGAGTTCAAAGAAATCTGATTCCCCGTAAGCTTGATTGCCATCATAATAAAAATCTCTAAACCATATAACTTTAATCCTGAGATTATTGATAACATGATGTGAGCTTTTTAATTTTTCTTCCAAAAGATCCCGAAATGATAATGCCGTCCTCTTTACCATATCTATAATTGGATCCATACTCCGTGTTACATCAATAACAAATACAATGTCCACGTTTGTCTGTTTATCCGGTATCATTCCTAAACTTTCCTGCAAATCTGACATTTTAATATCCTCCGTAATATAATTAATTTAAACTAAATAAACATATGTTCCCGATTTAATAGGCAATCCTTACTTTCCTATCTTATCAAGCTATCGAGCAACTAAGCATCTTTATAATATCATCTATGTCTAATTCCGCACCTCCATTACCTTTATTCATTTCTCTTCGCATCGTATTCTCAAAATTTTCATCAATTTCTTTCCACGGATAAACATCTGGGGCAAATAATACCAGACGCTTGGCTTTTTTTGACATCTGCGGCGTCATATTATTAGATTCAACACCTAGTGCATCTTGTCCCGTGCCCCATGTTCTGTACAAATCATCTAAACTTCTAAACATATTTGAAGGGTAATTATCTGGCACTCCTTCATTTTGTTTTTCATATCTATGTGCCGAAGCATCCGTAAACAAAACTATAACATGCCGTTGTCTATCCCCCCCGGTTATAAAATCAGATCTTAAAGCTAATGCCAATGCTTCAAGACCACTTTCTGGTTCATCACCGCCACCGCTAGCAGTAATATTTGACACAAAATCATGGAACTTATTATTCGCATCAGGCAACTCGAAAAAAACTGATTCTTCCATTGCCGCATTTCCATCCACATAGTAATCTCTAAAAACAATAACCTTCGCCCTAAGATTATCTATCCGTCTTTTATTCTCTCGCAAGCCCTCCTCCAACTTTTCATGTAATGATAACGTCAGTGTCTTTACCTTGTTTATCAATGGCTGCATACTTCCCGTCCCGTCTATAACAAAAACAATATCAACGTATGTGCTCAAATCGTTATTGTTATCAGCCATTACACCTAATGCATCCTGCATATTCATATTCATTTAACCTCCATTCATCAATATATTTTCTTCAATATTACAGCTGTTTTCGATTTCCAAGTTAACTCTCTATGAACCTCTCATCCCAATGCCTCCTAGTATTTACTGATAGACTCCGTAGTCATTTTATTTCACATTTACCCTTCTTGACAGCCGCATACTCATCTTGTCGGATTTCCCATTGATATAAGCTATATCAAGCAATCCCTCTGACACTTGCATATCTACCATGCTTTTTAACATCGGCTCTTTATACAGTCCTCTCGCAAGTGACGTTAACTTACCCTCAATTGCGTCATTATCCATTTTCATGTTCTCGCCATTATGTGTTCTTACTGCGAGTTCTAATATTTCGTTAGAATATGCGTTCAATTCCACTATCATGTCATAATTTTCAAAGTACGCTCTAACATAATCTGCGCTCAGTCGGAATATCGGTTCTACATATGTCTCAACAAGCATTTTGCATGTTTTTTCATCTGTACCTACGCAAGCGTTATTTAAACCATTATCTCGTACATATCCTCGTACACCTTCTGCCAATTTCTTGCCGTTAAATGGCGCATTGCCCATTTTATTTAGAAATAAATTATACAAGATTTCTTCTGCGCTCATAATCAACATCTCCTATCTAAAACCTTCATATCTATTAATCGCCATTGTTTTATACTGTACAAACAATCTTTCTTTGGCATGCTGTGTCTCATTCGTGTTGCCGCCGCGTGTCAGTATATCAATATCCCTTGAAAACTGATTCCATGCTCCGTCATATCCATTCAATCTGTTGAATTCACTTATAAGTCCTTCCTTGTTATCTCCAAAATAAGCAGCTTCAACATTTTCTTTACCTGTCAGAGACTCCAATCGCTCTGCCCACATTCTAGCTTCCGGATACGAGATCATTTCCTGTACCGCTTGTTCCCGTCCCGTATTTTCAAGTTCTCTCAATGTGTACATTTCGGTAAGTCCTTCATTGATTCCACAGTTCATATCAGTAACTCTACCATCTTCATGAAATCTGGTTTCTCTTACTCCACTGACAATAACCTCATCTCCATTGGTTTCTGTCTCATTTTTTCTGTCTGCACACAGATGAATCGTTTCATGTGTCGAAACATGTTCAATCTCCGCAGGCGATATGTCCTTGATATATATATTTCCTTCCGAATCACAGTGTCCTATAACATTAAGCGGGACATCTTGAAATCGTTCCACATACTCATCACTTGACACTACATTAAGTCGTTCGAGTGTTTCGTCTGATTCAAGCAACTCCTTCTGTGATTCTGACATCACTTCACCATGCTCAGACAGCATGTCCCTCTTTGTCTCAAGATGAACAGAGTCTGCAATTTCCGCCGATGATTTATATTCATCTCCATATTCCACAGGCTGGAAATCAGACATTTCATGTATCTCTTGTCCGCTTCCGACTTCCCTGCTATCAATATTATCTGATCCAAACTCATGCATCATCTCTCACCTCCCGTGTACCTGTATATCAATTTTCTGTATTCCCTCATTCCTCTGGAACCAGACTGCATCAATACATACCCCAATGCACAGAGGGTTTCCCATGTTTCTAATCTGTGTTTTGTTGCAAAATTATCAACCATTTCACGAATTCTGCGTCCATCATACATAGCGGTAAGCATTATCTCTATCGTAAGTACTGTATCAGCATCCATACGAACCTTATTCTTAACTCTTTCATAACAACAGAATTCTCTGCTTTTGCAAAATATACACGCAACATTTTTCACGCTTGTATTCGAATGTTGCACATTTACTCTTGAAGTAACTCCACCTCCCGGCAATGATACGAGCGCTTGTCCTGTTCTCATTGTCGGAAGCACACTCTCTTGATACTCACTGAGCCCCAACGCATATGAAACACTTTCCATATCTCTTCTGTCGCTGGTCTCATGAATAATCTTAACAGAAGTATTCCTTATAGCACTCTGGTTTATCCTTGACGGACTTTGATCGGCTATAATCATTCCCATTCCATAAGCTCTCACTTCCGAAAGCATATCGCTAAAATACGTACTTGTAATTGATTTCGAGCTCTTGACAGTGCCTTCAGGAATGTCTGCCATCACGTTGTGAGCCTCCTCCAAAACCAATACATTGCGAAGATGGCTTGTCTCATTTTGCCGATATATGTACTGCTTAATCTTGATAAGCAGTATGCTTAACACAAATGACTTTGCATCCGTGGACAAATCATCAAGTTCTACTACATTATGACCGGTACAAAGTCTCTCTCCGGTTAACAATGTTCTGCTATCGCTGCCGTTCTGAAATATCAATCCCGATATTCCCGAACGCAAATCCCTGCCTCTACTGTATATAGCGCCCTCTATATCCCTCTTAATCTCACTGCTTGAACGAATCTCCTTATCCGAATACTCATAGAGATTATTCATAAGATCTTCAAACGAAGGATATCTGCCTCGATATTTATATGCCTCATCATAGCTTTTCCATCCCAGCTTTTCATATGTGTATCCAAGCAAGCCCTTAAAATCCATTCGTATTCGGTCTTCCCAATCGAACGCACCCGAAAACGCGTACATCAGCTCATCTATATGATTTCCTATGACGACACCATCTTCCGGTTCAAACGGATTCAACCGAAGCGGTAATGCATCATATCCCGCAGAGTATACCTGCAAATCGTTGACTGAGCCTATCAACTCCCAATATTCCTTTTTTGCCGATTCCAAGACACAGAAGTTCTTATTTGCTCTCGCTACTTCTTCCAAAATGTGTTTTACCGTATTACTCTTGCCGCTCCCCGGCGTACCGGTTACCAATACATGTCTCTGAATTGCATCCAACTTTACGTACAACGGCTGTCTGCTCTCGTCCATGCTCCCAAGGACAAAACTATCCGCTGTGTCGGTGCCCGAACTATTATAGGCAAATGTTCTCATACTGTCAGATGTAATATCTGCATCTATGACCTCGATTCCTGAGTGACTATACAGAGGTAACTGGAAAAGCGATGCCAGTTCCTTGCTTGTCATGTACGATATCAGATCACCTTTAATAAGATTACTATCCAAGTCATAGCCTATATTTCTATATCTCGACGTAGGTATGTGCAGTCTGCCGTTTCTGAATCCATTTGTGTTGATATAAAAACATCCGGCTCTTTCAAGTTGTATCTCATCCGCTCTATTAAACGCCCCGACAAGGCAGTCACCCAAAGCATTTCTATCTGATTCTCTGTTTGCTGTAAACCATATAGCAGTTTCCCATATGTCATTTCCGTCCTCGGAAAATCTATCTCCCTGACGATTTAAGAAGTCCAAGAGACGACGATTCCCCGGAAAGTTGTCCGGCAACTGTCTCCTTCCGTTGTTTCCAAACGTGTTGTTCTGATTGTTATATCTGCTCGATAATAATGCAAGCTCCGAAAGTGCAATCGTATATGAAATACCATCTGCGGGAATTGCAAGAATCGCCACCATCATCTCCCCGCCTTCCATTGCATTCATGATGGTATCTACAACATCTTCACTGATTCTAAATGCTCCTGTTACTATCCCACTATAGTTAGATGCTCGACAAAACACTTTGCTTCTGATATTGTCTCTTATATGTAATTCCGGCAATACTGAGCGAAGGTTGTTCTCGAATCCATTATCCTCAGAGCCAAAGAACAATCTCGTGCTGCGCCCATCGGACACAAGGAAATATCCAACAGCTATATCACTACTATGAGAGGATGACAATGAACTCGCTACACTATTGCTTATAGTGGCTATATTGACATCTGAATCTTTAAGTTTTCTGTAGCCGGTAACCTCCTTGATTCTCAAAGAAACCTCATCATAGTTATTATAGTTGAGTAATGAACTATGCGCATATCTGGACAGACTATCTCCAGACAGGTATTCATATATCTCCGAAGCATGCTGTAAAAAATAATTATCTCTGTCTGTGTAATAGTTCGCCATAATGTCATCTCCTAGTGTAAATATCACTTTTTACTAAAAAATCCACCGAGAAATATCAAAAAACCTACAATCAATATTGCATATACCAAAATATCAAACAGCACTCCGGAACTAATCAAACAAATTATTCCGAAGATAACCACTAAATCCAATATCCAAAACAGCGATGCCGGAATCTGTGGTGGAGCCTTGATTTGTGATTCAGTCTCGTTTGAATACAATCTAATAACAACATATCTGTCACCTAACTTTCTCGCTATCGCTATAACATCATCGCCATAATTAATTCTGCCTTCGATGTCTCCATAGAATATTAAATCGCGCTTTCTTCCAGATACAAGTCCATCGTGAAAACCCTCAATTCTAAAAACAGTCTCGTGCGAAGTGTTGCCAAACTGATATGGTTCTCCACGAAGCAGAGCATTTACAATCTTCTTAAATCGGTTATGGTATCTCACGTGTGAGCTTATCTCTGTAACAGTACCGCGATACACATAGTTGAATCCTTCTCGCGTTTCAAACTCAGGTGTTCCACCATCATACTCTCTCGTCAATTCTGGAGTATATGAAACCGGTTCAATCACCTTCAAAGAATCTTCACGAATAGCCATGGTCTTCCTTCTTCGATACCTTATCAAGGTTGTTCCACATATCGGGCAAGTATCTATACTGTCATCATACAATGCAAAATCATTGCAACTTGGACATCTTTTCATCTGCTATCACCTGTTATCAATCACAATCATTTAATAAACTAACTATTTTGTTGAATTCTTCTTCATCATTTATACTCGACAACATCTCTCCCATTTCAGTATGTCCTACTTCAAATATGTACATTGATTCACCATCATTAAGGTCGTTGCCTAATACAAATAATCTTCCGTCGTATTCAAACTTTTTTACAAGCTCAACCGGGACTTTCTCATCATCAAAGTCCTCCAATTCAAGAATCACTGGTTCTTCACTCTCAATATCTATAACATCAACCTTCATGTGCATCCTCTCTTCGCTAGTCTAACCGTAAGGCAATCCACGAATGTTTTCTTAACTCACTGATTACCTCACGGCTGAACTTAATTATCCTACAATTACTTTCTTGTGAAGTATCCGCTACAACTTGATGAACTCTCCCACGGATAATAATACGCGTGATTTCTTGTACACCAGATTTTGCCACTTCTGTCTTTCTCTCCCGGATCAGACCAACCACATGCCCCACAATCATATGCGCAGCATACCCCTTCCGGTAGCGTTACATTTGTTTTGATTCCTTCCATCTCTAAACTCCTTCAATCATTTGATTTATTTAAACCGGCTGCTAAAGCAACCGCTTAAATCAAAGTAATCTTCTCTTCAGAAACATCTCCACACCTGTCTACTTTGTATAAGATTACCCTTACCTTGCTGCCTATCACGACCAACGGAAATAATATTACATTCATATCATTTGCCGTCATGATTAGCTGTGCATACTTGATGTCTGCACAGGACAACTCACACCTATCTTCCAAATGGCTATGAACAATCCCCGCAAATTGTATGCTCCGTTGCGTCCAATCCGATATGACACTATTTACAGTAACCGTATCCGGTTTGTATGTATTGCTATCGCAACTCCCGGTTCTGTCAAAATAATATGCACATACAACATCGTTTTGGGTTCCAATTATTCCACCTGTCTCCGGCGACACACTACCTATGGTGGACATAATTTCATTTAGTACATTCGCTTCTATATTCATAACCTGTTCTTCTAATATATATCTCACCCAAAATGCTTTTTATCGCACCACAGGCTTAAATCTTTTCTTTTTTGTAATTATTAAAGTTTCCATGGGATTCATAAATGAATAGAACATCAGGCTACACCTTTAGCCTCATGTCATTTTAGAATAAGAAGGGACTATCCCCCTGACTTTCATTTATAAATCCTCTGCTCCCCAGCAAATTGTTTCTATTTTTGTATACCTAACCGATTTTCTTCTCCTGTAACCAAATAATCTATCGATACATCAAAGTAATCAGCCAGTTTTATCAGTGTTTCATATCTAGGTTTTTTACCTTTTACCTCATAACCGGCTATCGTAGCTCTGTTTACATGTAAGTATTGTGCCAGCTTGTCCTGTGTTACTCCTCGTTCTTCACGCAGACTTTTCAATACTTCACCAAACGCCATAATAACCGTTTACTAATTTATGCATAGATCCTTTCAAATACACTATGATGATTGTGATTGACCTTTTGTCATATTATAATTTGGTATCTTGCATAGATAATTCGCATCATGCAAGGACATAAATCTTTCGCAGAATGTCAACATCTGCGAAAAGGAAAACATATATACTGACATAGATTTCAGTCACATCACAATAAAAATTATAGTGATTGCGTGTCAGATTGTCAACAAAATTCGGCACATTACAGCAAAAAAATAGTAAGTATTGCACAAAATCGCATTTATTTTTGTAGATAAAAGGATAATTGATACAATTATCCTTTTATCTATGGTCAAACTTATGGTAGGAGGATTGAAAATGCCACAACATGGTGAAAACATTCGGAAAAGAAAAGACGGCAGATGGTATTCCAAGTATGTAAATGAGTGACTTGTGATAACTGTCCCTGTATCTCGCCCTCGCTAATTTCTCCCTGCAAAATGTCCTGTGCTCTTAACGCTGTGTTGTTCATAACCTCGAACCTCCTTTAAGAATTTTGTATAAAATAAAAGGACTCTATATCTTAGTTAGAGATAGAACCCTTAGAAAACCCAATAAAAAAGGGGAAAACCCAATATTTGGAATTCCCCCCCTGATTATCAAAGATAGATTTTACAAACGAAATCTTTCCTACTTGTTAGCGATTGCAGCCTGAGCAGCAGCAAGTCTAGCGATAGGTACTCTGAATGGTGAACATGATACATAATCAAGACCAATCTTGTGGCAGAACTCAACTGATGAAGGATCTCCACCGTGCTCACCACAGATACCGATGTGAAGCTTTGGATTAACTGGCTTACCAAGCTTAACTGCCATATCCATGAGCTTACCAACACCTGTCTGATCAAGCTTAGCAAATGGATCGTTCTCGAAGATCTTAGCATCATAGTAAGCATTTAAGAACTTACCAGCATCATCTCTTGAGAATCCGAATGTCATCTGTGTAAGGTCGTTTGTACCGAAGCAGAAGAAGTCAGCTTCCTTAGCGATCTCATCAGCTGTAAGAGCTGCTCTTGGGATCTCGATCATTGTACCAACCTCATACTTAAGATCTACGCCAGCAGCAGCGATCTCAGCGTCAGCTGTCTCAACAACTACCTTCTTAACGTACTTAAGCTCCTTAACCTCACATACAAGTGGGATCATGATCTCTGGCTCAACTGTCCAATCTGGATGCTCCTTCTGAACCTCGATTGCTGCACGGATAACAGCCTTTGTCTGCATCTTAGCGATCTCTGGATATGTTACAGCAAGACGGCATCCTCTGTGACCCATCATAGGGTTGAACTCATGGAGTGAGTTGCAAAGTGCCTTAATCTCCTCAACGCTCTTGTTCTTAGCAGCAGCAAGCTTCTCAATGTCAGCCTCCTCTGTTGGAACGAACTCATGAAGAGGTGGATCCAGGAATCTGATAGTAACTGGGTTACCCTCAAGTGCCTCATAAAGAGCCTTGAAGTCTCCCTGCTGATATGGAAGGATCTTATTAAGAGCTTCCTCTCTCTCTTCTACTGTATCAGAGCAGATCATCTCACGGAATGCTGCGATTCTCTCTGGATCAAAGAACATATGCTCTGTACGGCAAAGACCGATACCCTCTGCACCAAGCTCACGTGCCTTCTTAGCATCTGCTGGTGTATCTGCATTTGTTCTAACCTTAAGTGTTCTATACTTATCAGCCCATGCCATAACACGGCCGAATGTTCCTGCGATCTGAGCATCAACTGTCTTGATAACTCCATCGTAAATGTTACCTGTTGTACCATCGATTGAGATGTAATCTCCCTCATGGAATTCCTTGCCAGCGAGTGTGAACTTCTTGTTCTCCTCGTCCATAACGATATCGCCACAACCTGATACACAGCATGTACCCATACCACGGGCAACAACTGCAGCGTGTGATGTCATACCACCACGAACTGTAAGAATACCCTGTGCTGACTTCATACCTGTGATATCCTCTGGTGATGTCTCAAGACGTACAAGAACTACCTTCTCGCCTCTAGCTGCCCATGCCTCAGCATCGTCAGCTGTGAATACGATCTTACCACAAGCAGCACCTGGTGAAGCGCCAAGTCCCTTGCCCATTGGTGTAGCTGCCTTAAGAGCTGCTGCATCAAACTGTGGGTGAAGAAGTGTATCAAGGTTACGAGGATCGATCATTGCAACTGCCTCTTCCTCTGTCTTATGTCCCTCATCAACAAGGTCACAAGCGATCTGAAGAGCTGCCTGAGCTGTTCTCTTACCATTTCTACACTGAAGCATGTAAAGCTTCTTGTTCTCAACTGTGAACTCCATATCCTGCATATCATGGTAGTGATTCTCAAGAGTCTCACAAACCTTGATGAACTCTGCATAAGCATCTGGGAACTCCTGCTCCATCTGAGCGATTGGCATTGGTGTACGAACACCGGCAACAACGTCCTCGCCCTGTGCATTGATAAGGAACTCACCCATAAGCTTCTTCTCACCTGTTGCAGGGTCACGAGTAAATGCAACACCTGTACCAGACTCATTGTTCAGGTTACCGAATACCATAGGCATTACGTTAACTGCTGTACCCCATGAATAAGGGATATCGTTGTCTCTTCTGTATACGTTCGCACGTGGGTTATCCCATGAACGGAATACAGCCTCGATAGCTAACTTTAACTGCTCAACTGGGTCTGAAGGGAAATCTGTTCCTAACTGGTTCTTGTACTCTGCCTTGAACTGCTCAGCAAGTGTCTTGAGATCCTGTGCTGTAAGCTCTACATCGAACTTAACACCCTTCTCTTCCTTCATCTTGTCGATGAGCTGCTCGAAGTACTTCTTACCAACTTCCATAACAACGTCTGAGAACATCTGGATGAAACGTCTGTATGAATCGTATACGAAACGCTCGAATGCTGGATCTGGGTTGTGTGCTATCATAGCTGCAACAACGTCATCGTTAAGACCAAGGTTAAGGATTGTATCCATCATACCTGGCATAGATGCTCTTGCACCTGAACGAACTGATACAAGTAATGGATTCTCAAGATCTCCGAACTTCTTGCCGTTGATCTCCTCCATCTTCTTAACGCCATCCATAGCCTGAGCCATGATCTCGTCATTGATCTTACGGCCATCCTCATAGTACTGAGTACAAGCCTCTGTTGTAATTGTGAAACCCTGTGGAACTGGAAGACCAATTGCTGTCATCTCTGCAAGGTTTGCACCCTTACCACCGAGAAGATTACGCATGGTCATGTCGCCTTCGCTAAACATATAAACCCACTTGTTTGCCATTTGTTTGTTACCTCCTACGTAAACTTTATATTTCATGGTGTGAAGTCCCCGTGAAGTCTCCACACGCGCTAGACTGATTATAACATATATGTCAACATTAGCAAACTCTTTTTTCTATATTTTGTGTATAAACCAGTCCATTTTTACATATAGTTGAATTATATGTATATTCCATTATATTACGCTTAATTACAGCAACATTTGTGTGCCGACCTGAAACAGACCGGCAACTGATCTTCGCTGACCAGTATTCAAAAATTTCCAAATTGGCAAACTGCCCGCACAGCCCTATTCATCCCACCAAAAACATAGGCTGCGGAAAACTCCGCAGCCTATGTTTAACTTTATATCATGTCGCCTATCGGCTTCATGTGGATATTCGCATTATATCAGTCTTGCGCAATTACAACTGTCACAATGCTCATTAAATTACAAATTACTCACCATCAATAGCTGCCTTGAGAATATCAAGACCTGCAATAAGATCCTCATCTGAGATGATAAGTGGTGGCATGATCTTGATGACCGCGTTGTCACGGCCAGCTCTCTCTATTACAAGACCCTTCTTGAAAGCTCTTGCTGTGATGGCACCTGCTGTTGCATCGTCCTTAACCTCTACGCCCCAGAGGAGTCCGATACCACGTGTTGCAATTACATTTGGATCGCCGTCTATATTCTTCTCAAGATACTCTCTAACTATCTCGCCCTTACGTCTTGTCTCTGCCTCGATGTTGTTGTCAAGCATGAACTCAAGTCCTGCCTTTGCAGCTACCATTGAGAGCTGGATTCCACGGAATGTACCTGAATGCTCACCCGGCTTCCAGAGATCATACTCCGGCTTGAACATTGCAAGTCCCATAGGGAATGGGTATCCGCCGATTGACTTTGAAAGTGAGAACATATCAGGCTTGATTCCTGCTCTCTCAAATGAGAAGAATGTACCTGTTCTTGCACAGCCTACCTGTACGTCATCAACAACCATAAGGATATCGTTCTTATCACAGAACTCACGGAGTGCCTTGAGGTACTCTACTGAGAATACATTTACACCACCATCTGCCTGTACTGTCTCGATAAAGATTGCTGCAGGCTTCTCAACACCTGAGTGATCGTCATCAAGAAGTGTCTGCATGAACTTGATCGTATCAAGCTCTGGGAACATGTAAGGAGCTGGAATGTGGTATACGTTGTCAAGTCCAACGCCTGCTCCTGCACGGCTTGCAGCATCACTTGTAAGTGATATTGAGCCAAGTGTCATACCATGGAAACAACCCATATATGCCCAGATCATCTCTCTCTTCTTGACCTTACGTGCAAGCTTTAAGAGTGACTCAACTGCATTTGTTCCTGTAGGACCTGCGAACATGATCTTGTAATCAAGTCCTCTAGGCTCAAGGACCTTTTTCTCAAAAAACTCGATGAATTCAGCCTTTGGTGCTGTCATCATGTCAAGAGAATGCATGATTCCATCGCTCTGGATGTAATCGATAACCTTCTCCTTTATATAATCATTGTTATGACCATAGTTCAGCGCGCCTGCTCCTGCGAAGAAGTCTATATACTCCTTACCATTCTCGTCATACATCTTGGCTCCCTTGGCCTTTGTAAATATCTCTGGGAAACTTCTGCTGTACGATCTTACATTTGCCTCGTATTCTGAAAATAACTCTTTACTATGCATCTTAATGCCTCCTGTAATTCAGTGTCCCGTATTATCTCCGGTCACACCATCAATTAATATTCAAATTTCTTCTCAAAGTAAGCCTTCAGATCTTCAATCTTGACTCTCTCCTGCTCCATGGTATCTCTGTCACGAACTGTGACTGCTCCATCCTCAACAGAATCGAAATCATATGTTACACAGAACGGTGTTCCTATCTCATCCTGTCTTCTATATCTCTTACCTATGTTGCCTCTGTCATCGAACTCACAGTTGTAGTACTTTGAAAGCTCTGCATAAATCTTCTCTGCACCCTCGTTGAGCTTCTTGGAAAGTGGAAGCACACCGATCTTAACCGGTGCAAGCTGTGGGTGGAAATGAAGGACTGTACGGATGTCTGGCTTCTCCTCTGTTCCGATGTTCTCCTCGTCATATGCAGCACACAGGAATGCCAGTGTAACACGGTCAGCACCAAGTGATGGCTCGATTACATATGGAATGTACTTCTCCTTTGTCTCGTCATCGAAGTACTCCATGGACTCTCCTGATGTATTCTGGTGCTGTGTCAGATCGTAATCTGTTCTGTCAGCGATTCCCCAGAGCTCACCCCATCCAAATGGGAATAAATACTCGATATCTGTTGTTCCCTTGGAGTAGAAACAAAGCTCCTCAGGTGAATGGTCACGGGCTCTCATCTCATCATCCTTGATTCCGAGATCCTTGAGCCAGTTGATACAGAAGCTTCTCCAGTACTCAAACCACTCCATATCTGTACCCGGCTTGCAGAAGAACTCAAGCTCCATCTGCTCGAACTCTCTTGTTCTGAATGTGAAGTTACCAGGTGTTATCTCATTTCTGAATGACTTTCCTATCTGGCCAATTCCAAATGGAACCTTCTTTCTTGAAGTTCTCTGTACATTCTTGAAGTTGACAAATATACCCTGTGCAGTCTCCGGTCTCAGGTATACAGTGTTCTTGGCATCCTCAGTTACACCCTGGAATGTCTTGAACATAAGGTTGAACTGTCTGATGCCTGTGAAGTTGTGCTTACCACATGTTGGACAGCAGATATTGTTCTTCTCAACGTACTCTTCCATCTGCTCGTTGCTCCATCCGTCTACTGCGCCCTCTGGAACAACTCCGTTTTCAGCCATAAAGTCCTCTATAAGTTTATCTGCACGGAATCTCTCATGACACTCTTTGCAATCCATAAGAGGATCAGCAAATCCTCCAAGGTGGCCTGAAGCAACCCATGTCTGTGGGTTCATAAGGATAGCACAGTCAACTCCTACATTGTAAGGGTTCTCCTGGATGAATTTCTTCCACCATGCTCTCTTAACATTGTTCTTGAGTTCAACTCCGAGATTACCATAGTCCCATGTATTTGCGAGACCACCGTAAATCTCTGAACCTGGATAAACAAATCCTCTGCTCTTTGCCAATGCAACGATCTTGTCTAATGTCTTTTCCATTGTAATCCTCCAAATCATATTCGAATTTGCATTTTTTCACTCTATCCGCCTTATTTTATACTCATTCAAATATTTTTGCAAGGTTCACGGCATATTTTGTAATATTATTTATACAAAGCTACTATAATTTGTGCCGTCAGACATCACCTTATGACTTCTTCTTATTGCTTACTCGCTATGACTCTTGTATAATAGCACCAGATTGGTTCTTTCTAAAGTTCCAATTTCAAGTATTTTTATAGTTCCAATTTGCAGTATTGGAATATGAACAAATCAAGTAATACGCAAATATCCAATGATACAAGGTATTTTTAACGCTTATAATATGCAGGAAAGGAACACGGAAATGATATCAATAGACAAGGCCTCCGATAAGTCTCTATACGAACAATTATATGAACAAATGAAATCCGAGATACTTAATGAGCACTATGCTGCAGGTGAAAAGCTCCCTGCAACAAGGCAGCTAGCCGCCGAACATAAACTGAGCCGCAACACAGTAGTATCTGCTTACAACCAGCTTGAACTTGAAGGATATATACGCTCCGTGACAGGCTCAGGCTACTATGTTGAGAACATCTCTGCATTTTCTCCGGACAAAAAGCCAAGACAAAGCCACAATATACAGCATTCTTCCAGACAATCAGGAAAGACATTTGACTACACGTTCAGCTACGGCAATCTGGACTACAACTGCTATCACTCCAGGGCATGGCGCAAATGCCTTATGAACGCCTGGGACATGATATCCATGGCCGATACCGCCTCCTACCAGATGTCACAGGGAAGTTACACCCTCCGCAGTCTTATCACCGAATATCTGTACATGTCCAGAGGTGTAAACTGCACACCGGAGCAGATCATTCTCACGAGCGGCCACCAGAGATCAATAGATATAATCACGCATATATTCAGTCCGTCAGACTATTCATTTGCCATAGAGGACCCTGGCTACAACGGAACATGGGAGATCGTCAGCCAGAGTCCGTTCAGGATCATCCCCATACCTCTTGAGAATGACGGTGTATCAATAGACCATATACAGAGGCTCAGAGACACGCTGTTATATGTGACCCCATCCCACCAATTCCCTATGGGAAGCATATTGCCTATCAGCAAGAGGCTAGAGCTCATAGAGTGGGCGGCTCAATCGGGAAGTTATATCATCGAGGATGATTACGACAGCGAGCTCAGATACCAAAGCAGACCAATTCCATCCCTGCAATCCATCGATAACAGCGACCACACTATATATCTCGGGACATTTTCCAAATCCATGTCACCGGATCTTCGAATATCATATATGGTGCTTCCAGCAGATCTGATGAAGGCATATGAATCCAGATATTCACACACCAACTGCACAGTTCCAACGGTTCTGCAGCTTGCACTTATTGAATTTATACAGAGTGGTAATTATCAGCGCCACATAGGCGCCATGAAGAATCACTATAAAAAGAAGCATGATTATATATTGAATTATGTGAAACAGAATCTTGAAGATGATGTGATCATGTATGGTGCCGGAGCCGGTCTCCACTTTGTGGCAGAGGTTAAGAACTCAAAGCTTACCCAGACAGAGCTCATATCAGCTTTTGAACAGAAAGGCATACGAATCTTCTCCACAGAACCATTCTGGATAAGAAAGAATCTCTGTCCTGAGAACCAGCTTCTGTTTGGTTTCAGCGCCATACCATATGAAAAACTTCCCGGCGCGATGAAGGCGTTCTCTAAAATAATACACTCTCTGTGATTTGTATTTTAGACAGGTAATATACAAAAAGAAGAGAATCTCACGTCATGTAGGATTCTCTTCTTTTTTTCATGGCAGCGAGTCTATGATCTCCACCGATTTGAACTTCCTGTCCACATACATATCCATGAACTGCTTCGACACTAGCTGTATCTCCGCCAGTACAGGATCTGACACATTGAAGTTGTACATCTTGCCAAGCGGTGCACCATTTATGTATTGTATCGTGTATACTGCGTCATCCGATAGATGAAGCGGATGTTTTGCCCGGCCTTTGCATCCATCGCAGAGCAGTCCACCCGATGCTGCATCGAATACATTTGACACCTCAGCCTTGCCACATACCGGACAGTGGAAGCTCTGTATTCCCTGTCCGAACACATCCATAAGCTTTATCTCGTACACGCACCTGATGAGCTTTGCTGGCATCTGCCCCTTCTCCAGAGCCTTAAGACTCACATACAGAAGATTGAGGTAATCTGCTGCCCTGTCTCCCTCATGGGTCATGAAGCCCATGACCTCGCAGAAATACGATGCATAACAGTATGCATCTATGTCCATGGTGAGCTGATGGAAATATTCATCCACATCTATATTCACAAGCCTGTATGAATCCCGTCCCGGGATCAGTGTAAAGCTTCCCATGACGAACATCTGTGTCTTGGACTGAAGAGGGTTCGTACCACGTCTTACTCCGGAGGCAAATACAGTTATCCGTCCACGTTCCTTTGTCAGGACCACCATCCTCCTGTCATACTCACTCTGGAGGCTGCTGGACAGTACAATTCCGTGCAGTGTAACTTCTTCTCTCATAATTGTACGTCCACCTCCATAACAAATTTAACATGACAAGATCGGCAAACTATGCACTGCCCGCAGCAACTGCACATTCACCGATCCTGTTTTCACACACTACTCGTCTCTAAACCCAAAGTTTCTTAGCAATGTATCTGTATCTCTCCAGTCCTTCTTGACCTTTACCCAAAGCTTCAGATTGACCTTGGTGTCGAGAAGTCTCTCTATTCCATATCTCGCATGAGTACCGATCTTCTTCAGCATGACGCCCTGCTTTCCTATGATGATTCCCTTGTGGGAGTCCCTCTCACATATGATTGTCGCATCGATATCAATCAGGCCGCCATCCGGTCTCTCTTTCATGGAATCAATCACAACTGCAATACCATGGGGAACCTCTTTATCAAGCTGACGGAGCGCCTGCTCCCTGATGAGTTCGGCAACTATCTGTCTCTCCGGCTGGTCAGTGATCGTGTCCTCATCATAATACTGTGGTCCATACGGAAGATACTTCATAATGGTATCTATGAGCTCATCTGTGTTCTTGCCCTTTAATGCCGACACAGGAACTATTTCCGCAAAGTCACAGGCATCTTTATAGGTATTTATCGCCTCAAATACCTTGCTCTCCTCCACGTTGTCTATCTTGTTCACAACCACAATTATAGGTGTCTTTACATGCTGGAGCTGTTCTATGATATACCGCTCTCCTGCACCGATAAATGTTGTGGCCTCAACTATCCAGAGAACCACATCGACCTCATCCAGCGTACTCTCAGCAACCTTGAGCATGTACTCTCCAAGCTTGTTCTTCGCCCTGTTTATTCCCGGTGTGTCCAGGAAGATAATCTGTCCCTTATCGCTGGTATACACGGTCTGTATCCTGTTTCTCGTGGTCTGCGCCTTGTTGCTTGTTATCGCTATCTTCTGTCCTATCAGTCTGTTCATAAGTGTCGACTTTCCAACGTTTGGTCTGCCTATGATGGACACGAAGCCTGATTTGTATTCTTTATTCATATATCTCCTTCATCCTGCATGCGCAGGCTAACCTACGCATACGCATCTAGCTTTACTATGTCATGACCCTAATTCGCCGCTCGCAAGTCATGCAAGCACGCCCACTCACTTGCGCTCATTATATCGACTGTCGGCTATACCTAGAAAATCGCAAGTACATCCTTGAAGTTGTCCTTATTCTCCTCTATCTTGCTCTCTCCGCCGATGGCGCAGATGATTCCTGAATCCGTAACAGCCTTCACAAGTGGTGCAAGGGCTCTGATGGCATCTCTGTCGGTGGAGAGGATCTTATCACGCTCTCTCTGGATCTGTTCATCTGTAACTCCCATAAAGTATCTCGCCATATGGCTTATACCCTCCGCAACAGGAGTCGTCGGTGCATCTATCTGAGCCATGGTTCCAATGATATACTTGGTCATATCTCTGTCTGAGCACTCAAAGTTCTCCACGAACTTATATGCATTCTTGAATATGTCATATGTCTCCATGAGGTTTGGATCTCTGTATGAGCTCATATAGCAGGTTCCATTCCTGAGGAATGAGCACATGGCACCATATGCGCCGCCCTTCACACGGACATTTTCCCACAGATAACCATATGAGAATATGATTTTGAGAACGCTCAGTGAGCTGTCGTACTTGTATCCCGCATCCTCAAAATTACCCGCTATGGCAACATACTGAACCTGGCTGGCTGTCTTGAAGCCCTCATTCTTGAGATCCTTCTCAAAAGGCTTCACATCCTTATGTGCAGGTCTTGTAGAGAGTGCCATGCCAAAGTCCGCAAATGATTCCTCAAGCAGATCTGTCACGTCCTCATTTCCTGTATATGAAACCGTAAGTGCCCCCTTTCTGAGTACCTCTGCAAGGGCATACTGAAGCTTCTCAATGAAGTCATCGTACTTCTCATCGAAGTGATCCACTATGTCACACAGGAATTCATAATAAGCGATTCCACAGGTCTCATCCGTGAATCTTGCTCCCTCATCTATATAGGACATGGCTCTGGTGTATGCGGTCACATGTCCCGATGCAGCCATGCCATTCTTCATGCTGGACTTCTCCTCCGTCAGGAGCTCCTTCAGTCTCTTCCTGTCATCGATCTTAGATGAGAACATAATCTCCTTCATCAGTTCAACGGCATATGGAAGCTTCTCATAGAGTGCCTTCATTGACACGTAAAAGAACTTCTTGATATCCGTGTCACTGGCATATCCAACCATATCAAATTCTATTCCACCTATATTACTGTCTATCTCATTTGAAAGCTGTCCATAGGTATGCTTCTCTGTGTCAATATATTTAAACAGGCATGACAGCACAGCAAGATACGGCACAAGGTCATTATCTATATCATTTATATTGAAATAGAACCTCAGATATCCTATACCGTTTGTAAATATATCGTGGCTTACAACCGGAAGTCCGCCGATCTCAGACTCAACATTCTTGAGCTTCTCAGCCTCTTTGTCAATGTCATCTATCGCCAGAAGCGGAACCTTGGCAAGATCCTCTGCGGATGAAGGAGTCGCCTGATACTCCTTGAGCGCCTTTGTATCCTCCACGATCTTCTCAAGCTCCTCACGGCTGAGCGTAGCCTTGTATGCCGCAAGCTCATCAGCGATCTTCTTCTCATTCTCCTGGTCAAGACCCTTCTTAGGGTTCATGGTGAGATACAGGCCAAATGTATTATCAATGAAACATTCCTTTATAAGCTGCTCAAAGTATCCATTCTGAAGATCCTCTCTCAGCTCCTTATACACATCATTCATCTCAAAAAACATGAGTGCCTTGGTATCGTCATACAGCCAGCTGTTAAATGCATCCAGTCCGTACATAAGTCCCTTAGGAAACCTTCCAAAATTGGCCTCCTTGTGCTTGAACTCAAACTTGTTGATTGCAGCCTCAACCGCATCCTTATCTATACCATGGCTGAGTTCTTCAAATGTATCATCTATTATCTTTATGAATCTGTCCTTATCGTTCTTATCCGCGCCTCTTGCTATGATAGAGAATGTGGTCTGCTGACAGCCATTGTCAAATGAGCTGTAGACCTCCTCGCCTATACCCGCATCAGTCAGAGCTTTCTTCAGGACAGCTCCCGGCGCATCCATGAGCACGTACTCAAGTATTTCAAGGGCTGTAACCTTCTTCTTTTCGGTGCTGAGCCCTGTTATCTTGCTGTATGTGAGTATGGAATTGTTCTCCTCTGGATCAGTATCAGCTATGGAGTACTCCTTAGTGATATCCTTCATCTCGTCAAATGGCTTCTGAAGAGGGATTGCTGAATCTATCTCCTTGTAATCGTAATGTGACAGATACTCCTCATCTATAAATTCCAGCTCCTTCGCCATATCACAGTCACCATACAGATAAATATAACTGTTCGATGGATGATAATATGTCCTGTGGAAATCTCTGAATCTCTCAAGGGTGAGTGTAGGTATGGATACCGGATCACCGCCTGAATCATTGCCATATGGAGTGTCCGGCATGAGTGATGACTCTATCTCTCTGTACATAATCGACTCAGGACTTGAGTACACGCCCTTCATCTCATTATACACAACTCCGTTGTACTTCAGGTCTCCGTCCATAGAGTCAAGCTCGTAGTGCCAGCCCTCCTGCTTCATGATCTCATCATGTATATAGATATCCGGATAGAACACTGCATCCAGATACACACTCATGATGTTCTCAAAGTCCTTCTGATTGAAGCTCGCTATAGGATATACCGTCTTGTCTGAATAAGTCATGGCGTTTAGGAAGGTGTTCAGAGAACCTTTTGCCAGCTCAACAAATGGATCCTTTACCGGATATTTCTTTGAACCACAAAGCACTGAGTGCTCAATTATATGAGGTATTCCTGAATCATCATATGGAGGTGTCCTGAAGCCTATATTGAATACCTTATTCACATCGTCATTCTCAATGATGAGGACCCTTGCCTTTGTCTTTATATGCTCCAGCACATATCCCTTGCCATGTACCTCCGGTAGATCCTTCTCCTCAACTATTCTGTAAGCCTTTAAATCTTTGATATTTCCCAATTCATATTCTCCTTCTATATAAATTTTCAACGCTCACTATTCCATCTGTCCGGCACCAAACGAAGCCGGAAGAAACTCTGACAATCTTCTCATGTCGTAATCATCCTCTGAATGTGCTGCGATAACATACATATCCGCAGAAAATTCCGAGAGCACCTGTCTGCATATCCCACATGGATATGTTATTCCATTTATCCCTGTACTATTCAGGCCACCGACAATAGCAATCGCTTTGAAATCTTTATAGCCACTACTCACTGCATTACACACCGCTGCACGTTCTGCGCATATAGTTGCACCATACGAGGAATTTTCTATATTACAGCCCGTGAACACTCTGTATTCATTCGCATTTCTATCGCGGCTGTCTGTCTCTCTGCCAACGACTTCTTCTGCATCCGAAGAATTCTCCCGGCCAGCCAGGAGTGCTGCCCCAACCTTAAACTGTGAGTACCTGGCATATGCCATTTCTCTCGCCTCTACCGCTTTCACAATAAGACGCCTGATGTCTGTATCTTCAATAATATAATCACTCTCCATAATACAGGACCTCCTTTCTGATACCTTCTACGCACTTCCATAATAATAACACTAATCCACCTTTAGATTCAATCACCCACACAGTATTAAACGTTCAAATATTATCAGCTTGGTGCACATAACAAGAGGCCGCCCGAAATCCGGCGGCCTCTCGATCACTTCTCTTTATTCAATTTATTACATTTTTAATAGCTTCCTGACTGTATCTGTCTGAGTATTTCGTCCACCATATCCTGATATGTGTCCGATGTAAGAACCAGGATAATACAGAACACCAGGAACACAAGTGCTATTGCGCTCATTATAATACCTGCGATAGCCATTCCCTTGCCAGGCTTCTTATCCTTAAGACTTATGATACCTGTTATCAGTCCCGCAATGGCTGTGGCAATTCCCACATATGTGATACAACATCCAAATGTAAGAGAAAAGATACCAAGCACCATAGATGCTATGGATACGCCTTTGCTCTCCTGTGGCTGCATATTATTCTGTGGATATGCCGGACCTCCGCCCATATTCATGTCCTGATTAGCATAATTCTGTCCGTATGGATCTCCCGGCTGTCCGTAGCCCTGACCATACTGACCATATCCCTGTCCGTACTGTCCACCTGGCTGGCCATAATTCTGTCCATACTGGCCGCCTGGCTGACCATAATTCTGATCATACTGTCCACCTTGCTGACCATAATTCTGTCCATACTGGCCGTCTGACTGACCATAGTTCTGGTCGTTCTGTCCATACTGGCCGTCTGACTGACCATAGTTCTGGTCGTTCTGTCCATACTGAGGCGCACCGGCATATGGATTCTGCTGTCCCGCCTGTCTGTTGTCTTCTGTTGGCTGATAGCCGCCAAAGCTGTTGTTATCTTCTCCCATCTCTTCCTGCCTTTCATTTATAACTTTTTTGTAACCCATACTTTCCCTTAGTCGAAAAATATCTGTTCTGATTATCTCACACATGCCGGTTAGTGTCAATTAACCTACATAAAAAAAGAAACACATCACCCGATTACGAATGATGTGATCCTTTTTTATCTTAGTCTTTGTATTTTACTGCGAAATCGTGTCTGACTCTATTCCTTAGAAGCCCATTCCGCCGCCCATTCCTGCTCCGCCTGCTGGCATTGCTGGAGCGTCTTCCTTGATATCAGCTACAACTGACTCTGTTGTGAGCATTGTCGAAGCAACTGATGTAGCGTTCTGAAGTGCACTTCTTGTAACCTTAACAGGATCAATGATTCCTGCCTCGATCATGTTGACATATGTCTCATTGTATGCATCAAAGCCCACACCAACCTCAGACTCTTTGATCTTGTTGATGATGACTGATCCCTCAAGTCCTGCATTGGCTGCGATGTGGAACAGTGGAGCCTCCATAGCCTTGAGAACTACCTTAGCGCCTGTCTTCTCATCGCCCTCAAGATCCTTTACAAGCTCTGCAACCTTCTTTGCAGCGTGGATGTATGCTGAACCACCACCTGAGATGATTCCCTCTTCAACTGCAGCTCTTGTGGCATTAAGGGCATCCTCCATACGGAGCTTAGCTTCCTTCATCTCTGTCTCTGTAGCTGCGCCGACTCTGATAACTGCAACTCCACCGGCAAGCTTTGCGAGTCTCTCCTGAAGCTTCTCTTTATCAAACTCTGATGTTGTCTCCTCAAGCTGAGCCTTGATGACATTTACACGACCTGCGATGTCTTCCTTAGCGCCCATACCATCAACGATAACTGTGTTCTCCTTTGTGATCTTAGCACTCTTTGCACGTCCAAGGTCATCAAGAGTAGCATCCTTGAGCTCATATCCAAGCTCCTCTGAGATTACCTTACCGCCTGTAAGAATAGCGATATCCTGAAGCATCTCTTTTCTTCTGTCGCCATAACCAGGAGCCTTTACAGCTACTACCTGGAATGTACCACGCAGCTTGTTGACGATAAGTGTTGTGAGAGCCTCGCCCTCGATATCCTCAGCGATGATCAGTAGCTTTGATCCGCTCTGAACGATCTGCTCAAGAAGTGGAAGGATCTCCTGGATATTTGAGATCTTCTTATCTGTAATAAGTATATATGGGTTATCAAGCTCTGCAACCATCTTCTCCATATCTGTTGCCATGTAAGCTGAAATATAACCTCTGTCGAACTGCATACCTTCTACAAGGTCGAGCTCTGTCTTCATTGACTTTGACTCTTCGATTGTGATGACTCCATCCTTTGACACTTTCTCCATAGCGTCGGCAACCATCTGTCCAACCTCATCGTCACCAGCTGAGATAGATGCAACTCTTGCGATCTGATCCTTTCCGCTGATAGTCTCACTCATATCAAGAATAGCCTCAACTGCCTTGTCGCAAGCCTTCTTCATTCCCTTTCTGAGAACGATAGGATTAGCACCTGCTGCCAGATTCTTCATTCCTTCATTGATCATAGCCTGTGCAAGAACTGTAGCTGTTGTAGTACCATCACCTGCAACATCGTTTGTCTTTGTTGCAACTTCCTTGACGATCTGAGCACCCATGTTCTCAAATGCATCCTCAAGCTCGATGTCCTTTGCTATTGTAACACCATCATTTGTGATGAGTGGTGAACCGTATGACTTTGCAAGTACAACGTTTCTTCCTTTAGGTCCAAGTGTAACTCTTACTGTATCTGCTAACTGATTAACTCCTGCCTCAAGTGCCTTTCTAGCCTCAGCACCGTACTTAATTTCCTTTGCCATTTCTATCTACCTCCATGTTATATTACATATATATTATCCATATATCATCCGCATATGTCTCCCGCAGCTCACGCTGTCTGGATATACGCTTTTACTTCTCAACGATTGCAAGGATGCTGTCCTGCTTGATAACTATGTACTCTTCGTCGTCAAGCTTAACCTCTGAACCAGCGAACTTCTGATATATAACTGTATCTCCAACCTTAACGTCCATAGGAACCAGCTTGCCATCAACAACTGCTCCAGGGCCAACCTCTATAACCTCTGCATACTGTGGCTTCTCCTTTGCCTGGCCTGGTAATACGATTCCTGACTTTGTTGTCTCCTCTGCTACTGACTGCTTTAATACTACTCTGTCTCCAAGTGGTCTTAACTTCATGATATATACCTCCTGATTTATTTTTTCTTTTATTTTCTCATCTTCGTTCTTAGCACTCAATTTATGTGAGTGCTAACACTGTTTTATATTCTATCCATTTCTATAAAAAAATCAACCCTTATTTTCTAAAAAATATATAAAAATATGTCTGTCATCTACAGTAATACATATCACTTAAAAAGAGTCGTTCTTGCATAGTCAAACAGATACTGCTGCGCATATCCCCCGAGATTTCCGAACTTTTTCACGGCAAATGCCTCTATCTCCAGCTTTTTTGTGTCCTTGCCATCAAAGTACATGCTCTCCATGATCCTCTTCATCCACACATCCACAGGGAAAGCCTCACGTCTTCCAAGTCCAAAGAGCAGGACACAGTTGGCAACCTTCTCTCCTACTCCCTTTATAGTCATGAGAAGTTCCCTTGCCTGTTCTATGTCAAGTGCGTCAAGCTTCTCCTTTGTGACATTTCCCGAGTACACCGCCTCCGTCGCATTCATTATGTATGGAGCACGGAATCCGACCTTGCACTCCCTGAGCTCATCCTCTGTGACCTCATGAAGTCTGTCTACATCAGGGAACACATAAAATGCCTCGCCATTATATCCTATGACCTCATCACCAAATCTATGCGATATATTTTTCACACACTGTTTTATCTGAGGGATATTCTTGTTCTGGGATATGATAAATGATATAAGCGTCTCAAAGAAGTCCTGATTAAGTATACGTATTCCATCCTTCTCATTCACAGCCGTCTGAAGTGCGCTGTCCGCCTTTATGACACTCTCCTTGATGAGCCCGTAATCGTTGTCCATATCCAGATAAGGGCGCCATATTCCTTCATAGTCTTCCATGGATGAACCATATATCCTGAGCACGCCGCCTGACTGTTCCATCTTCACAGCCCTGCCAAATGCTATGACCTCATACACTTCATCATCAAGCTTGTCAAAATGAAAGCACTGACCACACTCAAGTATCTGAGAAAGTCTGAAATCCTTCACTCCGTCTACCGTAACTATATTGCCATCACAACTTACATTCATCTTCCGTACACCTGCCATTTCATATTTGTATAATTGTGCTTTTTGTCTTATAAATTTCTCTAGGCTATTGTATAATACCTGTATATTATTTTCAATGTCACATAAGCAGTGTGGCAAAAACTGACACTATCACAAACAGGAGGATCTATGGCTGAACAGATATACACTATACCAGTAAACGATGCATTTGACAGCGGCTGCGAATGCCCTATGTGCCAGATGCAGAAGGATCTTGAACGAAATGCAATTGAATATACGATGGGGCCAAGCTACATGGAGGACGACAACCGTGCCATGACTGACAAGCTTGGTTTTTGCAGTCATCATCTGAGAATGCTCTATCAGGAAAAGAATCGTCTGGGTCTGGCACTCATGATGAACACCCATATGAATAAGACTATACAAGATATGAGGGCGCTGGCTGCCAAAGGTCCCGCCGCCAAAGCCGGTCTGTTCGGCAAGAACACACCAAATGCACCTGTTGTCGATTATATAGAGAATATGGAGAAAAGCTGCTTCATTTGTGGACGTATGGATGACATGTTCGTACGCTATGTAGACACTATCTTCCATATGTGGAAAAGAGATTCCGAGTTCAGGGACAAATTTGCTACGAGCAAAGGCTTCTGTACATACCACTACGGAATACTGTACAAGACAGGCCAGAACAAACTGAGCAAGGAACAGTATGCGCAGTTCATCGAAATCCTCAACAAGGTATACTTTGACAATATGGAACGTGTCAATGGTGACCTGAGCTGGTTCATAGACAAGTTTGACTACAGATACAAGAACGAGCCATGGAAGAATTCCAAGGACGCCCTCCCGAGAGGGATCATCAAGATTGGCCATACATTTGTAGAATAATAAACACATGACAATAAATAAAAGCCGCCTTACATATCTGTAAAGCGGCTTATTTTAACTGACTCTCCATGCAATGAGACCATCCGGAAGCGCCGGCTTTATCATGCCAGGCCTTCTGCCTGTGTTCTCTATGCCATGAGCCTGTTTCATTCTCTCATGGAGATATGCTCTGTATTCTGTGAGAAGCCCGGTAAATATCGGTCTGAGCTCAGGGCACCTTCTGAAATCCCCCGGCTTGACAAGTCCCGGTTTCTTGTGGAATATATCCACACCAGCATTTTTCAACACCGATGCCACGAACTGTGAACAGAAGAAACTGTATTCCCTCTCATACGCAAGATGGAAAAATACGCTGAATACACCCATGAAGTTATATCCGTATCTGTCCGGATGCTTCTTGAATCTGGCGAGCTCCTGCTGTATCCTGTCATACTGCTTACTCGTGACCTTCAGCTCATACACAGCGCATCTGGTTCCCTTGTGCTTTCCAAATATTCCCTTTTCTATGTTCTCACTGATAAATCCACTGTTAAATGGATTGTATACACCTTTCCTTGCAAAACTGTACATCTCATCAAGACTTATGTCCAGTGCCAGAGATGTGTGACAATACGGCTCTCTGGTCATAAGCTTTATGAGATTTGAAGGAACTGTTTTTGTCTTTGACAAAAGTATGTATACCTTCTTACTCTCATCTTTCATATTTTTGTTTCCAATCACCTATTTTGATGTACGCATATCCCCCCACAGGATAAGCGCCAATCCCCACATCATAAATTATAAACGCATCCCCGGTAATTACTTGCCCGGCTTGTAAGAACTCTTGAGTGACACGATCCTGTTGTATACAGGATGCTCCGCTGTAGAATCCTTTGAGTCAACACAGAAGAAACCATTTCTCAGGAACTGGAATGCCTCTCCCGGCTGAGCCTCCTCAAATGCCTTCTCAAGCTTACATCCCTGTTTGATAACAAGTGAGTTTGGATTGAGATTCAATGTACCATCGTCGTTGAGCTTCCCCTTCTCCTCATCGATGATATTCTCATACAGACGAACCTCTGCATCTATTGCGCTCTCTGCCGATACCCAGTGAATGGTTCCCTTGACCTTACGTCCCTCAAAGCCTGAACCGCTTCTTGTCTCTGGGTCATATGTACAATGTACTGTTGTGACATTGCCGTCCTCGTCCTTCTCAAATCCCACGCACTTTACGAAATATGCATTCTTAAGACGAACCTCGTTGCCAGGGAACAGTCTGAAATACTTCTTAGGAGGCTCCTCCATGAAGTCCTCTCTCTCTATATACAGATACTTGCTGAATGCTACCTTTCTGCTTCCGAGCTCCTCGTTCTCCTGATTGTTCTCGACATCGAGGTACTCAACCTGATCCTCAGGATAGTTGTCGATGACAAGCTTTACAGGATCAACAACTGCCATGTATCTCTTGGCTGTGAGCTTCAGGTCGTCTCTCACGCAATACTCAAGCATAGCGTAATCAACAGACGACTGGCTCTTGGATATTCCAACCAGCTCCATGAACTTCTTAATAGCTGATGGTGTGAAGCCTCTTCTTCTGAGGGCTGCAATGCTTACAAGACGTGGGTCATCCCATCCGTCTACTATTCCGTCCTCGACAAGCTTCTTGATGTATCTCTTACCTGTTATGACATTTGTCAGGTAAAGCTTTGCGAACTCTATCTGCTTTGGTGTGCCCTCAGGTGAATCCTTGTAACCGAGCTCCATAACCACCCAGTCATACAGAGGTCTGTGATCCTCAAACTCAAGTGTACATATAGAATGTGTAACACCCTCGATGGCATCCTCGATAGGATGTGCAAAGTCATACATAGGGTAAATGCACCACTTGTCACCTGTGTTGTGGTGGTTCATTCTTGCTATTCTGTAGATAATAGGATCTCTCATGTTGATGTTAGGGCTTGCCATATCTATCTTTGCACGGAGTACCTTACTTCCGTCAGGGAACTCACCGTTCTTCATTCTCTCGAACAGATCAAGATTCTCCTCTATGCTTCTGTCTCTGTATGGGCTGTTCTTGCCCGGCTCAGTGAGAGTTCCTCTGTACTCTCTGATTTCATCTGCTGTGAGGTCACACACATATGCCTTGCCCTTCTTGATGAGCTTTATGGCAGCCTCGTACATCTGGTCAAAGTAATTTGATGCAAAGAACACTCTGTCTCCAAAGTCTGCTCCCAGCCACTTGACATCTGCAAGTATTGACTCTACGAACTCTGTTTTCTCCTTTGTAGGGTTGGTATCGTCAAATCTGAGATTAAACTGTCCGCCATACTGCTGTGCCAGTCCGTAATTCAAAAGTATTGACTTGGCATGTCCTATATGTAAATATCCATTTGGCTCTGGTGGGAATCTGGTAACGATCTTCGGCACCTTACCCTCTGCGATATCTTTCTCAATTATCTGTTCAATGAAATTCTTACCTGTCATCTCTTCAGCCATTTCCAAACTGCCTCCCGCTTTTTTTGATAATTCTAAATGTCTGCAACCGAATTTGCACACGATTACAGTTAGTTTACCATACTTTTACTGCTTGTACCACAATTATCTTTTGATTTGTCATTATTTTTCGCACAAATGTAAATATTTTACTTGATTTTTGATGTCCATTTTGTTATAGTTATTATTGCTTTTGAAAAGCAAGCTACTATAGCTCAGGTGGTAGAGCGCAACATTGGTAATGTTGAGGTCACGGGTCCGACTCCCGTTAGTAGCTTTTATTTTTTTGTCCGTATTTACGCCGCCCTGAGCGGCTTTATTTTTATCCACCGCAGACCGGATCACTTACTTTCCGCCCGCAGTCTCAGCTTCATATATTCCATCCCAGTCCGTCAAACTGTTCTTAAACATATCCACAAATGGTATATAAGTGAATACGATAAGAAGCAATACCGGCAAAGCCAGGAACAATACGATCGTTCCCACCTTACCTTTACCTTTTTTAGCTTTGCTCTCCGCTCTCATGTCACCACTCCTTAATCTGATGATCAATAAAAATTAATCATTTTTACCTTTTGTTACTTTCGATTAAGGTTGGCTATACATTTATTTTAGTTTATTTCAAGCTAATATGCAGGCTTATTAGCAAATTCTTTGCAAAAAAAGGAAGCGACATATTGCCACTTCCTGTCTTTGATTAAACAACTTAAAATTTTATTATTCTAATTACACATCCCTGAGCTTAGCTCTGATCCTCTGAACCGCATTGTCTATGGATTTTGCCGGTTTGCAGAGTCTCTCCCCTATCACTTCATAAGAAGCGCCTGTTAGATATTCGTCAAGAACATGCTTCTCAAGCTTAGAAAGCTTACTGTCGATGAGCTTTATAAGATCTGACTCACGCAACTTCGCCATCATGATATCCTCAGGATTAGTTATGACACCCGAATCTATCTCATCAAGCGGGCTGGAGTAATCTCCCCCGCCATCGCCATAGATCGATATATAGTAGTTCAACGGTCCGTTTTTCTTGTTGTTTGAATTGTTCACCGCGGTAATGAGCTGCCTTCTCACGCACATGAACGCAAAGGTCTTGAATGTCGCGCCCTTGTCAGGTCTGTAATTATTCACAGCCTTGACCAGTCCGATCATGCCCTCCTGTATAAGATCCTCCTCATCAGCACCTATGATATAAAGGCTTCTGCTCTGTCCCGTTATCATTGGGCCATAGCGCTTGATAAGTGTCTCCATAGCATCGTTATCCTTTTGTTCATTTATAAGCTCCAGCAGTTCATTATCTGATAATTCCAAATACATATACTCTACCTTTACTTGTTCATCCTCTGTCTTACGACCTCATAAGCCAGAACTCCGGCAGCAACTGATGCGTTGAGTGAGTCTATGTCTCCCTTCATAGGAACAGATACGACATAATCACACTTCTCCTTGACCAGTCTGCTGACGCCGCTTCCCTCATTACCTATGACAAGTCCAAGGGAACCTGTGAGGTTACACTTGTACATGAGTTCTCCGTCCATATCCGCACAGGCGAACCACATGCCTCTATCTTTCAGCTCCTCTATGGTCTTGCTGATATTTGTCACCTTTGCAACAGGTGTATAATTGATAGCTCCCGCTGATGCCTTTACAACTGTAGCTGTGATTCCGACTGCACGCCTCTTAGGTATGATTACACCGTGGGCACCACAGAGATTCGCTGTTCTGATGATCGCACCAAGATTGTGTGGATCCTCTATCTCATCAAGTATGAAGAAAAATGGATCCTCTCCTCTGCTCTCAGCCAGTGCAAACATATCCTCTATCTCTGCGTACTTATATGCCGCTGCATGTGCAATCACTCCCTGATGCTTGCCAGCCTGTGACATCTGGTTTAACTTTTCCTTTGAGAGGTAGTTTATCACTGTATCCTGCTTCTTCGCCTCCCTGACTATGCTGTTCACGATTCCATCCCTGCATCCGTCAAGGACATACAGCTTATCTATGGTCTTGCCTGATCTGAAAGCCTCGAGGACTGCATTTCTTCCCTCTATGACCAATGCTTCCTCATCGCTCTCTGTCTTAATGTTATTCTCAAATTCTCTATTCTGCATCTTTTTCTCCATCTGTACTCTCTGTACTCTTTTCAAGTGTTGAGGTATCCTCTATTGTATCTTCCTGTGCTGCTTTGCCCGGATCCTTGTGCTGCTGTTCTGCCCTGTCCGTTTCAACTGGATCATGGTTCAGTATGATCCTCGTGATCTCAAACATCCTGTCATACTGCTTATCAAGATACAGAAAGCCTATAAGGCACTCAAAGCCCGTTGCCATTCGGTACTGTCCCACAGTCGCATTCTTGGCTGTTGAATGAGTCTTGGTGTTCCTGCCTCTCTTGTATATCCACTCTTCCTCCTCGGTGAGCAGTCCGTTGTCCAGAAGATACATTATATATCCCGCCTGAGCCTCCGCCTTCACAAGCTGGCTCACCTCTTTGTGGTATTTGTATGCCTGCTTGTTATCCTTTGTGACAGCAAGGGTCTTTATGAGAAGATCAAACACGCTGTCACCTATATATGCAAGTGAAAGCGGTGAATACTCCCTTGGATTAGTGTATGTCACCCCGAGTATCTCAGTAAAGTAACTGTCTATGCTCTTTTCCATTTTACGCCCTCTCTGGTATCCTCAAGGATAATTCCCATATTACTGAGCTGGTCACGGATCTCATCTGCCCTAGCAAAGTTCTTTGCCTTTCTTGCAGCCTGTCTCTCCTCGATAAGAGCCTCTATATCTGAATCAAGTATCTCTTTCTTCTTCTCTGTGATGATTCCAAGTATGTCGCAGAGCTTTGTCACTGTATTGAGCACAAGCTCCACAGTAGCCTTTGTTGACTCCTCTGTCACATTTACATTTGCATATTTTACGAGCTCAAATATAACTGAGATCGCATCTGCAGTGTTGAGGTCGTCATCCATGGCTGCCTCATATTTCTTCACAAATGCATCCATCTCGTCTGCAACTGCCTTATCTACTTCTCCTTCTGTTCCGCTTATAGACTTCAGTCTGTCAACTGCTGTAAGGATTCTCTCAAGGCCGTTCTTTGAAGCCTCAACAAGGTCTGCTGAGAAGTTGAGCGGACTTCTGTAATGGGCTGACAGCATGAAGAATCTAATGACCTGAAGAGGGTACTTCTCTGCTATCTCTCTGACTGTGAAGAAGTTGCCAAGTGACTTGGACATCTTCTCATTGTTGATCTTGAGGAAGCCGTTGTGCATCCAGTATCTTGCGAACTCTGTGCCATTTGCAGCCTCACTCTGTGCTATCTCGTTCTCATGGTGTGGGAATACAAGATCCTCTCCACCCGCATGTATATCTATTACATCTCCGATATATTTCTTGGACATAACCGAGCACTCAAGATGCCAGCCTGGTCTTCCATCGCCCCATGGTGATGGCCATGATGGCTCGCCCTCCTTCTTTGGCTTCCAGAGAACGAAATCAAGCGGATCCTCCTTCTCATCAACACCTGATACAAGAAGGTCTCTGTTACCTGAACGGAGGTCATCGATATTCTTCTTGGACAGCTTGCCGTAGTCCTTGAACTTTCTGGTTCTGAAGTATACGGTTCCATTCACCTCGTAAGCGTATCCCTTCTCTATAAGAGTCTTTACCATCTCAATCATATCCGGTATCTCTTCTGTTGCCTTTGGATGTGTTGTCGCCTCACGCACATTGAGAGCCGCCATATCCTTCTTGACCTCTGCGATATATCGCTCTGATATAACGCTGGCATCCACACCCTCCTCATTTGCACGCTTTATAATCTTGTCATCGACATCAGTAAAATTCGATACATAATTGACATCATAGCCCTTGTACTCCAGATATCTTCTGAGCGTATCAAATACTATCATTGGTCTGGCATTTCCTATATGGATATAATCATATACAGTAGGACCACATACATATATTCCCACCTTACCCTCGTTGATAGGCACAAACTCTTCTTTTCTTCTTGTGAGCGTGTTTAAAATCTTCATAAATATAATGTCCTTTCTATATTGGTCGATAATATATCTGTAAGCAAACAAAAAACTTCGTCCCAATATACATATGATATGCATATAGAGACGAAGTATTATCTCCGCGGTTCCACTCTGATTGTATTAAATACTACAATTCCTGTTCTTCGCCTTTTGTGTCTAGTATATGTGCGGGTGCAGGCTTTGTCAATAATTTCATTTTATAATTGTACTGGACATAGCACCAATTATTTACTAGAATAAACTGAATAAAACAATCAGGAGGATACCTATATGTCAGATATAAACAATAACGAAACCGACGAAATGGATATCGAGATGATCGATATAACATACGAGGATGGAACATCCTGCACATGTGAGATCATTGCCAAATTCGAGGTAAATGACATCTCTTATGCCGCTCTGCTTCCTGCAGATGACGAGGATGCCGATATCATCGTGTACAGATACAGCGAGCAGGGAGACGATGTCACCCTCGACGAGATCACCGACGAGGCTGAGTTCAACGATGTCGCAGACGCCCTCGACGAGATTCTGGACGATCTGGAATTCAATTCAGATGACGAGGAATAATATCCGTACATCTATGCGTTTTCTATAAGCTCGTTATTTATCGTGTATTCAAGGCTGAGCGTCTTTGTTTCATGTATATCATCGAAGTGGACACACAGCTTTCTGTCATCTACATATGTGATGACTCCACGTCCATACCGCTTGTGGATTATGGTGTTTCCTGTTTTTATCAGAGACCTGTCCACAAGCATTTCCTGGACAAATCTCGAGGTCATCGCTTTTCTTCCATACATTTTCTGGGGAACATACACATACAGTCCATACTTAGCCCTCGTGACGGCCACATAGAACAACCGGCGTTCCTCCTCTATATTTCCATCTCCGACTGATTTCTTATGAGGCGTTATGTCCTCAACAGCATCCATTATGAATACATATGAATACTCAAGTCCCTTTGAGCAGTGCATAGTCGAAAGCGTGACTGCATCACCTGCCACACTGCCCTGCCTGCTCTGCTCTCTGAGCTGTTTTGTATATTCGTCTATATACTCCATCCAGCCGTCGAAGCTCAGAAAGTCTTTTGCACTGTCCTGTATCTCCTCCAGGATATCCATATAATCGTCCTCACTCACGCCCCTGTACTCAGCATATTCCCTCACATACGCATCCAGTCCAACCGCTTTCCTTATATAATTCACGGCCGCGTACGGCGCAAGTCTGCTTATCCTCTCCAGATCGTTCTCGAGAACATTTATGTTGTTGACTATTCTGTACTTATCCTTATAATGCTGCCTCAGCTCCTCAAAGTTCACCACCGGCGAATCAAATGCATCCCTGCTTATATACCTGTTCGGCTTATTGATGATCCTGAGGACCGTTCTCCTGTCCCTGCTGCCCCTTGCAAGCCTTATATAGTCAAATATGTTCTCAGCTAGGAAGTGCGTGAAGATATTTGGTATGTTATCCTTCATCAAAAATGGTATGCCATTTTCCATGAGCTTTGAAGCCAGCGCCCTCGGCTCGGTATTCGTCCTGAATATGATCGCCATTTCACGGTATGGAATACCAGCCCGGTTAAGCTCTGTTATCCTGTCTATGATCTTCTTATTCTGCTCCGTCATGCTGTCCGTCTTAACTATATGGACTCTGTCGCTCTGTCCCGCGGCAAATGCCGACCTGAGCTGCTTCTCATATCTGTCCCGGTTGTTCTGTATTATCCGCTTCGAGCACTCAACTATATCGTAGCTGCAGCGGTAATTGACATTCAGGTATTCTATGACCGTACCATGGAAATCCTCCGGGAACTTCTTCATTATAGCCGGAGCAGCCCCCCTGAAGCCATACACCGACTGATCATCGTCACCCACGGAAAATACGTTCTGTCTCTCTCCGGCTAGCAGCTTCACAATGTCATACTGGATCATATTTATATCCTGGAACTCATCTATGAGTATGTACCGAAACTTGTTCTGCCACATCTTAAGTATGTCTGGTCTCTCCGACAATAGCTCATATGTGAACACCAGCATATCGTCAAAATCTATCTTCCCGCATCTTCTCAGGAAATTCTCATACTCATCGTACACAATGCGGAAATCCTCAAGCTTCATCGTTGTGCTCTCATAGTTCTCAAGACTCACTCTCTCGCTCTTGACATTGCCTATCTCCCCGACAACATTCTTGGCAAAATCCTCCTGGCTGTCATACCTAAAGCCGTGTCTGTCTATGCTGTCCCTGATTGCTCCATACTTTTCGGAATCCGTGACGATATTCGCCGCTGTGTAATTATATGCATTTCTGAGCATCCAGAAAAACACAGAGTGAAACGTTCCAAATGTTACTCCGCGGGTTCCCGGACACAGCTCCTGAAACCGCCCCTTCATCTCATTCGCCGCAGCCTTCGTGAAGGTTATGACCAGGATATTGTCCGGTCTCACACCATGTTCCTCTGTCATGTATTTTATCCTGTGGGTGATGACCGTAGTCTTACCTGAACCAGGTCCCGCAAGCAGCAGCATCGGCCCATCGCAGTGTCTCACCGCTCTCTTCTGGGATTCATTAAATTCCATCTGTATATCCTTTCACGCAAATATAAAAGGCGGTCAAAAGTTTACCCTTTAACCGCCTTCTCATATATGCCAGTTATATCAGCATGATATATATCATTACTTACCGCAGCACTTCTTGTACTTAAGTCCGCTTCCACATGGACATGGATCGTTTCTTCCAACCTTTGGTGCCTTGATGATAGTCTTAGATGACTTCTGTATCTTGTAGAGCTCGTCTCTCTTTGCCTTGGAGAATATTCCATCCCACTGAGGAAGAGTGTAGAGCCACTCTGCATTGCACTCAACCATGTTCATATAAAGCTTCTCATAATCTATAGGAAGCTTAACCTCTGAGTCCTCTGTCACATCATCAAGATTGTTTGATTCTGCAAGACTGTCATCTATTCCGTCGAGGAATCCGATCATATACTGAATAGTGAGTCCGTACTTCTCAGCAAGCTCTTTTACAGTTCCATGTACAGGGTCTGCAAGAGGATTAGCAAGAAGCTGCTCATATACGCCCTTCTCTGCCTGGAAATAATTAACCCAGAATTCCTTTCCCTCAGGTGTTCTGTCATCTAATCCGTATGCGTAATCACGCCATTCTTTTAATAAACTCATTTCATCTACCTCTTAAGTATTTTTTGAACTTTAAAGAGTATATCAAATTATGTAATTTTTTTCAACATATTTGTACTGTTCTACTTGTTCTGATCTCTCATATCTTCGCCCTTGCGTCTGAGCACCCTGGCGATGAGCCATATTCCCCAGCACACAACAGGAATGACCACATCAAGGAATATCATACCCATCAGATTATCACTTCCGGTTATTCCCATTATAAATGTAGCAACATACATTCCGATGAGCACAAGTACAAGCACTATAGCTCCAATTCTCTTCAATATATCCATATCAGTCTCTCTTCTTTATCTTATCAAAATACGCCTTGATATCTCTCTCATAACCATTGTCCGACGGCTCATAGAATACCCTGCCTGCAATCTTATCAGGAAGATACTGCTGGTCAACGTAATTATTCGGATAATCATGCGCGTATTTGTATCCTGAGTGTCCAAGCTTTGCTGCACCGCCGTAATGTGCATCTCTGAGATACACCGGAACCTGACCCGTGTCCTCATGCTTTACCGCATCCATAGCCGAAAATATCGCATTCACCACAGAATTGCTCTTCGGTGCACACGCAACGTAGGAAGCCGCATGGGCAAGTATTATCTGTGCCTCAGGCATTCCGACTCTCTCCACAGCCTGTGCACATGCCGACGCCACCACGATAGCATTCGGATCAGCATTGCCCACATCCTCACTGGCACATATCATGATCCTTCTGGCAATAAACTTTATATCCTCACCTCCGTAAAGCATCTTTGCAAGGTAGAATATCGCCGCATCAGGATCTGATCCACGCATGCTCTTTATAAATGCGGATATTATATCATAATGATTATCCCCGTCCTTGTCATATCTTATAGCTCTCTTCTGGATACATTCCTCCGCCACTTCAAGCGTTATGTGTATCCTGCCATCCTCGCTTCTCTCCGTCGACAGAACTCCGAGCTCTATGGCATTTAACGCACTTCTCGCATCTCCCGACGCCATGTCTGCAAGAAAGTCCTCGGCATCCTCATCAATGTCTGCATCAAATGCACCCATGCCATTTTCTGAGTACACTGCCTTGTGGATGAGCTTCTTGATGTCCTCCCTGGACAATGGATTGAGCTGGAATATATGGGATCTGGATATGAGAGCCCCGTTAACCTCAAAATAAGGATTCTCCGTGGTCGCTCCTATGAGTACCACCGTTCCATCCTCAACAAATGGCAGGAGATAATCCTGCTGTGACTTGTTGAATCTGTGGATCTCATCGATGAACAGTATAGTCCGTCTGCCATACATAGCCTTGGTATTCTTCGCCTCTTCCACAACCTTTTCCATGTCCTTCTTGCCCGCCGTTGTGGCGTTGAGCTGTCTGAACTCTGCCTTGGTTGTATTGGCTATGACCATGGCAAGCGTAGTCTTGCCGGTCCCCGGAGGGCCATAAAATATAAGCGAACTTATCTTATCCGCTTTTATCGCCCTGTACAAAAGCTTGTCCTTGCCTATAATATGTTCCTGTCCAACCACGTCATCAAGGCTGGTCGGTCTCATTCTTTTTGCCAGAGGAGAATCATCCTCCGAGAAATTCTCCCTCATATACTCAAATAAATCCATCTTTATGTCCCTGCCATCTAATATTCAGTGTCATAAGACACTTCGAAGCCCGATATCTTACAATAACGGGCTTCGCATGTATCAATATCATATCATCTACTTGATAATGTCCAGTTTCTTCAGCATGTCATTAAACTTCATGATATCAATCGGCTTACATATGTAATCATCATAATCGTCGCTGGCGAGATTACTGTCAAAGCTTGCCTCGTCAAGTGCGCTGGTCATTATGACCTTCGATCTGAGCATCCTTGACACTCCGTGCTTTCTCTCTGCACTTCTTATGGATGCCAGAACTTTATACCCATCTATCTTTGGCATCATGATATCAAGACACACCAGCTCGAACAGTTCGCCCTTCTCAAGAGCATTTACAAATTCATCAACCGCTGCGATTCCATCAGGTGTTATGACCACATCACCAAACTTACTCAAATACTTGGATAAAAATTTTGCATTTGCAACATCATCCTCAGCTATTAATATCTTCATGACAATTCCTCCCTAATTTTACAACCTAAGTACTTTCTCAAGATGACTGAGCATCTCCTTGATCTCACCCCTGAAACTCTTCCTTGAGTATTGGTTTCTCCGTTCAAGCAATCCCTCTGTAAAAATTCCGTTGAACATGAGCGTAAGTTCCTTCGGTGAGAAAACCGCTCGTATCTCCTTGCTGTCAATCGCACTCTGAAACAATGTGCATACAAAATCATTACGCTTCAACATACACTCAGAGATGATCTCTCTCGTCTCTGACATGTGAAGCAATTCTTCATAATGCAGCATTATCGCACCCATACCAATATAGTTATCATAATATGTTGCATATGTATCTGCATAATACTTGATCTTATCCAGGTATGTCCCGTCAAGTCTCTCAACAGTCCTCTGGATATTGACATCAAATGCCGCATATTCGTTCACAACCGCTATAAGTACCTCATCTATACCCCCAAAATACTTATATATCAGCGTATCAGATATATTCTGCTTTCGTGCAAGGTTCTTCGGTGTAAGAGCATGTAATCCCAAATCTCCAATTAGTTCGATAGCTGAAGCGACAATTTTATCTCTGCGCGAAATATAACTATCCTCCAATGTCTGTTCCTCCCATTACACATAATTTTGCCCTTAGAACACTGATTTTATTCTATGTCATGGGATATATTTTGTCAACATTTTAGACTATCAAGAGTTTTCCTTTTTCCCTGCTGTACATATACAGACTGTCAGACAGATAATCCAAGGCAGACACTGTTACCTTGTTCGCCTCTCTTATGAGATCTTTGTAATAATCCTCTGTGTAATCCGCACTTGCCCTGATAAACAGCAGCTCATGCACACTGGATGGCAGGATATATATGTCATCACCCACCATATTCGCACACTCCTCAAGCATTCCATCATACAGTACGGCCGTGGCCCCATTGATACCGTGCGTGTTTGACAACATGTACAGTTCGTCCACATTGTCACAGTCGTCATCGAAATCTATCCCTTCATATCTGCCCTTCAGCGCATCAAAAAGGTTCTGCCTTACACACGGAAACATTCTCTGGGTGTTCTTAAGTGCATTCTTATACAATGTATCCAGACTGACTCTCCACCTCTTCACATCATTATTGTTGACTATCGTGGTTGCCAGGCCGTCGTTATCCAGGCTCAGCACCCTTCTGAAAGTTATCGCAAGATCATTAAACTCTATAAATGGTGCACTCTCAAGCAGCCGGCTATTTCGCTCCCTGTTGACAAGCCGCAATATTATGTTGTCCATAACCTTCGTCTCATCCACCACATCGCGTATATCAAGCTTCCTGCACCTGCAGTTCGCCTCTCTGAGTCTGCATATATCTTCCATAACAACATCAAAATCCATCCCCTGCTCATAATCCCTGTAAAACGGATCAAGATATATCGTAGGACACACCTCTTCAGAGCTCTTGCACACATTCATCGCAGTGAGCTCCACCCCATTATTCTTCAAAACCTTATTGACCCGGATGTCTGATCCATCTCCCTGTCTGAGAAGTCTGCTTCTCATTTCATCCACTACTCTGGCTATAAATTCATCAAAATTCATTCAATTCTCCTTTTACAAACAAAATCAAACGAAACGTCCCGATATTTTTTCCTGAAATATTTCATGGGTGAATTCTATAGAAAAACTCTGCCAAATTCAATAGTTTTGGTGCGCTTTATAGTGGAATCCTGCGCTTTATAGTGGAATCCTGGCACAGTTGTTGCCGCCATATCAAGAAAAAACCGCCATGCCTTCGGCACAGCGGTCTGTTTATTATCTCTCCTGTATATAATTTGTAAGGAACTCTGTGAATTTATCCATCTCTTCATCCGTACCAATGGATATCCTCAGATAATTGTCTATACGTGGTTTGTCAAAATATCTGACATATATATGGGCATCCTTCGCAGCCTGGAATATCTCCTTTGCCGGAATATCCTTATGTGTTGCAAATACAAAGTTTGCAGACGAAGGAAGGCATGTAAAATCAAGTGGCTTTATAGCTTCCACGAATCTCTCTCTCGTGGCGACCACCTTTGAAACAGTCTCCTTAAAATACTCATCGTCCTTAACTGACTCTGTTCCCATTATCAGTGATGGTCTGTTCATTGTATATGAGTTGTATGAATACTTTACGTCATTGAGGGCCTTTATCAGAACCGGGTTGCTTATTGCATATCCTATCCTGAGTCCCGCCATGGATCTCGACTTTGAGAACGTTCTTACAACCACAAGATTGTCATATTTGTCTATAAGGCCAAGTGCCGACTCGCCGCCGAAATCTATATACGCCTCGTCTACTATGACTATCGAATCTTTGTTGTGGCTGACTATATCCTCCACATTCTTTATGTCCTCGTATATTCCTGTAGGGGCATTTGGATTAGGGAATACGATTCCCCCGTTCTCTCTGTAGTAATTCTCCTTCACCAGCCTGAAGTTTTCGTCAAGTGCCGGTCTCTCGTAAGGGATACTGAAAAGCTCTGCCCACACATCATAGAAGGAATATGTAATGTCAGGGAACAATATTGGTTTGTCAGAGTTGAAAAATGTAAGAAACGACATGGCAAGCACATCATCCGAACCCACTCCCACAAATACCTGTGAAGGATCAACTCCGTGATACTCTGCAAGCACATCGACAAGTGCCGATGCTGTTGGATCCGGATATAATCTGAGTGTATCGATATCCATCATTACATTCTTCACTCTCTGTGACGGGCCGTACGGATTCTCATTCGTATTGAGCTTTATCACATCTGTATCCCTAGGCTGTTCACCCGGAACATAAGGTTCTACTTTTCTTATATTGTCACTCCACGCTGCCATATTATTCCTCCTCATTCACCTGTGCCAGCTTTGCTGTCTGGTCAGCCGCTATAAGACTGTCTATAAGTTCATTCAGATCTCCGTTCATGATCTGGTCAAGCTTGTATAATGTGAGCTTGATCCTGTGATCTGTAACTCTTCCCTCAGGGAAATTGTATGTTCTGATCTTCTCTGATCTGTCTCCTGTTCCTATCTGGCTTCTTCTGTCCGCAGCCTCTGCGTCATGCTGCTTCTGGAGCTCCATGTCGTACAGCTTTGATCTCAGAAGGGCAAATGCCTTTGCCTTGTTCTGGAGCTGTGATTTCTCTGTCTGGCTGTAGATCACTATTCCTGTAGGTATATGTGTAAGACGTACTGCCGAATCGGTTGTATTGACACACTGTCCACCGTTTCCTGATGCTCGCATTACATCTATCCTTATATCATTCTCATTTATCTCTACATCAACTTCCTCAGCCTCAGGCATAACCGCAACTGTTATGGTCGATGTATGGATTCTTCCGCCTGACTCTGTCTTAGGTATACGCTGTACTCTGTGTACACCACTCTCGTACTTCATCTTGGAGTACGCACCGTCTCCGGTGATCATGAACACAGCCTCCTTGAATCCTCCGATACCGTTCTCGTTGACACTCATAAGTTCAACCTTCCACTTGAACTGGTCAACATATTTCTGGTACATTCTGTACACCTCATATGCGAACAGAGCAGCCTCATCTCCGCCTGCACCGGCACGGATCTCCACGATTACGTTCTTGGAATCGTTAGGGTCCTTTGGAAGCAGAAGAATCTTGAGTTCCTGCTCTATGGTCTCGAGATTCGCCTTTGCCTCATTCATCTCTTCCTTTGCCATCTCGCGGAGCTCCTCGTCGCTCTCCTCCTCAAGAATCTCAAGACTGTCCTCTATGGTAGTCTTTGCATCCTTGTACTCATGGTACTTCTCAACTATAGGTGAGAGATCGCTCTGCTCCTTCATGAGCTTTCTGAATTTGTTCTGATCTGACACAACATCAGGATCGGTGAGCTGATTATTTATCGTATCAAGCTTATCTACAAGTTCTTCTAATCTGTCAAACATATCTATACCTCTCTATATTCATTCTGTCACGCTGTCTCCTGCAGCGTTAAATCTACCGGTTATCTTCTCTGTCATATCTGCCGTACACCACCCGGTCATTACCACTCAGATCCTGTACAACATGTATATCGTCATAACCTGAATCTACAAGGAGGTACTGTACATCTTCTGCCTGATCATTGCCAATCTCGAATACAACATATCCTTCATCCTTTATATATTCTCTCGCCTTATCGGCTATTATTCTATAAAAATACAATCCATCCGCCGTTCCGTCAAGTGCCAGATGTGGTTCATGCTCCCTGACCTCCGGCATGAGTGTCTCTATGACATCACTTCTTATATATGGAGGATTCGACAGTATGAGGTCATATTTCCCGGATATCTGCTCAAAGAGATTCGTCCTGACCACTTCAAATCTATCATCCCCTGCACACAGTTTCGCTACATTTCTCCTTGCAAGACCGATCGCTGCCTCAGATACATCGGCAAGTACGATCCTGCTGTTCTTATTCCAGAGTCCAAACGATACTCCTATGCAACCCGAACCGCAGCACATGTCCAGAACATCAACGTTATGGTCAGCGTCCTTTACAAGCTTCAATGCCGTCTCAACAAGAGTCTCTGTGTCCATCCTTGGAATGAGCACATCTTCTGCAGTATCAAAATCATATCCCATGAAATTCTGCTCACCTGTGATATACTGAAGCGGAATCCTTGTGCTCCTCTTTTCTATGAGCTTCATGTAGGCTTCCGATTTATCATCATCCACGTCATCTTCTCTGGCCATGATCATATCCATACGGTTCATACCCGACAGGTACTGCCACAATATATCAGCGTCTATATCCGCATCAGGAACATCACTTTTCTTCAGCCTGTCCCGTCCCATTCTCAAAAGTTCACACAGCTTCATCTCTATCGAAATCCTTTAATCTTCTATCTCGCCCTTGTGCATGGCGTCCTGGTATGCCTCCCAGTCTATAACTGCCTCCACGGACTTTATCGCAACTGCTATCATGTCAAGATCCGGCTCCCTTGTGGTGAGTCTCTGAACCCACATTCCCGGAACTGACAACGCATTTGCAAGCTTTGAATCACTCTTGCCAGCAAACATTATAAATTCGTATGATATACCGGCGATTACCGGAACCAGCAGCAGTCTTATGACAAGTCTGAGCCATGCCGTATCTGCGCTTATAAACATGAAAACAATTATGCTTATTATCATTACGATGAACAGAAAGCTTGTTCCGCATCTCTTATGATATCTTGAATACTTCTTCACGTTCTCCGGAGTCAGTGGCACCCCAGCCTCAAAACAGTTGATCGTCTTGTGCTCTGCCCCATGGTACATGAACACTCTCTGTATATCCTTCATAAGCGATATGAGTGCCACATATCCCAGGAATATTCCAAGTCTTATAACTCCCTCTATGGCAGACATGATGATCCTGTTATCTATAACCTTGTCTATGAGTTCCCCGATAAATGCAGGAAGCATCATGAATAACGCGATGGCAAATACAAGTGAAAATAACACTGTACCTATCATCGCCGCATCGTCCGCTCTTTTCTGCTGCTCAGGTGTCCTCTCTTTTTTCTTTTCTTTTTTCTCTTTCTCCGCCTTCTCAGGCTCCTCGTCATCGTAAAACGATGCTGAGTATGTGAGGGTCTTCACTCCTATCACGAGGGATTCCACGAAATTGACAACTCCCCTGATTATAGGAACTCTGAAAAATACACTTCTCGATGCCATGGAAACATAATCCACAACTTTCACTTCTATATCTTTATCCGGTTTTCTGACTGCCACCGCATATCTGTCGCCATTTTTCATCATGACACCTTCCATGACAGCCTGACCGCCTATTCTTACTCTCTTCACGCCAATCTCCTATCGGTATATTTAACTGGATAATAAAAAAACAGCTTGAGATTATTGTAAAATAACCTCAAGCTATCAACGTTTTTATTAGTTGGCCTGAACGCCATACTTCTTATTAAACATATCAATTCTACCACGTGCTTTGATTGCCTTCTGCTGACCTGTGTAGAATGAATGACACTTTGAGCAAATTTCTACGTGAATCTCTTCCTTTGTTGATCCTGTAACGAACTCGTTACCACAGTTACATACAACCTTTGCCTGATAGTAATCTGGATGTATTCCTTTACGCATTCTTTTTCACCTCTTTACATATATATTTATATATGAGAACAGGCATAAAGCCAGGGTTCTTCATAACACAACTTCTGTATTCTAACATAGTGACCAGTACAATGCAAGCAGTTTTTTGATTTTTTTGACAAAATCATCTCAACAATCCTGCTGTTATTTTCTGAGAAGTGACTGCTTTACATAGTGGATAAATTCTTTGTTGTTTCTGGTACGAACAAACAGCTTTCTGACATCCTCAAGAATATCCTCTGATTTACTTCCCATGAGCTCCTTGTGAATGGCTGTGACAACCTCCTGCTCTTCCTTGTTGAGGAGAAGATCATCTCTTCTGGTGCCGGATTTTGCTATATCTATGGCAGGGAATATCCTCTTCTCTGAGAGCTTTCTGTCAAGCACAAGCTCCATGTTACCGGTTCCCTTGAACTCCTCAAATACAACGTCATCCATCTTGCTGCCCGTGTCGACCAGCGCTGTGGCAAGGATCGTAAGGCTTCCTCCCTCACGCATGTTTCTGGCGGCACCAAAGAATCTCTTTGGCATGTGAAGCGCTGCAGGATCAAGACCACCTGACAGAGTTCTTCCGCTAGGAGCGACCGTGAGGTTATACGCTCTTGCCAGACGTGTGATACTGTCGAGCAGGATCACGACATCCTTCTTGGACTCCACAAGTCTCTTTGCTCTCTCAATGACCATCTCTGACACTCTCTTATGATGCTCTGGAAGCTCATCAAATGTTGAATAGATAACCTCCACATTAGGGCCCTCTATGGACTCTCTTATGTCTGTTACCTCCTCAGGTCTCTCATCTATGAGAAGGACGAGCAGGTGCATATCCTCATATCTTCTGCTGATCTGCTTTGCGATCTGCTTGAGAAGAGTCGTCTTTCCTGTCTTAGGTGGTGAAACGATCATGCCTCTCTGTCCCTTACCTATAGGGGCAAGAAGATTGATCATCCTGATAGGGATAGGAGCACCGTCTCCGTCAAGCTCTATCCTCTCATTAGGGAAGATAGGGGTCATCTCCTCAAAGCTCTTGCGGGCCGCTATGACCACAGGATCCTCATCGTTCACGCTTGCCACATATAAAAGGGCACTGAACTTTTCTCCCTGTGTCTTGTTTCTTATATTACCTGTGACTATATCTCCTGTCTTGAGACCAAATCTTCTGATCTGTGCCGGTGACACATATATATCCTGATCTCCCGGAAGATAGTTTGCACTTCTTATGAAGCCATATCCCTCAGGCATGACCTCAAGTATTCCGTGAGCCTGTCTTCCACTGTCGAGCTCCGGCAGATACTCGTTCACGTTCTGTGCCGCCTGATTTGACTGGACTCTGTCCTGGTTCTGGCCTCTGTCCTGGTATCTCTCCTGGCTCTGACCTCTGTCCTGATACCTTTCCTGGTTTCTGTCCTGATTCTGACCTCTATCCTGGTATCTCTCCTGATTCTGGCTGTGATCCTGATATGTAGCCATTCTTCTCATACGTCTCTGTCCATTGTTCTCCCTGGAATCATCACCTCTTGAGCCCTCAGAGTGATGTACTATCCTGGTTTTTCTGTATTCTGTGTCTCCGGCTGTCTCTCTGACCACATGCTCAGTCTTAGGCTCTGACACATTTTTCTTATTTTCCACTGAAACCGCTGTCACATGCTCCTCCACATATTTTATGAGGAACTGCGCAAGCTCCGCTTTCTTCATTCCCGAGCAGCCTTTTATACCATTATCCTTGGTAAACTGACGCAGCTCTGCAAGAGAAGCTTTACTAAAATCCATATATAATTGTCTCCTTTCACTGAAACCAATGATCAACAAATAAATTAAGTATTATGGGAATATAAACACTCTAAGAAATAAGTAGTGTCTCTCAATGATACATCAAATTCAATTACGGTAAAAAAATAAAAATGCGCTAAGCACGCATATTATTCTCGCTCATTATAACATAAATAGAACAATTGTAAATATATTGATTTTAAATTTTACTAATGTTATCATATGAATGTTGTCCGTTCATCAGCACGGACAAACATTTTAACAAAGGATACACGATATGGGAACCGAATCTATTGTATTATATAAACTCATAGTGCTCTATATGCTTGACAGAGTTAACTTCACTCTGACCAATTCACAGATTTCAGACTTTGTTCTGGAGAAGGGCTACACCAATTATTTCACTCTTCAGGAAGCCATAAACGGACTTATAGAAAGCGAATTTGTATATGTATCAAGCATAAGAGGCGCATCCCATTATAAGATAACCTACAAAGGTGAGGAAGCCCTGAGCATGTTCGAGAACAGGATCCCATATGCCATCAAACAGGATATACTGGATTTCTTTGAGAAACAGCAGATCAACCTCAAAAAGGAAACTGAGATACAGTCTGACTACTACCTCAACGATTCCAATGAATATACCGTCTCCTGCGTCATCAACGACAGGAACGAGCCGCTGCTGGATATAAAGTTCAGCGTGCCTACCCAGGCCGTGGCTGTTGCCATATGTGACAACTGGCGTCAGAAAAGCACTGAGATATATGATATACTCGTAAAACAGTTATGGGCATCCAACACATCCAGCTAATATCAGCATAAAAATGACTGAGAATACCGAAAAGAATTATACTCCTCGATATTCTCAGTCATTTTTTTGTCTATTTATCTGACTATATGTTCATATTACTTTACTGCTGCTCCTGTGCCAGTGTCTCCTCTATGAGATTCCAGATCTCATCTCTTCCCTGCTTTGTCTGTGCGGAGAACGGTATCATCGTTGTTCCAGGAACAAGATCCAGTTTCTCACGTATGAGCTTCAAGTTCTTCTGAACCTGGCTTCTCTTGATCTTGTCCAGTTTTGTGCAAATGATCACCGGCTCATAGCCATTGTCCACGATCCAGTCATACATCATGCAGTCATTCTCCGATGGCACATGTCTTATGTCTATCAGCAGGAATACCTTTTTGAGCTGCGGAGAACCGTGAAGGTATCTCTCGATCATCTTGCCCCATTTTGCTCTTATCTCCACCGATACTTTTGCATATCCATATCCCGGCAGATCCACAAAGTACAGATTTTTATTTACATTATAGAAATTGATCGTCTGTGTCTTACCTGGCTGCGCGGATGTTCTGGCAAGCGACTTCCTGTTAAGCAATCCATTTATCAGAGATGATTTTCCTACATTTGACTTGCCGGCAAATGCGATCTCCGGGAGATCGTTATCAGGTAATTTACTTGTAATTCCACACACAGTCTCAAGCTCAGCGCTCTTTACTATCATATACTTCTCCTTATCTGACAAGGGCAAGGTCAAGCACCTGCCTCATGTCTTCCACTAAATGAATATTGACTCCCGATGTTATCTCTTCATCCAACTCCAGATAATCGCTCTCATTTTTCGACGGTATCAGTATATCTTTAACACCGATCATCTTGGCTGCAAGGAGCTTCTCCTTCAGGCCTCCAATAGGAAGCACCTCTCCTCTGAGAGTTATCTCTCCTGTCATAGCTATTCTGCCATTAACCGGCACGTTAAATATGGCTGAATACAACGCTGTCGCCATGGTTATTCCGGCAGACGGACCATCCTTTGGAACTGCCCCCTCCGGTATATGGATATGGAAATCGTGCTTTGCAAAGTAATCGTCTCCAAGCGCCAGTGATTCCTTGAGGGATCTGATATAACTCATTCCCGCATAAGCGGATTCCTTCATAACATCGCCCATCTTACCTGTGAGCTGAAGAGTTCCTGTCCCCGGAAGCACATTGACCTCTATCTCCAGAGTGACACCGCCAACCGCCGTCCAAGCAAGGCCTCTGACAGCGCCAATTTTATTCTTCAGATTTCCATTCTCATCTTTATATTTGTATGGGCCAAGAAAATCCTGGATATTCTTCTTTGTGACTTTGACCACATCCATCTCACCGGTGAGTATCTTGCGGCAGGCCTTCCGACACACCTTGTCTATATTTCTCTCAAGACTTCTGACTCCCGCCTCTCTCGTGTAGTGGCTTATGATCTCCCTTATGGCACCGGCATCTATCTTGAACTGAGATTTTGTCAGTCCGTTCTTCTCACGGGTCTTCTCCACAAGGTACAGCTTTGCTATATGATACTTCTCATTCTCCGTGTATCCCGATATATTTATAACTTCCATTCTGTCGAGGAGCGGCCCCGGTATACCGGAGAGGTCGTTCGCCGTTGCTATGAACAGTACATTGCTCAGATCCACCGGTACTCCAAAATAGTGATCATTGAACTCTTTGTTCTGCTCACCATCAAGCACCTCGAGAAGTGCCGATGACACGTCTCCCTTGTAATCACTGCTCACCTTGTCTATCTCATCGAGAAGCATGAGCGGGTTGTTCGTCTTTGCCTTTATCATGGATTGTACAATCTTTCCAGGCATAGCTCCCACATATGTTTTCCTGTGACCTCGGATCTCCGCCTCATCGTGGACTCCGCCCAGTGATAAGCGGACATATTTCCTCGATGTTGCACGGGCTATCGACCTTGCTATGGATGTCTTTCCTGTTCCCGGAGGTCCCACAAGACAAATGATCGGAAGGTTCCCCTTATTGCTCAATATATGAACAGCAATATAATCAATGATCCTCTCTTTGACCTCCTCAAGGCCATAGTGATCTTTGTCAAGTATGTCTATGGCTGACTGCAGATCATTATTATCTTCCGTTGACACATTCCACGGATAGCTGAGCATCACATCGATATAGTTTGCCGACACACTGCTCTCCACTGCATTCTGAGGTATGCCCTTATAGTAATTTATCTCTTTTTCTATCTTATCGTATACTTCCTGGCTGCAGCCCGCCTCATCGAGTCTCTTCTGGAATTCTCTGACATTTGCATCTACGCCGTCGTCACCAAGCTCCTTACGGATAACGGACATCTGCTCTCTGAGCACATACTTTCTTTGATTCTCAGCGGTCTCCTGATTGACCTTTTCCATGATCTCTTTCTTGATCTTGCCGATTCCGAGAACTTCCTCCATTATCTGTATCAACCTCATAGCGCGGCTTCTGACATCTAACATCTCCAGAAGCTCCTGCCTGTTGTCATCAGATATATTCACATAGTCGGCCATGCTGTCAACCAGCTTTCTGACAGACTTGAATGAACGTATCTCCCTGTACAGAACGTTGTTCTTCACTATACCCTCGTCAAATGCTTCCTTAAGCTTTTCCTTGAGTATGCTCTGTATAGCCTTCTCCTCATCCTCGCTGATGTCGTTAGTCTCCTCCACATCTGTCACGTGGCACACATAATATTTATCCTTGCTGTAATCCACAAGGCGCGCTCTCTTCTCAGTCTGTATGAGAACTCTCATGCCCTTGTTCTGAAGTCTGACAAACTGCTTTATCCTGGCTATGACACCTATCTCATAAAACGAAACTGTCTTATCGCCGTTCTTATGAACAGGATTTGCCAGAAATATACATTCCTCATTCTTGACTGCATGTCCCACCGCCTCGCAGGCTTCACGCGTTGTCGCATCAAGATAGAAGGACAATTCCGGCATAACCACGCCATCGTCAAGACTAATCATTGTCATCTCTAACATTTTCTCATTCATACCTGTTATCTCCGTATATATCATTAAAAAATAAGACGTTATCAACACTGCACATTTAAAGGCTTATAAGGGCGCAAATGTATGTCAGCGTTGTAACGTCTCATTTCGGCAATAATGACTATGCACTCTCGCCGTTATCTGTATTTGCCTTTTTCTTCCTTACCTTTTTCTTAGGAAGGTCTGTATCCTCTGATGGATCTCTGTAAGTCAGTACAGGTTCTTCATCGCCTGTTATGACACCCTTGGTAATAACACACTTCTCTATAGTTGGATCTGAAGGGATCTCGTACATAAGATTAAGTGTAGCATTCTCCATGATAGCTCGAAGTCCTCTAGCTCCGGTCTTACGCTCCATAGCTTCCTTTGCTATCTCTCTGAGTGCATCATCCTCTATCTCAAGCTGAACTCCATCAAGCTCAAAAAGCTTCTTATACTGCTTGCATATTGCACTCTTTGGCTCTGTCAGTATTCTCACAAGTGCATCCTCATCCAGAAGATCCAGAGTCACTGCAACAGGAACTCTTCCCACAAATTCAGGGATAAGTCCATACTTTACAAAGTCATGTGGCATAACCTGCTTGAGGAGCTGTCCAACGTCCTGCTCTGACTGCTCTATAACCTCTGCATTAAAGCCAATTGATTTCTGGCCAACTCTGTTCTCTATGATCTTCTCCAGTCCCTCGAACGCACCACCACATATGAATAATATGTTGGTCGTATCGATCTGGATAAGCTCCTGATGCGGATGCTTTCTTCCACCCTGAGGTGGAACTGAAGCCACAGTGCCCTCTATTATCTTTAACAAAGCCTGCTGAACGCCCTCACCCGACACGTCTCTGGTTATGGATACGTTCTCGCTCTTCTTTGTGATCTTGTCTATCTCATCAATATAGATTATTCCATGCTCAGCTCTCTCTATGTCATAATCAGCGGCCTGTATAAGCTTCAGGAGAATGTTCTCAACATCCTCTCCTACATATCCAGCCTCTGTGAGAGTTGTAGCATCTGCTATTGCAAAAGGAACGTTTAACAATTTTGCAAGGGTCTGGGCAAGATATGTCTTACCTGATCCCGTTGGGCCAACCATGAGGATATTACTCTTCTGTAATTCAACCTCAAAATCCTTCTGCGCAAGTATTCTCTTATAATGGTTGTACACGGCAACCGCCAGTACCTTTTTTGCCTCTTCCTGACCTATTACATACTCATCAAGAAATTCTTTTATTTCCTTTGGCTTTAACAGATTGATATCACCATCTGAATCAAGTCCTGCGTCAACCAGTTCTTCTTCTATTATCTCTGAGCATATCTCTACGCATTCATCACATATGTAAGCCCCAGGTCCGGCTATGAGTTTTCTAACCTGATCCTGTGTCTTATTACAGAAAGAACATCTGAGCTGTTTTCTCTCGTCACTACGATCTGCCATTACAATACCTCGATTATTCACTATTTATAATTGTCTGGAGCCAGTCTTTTCCAGAATCTGCGAATACACCGCCGGTTCTGCAGGCTGGCTCCAACCAACTGATACATCTTCTACATATCAGATATCTCTATCTGTATTATCTGTTTGTTATAACGCTGTCGATAAGGCCGTATGCACAAGCCTCCTCAGCAGTCATCCAGTTATCACGATCTGTATCTGCCGCGATAACATCAAGTGGTTTTCCTGTATTCTCACTCAGCATTTTGTTGAGTTTCTCTTTTGTCTTTAATATATGTCTGGCTGCGATCTCTATCTCTGTTGCCTGCCCCTGAGTTCCACCAAGTGGCTGATGTATCATGATCTCCGAGTTTGGAAGCGCATATCTCTTGCCCTTTGTTCCTCCTGCAAGAAGGAATGCTCCCATGCTCGCTGCCATTCCACAGCATATTGTTGAAACATCACACTTGATATATCTCATTGTGTCATATATTCCCATTCCGGCTGTAACTGATCCACCCGGGCTGTTGATATATAACGAGATATCCTTTGAAGGATCCTCTGACTCAAGGAATAACAACTGTGCTATAACAAGGCTTGCAGTTGCATCATTTACCTCATCTCCAAGAAAGATGATTCTGTCTTTCAGCAATCTAGAATAAATATCGTATGTTCGCTCTCCGCGGCTAGTCTGTTCTACAACGTATGGTACCAATGCCATGTTATCTACCTCCAATACATATCAAGCCAATCTGTCTGTTAAAATATTAAACTTCCTTTGACTCATCTACAAGAAGCTTTGCAGCCTTCTTAACTGCTACATCCTTCTTGATGCTGTCCTTCTCTGCGTCGCCCATGAATCCCTTGATATCCTCAAGCTTCATCTGGTACTGAGCTGCCATCTTTGAAAGCTCCTCGTCAACTTCCTCGTCAGTAGCCTCAATGTTCTCAGCCTTTACTACAGCCTCAAGAACTGCTCTCTGCTGGATTCTCTTGAGTGCGTCCGGCTTGATTCTCTCCATGAGAGACTCCTCTGTAACGTTTACGATCTGCATATACTGCTCAAGGCTGATTCCCTGATACTGAAGTGTCTGAGCGAACTCATCCTTCATTCTCTTCTGCATATCCTCAACCTGTGCATCTGCAATATCCATAGTTGCGTTCTCGATAACCTTGTCAAGAACCTTTGCTTCCTTCTCGTTTGCAGCGTCTCTGTTCTTCTTTGCAAGTATCTTCTGCTTTACCTCTTCCTTGTACTGGTCAAGTGTATCGCATCCGCCTACCTCGCTTGCGAACTCATCATTGAGCTCTGGAAGCTGTGACTCTGTGATAGAGTTGATCTTGCACTTGAATACTGCCGGCTTTCCTGCAAGCTCCTCAGCCTGGTAATCCTCTGGGAATGTTACGTTAACCTCAACATCCTCTCCGATGTTCTTACCAACAAGCTGATCCTCAAATGTATCGATGAATGAATGTGAGCCAAGAACGAGCTTGTAGTTCTCTCCCTTTCCACCATCAAATGGAACACCATCAACAAAACCCTCGAAGTCAAGAGTAACCTCGTCGTCAAGCTGTGCTGCTCTTCCCTCTACGAGTACCTTTCTTGCGTTCTGAAGCTGCTCCTTCTTGATGTCCTCAAGAACCTCATCATCTGTTACTTCAACGTCGATCTTCTCAACTTCGATTCCCTTGTAATCGCCAAGTGTAACCTCAGGCTTTACAGCAACCTCTGCTGTGAATACGAAATCCTTGCCCTTGCCCATCTCTATTACGTCAATAACTGGCTGTGATGCGATCTCAAGCTCTGAAGCTACAGCCTCTTTTGGATAATACTCGTTGATCATTGCATTTGCAGCATCCTCATAGAATACTTCCGGGCCATACATCTTCTCGATGAATGCCATTGGCACCTTGCCCTTACGGAAGCCTGGAACATTGAATCTGTTCTTTGTCTTGTTGTAAGCTGCTGTCATTGCCTTGTCAAAATCTGCTGCAGGTACTGTGATTGTAAGCTTTGCCATGCTGTGCTCAAGCTTTTCTACTGTGAAACTCATCTTTTTATTTCCTCCTTGAAATGTGCAAATGGTGCCTTAAGCCCTACAATTAAGGCACTCAGATAGCATCCATTTATCTTTTTCTTGTTTATATGTGTGGACAAAGTCCACATCAATCATCGATTATATCATAATGTGCAAATGATTGTCCAGTCCATTATACTATTATTATAATACAAAGTTTTCACGACACAAAAGACCTGATGTATGGATCATACACCAGGTCTTCTTTTTGTTCGTAGATCTAACGGAGATTATAAGCCAGGCTTATCTTCCTGACATCTGCTCTTCCTGTCTCTTGATCATCTGACGAACCATCTCGCCACCGATTGAACCTGACTGAGCTGATGTTAAATCTCCATTGTAGCCATCCTTAAGATCAACACCGATCTCCTTGGCTACCTCCATCTTGAACTTGTTCATAGCACTCTTTGCCTCTGGAACACTTGTCTTGTTAGAGTTTGAACTTGCCATAACCCTGTACCTCCATATTGAAATAATTATTTAAGACTTTCGTCTTGTTAGTATTATTAACAATACGGCTTATGTTATAATGGCAATTTCTGTTATATGCCATGAACTTTTTATCTGAAAATCACTTTTCTCTTAATACTTCATTGGCTCCTCTTCGCCATTCATGACTCTGAGTGCGCCCTGAGCAAGTGCAAGAAGCTCATCCTCTCCTGCATATACTGTAAATGGAGCGATAAATCCTGCTCTCTTCTCAAGCTCTTCGCATGTGTGCTTTGAATATGCGATTCCACCTGTGAGGATGATCTGATCAACCTTTCCTCTGAGAACTGTTGCCATACCACCTATATCCTTGGCAACCTGCTGATAGAATGCATCCTGAACAAGCTTTGCATGCTCATCGCCCTCATTGACAAGCTTCTCAAGATCTCTTGCATCGTTGCTTCCGATGTAAGCGTTGAAGCCGCCCTTTCCAACGAGCTTCTTCATAACCTCAGCCTGTGTATACTCGCCTGAGAAGCACATCTTTACAAGTGCTCCTGAAGGAACGCCACCTGCTCTCTCTGGTGAGAATGCACCGTCACCGTCAAGTGCGTTGTATACATCTACTACCTTACCGTGATCATGGGCACCAACTGATACACCGCCACCCATATGTACTACGATGAGGTTCAGGTCTGTGTACTTCTTGCCAACTTCCTTTGCATATCTCTTGGCTACTGCCTTCTGGTTGAGTGCATGGAACACGCTTATTCTTGGAAGCTCAGGTACTCCTGAAAGTCTTGATGATGGCATAAGCTCATCAACAACGACTGGATCTACGATGTATGAAGGAACTCCGAGCTCATCACCGATCTCTCTTGCGAGGATACCACCAAGGTTTGATGCATGCTGGCCCTGCTTACCGATCTTAAGATCCTCAAGAAGGTCATCGCTTACTGCGTATGTACCGCCTGGGATTGGCTTGAGCATTCCACCACGTCCTACACATACATCAAGTGTCTTGATGTCAAAGTTCTTCTCAGCAAGGACATCAAGAATAACCTTCTTTCTGAAGTCCTTCTGATCTACTATCATATTGAAGCCTGCAAGCTCCTCTGTTGTATGTCTGAGTGTCTCCTCAAACAGAAGTGTCTCGTCCTCGAACACACCGATCTTTGTCGATGTTGAACCTGGGTTTATTATAAGAATCTTATATGACATTTTTTAAACCTCCAAATGTTTTTTATGTATGGCTTATTTGTTTGCCTTAAGTGACTCTGCAACAACTGCTGCAAGTGCTATTGAGTTGAGCTTAACCTCAAATGTATCTGATCTTGATGTAAGGATTACAGGAGCATCTGTACCTGTTATGATACATCCGTTCTTACACTTTGTTGTATGAACAAGTGTCTTGTATACAAGGTTACCTGCATGTATGTCTGGGAACAGAAGGATATCGGCATCTCCAACGATCTTTCTGTCTGTAGCTCCCTTATGGATAGCTGCCTCTGGCTCGATCGCAAGATCCATTGAAAGAGGTCCGTCAACGATACAGCCTGTGATCTCACCGTTCTCGTTCATCTTTGTGAGCTCAGCAGCCTCTACTGTTACAGGCATCTTAGGATTTACAACCTCTACTGCTGCAAGTGGAGCAACCTTTGGACAAGGTATTCCGCACGCATGAGCAACCTCTACAGAGTTCTCTATGATCGACTTCTTCTCCTCAAGTGAAGGATAAGTCATGAACGCAACATCTGTAAGGTACAGGAGTCTGTCAATACCAGGGATCTCAAATACACATACATGTGAAAGTGGCTTACCATTTCTGAGACCAACCTCTTTGTTGAGGACACTCTTCAGGAAATCCTTTGTTGAGAGAAGTCCCTTCATATACATGTCAGCCTTATGATCATGAACAAGTTTCACTGCCTTAAGTGAAGCCTCTATATCATCTGGCTCATTTACGATCTCATAACCTGTAAGATCCATACCGATCTGATCTGCGACCTCTCTGATCTTTGCCTCGTCACCCACAAGTATAGCATCTGCGATTCCCTTCTCCTTTGCTGCCTTTACAGCCTCAAGAATAGGCGCATCCTGTGCTACTGCAACTGAAACTGTCTTTCTGCTGCACTGTGAAACCTTTGCCAATAAATCATCAAAACTTTTACTCATCTTTCGCACCTCACGTGATATTTATTATTTATACAAGTCCATTTTGTATGTTATCACTTATAAATCTAAAGGTCAACCACATTGTCCCATGTTATTATTACTGTCATTTTGATTCTCCGGTAAATTTTTTCCTGTAAAATACGATTCCCGCAACCGAAACTACGGCAAAGCACATAAGCAGTATGACCTTCGAAACAGGATCCCGATCTCCGGTGTCCGGCGTATCAGGAGTGTTTGGTGTGTCGGGTGATGGATGTTCTTTTATTTTCTGATTTGTTATGATCACCGGATCATCCATGGTATATTCACTTTTTGATGTGTCTATCTGAATTTTTTTGTCTGTTTTTTCGTAACCCTCCGGGGCAGCTAACTCCTCTATGCTATACGTGCCTCTGGCAAGTCCGTAAAATACAGCCTGTCCATTTTCTTCCGATTCAGCTTTTGCGATCAGAGCCCCCCGGTCATCATATATGCCAAACACAGCCCCGGCAAGCGGACTGCCATCCTCCTGATCCGTCTTGAGTATATGCACCATGCCATAGTGATTTTTGACATTTATCACCGATGGCTCATCTGCACTCTCCGGCACGCTTACCGGTATGGAATTTACCCCCGGGTCGGCAATATAACCCTTGGGAGTTCTGGTCTCCTTTATATAATACTCTCCCGGCTCGAGTCCGGTGAATTCTACACTGCCGGCTTTGTCAGTCTTTTTTGTCATGAGCTTTTCATGATCAGATGCCCTATACAATGTGAACTCCGCATCCGCAAGAGGTGTCTCCAGAATATCATCCGTCTTGTGGACACTTATGCTCCCTCTGATCTTCTCTTTTTCTTTTGTATAAACTGTCTGTGAAGCAAGGTTCACATCCTCATGTGAAGCTACGACCTCTCCCTCATAATCCTCATCCGTAAGCACCTCATAGCAGACAAGAGCCGAACCACTTATGCTGTCAGTCGAAAACCTGAAATTCACATCCACCGTCATCTCCTCTGCATCTGCGGTAAAACATTTCTCTGACGTTGATCCATCTGCCCCAAGCGGTCTGCCCGACTCCTGTGAGACAACGCTTCCGCTCAGTTTGTATCTGTGCCCGATATCCAGCCCTTTCATACTCACCGTGTCCGTGATATCTACAGTTTCCGCATCCGGATCAATGAACTTCGATCCGTCTTCACTGTTCTTCGCTACAGATTCTATCTCCGGCATCCTCTCATCAACTATGTCCCCAAGATCAAGCACGCACTCATCTGAATCTATTTTGAATTTTATCGGAGCAATGCTCTTATACTTTCCCTTATTTGCATCACAACGAAGCTCTGTCAATGTGTACTCTCCGTACGGCAGTGACCCTTTGGTCTTGTCCGGCTTTCCATCCCCAAACCAGATATCATCCGCAGAACTGGAGTATTCGCCATTGGCATCAGTTGTTATCTCCGCAGACTGGGTGCCATCGGAGTTCTCGACGAGGAATCTCACATTTGCGATCGCTGTCCCATCCTCGGCATCCACTTTTTTGAATTTGAAGTCACCTCTTACGACATGGTTCCCGACCACAAGCTCGTAGCCATTTACCAGACGAACAGTGTCGCCATCCTGTTCTATTCTGTCCAGATATATTCCATCTGAACTATCCTTTATAATATTGCCATCCTTTGCGCTTTTAAATATTGAATTCACAAGCGTGTACCCTTTTGGGGCTTTTGTCTCCTGAACCGTGATTGTTCCCGTCTGCAAAACCACATCCTCAAGGCCGCACTTACCGCTGTCATCCGTCTTAAGCGTCCAGCTCTGATCCGGCTTCTCTGGGAGCTCGTCCACGGAATTATAAAAATTCCTGTAATAATTGACTGTAAACTCAGCCCCTGACAAGACAGCATCTCCCTGAGATTTATCTCCCGTCTCCGCATCCTGTTTGTATATGCTCAGATCAATCTTGCCTGAGATCACCTTGTCCCAAGTCTCCCAGCTTATTTCAAGCTCCGTGGATGTACTGACCTCCTTGCCATCCACGGACAGGAATTCTCCTTCTTCGTTTATAACGAGCTGTGCCACAGCACTGTTTCTCTCATAGTTGTACGGAGCCCTTTCCTCATATATCCTGTATGTTCCGAACGGCATATCTGTGATCTCATAGGTTCCAAGTCCGCCATATTCTGACATCACAACTATACCATGTCCATTCTCATCAGTCTCTATCTGAGCCACCAGAGTGCGCAGACTCTGTGTGCCGTTTTTCACTTCCATCTCAATATTGTACAGAGCTTCTCCCACACCGGCGCCGGAATCTCTGTCGGTCTTGTGCAGACTGAACTTTCCAAGAACAGGCTTCTCTCCCGTCCATTCAATATCCATAGAAATACTGCTTGAAGCTACCGTTCCAAATAACAACTGCTGGTCATCATCTACCTGAGTGGAATCTACAGTATACACTGTAACTCCGGGGATCCCTTTACCAGACTTTACTGTGCCCGTTCCCTTATGAGCCTTCTCAGCACTGAAAAAGAATCTGTCGCCTCCCATTATAGTTACCTTACCTGTCTTGTGGATGGTGAACTCCTTTTCTCCGCTTTTCCTGATATGGAGCCATGTATCCGCCGGTACCGAGATCCTCACTCCATTCTCAGCATCTGCCTTACACCTCATTATCCTGGTTCTTCTTCTCTTCTCACCAGTCTTCTTGTCCACATAACCGGTATAATCCTTAAGACTTACATAATTACCGTAATTCTCTTTGCTTCCATCATCTATTATCTCTATATCTGCCTGATCTCCTTGAAGGACGATCTCATCTCGCTTTGTCTCCGATATGTATTTATAGAATTCGTCTATAACGTCAAAATACTGTCCATGTCTTATATAATTCAAAGTCAGTGTCATGATGAGCTGTCTGTGATCTGCGGACACCCCCTTAAAACCAGACCACACATATTCACTTCCCGGTCCATACAGAAACGCTTTCTGAAGCAGTCTGTCATTTGTCACGGAAAATGCCACCTTGTCCGTGCTCTTAACTTCATATTTCTTATGATCGCCGCAGTATGCCCTGTACTCTACACCATCCTTATGCACCGTGTAATGCCTCGTGTATGGCATCCCATTGTAAAACACCACATCGCCGCTTAGGATGCAGTCCACATCTTCATAACTTATCTCATATCCGGCCATAGCCGCAATTCCATCCGTTGAGGTGGCCATAACATCAGTATGCCTGCTTTTCTCCCCGGCATACAGTTCGTCAGCACTTGACCTTGTACTGAACCTATGATAAAAAACCACACCGGCCACACATACGGCCATAAGAACAGCCAGCAGAATCTTATATACATACAATCTTTTCATAATCTCTTCCTTTCTGTTTAAGTTTCAGCCCATTCATAACCGTATCCGGTAAGAGCCGTCTTCATGAATCTGTTTAGCTGTTTTATGTGCACAAAAAAAGCTTACGTGCATTAAAAAGCACGCAAGCTTCATTGTCAATAGAATGGCAAACATTCCTCAACAAAGCGAATTTCCACTGAAAATCACCCGTTTTTTACATGGTCTGTATATTTTGATCTCATTTGTAAATTGGAATTTAACCCTCTGGATAATTAAGTCTGCTGTCATCTATATCATACAGAACCTGTGACAGGAATTTCTCTGCAAGATAGTTCGCCATACCGAGATTCATATCCAGGTAATTGCCGCACTCTCTTGGATTTGCTCCAGGGATCGGATCGTGATAATGTCTTATGAATTCGAACATTGATATCATAAGCTCCACTATATCCTTCGACTCATAATCGCCTGCGAGTATGAGATAAAATCCCGTCCTGCAGCCCATAGGTCCAAAGTATATGACCCTGTCCTTATACTCTTCATTATTTCTCAAGAATGTCGCACCGAGATGCTCTATGGTATGAACCTCCGCAGTGTTCATAACCGGCTCATAATTCGGCTTTGTCATCCTTATGTCAAATGTTGTGAGGATCTGATCCCCAGCCTTATCCTTTCTCGACACATAAATGCCCGGATTCAGGAGAAGATGATTTATCTGAAAACTTGCTATCTTATCCATGTCTACTTCACCTCATATCTCTTTATTATCTCTGTCATCATGTTTACACTGTTCTCTATAGCCTTTGCCGCAAATGTAGGATAATCCATCTCTGCACTGTCATCAGCCTTGTCCGATATGGCCCGGACAACAAGGTACGGAACCTTATTCAGCACTGCAACATGTCCTATGGCCGCGCCCTCCATCTCTGCACATCTTCCACCAAATGTCTCCACAAGCCATTTCTTCTTGTCCTTGCTCCAGATAAACTGATCGCCGCTCACCACTCTTCCAGTGAACACCTTGACTCCTATATTTGCTGCATCCACTGAGTCCTGTGCTATCTTAAGCAGCTCATCGCTGGTCTTGAACACGCTCAGCTCTGTATCAGGGATCACACCCGGCTCATATCCAAGGGCGGATACATCCATATCGTGCTCCACGGTATCCGTAGCCAGAACGATGTCTCCTATATCTATGTCAGCATCCAGTGATCCGGCTATTCCGGTGTTGATGATAGCTGACACTCCATACATGTCGATCAGCGACTGGGTACACATGGCCGCATTGACCTTGCCGACACCGCACTTTACGACCACGACATCCGTTCCTTCTATCTGTCCTTTGTAGAATCTCATGCCACACTTGTCTGTGACCTGGAGCCCATCTATCATCTCTTTCAGTCTTGCGACTTCCTCGTCCATCGCACCTATGATTCCAAGCATCTCTTATACCTCCATTATCCATTGCTACCTGTCAACTATACTACAACATTCGGAATATGTATATCCTCTTCATAAAAGGAACCTGTCTCCTAAAGCTCCTGAACAGCACCCGAAGTTCTCCCATACGCTGTACATATTCGTCCCCGGACACCTCGCCGCCATAGCTTATGCCTTCCATATATGCCGCAAGGTCCTCAGTCTCCGCCGGATCTGCGCCCTTACAGAAATATTCAAGCTGCTGCCTGTGATTTCCCGCCTTCGAAAAATCATCCGACGCAAGTCTTGCATAATCACACATATACCTATAGTAAGCTATCACATTTCCAGTCTTATCTCTCCTGTGATAACCCACAAAACGAACTATCTTCCTGACTGCTATACGTCCCACAAACAAGAGCACTGCAAATGCTATACATCCCGCCAGAACATATATTATCCACACGGCATTTCCAAGTGAAAATGCTGTGCCGGTCGTATCTGTTCCGGTATCTCCGCTGTCATCACCTACTAGCCATCTTCCAAATCTGGACCAAAAATCATCCTGGGTCTCATCCTCATCTTCACTCGACGGAGGTGTCAGCTCCACGACCTGCCATCTGCCACGTATGAACGCCTCTATCCACGCATGAGCTCCGCCATCGTCCACATACACCTGAACAACAGCCGTTCTTCCAAGCTCTGATGAGCCTGAATAATAATCATCGTAACTGAACTGTTCTTCATCGAGCATTGTTCCGTCAAGGACCTCGGTGTAATCCACGGCATACCCCTCCACATATCTTGTGGGTATCCCCATGTATCTCAGGATCAGCGCCCCCGCAGTGGCATAATTGGCACACAGGCCCTTCTTCGTGGTATCAAGGAAATAATTGACATAATCCTCATCCCTCGGCGTGGCTCCCGGATGCAGTGTGTACGGATAATTCTCCAGGAAGTATATATACACCTTCTGCAGCACATTATCCACACTGTCTTTTTCCGTGATTCCTGCGCTCTCACAGAATCTTCGTATTGAATCCATATTCTCCTCTGGAATCTCAAGATACTTGTCATCCACCGATGGCATAACCGGCTCAGCCAGAGCGGATGGACTGTACTCCACACTGTACAATGAATCGCCCTCTTTGTAAGTATTCATGGCTTCTATATCAGTGTAGTAAGGGTAATATTTTAGATCTCCGGCGCCATCTATGTTCTGTATATCCATTCGTCCTCTGGCATGTCCTTCAGAATTGACCGGTGACGGATAGTCGCCATCCTTATCTCTGTCCCAATGATCCCAGCTATACTCATCACCAACGAACGCTTTCAGATAGATCCTGTTTGTGCTATATGGTGCAAATGTGATTACCAGATCCGTCTGTCCATCAAGTGTGACATCCGACACGCCTCCAAGCTTTCCATTCGCCAGTCCTCCGGTATTCGCCGAATTCCTTAGGGATTCAAATCCATACATGATGAGGTTTCCAAGCGGGCCTTCGATCTTGTTCTTCGCCGAGCTATCACGATACCTGTACAGATAAGTCTGCTGCGGCTTGACAAGGATAACCGCACTTCCCACCAATATACATACAGCCGCCACACCGGCCGCAAGCTGCAGAGACGCCCTGTCACTATGCCTGTAACTGAATCTTCGCTTCTTCTCATCATATTCAAACGTACTGTCCTTGTCAGTTATACGGAAGTGACCATTTCCCTTAAGGCAGATAACTCCCAAAAGTCCTGTGGATACCATGAACATGTAAATAACATCCGGCTCAAGCCTGAAAAACAATGGTAATATAAACACAGGAAGTGAAAACCACACTGCCCAGAACACACTCATATTCGTGTTAAGGAAAATGTTGAGGATTATTATCTCTACACAGCCTATAGCGATGGCTGCCACAGGAACAGTGAGCGCCCTGTTGGACAAAGTCTCGGAGAATACCTTAACCTCCTGGGCTCCATAATAATCAGTCACATGATCCAGAAACTCATTTACGATAGCATAAAATCCACTGTTTATATAACGTCTGAGGAGCATGATGAACAGGACAAAAGCGACAAGAAATATGACATATCCCACATCTCTCACCCACACCTTGCCTGATTTGAACAGACCACAGAAGTACATGGCCAGCAGCGCATACGCCAGAAATATAACAGGAACACCGTACGCCATATCTATACACGACAAAAAGCCGCACATTGAACCGCCTATGATAAATATCTCCAGCAGGCATTTTGCAACAATACCTCTGCTGTCCGATTTTCTTCTGCGCAGCTTTCTTTTTCTGTAATCCGCGCCTTCTCTGCCTCCATCTGTGATCTCCGGATCGTTGAGCAGCCTTACACCTTCACAGAATTCTACCGCTTTCCTGTCTTCAGTTTTCTTTTTTCTACCAAAGATTCTACCCAATTATGTATCCTTTCACACGATCTCCATATGTAAACACTACATTGCCATCCGCTCTCATATCGCCGGAAACAACTATGATCCTTCTGTCAGAATCCAGATTCTTCTCAAGCATCGATAACCCATAGCCAAAATCTGTATACGCCTGCTCATAAAAGATCTTCTCCATCCATTCAGCGAGATCATCCCTGCTGTCTATCGAAGTCCTGACTATATCGCCCTGCGCGCCGCTCCAGTAATAGAATGTAAACGGCAGTTGTTCATCCAACAGACTTACAGCCATGCCGTAGGCGGATTTCAGTACATCATTCAATATATGTGTCTCATCATCGGCAAGCTCTACCAATATCATGAGCTGGCTTGACGACATGCTCTCTCTGTCCTTTACCATCAGCATGTCTTTTTTTGCTGACAGCTTCCAATGTATATTCTGAAGCTTATCCCCCGGCTGGTATTCTCTCACATCCACAACCTCGGAGAAATCATGACCTTTTTTCCGGCTCTCCTCAGCCTCGTTCATCCCCTGTGAAACCGCGGTCATATCCGTCTCCACATCAACCTTTCCGGAAGGGAAAACCTTGTACTCTTTTACCGAGTTGCATTTGCTTTTTATCCTCACAAATCCAAGCCAGTCAGTAACGCATATTCTGTCCGCTTTCACCTCCAGTGCACCTACATACGACTGGGCGATCTGGTAGTCCACCACATTCGCACTGCGCGAATATGCAGGTATGCACAGCGTATGCCTGCCATTTGTATGGAAAAGATCATTCTCCATGCTTATCTCTATCTCTGTGTTCATATTCGGAATAATGCTGCTGTTGTCGAGCACAACCGATACGAGAAATGGCGAGTCCACCGTAAGGTTCTGCTCCCCGCCGCCAAACTTTACAGTCAAATGCCTTGAAAGCACAAAGGCGCATACTATTGACACGACCGGCAGAACTATCATCAGTATCATAACTATGAAATTAAAATATGAATGCACAAAAAGAAGGATCAACAGATTTATAACAAACACGAGAATGTATTTGAATACATGCCATGCGTACTTCATCCGCTGATCCTCCTTTACTTATATCTCTTATGTTCTCCGTTCTAAGTCCTTGGAACCTTAACCTGACTTCTCACTTCATCCAGAGCCTCTGCGACAGTCATTCCATTAGCTCTGGCACGGGCTGCAAGCTTTACCCTGTGCCCAAGCACGTCGTTGAACACCTCTGCTATGTCTCCCGGCACAACATATTCTCTTCCAGAGAGCACCGCCATTGCTCTGCTCATCCGCAGAAGTGCATTTGCGCCTCGCGGACTTGCTCCCATCGAGAAGAGCTCACTCTCCCTGGTAGCCTCAACCAGAGTCACTATGTAATCAAATATTGAATCATGCACACTCAAAGTTCTCGCCTTATCCTGAAGACCTATCAGTTCATCTCTCGTCACTATTCTCTCTACACTGTCCATAGGTACAAATTCCTGACCTTTAAGTATCTGCACCGCAGCCTCGTGGGATGGGTATCCCATGGAAAGTCTCACCATGAATCTGTCAAGCTGGGACTCCGGAAGCATCTGCGTTCCCGACGAACCAACCGGATTCTGGGTTGCCATGACCGTGAAAGGCTGTGGAAGTTCCCTTGTAACAGCATCGACTGTCACATGTTTTTCCTCCATGATCTCAAGGAGTGCCGACTGAGTCTTAGGCGATGTTCGGTTTATCTCATCCGCAAGGAACAGATTACAGAACGCTGAACCCTCTCTGTACTCAAACTCACCGCTTTTTGCATTGTACATGGAAAATCCCATTATGTCACTCGGCAGAACATCCGGTGTAAACTGGACTCTGTTATATTTCATATCCAGAGTTCTGGCAAATGCCGTTGCAAGAGTGGTCTTGCCCACACCCGGGATATCCTCAAGCAGTATATGTCCACCCGCAAGTATGGCAGCATAGACCTTGATTATTATATCTCTTTTTCCCTTTACGACCTTCTCTACCTCATCAACGACCCGGTTCTCTATATCTGTCATACGCCGTCCTTTCTCTTAGCTCTGGTTAACTCTCTTCACCTCTGATATGAACTTATCCTGTGGCAATGGTCTTGAGAAATAATAGCCCTGAATGTAATTCACTCCAAGATTGCTGAACTCCCTGAGGGATTCCTCCGTCTCCACGCCTTCCACTACAATCTTCATATTCATATCCTTAACCATGCTTATGGTGTTCTTGACAACCTTCATCATCTTGTCATCTGTGTCTATATCCGCAAATGTCTTGTCCAGCTTAACTATCGCAAACGGCATGGATGCTATCCTCTTCATATTGGAATAACCTGTTCCAAAATCGTCAAGTGAGAATGCAATACCATAATCTGTGAGACTGTTGATATTGTCCATTATTGTCGTCTGAGCATAGGCAGCCGCAGTCTCAGTAATCTCAAGATTTATCTGCTCATTGCTGACTCCGTAACGCTCCATCACCGCCCGCACGTCTTCTGATAACTCACTGCTCATGCACTGGATGACCGACAGATTCACCTCAACATATTCCAGTCCGAGATTCTTGAATTTCTCTCCAGTTATGAAACGGCACACCTCTTCAAGAACGAACTTACCTATCTTATGGATCATTCCATTCTCCTCCGCAGCAGGGATAAATATCTCCGGCGAAATGTATCCATACATATCATCATTTAATCTCAGAAGTGCCTCAGCACTGTTATATTTTCCAGAATCTATGCTGTATATCGGCTGATAGTAAACCTCAAACCTGTTCTCGGCAAATGCCTTATCAAGTATCATGTCCATGTCCCGCATCAGATCATATCTTTCCTTGTTATAGATATCTCTGGCATAGAGAACACGGCCTGTATACTCGTGCTCAGCAAGCTCACCGCCAAACCGCATCACACTGTCAACATCCTCTATATCCTGAGGACATCTGGTGATACATATTATCGGCAATAGATTTATAAACATATCATTATACTTATATCCCTTCTTCAGCTTCTCGTTTATCCGCTCCGCAAAATCCTCAGCCTGATCCTTGATACGCTGGTTCATGACACATCTGAACATTCCGGTTCCCAGATAATACCACTCAACATCATATCCATATGGTCTGCTCCACTCTAAAAAGTCTTCAGAGATCTCCCTGAGCAGCTTATGATATTCCTCAACTCCCAGAATCCCGCGAAGAGTCTTGTCATTCTCCATAGTTATCATAACTACCGTTATATCAAGGCCATTATCCAGAGAATTTCTCACGTCATCCATGTATCTTGTGATCTTGTTCAGGCCCGTGGCACTGCTTATAACCTGCTCCGGACTCTGTATCAGCAACGCAACGAACAGTAATCCAATCGCATTTGCAAACATCTCAATCGGAATATCCGGGTTAAACATCTGAAATACGGCCGCAACAACAACCAATGGGAATATCGCTATGGTTGATACAAATCTTCCTCTTGTAAGTCTCCTGTGGTATCTCGTAACAACCATGAAGCCCAGAATCATATAAAATATTCCGGCAACATACAGAAATGTCATGAAAAACTCTCTTCTGTACTCTCCCTGTCCGCCTATACTGAATACACACGGAGTGAAAAAATTAACTCCGAGCATGATCATGCACAGCAACGTTGGAAGTGCCAGTATGAAACTCTTCACTTTACCTCTGAATATATGTATGGCATCCACTATGTTCACCACATAAGTGGCATACATAGCCGATGAAACGACATGGAAAAAGAGATATCCCGTATGGAATATGTATTGGGTGACTACATGCCTTTCACCCATATTGTCAAATGCGATGGCGCCTATATCAAACGCTGTGGCAACCATTGCAATGGTCAGAACAAATTGAAACTGCCTGTTTAATTTGCCTCTGGTCATCTTCTTCATGATGACTGAGACCATGATAAGAGTAAACACGCAGAATGCCGCGTAATCAAAGTATAGTACTTTGCTCATATTATCCTCCTATGTACAACTCCTCCACCTGTAGAATAATATAACAAATATTTCTAGGTCTTTCAACGCATTATATCCGGGCGGTCTGTTATCACTGCATCTACGCCCAGTCTGCACATACGTCTCATCCAGTGTGGATCATTCACAGTCCACACATATACCGGTATGTGCTTGCGCTTCATTCTCTTCACAAATTTCTTCGTGCAGAGAAGATAATTCGGCGATATAAAATCCGCTTTACACCGTCTCATTCTTCTCTCAGGAAAATACTCATTCAATCTGACACCGAGCTTAGCCTTTTTCTTACCGACGAGCAGTCCGGTCTTTATCCTCGGGTCTATGGCCTTCACATTGTACGACACTTTGTCCTTGAAGGATTTTATCGAGAACTCACCGTATCCAAATCTCCCCTTGACAAGATCTATGACACGCCTCTCGTATCCGCTCTCCTTTAATTCTATATCAAGACATATCTTTCCGCTGCAGAGTTCCAGGACTTCGTCAAGCGTAGGCACTCTGTAGCCTTCTTTTGATGCAATATCGTTGATCCTGTTGTATGTCATATCTCCTATCTTTCTGCCGTCTATAGTTTCATCATGAAATACTATGAGTATATTATCACTGGTTTTCCTCACATCGAACTCCACCATATCCGCCTTCAGATCTATAGCTATCTGAAACGCTTCAAGTGTATTCTCATGAGGCGCAAGGGCACTCGCTCCTCTGTGTGCTATCACCATAGTCTCTCTATTCATGCAAATATACATCTCCATTCTGATCAATATTTAAATCATATATATCATCTATCGGTATCTCGGTTCTGTCTTCCATAACTATCTTTTTCCCATATACGTCAACATTGCGTATATATCCCGACACATGTTCGTATCTTCCACCGGCTTTTCTGTCATCCTTTACAAAATACTCTATACTCACACATTTTTTGTCTGCATTATGCATTATATTCAACAGTTTCTGATCAAGAACCATTTTCTGACTCTCATCCAGCTCCAACTTCTTATCGGTGAGCCTTGCAGTCTCCGCTATGGCTGCTCCATGTCCTGTGAGTGCGGCAAACGGGGCAAACTGTGCTGCTCTGTCATGGATAGACATGTGCGGATGAACAGAGGACACGTGATGTGGAAGCTGTATTATGTCATCGTAATTATCTTCCATAAGCCCCTCCTAAGCCTTGTGACCGCCTATCTGTCCGTTCCTCTCTATCGTCGTACCGCCCTCCTCAAGATTCATTCCCTTAAGGACTGCATTTTTGCCAAATTTCTTCTTGAGCTCTATCATCGCTTTCTGCATGCTCTGCTCCCGCTTCATATCCCGCTGCTTTTTCTCCGTCTCTGCTGCCCCGTCTCCAAAATCATCAAACAGACTGAGCTGCCTTGCTGACTGTTTCTCATGTGCCGCAGTATTCGATATGATATTGTTCGCCGTGACATATATCCTTCTGACATACAATAAAGGATCTACGATCTCTTCAAACAATCCGGTCACCGCATCCATGATGACCTGTGTAGATGATGTATACTCTCCAAGATTCACCGTTCCATGGGCACTTTTCGGTATCTTTCTCCCATACATATCTGTCTGTATCTCTCCGGAAAATTTCGCTCCCGCAGCGTTCTTTTTGAGATTATCTATATCATACCCCACTGTTATGACCATCTGATCTGTCTTGACATTCTTATCCACAAGATCCAGCACGAGCAGATCCGTCATCTCACGGATAATAAGTCTGGCTTTTTCATATTCGTATGGGCATGACAACACCTGTCCTGAACCTATGCTGTTCCTCTCCGGCTTGTAAGCCTTGATATCTGCAATGGTACAAGGCTCCCAGCCCCATGCATGATCTATGAGCAGCTCTGCATTTATACCAAATAATCTGTACAGCAGATCTTCGTTGTAATACTCATCGTCATGTCCCAGTGAGCATCTGGCGATATCACCCATTGTATAAAGTCCATGACTCTCAAGTTTTCTCGCATATCCTTTTCCCACTCTCCAGAAATCTGTGAGCGGTCTGTGATTCCACAGCTTCTGTCTGTACGACATTTCATCAAGACTTGCTATCCTGACTCCATCCTTATCCGGGGCTATATGCTTTGCCTCAACATCCATCGCTATCTTACACAGGTAGAGGTTCGTTCCTATCCCTGCTGTTGCTGTTATACCGGTCTGTGCAAGCACATCCTGTATGATCGTCATGGCAAGATCGTGCGGACTCATCTTATATATCCCAAGATAATCCGTCACATCCATGAACACCTCATCTATGGAATACACATGCATATCCTCTGGTGCTACATACTTCAGATAGATGTTATATATATCCGTACTGTACTTCATGTAATATGCCATACGTGGCGGAGCGGCTATATACGAAACCGCAAATTCATTATGCTCCGCAAGCTCATTGGAATCGCAGCTCTCCCCGGAAAAGTTTCCACCGGGTGAAAGTGTTCTCCTGCTGGCATTGACCTCCTTAAGCCTCTGCACCACCTCGAACAGTCTGGCTCTTCCAGGTATACCATAGCTCTTCAGCGACGGGGAAACAGCAAGACATATGGTCTTCTCTGTTCTCGACGCATCTGCCACTACCAGATTGGTGGTCAGTGGATCAAGTCCGCGCTCAACACATTCAACCGATGCAAAGAAGGATTTCAGATCTATCGCAATATACGTTCTATCTTTCTTATCCCTATCCACAGCCAATCCCCCTGTCACTTCTTGCTCAGTCTTAATCTTCTCTTTCTGATGCTTATGTGCCTTGAGTCACATACTATACAGCAGCCGTCTCAGCAGCCTTCCCGCCGGCCCGTGTATGCCCCAGCACTTTCCTCGATACGAGTATGTATGCGATTATCATCGCCGTACCTGTTATTATCCATGAAACTATATACACGTTCAAAAGCATGCCAAAAGAATGATATCGCGCAAACACCGTATATATCCATATGATCCTGAACACTACTGAACCCACAACTGTTATAATAGCCGGCAGCATGGATCTGCCAAGGCCTCTGAGTGCCGCAGCTGTCATCTCATATGTTCCTGTCATCGCCTCAAGGAGCATGACATGCTTCATTCTTATAAGTGCATACTTTATAACCTCTGTATCTGTTGTATAAAATCTCACAAGAAAATCCCCTGAAAGCATCATGACACTGCTGAACACAGCCGTCATAAGCATGCCCTCTAACATGGCAATCCTGAGAGCTTTTCTGCATCTCTCCTTCTCACCTGCACCATAATTCTGGCTCACAAATGTCACTGCTGCCTGTGCGTATGCGGATATGACAAAATATGCAAAATATTCAAAATTAAGACCCGTGGATGAGCCTGCCACAGCATCAGGACCAAAGCTGTTGATTCCGCCCTGTATCAGCACATTTGACAATGAGAAAACTGCCGTCTGTATCGCTGATGGAGCTCCTATCCTGAGTATCTTTCCCAGGCACACTTTATCTATTCGTATATTCTTTATATCGAGTCTGAGTGGACCTTCCTCATGCATCAATATATACATAACTATTCCCGTACTGACAACATTTGATATGACCGTTGCCATGCCGACGCCTGCCACTCCAAGTTTACACACACACACGAAGAACAGGTTGAGTACAACATTGAGTACACCTGAAACTATCAGGCAGTAAAGCGGACGCCTTGTATCACCTATAGCTCTGAGCACAGCCGCTCCAAAATTATAAAGTATGATAAACGGCATTCCCACAAAGTATATCCTCAAATAAAGTATAGCCTGATCCAGCACCCTCTCAGGGGTATCTATGGCCTCAAGAATCGGTCTTGCCACAAACATTCCCGCAACAAGCATAACTATTCCGCATATAAAGGCAAACTTCACGCTGGTATGCACACACCTGCTTATGGAATCTTTTTTGTTCTGGCCTATATAATGGGCCACAAGAACATTCACACCCACTGAAAGCCCCACAAACACATTCACAAACAGGGCAACAACCGCCGCATTGCTTCCAACGGCCGCCAGGGCATCACTTCCTGCAAATCTTCCTGCCACAGCTACATCTGCCGAATTGAAAAGCTGCTGCAGTATACTACTGGCGGCAAGTGGCATGGCAAATATAAGCATCTTAAGCGCCAGTGAACCATTTAACATATCCATCTCGTGCGATTTTTTTCTATAATCGGTGTTCTTTTCTGTATTCGTTTCTTTGCCTTTTTCTTTGCTTTTTTCTATGCTTCTTTCTTTACTCTTTTCTGCGCTCATTCTGATGTCAGTCTCTTTTTCGTCATTGTGCTTCATTCTGATGTCCGTCTCTTTTCCGTCATTGTGTTTCATCCTGATATGATCTCCGTTTTCTTATCTAGTGGGCACCCTCATGCTTCTGAAGATAGTTGAAAAGTGCTCCTATGAGATTGGAATCGTTGCCAAATTTGCACAGTCCAACCTGCATCTCATTATAGATCACTGAAAATTTTGCAAGCTTATCCACGTACTTCTTCACGCCCTGTATGAACCTCGGTTCCGCACTGATTCCACCTCCAAGGAGTATGATGTCCGGTGCAAGAATGACATGTATATTCATGCAGTGCTTCGCGATGTTCAGATACCAGTCCTCAAGCACATCTATGACCGCCTTATCACCGGCAGTCTCCCACTCATATATCATCTCACCTGACACTTCATCTTCCCTCATGCCCTTGACTGCTGCCACCTCTCTTCTGAGTGAGCTTACCGATGCCTGCATCGTCCAGGTGACATTGTCCGGAAGTTTTACATGTTTCTTTGTATTCTTGAGATTCGCCTCAAGCGGTACAAGTTTGTCTATATTATCCCTGTTCACATCCTCAAACAGGTACGACATCTCACCGGCAACCATACCTCTGCCGTGGAGTATCTTTCTGTCTATGACTATTCCTCCACCGACACCTGTGCCAAATACCAATACAACTGCGCTGCTATAGTCCTTTGCATTTCCCTGCCATATCTCCGACAATGCTGCACATTTGCCGTCGTTCTCAAGCGCTACCTTAAGTCCATCGCATCTCTCGCTTACAAGCTCGCCTATATGTGCTTTGTCAAGGTAAGGCAAGGCTCCGCCGGCATAACATATCCCGTTGTCCACGTCCACCTGTCCAGGAAGTGATATAGCTATTCCTTGTATATCATATCTTTCCTTATATCCATCATATATCGACTGAAGTGCATCAAGGAATGCATCCAGCCCCTGTTGTATGTTCTCCAGTCCATTCCCAAATCTTCCAGGTGTAGGGAATTTATTCTTCTCCATTATCTCAGCATCTCTGTCCATCACACAATGCTTTATAAATGTTCCGCCTACGTCTATCACAAGGTACATAACTTCTCCTCCATACCGAATATGTTTTATTACTATATATTTTTCAAGTTAAAAAATAGCAGTCTCAAATGTATATACAGTATATATTATACTATATCGAACATACATTCGGAAACTACTATTTTTATGTTAGCATATTTTTTTGTTATCAACAACTACTTTTGTAGCGCAACTTTTTGTTATATATAACAGGGACGTTCCTTTTGTAACGAGGAGCGTCCCCGATTACTACTTTTCTTTAGGCAGGATAATGTTAAGCAGAATTGCAACCATTGCCGCAGGAACAATTCCTGAGCCTCCAAAAACAAGCTGGAGCAGCTGAGGGGCATTTGCAAGAATACCCGGATTGGCTCCCATTCCATAGCCCACGCCCAGTGCTACCGAAACTATGGACAGGTTGCGTGCGCTTAATGGTTCCTTTGTTATGAGCTGAATACCACTGATAACTATCGAAGAAAACATCATAACCGCAGCTCCGCCAAGCACTGACTGAGGCATGATCGATACCAGTGCTGCAAGTTTAGGGCAAAGACCACATAATATCAGGAATATCGCTCCTGTTGCAAGCGCAAATCTGTTGACGACCTTAGTCATGGCTACAAGTCCCACATTCTGGCTGAACGATGTATTTGGAAGGACTCCAAACACAGCTGCAAGAGATGAACCCAGACCGTCACACATCACACCACCTGAAAGTTCCTTGTCTGTGGCTTCCCTTCCAAGACCACCTTCCATAACACCTGATATATCGCCTACAGTCTCCACCGCTGTTACAATAAACATTATGAGAACGGGAAGTATTGCGCGCACATCAAACACCGGTTTTACAGGCATGAGCTGTGGAATCGCAAACCAGGAAGCATCTTTCACCTTGTCCCAGTTCAGCACCCAGGCTTTTGTATATTCCACACCATCAGCAGTTATACCTGTTCTCGGAAGAACAAGTCCCATTATGATCGCTGCGATATAACCTGCGATTATTCCAAAAAGAATCGATGATGAGCTCAAAAATCCTTTTGTCCAGTGCTTAAAGAAAAGGATGACCACAAGGACAAATAATGCAAGCAGAAGGTTCTCCATAGATCCAAAGTCTGCGGCATTATTTCCACCTCCAAATGAATTTATTCCCACCGATATAAGGCTGAGTCCAATGGATAAAACCACTGTACCTGTTACAACAGCCGGGAAAAACCTGTGCAATGGCTTCAGGAAAAAGCCAAGCACAGTCTCAAACAGGCCACCGATAATGGATGCCCCCATAATCGCACCATACGCAAGCACTCCACCGCCCATGGTTGCCGCCACGCTGTTGAATACTCCTATAAAACCTGAAGATGTACCCATAATGATCGGCACCTTTCCTCCAACAGGTCCTATTGAGAAAAGCTGTATCAGAGTGACAACTCCCGCGATAAGCATTGCGTTCTGAAGCAGTGAAAGCTGAAGATCAGCAAATTCACCACCGACCAGTCCGCATGCTCCTGTGATAATCAATAATGGTGTCAAATTTCCGACAAACATTGCAAGGACATGCTGAAGTCCAAGAGGTATCGCCTGGGAAAGAGGCATCCTTCCATCAAGCTGGAATGCTGTTTCTGAAAGTTTAAACTTATTTTTCATCTGTTGTTTTCTCCTGTATATTTTTTTCATATTACAGATTCTGTTATTCTGCTTATGTTATCTCCAATCACTCTTCCGGCATGGACATAAGAATCTTCTCCGGTGTGATCGGCAGTTCTCTGTGCCATACACCTGTCGCCCTGTATATGGCATGTGCAATAGCAGGTGCCGGAGTGTTGATAACTATTTCCCCTATCGATTTGGCTCCAAAAGGACCTGTAGGCTCATAGCTGTTTTCAAATTCCACTCTCAAATGTCCCATATCCAGACGGGTTGGTATCTTGTATTGCATGAAACTCGACTCTATCGGGCATCCCTTCGCATTGTAGGTGATGTTCTCAAACAGAGTGTGTCCGATTCCCTGAACTATGCCTCCCTCCGCCTGAACACGTGCCAGTGCCGGATTTATGGCTATGCCACAATCCACGACTGCAGCATAATCCAGTATCTTCACTTCTCCTGTATATCTGTCAAGTTCTATCTCAACCATTCCGACCATATATGGAGGAGGTGAAACCGGAGATGAATGAGAGACTGTGGCTACAGCAGCAATATCATTTGCGACCTGATCCTTAACACTTATATCAGCCAAAGAAACGCTTTGATCTGTTCCTGTCCGATATGCCCTGCCATTTTCGAAATACATTTCATCCTGCTCACATCCAAGCATTCCTGCTGCAATTGCGCACAGCTTCTTTTTCAATTTATCACATGCAAGCTCCACAGCCTTTCCTGTTACATACGTAGTGGATGAAGCATATGAGCCGGAATCATACGGTGAAGCATCTGTGTCTGCTCCAAATACCGCCACGTCATCAACCGAGCAGTCCATGCACTCCGCAACCATCTGTGCAAGGATAGTATCACATCCGGTTCCCATATCTGCAGCACCGATTATCAGGTTAAATGTACCATCATCCGCAAGCTTGACCGTTGCAGATCCCACATCCACATTCGATATACAAGAACCCTGCATGGCCATTGCTACTCCTGCAGCCCTGACTTTTCCGTTTCCCATGTCCCTGACAGGGTATTTATCATCCCAGTTAAATATCTCCTTGCATCTGGCCATACATCTGTCAAGAGCACACGCATTTGCCGTTTCACCATAATACGCAGGCATCTTCATTCCCTCGCGCAGCATATTCTGCTCACGGATCACGGTCGGATCTATCCCCAGTTTCTCCGCAAGTTCATTCACCGCAGACTCAAGTGCGAAGATTCCCTGTGTAGCCCCATAGCCTCTGTATGCACCAGCCGCCATAGTGTTCGTATATACAACATCATATCCAAACCTATATGCCTCAAGACCTCCCGTATATAATGGAATTGACTTATGCCCGCTAAGTCCGACTGTTGTAGGTCCATGTTCCCCATACGCTCCAGTGTTGGACAGCGTATACAGATCAAGTCCCCTTATATGTCCATCGCGGTCTGCTCCCAGACGAACACTCACCTCCATCTCATGGCGCGGCGAGCCTGCGATCTGACTTTCCTGTCTCGTAAATATGATCTTGGCCGCACGTCCTGTCTTCATGGTCACAAATGCAGGATACACCTCACTTACAGCTGTCTGCTTTGCTCCAAATCCGCCTCCTATACGTGGTTTTTCCACTCTGATCCTGCTCTTTGGAATGCCAAGCGCTCTTGACAGAATACGACGTACATGAAACACGATCTGTGTAGAAGAAATTACATGAAGTCTTCCATAACGGTCAAGGTGTGTATACGTTCGAAAAGTCTCCATCATAGCCTGGTTAAAGGCTCTCATATGATATCTGTTCTCCAGCACCTCATCGCAGTCAGCTATAACAGCATCAACATCGCCATCACCGCCTACATCGCTTGCTATCAGGTTGCGTTTCGGATCGCCTCCTACCTGAACCGGCGGAAACCAGTCGTCCTCAGGATGAACCAGTATCTCATTATCCTTTGCCTTGCGGAAATCCAGAACAGGCTCTAAGATTTTATATTTTACCTTTATGAGTTTCATAGCCTTGATTGCTGACTTTTCATCCTCAGCTGCTATGATTGCAACCACATCGCCCACACACCTCACATGGCGATCCATAATGAGTCTGTCATACGGTGACGGCTCAGGATATGTCTGTCCTGCTATTGCAAACCGGCTATTTGGCACATCCTGCCATGTGTAAATATCTACTATTCCGGGTATCTTTTTTGCTATGGAGACATTTATATCCTCCACAATAGCATTCGCATGTGGACTGCGAAGCAGTTTCACAACAAGTGCATCACCGGGAGTGATATCATCCACATATACCGGTTTGCCAAGAAGTAACTGCATAGAATCTTTTTTTCTAACGGATTTATTAACTACATTATATTTTTTTTGTTCCATGAGTTCACCCCTTTACTGTCTGTCATCTGCAGGAATTCTACTGTCTAAGTAATTTCGGATTCCTCTCAGTTGTCCCTCATATCCGGAACATCTGCACAGATTCCCGGCAAGATATGCCCTGATCTCATCATCCGATGGGTCAGGATTTTCTCTGAGAAGAGCTATTGTATTCATCACAAAACCCGGGTTGCAGAAACCACATTGATCAGCACCCTGATCAGCAATGAACCCGGCAAATTCTGCCGCCTCATCCTGAAGGCCCTCAAGGGTCTGCACCTCGTGTCCATCTGCCCTGGCAGCAAGCATCGAACAGGAAAGGACAGGAGTCTGATCCATAAGCACTGTACACAGGCCGCAATTTGACGTCTCACAGCCGCGTTTCACACTATAACAGCCATGATCGCGCAGAAAATCTATAAGGAGCATATCAGGAGCTATATTTCCCGAGACAAATTTCCCATTTAATTTAACTTTTATTTCCACTGCTGCTCCTCCTCAATTTTTTTCAATAATCTCTGTCCAAGCACACGTATCAGACGGCTTCTGTATTCTGCACCAGCACGATGATTGCTTCCAACCGGAACCTTGTCAGAAACCCAATTGGCAAATGCTTTCTCTGTATCATCTGAAAGTCCCCCTGTGAGCAAGCCTTCTTCATCCAGAACAAGCATCGCCCTTCCAGGCCTTGCTCCCACAGCCAGACGGTATTCTCCATCCACGCATGATGCTGAACAAGCAATGACAGGGAAATCTGTTCTCTGATTACGGACCGATGCATAAGCAAAAACTCCGGGAGTTTTCCTGATGATCAGATGTACAATCACGTCCCTGTCCTGCTTCATGTTGACAAATTCCCTGAGAGGGATCATACCACCATGATAAAGCTCCACAAATGCATCCATAGCTAAAAAAACTGTCAGAATGTCCGAAAACCCAAAACGTCCCCATATGCTTCCGCCAATCGTGGCGAGATTCCGAAACTGAACTCCCACAATATCCTTCACCGCTTCGCATACTGCACCACGTGTATATTTATTTAATCCGTCATGCAGCTCTATCTGACGGAGTGATGTCATTGCACCAATAATAAATTCGTCATCTTTTTCCTCGATCTTATCAAGTCCCAGATCACACATATCTATGGCTGTCTGTATCAGGCGATCCTGCATTTTTGTCCAAAGCATTCCTCCGATAATACAGCTTCCTTTTTTCTGATTCAGTTCATATGCCTCATCAATACTTTGTGCGCGTACATAATTCTGTATTGTTACCATAAATACTCCTTTTAACATATAAACATAATTTTTCAAAATATATTATATTAAAACATCTTGTCTTTGAAAAGGTGCTTTGTTACAATACCGTTGTATTATTTCAAGAATAACGAAAGGAACATTGAATTCATGAAAACAACTTTAAAAAAACATCTATCTATCATCCTTATCTGTACTATGCTGGCAGTACTTACAGCCTGTGGTACAGACAGTGCTACGACAACACAGAGTACTACGGAAAGCACCACAACCGCTTCAGTATCCGAAACGGCTTCCAGCGAAGATGCATCTGAAGACGTATCTTCTGAAGAATTATCTTCCGAAGAATCTTCCACTGAAGCAGATGCTGAACAGACTGTCTACCCTGTAACAGTTACTGACCAGGCCGGCCGTGAAGTTACAATTGAAAAAGAACCATCTTCTATCGTGAGTGGCTACTATATTTCTTCAAGCCTTCTGATTGCTCTTGGTCTCAAGGATAAGGTTGTCGGTATTGAGGCAAAAGCAGACAAGCGCCCTATTTATAAGCTTGCTGCACCGGAACTGACTGAGCTGCCTAATGTTGGAACTGCCAAAGAGTTCAACCTTGAGACATGTGCTGCTCTTTCACCTGATCTGGTTATTCTGCCAATGAAGCTGAAGGATGCAGCCCAGAGCCTGACAGACCTCGGTATCACAGTACTGCTCGTCAATCCTGAAAGTCAGGATCTTCTGACAGAAATGATCAACACCATAGCTACGGCAACTAACACCAACTCAGAGGCTGCAAAGCTGCTCGCATATATAGATTCTCAGAAGGCTATTCTTACTTCAGCTCTGTCTGGCGTAGAACCTGAAAGTGTATACCTTGCCGGCAACTCATCATTCTTGTCTACTGCCGGTCCTTCTATGTATCAGTCAAGCATCATAGAGCTTGCCGGTGGAAAAAATGCAGCTGATTCTATCACAGACACCTACTGGGCCGAGATAAGCTATGAGCAGCTTCTTGCATGGGATCCTTCTTATATAATAATCGCATCTGATGCCGAATATACAGTAGATGACGTAATGAACGATCCCAACCTTGCAGAATGCACTGCTGTAAAAAACAGCCACGTATATGCTATTCCTGGAGACGTGGAAGCATTGGACAGCCCGGTACCTGCAGGAATCCTGGCATCTGTATGGCTTGCAGGGATCCTTCATCCTGATCAGGTACCAACTGACACATATACAACTGAAATGACAAATTATTATGAAACATTCTATGGAATCAACAACTAATAACAAGCGTAAAAATAAAAACAAAGCAACAATAACTATTATACTGGGAGCTGTCATTTTGGCAGCTCTCAGTATATTTTCTTTTTTTGTCGGAAGATATCCTCTTACACTGAATGGATTGCTGCAAGGTGATGACATGCAGTGGCGTGTATTTCTCACGCTTCGCGCAAGCCGCGGAATCATCGGCTGTATAGGAGGATTTGTTCTCGGCATAGCAGGATTTGTATATCAGACTGTCTTTAAGAACCCATTGGCTTCTCCAGACATCATAGGTGTATCCTCAGGTGCAAGCGCCGGTGCCGCATTTGGCATTCTTTTTTTGTCGGGAACAATGTCTGTAACCATATCTGCTTTTGCCGGAGCCATATGCTGTGTGATACTGGTTCTGCTTCTGTCATCGCTGACATATGAGCGTGATGGAAAAAGCATAGTACTGGCAGGCATAGCAGTACACAGTCTTGCCCAGACCGCTCTTGTGTGTCTGAAGCTGACTGCCGACCCTGAAAAACAATTATCATCAATTGAATACTGGATCATGGGAAGCCTTAATGGCATAAATATATATTCCATTGGTTCAAATGTAATACTGTGCGCTGTCTGCCTGCTGATAATGTTCCTATTGTACAGGCAGATCATAATGCTCTCCCTTGATGACGCAGAGGGCAAAATGCTTGGCGTGAATGTTAACCAGATACGAATGCTGGTTCTTTTGATCGCAACCCTGGCAACCTCAAGTGTGATCAGCATGACAGGACTTATCAGCTTTATCTCTCTGCTTGCTCCGCACGGAGCCAGAATGCTGCTCAAAAATAACCGCTTATCAACTATGCTTCTAAGTGGTCTTATAGGTGGATGCCTTCTCACTTTCGGTGATATACTTGCCCGAAGTGTATGTTCCACAGAACTACCGGTCAGTATATTCACAAGTATCATAGGAGCACCATTTCTTATCTATCTATGCATAAGGAGGAAACCTGTAAAATGAGTATATTAAACATATGCGATCTGTCAGCCGGCTACCACCACAGCAGCCGCACCAACACCACAGATGTGCAAAATGTGATAAATAATATCAGCTTTTCTGCAGAAGAAGGAACAATTGTTGGTATACTTGGCGAGAATGGCTGTGGCAAAACAACCCTTATCAAAGCAATCGCCAATTTGATTCCGCATAGTGGCTGCTGCGAGTTAGATAATCTCCAGCTGGAACATATGCCTCACAAAAAACTAGCACAGCTATGTGGATATATCCCTCAAAAAAGTGGCATATCCATAGACATATCTCTCTTAGATGTTGTCATGATGGGATTTAACCCAGAGCTTAAGCTTCTTCAGCCCCCTACTGAGGCCATGAAAGAAAAGGCTTATAAAGTTCTTGCAATGGTCGGACTTGATTCACGGATAAACGATAATTTTCAGACATTGAGCGAGGGTCAAAAACAGCTTGCCCTGCTGGCACGTACATTTGTGGCAAAACGGAAGCTTTTACTCCTGGACGAACCGGAAAGTGCACTGGACTTCAGGCTGCGATACCAGATTATGAACCTTCTGTGCAGCTATGTTGAACAAAACCACGCGGTGTCTCTGGTAACGCTTCACGATTCATCACTTGCATTAAATTACTGCAACACTCTTCTGGTTTTATCTGAATCCAAACTGATCGGTGAAGTATATCCCGATAAAACACCCATTGAGGAAATGGAAATGCTTCTGTCCAAAGTTTATGGTACAATCAGTATCAGAGAACTTCGCAACCGTCAGGGAAAGCGCCAGCTTGTCATGATGAAGGAGGATGATATGCATTGAGAGCTGCTATTAAAATAACATTTTTTGATGATAACGATGAGAAATTCTTTGGTGAAGGTCCATACCGCCTTCTTTTGGCTATAGAAAAAACCGGTTCTCTCCGCTCAGCATCCCAGTCCATGGGGCTTGCCTACAGTAAAGCATTCCGCATGATAAAAAACGCTGAAGAGGCGCTGGGATTTTCACTTACAAGCCGCCAAGCAGGTGGCAGGTCAGGTGGTGGAAGCACGATAACACCAGAGGGAAAGGAATGGCTGAAAAAATATGAACAATATAGAGAAGCCTGTATTCAGGCCGGAAGCAAATTGTATATGGAGATCTTTTCTGACTAGCCAAAAGAAACATATTGTTATTACCGGTGGCAGGAAAAGTGGCAAATCAACACTTCTCTCTTCACTTTTCGACAGACAAATGCCCGGAATTACATCATGGGCCGTTCCAAAAGAAGGCGTATACATGAAAAACAACTCAAGCGGTGAAGTTGTACGTATCGGCAGATTCTGCTCTGATGCCACAGGTTGCGAGAACCTCATGCAACCCATAAAAGCTGCCTTTAACAGCACATGTATTGCTTTTTTAGAAAGCCTAGCAGACACAACAGCACCATGGATTACTGTAGACGAAATTGGATATCTTGAAAACACATCATACGATTATCAAAAAGCTTTCGAAAGACTCATGAATAAAAAGCGGATCATTATGGTTGTTCGAAAACAGGATCTCTCATTTCTGAACTGGCTGTGCAGCCATAAAGATGTGTTCCTTGTTGACCTTGACAGACCATTTGGCAATTCCGGATGTATCATCATGGCTTCAGGGCAGGGAAAGCGCTTTGGCAGCAATAAACTCATGGCTGAATATCACGGACAGCCGCTCATAAAGTGGATGCTTGATATAACAAAAGATTTGTTTTCCAGACGACTTGTTGTCACCATACACCAGGATATTGAAAAGCTTTGCACAGAATATAGTATACCGGTAATCCTTCACTCCTCACCATATCGGAATGATATGATCCGTCTTGGTCTGGATACAATTGGTTCCTATATTGACCGCTGTGCTTTTATTCCTTCCGATCAGCCACTCATAAAGACGGAATCTATAGCATCACTATTATTATGTGCCCAAAATGAGCCATCATATATATGGAGAACGTGTTATGACAAAACTCCAGGATCACCTGTGATATTTCCAAAAGAATATTTTGATGAGCTTATGTCTCTCCCACAAGGAAAAGGCGGGAATGTCGTTGTCCACAGTCACGAATCTCAGGTAAGGCAGCTACCCGTCACCAACAAAACTGAATTGATGGACATTGACACACCAGCAGATATGGCGCGGCTGAGCTGACGCGGCTGTAGGGACGTTCCTTCTGTCACCAAGAGTGTCCCTCTGTCTTATTCGTTACAGGGGGACACTCTTGGTGACAGAAGGAACGTCCCCGATTATTCTTGGATTTGACTCAAATCAAATGCACCGTTCTCAATCAACTTCAAAA